>ERZ857982.64-NODE-64-length-189946-cov-33.736049_pt1 | contig 189946 bp, 192 predicted proteins | sample MGYA00519955_ERZ857982 | MGnify/ENA primary metagenome ERZ857982 (study PRJEB31778, sample SAMEA3449416) | human gut metagenome | biome: human gut; feature: human-associated habitat; material: faeces | place: United Kingdom | collected 2010/2012 ... | reverse complement strand
AGGTGCAGGCAGCGAAGCGTCCCTGCCAGTAACTTTGCGCGTCCGCAGACGCGCCACCAAGCTGCTCTTCCTCCAAGATTCCGTGAAAAACCGAAAAATGCCCGGCTGGCGGTGGGGCGCAGTCGGGCGAAGGGTTATTCGGTTTCGCTGTTGTACTTCTTGCAGCACGGGCGCAGCGTGCATTCGCCGCACAGGGGGTGCTGGGCCTTGCACACCCTTCGACCGTGGAAAATCAGCCAGTGGTGCGCGTCGCTCCACCTGTCCTGCGGAATTAACGCGCGCAGCTGCATCTCCGTCTTCAGCACGTCGGGCGCATCCACCAGCCCAAGGCGGTTGCTGACGCGAAAAACGTGCGTATCCACCGCAATTGCCGGAATATGGAACGCCGTGGACATAACGACGTTCGCCGTTTTGCGCCCGACGCCCGGCAAGCGGGTCAGCGCTTCCATGGTGTGCGGAACTTCGCCGCCGTCCTCCGCCAGAATCATCCGGCACGCGGCGATGATGTTGCTTGCCTTGCTCTTGAAGCCGCAGCTTTTCACCAGCGGGTACAGCTCGGCAACATCCGCCTCCGCCATGCTCTTCACGTCGGGGAAACGCGCGAACACGGCGGGCGTGACCTTGTTGACCTGCTTGTCGGTGCACTGGGCGGACAGCATGACCGCCACCAGCGTCTCGTAGGGGTTGGTGAAATGCAGTTCGGGCTTGGGCTGGGGATAGAGACGGTCAAGCTCGGCGAGGATTAACTGTTTGTTTTCTTCAGGTGTCATTCAGGGAGATTCTCCTTCACAAGTGCGTCACTGCGTTCGGCATCCGCTGCACGCCGCGCAGCATCAGCAGCAGCATCGCGACATTGACCGGGTAGACGACGACCTGCTTGATGAAACGGTTGCAGACGCTGATCCACGCGGGCATCGTTGCGCCTTCGCCGTAAATCGGGCGGACAAGCTCGCGGACAAATGCGGGATAATCCGCGCCGTCGGACACCGCGGTGAAGCCCGCCATCGCCAGAAAGTAGGTGTTCAGCAGGAAGTGGCACACCAGCGACACGACGAGCAGGCACGCCATCGTCCGCCAAATCGTAACCGGACGTTTATGCAGCATCAGCCCGTAGAAGAAGCCGCCAAGCGCCGCCGCCACGGACAGACCGGGGTTAATCGCCTGCCCGGTGAGGATGGTGCCGAGGGCGTCGCTCCCCCACGCGACGAGCGTGCCGCCGATGGGGCCGAGCAGGTATCCGGCAATGGCGTTGGGCAGAAAGCCGAAGCTGATGCGCAGCCAGTTGCCGAGGTTGATGGCAGTGATGCGGCTGAGGATGATTTGCAGCGCCATCAGCACGCCCATCACGCAGAGCTTCTGGGTGGTCAGCCGGGCGCAGTCCCGCCAGTAGTGGGCATGGAAAACGGATTGTGACATCACAAAAAGCGCCTCCTAAGCGAATTTTTGCGCGCAACTCGCAGGAGGCAGCACCAAGACAGCGGGATGCGCCGAACCCACCGCGCCGCCGTGCGGCTTCGTTTCATGACAACTCCCCGTTCATGAACACTTAACGCGGATTCAGCTACTCTGCCCGATGCGAATCACAGGCAAGGCTATTGTACGCCATTTCGCCCAAAAGTGCAAGGCTTTTTCGGGATTCCTGCTGTTTTTTCAGGGGGGATTGAGGGATTTCCCATGTGTAGTACAGCGCGCCCCAGAAGCCGGGATACTCCGTCACGGTGACGTTGTCGCCCTCGGATAAACGGCGATACGCCTTCCGCCCGACATCAAGGTTCAGCGATTCCGCCAGCCCCTCCACCGCGACCCGGATGTGATACTGCCCTCCGGTGCGGCTGCTATTTCGCCACTTTTCGGTGATGCAGGCAGTCCGCAGACTGCCCGCGCTTTGGTCGAACGCGATGTTGCTTGCAGCTGCCCAGCTGATGGCGGCAAGGAACACCAGCATCGTCAGCGCTACCGCACGCAGCCAGTATTTTTCCCTTCCCGCCCGCATGTTCGGAACTTGCTTCTCCGCAATCAACAGCATTGGCAGGGTCAGCAGCACGAAGCCAAGCGCGACAAGAAAAATATTTCGCATCCACGGCGTGGTATACCTTCTATACCAAAAATTTAGCAGCACAATCGCGACGACAATTGGCACACACGACCCCCAATAGTTCACAAGCGACTGCTTGCGCTTCGCCGTCAGTGCCGCAATGCCGAGTGCAAGCCAATCCGCCGCATAAAGAATCAGCGCGGCGGTTCGAAGCGACGGGAGGAACACGAGCGCGAGCGCCATGATCAGCATCCCCCACGCAGGCAGGGCGACGGCGGGGTTCGGGGGATTCTTGCCGAGGAATTTGTTGGATTTCGCCACGTCATTTCTCCCCCTGCGGCAGGGACAGCGTATAGTACGGCGCGCCCCAAACGCCCGCGTACTCCGTCACCGTGGCATCACTGCCAATGGCGGCGTACAGAGCGTCATCCACCATGCAGAAATTTACCTGATTGTTATAATCGTTGGTGCTGCCGTTTTTGCGCAGCTTGACCTTCTTCCCGTCGAAAATGTGCCACAAGTTGGAATGTGTATCCGTCTTGCTGCTCACATACGCGTGCACCGAACGCACCGGCTCATCGTTCGCAAAGGCGATATTCGTCGCGCTCATCCAGCTGCTGGACAGCACCGAAGCCATCACAAATATCACCGTGCAGTACTCGATGCGGGCAAAGATGCCGTAGTCCGCGTGTTGGGCTTTCAGCGCCTTTTCGTCCGCGAGCATGGTCAGCACCGTCACAATCACCCCGGCGGCGACGCTCAGGAGGACGCTCATCAGCGAAACGTGCCCGGCGAATTTTCCCACCCACGCGTCCAGGAGCATACTGGACACGCACCACGGGACGGTGAGCGCAAGCCACGACGTCCGCCCGCGCCGCTTCATGTACGTCATCGCGATTCCCCAGATGCCCAGCAGCGCCAGCGCGTGCAGAATCAGCAGAACGCCGTGCATGGTGCGGCGCATCGGGACGTAGAGGTTCACCGCCGCCAGCAGAAGCAGCACCTGCGACGGCAGGAAAATCGGCAGAGATTCCTTGAAAAGCTGCCAATTTGCCTTGATTTTCTCTCTTGTTTCTGCTTTCATTTTCCTTCCTCCAGTACGTCAAAAGCGCCCGCCGGAATTTCCAGCGGACGCCGATAGCAGCCTTTACTTCAGCAGGATAATCGTCGCGATTTCCAGCCCGGCTTCGAGGATGATGGACACACCCATGAAGCCCCAGACGATGTTCATCGCGGTGTTCGGGTTGAGCAGGATGAACAGCGCCAGCACAACCGCCAGCGCCGCGGAAATCGCCGGGAAGTACCAGCGGATGCCGCTCAGGCGGAGGATGTCCACCGTGCACTGCACCTTATACGCCGCCAGAATCAGCATGGCGATGGCGTACACCCACGTTACGAACGGCAGCGCCGCCAGCAGTACACCGTACTGCGTCACGCACAGAACGCCGAGGATGATGAGCAGCAAGCCCTTGAAGAGCAGCTGCTTGATGACCATTTTTTCTGCTTCGCCGACAAAATACAGCGTGCAGAAGACGATGCCCGTAAGAATCATGACAGCGCCCGCGCCGATGATGAAGGCGGAGGTGACGGCGTCGGGGTTGACGAGCAGCAGCACGCCGACGATGATTTCAGCGATGCACAGCAGGATGTTGCCAATCTTGCTGGTCAGGAATTTCTTCATGGTGATTTTCTCTCCCTAATTCTCCAATTGGTTTACCTTTTTGTTATTGGAAAGCCTTCGGGTTCGCCTCCCATGCTGCTCAGTCTTTATCATCACATGGGAATGTGTGCGAATCAGGCTTCCTTCTTGTTCAGGATGTTCATGAACTCTTCGCCGGTGATGGTTTCCTTTTCGTACAGGTACTTCGCCAGCTCATCGAGTTTCGCGCGGTTTTCGGTCAGAATCTGCGTCGCCTTCTGGTACTGCTCCTTGACGATGGAGACGACCAGTGCGTCAATGCGCGTCTGCGTTTCCGCCGAGCAGGACAGGGACGTGTCGCCGCCCAGATAGGCGTTTTCGACCGTCTCCATTGCCACCATGCCGAACTCGTCGCTCATGCCGTAGCGGGTAATCATCGCGCGGGCGAGCTTCGTGGCCTGCTCAATGTCGTTGGACGCGCCGGTCGTAATCGAGCCGAACACAATCTCTTCTGCAACACGACCCGCCGTCAGCGTCGCAATCTTGTTGATGATTTCGTCCTTGGTCATCAGGTAGTGGTTGCCCTCATCGACCTGCATCGTGTAGCCGAGCGCGCCGGACGTGCGCGGCACGATGGTGATTTTCTGCACGGGCGCAGAGTGGCTCTGCAGCGCCGCGACGAGTGCGTGACCGATTTCGTGGTAGGACACGATGCTCTTTTCCTTGTCGGTGAGAATCGCGTTCTTCTTCTGATAGCCGGCGATAACGACCTCGATGGATTCCTCCATGTCCGCCTGAGACGCGGCGGTGCGGTGGTTGCGGACAGCGCGCAGGGCAGCTTCATTGACGATGTTCGCCAGTTCCGCGCCGGATGCGCCGGACGCCATGCGCGCAATCTGCGCATAGTTGATGTTCGGCTCGGTCTTAATCTTCTTCGCGTGGACGCGGAGGATGGCTTCACGCCCCTGCAAGTCGGGCAGCTCCACGGGCACGCGGCGGTCGAAACGGCCGGGGCGGGTCAGCGCAGGGTCAAGGGATTCGGGGCGGTTCGTCGCGGCGAGGATGATAACGCCGTTGCTGCCCTCGAAGCCGTCCATCTCGGTCAGCAGCTGGTTGAGCGTCTGTTCGCGCTCGTCGTTGCCGCCGCCGAACTTGCCGCCGTCGCGCTTCTTGCCGATGGCGTCGATTTCGTCAATAAACACGATGCAGGGCGCTTTCTCCTTCGCCTGCTTGAACAGGTCGCGCACCTTGCTGGCGCCCATGCCGACGAACATCTCCACAAATTCCGAGCCGGAAATGGAGAAGAACGGCACGTTCGCTTCGCCCGCGACTGCCTTGGCGAGCATGGTTTTGCCTGTGCCGGGCGGGCCGACGAGCAGAATGCCCTTGGGCATCGACGCGCCGATATCGCGGTACTTCGACGGGTCATGCAGGTAATTGACGATTTCGCTCAGGTTCTCCTTCGCTTCGTCCTCGCCCGCCACATCGTCGAACTTAATGCTGCCCGCGCTGTCCTTCACATATACCTTGGCATTGGAATTGCCCATGCCGAAGGACATCGCGTCCTTGCCGCCGCCCATGCGCTTCATCAGCTGGCGCGTGAGCAGCTGCCCCAGCGCGATAAAGAGCACAATCGGGAAGACGAAGGAAAGCAGGAACGACAGCAGCGGCGACGTTTCCTCCACAATTTCCTTGTCGAACCTCACGCCGTGTTCGGACAGGCGGCTGGTCAGCTCCGGGTCATCCATCTTGCCCGTGCGGTAATAAACAGCGTTCTTATTGGCTTCGTCCTCCTTGGTGATGAAGACGATCTGATTGTCCTGCACTTGAACTTCAGAGATCTTGTCCTCTTCGGTCATCTGGATGAACGTGCCGTAATCGACATACTTCACGCGCGCCTGACTCACCATCGGCACGAGCAGCGTGTTAATCAGCAGCACGACCAGAATCGCGATTGCGTAATAGACAATCAGCGGTTTTTTCGGGGTTTTGACTTCATTCATGCGTTGGTATCCCTCCCATCGATGTTGATTCTACCATGGCTTTATGAACTCAGTTTGTCCTTTTCAGCGAAAAGTAACAACTGTTTTCATGTTTTTTTGCGAGAATACCGAAAATGGGACGGCGGAAAATTTCCGTCATCCCACTAACTGGTTACAGTTGTCCCACCACGTCGTCCATGCTGTACATGCCGGGCTGCTGATTCATCAGGAACGCCGCCGCACGCAAAGCGCCCGCAGCAAACACGCCGCGGTTCTCCGCGCTATGGCTGATGCGGATTCTCTCGCCCGTGCCGAAGAAGCAGACTTCATGTTCGCCCGTAACCGTGCCGCCGCGCAGGGAGTGCATCCCGATTTCCTGATGCTGGCGCTTGCAGTCGCGTCCGTGGCGGCCGAAAACGGCTTCGCGCTCATCCGGATAGGCGGATTTGACCGCGTCCAGGAGCATCAGCGCCGTGCCGGAGGGCGCGTCGAGCTTGCGGTTATGGTGCGCTTCGACAATTTCCACGTCAAAGGCATCGCCAAGGACGCCTGCCGCCTTCTTGGCGAGGGCGCGCAGCAGGGCAATGCCAAGGCTCATGTTGCCGGAGCGGAAAATCGGCACAACCTTCGACGCTTCGGCGATTTGGTGAAGCTGCTCGTCGGTCAGCCCGGTGGACGCAATCACGACCGGGACGCGGTACTTCGTGGCGTAATCCAGCACGTTCGCGCCGGGCTTCCAGTTGGAAAAGTCAATCACCACATCCGCCTTGGGGGCGTCGGCATAGTTCGCATAGAGGGGGAAATCCGGCTGATACGGGGCGACCCCGGCGGCAATGTCCACACCGCACACCACGTCAATGCCGGAGGATTTTGCTTGCGCGGCGACCTCGCGGCCCATGAAGCCGCACGCGCCGCTGATGAGGATGGTCATTGTTTTGCTTTGCTCCTTGTGAGTGGAAAAGGTAGTAGTCTTTTTTGTTGCAGGGGAAATCGCCACTGCGGTGGCGACCAAAGGGCTTTCCGATCGCCCTTTGGAAACCTTCGGTTCGCACCCATGTTTATTGAGCTTTACCGTTGCATGGGGAACCGTTTTCTAAGTTAGTTGGTTTTTATTGCTGCTTTTAGGCGCATTTGCAGGTGCAAATCCGCTATTAAATCAGCTTCCAGCCGCGCATAATGTCGGCGAGCTTCTGCTGGTTGGCTTCCTGCATGGGAATCAGCGGCAGACGCAGTTCGTTGCGGCACATGCCCATCATGCTCATGGCTGCCTTGCAGGGAATCGGGCTGGTTTCGCAGAACAGCGCCTTCACCATCGGCAGCAGGTCGCGCTGCATCTGGGACGCTTCCGCCCAGTTGCCGGAGAGCGCGAGGGACGTCATCTTGCTCGTTTCGGCGGGCATGACGTTGCTCAGCACGGAAATGACGCCCTGGAAGCCCAGCACCATCAGCGGAATCGTCAGGTCGTCGTTGCCGCAGTAGAAGGTTGCGTCGTCGCCGACGAGGTTGATTTTCTCCATTGCCTGCGCCACGTCGGGGTTCGCTTCCTTCACGGCGACGACCTGCGGCAGGCGGCAGATTTTCTCAAGCGTCGCGGGCTGGATGTTCACGCCCGTGCGGGAGGGAACGTTGTAGACGACAATCGGCAGGCTGGTCTTTTCGGCAATCTCCGTGTAGTGCGCCACCAGTCCCTCCTGCGTGGACTTGTTGTAGTAGGGGGTGACGACCAGCTGCGCCGCCACGCCGAAGTCCTTGACGACATTCGCCGCGTGGATGACCTCGCGCGTGCAGTTGCTGCCCGTGCCGGCAATGACGCAGGCGCGGTCTTTCGCGCGCTCGGCGACGAAGCGAATGACCTCAATGTGCTCATCCCACGTCATCGTCGATGGTTCGCCCGTCGTGCCCGCGGCAATCAGCGCGCTCACGCCGCCCGCAATCTGGCTTTCTACGAGGTTGTCCAGCGCATCCCAGTCGATTTCGCCGTTCTTGAAAGGCGTAATCAGCGCCGTACCAGTGCCTGTGAACAAAGGTTTCATTGTGATAACTTCCTTCCAGATATTTATACGATTTTTGCATTACACCCGGTGCGGAATGTACCCCTTGCGGCAGAGCAGCTCCGCCGTCAGGATGCCGCCGCCCGCCGCGCCGCGCACCGTGTTGTGGCTCAGGCAGACAAAGCGGTAGTCGAACAGCTTATCCTCGCGCAGACGGCCGATGGAGACGCCGAAGCCGTTCTGGAAATCGCGGTCAAGGCGGGTCTGCGGGCGGGAGGGGTCTTCAAAATACTGCAGGAAGGGCTTGGGCGCGCTCGGCAGCTCCAGGCGCTGCGCTTCCGTCTCATAGTTCGCCCAGCGTTCCTTAATCTGCTCGATGGTCGGCTTTTTCTTGAAGCTGACGGACACCGCCGCCATATGGCCGTCGGAGCAGGCGACACGCAGGCACTGCGCGGAGATGACGGGCAGCGTCGCGTTGACAATCTTGCCATCCTCCACATGCCCCCACAGCTTCAGCGGCTCGTTTTCGCTCTTTTCGTCCTCGCCGCCGATGTAGGGAATCACGTTATCCACCATTTCGGGCCACGTCTTGAACGTCTTGCCCGCGCCGGAAATCGCCTGATAGGTGCACACGCTGACCTTCTCCGGCTCAAAATCAAGCAGGGGGGTCAGGGCGGGCACATAGCTCTGGATGGAGCAGTTCGGCTTGACGGCGATAAAGCCATTCTTCGTGCCGAGGCGCTTTTTCTGCGCTTCAATGACGGCAAGGTGATCGGCGTTGATTTCCGGCACGACCATCGGCACGTCCTCGATGCCGCGGCAGGCGCTGTTGTTGCTCACCACCGGAATTTCGTGCTTCGCGTAGGCTTCCTCCAGCGCGCGGATTTCGTCCTTCTTCATGTCCACGGCGCAGAAAACGAAGTCCACATGCTTGCTCACTTCGTCAATATCCGCCGCGTCGACGACGGTCATGCCCGCCACCTTTTCCGGAATCTCCCACGAGAACGCCCAGCGCTCCCCGACCGCCTCGCGGTACGTCTTTCCGGCACTGCGCGCCGACGCCGCCACACAGTTCACCTCAAACCACGGATGATCCTTCAGCAGCGAAATAAAGCGCTGACCGACCATGCCCGTTGCGCCAACAATGCCTACACGATACTTCTCCATTGGCTGTATCCTCCATCCATGTATTTCTGCTGATTTTTTTTGCGGTATCCTGTCCATTCGGATTGAAAAAAAAGCCACCACAAGCCATCCTGCTCGCGGTGCGCCAAAGACCCGATTTTCCATGCAGTCGCCCGCATGATGCCCTGCCCATAAGGAACAGGCGGTGTCTCAGTGAATCAGCGCTCCGCCGGGGATTATTTTGCCCCGATGACAGTCACGAACCTGTCCGGCCCGCGCCCAAGCACAGGGTCTGCGGCTTCGTTTGCCCTGCCTTTCGGCGCACCACCCCTTCCCGCGGCCTCTTCGGAAGCCATCCTCCGCCGCGGTACACGATGCGTGCGCACCTCTGATTCCGTTCCTATGCAATTATCGGATACCAATGCTATCATAGCACGCTTTTGCTTATCTGTCAATGACTTATACTATTTCCTGATGAAAATGCGCCAAGATGCGCCGCGAATTTTTGTATTCTGGCTAACACGAATGAAACGCAGCGTAGCAGCGCTACGCTAAGTGGAATGAGTGGACGCCAGAATCAAAAAGGCGCAAGCAGATGGCGCAGGTAAATCAGGAAATAGTATCACACAGATTTCCGCCGTTTCTTCACCAGAAACCGCACAACCCCGCGCAGGGGCTTCGGCACCTTCACGCACACCATCCGCACCCGCATTTCTGTCACCTCCTCCCCACACAGATCAGCACCAGCCCGGCGATTGCCAGCGCCACGCCAAGCAGCGCCGCCCACGCCCACGCCGGGATGCACAGCAGCAGCACAATCAGCCCCGCCGCCACCAGCACGACGCCCGCAATCATCAGCGCGCGCTGACCCGTGCAGATGACCCATTGCCGCTCGCCGCAGGAGCGTTTGCGCATTCGTCTCCCTCCCCGCTCGGTTGATTCGGTTGAGGGTATGCGGGGAATGCGCCGCTTATGCCAGCAAGCCGAAATCCGCGAACGCCTTCGCCAGCCCGCCCGCCTCCACCGATTGACAGACCGCGTCCGCGGATTGCTTCGCCGCCTCCCCGCCATTGCCCATGCAGACGGAAAAGCCCGCCGCGGCAAACATCGGCAGGTCGTTCAGGCTGTCGCCGAAGCAAATGCTGTCCGCCGGGTCAACGCCGATTGCCGCGCACACCTGCTTGACGCCGCTGCCCTTGTCATAGCGGCGGTTGGCGGTTTCCGCGTTCACAAGGTCGTGCTGGCGGTCGTCCATCAGTACAAAGTCGAACTCGCTGCATTCCGCCATGGCTTTGTCCAGCTGCGCCCGCGTCGGGGACATGCACACGACGGAATAGACGGGTTCGCCGCCGTAATCGCGCATGGGCTGCATCTGCAATCGCCGCTCGATGGCCTCGCGCCAGCGGAGCAGCTCGCTGCTGCCGTTTTGCACGTCACGGGCGCGGAGAAAATCACGGAAGCCCTCGTCGCAGTACGCGCCCATGCGGGTCTGCACGGTGCGGAACACGCCGTTATCCGACAGCGCCGTCAGCGCATGCGCCTGCTCCTGCGGGGTCATGGGGCAGTCGAAGACGTCGCGGCCGCCGACGACCACCAATCCGCCGGAGGACGCAACGTAGCCGTCAAAATCAGCGCAATGAAGAAGCGGCTTGAGCATGGCTTCGCAGCGGCCGGTGCAGAGGAAAACGCGGCGTCCCAAGCGGCGGGCGGATTCGATGGCAGCGACGGCGGATACGGGCGGCGCGGAATGCCCCGGCTGGGTGAGCGTGCCGTCGATGTCGAGGAAGATGGCGCGGTAATCGTGCATGGTGGATTTTTTCGCTCCTTTGGGGTGCAGTTCTTTCCTTATTATATGAGCGCTTATGTTGCAGGAGGAATCGCGTCCGCGAACGCCCCCTGGACTGCTTCGGCGCGGATTCTCCCGTGCAGCTTGATTTTTATCGGAAGTTTTTTCGGCGGCAATCACCGTTTTTCTTCCTATTGAATAATATTCTCTGTCAACCTTCGTTTTTCCTCTTGCCAGTTTCGTTTTTCCGGTGTATAATCAGCGGCGGAAGATTTCGCAAAGGAGCAAAATCATGGCATCCAAATCGCACGACCTGACGCACGGGCCGCTCGTCCAGCAGATTATCCTGTTTTCCCTGCCGCTGATGGCAACGAACGTGCTGCAAGTGCTGTTCAACATGTCCGACGTGGCGGTGGTTGGGCAGTTTGCAGGCCCGGAAGCGCTGGGCTCAGTCGGGTCTACCTCGATTCTTGTCTCGCTGTTCACCGGCTTCCTGATCGGCATGGGCAGCGGGGTCAACGTCGTCGTCGCCCGGTATATCGGCGCGCGGCACGACCAGGACGTGCACGAGGCGGTGCATACCTCGCTGATTCTCTCGCTGATTGTCGGCGTCATCATCATGGCGCTGGGTTTCCTTTTCACGCCCGCAATGCTCTCCATGCTCGGCACGAAGCCGGTGCTGATGGCGGGCGCGGTCAGCTACCTGCGCATCTACTGCCTCGGTATGCCCGCTATGGCGGTGTTCAACTTTGGCAACGCGGTGCTTTCCGCCGCCGGCGACACGAAAAAGCCGCTCTACTTCCTCTCGATGGCGGGCGTCATCAACATCCTGCTGAACCTGTTCTTCGTCATCGTCTGCCATCTGGCGGCGGCGGGTGTGGCGCTGGCAAGCATCATCTCCCAGTATATTTCGGCGGCGCTGGTGATTTTGTCCCTGCGCCGTTCAGGGAGCGTGGTGCGGCTGGAACGGTCGATGCTGCGGATTGAGCCGCACAAGGCAAAGCAGGTGCTGTCGCTGAGCATTCCCGCCGGTTTGCAGAACGCGATTTTCGCAATAGCGAACCTGTTCATTCAGGCGGGCGTGAACTCCTTTGATGAGCTGATGGTGGAAGGCAACGCCGCCGCCGCGAACGCCGATGCGCTCGTCTATGACGTGATGGCTGCCATCTACACCGCCTGCTCGTCCTTCATGAGCCAGAATTACGGCGCGGGCAAGCGCAAGCGCATCATCCACAGCTACTTCATCTCGATGGTGTTCTCCTTCGGCATTGCCCTTGTCATGAGTGCGCTGCTGGTCATCTTCGGGCGGCAGTTCCTCGGCATTTTCACAAACGTCGAGGAAGTGGCGCAAGCCGGGATGATCCGCCTGCGCATCATGGGCTGCTCCTACGCCTTCTCCGCCTTCATGGACTGCACCATTGCCGCGAACCGCGGGCTGGGCAAGAGCTTTGTGCCGACGGTCATCGTGATTATGGGTTCGTGCGTGTTCCGCATTATCTGGGTGTACACGGTGTTCGCGTACTTCCACACCATTGAGAGCTTGTACCTGCTCTACATCGTTTCGTGGGCGATTACGGCGGCGGCGGAGATGATTTGCCTGCGCCGCGTCTACCGTGAGCAGATGCAGAAGCTGCCGCCGGACATTGACGGCGTGAAAGCAGCCGCCTGAAAGGAGCGATTTTTCCCGATGACCAGCATTCTGATTAAGGACACGACCCGCGAGGAACGCCAGCAGATTGTCGACGACGCGATTGGCAACATTTCCGCGTCCTGCGACGGCTGCGCGGAGGGCATCATCGAGATGTACCAAGCGTATATTGACGGCGAGATGGAACTGCGCGAAGTAAACGCGGCGTTTAATGCACGGTATGTGTCGGGCGAGCAGGGCGCGGCACGGCGCAGCTGCTTCGGGCGCGGGTGGTGATTGTGCGCAAAGGAATCCCCCTCGGATGAATGGCATCGGAGGGGGATTTTTGTATGCACCGAAAAGCTGACGCACGAGTTACTTCCTTATGAGTATATTCTTTTGCGGGATGCGCGATTGCGTCACAGCCGATGCGCATCGAGAAATTGCTGGAACTCCTCGTCCGTCATCTTCCCCAAATCCACCTTGGTTCCCGCCTGCGCCAGATATTTGCGCACGTCATCAATCGGCAGATTGTCCATCCGGTGGATTTGCTGGTACTTTGCCCAGTATTTTCTTTCCAAATTCCGAAGATACGCCACATAGCCCGCACCCATCAATATCAGCAGAAAGGCAATCCGCACGATGAAATTGCCAGCCCTCGCGGTGGATTCCCCCTGCGTCGACAGGATGATGCCGACGATAACGGGAATCAGCAGCAGCCACAGCCGAATCGCCCATTGCGTCATGCGCTCCCAAACCGCCTGAATGTCCGCCAGCTCGACGTTTTCCTCGCGTTTTTTCTTCATTATATTCTGCTCCTGTCCAGAAATTGCTGAAACTCCTCGTCCGTCATCTGCTCGAAGTCCACGTCCATCGGCTCGTACCCTTCCTGCGACGCATATTCGCGCACGTCGATAAGCGTCGGGAAAACCTCGTCCTGCTCGTCGTTTTCCCACGCGCCCGTCTTTTCGTCGAGAACGCCCAGCTGCACGCGGTAGCCGCTGCCCTCGCGGTACACCGCCACGCGCGCTTCGGCGCAGAGCCACACGCCGACGAGGTTCGCGCGCAGGAGGTTGTCCATCCGGTGGATTTGCTGGTACTTCGCCCAGTACGCGGGCAGCCGCTTCTCGTCGCCCCTGCCGGAAACGAACCCCAGCACCATCAGCACCATCGAAAGCACAAAGACAATGCCGCCCAGCGTTTCGGTGGATTCCTGCTGGTACAGCGCATAGCCGGCAAACAGCGGAATCAGCAGTGCCACCGTCAGGAGGTTATGCTTTTTGACGCGCGTCTGGATGGCGTGAATGTCCGCCATTTCGACGTTTTCCGGCACGAGCACTTGTTTTCTCATATTCCCTCCACCATTGCAGAAACGCCGCGTCGCTCATTTTGTCCCAATCGGCTTCGGCGGGAACGTAGTCCTTTTCTCGCATATAGTCCCGCAGTTTCAGGCGCGACGCGAAACGCTGTTCCGGCTCTTCCTCGCGCCAGTCGTCCGCCGCCATGTCATAGGCTTCGACCCGCAGGAAGCACACTTCCCCCTGCCGCCGGATGCGGTAGCGCAGAAAGCCGTCCGTCAGCACCATTTCGTTCGGAGCGGCATTTCGTCGGCTGGCACCTTTCGCCATGTCCACGCGGCACATCTTCTGCTGGAGGTCGTACTTCACAATCCGCACCGCATTGCCGATAAGACCAATCATCATTGTGATTACAAAGATTCCCAATACAACCGTTGACCACGGGTCGTCCCACGGCATCAGAAACACCGGCGCCATCCCCCCGACCAAACCGATTGCGAGGGACGCCACACACCAGTGCGCCGCGTTCATCTTCTTTTTTTCCAGCGCCTCAATGGCTGCGTTGCTTTCGACCTTCGGCATCGTCCGCACCTCCCCCCTCATTGTACCACCGCCCCCGCCGCTTGTCAATCGAATCACAATTCCCCTTGCGCGGCGCGAAAATGCGTGATAGAATAGACGGAAAGAAGTCGTTTCATCCCGCAGGAAGGAGGGGGGGCTCCCTTGAAATTGGAGCGGTTCGCGTATTTTCTCGCCGTCGCGCAGACGGGCAGCATCACCCTCGGCGCGCAGAAGAGCTTCATCACCCAAACCGCGATGAGCCAGCAGATGGCGGCGCTGGAGGCGGAATTGGGGCTGCCGCTGCTGAAGCGGAGCAAGTCCGGCACGTCGCTGACGGAGGCGGGGCAGGCGCTTGTGCCGATGGCGGAGCGGCTGGTTCAGTGCTATCAGGCGATAGAGACGTTTGCGGACGCGCAGCGCCGTCAGCCGCGGACGCTGACGATTGCCTACACCGGGCCGATGGAGCAGCAGCTGCTTCTGCGGGCGATTCCGGCGTTTCGGACGCATCATCCGGAGGTCGAACTGCGCGTGCGGCAGCTGTCGATGGCGCGAATCGGCACGGCGCTGGAGGCGGGCGACTGCGACATTGCGCTGGCGATTCCGGGCGAAATCCCCTTGCAGCAGATGAAACACGTCACGGTGATGGAGCGCCCCATCTGCGCCGCCGTCGCGTCGTCGCACCCGCTGGCGGGGAAAAATTCCGTCACCCTGCCGGAGCTGACGCATTTTCCCGTCATCCTCCTGCAGGCGGGCGCGAATCGCAGGGCGAGCAGCCAAATCGCCCGCTGGCTGATGGGGCTTGGGTGGACAAAGGACGCGCTGCGCTTTGCGGACACCATCGAGGATCAGCTGCTGATGATCAACCTGAATCAGGGCATTTCGTTCATGCCGCAGGGCAGCTATCCCGCCGGCATCCGCCTGATTCCCATCGTCAGCGACACGCCGATTCTCCACCACACCGAGGCGGTCATGCGCCAGATGACGCCGCTGCACCTGCAATTCGTCGAGCAGCTTCGTCAGGCGGACATGGCGGAGCGGCATCCATAAGTTCCGCTTATGACGAGAAAGAAAACGCTTGTTTGACATTCCTTTCACAAAGCGGTATGATACAGGCATGAAAGGAGGGATTTTTCCCTATGAAAAAGCGTTTGATTTCCCTGTTTGTGGCGCTGACGATGCTGCTGTGCCTGATTCCGGCGGCATTCGCGGCGACCTTCAACGCGGGAACGTACACCGCCTCCGCCAACGGCATGAACGGCGCGGTGACGGTTGAAGTGACCTTCTCGGACAGCGCCATCACCGATGTGAAGGTGACGGAGCAGGCCGAAACGCCCGCGATTGCGTCCGGCGCGCTGGAGCAGATTCCGGCGGACATCGTGGCGCATCAGACGCTGGCGGTGGACACGGTAACGGGCGCGACCATCACCAGCAAGGCGATTCTGGCGGCGGTCGAGGACTGCGTGAAGCAGGCGGGCGCTGACCCGGATACCCTGCGCACGCCGGTCGAAAAGAACACTGCGGACGTCGGCGACCGCACGGCGCACGTTGAGGTGCTGGTCATCGGCGGCGGCGGCACGGGTCTGGCGGCTGCCATGTCCGCGATGGACAGCGGCGCGAAGGACGTGATGGTGGTCGAGAAGCTGTCGCGCTTCGGCGGCTCTACGTCCGTATCCGGCGCGGTCGTCGCGGCGGAAAACACCTACTACACGCAGAGCATCGGCTTGGAGCCGAACAGCGAAGTCTGGCTGGAGGAGTGGAAAGCATCCTCCGATTCGGACATCGGCGTGCTGGGCAAAGACCCCGGCTATCCGACCTACGAGCGCGTGAGCAACTACTTCACGCAGGTTGGCGAAACGATCAACTGGCTGGAGGACGAGGGCGTTGCGCACTGGGTGACCTACCCCTTCTTCCCCAACGGGCGCTATCAGGTGCCGGATTACGTCATCGACAGCGAAACCGGCGCGGCTGACCCCGAAGGCGGCTACATGCTGATTGACCACATGGTGGACTGGCTGAAAAATCACGACGCTGACCTGCGCCTGAGCACGACCGGCACGAAGCTGCTGACCAACGACGCGGGTGACGTCATCGGCGCGACCGTGCAGGACGCAAGCGGCTCCTACGACGTGTATGCCTCCCGCGGCGTCGTGCTGGCGACCGGCGGCTTCGCGGCGAGCGAACCCATGATGCGCGAGTACCTGCCCCAGTTCGCCGACTGGATTGACCTGACCACCGCGGGCGCGGGCGACACCGGCGACGGGATGCAGATGGCGCTTGACGTCGGCGGCGTGTTCTACAACGACCCCTATGTCATCACCCTTGGCTCGACCAGCCGCAACGGCAGCATCGCGGGCTTCTGCATGTCCGTGAACCTGTGGGGGCGCATGGTTGTCAACAGCAAGGCGCAGCGCTTCTTCAACGAGGGCTACATGCCTTATCAGGCGACCGTCGCGCTGAGCCGCACGGAAGACGGCATCGCGTGGGCGCTGGGCGACAGCAAGTTCGCGGGCGCTGCGCTGCTGGACGCGGCGGTGGACGGCACCGAAGTCGTCAAGGCGGACACCATCGAAGAACTTGCCGCGCTGATGGGCGTGGACGCGGACACGCTGGTCAAGAGCGTTGAAACGTACAACACCGCCTGCGCGACGGGCAACGACACCGAATTCGGCAAGGACGCCTCCAACCTGACCGCCATCGACGCGGCGCCGTACTACGCGGTGCGCATCTACGTCTGCACGGGCGGCACGATTGCGGGCGTAAAGACGAATCTGGACTTCCAAGTCCTGCGCGAGGACGGCTCGGTCATTAACGGCCTGTACGCTGGCGGCGAGACTTCGAACCGCGAGATGTACGCCTACGCCTACTCTTCCGGCTCCGGTGTCGGCTATGCGCTGGCATCCGGCCGTCAGATCGGCATGAACCTGATGAAGTAAACACAAGCAGGGCATCGTCAAAACGGCGATGCCCTGCGTTTTTTGCTATTCAAAACAGGAAGTGCTCCCCTTTTCACCAGACCCGCCAGTGATGCCCGCAGTGCTGGCAGACCGCGACGCTCCTTGTCACCATCTCGTCGCGCCGGGGCGGCGGACGCTTTCCCTTCCGCTCCGCCTCCTGCGACCAAATCACCGGCAGAAACAGCAGTTTGAACGGCCATATCCACCAGCCAATCAGCAGCCACCACGCCAAGCTGTGGCGCGTAGCCCGGCGTTCGCGAACCAGCTCCACCCGCACGTCACGGCTGCGGCAGCGTGGACATTTCATGCAAAGCACATCCTTTCTTTTGTGGATTTGCACCCATTATACCGCATGTACGCCGCTTTTGCAATCACTTTTCCGGCATTTCGTACTGCGCGCGTTTTTCCTATTCATCTTTTGGCGCGATATACGCCGCCATCGTTGTGCTGATTTTCTCCGGCGCACGCCCCGGAATCGCCTGATACACCGCCCCCGATGCGTCCTGCCAAATCACAAGGTCGTCGATGTTTGTCTGCTCCAGCACATACCATGCCGATGGAATTGCAGGATTCGCCGCGCGCTCCTGCTGCGTCACTGAAACGACGCTCAGCCGCGGAAAGGGGCACACGCCCGTCAGCTCATGCCCTTCATAGCTTGCCACGCCCAGCGCCGCCACATAATCGCGGTAATCCGCAGCGAACGTCACGCCCAGCGATTGCTCCGCCTGCGTGACCTCCTGCGCCGTCGGGGCTTTTGCCGAAATAAACGCCGGCTGCGCACGAAGCAGGTCAACGATTGTCTTCATTAGAATCCTCCTTGCAGCAGTTCCGCCATGTCCTTCCAGAAACTTGCACGTTGCTTATCGAACACCCCGCGGTCGATTTTCGATGCTTCTCCGAACAAATGCCAAATTTGATTATTGCCGTTCTGCATGTGCTCCGCTTCCGTCAAAATGGACAGCGTCGAATCCATCTTTTGCCCGATGTGGTGCAGCTGATACGCCTCCCCCGTCGCCGGGTCAAGCGCCGCCAAGCCATTCTGCATCCGCGTCAAGTTCGTCTGCCCCTTTTCGTCCACGAAATCGAGGTCGATTTGGCGGATGAGCGCCATCTTGCCATCCACCATCTTCGGTACAAGCCCCGCTTTCTGGCAGACCTCGTACTGCTCCATCGTCCGGAAGCCCTTGATGACGTCCAGCGGATAGCCCGATTCGCGCTGAATCTGCGCCGCTTCGTTCATGGACAAGCCATTCAGCATCGCGCCCTTCAGCCCGACCGCCTCCGTCACGCCGCCCGAAATACTGCCGCCGATGGCACCCAACTTGAAGCCCTCGCTGCCCGCCAAGGCTGCCTCGCGCGCCGCCTGCTGCATGTCGCCCGTGCGGACAGCCGTCGCGACGAACGCTGGCACGCCCGAACTCGCCGCGCCAAGCAGACCGCCGACAGCGCCGTCTTTGGCTGCCATCGCGAAAATCATGCTGACCGCCGGTGCGCCCACGCCTGCCGACACAACAGAGACCGTCACGCACACCAAAATCACGCCCGTGCCGATTGCCACGTTGCGAATCACGCGGTCGTAGGCATCATCGTAGTCCGTCCACGGCACGACGACCGTCTCGTTGTTTTCACCAAGGGTGAAGATGTACTTTTCGCCCTGAAACTGCGCGTTTAATTCGGAAAGCGTATAGCCGAAGTAGACGTTCTCCTGCGAGTTGAACGCCAGCTCGTCCAGATACTCCTGAGAGATGTACACCGCCTGTACGTTTTCCACAAAATAGTCGCTGCTGTCCAAATCGGACACCAGCTGTTCGTACAGGCTGTTTTCCAGATACGGCAGCAGCGCCGCATCCCCCATCCGGCGGAATTCCGGTGCGCTTTCACCCAGCGCACAGCCCGCCAGCAGCACCAGCGCCAGCAGCAGCGAACATAGCTTTTTCATCCGCATTCCCCTCATTTCAGGCGCTCCAGCGAAAAGCCGTTGCGCACATACGTCTCCAGCAGCTCCTGCGAGCCGACGAAAATCGTTTTTGTTGTGGATTCGCCCGTGTATCGGTTGCTGACCGAAATGGTGTATATGCCCTCCTGCGTGTAGCGGTCGCCGTCCTTCGCGGGGCGGTTGAAGCGCTCATCCTCGATGACGCCGTTCGCCGTTTCCACCAGCACCGCGCGCCGAACGTTGATGTCCAGATACCGCGAGCGCGCCAAATCCAGCGAGAATCCATCCTCCGCGACCGATGTGTTCTGCAGCTCCGCGCCCGTCAGCAGGTCAAACGGGTAGACCATGCAGTTGCCGTTGCGGATGGAGAAGCGCAGGAAAATCCGGTAATTGCCAAATTTGCTGGTGATGTGCGTCAACTCGCTGTCCTGCACCTCGTAATCCAGCGCCACCTCGTAGTCGCCCTCTTCGTGCAGCACAATGCGTGTATTCGCGCCCGTTGTGCCTTTCGCCAGCAGATAATCCGTATAAACCGCCGGTTCATTTTTGGCATTCTGATAATCCGTGTGGCGGACAATCAGTGTCCCGCGCCCGAAGTTCGTTTTGGGAATGCCGAACTGCTGGTCATAGCCGTTCGCATCCGCCGCGAGAGAAAGCTGCGCGTTGCCGTTCAGCGCGTCGATATCCTGCTCCAAATCAAACCACAGGGTAACAGAATCGCCCAGCGTCTTGATGAAAACAGGCTGCTGATTTTCGTCCGCCGTCACGCGGGTGAAGCCCGTCAGGAAGAATCTTCCCAGCCGCCAGCCAAAGTGCTTGTCGTCACCGCTGATGGTATCCTGCTTGGCATAGCCCGTGTCAACCCCAGCATTTACAGCATCTTCCGAGAAGTAATAGATGGATATGCCCTGCTGCTTGCAGCATTCACGCAGGCGCGCCATGCTGTCGGCGTACTGTCCCGCGTCAGCAAACAGCGCCATTGCGCCCGCGTAATCCCCCGCTTCCTGCGCCGCCACTGCCTTTTCATAGCGGCTTGCGCGGCAAAGCGCGTCGCTGTCCGCATAACCCGCAAGTTCCGTGTAGAGGGCAATCGCGGCATCGTAATTTCCGCTTGCCGCTTCCGCCTGCGCCTGCTGATAGCGGTACTCCTTCGCCATCGCCGCGCTGCCCGCATAGTCGCCCAGCGTATCCAGCAGGGCGGTGGCTTCGGCATAATCCCCCTGCTCCGCAAACTGCTTTGCCTGAACCTGCTGTTCATACGGGAACGCATTGCGGTCGGCGGACAAGTCCATCCACAGCGCCGGGCGAACCCCCAGTTTTTCCGTCACGCACTTCGTTCCGACCGCACCGCGGACATCCAGAAAGCACGCGTCGTAGCTTTCCTTGCCCGGCGAGCGCAGCCACCAGTCCGTTTCGCCGATGCCGATGGTGGTAAAGCCGAGAAACTTCGCGCCCCGTGACCGGGCATATTCCGTGCCGCTGACTTTCCGCTGCTCCTGTTCCGGAAGATACTGCATCACCTGCGCGTAGCTGAGCAGAAAAACGCGTGCTTCCGCCGGTTCAGCGTCCGTATTCTGCCATTCCGGATTCCCATCCGCCGCCGTATCCGCCAGCGTCACCGGGGCAATCGCCGCCCACTCAGCATCCGTGAACGCCGCGTGAAAATCCGCCTGAAGCCACGCATTCAGCGCGCTTTGATTCCACGCGGCATCGGTTTTCTCGTCATGGAACGGCAGGCAGTCCAGCGCGTAGCGGCTCATCAGCAGCGCCTTCCCGCCCTGCACATCCAGCACCAGCCACGCAATGGGCTCGCTGCCGTTATCCAGATTGCCATCCTGCTCATACTGCCCGAAAATGACCGTATCGCCAACCCGCGTTTCTTCCGCGTACCCCGCGCAAACCCAGCAAACGAGCGCCATCAGGCACACAGCAAGCAGCTTTTTCATTTTCCATTCCCCCTCTGCCGTTTTCGCTTCCATTATAGCACAAAACAGTTGAAATTGGTAGTTGATTCGCACCCGATTTGCCCCAAAACAAAAAAAGTGCCGCGACCCCTCTTGGGAATCGCGGTGAAGAAGTGGAGCCGAGGGGACTCTATACGAACACAGGAGGCATCATCACAAGCGCCGGGATCATCGTCGCTTGTGGCTTCCATGGGGATTTCCACACCGGAGTTTTCCTTATCCCAGTTGAAAATGAATTTGACGTGATCGTCATACAGATACACGCGGAGCAGGAAGATGTCAAAGAGTTTGGCCTGGAAGGTCCGGCTCTCAGCATTTCCATTGCGCAGGGATTGGAGCCAGTACACAATCTGCTCTCTGTTCACGTTGGGGATGAGCGCTCGTTCTGCGGTGAGCTGCGAATTCAGATCGCGCTGCTCCGCCTCCAACTCCAGCATCCGCTCCTGGGTCTTGTTATTGAATATGCCAGCTTCGATAGCCTTCATGATGTTCTCGGAGGCCTTCATGGACTCAGACAGTCTCTCCTCCAGATAGTCGATCTGGGAATCCTCCTCGATAAATTTCTTCTTGAAGGACATGACCATGTCCGCAATCCATTCTATGCTTTCATCATTGAGCACATACGCCATGAGTGCTTCGGTGACCATTCGTTCGGCCCAGTCGCGCCGGACGATTTTTTTATGGCATGCTTTTTCCAGGCGCTGCTTCTGACAGGCGTAGTAGTGGTGCAGGATTCCTGTTTTGCTGGTGCCTGACACGCCGACCATGGGAGACTCACAATAGCCGCAGAACAATTTGCCGGTGAGCAGGTAGTCGCCATTATCCCGGCGCCGGCCATTTACCTTGGTGGGCTTCTTCGCTACGATATGCTGCACGGTATTGAACAACTCCTTCTCAATGATCACTGGCATTCCGTTTTCGATGCGTAGGTCACCGTAGAGGTATACTCCGATGTATCTCTCGTTGGACAGAAGCACGCGGAATGAATTCTTTCCCCAGGTTTTTCCGTGCTTTGTGGAAATCTTTCTGGCATTCAGATCGTCCGCGATGGCGGCATAGGATTCACCCGCGGCGACGCGCTGGAATATCTCCCGGACAATGGCGGCCTCGTTCTCGTCGATCTCATACTTGCCATCAGCGCCCTTGCGGTAGCCGAGCGGGATCATGGAGACAACCTTGCACTGCATGGCTGCATCCATCAGGCCGCGCTTGATGTCCTCGGCCATGTTCTCGCTGTAGAATTGGTTGACGTTCATCATGGTGCGCAGGGCGAAGCGTCCAGCGGCGTTGTCACCAAATTCTTCTTTCGCATATACCACGCGCACGCCCATCTGCGCAAGTTTATCCTCATAGGAGAGCGCATGGAGCATATTGCGGGCAATACGGTTAGATTTATAGGAGAGCACCACGCGGAACTTTCCGGCCTCAGCGTGTCTCAACATCTTCTGAAACTCTGGGCGCTTGTCGTTCCTTCCGCTCAGCGCGCGATCGGCGTAGACTTCGACAATCCGCAGGTTGTGCGTCCTGGCATACTCCCGGCACTCCTCGACCTGCTGCTCAATGGAAGCGTCGTTCTGCATATGGGAGGAATAGCGTGCGTAGATCGCCGCGTCCTCCTGCGGCAACTCTACTTGCTTGCGGGTGGCGTATCGCGCGTATGCGACAGCATTCCCCTCCGATTCGGTTACTTTCTTTCGGGCCACCCTTGCGACCTCCATTCTTGACTTGGTCAATATCCAATGAGAGAATACAATTCGTCCATGTCTGATATCTCTTTTATTTCACCACGAACATGAACTCTTGCAGGCAATTGTACGTCCTCTGCTGATAACACTGGCAACGCAATGCAACGGCATCCTTGGGCATATCCCAGATGTAGGCATTGACCTATCGACCCATCAAGCAGCTTTTCTGGATTTGGCGGGTCGTTCCAATTGCAAATTACGCCCTCCATGAGTTGGTGCGATTTGCGAACACGATCACCATCTCTTGCTGTACGCCAGATATACCATGGTAAGTTCATAGAAAGCGCCCGTTGTCTGACAAGTGCGGAAGATGCAATCATGCGCTTAGTACGCATTGCCGACAAAACAGAATCAAGTTCCAGTGAAGGGAACAGATCCAGTAATTCCTTCGCAAGCGCCTCTGGCCGTTCTCCGCTTATGAGTGAACGGTATGCAAGCAGCGACAGCGATTCATTAACATCCTCAGAAAAAAGGTCTGAACAAGCGTAATTCTGCACTTCGCCTAAAATATGTTCTCCTCTGTCGTCCAAAGCCAGCTCTTTTTTCAGAGCATCGCTGATTCGTTGTGGCAGGGATGAAGTTTCAGGCTCACACTTGCTTTCCTCTCTTTGCATTGCCTGTTTTACCTCTTGCCATAATGCACGGTTGCATTCAATGCATAGCCCGTCATGATTGGTTTTGAGGAACAGCCCCCCACTTTTTGCATTTTCTGCACTTCGCCATATAGGCCACCTCAGTCTGATTCCGTTCCTTAAAACGTAATTCTTTCGACACAAAGTTACATCGGCCTTAATATTTTCTATCGTCACGTGATATTTTCTAACACCTGACAAAATTCGCTACTCCAAGTATGTCATGCTATGAAGACAAATATTACAAGGAGGGCATCCCTATGAAAAAGACTCTACCGGCAGACATCATTCTTCTCCTCACGCTCGTTGAACAGCTTCCGCGAGAGAAGCGCATCCTGGTCATTGAGCTTGTAAAAAAGCTTTTATCTCTCCAAGAATGAAAGCCTTTTTCTCCGGCGTAAGCTGATTGAACAGCTTGGCGAACTCAATCGTGCTATCATCAAATCCCATGGCATCCACGTATTTATCGCTATCATCCTCTGGGGAAAGCGATACGGGTGTGTCGCCCATTTTTTCCAGAACGTCGTTCAGCGTGATACGCATCGCGCTGGCGACTTTTCTTATGGCTGTAAGGGAAGGAACAACCGGCATCCCTGTCTTCGTATTGCGGTTGTTCTCCAACATGGAGATATACGCATTCGACATCCCACACTGTTTTGCAAAATCGCGCTGAGACAACCCCTTTTCTTCTCTATACTCTCTAACAATCTCACCGAGCGTCAAGGTGCTGTTCCTCCTTTCTGTGTTTGTATATTGGATTATACAACAAAGAAAACGGCTTGTCAATCAGGCTGAACAAATTTTGTTAAATGGGGTTGACAAACTGATCCGTGTGGTGTAATATGTGTTATGTGGACTGAACAACGCTTCAGGAAACAGAAAGGAGGACTGTCATGGGATTCAAGCTCAAGGAAGCCAGAGAGGCGCAAAACATCACTCAGCAGGAGTTGGCTGAAAAAAGTGGCGTCAGCAGAGTGACAATTGCGCTCATCGAGAGCGGACACACCAAGGATGTGCTTTCCAGCACCATCTTGAAGCTGGCTAACGCCCTCGGCAAACCCGTGGAGGATATTTTTTTTACCGACGTCGTTAAGCCGACATAACAGTGTGACAGGAGGTTCGCCGCATGGCAAAAGACATTCTTACCGATGAGGACGTCGAGCTGGAAATCGAGCGTCTGAAAAACTCCGAGGCAGTTATCCTGGCACAGGCGGAACGCAAGTTCAAGTATCGCCGCCGCCAGTACCTCTACACGCTGCGCTGGTATGAAAAGCGCGGGAATCAGCTCATGGCCCAGGGCATGACCCCTGATGATTTTAAGGTTTCCGAAATCGAAAAAGAAATGGAGGTGCAAGAATGGCAAGGAAGAGACAAGCTGTTGTGATCACGTCGGCCAGCCTTGGGAACCACGCTCTGGACCATGGTCAGATGCCCGACCACGCCCGAGAGGACTTTTGCCGCCTGATCTTCGGCGGTGTGCGTAAGTTCTTCTCCGATCCGTCGGTGCAGCGTGATTACGAAAAGTGGCTGGCCGAGTATCGCAAGACCCATCCAATTACAGGAGGTGAAATGTGTTGAGTGAAAAAGAAACGGCCCTGCTGCTGGAACAGCAAGAGCCGTGTGCGGACAACCTGCTGGAACAGGCGGCGCCGCAGACAAAAGACCGTACTGAGAGTATAGCACAACCGGTGAAGAAAATCAACAGCCTCGTCACCCTGCGCCTGGTTAAGAATTTGCCGGTGCGCGACATGGTGGAGGTTGTCCGGGTGCTCTACCCCAAGTACGACAAGACCATTCAGTCCAAGTGCGAACACGGCGATGAGTACGGCGTGCAGATTCGCCCCGATGCCTTCCAGGCGCTGATGGAGAAATTCGCGCCGGAGATCGTGAAGCGCCGCGCCCGTGACAAGAAAAGAAACACGGGCCGCATCCAGGTCAGACTGACCGAGGTTGTGGCGGCGAAGCTGCGAAAAGCCTTGGAGGAGGACGGCACCACCGTGCAGGCCTGGATCGAAAAGCAGGTCTACGCCTACCTGGAAGGGAGGACCAATCATGATTGACCTTCCCGACCATCCTGTCATCAGAAACATGGAGCGCACCGGCTACCCTGACGGCGTAACGCCTGAGGAACCGCACTGCCCGATCTGCGGCAAGGTGTGCGACACCATCTACACCGTGGGCGGTGAGATTGTTGGGTGCGACGAGTGCATCCGGATCAAGGAAGCCTGGGACGTTCCCGAGTGCTTTAGTGAAAAAGGAGGATATTGAAATGGCAAACCTGGACAGCAAGATTCATGATGCGAAGCTGGAAAGCTACAACGTCAACGGCAACAACTTCTCCATCGAAGGAGAGCTGATGGTCACGATCACGCTGAACGAGTATCGCAATCTGATTTCGGAGATCGCCACCAAGAAGATGGACATCGACAGTGCCAACCGTGATCGCTTCACCCGCGAGAATGAGATCAAGACCGTCCGCGCCGAGAATGACGCGCTGAAGGCGGAGCTCTACACCCTCAAAAATGAGATCGATGCGCTGCGCGAGGCAGCGAAGGGAGAGACCGGCAAGTGAAAGGCATCGTCATCACCGCCGGCGGGACGTGCTGCATCAAGGACTTTGAGCAGCCCCTGTACAAGAGCATCGGCGCCGTCGTTGGCGGCTATATCGAGCACGTCAAGCCCCAGCGCCTGGAAGAGCCCTACTGCATGATCGTCAACGAAGAAGGCCGCATCGTTGGCCTTCCCTTCAATCTCGTTGGCTCCTATCTGTACAAGACCGACATTCACGGCCAGCCGATCCTGGGCGACATCGTCATCATGCAGGACGGCTACTACGACGGCGCGCCGGACATTGTCGGCATCCCCGATGACATCATCACCCAGCTTCTTGCTGATTTCAAAACGAAGTTCAATTTGAAGGAGGATTAACCTATGGCAATCGTTCGCCCTGAATCGATGGATTTCTCCAAGCAGACCTTCTCCATGATCATCTACGGCTCCCCTGGTGTGGGTAAGACCACCCTGGCCCTGTCGGCCCCCACTCCTGTGCTGATCGACTTTGACCGCGGCATCTCCCGCGTCAAGGCCCAGCACCGGCAGCCCACCATCATGTGCGACACCTACGAGGAGGTCAAGAGCGACATCAACTCGCCGGACATCAAGGACTTTGAGACCATCGTCATCGACACCGGCGGCGCGTTCATCACCTACCTGAAGGACTGGGCCATGCGCACCCAGCCCGGCTGCAAGCTCAAGAACGGCGAGTTCAATCCGCTGAAGGGCTTCGGCTTTGTGAAGAACGAATTCGCCGCTTTCACCGATTACATCAAGACCGTGCTGAACAAGAACGTGATCTACGTGTTCCACTCAGTGGAGCAGTCGGATCGCGACGGCAACAGCCAGCAGCGCCTCATGTGCGAGGGCTCCACCCGCAATACCGTCTGGAATCCCTGCGACTTTGGTGGCTACGTCCAGATGATCGGCAACCAGCGCGTCATCTGCTTCACGCCTGAGGAAGAGTATTTCGCCAAGGGTACGCACGGTATCGAGGGCCGCATTCAGATCCCGTCGCTCACGCCTGGCACGCCCAACGATTTCATCTCCAAGCTGTTTGACACGGCCCGCGAGAACATCATCAACGAGAGCGAGACCTTCGCCCCGCTGCGCAAGCAGTACGAAGCGGTGATGGAAGATGTGCGGGACATCATCGCCCATGTGGACGATGTGGCCTCCGCTGACGCCGCTGCACGCAACATCCCGAATCTGAATCACGCCCTCACCTCCAAGAAGGAATCTTCCGCCCTGCTTAAGGCTAAGACGGACGCGCTGGGGCTGAAATACAACAGGGAAACCGGAGGCTACGTCGCAAAGGAGGGCTGATCATGGCGCGATACCTCATCACGCAAAGTCTGCTGAGCGCCTGGGCCTACACGTTTGATTGCTACGAAGGAGGAGAGGATGAAGCCCGCGAGGACTTCATCCGCACCCTCCGGCGCGAATCAAAAGAAGCGACCGAGGCCATGCGGAACGGCATCGAGTTTGAGAACCTCGTCTACGCCATCGCGAATGGCAGCTATACCCGATCATTCAGGAGTAGCGGCGGCGTGAATCCCGTCAATGGCGAGGCGATGGGAATAGACACCCACCACAAATGGTATGCCGGAGCAAAGCAGGTTGCCGACATCATCCAGGGAGCGCCGGTTCAGGTGAAAGCGTCGCGCGATCTGAACGTTGCCGGCATGGATTTCCTGGTTTATGGCATCCTTGATTCCCTGAAAGCCGGAACGATCTATGACGTGAAGTTCACCAACACCTCCCTCCGAAGCGCGGACATCTACGGGAAATACCTGACCAGTGCCCAGCATCCCGCGTACTTCTTCCTCGTTCCCGAGGCCATGGATTTCAAGTACCTGGTCAGCGACGGTGAGGACATGTACATCGAATGCTACACCCGCGAGAATACCCGCTTCATCGGGAGCATCATCGAGGACTTCATTGATTCCATCAGCAGTTCCGGACTACTCGACCTATACAAGGAGCATTGGCTGGCACTATGAAGGGCAGATTGATCGACCTGACTGTCTGCATGGACGGCAAGCAACGGATCACGCTTTCGGTGGAGGACGACTTCCGCGAAACGTGGGACGAACTGCATGAGTGTGATGTCATATTCGAGATCAAGAAGTATCGGAAAAGGCGATCACTCGACGCCAACGCCTACGCCTGGGCACTCATCGACAAGCTGGCGGCCAGACTGAACATGACCAAGGCTGAGGTCTACCGCGAACTGATCCGGAACATCGGCGGCGTATCGCAGACCGTGTGCGTCAAGACCGAGGCCGCGGAGACGCTGTGCAACGGCTGGTCACACAATGGCCTGGGCTGGTTCGCTGAGATGTTCCAGAGTAAGCTGCCCGGATGCACCAACGTCATCCTGTACTACGGGTCATCGTCCTACGACACGGCACAGATGAGCAGCCTGATCGACCTGTTGGTGGATGACTGCAAGGCTCAGGGCATCGAGACGGCCACGCCCGACGAGCTTGCCCGATACAAGGAGGAATGGAAGCCGTGAGAGTGATCTGCGATTACTGCGGCATGCCTGCCCATTTCATTGATAGCTCCCTCATCTATGGCCGCAGTTACGGCATGGTCTACTACTGCCCGGATTGCCGGGCGTGGGTCGGTGTCCACAAGGGCACCGACATCCCGCTCGGCCGCCTGGCAGATGAGGAGCTCAGGAAATACAAGAAACTTGCACACGCTGCCTTTGACCCCATCTGGCGGCGCGGCCTCTCCACCCGGAGGAAAGCGTACAGCTGGCTGTCCGAGCAGATGGGGATTCCCGAAGAGAAGACGCACATCGGCATGTTCGATGTGGAGCAATGCAAGCAGGCCATCGCGCTCTGCAAGAAAAGAACGGAGGATTTATACCATGCGTAAGCACAACCATTCCCAGGGCTGTTGCAACAGCCGTGACAGCCATTTCAACGCCCTGCCTGCTGTGCAGGCGGATATCTGCGTCATCCCCGATGACGTTGTCACCATTTCCCGCGGCGAGTACGCCGACCTGGTCCGCGCCTCCATTGAGAACGACATCATGCGCCGCATGATCTCCGAGGAGGACAGCTGCTACCTCGAGGTGGAGAAGTGCCGCATCATCCTGGGCCTGCCGAAGAAGGTGGAAAGCGATGAATAAGGTGCTTCTGGTGGGCAACATCGCCCGTGACCCGGAACTGCGCAGCACGCAGAGCGGGATCGCCTGTTGCAACTTCACCGTGGCTGTCAATCGTCGCTTTACCAATCAGCAGACTGGCCAGCGCGAAGCGGACTTCATTAACTGCGTGGCCTGGCGCCAGACCGCCGAGTTTATCCACAAGTACTTCGCCAAGGGGCAAAAGATCGGCCTGTCCGGCTCCCTGCAGACCCGCAGCTATGACGCCCAGGATGGTTCCAAGCGCTATGTGACCGAAGTGCTGGTGGACGAGGCGGAATTCGTCACGCCGAAGCAGGACGGGCAAACTGCCCCCACTGCCGCTCAGTCCTACGCCCAGACCGCGCCCCAGGCCGCGCCGCAGAAGCAGGAGCAGATGCGCCTGGACACCAACGGCTTCCAGGAAGTCGAAGACGAGGAATTGCCGTTCTAAGGAGGCCCAGCATGGCAACAGGAAAACGGTACTACTGGATCAAGCTCAAGGAAAGCTTCATGACCTCTGATGTGGTCGACTTCCTTATGAGCCAGAAAGACGGTGCCAACTACGTTGTCCTGTACCAAATGCTCTGTCTCAAAACCATCAACACGGATGGTCGCCTGTCAAGACAGATCGGGGAAATCATCATCCCCTATGACGTCGAGAAGATCCAGCGCGACTGCAAATGGTTCTCCGCAGACACCATCCGTGTTGCACTCGAACTCTATACCCGCTTCGGTCTGGTCTATCGTGACGTGGACGGTACGTTGGTCATGACCGATCATGAAAATCTTGTCGGAAGCGAAACCAATTGGGCGGTACAGAAGCGTAATCAACAAAAAAACGCTGCCGCTCTTCCACCAGCAGAAGGTGGAAAATCGGTAGAAAGTGAGGTGGAAAATTTCCACCCAGATATTAGAGATAAGAGTATAGAGAATAGAGATAAAGATATTAGAGCAGAGAGTACAGAGAATAAGAAGAACGGTGCGGAGCGATCTGACGATCACTCCACACAGCAGCCGGAAGAGCCGCCTGTTTTCCTCCTGACACTCAACGATGGAAGTACCTACGGGGTTACGCAATCCGAGGTTGACCGTTATTCCGAGCTATATCCCGCTGTCGATGTGGCGCAGGAGATACGGGGCATGATCGGCTGGCTCGACACAAACCCTCAACGCAGGAAGACTAGGAGCGGGATTCGGCGGTTCATGAATAACTGGCTGAGCAAGACGCAAGATCAGGGCGGCACCAACGGCTACGTCCAGAAGCGGACGCAGACGCCTGATCGAAACCAATACGACACCCGCCCCCAGTCACAGGGAAACCCATTCGGAGAGTATCTGGAGGATGACCAATGAACAGCATGGGAAACACGATGTTGGACGCGCTGACGAACGTGATCGGCTGCGATGCCCCCGGCCCCGCGGAAGGTGATTTCATCGGTGAAGACGGCCTCCTTCACTGTGGGAAGTGCCGCACGAAGAAACAGGCGCGCTTCCAACTGCCGGAGCAGCTGGGCGGGGCGGAGAAGATCGTGCCCTGCGCATGCCAATGCGAGGTTCAGCGCCGCGAGGCGGAGGAAGCAGCGGCCCAGCGTGCCCGCGATCAGGAGCGTATCGCCCGTCTTCGCCGGAAAAGCCTGATGGATGAAATGTTCCGCCAGAGCACCTTCGAGCACGCCAAGGTGGACGAGTACAATCAGAAGCCCATGCGTATTGCCAGGCGGTACACGGAGCGATTCAGCGAGATGCTGGAAAAGAATCGCGGGATCCTGTTCTATGGCCCTCCTGGCACCGGAAAGACCTACACCGCCGCATGTATCGCGAATGCCCTGCTGGACCAGGGCATCCCGGTCATGATGACCAGTTTCGTGAAGCTCAACCAGATCGTCACGACCTCGCACTCCACCGATGATGACGAGAGCGTGCTGGACGCCATGAACCGCGCCCGGCTGCTCATCATCGATGATCTGGGCGCCGAGCGTGACACCGACTACAGCGTGGAGCGCGTGTACAGTTTCATCGACAGCAGAGTCCGCGCCAGGCTCCCACTGATCCTGACCACCAACCTGTCCCTGCGCCAGATGCAGGAGACCACCGATCTCCGCTATCAGCGCATCTACGACAGGGTATTCCAGGTCTGCTACCCGGTGGAGGTCACCGGCACAAGCCGCAGAAAGCGCGAGGCCGCGAAGCTCTACCGGGAAATGACCGAACTACTGGAAGACTGAAAGGAGCATATCCATGCATATCGACAAAAGCAAAAAGTTTGAACTGAATTCCCCGATTTTCAGCCAGATGCGCGATGACCTGGACCTCTACATCCGCCAGTGCATCGTCGAGATGCAGAAGCGCGACATCGCCAGCGGCGCGATCACGCTGGAAATCGACATCACGACCATGCGCGAGACCGTCGCGGATAACAACTCGCCCACCGGGGAGCGCAATACGATCATGCCCATCATCGACTACAAGCTTGCCCTGAACATGCAGACCGAGGCGGAGCACAAGGGCAAGATCACCGACTGCGGCCATGAGATCGTCCAGGATGACACCGGCGCGTATTTCATCCTGACCCGCGAGGAGGCCAGCGGCCACCTCACCATGTTCAACAGCTATGACGAGATCGATACGGAGGGGCTTAAGTGATTACCATGCTGCATCGCTCCCTCCTGGAGCCTCATCCCGACAATCCGCGCAAGGATCTGGGCGACCTGACGGAACTGGCGTCCTCCATCCAGCGCAGCGGCATCCTTCAAAACCTGACAGTCGTGCCGCACCCGGACAAGCCCGGCATGTACCGCATTCTGATCGGCCACAGGCGCTTCGCCGCCTCGGCCACCGTGGGCATTGACGAGCTGCCCTGCTCCATTGAGGAGATGAGCATGGCGGACCAGATCGCCACCATGCTGGCGGAGAACATCCAGCGCAATGACCTGACCATCGCCGACCAGGTGGGCGGCGTGCAGATGATGCTCGACCTGGGCGTGGCTGTGAAGGACATTGCTGAAAAAACCGGCATGAGCGAGACCGGCGTGAGGAAGCGCGTGAACATCGCGACCCTCCCGCGCCGGGAGATGCATCTGGCCGCCGACAAAGGCGCGACGCTCCTGGAACTGCTGGAGGTTGCGAAGCTGAAAAGCCCAGAGTCCCAGGCCAAGGTGCTGGAGAGCTTCGGCACCAACAACTTCCAATGGGCGCTGCGCAGCGCCATGGATGACGAGGAAAAGCAGAAGATGCACAGCGAGGTGATGCCGGAGCTTATGCAGCTGTACCCGCGCATCAAGGAGCTGGGCGATTCCGACACCTACAACGGCCATTGGACGAAAATCTGGCGTGCCCACCATCGGGATACCGAGCGCAAGCCGATTCCCCAGCCGGAGCCCGACGAGAAGTACGCCTACAAGGATATCAAGTACTCCATCATACTCTACCGAGAGAACAAGAGCTGGGTGGAGAACAAGCAGCGCGAGAAGGACCAGCATGCCTGGCTGAAAGACCGCAAGGAGACTGCCAAGGCGCTCAACCAGGAAGCCTTTGAGCTCCGCGCGACTTTCATCCGCAAGTACCGCGCCCCCACCAAGCAGGCCATGATGGAACTGCAGGAGCGGATCATCGCCGAGGCCTTCCGCTGGAAATCGCTGACGCACGGCGCAAGGTATTACCGCAGCGGGGACGCGCTGACGATGCGCGAAATTCTGGCCATCCCCTATGAGCAGGACAGGGACAAGGAGGAAACCTTCGAGCATGAATTGGAGCGCCGGCGCGTAAGCAAGGCTCCCGCCCTGCTGGCCTACGCCGTGTGCGGCCTGGCCATCAACCCGGTGTGCTCCGATGACGGCTACTGTAACACCTACAACGGCATGCGCAAGCCCTGCGAAGAACTGGACGCGCAGTATCGCCTCCTGACCAGCCTCGGCTATCAGATGAGCGACTTTGAACTGGCGCTGCAGGACGGAAGCCATGAGTTTTTCAAGGAGGCACATTCATGAAATTCACCATCCCGGGCGAGCCGCAAGGTAAGGCTCGCCCTCGGGTGGTCCGAAACGGAGATTTCACCCGTGCCTACACACCCGAAAAAACGGCGTCCTATGAAAACCTCGTCCGTCTGGAATATCAGAGCCAGTGCGGTAACCGGTTCTACGACAAGGAAATCCCCCTGGCGGCGACGATCACGGCGCACTTCGCTCCACCGGCATCGGCCAGCAAGAGAAAGCTGGCGGCCATGCTGGACAAGCTGCTGTTCCCCATGAAGAAGCCCGACCTTGACAACGTGGCGAAGATCGTCTGCGACGCGTTGAACGGAATCGCCTATCACGATGACGCGCAGATCGTGGCGCTCCATGTGCGGAAGCTCTACGCGGTGATGCCCAAGGTCGATGTGGAGATCTCGGAGGTGATCGGATGAAAGCGTATCAGCTGAGAAGCCCGGAGCAGCTGCGGGAAGTGCTGCCCCTGGTGAAAAATGAGCAGGATCGGAAACGCGCGGCCAATGTAGCCACGGTCTGGTCTGTTGCAACGCGTCAGAATCGGGCGTATGTGTTCGATGTCTATATCAGGCTGGGCAGGAGCGCAATGCTCTGCAGAGCCCATCAGGGCCGCGAAATCGTGCTTGGCGACATGAAGCTTAAAGTGGCAAGAGCCTTTTCCAGCAAACTGAACGAAAGAAGGTGCACAGCGAATGAAGATCACTCAGCCGTCGTTCCGGGTTGAGGAACGAGACGAGAAGCGCGGCGGCCTGGCCATCATCGAGACGGCGGCGCGCAACTGCTACAAGTCCGAGGCGCGCACCAGCGAAGGCACCGCTGAAAGGCTGGTTGCCAGCCTGATCGCCAGAGGGCATGAGGCCATGCTGGAGCATGGCGATTACATCTTTGAAATCTCGGATGAGCACATCTACCGGAATGTGTGCGAGGACCTGCAGATCATCCGCGACCACGGAAGCTCCGCGCCCATGATCCACACGACGTGCATAAGCGGACGCCCCATCGTGTCCGGCAACATCCGGGCATGGCGGGAACTGTTCGCCATGTCGCTGGCCGGAGCGTACTTCATCGGTCACATGGATCCCATTTACACGCAGGGTTTCCTGGATTCCGGCATTGAGCCCGACCCCCGCGTCCGGCAGATCTTCTACAAGGACCTCAGCTGCCGGGGAGAGCGGCTGGTGCATGAGCGGATGACCGTGCGCTGGATCGTGGATAGGGGCATCTCACATGAGATCGTCCGGCATCGCCCGGCCAGCTACGCCCAGGAATCCACCCGGTATGCCAATTACTCCAAGGAGCAGTTCGGCAAGGAGATTACGGTCATCCGCCCCAGCTTCCTGGCACCTGACAGCGCGGCCTATCAGGCGTGGGAGACATCCTGCAAGACGGCAGAAAATGCCTACTTCTCCATCCTGGACATTGAGGGAGCGCCGGAGAAGGCGCGGACGGTCCTGCCCACCAGCCTGAAAACTGAGGTGATCATGACCGCGAATCTGGAGGAGTGGCGTCACTTCTTCGCCCAGCGCGCGCTGGGCAAGACCGGCAAGCCGCATCCGCAGATGGCGGAGGTCGCGCTGCCGCTGTATGAATTGATAAAGGTGCTTAAGCCCGAGCTCGGCCTGGACTGATGTTCGCGGCACATGAATTGGACTGCTACGGCAGATAAAGGAGAGTTGAATATGTTCTGGACAATCGTTATTACCACCCTTGTGAATTGGCTGATCATGGCTGTCATCTTCTACTGGACGAATCTCCAGAACAGCCAAGGCGAGGTGAAGCGCCTGCGCAGCGAAAACGTCAACATGGACAAGTGGATCAAGCAGCGCATGGCTGAGGATCAGCAGCAGCAGCTTCGCCAGTCCTACAATCAAGGTCTGTACGATGGGCGTGGAACGGATGCGCTCTACCGGCAGATACTCAAGAAGTTTCAGAACGGAGACCAGGCTAAATTGATCATCAACGGCATGGATCGTGAATCCGCCGATCGGAACAGGAGGGCCCACCGTGAAGGTTAATGTGGAACAGGTTATCAAGGATACGGCGCGCGTGACCGCGGAGGAGATTGTCCGTCGGCAGGGCGCAGCCGTCAAGACGAATCATTACAAGGACATGGAGCGTCTGCTCCGCAGTTACAAGGCCATGAAGCGCCTGTATGAGCACCCGGAGGAATACACCTTTATTCCTCCAGAGCATTCCCCCTCTGTGAGCGTGGCACCGCCCTCCGGCGGCATGATACGCAGCCGGGAGGAGATCGTGGACGAGATCATTGAGGAACGTCTGCACTCCTACAGGGTTTCCTGCGCGCAGTTCCGCTGGTTCGATGCCACCGTGCGTCAGTTCCAGGACAGGCCGGAGTTTGTGGTGATCCGCATGTACTACTTTGGCGAGGACGCCTACGGCAATGACCGCCCGGCAGACAGCAAGCGCTACACCTTCGAGGAAATCGCCGAGGAATTGTCCGCCGCCGGCGTGGAGCGCTCGGTCAAGACCCTGCGCTCCTGGCGCTCCCAGCTTGTGCAGGAGATGACGGTGTGCATGTTCGTGATGGACGGCAGCCTGTCCATCGGCAACAGAGAACTGCGGAAGGACGAAGCGACCTGACCGGCCCCGGATGGTTCATCCGCCGGGTGCGCCTGGCGGATTGAACCCCGCGGTGCATCCGGCAGATTGCCAGGAGGAAGACATGAACAGAGCAGGAAGAAACGAGCATCAGAAGGAGTTCGTCAGGCTGTTCAATGGGCTGTGCGGGAAATACAACCGGCACGAGGTCTGGCAGGACTTCGTGAGGCTGGCAGCGACGGCCATATCAAACGGTGTGGACAAGCGCTACGCGGAGCAGCGCGAGGAGCGGTACATGTCGACCATCGGCAAGTACGCGAAGAACGAGCAGAGCGTATTTCCAGATCTGTTTGCGCTGATCGTGCTGGGCATGGAGGAGGCGCCGGATCAGGATTTCCTCGGAGAGCTGTACATGGAGCTCAAATTGGGCAATGACCACGCCGGTCAGTTCTTCACGCCATACGATGTGTGCAGAGCAATGGCAATGGTCACTCTGGATCGGGGCCTCGTTCAGCATGAGATCGAGCGCCAGGGATATTTCTCCCTCAACGATCCCGCCTGCGGCGCCGGCGCGACACTCGTTGCCGCGGCCAACGTCCTGCGGGAGTGGGGCATCAACTACCAGCAGACCGCGCTGTTTGTTGCCCAGGACATCGACTACACCGTGGGCCTCATGTGCTACATCCAGCTATCCCTGCTGGGGTGCGCGGGATATGTGCGCATCGGGAACACACTCACCGACCCGATGACCGGCAGCGTGCTGCACGGCGGCTCCAACGATGACAGGACATGGTTCACACCGATGTACATGCACCCCACCTGGCAGCTGCGCCGCTCAGTCGATGCGGTAAAGCGTTTTCTAGGCAGCTTGCCAGGAAAGGCCACGGAGGACCCCTCCCAGACGATTGAGGAAGAACCCCTATGTCAATCTGCCCAGGACGAGAAAAGCGAAGGAAGGGCCGTTGCAACAGCAGAACAGGACGCTCCTGCCCTGATCGAGATCGGGAAGAAGAAACGGCGCAGGCAAAGCGAAGGCCAGCTGATGTTCGACCTGTCCATATGATGCGATAAGGAGAAAAAGTGATGAGATACAATCAGGGATACTTTCCCCGGCATCGGGTAGCGCCGAGGAAGAGACACAGTACGGAGATCTGCCGGACAGGGACGAATTCTGGTCGATGGAATTCCTGGAGCACTGCTACGAATGCGGGGATCACAAGCTGCGCAACAAGGAGTTCGAGTCGTTTTCGAGCAGTGCCAGCGAGAAGACGATGAAAACGGTGCTGAGGATTCTCACGGCGGTAGTGAACTGGGAGAGAAAGACAGATGAATGAAGATATCACGTTTTGCACGGAAACAAAATGCCCGAACACATCGTGTCAGCGCCATGCGCAGAATATCAGGCATATGGAGGTTCCCATTAGCTTCGCTGATTTGAGAAACTCGGAATACTGCCCAAGAGAGAAAGAGCAGAGTGCGGCACGGGAAGGAGCTGAGAAGCGTTGAAGAAGCATGAACTGCCCATCAGCACAGCGGACTACGGTCTGATGCTCATAAGCGCGGTCAGATACGCGCTTGGCCGGATGACTTACATCGTCAGCACAGCATGCGCCATGGTCAAGGCCAGCAGGGAGTTGCTGGATGACAAGACGGTCTACGTCATGATCCAGGACATCGAGCGGCACGGGAAGGACGATCTGCTCTTTGGAAGAGATCCGTATGGGATGGAATGCGACAGGAAGGATTGGACGGATCTGCTGTAATGGCTGAAGGCCTTGAAAAAGGAACGGGGAAACTCTGAACGATGAATAATCAAAGAAAAGGATGGTGCACGTATGTCTCATTTCAGCGTAGCTGTATTCTCTCACGGTATGAGCGAGATCGAAGGGCTACTGGCTCCGTACTGTGAAGAAGTGGAGCCTGAATCTGAATACTCGGAATTCGTAAAAGACGATGATTCTGAGTACGACGAAGTTACCGGTGAGAAAGGATACTGGAGAAACCCGAATGCAAAATGGGATTGGTACGAGATTGGCGGTAGATGGAAAGGAATGCTGAAACTGCTTCCAGGGAAGGAAGGTTATTGTTCCGCGTTGGGCTGCCGGACAAATGACTTGAAGCATCCGTTGAGAACATGCGACTCTGCACTGGTTGCTGACTGCGATTTCTCCCCGGACGAAGATACTTACAAGAATGCTATCCACAAGTGGAAGGTTGTTGTCGAAGGGACGGATGAAAAGGAAGGTGACGAAGAATACCTGTACGTATACGGCCCGCAGTACTACCTGGATCGACACGGTGATAAAGAAACCTATGCGCGACGGACGGCGGCTTGTATGACATACGCCTTTATCAGCGTGGACGGCGAGTGGCACGGCCAGGGACGAATGGGCTGGTTTGGTATGGATGACTCAAACAACGAATCCATCGGTGCATATGAGAAGGAATTTGAGGAATACCTGGAAAAGGCTCACAAGGAGGGCTTGACCATCACTATTGTTGACTGCCATATTTGATCTGGAGGTGAAAAATTGTGGGAAGAACGACGAAAATTGACTGGTGCGACGCGACCTGGAACCCGGTCACAGGCTGCTTGCATGGATGCGAGTATTGCTATGCACGAAGGATTGCGGAGCGGTTCAGGTATCACGAGAACGACCACCGGCTGCATGACCTGAATGTGCCCATTCCGAAGGAGACGGAAACCGGCGAGCGCGGGCCGATACAGGCTTATCCTTATGGCTTCGCCCCTACGATGCACCGCTACCGGCTGGGCATACCAGAAAAATGGAAAGACCCTCGTGTCATCTTTGTCTGCTCAATGGCCGACCTTTTCGGCGATTGGGTGCCGGATGAATGGATTACAGAGGTCCTGGATTCGTGCGTTGAAGCTCCGCAACATCGGTATCTGTTCCTCTCCAAATATCCGCAGCGGATAATGCAGTACGAGGATAAGCACCCGCTGATGATGCCAGACAGAGAAAACTTCTGGTACGGAACGACGGTTACGGCAAATGCAGACTACGAAAGGGCCTTCGACCTGATTAACTGGCACGACTACAACGGGGCCAATACCTTTGTGAGCGTCGAACCGTTACTTGGGCCGATATGGAAAAACGGAAGGGAACGCATCGTGCAGAGCCAATGGGTGATTATCGGAGCTGAGACTGGGAATCGCAGGGGCAAGGTGAGCGCACAGCGGGAATGGGTTGACAACATTGTGAACGACTGTACGAAGCTGGGAACGCCGGTGTTTATGAAATCAAGCCTTGAAGCGTTGATGGGGCCGGACTTCCGTCAGGAATTTCCGTGGGAGGTAAACCAATGAAAACAATCTCAGAAATCAAAGAAACCCCCAGGCTGCAGATCGTTTCAGAAAACTGGGACGGCGGTATGGGCTACGCCTACCTCGCCAGCAGCAAGAAACCGGCTCCGGCGGCAGTGGTGTTCTCCTGGGTCGGCGGATGGGATCATGTGTCGGTCAGCTTCCGCAACCGCTGCCCGTCTTGGGAAGAGATGTGCGAGGTAAAGCGCATGTTCTTCCATGATGATGAAGCAGCATTCGAGTTGCACCCCATCGCTTCCGAATACGTCAACCAGTCCCCCTGCTGCCTGCACATCTGGAAGCCCCGGAAAGAAGCCATACCGACGCCGCCATCGTTCATGGTCGGCATGAAGCCGGGCCAGACCATGCAGGACATCGTAAAAGCCGCCGAAGCATACGCGAAAGGAGAAACGAAATGAAGGTGACGTTGATTTACGCGCCGGAAGAGCGCGAGCTTATCCTTGCCAAGTGGGCCATCTGGGTGACGCAGGGAAAGACGGAGAAACCGAAGAAACGTATCAGCTCCGGGCTGCTCTACAAGGTTCTCAGAGCGAGGCATTCCCCCGTCCGCGTCCTCAACTTCGCATTTTTGGTCGAGGGCATTTCCTCAAACACTGCGACGCATTTTTGTCGTCACGTTCACGCGGTTCCCTTCGTCAGCTCCCTGCGCAATGACCGGTGGGAACGCATGGACGGAGATGCGGCACGACGCGATACGCCGGTGGACATGATTTTCTACTGCAACGCAGAAGAGCTGATGACTGTCGCAAACAAGCGCCTGTGCAATCGTGCGGCAGCAAAGACGCGGGAAGTTGCGAAGATGATGTGCAACGAGGCAATCAAGGCCATGCCGGAGCTGAACGGACTCTTGGAGCCGATGTGCGTCTATCATGGTGGCGTCTGCCATGAAATCGAAGGTTGCGGGAGGTGCGTTCATGGCTGACAAAATTCCTTATCGAAACCCGGAAAGATATGCAGACCCTACAGCTCACGCCGCAATGTCGGCTGTCCAGGCGGTGCAAGATGAAGCGGATCAGCGGCTTTCCCGGCTGATCAGGTCGCTGAAATCGCTGATTGACCTGGCGGATTACGATCTGCTGGGCAGGATCGCGCTTCGAGACAGACGGAACGGGAGGGTCTACAGATGAGCGGATGGGAACGGCTCTGCTCCTTATCCAGAGAACTGGATGACACCAGGCGGAAACTGCAGAAAGCAGACCATGACCGCCGGCGCTATAAAAAGCGCATACGATTCCTTGACTTGTGCCATCAGGCGCTGTGCGGCGCGTATCACGCGCTGCTGCGGGAGAATGAGATTCTATCTCATGCCCTTGATGTGGCAGAAAAGAGGCTGATGCAGAATGGAGAGACGGAAACCGACACCTGACGGCAGGTATCCATTTTCTCAGCGCGAGTATTACGCCTTCCGGGAGCTTTTCGGCATTGTGTCCACATGCTCCAAGTACATGTATGAGCTTGAAAAGCGGGCCAAGGCGGCGGCTCCCGGAACCTGGCGCGATCTGCGCCTGATAGAAGCGCTGAGCGAAAAGGTCATGCGTGCCATGTTGCGGACGATCCCGAAGAATAAGCTCAACCAGATTCAGGCAGAGCTTCAGCACACGCAGGTGATTGTGCAGGTCAATCGCTCGATCACCAGAGGCGAGAATGATTATGATGATAATCTGACCTACGTCTCCCAGCGGGCGCTGGAGCGCATCACCGGCATAGCCGTCGATAATGAGTGCCTGTTCTGCGAGAAATGCGGGAAGGACGTCAAACGATGCCAGCTGAGGAAAGACATCGAATCGACCTACATGTTCGACATACAGGACATGGCGAAGGACGGGCATTGCCTGTACGCCGGTTTTTATGTCGAGCGCGACACGACAGAAACGGAGGAAACCACGGATGATGGAAATTAACCAATTGGCTGAGGCGTTTCACCAGAACGCCGTCGATCATGGATTCTGGGATGAGCCCGTGCCCGCTGAACAGGCGATTGCGCTCATCCACGCGGAGTGGTCGGAAGCATTGGAGGAGCACCGCGCCGGCAGGCCCCTGGTCTACTGCACGAATCCTGACTGCGGTATCCTGGCGAAGCGGGAAACATCCGAAGAAGTCTGCTGCCGGGTGTGCGGCTTCCGGGACGGGAAGGCAAAGCCCGAGGGCGTAGCTATGGAACTGATCGACGGGTGCATTCGCATCCTGGATTACATCGGCTCCATTCCGGAGGCGTACAGGCGGGAGTTTATCAAAGAGCAGTGCCTCATGGAGTGGTGCATGGAGCTGTTTGATGATGCGTGCCATTGGGCGCTGCCGACGCTTATTGCCAAGCTGCATGCCCAGACATCCTTGGCATACACGAATTTCGTTGGCAACTACCCTGCGATTATGCACCTGCTGATAGCCGCCGGGATGGCGCTGGCCTGGATCAAAGCCAGGGGCCTTGACCCGGAAACGCTCATGATGGCGAAGCACAACTACAACAAAACCCGCCCCAGGAAGCATGGAAAGGCGTACTGATCGGCAGTAGGGTTGACAAAACCAGGAATTTATTTCCCCTTTGCTGCCAAAAGGCTTCCTTGACAGGGGCTCTCCATAGGGATATAATTTGTACGATGAATTTTGCGCTTCAGGGCGCGGGTTCATCACCATTGCCCGCGTCCGTGCATATCGGTTCGCGGGCTTTTTCTTTTTTTGCCTGGATTCTGATCATAGAAATTCGCGGGAAAGGAGGAAATCGGCTCTGTGTCTGCTCCTTGCACAGAGGTTCAAAGCAACGCCGACGCCACGGCGGTGCAGACCGAGAAAAAGGAGGAGTCGATTTGTTTCATTCCCTGACACAGAAGTTCAAGGCATCGCCGCGCATCTACTACGCGCTTTCCGTCGCCGCATCCTGGGCGGGCGCCGGAAGCCTGATGAATTCCACTACCATGGCAAACACCATCGGCGTGGTTCCTGCGCTGATCTGGTGCCTGTTCAACACCCTGGCCTGCATCACCTTCGGCCTGCTGATCTGGTATCTGCCCACGGTCAGACGGGTCATGAACACAAAGGCGTGCAGGCTGGTCCTTGCCGCATTCAGCGTCTTTCAGATCTGGCTGGCTATGACAGCGGTCAATGACGCCTGGGCCGGTATCATCGGCGGCGCATGGGCCAAGGTGCTGGTATATGCCGCCGCTACGACTTTTATTGTCGTACTGTACCGGCACGGCATCATTACCAACATTTTGACTGACAACGGCGGGATGTATGTCATCTACGCGCTGGTCATTGTCCTGGCCGGCGCATCGCTGATCGCCACGCGCGGCAACTTCAACGCCCTTCCCCTTGGCCTGGAAAAAGAGAACCTGGCACAGGGCCTCTACAAGGGCTTGCTGCTACTCCCCGGGCCGTTCACATACCCGTACTTCTTCAAGCTCATTGAGTACAACGATGAAAACGGCGAGGGCGTGAGCCGGTGCGACATCACCCGCGCCTTTATTGGCGGCGGCATCGCTTTCGGCATTTACCTGGTCTTTGCGTTCTCCCTAATCTTCACCACCATCTCCCCGGTGCTGGATGTGTGCAAGGCCCTGCTGCTCACCGCGCTGGCCGTGTCCACGCTTTCCAGCTTCATCTACTCCGAGTATGCCGTTTTCGGAAAGAGGATCGGCCTGGGCATCAACCTGTTTGCCCTGGGCTTCTGGATCCTCGTCGCCCCGCTGGGCGTGATGGGCGTCTGGACGCTGATGGCCGAGAGCCGCGTCTACCTGATCCTGGCCATGCTGGCCGCCGCCATTGCGCTGCGCCTGGCCCAGAGAAATGGGGTGGGCGCATGAAGACGGTTCTCGGAAGGAAACAGGTCAGCCGGAACGAAGACTGGCTGAACGCCATGGCGCACATCGAGGAGCTGATCTCCCCGGAGGAAGTGCGCGACTATGCGGATCGCGCCATTGAGCGCATCGCCAGGGAGAGCACCGGCAAGAAAGCCGCCTACGCATGGAGCGCCGGAAAGGACAGTATCGTCCTGGGCGAACTGTGCAAGAAGGCGGGCGTGACCGATTGCTTTTTCGGGCATTGCGATCTGGAATTCCCGGCCTACCTGTCCTGGGCGCTGGCGCACAAACCTGACGGCTGCGAGGTCATCAATACCGGCATCGATCTGACGTGGATGGCGAAGCACCTAGGGCTGCTGTTCGTGGATGACGCGGAGAGCCTGAACATGTGGTACGGCAAACTGCAGCGCAAGACCTTCACCACCTACTTCGAGGAGCACGGCGCTGATCTGATCATTGTCGGGCACCGCGTGATGGACGGGAACACCTGCGGCAAGGATGGCTTCATACGCAAAAAGAGCGGCGAGACCAGGTTTGCCGCGATCGCGGATTGGCCGCACGAAGCGGTGCTGGGCTACCTGCACTACAATGGCTTGGAGCTGCCGCCCACCTACGACTGGCCGGACGGCTGGGTATACGGGCCGACGCCCTGGCCCATCTGGGGACGCCCCAAGGATCATGAGGACGGCTTCCGTATCATCTACGACCTCGATCCTTCGATTGTGGAGCAGGCCGCCGCGAAGATTCCCGCGGCTCGTGCTTTCCTGGAAGGGAGGCGCGGCGAATGATCACCATACAGCGTTTGCCTCTTTCCTCCCTGCATCCGGCAGAGAAGAACGTGCGCCGGCACACCGACAAGCAGATTGCCGAGTACATCCGCTCCCTGAACATGTTTGACCAAGTGAAGCCCCTTGTCGTTGACGGCGAGGGCGAGATTATCTGCGGCAACGGCCTGTACGCCGCGCTTGTGGCGATGGGCCGGACGGAGTGCGACTGCTATGTGCGCGATGACCTGACGCCGGCCCAGAAGAAAAAGCTGATGCTGGCGGACAACCGCGTGTACGAGTTGGGCATCACCAGCATTGATACCTTCGAGGAGATCATCCGGGAACTCGGCGAGGACACGGACGTGCCCGGGTGGGATGTGGACCTGCTTTCCGCGCTCACGGCCACGACGCCCGATGTGGATGACGTGGTTGCGTCCTACGGGAACTTCGACACGGACGATACCGACCGCATCAGAAGGTTGGAGCAAAGACCGCCCGAAGCGAATCAAAACCCCGCTCCCGCGTATCAAAGTGCCGGTTATGCGTATCAAAGCCCAGATATGTCGCAGGAAAGGCCGTTGCAACAGGCCCCCAGCACGTTCCAACCGCACACCCCTGTGTCAGATGGACCGGCAGCGCCTACGCAGGAAGGGGCGTTTCCGGCCTATACAGAAAGATATGTGATCTGCCCGAAGTGCGGTGAGCGTATATGCCTATAAAGCGCTTCGACAGCAGCATCAGCGTGCTGGACGCGGCAAAGATGCGCATCAGGAACCTTTTCGCCTGCGGATGCAAGGTTTATCTGTCCTTCTCCTGCGGCAAGGACAGCCTTTGCATGTCTAGCCTGACCTATGACCTCATCCTCGCCGGCGAGATTGACCGTCATCAGCTGACGGTCATTTTTGTTGACGAGGAAGGGCTTTATCCATCCATGGTTGACACGGCCATGCGCTGGCGCGAGAAATTTGTCGCCATCGGCGTGCCGTTCCACTGGCTCTGTCTCCCGCTGAAACAGGTATCCGTCATCGACCACTTATCGGCGGCGGAAAGCTGGATCACATGGGAGCCAGGAAAGGAAGACCTGTGGATCCGTCGGCCGCCTCCCTTTGCCATTCTGCACCACCCGGTCCTGGAATACCCCGGCCAGATGAATTATCAGACCTTCTGCAAAACCGCCTACGCGGACGGCATTCAGATGATCGGCCTGCGCACATCGGAATCGCTCACGCGGCTCCAATGCGTCGCCCGGCGCGACATGACGAAGATCGGCCCCGGACAGGCGTTCTACCCGATCTACGACTGGAAGGACAATGACATCTGGCTCTACATCAAGGAACGTGGCCTTGTGTTCCCTGAAATCTATATGCGGCTGTATGAGGCCGGTGTCGCCAAGCGGCAGCTTCGCCTGTGCGCGTTTTTCGGTGACTGCGGCACCCAGGGCTTGCGCTGGATCGCAGAGACAGACAACGATCTGTGGACACGAATCCAGAAGCGCGAGCCCAATGCCTACCTCGTCCTGCTCTACTGGGACACGGAAATGTTCCGTCGCTCCACGAACAGGCGGCGCGAATTGGAGGAAGGGACCGAGGAGAAGGACTATCGCGCCCTGTGCAAAGACCTGCTTTTCCTGAACACGGACAAGTACACCATTGCACCGGACACGAAGAAGCACCTTCAAAGCTGGCGCGGCCTGTTCATCAAGACCTACGGCGTCGCCCAGCAGCACCACTACAAAAAGATGTACGAGGGCATTCTGTACGGAGACCCGAAAATGCGGATCCTCCGTATTCTGTGGACCAGCATCTACAATGACTACAATTCGTGAGGTGGCAAGGATGGAACAGATGGATATTCACGCCCCGCTGAATTCCCTGCACTGGGTGGAGCGGGACAAACTGACTCCTAATGGATACAACCCCAACCGCGTCAGCGAGGATAACCTGCAGTTGCTGATCCAGTCCATCATGACCAACGGCTGGACGCTGCCCATCGTTGTGCGGCCGGATTATACCATCATCGACGGCTTCCACCGCTGGACCGTGGCGGGACGGGAGCCGCTAAAAACACTCCTGGACGGCAAGGTGCCCGTCGTGATCGTCGCGCACGCCGATGAGGCAGACGATGTCTACGGCACCATCACACATAACCGCGCCCGTGGCACGCATCTGCTCGAACCGATGAAGGCCATCGTGAAGCGCCTGATCGGCCAGGGCAAGACCGTGGAGGAAATCGGCAAGCAGCTGGGCATGAAGCCGGAGGAGGTTTTCCGCCTGTCGGACTTCACGCGCGAGGAATTCCTGCAGCTGATGACCGAGGGCGTGAACGGATACAGCAATGCTGTTGTGTACAGGCAAATTTGACAGGTGCGCGGAGGGACACGGAAACGACCCTTCCGTGCCCATCTTTTTTACGGCTATAGCAAATATGGCCGTGCATCTGAATCGGGTGCCGGGTACGCTCAAACGCCCGGACGCGATAATTACGGGGTGAGGTGACGTGGCAAATGTAGAATGGGATAAGATCAAAGCTGAGTATTTGGCCGGCGGCACATCGTACCGCAAGCTCGAGGATAAATACGGGGTCTCCTATCAGAGCATCAGCCGCAGAGCGAAGGCCGAGAACTGGCAGGAGCTGAAAAGCAGAGTCAAGCGTAAGGCCGAAACAAAGGTTGTACAGAAAATCGCCAGCCAGCGGGCCGCCGACATCGCTACTCTGGATGCTGCCAGGTCGAAGCTCATCCACAAACTGGCGGGCGCAATCGACAAGCTCCCGGACATGGCAGGCAACCGCATGGAGCAGTCCATGACGGAGCAGATCGAAGTGTTTGGCAATCCTGATCACTTCGGCGTCCGCAGACGCAAGCCGCCCAAGATGAAGACGGTGCGCGTGGAAAGTGACCTGCTCAAAATGACCGACATGCTGGAAAAGCTGATGGGCATGACCGGGTACACGTTCACGCCGGACGAAGATGTGGATGACGGCTTCCTCGACGCGTTGAAGCAATCCGCCGGGGAGGTGAAGCTGGATGATGCAGACATCCCGGAAGACATCCAGGAATAACGGATTCCGCTTTACGCCCTTCTCACGGCGGCAGAAGCTGGTTCTGACCTGGTGGTGTCCCGGCAGCGTCTTTGCAGACTATGACGGCATCGTCTGTGACGGCGCGATTAGAAGCGGCAAGTCCATGACCATGTCCCTGTCCTTTGGCATGTGGGCCACGGAGAATTTCAACGGCTGCAATTTCGGCATTTGCGGAAAGACCATCGGCTCTCTGCGGCGCAATGTCATCAACGACATGAAGAAGATGCTGACGGCCAGGGGCTATCATGTGGAGGACAAGCGCAGCCTGAACATGCTCGTCATCTCCCGCAGCGGCCACAGCAACGATTTCTACCTGTTCGGCGGCACCAACGAATCCTCCCAGGACCTCATACAGGGCATCACGCTGGCCGGTGTCTTTCTGGACGAGGCGGCGATCATGCCGGAAAGCTTCGTGAACCAAGCCACAGGCCGCTGCTCTGTTGAGGGCGCAAAGCTGTGGTTCTCTTGCAACCCTGCCGGAAGCCAAATGCACTGGTTCAAGCAGAACTGGATCAACCAATTCAAGACCAAGCGCCTGCTCTACCTGCACTTCATCATGGACGATAATCCGTCGCTGTCCGAAAAGACCAAGGCACGATACAGATCTATGTACACCGGCGCTTTCTTCCGCCGGTACATTGAAGGGCGCTGGGTCGCCGCCGAGGGCGTGATCTACGACATGTGGAGCAAGGAGAACATCTTCACCGAGGATCAGCTGTCCCCGGAGGTGCTGTCCGGCCAGTGCAGACGGTTCATCACCGTGGACTACGGCACAGCCAATCCCATGGTGTTCCTGGACGTGATTGACGATGGCAAGACCTTCTGGGTCATGAACGAATACTACTACAACTCCCGCGCCTATGCCTCCAACACAGGAGAGCAGGGCCAGCAGAGCACGTCCAGCAAAACGGACGCGCAGTACGCGGATGACTTTGAGGAATTTGTCGAACACAACCACGGCCTGCAGATCATCATTGACCCGTCTGCATCGTCCTTCAAGGCCGAGCTTCGCAACCGGGGCTATCGCACCAGGGACGCGGACAACGAGGTCATAGACGGTATCCGCATGACGGCGACCATGATACAGAAGCGGCTCCTGCGCGTAGCCAAGGGCAAGTGCCCGAACTTCGAGCGGGAGATCGACGCCTACATCTGGGACAAGAAAGCCGTGGACCGCGGCGAGGACGCGCCTGTGAAACAGAATGACCACGCCATGGACGCGATCCGCTACCTGATCAAGACCATCGTCGGGAAAAACACCCGGCGGCTGGCGTCATAGGAGGCATCATGTACGAGCTGAATGACCGGGTGAGAGAACTGGGTGAACGCGTGATCGGAAAGTATGCAGAAGCGTTCTCCGCGCTCACCGATCAGGAGCGCCCATGCAGAATCGCCTACATGTACAGCGACGAGAAGAAACGATCTTCTGGCCGCATCGTCTACGCCGACACCTACAGGCCGAATGAGCAGATGCGTGCGCTCAGCGGCTACGACTTCGTCATCACATTCTATGGCTATGCCTGTGACGAGCTCCCGGACAATGTTCTGGAGACGCTGATGCTGCACGAGCTGATGCACATAGGCTACAACCCGACCCTCCACAAGCGGGAGATCATCCCGCATGACGTGGAGGATTTTGAGTATATCATCCGCGCCTATGGTTTGGACTGGGTGCATGGTGGAGAGAAAGGAGATGCAGCGCAATGAGCAGACGGAAGCAAAGGCAGCCGACCAGAGCCAATGCGCGCCAACCGACCAATGAAGCGCCTATAACCGAGCGCAAGGGCATCACGCTGGACGCCTTTTCCAACGTTCCGGCGCGGCTGGGCTTTGGCACGCCGAATCTGATGGAGACATCGGAATATCCCAATGTCCGCATGACGCAGAACTATGCTCTGCTCAACTCCCTGTACCGCGGCGACTGGATCAGCAGCCGCATCATTGACGCCGTACCGGGCGACATGGTGAAAAACTGGTACAAGGTCACCAGCCAGATCGAGCCCGACATGCTGGATCGCCTGGCTACCTTGGAGCGGCAGACGCATATCAAAGACCGCATGAGCGAAGGCCTGAAATGGGGCCGCTTGTTCGGCGGCGCAGCTGGCGTGTTGGTCATTGAAGGCCAGGAAGATATGCTGGACGAACCGCTGAATCTGCACATGATTATGCCCGGCCAATTCAAGGGCATCATCATCGCAGACCGATGGAACGGCATCTATCCCGAAACCGGCCTGGTGCAGGACCTTTCCGACCCTGACTTTGGCTTGCCCGAGTATTACACATTCGCCATGTCGGAGACCGGCCTTTCCGGCGGCATCCGCGTGCACCACAGCCGCGTCATTCGCTTTATCGGACGGAAGCTGCCCTATGTGGAGAGCATGGCCGAAAACTGGTGGGGCATGAGCGAATTGGAGCACGTCTACACGGAGCTCAACAAGCGCAACACCGCCTCCGCCAATATCGCCCAGTTAATTTTCCAGGCCAACATCCGCACCTACAAGATGAGCGATCTGGGCCAGCTGCTCACGGCCACCGACCCCATGAGCCAGCGCGCGCTATATGCCACGCTGTCCATGCAGAACTATCTGATGAGCAGCATGGGCATGAACGTGATGGACAAGGAAGACGATTTCCTGACGAACCAGTACACGTTCTCCGGCCTCAGCGACATCTACGAACTGTTCATGCTGGACATTGCCGGTGCGGCAGAGATTCCCGTCACGAAGCTGTTCGGACGGTCTCCTGCCGGCATGAACGCCACGGGCGAATCCGATCTGCGCAACTACTACGACAAGGTGCACGACATGCAGGAGGCCATCATGCGGCCTATCCTGGAAAAGCTCCTGCCGGTCATGTGCATGTCGGCCTGGGGCGCGATCCCGGATGACTTGGCCTTTGAGTTCAATCCTGTGCGCGACACGTCGGACGAGGAACGCGCGAATCTGATTCAGCAGTCCTCGGCTGCCATCGTGAGCGTATTCCAGGCCGGTGTCATCAGCCAGCGCACAGCCCTGAAGGAGCTGCGCCAGAGCGGCATGCCCCTGGGCATGTGGACGAACATCACGGACGAGGACATCGACAATGCCGATGATGGCACCATGCCCGACCAAGGCGAAATGGAGCCGTTTGGCGAAGTGATGGGCAATCCTATGGGTGCTGCTCCCGGTGACGAGGCTCTGGCAGAGGATTCATTGGACTACGAAGGCCAGAAGCGCGAGAACAACGGCCGGTTCGGCACAGGAAAGAAAGCCGGTGGAAGCGCTTCTAAGTCTACCTCCAAATCTTCATCCAAGAAGCCCGTCAAATCAAAGCCTCGAAAGCCCAAGGTTCTCCCGAAGGAGCGGGAGGCTGTGCATCATGAACTGAACACTCATCTTACCAAAGAGGAACGTTCCAAGGGAATCGTCAAGAAAAATCTCTTTGGAGCGATCTACACGGTTGAAATCAATGGCTTTGATGAGTATAATATTCTTGACGTCACAAAGAGCGATGAGACGCGCAAAGAGTATCTGGAAGATTTCAGAAAGAAGGGCAAGAAACGATGAGCAGCAGAGCGATTAAAAACAAAGAGCTTGTCTATGAATTGTTCGATCTTTTGTGTGAAATCGAAGATTCCGCCGATTTCTGCGCTGACATTGCTGACTTCTTCGATGACGAAGAAGATTTCCGCGATATGATCGACTGGCTGAAAGAAAATCGCGGTCACGTCACCTATAAGGACACCATGATGCATGCTGTACTTATCCGGCAGAGGAATCTTCCTGATGATTTCTTCGAGCCGGAGGAAGAAGACGCATAACCCCATACCACCACCCCCAAAGCAGTTCATTTCGATGGGCTGCTTTTTTTCATGCCTTTGGAGGTAACACCGCATGACCAGAAAGCAGCTTGAAGAATTACGGGAGCACCTGTATCAGCTGCGCCTGCGCTCCGAGCGCCGGTACAAGCGCTTGCTGGTCAGACTGTTCGGCAAGATGGAAGAAGCCATCAAGGATCTGGAAAAGCCGGAGGATATCATCGAAGCCCTGCGGCATATCCCCTCCACCCGGCTCTACATCGAAACCGCCCATGAGGCCGCCAGACAAATGGCCACCATGACAGCGGCAGGACAGCGGGCCACATGGCGCATTGCTGCCAAATACTCCGGCCAGGGCAAGCGCATCTATCAGGCACTCATCAAGGAGATGCAGAATCCGGCCATCGGCCAGACGATCAACGCCATCGTGACGCAGAACTCCCGCCTGATCCGCACCGTGCCCCACGACATCGCCAACGAATTTTCCCATCTGGCGCAGAAGCGCTGGACAGAGGGCTTGCGTCCGGAGGAGATCACCAAGGAGATGCACGCGCGGGCAACGCACCTCAAAGAGTATGAGGCTAGGAGAATTGCCAGGACGGAATCTGCCAAAGCGTCCTCTGCCCTAGTGGAGGCCAGATCGGAGGCTTTGGGCCTTGACCTGTACATCTGGCGCACCGCCCGCGATGGTGACCGCGTCCGCGAATCCCATCAGGTGATGGAGGGCGTCATCTGCAGATGGTCAGACCCGCCCAATCCCGAAAGGCTGGCCGGAGAGCCGAGCCGAGGCGCGTACCATCCTGGCGGCATCTACAACTGCCGATGCATCGCCCTGCCGGTGCTTGCGCTGGAGGACATTTCCTTTCCGTGCAAGGCGCACGCAAACGGAAAAATCCACAGCATCGGTTCCATCGCCGCGCTGAAGAAACTCTACGGCATAGCCGCGTGACGGCTGCCGGGAAAGGAGACCTGACATGGCTGAGAAGAAACAGGCTGCCCCCGTGGAAACGGTGAAGCAGCCCGAAGCGATTGAGCAGACCTATGAAGTGAAGCCCAATCAGACCACCAGCATCGTGAACGGCAATGATGTGCTGTTCTTCGGCAAGGACGTGGTCAAGATCATTGTTGTTACGCAAGGGAGCGCCAATGGCGCGACTAGCGCGAGCAAATCCGCAGGATTGCCGCGCGTACCCAGCGCCGCGAAAGCGGTGATGGGCGAAGACAGGGGTGACTGACCATGAGAGCTTATTATGGTTCTCCCATCAGCGCCAACCGCACCACCACGCCTGAGGGCTATCTGGTATGCCTGAACGTGCCCATCGCGCGCACCGGCACCCAGCAGTACCTCCGGGGCGAATTGGGCCTCGATGGTGACCCGAATGAAATCGTCAATGTGTTCAGGCCGGAGGCGGAGGTATTCGCAGCGGCGACCATAGCGTCCTTCGAGGGGAAGACCGTCACCAATGAGCACCCGCCGGTTGGCGTGACCATCGAAAACATCACCGCGTTTGACTGCGGCCATGTGCAGAACGTGCGCCGCGGCCAGGGCGAGGAAAGCGACCTGCTGATCGCAGACCTGTTCATCACATCCCGCGCATTGATTGACGAGATCGAGCGTGGCATGCGTGAAGTGTCCTGCGGTTACGATTGCGAGTATGCCCTGGGCGATGATGGCCAAATCTTCCAACGAAGCATCCGAGGAAACCATGTCGCGGTCGTTCCGGCCGGTCGCGCTGGTTCTCGTGTTGCGATAAAGGATTCGGCTTCCGAATCCGACAATCAGCCCAAAGAGAGGAGAAAAATCATGACTAAGAAGAATCAGTCTCTGATCGCGCGGATTTTTTCGCGTGCTGTCAAGGACATGGAGCCTGACGAGATTGCGGAAGCCATTGATGAAATGGCCTCTGCACCTGCCGAGGCCGGTACGGATACCGCGCCCGCCGCTCCTGCCGAGCCTGTGAAGGCGCCCACCGACGGCGATTGCAAGACCTCCGACAACGGCGAGGCGCTTAACCAGATCCTGTCTGCCATCACCGCCCTGGGTGAGCAGATCAAGGCTCTGGCCGCGCCCCATGACGCGGAGCCCGAGCAGCCCGATCCTCTGGATGCCCTGGCCGCCGAGATCGCCAAGAGCCAGCAGGAGGAAACCCCTGCCGACCAGGAGGCCTCCGAGACCATCCCCGCCGATGAGATGCCCGAGGCGACTGCGGACGAAGAGGGCCCTGTGGCTCCCGCGTCCACCCTGCCCGAGAATCCCATCCCCGGCGCTGATCGCGCTGTTGTCCTGGCGACCATCAACGCCATTAAGCCTCTGATCGCCTCCCTGCCCGCTGCCGATCGCAAGGCCGCCTCCGACAAGGCCGCGTCCGTCATCCGTCAGGCCATGAACAAGGACACCAAGGCCAAGAAGGCAGGCGGCTACAACGGCATCGTGTCCGTGATGCAGCGCCAGGGCAAGAGCGCCAAGGACGCCACTCCTGCTCGGGACAACGGCGAGATTGGCCGCAAGATCATGGCGTCCCGCAACCCCCACTACAAGGCGAAGGCGTAAGCCCAGCCTTGAACTTTTTTCTGCTAAGAAGGAGGAATAACTATGTCTGGTAAGGCCATTGGCACGAGCCTCTCTTTCGGCTTCCCGGGCTGTGTGACCCGGAATCCCGACACGATCATCTCCTCGTTTGCGAACGTGGGCGATGATCCTATCCAGTTCGGTGAACCTGTCGTGTTCGACGCTGCCAAGAACGGCGTCCGCAAGATCAAGGGCACCGACACCACCAACGCCGGTCTGATCGGCATTGCTGTCCGCCGCATCGGTCAGCCCTACGAGGACAGCGAGAACGGCTGGTATTACAAGGTCGGTGACATCGTTGACGTCCTAGTGCGCGGCTCCATTGCTGTGGAGCTGGCCGCCACCACCAGCGCCGCCGCCCGTGGCAAGGTGTATGTCTACAACGGCAGCAAGGCCGGCACTCTGACCACCCATAAGCCCGGCCTGCTGGTCTGCGTGAACGACTCCACCAACAACGATACCATCGAGCTGCCGAACACCGTGCTGACCACCGGCAAGTACGACAGCGGCAATATCGCTGAGGTCACGATCCTCACGCGCGCCATTTAAGGAGGAATGACACATGGCTAAGAATTTCCCTGTGCTGCCCGTCCCCGTCACCGACGGTATGCCAGGTGGCATGATGATCTCTGATGCCGCCATCCGTGACGGCATGGCGTTCCTGGTCGGAGAGCTGGAGAAGCGCGACGAAAAGCTTCATGAGCCTCTTACCTCTGTGACCTGGCCCCGCGATATGCCCGTGCGCACCGGCGGCGGCTGGGTCGATTCCGTTTCCGTGTTTGATGTCTCCTACGCTACCTCCGGCGGCTCCAACGGCGGTCTGATCGGCCCCGAGTCCAACGAGCTGCCCATCATGCAGGCGGACATCGGCAAGGATTCTTATAAGACACTGCAGTGGGGCAACACCCTGAAGGTGCCGCTGATCGACCAGCAGAAGCTGCAGAAGATCGGCCGCAACCTGGACGATGTGCTGAACAAGGGTCTGCACCTGGCCCATGACAAGATGCTGGACGGCAGCGTCTATCAGGGCTTTGCCAACATGGGCACCTACGGCCTGGTCAACGATCCCCACATCACCACCGTGACCGCCGCGCCCCACACCAATGGCGGCACCGATACCGAGTGGGAGCACAAGACACCCCAGGAAATCCTGGAGGATCTGAACCGCGTCCTGCGCACCACCTGGGCGGCTGCCGAGTACGACCTGTCCGGCATGGCCAACCATGTGCTGATTCCCCCGGCGCAGTACACCCGCCTGGTCGAGACCGAGCTTTCCGAAGGCTCCGGCGTGTCCATCCTGACCTATCTGCTGGAGAACAACCTGGCGAAGAACCAGGGCAATCAGCTGTTCATCGGCCCCTCCCGCTGGTGCGAGGGCGCCGGCACGAGCGGCGCTGACCGTCTGGTTGCCTACTGCAACGATGAGGACCGTGTCCGCATGGACATCACCGTGCCTCTGCAGCGTATGATGACCCAGGCCAGCGCCGAGCACCTGGCGTACCTGACTCCCTACGTCACCCAGTTCTCTGAACTGCAGTGGGTGTACCGTCAGCATGCCATGTACATGGACGGTATCTAATTCTCCGCCCTGTGCGCTTTGCGCCCAGGGTTTCGGGAGCCGATCGGGTCGGATCCCTACAGTCACGCTGGTGCGTGACCTACGCCATAGCCCCTCCTGCCTGTTGCAACAGCCCTCCCAGACGATTCTATGGGCACGACCTATAGAAATCTGTCTGGAAGAGAAAACGGCGGGAGGGGCTTTTCCAGCCCAGCCCATCACCCGCTGTGGCGGGCGCTGGGTACGCGTGGCGATTCTCGGGAATCGCTCACGCTAGTCAGGCTTTGCCTGACCTCTACCCGAAAATAACTACCATCAAAGGAGAATGTCATATGGTCAAGATTTTCAACAACGCAATGACGACCTTCATGCTGTGTGCCGATGACGGCGCCAAGAAGATGGTCCCGCCCAAGGGCTTTGCCGAGATCGATGACAAGTTCACCGGCGACATCACCTATCGCCGCGCCATCGAAAAGGGCGTATTCACCCCGTTCACCACTGCGAAGCAGGGCGACGCTGCCGAGCGTAAGGCGAACGAGACCCCCGGGGTCGAAAACGGCAAGAAGAAGCCTGAGGGCAAGGAAAAGCCCGATGGCAAGGCCGATGAATCCGCTGGCGAGGCAAACGCCAAGTGAGAGGCCTGACCGGCGTTCTGGCTGTCGCATCCAATATCGTGGACGGAGAAAACCCGCCCTACACGGTAGATGACTTCCGCAGCGCCATGCCAGGATTCACCGAGGAGATCATATCGAACGAGGTGCTTGGCACGTTTGTTGACATGGCCCACTCCATTGTCAAGGAAGCCAGGTGGCATAAGCTGTGGCCCGAGGGCATGCGGCTGTTCATTGCCCACTTCGTCACGCTGTATCTCTCTACGCCCCAGGCTGGCGCGACGGTGGACGAACTGATCTCCGCCGGAAAAGTCCAGGGAGCCGTCACCAGCAAACAGGTCGGTTCCATCTCCGTAAGCCTCGATGTCTCTCAGGCCACCAATGACCTGACTGGCTGGGCTGCCTGGAAGCTCACGACCTACGGCATCCAGTTTGTCACCTTCGCCCGTCTCATGGGCAAGGGCGGCATGTATGTGTATTGAGGGGTGATCGCATGGGCGTAACCATCAAAACGAGCGGCCCTGGTCAGCACGCCATCAGGAAAGCGCTCGACTTTTTTCTTCACAACCGCGTGTATGTCGGCATCCCCGGCGCGAATGCGGGCAGGAGCGGCACGGTGACCAATGTGGAGCTTGCCTTCATTCACACCTACGGCTCTCCCAGGCTGCGCATTCCTGCCCGTCCCTTCCTGCTGCCGGCCATCGAACAAGCAAAGACCCGTGAGCAGATCGAGAGGCACATGAAAGCCTCCTGCGAAGCGGCCGTTGCCGGAGACATTGGCGCGGCGACAGCTGAACTTGAAAAGGCCGGCCAGGCAGGTGAAAATGCCGCAAAGGACTATATCCAGAGCGGCAACCTGGCCCCCAATTCCGGATTCACCCTATCCGGCGGCTGGATGCGCAATCGCATCAGCGGAAAGCCGTTCCACGCAGGCCCCAAAGGCTCCTCGACGCCACTGATTGACACCGGCAGTCTGCGGTCTTCAATAACCCATGTCATGGAGAAAGGATGATAGCTCATGTCGCTCATGCCGGATGCAGCGTTTTTGACGCTTGACCCCGATCTCGGCGCGCAGCGCTTTACCGTCAATCGGCGCACCCGAAGCTGGCGCGGCGGACGCCCGTACATGGAGGACACAGAAACTCTGCGGCCTATCGGCATTATCCAGCCCGTAGGCGCGGAGCAGCTGACCACATTCCCCGAAGGCGACCGCCAAAGCGGAATGATCATGGTTCACACCAAGGCTGAACTGCACGTTTCGGATGCCAAAGATGTGTCTGATGAAATCGTCTGGCAGGACAGCAGGTATCGCATCATTCGCGTGGATCGCTGGGAGCAGTACGGCTTCTATGTGGCCTACGGGCAAAAGGTGGTGTGAACATGGCCACACAATGCTACACGAAGCGTCAGTTGGAGGATGTAATCTGGAAAGCGACCATCATGGCGCTTGGCCTGGATGACAGCCAGCCGGAGGTGCAGAACCGTGTCCGTATCTCGCGGCCCGAATCCGACTTGACCAACGGAACCTGGGAGCGGACGGAGAACATCGTGTTCCTGCGTGTTATGCCCGGATTTGATGAGATCAGCACCCAGCACGATTCCGAGGTGGTGGAGGACGAGCACGGCAAAGTCATTGAGCGGGTGTCCTATCATCGGGCACATGCCCTGTCGTGGATCTGCTACGGCCCGGATTCCTACAATGACGCGGACACCATCCGCATCGGCCTGCTCCGCCCGGATGTGATGCACTACCTGCGTACAAACAGGATCGGCCTGTCCCCTCGGATCACCGAGCCTGTCAATGTCCCAGAGCCGGATGAAGCGGGCCTCTGGTGGGACCGCTACGATCTCTCCGCAAACTGCTATGAGCTGGTTTGCAGAGAGTACGCCATCGGCGATATTCGCGTTGCGCCCAATGTAATCTCTCAGTTCGAATAAGGAGGTAATCGTATGACCTATCATAAGATCGATGACGTTGTCAACGTTGTCATCTCGACTGCCGCCGCCGCGACCCCGCGTGACGGCTTCAACATTGCCCTGATCCTGGGCAAGAGCACCCGCATCACCAACACCGACCGCGTGAAAGTGTACAACGGCGTGGCCGCCATGCTGGAGGACGGCTTCACCGAGAACGACCCTGAGTACAAGGCGGCGCTGCTGTATTTCAGCCAGAGCCCCATGCCCGGCAAGGTCTGCATTGGCGTGTGCGCTGATGGCGAGACCTGGACCCAGGCCATCGCCGCCTGCAAGGCTGCCAATTCCATGTGGTATGGCATCTACATCGCCAATGACTCTCTGGAGGTTGCCGATCATCAGGCCGTGGCGACTGCGGTGGAAACCATGACCGCCGCCTATTTCTACGACGATGATTCTGATGCCGCCAAGGGAAACGGCACAACCGACGTGTTTGCCACGCTGAAAGGTCTGAGCATCCACCGATCCTTTGGTGTGTTCTCCAAGACGCCCTATGCCGGTGCTGCCGCCCTCGGCTTCGCCATGGGCGCGAACAACGGCGCTCCCGGCAGCTCCTACACCATGGCCTATAAGCCGATGGTGGGCGTGCTGCCTGATGACCTGTCCGAGAGCGACATCGCCAACCTCGCCAACAAGAACGCCAACTACTACATCACCCGCGGCGGCACCTACAACGTGCTAGAGCACGGCTGCACCGCTGATGGCACTTGGTTCGACGAGCTGATCGGTCTGGATCAGCTGTCCAACGACATCCAGCTTGGCTGCATGGACTTGCTGGCCCACACCAAGACCAAGATTCCCTACACTGATCCTGGCGCTATGCAGTTTGTCCTGGCATGCAACGATGCCTGCGACAGCGCTGTGCGCAGAGGCTTCATCGCGCCCGGTATCTGGGATGGCCCCACTATCCTCGACCTGGAAAATGGCGATGCGCTGGATGCTGGCTACCTGAACCAGGCGGAGCCCGTGGCAGATCAGCCCAAGGCCAACAAGAGCCTGCGCATCTGCCCGCCCATCTACTGCGCGGTCATCCTCGCGGGCGCGATCCACAGCGTGACCATCAAGGTCAACGTTGAGTAAGGAGGTACTTACATCATGACGCACACTACCTACTCTTTTGCTGACGTATCCTTCACCATGAGCCATCCGGCTGTTGGTTCCTTCACCTTCACTGGCGAGGGCGTTGGCACGATCACTGTCACCATGGCCAACGATGTGACCCAGCATGACCTGGCTGCCGATGGTTCCGTGATGGTCTCCAAGATTCTGGCTGGCAACGGTTCTATTGCGCTGGCGATCCAGCAGACGAGCGCGGGCCACAAGTGGCTTAAGAAGTGGTACAACTACGTGAAGGTTGCGCCCACCGCTGAATGGGCCAAGGCCAGCGCGGTTCTGAAGAACCCGCAGCTGGGCGATCAGATCACTATGTCTGGCATTTCTCCCCAGAAGCGCGCGGACGTCGGCTTCCAGGCTGCTGGTCAGCAGGTCACCTGGAACATGATGGCGACCACCATCAACGGCTAAGCATTGTCTGTCATGGAGGGCTATCTGAGCGATCAGGTAGCCCTCCTTCTTCATCGCCCATCACCCGCCGTTGGCGGGCGGTGGGTACGCGCGGAGAATGCAAGCATTCTCTCGCGCTAGTCGGGCTTTGCCCGACCTCGGTATTGCTCATCTGAAAAATAAGGAGGAAGAACCATGCCCACGAATTTGCTGAACACCGTGCATATCGGCGATCACGATTATCTGATTCGCAAGTTTACTGCCAAGGACGGTCTGAAAATCGCCCGACTGGTGATTGCCAAGGCCGCGCCGCTGATCCCGTACATCGACAAGGACATGAATACCGATGACGATGTGTATAAGGCTGTCGGCATTGCGCTGGATGCCCTCGAAGACAAGGACCTGGACGCGCTGATCGACAAGTGCCTGCGTGTCTGCTCCCGCATCCTTCCTGCCGGCCCTGCCCAGATCATTGATGAGACCGGGCATTATGGCGTGGAAGACGTGGAATACGACTTGGGCCTGACCATCCAGTTGTGCATTGAGGCCATCAAGTGGGGCGCGGCTGATTTTTTCGGCGGGAACGCCTCGGCTTTGAAGCAGCTGATGGCCCGGGTTGGATCGTCGCAGAACCAGCAAACTATGACGCCTATCTGTTCGCTCCGGTGATAGCCGGGATGTGGCGACAGCATGAAGCGTGGGATGGGACTTACTCCCTCAGCGATCTGCTGGACGCGCATGAGATGCTTGCCGTGAAGCATGAAAATGAGCGCAGGGCTCAGGCACAGGCAGAACTCGAAAGAGAGATGAGATGAGGGAGGTGACACAATGGCATCATCGCTGAAAGACTATCTGGTTGGCATAGGGTTTGAAGTGGATGAGGGCGGCGCGCAGAAAGCCAACGACGCGATCTCGGGCCTTGATGACCTTGTCACTGGCCTCGGAGGCATTCTCAAAACCACACTGGATTCCCTGAAAACGCTGATCGATGAATTCTCCGGTGGCGCAGGAAAGATCAACGAAACCGCCGATGGTATGGATGCGGCGGCCCAGGCCGCAGATAGTCTGGCAGATAGCGAACAGCAAGCCGCGCAGGGCGTGGCCGATGCCGCGGATGCCGCAGCGCAATCTGCATCCGCAATGGATATGGCCGCAGACGCCGCCGGCACGATGGCTGATTCCACGGACCATGCAGCCGGTGCAGCTGATGCCCTGGCTGACAGCGAGGATCGGGCCGCGTCAGGAATGCGCGGTGCCTCCGATGCTGCATCCCAGCAGAGCACGGCACTTTCCAAGGCAAGCGGCTCTGCGGATAAGCTGGGAAGCTCCATCGACAAGGTCGGCAAGGAGAGCGCGAAGACAGAAAAGGCTCTCCGGGATGTCAACAAGAAGGCAAAGCTGGAGGGCGCGAAGGAAGGTTCCAAGAACGCCCAGGGCTTGGCTGACGGCATGAAGAAAGCGGCGGACACTGCCAAGCGCCTTGCTGCCGCCGCAGTCGGGTACATCATCGGCAACAGTTTTAAGGACGCCATGGTTGATACCTACGTCTTCATGGAATCCATTGGCGATACGGCGAAGGCCATGAAGAAAGGCGTCGAGGAAACCCGCGCCTATCAGACCGCACTGAACCTGATGGGGAAATCCGCTGAGGACATCAAAAAGAGCGGAGCTCTGACCCAGGCCTTCAATGAATTGCAGGCGCTTGGCGCGCAGATGGCCTTGCCGGAAGCCGCCCAGGGTGTTACAGCGATCAGAACGCTAAAGGACACCTTCCTGCAGCTGAAAATGGTTGGCAATTACGCACTCCAATGGCTGATGTACAAGATTCAGACCGTCGCGGAAGGCCCGCTGATGGAGATTCAGGACATCATGACCGGCATGAAGAATTGGTTTGTCGGCAACGTTGAGAAGATTGCCACCGTCGCGGCACAGGCCTTCGCCTATGTCACCCAGACCGTCAGCTCGGTCATCAAATTCGTTGGAATGCTGTTTGACGCCATCAATAGCTTGCCAACGCCAATCAAAACCACCCTCGCAATCGCGCTGGCGGCAATCGCTATGATCAAGTCGAAGTTCGCCCTGATCACGGCGGTCATTACCGGCATTACCCTGCTGATCGATGACTTTGTCACCTACCTGGAAGGTGGTGACAGTTTGTTCGGAGACTTCTGGGGAAAATGCATCGAATGGGCGGAGAAGGTACGGCCTTTCGTCGAAGGATTCATTTCCTGCTTCTCCACAGGCTTGCAGGCTATCAGCGATGCCTTTACCTGGCTGTGTGATCTTGTGGGTACAGACGTCATTGTTGCCATCGGCCTTGTTGGCGCCGCCCTGTGGGCATTGAGCGCAAATCCAATCGTGCTGATCATCGGCGCGGTTGTTGGTTTGATCGCCGGCCTCGGATGGCTGATACAGAACTGGGACACGGTGAAGGCCAAGGCAGAAGAAGTCTGGTCTGCGGTCAAGGAATGGATTGTCGGTGCATGGAATTCCGTTGTCGAAGCGTGGAATGGCGTAGGCGCCTGGTTCACCGGCATCTGGGAGAGCATCCAGAGCGCGTTTTCCAGCGTTGGCGAATGGTTCTCCGGCATCTTCACCACTGCCAGGGAATCCGTAGAAACGGCATTCAGCACTGTCGTGGATTTCTTCTCCGGGATCTGGACTTCCATCCAAAGCAATCCCATACTGGCTGGCCTGTTCAACTACATCAGCGCACCATTCAGGATCGCTGTTGCTGTTGTCAAAGCCATCTGGAATTCTGTTGTTGGATTCTTCCAGGGCATTTGGGACCTCATCACAGGCAACGGCACACTGGCTGACCTGTGGACGAAAATATCTCAGCCATTCACCGATGCATGGACCTCGATTCAGGGCATCTGGAATGGTGTTGTTCAATTCTTCCAGGATATCTGGGATAGCATCGTTGGCGTCTTTGCCGGTGTCAAGGAGTGGTTTTCCGGCATCTTCGGCGGGACGGGCGATGACATCTCCACAGCCGTGGGCGATATGACCGGCTGGGCCACGGGCGCATGGGACACCGTTACCTCCACGCTAAGCGCGGCCAAGGACACCGTCGTTGGCTGGTTCACCGGCATTGGCGATGGCATCACAACAACCGTCGGCAATCTCACCTCTTGGGCAAGCGATGCCTGGGGCACCATTGAATCCTCTCTCAGCGCCGCAAAAGAAACTGTGACGGGCTGGTTTACCGGCATTGGTGACGGAATCTCCGGCGTTGTCGGTGACCTGACTACGTGGGCAACCAGCGCGTGGGATACCGTGAACACGACCCTCAGCGGCGCAAAGGATACGGTTGTCGGGTGGTTTAATGGCATTGGCTCCGGCGTGTCCGGCGTGGTTGGCGATCTGACCACCTGGGCATCTGACGCCTGGGGAAGCATCAAGGGCTTCTTTGACGGCGCGGCATCCACCATCACAGGCTGGTTTACCGGCATCACTATGCCGACTGCCGAGGATATTTCGGGCTTTGCCAATACGGCATGGACGAATATCACCGGATTCTTCAGCAATGCGGCCAGCACCATCGGCGGCTGGTTTGACGGCATTACGCTGCCCACCGCAGAAAGCATCTCCAGTTTTGCGAGTGACGCATGGACCTCTATCCAGAGTGCGCTTGGAACGGCTGCTGAGAAGATCGGTGGCTTTTTTGATGGCATCGACATCAGCGGCAAGGTTGCGGCTGTGTCGGACTGGGCATCCGGCGCGTGGGAAAGCATTACCAGCTTCTTCTCCGGCGCAGGAGAAAAGATCAGCGGATTCTTCGATGGAATCAGCATCACCGACAAGGTGGCCGCCGTGTCCAACTGGGCAGAGGGGGCGTGGACGAATATCCAGTCTGCCTTCTCCGGCGTATCCACCTGGTTCAGTGAAACCTTTGCGAATGTCGGCACCACCGTCTCCACAGCCGTGGGCGATGTGGCGTCCTGGGCCACGGAAACGTGGGAAGGCGTCAAGAGCGCGGCCAGCAGCGTAGGCGGTTGGTTTGCTTCTCTGTTCGGCTGGGGCAGCGAGGATGATTCCGCTGCAACGGACGCAGAGGCGAAATCCGGCGAAGCTGGCTCCACTTCCAAGCAAGCGCTGATCGATGCGTTCAGCGGAACGGACGCGGAAGTCGCCGCCATATTCCAGAACATGGTCACGCTGTCTGACGCGTCTTTCCAGCTTCTCTCCATGGCGGCAGAAGCGGCAAATACGGCGATCACGACCAGCGTAGCCACCATGAGCTCCGGCAGCATGACTGCCATGGGCAACTTCGGCACCGGAGTCAATGCGCTGTCCACCATGTTCAACACTGCCACGACAGGCATATCTGCTGACACAAGCTCCATGCAGTCCGGCATCGGCACATCCTTTGGCTCTGTTCTGACCATGGGCAATGGCCTTGCGGACAGCATCAGCAAGAACGCGCAGAGCATGAACAGCGGCATGGTTTCCGTGACCAATGCGGCAAAGACCATGGCGAGCGGGATCAAGAGCGCTCTGAGCAGCCTGCCCAGCAGTGTCAAGACAACCTTCTCCTCGCTTGCATCCTCCATGACCTCCTCCTTCAGCACCGCGAGCAGCAAGATCATCAGCCTGGTGAACAGCATCAAGTCCTCTCTGAACAGCATTCCGCGTAACATCACCGTCAAGGCGACTGCTACGAAAGCGTTCAGCATGGGCGGCGCTGTAAACCAGCGTATAACGGCTGAGATCGGCGAGGACGGCAAGGAGTGGATTATCCCGGTCACCAAGCCAACGCGCGGCAAATACCTGTTGCAACAGGCCGCAAAGGACCTTGGCATGACGGTATCGAGTGTACGCGCCGCGGAGCGCATGCTTGGCGGCAATGCGGCTGGAAATACCACGCCCGTGTACGTCAATCCCGCGCAGTCTGGAAGCAACACCACGAACAATCAGACCACCAATGTATCGGCCCCGGCCACCATCAACGTGTACGGCTCTGATCCGCAGGCCACCGCCAACAATGTGGCGCGGAATCAGGAAAGACTGGTTTTGAGAAACCTGAAATCCGCGCTGGCATAAAATTAGCTCCCGAAACTATTTTGTTGTTGGAAAGATAAAACAGTTGTGGTATACTTTTCTCAACAAAAGGAGGGGGCCAGATATGAAGCGTTTTGCCGCCGTAGTCTCGCTCATACTGAGCATCGTGTTTCTGCTTCTTGCGATTCTCGTTTACACATCAATAAGCGGTCCTGATCGGGTTACGATGACAGCCGTCTTCGGATTCCTCGCGGCGTTTTTCTTCGGCTTGTTTATCAAGGCAAGAAAAGGTGTGAAGGAAAACAAGGTGCGCATGGAGCAATTCGGTGATTCTTCATCCCGACAGGGAAAGAGAGCCTACGCCAAGGCAGACCGCACCATCGAATCCGTTATCGTTGCCGGCCAGGAGAGCAGAACAAGCACAGGTAGCGCCGTTGCCCGTGGTGCTGTGGGCGGCGCGCTGCTTGGCCCTGTTGGACTGCTGGCTGCTGCGGGAGCAAAGAAGAACACAGACGTTACGCTGGTCATCCGTTACCAGTCTGGCCGGGCCGTGACCAAGACAGTCAAGCTTAAAAGCAAGGATTTCAAACGCTATTCCAAGTACATCCATTGAACCGTATCATATCCCCATAGCGCTGCATCTTCGGGTGCGGCGCTTTTCTTTTCCAGAAAGGAGGAATCACTATCGGCACGATGATCAACAGCCCGTCTGCCGGGCGCATACTGTTCGACGCGGTGCTGCATGTCGATCACTCCCTGAATGTCGTTACAACCGATCACCCGGTGCAAACCGGCGCGAATATCTCCGATCATGCCTACAAGGAAAACGATGAGGTAACGCTGGAGATCGGGATGTCGGATGCCGCAGTGTCCTCCGGCGGGTCGAACAGATCTGTCAATGCCTATCAGACGCTCCGCTCCATCGCGGCAAACCGGGAACTGGTGACGCTGGTGACACGGCTGAACACCTATCCCAACATGCTGATCGTCAGCCTGTCCGCGCCCGATGACTACACAACGATGTTCGGGCTTCGCGCGACGGTCTCGTTCAAGCAGATCAAGATCGTCAGCGTGTCCACCGTGCAGGTGCAGCAGACGGTGTCCGCGGACAAGCCCACAGCGCCAGCCGCTTCCTCAGGCGGCGGTGGAGGGAGCCAATCGGCGCCCGCGAAGAAAACGCCCAGTTCGCCGAAGCCCTCCACGCCAAAGAAGAAATCAAAGAAGAAATCCGTCCTTGCGTCGCTGGCTGGCAAGGCGAAGACCAATCCTCCCGTAAAGACGAACAAATCCCCTGTGAAGGCTTCCAGCTCAAAAGTGAGGAAGATTGCCAACACAAAATCCAAATTCAAAAAATCCAAATACAAAATGGTTGCCCTGAAGGCGTAAGGAGGTGCAGATATGGCCTGGTATGAAATTCCCCTCGACACGACGCCCGATCAGGAATTCAGCGTGACGGTGAGCGTGGGAGACGAAAACATCCCGCTGATCCTGCACCTCCGCTACAACACCGAGGGCGAATACTGGCGGATGGACATATCGAATAAGACCGGCAAAATGCTCATCGCCAATGTTCCGATGCTGACTGGGCAAGGAATGTCCTGCGACATCCTGCGCCAGTTCGGCTACATGGGCATTGGCTCCGCCATCATCCTGCCGGTGACGGATGAGCGCGACAGCGACAGCCCCAACATCATCAACCTTGGAACGGACTTCGTTCTGATATGGGGAAAGGAGGATGAGGCATGAGCAATACGGGCTATGCCCAGTGGCTTCGCAAGTATCGGCTCCTCATCGTCCCGAAATCCGGCGGCAACGCCATTGACGTATCTCAGCTGCGCATCACCTTTATCTGCGAGAAGAGCACGACCGAAACGCCGAACTTCTCCCAGATCACGGTGTACAACCTGGCCGGAAGCACTATCGCCTCCATTAAGGCTGGCGATAAGGTCATTCTCGAAGCCGGGTATCAGAATGGCAACTGTGGTATGATCTTCACGGGCGAGATCGTTCAGCCCTACACCAGCAAGTCGGACAATACCGACATTGCGCTGACGCTGATCGTGCAGGATGGCGACGCGTACCTCAATTCCGCCTTTACCGCGCAGACCATCGGCAAGAAGGCCACACCCAAGGACATCCTGAGCGCTTGCTCCGCTGGCTCCGAAGGGCTCGGCACCATCAGCAAACTGCTGCCTCAGACAAAACTGCCCCGGGGAAAGGTGCTCTTCGGCAAATCTGCCTACTATGTCAAGCAGATCGCCCGCACCACTCGCGGGCAGTTTTATGTTGAGGACGGCAAGGTGAACATCGTCGCGGCTCCGGATTATGACCCCTCCACCGCCGTGGAGCTGAATCCCTCCACCGGCCTGATCGGCATACCGTCCCAGACGGATGATGGCGTCAGCGGCCAATGCCTGCTCAACCCGTCTATCAAGCTGAACACGCTGATCTACATCAACGCCAGCCTGGTATCCGCCAAGGCCGCCACCAAAGGCGAGGACGGCGCGGTAAAGGTGTCCGACAAGAACAGCGACGGTGTATACCGCGTTGTGAAACTGACATATGAGGGCGATACCTACGGCGATCCCTGGTATTGCAATTTCGAGGCCGTCACCCAGGCGGGCGCGAAACTTACTGCTCAGGAAAAAGACGTTGTATCCCCATGGAGGTGATCCTATGCGTCCTGTAGATGAGCGAACCGCCGGTACGGCGGAAATGGTGGCAGCGGCCATGGAAAACGCCGGCGCGAATGTGCGCGTGGCTTTTCCTGGCATCGTTGAATCCTGGGACAAAGCCCAGCAGACGGTGAGTGTGCAGCTTGCCATCAAGGAGCGCGTCCTGAATGCTGGTAACGAGAAGGAAATGGCGATTCCGCTGCTGGTGGACGTGCCGGTTGTGATGCCCAGGGCCGGAGGCTACTCTGTCGTGTTCGCGCCTAAGGCTGGCGATGAGTGCCTGGTCGTGTTCGGCGACCTGTGCATGGATAGCTGGTGGCAATCCGGCGGCGTGCAGTCCCAGACGGAATTCCGCAGACATGACTTATCTGACGGCTTTGCCATCATGGGCTGCTGGTCTCAGCCACGAAAGCCCGCGATCCCCAACGAAGGTGTGCGGCTGCAGAATGACGCAGGCACCGCCGGAGTGCATGTGTACGGCGGTACGGTCAATATCTTTGGCAGCGTCCTCATCAACGGCAGCCCGTATGTATCTCACAGGCACACCGGCGTAGAGCCCGGCGGCGGCACCACCGGCGGCATTGTACGGAGTAGTGATTGACATGAAAGCACAGTATGAAACCAATCTGACCTATCGGAGGCTCGGCCCTGACGGAGACATGCTTTTCGGCCAGCAGCCGGGCACGTCTCACCTGACCGAGCTGGACGCAATGGCCCAGGTCATCAAGACACGCCTGGGCGCTGTTGCGGAGGAATGGTGGGAGGGCGATCCCGGAGCACTGCCGTACTACACGGACATCATCGCCGCGCCCGGAACGAAAGCTCAGCAGGAAATGATCGACCTGATGATCATTGAGCGCATCATGAGCACCGTCGGCGTGATCAGCGTGTCGGACATCACTTCCTCCATCACCCAGCGCCATTATTCATTCCAGTGCAAGGTCCAGACCATCTACGGCGAGACCTATGCGGAGGTGAACACATGAGTTACTTCAAGCCCTACATCGACGAGAGCGGGTTTCATTACCCCTCCTACAACGATATTCTGGAATCGCTGATCGATGGCTGCCAGACCATTTATGGCTCGGGCTGCTACCTGGGCAATGATTCGCAGGATTATGAGCTCCTTGCGCAGATCGCGCAGAAGATCTATGACACCTACCAGACCTGTGACATTGTCTATCATTCCTTCAACCCGATCACGGCCTTCGGCACGGCTCTGGATTACATCGTCTCCATCAACGGCATCAGCCGCAGACAGGGCACGCGCTCCACCGCGGTGCTCACGCTGACCGGCGTTACCGGCACCACCATCACCAATGGCGTTGTGTCCGACGGCAACGGCTACATGTGGGACTTGCCGGAATCTGTGGTGATCGGCATGTCCGGCACCGCAACGGCCACCGCCATCTGCAGAGAGCCTGGCGTGGTCGCGGCCCCCGCCTCCACGATCAACCATATCATGACCCCGACAGCCGGGTGGATTGCTGCATCGAATGAAGCGCCCGCCACCACAGGCTCCGTCGCGGAAAGCGATAGCGAACTGAGAGGACGCCGCGCGGAGAGCGTGTCCTATCCCTCCCAGGGTCTTGTCCAGGGATTGAAGGGTGCGCTCATGTCCATCCAGGACACCAACCGCTGCCAGGTCTACGAAAACGACAAGGACGTGATGGATGCCAACGGCATTCCCGGTCATTCCATCTGCTGTGTGATCGAGGGCGGGAACGATGACGAGATCGCGGAGGCAATCCGCGTCAAGAAGTCTCCCGGCTGCCGCACCTACGGCTCCACCGAGCGCGTGCTGGTGGATGAGGATGGAGAGCCTATCACGATCTGCTACACCCGGCCTGAGTATGTGGTCATTGACGTGGCCATCACTATCAGCCGCCGCGCAGGCTATAAAGGCTCCACGCCGGATGAGATCAAGAAAGCCATCGTGTCGTACATGGACACTTTCGCCATCGGCAACGACCTGTCTCCGTCCATCCTCTGGATGATTGCCCAGCAGGTCAATGCGGATCCGCGAATGCCCACCTTCGCCATCGAATCCGTCCGCGCCGCTCGGCATGGACAGACCCTCGGGCTGACCGACATCGACATTGCCTACGATGAGGTGGCAAAGGCACGGCCGGACACCATCGCCATCACGGTACAGCCGTAAGGAGGTGATCGTATGAGCGAACCGGATGTGCAGCGTTACCTGGACGGCATCGAAAGCCAGCATCAGCGGCCCAGATTCATGTCCACGTTGCGGATGATCCTTGAAAAGATCGATGACGCGACCATGGTTGCCAAGGACATGCCTTCGGAATTCTTCGTCCAGAACGCCGTTGGCAGGCAGCTCGATGTGATCGGTGATCTGGTCGGTGCGGACCGCCGTTTCCCACCGGTTCCTGTGCCCGGATGCCCGGACATATTGAATGATGACCTGTACCGCTATGTCGTGCTGTCGAAGATCGTGCAGAACCAGTGGGATGGCACCACGGAGAATTTCCGGGACATCTGGGATAACACCCTGGGCCAATCCATCAACGCCACCTATCACGATAACCAGAACATGTCCATGGACGTCAATCTGACCGGCGATTTCGACCCGCTGATGATTGAATTGATCCTGGGCAACTACATCATCCCCAAGCCGATGGGCGTTTACATGAACATCGGCGTAACCAGCGAGACCGAAGAGAAATCCACGTGGGCAGAGGCTGTTGCAACAGCCTCCATCCTGCGTACGAAGTGCGGCATCGACTATTTCCCGGATCGGGACACGGCGCGTACAGCATACGCTGGAGCTGCCTGTGTGAGCAATGCCGCAAAGCTGTTCGCTCCCATCGCATGCGGGAACGAACAGCCTGCTGAAACATCGGTTAGAAGCGGCGCAGCCGGCACTGCCAACTGCGCGCGCATAACAATCACTATTCAATCCTGACAGAAAGGGTGAAGACTATGGCTCTCAACGCTTACCTGACCAATGCGGGTTATGACGTGCTGAACCGGCTGCTTGCCTCCCAGGGCACGCTGGAGATCACAAAGGCCGAGCTGGGCAAGGGCAGAATCCTTGACGAGACCGCGTGCCGTCTGCGCACCTCGCTGCTGCAGAAGGTCACCGACGCCTCCCTGGTGTCCGTCGATTTCGCCGGCGGCGAGGCGCGCATCAGCGTGCAGTACGACAACACGGGTCTGGCAACCGGCTTCTTCGTCAACGAGCTGGGCATCTATGTGAAGCATCCCTCCACCGGCAATAACATCCTGTACTGCTACGTATCCTTCGGCGAGGAGCCGGACTGGATCGCGCCTGCCTCCTCCGCGGAGTATGTGCGCACCTACGATGTGAAAACCATCGTGTCCAACCTGCCCAACGTGACCATCGAGGTCACGCCCAGCGCGCTGGTGACCCGCGAGGAATTCAACAATGTTGTTGCTCCCGAGTACAGGAGCACGGCGACCTACACGCGCGGCGATTTCGTGATCTACGCCGGTCACCTGTACCGCGCCAAGCAGAACATCACCACCGCCGAGCCTTTCACGGCCGCGCACTGGGACAACCACGGCGTATCCTACTACCTGGAGCGTGATGAGTTTGTCAGCACCAAGCCCCGCTTCGGTGTGGCTGGTATTGGCAAGAGCAAGGCCGCGCTCACGCGCCTGTGGGACAGCGTGGGCAAGACGGCCACGCCCGGCACCGACGCGGTGGATGGGCATTCGGACTTTGATGGCTTCCGGCCCTTCAACCGCCGCAAGTGCGTAGGCACCTGGTCTGCCGGCGCGGATCGCGCTGTGTTCAATGTCCAGGCTTACTATGGCGATGCCGACTATGCCGAGGACGGCACCATGGGCGACTATGTGGCCGTGGACATCGAGCCCTTCTACTACATCGAGGATGAGGACATTATCGGCGTGTCCGAGCAGTGCTTCCCCGGCTGGAAAATCCATCCCGTGTGCGTGGACAAGGATGGAAACATCCGCGCCCATACCTACATCCCGTGCTATCCCATCACCCTCAACGCGGACGGCGACGCTGTCTCCCTGCCTGGCAGTCATAACGTCTATGGTGGTTACAAGACCCTGCGCGACTACGCCGCATCTTACTCCAATAACGCCGTTGAGGACTACGCCATCATCGAACCCACCGACGTGGATCACTATGAATGGCTGCTGGAAACCATTGAGTTTGCTACGCAGAACATTCAGAGTGTGATGCAGGGCGCAAGCTGTATGCCATACAGCGAGTCGCACAAAATTACTGCTGCACCTTCTGCAAACAAGATCGTGATCGCCAAAGCCCATGGATTGGCATATGTTGTCGGGCAGACGATCTATATTTGCAACGCGATTTGGTCTACCCCTTCAAACACATCTGCATACAACATCGTGACCGCATTGGACCTCTGCGATGCAGCTGGCACACCTACGGCAAACGGAGATTACATGCTCGTCACGTATGACGGTACAGATCGTAGCGGAGTTGTCACGATCGGAACGACTATGGTTGTCAGCGCACCTTGGATTACTGGTGCTTGTGTTGGTGCAGTCAATGGCGTTGGTGCCGTTCTCGGTCATACCGGTTCGCCTGTCAGCAACACGAACGGCAAGTATCCTATGATGTACCGCTGGCGCGAAAATACCTACGGCAACCAGTTTATGACTGCCGGTGACCTGTTCGATGTGCGTGTGGAAGATGCAACGGATGTCTATCACGTGGAATGGTACTACCTGACCGATCAGACCAAGTTTGTTCCTTCCAGCACCAGCAAGCCTGAACTGGCTGACCTCACGGAAGTCAACGGTTTTGTGAATCTCAGCCCAATCACGCCGTCCAGCGAATACCGAGATGGTTACATCAACAAACTGGACTTCGATGAGCGATACCCGCTGGTAAAAGTTCCCGTGATGACCGGCGGCAGTGCTACCACGTACTACTGCGACTTCGCGTCCCTCGTCTCTACCAACGTGGTTCGCTCTGTCCGTCGGCGCGGCACCGTGGACGCTGGCGCGTACGATGGCTTGCGCTACTTCTACGCGCACAATGCCCCGTCCTACGCGAGCTGGCTCTACGGCGCCGGTCTTTTCTTTGTCCAGTAAGGGGTTGAATGCGCCGAAGGCGCAGAAGGGGGCCGCAGCCCCCTTCGTTCTCTCTCCTGGCGCGCAAGCGCCCGCCGCGATTTTTGAAATTCTCTATCGGAATACGATATAATCTATCAAATCGCGGCGAATCCATTTTCAGATTGCTATAATCTATCTTGATGGGATTGTGGTGTGCATCTTGTGGGCCGTCTTGTCCCTTTCGCGAACCTCGTCTCTACCAACGTGGTTCGCTCTGTCCGTCGGCGCGGCAACGTGAACAATGGCGCGAACGATGGCTTGCGCTACTTCAACGCGAACAATGCCCCGTCCAACGCGAACTGGAACTACGGCGCCGGTCTATACCCTCGTCCAGTCCAGGCATGGCCGCTGATGCGATCACCCGTGCTTGGCATCCATCTCTTATCCTGATTTCATTGCACACCCTTTTCCATGGTTCACAAGAACCGAAATACGCTCAACTGGAACGGCCCAGTAGGAAATCGAAAGGCCGGGAGGGCAAGAAAAGATGAAAAGAGTCGGCAACCTGTGGAATGACCTTTGCAGCACCAGCAATGCTGTCCGGGCCATTAACCTCGGTACCGTCAATAAGCGCAAGGATAGCGTTGTGAAGAGAATGCTCGGATACACTGACAATCATCCGGATCACGTAGGGAAACTCGATCCTCAGAAGGTTGCCCGGTATGCCAAGGCTCTTGTTGAGGCGTTATCCTCTATGGAGTGGAGACCGTCGCCGATGCGGCATTGTGTCATCAATCCCCCATACGGAAAGAGACGCGAGATTGACTGCCCTGCATTGTCCGACCATATCGTTCATTGGATGCTCATACTATCCATCAAGCCCATCATCATGCGCGGGATGTATGAGCATTCCTATGGCAGTATCCCTGGCAGGGGAATTGATGGCGCTCGGCGCGCCGTGGAGCGATGGGTACAGCACGACGAAAAGGCCAAGTACTTCGTGAAGCTGGACATCCGAAAGTTCTATCCCAACATCGACCAGGAGAAGCTGAAAGCAAGTTTCCGGCGGGCAATCAAAGACCCTCGGGTGCTTGACCTGGTGGATAAGGTGATCGGTGCCATCCCGAGCGGGCTGCCCATCGGGGCCTACACTTCGCAGTGGTTTGCGAATTTCTTCCTGCAGTCACTTGACCACTACATTGCCCAGGAATTGTATAAGACCAGGCGCGGCAAGCGGTTGAATTATGTCGCGCATTATTTGCGTTACATGGATGATATGCTGCTGATTGGCACGAGCAAACGCGACCTGGAAAAAGCTGTACGGGCGGTCATGGAATTCGCCAGGAAGACGTATGGCCTGGAGATCAAAAACTGCTGGGAAATCAGAACCATTGCCAAGTCGGTGGAGGACGTCGGAACCGGCATCGCCCCCATCGATATTGTCGGCTATCGCTTCTACCAGGATCACACCGAGGTGCGCGGGAAGGTCTTCCTGCACACCTCCAGGATTGCCGCGCGAATTGTGCGTCGCCTCGAAAAGGAGTCGGTTGTCCTGATCAGGGACGCGCAGGCCATTGTCAGCCTCTGCGGGTGGTTCTCCCATGCTGACAGCGAATACTTCTTCACACACTACATTTACAATCGAATCAGTATCAAATTCATGCGTGAGGTGATCAGTTATGCGAGTAAAAACGGAATTGACGGTGAAGCCGCCCGTGTTTTCTGTAGTGAAAGAAAACCAGATGGCCATCGTGACATTCTATTCGGACGTTCAGGAGGAGCAGCGCGGCGAAGATACATTGTGGAGTGCGACTGCCTGGACGATGGACTGTGTCTGGACGGAGAACCTTGAAAACCGCATCGGCGCAAATCCTGACCTGTGGTTTGCCAAGGTCAAGAGCGTTACCGCGGCCGAGGAATCCGCCGTGGAACTGGAACGGCTGAAGAAGACGGCCACCGATGACGCTGTCTGCGAATTGGCGGAGCTGGTGGCGGATCTGACCGATGCCGTTGTCGAACTTTCTATGCTTGTGCAGTAAAGGAGGAGAAGCGTATGGTAAATCTGTATGTCAAGTTGATCAAGATGGGCCGCAAGACGATTGAGGATGTCCCGCTCCTGTGGCGTGATGCCGTCGCCGCCGCCCTGGGCCTGACCGACGTGGAAGCGGAGGAATAAGGCATGAGCCATTTGCGAGTCATTGAGCGCCTCGAAGATATGCTGCGTATGGCATTAGAGATCATCAATGAGCAGGCCAAGCTGCTGGAGCAGCACGGCATTGAAACCTCCGGCCATCAGCTGGAGGACGCGGAGCAGCAGTTCCGCGAGGACATGGAAAAATGGTGCTGACCGACAAGGGGAACGTCCACATGGGCGTTCCTCTTTTTTGCACCGTTTTCCGGTGTGTGTGAAGGAGCGAGTAGGCGTATGCAAAGCATTTAAGAACTGGCGATGGTAATAGGCGCGCTTCTGCTGATGATCATCGCCCCGTCGATCCTTACCATACTCGGCATCATCTGGTGCCACAAACCAAACTGGCCTATGCGTGGAGGTGATAGACGCAATGGGAAAAATCGCAGACATCAGCAAGTATCAAGGCGTCATTGATTGGCGCAAGGCAAGCGGTGAACTGGACTTTTGCATTCTTCGCGCATCCTGCGGAGAAGCAGAAGACACTAAGTTCTTCGACAATGTGAATGGGTGCATCCAGCACAATGTGCCCTTTGGCGTCTATCATTACGTCAAGGCGGGCACGGCTACGGCGGCGATCAAGGAAGCCAACTTCTTCTACAGGACCTGCCAGAGAGCCAACCGGCAGCCGGCGTTCTACGTTGCCGATATTGAGTACGAAGCCCAGACTGCCGAAACCACGGATACCGTGTGCATCGCGTTCATCAACACGCTGCACGGCCTTGGATGCGAGAAAGTCGGCCTGTACATCAACACCCGCTATAAGTGGGCCAGACAGGCCATTTCCCTTGCTGATTTCATGTGGATTCCGCATTGGGGCAAGAACGACGGTCAGACCCCTGCGGACAAGTACAAGTCGAAGAACCCGCACGACCTCTGGCAGTACACCAGCAAGGGCCGCCTTGCCGGGGTCAAAGGGAATATCGACCTCAACGTGCTCACCGGCAGCAAACCGATGAGCTACTTCACCGAACAACCTACGACCGTTCCTGAGGTGATCAGGCCTCCTGCCGGAGGAGAGCCTGCGCCCGAGGAACCGAAAGGAAGTGATTCTTCTATGCTGACCAATGTTCAATTGGCAAACTACGCCCTGGCCGCCTATGCCCGCAGATGGGTCTACTGGTACGGGACGTATGGCAACTTGTGTACGCAAAGCCGCTTCGAGGGCAAGCGGAAGCAGTACCCGTCTCATTACCAGGACAGCCGCAAGGCTGGGTACATGAAGGACATTGAGGAGGGCCGCACCTGTGCTGACTGTGTCGGCCTGATCAAGGGCGCCTTCTGGTCTGGAGGCAACATCGATGCCACGCCCAAGTATAGCTCCAATGGATGCCCGGACAAGGGCGCGGATTCCATGTTCGCCTTGTGCAAGGAGAAGGGTCCCATCTCCACGATCCCCGACATCCCCGGCCTGGTCGTGCACAAAAAAGGCCACATCGGCGTCTACGTGGGCGGCGGCTACACTGTCGAAATGAAGGGATTCGCCTACGATTGCGTCCGCGCGAAAGTCGAAGCCGGTCCGTGGACGGAGTGGGGCAAGCTGCCCGGCTCCATGATCCAATGGGTCACCGGCGAGGTCACGCCTCCGAAGTACAAACTGGGTGAGCGTGTCCTGCAAAAGGGCGATACCGGCGATGACGTTGTCGCGCTGCAGAACGCCCTGATGAAGCTGGGCTTTGAACTGCCCCGCTATGGAGCTGACGGCGACTTCGGTACGGAGACCAGGAACGCCGTCAAGGCATTGCAGGGCGTCGCCCAGGTGGAGGTGACCGGCGTCTTCGACACGGCCACCCTGAAGGCGATGAACGAAATGCTCAATCCCACCGCGCCCGATCCCTCTGAGGAAACGCAGCCATCCGCACCGGAACCTCCCGAGGATAAGCTGTCCAACATCCTCATCATTGAGGGCAACGAGGAAAATCTGAAAGCCATCCAGCAGCAGTACGGCGGTACGCTGGCTGAGGTGATCATTTGACGATTGGAGGCCTGTATGACGTGAAGCAGATATTCCAATGGTGCCTTGATCACTGGGCTTTCACCGCCTTCGTTCTGGCAGCTTTCGTCCAGTTCACGCCAGCAATCAAACTCGACCCTCTGACGTGGCTGTTCAGACTCATCGGGAGATGGGTCAACGCCGAAGTGATGAAAGAGATCGAGGTTGTCAAGGCTACCCAGCAAGAGCAGCAGACCGCCATCGACGAAAATGAGAAAGATCGAGTTCGTTTCGAAGTGCTCGACTTTGCCAATTCCTGCCGGAACAAGCGCAAGCACACGAAGGACGAATTTGAGCACATTATTGTTCTCAACAGCAAATATGAAAAGCTGCTCGAAAAGACTGGCGATACCAATGGCGTATTCACGGCAGAGTTTGAGTACATCATGGAGCTTTACAGGCAATGCCAGCGTGAGAACACATTCCTATGATTATTGAACGAGAGGAGAATTTACTATGATTAACTGGAAAGTCCGATTCCGCAACAAAGTGTGGCTTACTACCTTCGTGACGTTCATCGTTGCGACTGTCTACCAGTTCCTGGCCATGTTCGACGTGGCTCCCGCTATCACGCAGGACAGCGTGATGCAGGTGATCGCTGCCGTGCTGCAGCTGCTCTCCCTGCTGGGCGTGATCGTCGATCCCACCACCAAGGGAATCGCAGACAGCAACCGCGCGCTGACGTACGACGAGCCCAACTGATGACATGACATCCCCTGGGTGCCGTGATTGGCAGTCTCATATGCCGGGGACTGTCGCGCCATGAGCGCAAAGGCCTACCCTTCCTGGGCCTGCACCTACTCGCCTGAGGCGTACTTACTTTTTCAGCGCCAAGGGTGCAACTAAGCTGGAGCTACACGGCACCCTTTTTTCTGCAGAACATAGCAAAGCCCCTGACCACCACGGCCAGGGGCTTATTTTTCGTTTTGGGGCTGTTGCAACCTATTTTCCTTGCGATCCACACGCACACCCCTATGGAAATCTGTCTGGACAATGAGAGGCGTTGCAGGGCCTCTCAGACGTTATTTTCGCTATCTGCCTGCTGATCGGCCAGGAAGCGCTTGATGCGCTCATCGTTCCGGCGCTCGGTTTCCTCCATCTCTTTGAGCTTCTGGTAGATGGTGCGCTTCTGCTCCCGGGGCCGCTCGGCGAAGCCCTGCAGCGCCTCAGCCATTCCGCACTCTGGGCAAATCTCCGTCTGATCGTCCACGCGGGAGAGCGCCGGATGGTCCAGGTAGGTCTTTCCGCAGATCGGGCAGAGGCGTCCGCCGTTGCCCTGGTTGCCCTTCAGTTGATCGATGGGGAAGTCCTTGCTCACGTTGCATCCTCCTTTTCCAATTCCTTTCTGAGCTTCTGCCGGTACTCGTTGTACTGCCGGACGGATTCACAGTCGTGCCAATTAACCTCCGCATAACGCTCCTTCAGGCGCTCGTAGTACTCAGTTTGCGTCACCAGCAATCCTCCTCGTCTTCCTCGTCCCAGCTATCGTCCACGTCCTCGTCCTTGTCGTAGCAGTCATACATGTCAATGGTGGGCACTTCGCGGAGCGCCGGATGATCGGCGATGTACGCCACGACGGCGGGGATCAGATCGTCGTCCAGGATGCTCTCGTACTTGTCCTCATCGCGCAGGCCCCACAGCCTGGCGACCTGGTCGCCGATCTCCCTGCCGGCATAGCGGATCAGGAAGCGCGCAGCGGCATTACAGGTCTCCTTGCCATAGCCAATGCCGATCTGGTCGCCGTCATTGAAGAAGCGGTAGCCGATACGAGAAGTGGCGCGGACGATCTCACCAGCCAGACTGTTCGCTTTGCCGGACATGGGGACGAGTTCATCAAATAGGTTATTCAGCTGATCGTGGATGATGGTATTCATGATGATTCCTTTCTGCCGCCCTCTGGCCAGGGCGGCGCGGCGTGTCGTTTACTGGTAGTAGGCTACGCTGAAGGTCGAAGTGCAACCGTCGGCAATATCGAACATGATGGCGCTGAGGATTTCTTCGATGGTGTAGTCCTCGCCGTACACCTCGTCCACCTCCGAGAGGTTGAACACCTCCCGCGCCATGCTGAGTATCTTGCTGGGATCCAGGTTCTCAACCTGGCCCCAGCGGCAGAGGAATTTGTCGTACTGGTCTGCATTAGACAGGGTCATCCAGTTGCGCTTGATGCAAAGGGCACGAAGATCTTCCATGTGGATGAAGCGGCGCTCAGTTGCTTTCAGCATGTCGGTGTCCTTTCGGGGCGGTTTTGCCGCCGCCCCTCGGCTCGTCTCGATCAGGACCAGTAGGGGGTGAGCTCGTCGTTGTGCAGCTCCCATCCGTGGGTTTCATTGGCGCGGACATTGAACACGATGTAGTGATAATCGGTGGCGTCGTAGATCGGACGGCGGTCAACCATCTTGCCGGTGCGGCGCACCTGACGATGGCGGTTGATCTCCTCCAGCGGCAGCTCGTGGACGATCTGAATGCGCTCCCTGGCGAAGCCGGTCTCTCGCACAACCCAGTCAATCGCTTCATCATCGGTCATGTAGTGGGCGCCATGCTCAACTTCCTTTGCCAGCTTTTCGTAGTCCGCCTGCTTTACGTTGTGCTCGTCCTCATAGGGCTGCCATTCCTGCTCACGTTCAAGCTCGGCTTCCAGATGGGAGATGCGCTTCTCGTAGTCATCCATGGTCTGGCGCAGGAGCTTGTCGCTCTCCACCAGTTTGCTCTTGAGCAGCGCGATCTTCTCAGCACGGGCTTCGTAGACCTTCTGGATACCGCCCTCGGAGATGAAACGCCTGCAGAACTCGTCTTTGTTGCCATCGAACTGGTAGTATGCTTCCTCGATCTCGGCGTATTCATCGCAGGTCGGCTCGAATCCGGTGCGGTCAGTGAACTCTTTCATCATCATTTTCGCGTTCCTCCTTGTTTCATCTTGTTAGAACAAAGTTCTAACTTGTATGGCTATATTACCACGAACGTAGAACAATGTCAATATATATCAGAAAAAAGTTTTGACAAGTTAGAACTTTTGTGGTAAGGTGTCACATGGAGGTGGTGTGCATGATATCCTACAATCCCCTGTGGCATACGCTCATTGAGCGCAAAATAGGCAAGATACAGCTTATGGAGTCCGTTGGATTCAGCCGCGGCACGTTGGCGAAGCTGAGCCATAACGAGTATGTGGCACTGAATGTCATCGACAAAATCTGTCAGACGCTCAACTGCCCAATTGAGCAGGTGATCGCGTATGTCCCTGGTGAGACAATCGAGGGAACAGGCGAGGGTGAATGACTGCTCATGGAGATACAAAAAAGACCCGGACGCGTCAATTCGTCCGGGTCTCTTCGGTTACTCACTTGCGATACCTGGTCAGCCTGTCCTCATCGTCTGGCTGACGTTTTGGAGGGACATACTTAATCAGGTCGCACAAGTCGCACCCAAGCACTTCACAGATCTTATCCAGGTGCTCCAAGGTAACGCGAGTAGCCAGTTCATGGTACAAGTCGTTGATGGTATTGGCACGGATGCCGGTTCTTCGCGCGAGGTCTGCCTGTGTCCATCTCTTCTCGCCCAGAAGGATGGACAATCTGATCCTGATCATAGACATTGCTCCTTCGTGATATAGTGTAGCATCACAAAGGATATCGCGCTGGCTTTTGTTAGATTATATCAATATCAGTTATAATATATCAAATTGGGATATGGAAATTCCGGCAAAATCTGCATTTTCCTGCCCAATAACGAAAGTGCCGGTGCAAACAGCAGCACCGGCACTTCTCTTATTGGTCGGGAATCTCAAAATAAAATGCTAATACGAACACCCTCCCAACCATTCTGATCGTGACCGGTGTTCGTATAAGCATGTTATGGTGGAGATGAGGGGAGTCGAACCCCTGTCCGAAGGCTCGCTTGCAGGACCTTCTCCGAGCGCAGACTGTGATTTGAAATTCCCGCACGATGACGCCCGCAGTCAGGCTTCAGCGATTGGTAGCTTCATGTTACGGACGCATGGCAAAGCTTACATGCGCTCGTTCCCCGCTTGAATGGCGCTGGGAACCGGTCAAGCGGGCAGACCGGGCCAGCGTCGCGCCTAATTAGGCAGCGAAAGCGTACTGATTATTGTCAGTTACATTTAAGTTCCCCGTTTTATCGTGGTCAGGGGCCACGGCTCGCTTATCCCGCCCTCGACAACCCCCGTCGAAACCGGATCATCCCCATGAATGAGATGGCGCTTCTCTTGGGCAGCGCTGCCCTGCTGTCAGTAGTTCTTTGTTGCTTGATTTCTTTTGTGGCAGGAGGTTTCGCTCCTGCGGGAGCGACAGGGGGCTTTCCGATCGCCCCCTTGACCCCTTCGGCGCGGACTCTCCCATGCTGCTTTTGGGGGAAAGTTACAATAGGAAGTTAGGTTGCCCGTTCCTTTATCGTATGTGCAAAGGTTGTGCTGAGGTCACTTGTTGTGTTCCCTGAGTGCGCGGCGGATGTCGCGGTCGGCGTCGCGCTTGGCGATGGTGTCGCGCTTGTCGTGTTCCGCTTTGCCGCGGCAAAGACCCAATTGCAGCTTCATCCGCCCGTCCTTCAGGTAGATTTCCAGCGGCACAAGCGTGTAGCCCTGCCGGGAAACAAGCCCGTCCAGCTTGCGGATTTCGCTCTTGTGCATCAGCAGCTTTTTCGGGCGCATGGGGTCGCGGTTGAAGATGTTGCCCTGGTCGTAGGGGCTGATGTGCATCCCCTCGACCCAGATTTCGCCGCCGCGAATCTGCGCCCACGACTCCTTCAGGTTCACGCGCCCCTGCCGGATGCTTTTGACCTCCGTGCCGAACAGCGCCAGCCCGCACTCATATTTCTCCTCGACGAAATAATCGTGCCACGCCTTGCGATTCTGTGCCACGGACTTGATTCCCTTCTGATGCGGCACGTTCCTCGCCTCCCTTGCGCGTCTGCCTGTTTCAGCAGGAACTATTATAGCATATTCGTTTTTTTATTGCAAGTCCCAAACTTCCATGCTATAATAAAAAGGAAGATTTTCTGTGGTACAGGAGGAAGGACAGGATGAACGATCTTCACGAGATGGCGGCAAACAGCCGGGAGGCGGCTTGGACGCTGGCGGCTTCGTCGCTGGAAACGCGAAACGCGGCGCTTCTGCGGATGGCGGAGACGCTGGAAAATCATCAGGCGGATATTTTTGCGGCGAACGCGGCGGATATTCATCAGGCGGAGGCGGACGGGCTGGCAGCGCCCCTGCTTGGCCGGCTGAAATTCCGCGAAGAGAAGCTGCGCGCCGTGACGGACGGGCTTCGTGCGCTGGCGGATTTGCCCGACCCCATCGGCGCGACGACGATGACGCACGAAATCACGCAGGGGCTGAAAATGTACCGCGTGACCTGCCCGATTGGGGTCATCGGCGTGATTTTCGAGAGCCGCCCGGATGCGCTGGTGCAGATTGCGTCGCTGGCGCTCAAGAGCGGCAATGCCGTGCTGCTCAAGGGCGGGCGCGAGGCGGAGCGGACGAACGCCGCCTTGTGTGATGCGCTCCGGGAGGCGGCGGCGGATGTCGGGCTTCCGGCGGATTTCGCGCAGCTGCTGCATTCCCGCGAGGACGTCGCCGCCATGCTGAAGGAGGACGCGCTCATCGACCTCATCATCCCCCGCGGCAGCAAGGAATTCGTCCGCTATATCATGGACAACAGCCGCATTCCCGTGCTGGGGCACTCCGACGGCATCTGCCACGTTTATGTGGATAAATCCGCCGATTTGGAGATGGCGGTTTCGATTGCCGTGGACAGCAAAGCGCAGAATGTGGCAGTCTGCAACGCCTGCGAGACGCTGCTCGTCCACCGCGATATCGCCGCTGATTTTCTGCCCAAGCTCCTGCCCGCGATGCAGGAAAAGCACGTCCGCCTGCTGGGCGACGAGGCGACCCGCGCGATTATCCCCGTGGAAGCCGCGACGGAAGAGGACTGGCGCACGGAGTATCTGGATTATGTGCTGTCCATCCGCGTCGTGGATTCGCTGGAAGCCGCGATTGCCCACATCAACCGCTACGGCAGCCATCACACGGACTGCATCGTCACCCGCGATGACGCGGCGGCGAAGGCGTTCCTGACCCGTGTGGATTCCGCCGGCGTGTACCGCAATGTGTCAACGCGCTTTGCGGACGGCTTTGTGTACGGCTTCGGCGCGGAAGTCGGCATTGCGACGGGCAAGCTGCACGCGCGCGGCCCGATGGGGCTGGACGGTCTGACGACCTACAAGTACAAATTGCTGGGCGACGGGCAGGTGATGGCGGAGATGAAATCCGGTCAGCGCGCGTACACCCACCTTGTGCTGCACGAGGACTGCCCGCTATGACACAAGGCATTGCGTTTTTTGATTTTGACGATACCCTTGCCCGCGGCGATTCCATCCTCCCCTTCCTGCTGTACTGCATCCGCAAGCGGATTTCGCCGCGCCGGCAGCTGGTCAAGGCGGCGGGGGCGTTCCTGTACTGGAAGCTGCGGCCGTCGCGGGCGTCGCGGGCGAAATCCGCCACGCTGTCGTTTTTGAAGGGGCGTTCGGCGGACGAAATGCTCGATGTCGCCCGCGCGTTCTTCCGCGATGAATACCTGCCGCGCTTTTATCAGGATGGGCTGACGGAGCTGTGGAGTCTGCGCTCGCAGGGGATGAAGCTGGTCGTCGTCAGCGCGTCGCCGGACGTGTACATGCGCGCCCTGCCGGAGTTCATGCCACTTGACGCGGTGCTGTCCACACGCTGCGAGGTCGGCGGCGACGGGCGCTACACGGGGCAAGTCGGCGAAAACTGCAAGGGTGAAGAGAAAGTCCGCCGAATCAAACAGTATTTGAAGGAAAACGGCTTCGTGCTGGACATGAAGTGTTCCTCCGCCTATGGCGACTCCCCGTCCGATGCGGACATGATGGCGCTGGTGAACCGCGCGGTGCTGGTGAATCCGAAAAAAGCGCTTCTGCGCCGGCGGCCGGACGGCATTGTCGTCCACTGGACGTGATTTTCCTTGAATGCGTCTTGGCTGCATGGGTTTCGCCTCTGCGGAGGCGAGTCGGGGGCTTTCCGATCGCCCCCGACACCCCTTCGGCGCGCCGCTTTGGGAACATTCTTTCATCAGAGCAGTACAAAACAAGATTTTGATAAACAGAAAGGTGAATTACACATTATGATGCGTCTCCAGAAGTTTCTTGCCCTCTCCGGCGTGGCGTCGCGCCGCAACTCCGAAAAGCTGATTGCCGACGGGCATGTGGCGGTAAACGGGAAGGTTATCACCGAAATGGGCGTGCAGGTGGATGAATCTGCCGACGTGGTGACGGTGGATGGCAAGGTTTGCAAAATTCAGGAAGAAAAGCACTATCTGGCGTACAACAAGCCGATGGGCGAAGTGACAACCGTCACCGACCCCGAAGGCCGCCCGACGGTGATGGACAAGTTCCGCGATTACCCGGTGCGCCTGTACCCTGTCGGGCGGCTGGACTACGACAGTGAGGGTCTGCTGCTGCTGACCAACGACGGCGACCTGATGAACAACCTCCTCCACCCCAGCCGCGAGGTGAGCAAGGAGTACCTGGTGAAGGTGTCCAACCGCGTGACGGACGAGGAAATCCGCCGTCTGCGCGCGGGTGTCCGGCTCGACGACGACCGCATGACCTCCCCGGCGGACGTGCACCTTGTGCGCTACGAGACGTTCGCGTCCGTGCTGCTGGTAACGATTCACGAGGGGCGCAATCGGCAGGTGCGCCGCATGTTCAGCGCGATTGGGCACGAGGTCGTCGCCCTCAAGCGCGTCGGCTTTGCGACGATTAAGCTGCACGACCTGCCGCGCGGCCAGTGGCGCCGCCTGACGGACGTGGAAGTACGCAAATTGAAGGAGCTGTGAGCATGAGCTACGAGCTTCGCAGCGCCCGCTGGATTGCCGCCGATGTGCTGCGGCAAGTGGTTCAGCCGGGTGACACGGTGGTGGACGCGACGCTGGGCAACGGGCATGACACGCTGATGCTCTGCGAACTGGTGGGCGAAACGGGGCGTGTCATCGGCTTCGACATTCAGCCCGACGCGGTGGAACGCACGCGCGAGCGTCTGGCGGATGCGGGGATGCTGTCCCGCTGCACGCTCTACGCCGAGGGGCACGAGCATCTATCGGAGCGGGTGACCGTGCCGATTCGCACCGCGACATTCAATCTTGGCTGGCTGCCGGGCGGCGACAAGCGCATCACGACGCACTGGGAGACGACGCGCGCGGCGATTTCGGCAGCTTTGTCGCTGCTAATGAAGGGCGGCGTCTGCACCATTTGCGCCTATCCGGGTCACGCCGCGGGCGACGAGGAACGCGCCGCGCTGATGGCGTATCTGTCGGCGCTGCGCCCGCAGGAATACAACGTGCTGCACCACCGGTTTTTGAACGCCGGGGCGGGCGCGCCGGAGTGCTTTGTGGTGCAGAGGCAGTAAAGGGGGAACCCAAGGACGCCGCCCTTGAACCTGCCGGAGGCGCTGCTTCTGGACTCCCTTTCGCGCGATGAAGTTGGTGACGCCCTTATACAGATTCCGCGTGTTAATGCGTAAAAAATCAGCATCTCGGATTGCTCCAAGATGCTGCAGTGGCTGCTCACTCCATCGGCATATCCATCAGCTGCTTCGGCTGATTGCGCCGCCCGTAAATTACATCTGTTATCTGGACAATGCTCTTTTCATCATCAATCCAGAAATAGATGTTGTAATTTTTAACCAGCATTCGCCGGATACCCACGCTATGCCACGGTTCTTCCGGTGTCAATGGGATTCTCTGCGGCATCATCTTCAGCTTCGCGATCTCCGCCTGAAACGTCCGCAGCATTTGCATTGCCGTTTCAGGCACTTGCAAATCCACCGCGATATAGCTGGCGATTTCCCGCATAGCCTGTTCCGCGTGCAGGGTAATGTGGATGTCATATTGCCTTTCCATTGTCGATTTCCCCAAGCAGTCTGGCAAATACGTCCTCCATCGGTGCAGTTTGATTCGCTTTCGCCTGCGCCAGCCCCTCCGCCATCCGCGCGTTAAACACCTCGTCCGTCATTTCGTCCCGGCTGAGCGGGCGAATCGGCGGCTTTGCGGGGCGAAACGGCAGCCCGTTCCACAGCACAATCTGCCGATAAAACATGTTGATGGCGGTCGAGGTCGGAATCCCCAATTCGCTCAGAATCGCTTCCGCCTTTTCCTTCACGTCCGGCTCAACCCGCACTGTCACATTCGCACTTTTCATTGCTGCATCCCCTTTCTACTACTGATTATACCATATTGTATGGCGATTTGCAATACAATATGCAAATTGGAGGTATTTATGCACACCCCCGCCCCCATTGAACTCATGAACGTCTGCCTCCTGCGCGACGATGCGAACCGTATGCTCGTGCAAGACCGCACCGACCCATCGTGGCCGGTGCTCTGCTTTCCCGGCGGGCACGTCGAAATCGGCGAAACGTGTGCGGATGCCGTCATCCGCGAAATACAGGAGGAAACCGGGCTGACCGTCGTTTCGCCCCGGCTCGTCGGCATCAAGGAATGGATGAAGCAAGGCGGGCAGACCCGCGCGCTGGTGCTGTGCTACGAAGCATCGGCGTACACAGGCACGCTGACTTCCTCCGCCGAGGGCGAAAACCGCTGGATGACGCGGGCGGAAATCGCCGCCCATCCGCGTGGGAAATCGCTGCTGGACTTCCTGCCCGTGTACGAAAATCCCGATGTGACCAGCATGTTCTACGCGCCCGACGGCGACGGCTGGACGGCGGTTTACCGCTAATACTTCATATAGGCTTCACATCCGTGTGCTATCATCTCCCTAAATCCCCCGAAAGAAGGAACACGACCCGTGAAAACACCCGTGACGCACGAGCGCCTGCAAAACCACCTGACGTATTCATGGTGGAAGTATGTCCTGATGATGGTATTGGTCATCTTTTTCTGGAGCATCCTCTTCACAACCACGCGCTACCGTCCGCCGGAAGAAAAGAAGGTCATTGTCGGCGTATACGGCGCGGGCAATCAGACGGCGCTGGACGCCTACATGGAGGACGCGCGCCAGCTGCTCCTGCCCGACATGGAGGAAATGAACACGCAGTTCATCATGAGTGACGAGACCTGGGGTTCGTCGGTGCTGATGACCCGCATGACGGCGCGCGAGTGCGACATTTACCTGCTGCCGAAGGATCTCTTTCAGACCTATGCCCAGCAAGGGGTGTTTGTGGCGCTGGAGGAAACCATGCCGGAGCTGGTAAGCGAGCTGGAATCGCGCGGCATCAGCCTGAGCCGCGGCTGGCGCACGGACAGCGACACGGGCGAAAAGCACCTATACGGCATCCCGTGTGCGGATTTGCCGTATCTGGACACGTTCCTGTATCCGACTGCGGATTCGTACTACGCGTGCATTTTCCGCGCCAACGGCAACGAAGAAAATGTTCAAGCGTTCTTTGACTACTTCATTCGCGATATGCTGAATGAGCCGCCGGCGGAGGCTGCGGAGGAAGCCGCTTCGTAATCTGATTTTTTGCGGCGGATTGCAATTCGTCGCAGGGGTTTCGCCTCTGCGGAGGCGACCAAAGGGCAATGAAAACAGACGAAGTCTGCGAACGCCCTTTGGAAACCTTCGGCGCGTGCACTCCCATGTTACTTGGTTTTGTCTGTTTCTGGTGTTTTTTCCTTCCCTGCTTTTGGGAAATTGGTACATAACCGACCTCATCAGCACCATATAATAGGAAGTTATTCACACAAGGAGGAATCCCCATGCAGCATTGCATTTTGGTCAAGTGGACGCCCGACGCGGGCGACAAGGACGCGCTGGCGAAAGAGGCGGAGGCGATTTTCGCGCAGGCGGTGGCGGACGGCGTGGCGACCGCGCTGACCATCCGCCGCAACGTCATCAACCGCCCGAACCGCTATGATTTGCTGATTGAGCTGACCATGACGCCCGACATGCTGCCCGCCTACGACGCAAGCGAACCGCATCACCGCTGGAAAGAGACGTTCGGCGCGCGCATCCAGCAGAAGGCGATTTTCGACTACGAGTGATTTCTGCTGATTCAGGCTGTTTCCGGATGTTTTTTCCGTGCATTTCCACGCATACGGCAAAAATTGACTTGCCAATCCTCTCCCGGAGTGGTATCATGAAAATGATACTGCTCCTGTTTTGGTGGGCAGAAAAAGGAGGGAAAAACACATGAGTAAGCGTCTCCTGCGCTCGCTGCTGTCGCTGATGGTCTGCATGGCAATGCTGCTGAGCCTTACGCCCGCGGCTTTGGCGGAATCGGCGGATGCGCCGTCCACCGAGATGGCGGTCGGCGCTGTCATCCACGGCTTTGAAGTGGTGGAGAACGGCGAGTTCGCACTGCTGAACGCAAAGACGACCGTCCTGCGCCATCAAAAGACCGGCGCGACGGTGTTCTTCCTCATCAACGAGGACACGAACCGCGCGTTCGACATTTCGTTCGTCACCCCGCTTAGCGACGACAAGGGCATTCCGCACGTCTTTGAGCACTCCACGCTGGACGGCTCGAAGAAGTACCCGTCGGCAAGCCTGTTCTTCAACCTCATTTACCAGACCTACAACACCTACATGAACGCCGCGACGTATCAGGTCATGACGACTTACCCCGTTGCGTCCCTGTCGGAAGCGCAGCTGCTCAAGTATGCGGATTTTTACCTTGACAGCTGCTTCAACCCCATGATTTATGAGGACGAGTCCCTGTTCCGCTCCGAAGCGTGGCGCTATTCGCTGGAAAGCGCGGACAGCCCCCTGACCATCAGCGGTACGGTGTATTCCGAAATGCAGGGCGCTGCCTCGCTGGAGACCTCCGCGTCCTACAACGCGATGAAGGCGGCGTTCCCCGGCAGCCACATGGGCTACAATCAGGGCGGCGAGCCGACCGAAATCCCGTCCATGACGTGGCAGGAAGTCAAGGATTACCACACTGCCTACTATCATCCGTCGAACTCTCTGACGACCGTCTACGGCGCGATTGAAGACCCCGCCGCCTTCCTTGCGCTGCTGGACGAGGCGTTCTCCCCCTACGAGGCGAAGGCGTTTGATTTCTCCACGCCCGATTACACCCCTGTGACCTCCCCCGTGGAGAAGATCTGCCAGTACCCTGTCTACGAGGGCACGGAGACGGAGAACGCCGCCGTCACCTACATCACCTTCATCTGCGAAAACGCGACTGAGGAAGAGCAGAACGTGCTGGATCTGCTGACGATGCTGCTGAGCGATTCCTCTTCCGCGCTGGTGAGCAATCTGGTGGATGTGCTGCCCAACGCTGACATCAGCGTCTATCTGGAGACGGACGGCCCTGAACCCGCGGTCGTGTTTGTCGCCACCGGCATGAACGAGGGCGACGTGCAGACGCTGCGCGAGTGTATCTACGCCTCCGTGCTGGAATTTGCCGAAAACGGCGTTTCACAGGACATACTGGACGCAATCGCTTCTTCTCTGACGATGGAAACCGCGCTGATGTCCGAAGAAAGCGACCTCGGCGTGAACATGGCGCAGAACATCGCCTACTGCTGGGCGACCACCGGCGATGTGCACGCCTACGAAAAGACAATCGCGAACATGGACAACTTCGAGAAGTACCAGACGGAAGGCAAGTACGCCGAAGTTGCCAAGAAGTACCTGACGGAGGACAATCAGCGCGTCATCACCGTGACGACCGTTCCCGCGCCGGGGCAGCAGGAAGCAATTGAAGCCGATTTGGCGGCGAAGCTGGCGGAAACCAAGGCCGCCATGTCCGCCGAGGAAATCGACCAGCTTGTGGCGGACACCGCTGCGCTGGCCAGCGGCAGCATGGATGATGCGTCCGAACTCGTGGCGCAGCTTCAGGCGGTCACGGTGGATAATCTGCCCGAAGAAATCCGCACCTACGACTACACCGACGTGACCGACGCAAGCGGAATCCGCCGCATTGACGTGACGGCGGACGTGGACGGCATCGGGCAGACGTACATCCTGCTGGACGCCGCCGCGATTCCGCAGGAGGACATCCACTGGCTGAACCTGTACCTCAACCTGATTGGCTCGCTGGGCACCACGGAGCATTCCTCGGCGGATGTTTACGCGCTTCAGAGCCGCTACCTCTACGACGGCGCGGTGAAGCTGGCCGTGCTGAACACGGACGACGCGCAGGGCTTCCGCCCCTACATCCGCGCCAGCTGGAAGGCGACGGACGCCGATATGGCTGCCAGCTACGCGCTGCTCAACGAGCTGCTTTTCGAGAGCGAGTTCACCGACACGGCGCTGATTGCCTCCAACATCGCGCTGTTCCGCCAGACGATGAAGCAGTCCTATGAGCAGGAAATCTACATGACGCAGCTGTACCGCGCCGTGTCCCAGTCGGACGTTGGTTTCAACTTCTACACCTACGCCACGGGCGTTGATTACTACCACTTCCTGTCTGACGCACAGGCGCTGCTGGAGAGCGACCCGGAGGCGTTCGCCGCCAAGATGAAGCACATTCAGGCGCTGCTGCACAACGGCGCGAACGCGGTAATCGGCTTTGCGGGCAACGCCGCCTCCATCGAGAACAACCGCGCGGCGGCAGACAGCTTCCTCGCTTCCCTGCCGATGGCGGAAGTCGCGCCGCAGACGTATGACCTGCCCGTTCCGGCAAGTGCCGAGGGCATCGTCATCAACAGCACGGTGAACTTCAACCTGGTGTACGCAACCTTTGAGCAGATGGGCGTTGAAGGCGGCTACTCCGGCGCGATGGACGCCATGTGCAGCCTCGTCAGCGATGGTCTGCTTTATCCGCTCCTGCGCGACCAGTACGGCGCGTACGGCGTGTTCCACGGCGCGGATGAAGACGGCATGTACATCATCAGCTACCGCGACCCGAATGTGGCGCAGACCTTTACGGTTTACAACTATGTGCCGATGCTGCTCCAGCAGCTGCAAATGTCGCTGGATCAGGAGACGCTGGATGGCTACATTCTCTCCTCTTACAGCTACTACGCGCTCTCTTCGGGCGAGCTGACCGGCGCGCTGTCGGTGATTACCGACGTCGTCAACGGGGATGACCCGTTCCGCCGCCTGCAGTGGATGCACGAGCTGAAGCAGCTCAAGGTGGAAGATATCATGGCGTTCGCGCCGATGTATCAGGCGCTGCTGGATAACGGCTGCATGAGCACTGCCGGCAGCCAGTCCGCGCTGAACACCATGCCCGCGGGCACTTACGAGAACATCATCAAGCCCTAACAAAAAGCGCGTCGCTCCGGCGGCGCGTTTTTAATTATGAATTAAAAAAAACGGCCTTCCCGCGCTTTCGTGGCGCTGGAGGGTCGTTGGGGCTGGTTTTCATTCCGCCTCGTCCGCAGAATCAGCCGTTTCGGGATGCTGGATAGCCGTCAAAACATCAATCATGCTTTGCAGCATCTCTGGGTTCAGCTCGTACATGACGGACTTGCCGATGCGCTGATTGTTGACCAGTTCCGCATCAATCAGCAAGCGCATATCATGCGACAGCGTCGGCTGCGTGACGTTGAAGTGCTTGAGAATCTCGCTCGCGGACATTTTGCCGTTCGCCAGCATCGTCACAATACGGTAGCGCTTCGGTTCAGACAGCGCCTTGAAAACGCGGCAGATTTTGTTATTCTCGTGCGCCATTGTGCCTGTTCTCCTTCCTGATGAAATTCGGAAATCCCTATATGCTTATTATAATAGAAGTATCTATTTTGTCAAGATGTTCACGGTATATCTTCTCCAAATCTGGCGAAAAACCAGCCGTTTTTATTCTAGGTAACACCGCACAAATGAGGTGGTCGGCTGGCGAATGGATTTTTCGTCAGATGCAAATGCAAATTTCGAAGGTTTACTGGATGTAAATCGAGAAATTTGCATGCCGCAGATGGCGGAAAAGACATCGCCAGACGCGCCGCCGAATTGTGCGGTGGTGCCTCTATTTTCATTTCGGCTAACGGGGCTGAACCGCGGCATAGCACGCCGCGCGAAGCGGAAGGGGCGCGCAGGGCGCAGGTGAATCTTGCCATCGGATGATTGGCGGGCGTTTTTTATGCAAACGGTTGCAACGCGGGGAAAATCCTGCTATAATAGAATCGGTTTTTCCTCTGCGAATTTGGCAGCCGCATCGGCTGAAGGAGATAACTCATGCAAGGCAGAAATCCATCCACCGCCATTCCGGACCCCGACCAGAAGCGCAAACAGCGCCTGCGGATGCTCCGCAACTGCACCATCGTCGTGCTGGTCGTCGTGCTGATTGTCCTCGCCGTCAACCTCGTGCGCTACTTCACGCGCAGCCGCTCCATCGGCGTATATTCGCTCCCCTGCTTTGCGCATCAGGATGTGACCGTTTTCCGCGACGGCGTGGTGTACTACGACGGCGAATCCATCCACTGCGTCGGCGCAACGGGCACGGTGCTCTGGTCGTATCCGGTCGGGTCGGGCGCGTCGTTCAGCGTGTCGGACAAGTACCTGATTGCGTGGTCGGGCACGCAGCTGTTCATCGTCAACGAAAACGGCCGCCCGACGTACAACGAGCCGATGACCAGCGAAATTCAGTTCGCGCGGATTGGCAACACCCGCGCGGTGATTGTTTTGGGGGACGAAATCAACCCCGAAGTGATGATGGTGGATTTGAACGGTCAGCTGCTGGACAGCGAAAAAGGCGTGTTCGAGGGCAAGATGCTGCTGGACTGCGGCTTCTTCGGCACGGGCGAAGAGTACTGCTGGACGCTGAGCGCGGATGTGTACAGCCCCGCGCTGGCGACGTACCTGCACACCTTCCAAGTGAACAAAATGAACACGGGCAACGTCAATTTGGGCGACCACCTCGTCTATAAGGTGTTTTACACGGGCAGCAAGCTGTATGTTTTTGACACGCAGCAGCTGACAACATACGACTACCGCGGCGTGCAGGACACCAGCGGCAGTCAGCTGATTTACGGCTGGCGGCTGATGAACCACAGCCAATCCACGCGCGGCACGCCGCAGATGCTGTTCGCCCCCACGAACCAGACCAGCAGCGAAATGGCGATTACGGAGCTTCGCGTGCTGGCGGGCAGCGTTGACAACCACATCACCCTGCCGACCACCTGCGTCGGCGCGGCGATTGACAGCCGCCGCATCTATGCCTTCTCCCCCACCTACCTGTTCACCAGCACGCTGGAGAGTCAGCGGTTTGTGGCATACGCCGCGTCGCTCCCGGACGGGCGCAGCGTCACCTCTCTGATTGGCATCACGTCCGGCGGATACGCCATCGTAACCAGCGGAACAGAGGTGTACAGCATTACGCTGCCGCAGTAAATTAGAAGCGGCGGGTTCTCTCCTGATTTTCGGAGGAACTCGCCGCTTTTTGCTTATTTCAATCTTGATTTTGTCTGCTGCTCCCGTCGCCTCTGCGGAGGCAATTCTGTTACTTTCTGGCGCGCCAGAAAGTAACCAAAGAACGCCAAGAGGGGGCTGAAAAGTTACAGAGCGGGGATTTCATCCCCCTCGTCGCGTCCGCAGACGCGAAACCCTCTGCGGCAAGGGAAAGCCGCTACGCAAGTGTCACATCACTGTGACAAAGCCTCCTTCAGCCACGCCAGCAGCTTGCCCGAAGCATCCTGCCCGTACGACCACACCGCAGCGCCCTGCAAGCCCTGCTGCACCGCCCATTGCGCCTTGTCGCGAATCGACTGTTCATCCTCGCCGCTGACGAAATTCTCGCCGCCGACCCAATACGCCGCCTTCGCCGCGCCGTCATAATACCGCGTGTACCCTTGCGATTCCAGCGCCAGCAAATCCGGAAAATTCAGCACCTTCGTGCCGCTGATGCCCGCCGTTTGCGTCACCGCGCGCCCGCTCACCTGCCGCCACATCCGCCCATACGCCGGAATTCCCAGCAGGATTTTATCCGCCGACAAGCCGCCCTGCGTCAGCGTGCGCACCGCCCGCGCGCCGGACTGCCGGGTATTGTCATCCGGATACAGCGCCGCGTGATGCCCCGTCTCGCGGTCAAAGCCGCACAGGTCGTACGCCATCAGCACCACTTGATCCGCAAGCGCGTTCAGCCGCGCCGGGTCAATCGGCTTCAGCAGGCTATCCCCCGCCCCGACGGCGACAGACAGCGTGTATTTCTGCCCGGTCTCGGCGGTTCGCTTGTCAAGCCCGTCGCGCAGGAGGGTCAGCAGCGCATACCAGTTTTCCACATCCTCCGCGCGGCTCTTGATGCCCCCCGCCGACGTGCCAGGGTACTCCCAGTCAATATCCACGCCGCGGAAGCCGTTTTCGTCCATCAGGCGGAGGATGCTGTCCGCCAGCCGCGCGCGTCCATCCGCCGTCGCGCAGGCGTCGGAGAAACCCTCCGCGCCCCAGCCGCCGACCGCCATCACCCCGCGGATGTGCGGGTGCTTGCGCAGATACGCGCGAACGCGGTCAATCGCCGCCCAATGGCTGCCGACCGCCTCGCCGTCCCGAATGAGGGCGAAGGCGTAGTTGATTTGGTTGATGTTCGCCGCGTCCGAATCGCGGAAGGTCAAATTCGCGCTGTCGAGCGCATACACAACGGTCATCGGGGGATTTTCCGCCCGCGCCGCCGGGATAAAGACGCTTGCCGCGATGATGGCGGCGGACAGCACCGTCAGCATCACCCGGCTGAGCCACCTCCCCTTCGTCTCTTTCGTGCGCGGCATTTGCTTGCTCACCGCGGTTCACTTCCTTTCGCTCCGCCATGATAGCATGACGCGCGCGGTTTTGTCACTGTCAGAATTCGCCACATTCCGCCGAATTGCCGAAACTTTCCGGCTTTTTTTGCTGTTCCCCTTGACAGCGCGGCGTTTTCGGTGTACTCTTTTGGAGGGAAATACATGGGGAGGCAGAACGATGATTCTGATTGGCATCTGCGGCGCAAGCGGCAGCGGAAAATCCACCTTGGCGGACGCGCTGGCGAACCGGCTGGGCGACCGCTGTCTGGTCATCCAGCAGGATTGCTACTACCGCGACCATCCGGATTTGTCCTTTACCGAGCGCGCAAAGCTCAATTACGACGAACCCGGCATTTTTGACCACGATTTGCTGCTGCACGACATGAACACGCTCATCAGCGGTCAGCCCATCACCCGCAAGGCGTATGACTACACGCAGCACCGCCGCGCGGACACTGATGAGCTGATTTACCCACACGATGTGGTGATTCTGGAGGGCATCCACTGCTTCTTTGACCCGCGGCTGATGAAGCTGATGTTCCTGAAGCTGTACATGAAGGTGGACGCGGATATTTGCCTGCTCCGCCGCATCGAGCGCGACATTCTGGAACGCGGACGCAGCATCGACAGCATCTCCGACCAGTACCGCGCGACGGTTCGCCCCATGTTCAGCCAGTATATTGCCAATTATGTGGAATTTGCGGATATCATCGTCGCGGGCGGCGGCAAGAACGCCCGCATCGTGGATATTCTCGCCGGGTACGTCTCCGACGAACTCAGCAAGCGCGCTTACGAGGCGTAACATCCACATAAATAGGTAAAAGGAGAAACGTTTTATGCCATCGAAGGTTTATTTCACGCGCAATATCACTCCCGAAAACGTGCTGAAGCTCTACGAAGCCTGTGGTCTGGAACTGTCGGGGAACGTCGCCGTGAAGCTGCATTCCGGCGAAAAGGGCAACCAGAACTTCCTGTCCCCCGAATTTTGGCGGCCGATGATCGAGCATGTGCACGGCACGGTCGTCGAGTGCAACACGGCGTATCCGGGCAGCCGCAACACCACCGCCGCCCACTGGCAGACCATGCGCGACCATGGCTGGTTGGATGCCTTCACCGTCGACATTATGGACGAGGAAGCGCCTGATTTGCAGCTGCTCATCCCCAATGGCAAGGTCATCCAGAAGAACTACGTCGGCAAGCACCTGACGCGCTATGATTCCCTGCTCGTGCTGAGCCACTTCAAGGGGCACCCGATGGGCGGCTTCGGCGGCGCGCTCAAGCAGCTGTCCATCGGCGTGGCATCCTCCCACGGCAAGGCGTACATCCACGGCGCGGGCGACGCGAAAGTCGGCTTCGGTGCGGATCACGACAGCTTCCTTGCGTCAATGGCGGACGCGGCTTCTTCCGTCGCCAAGCGCTTCGCTGGCAAGGCTGTTTACATCAACGTGATGAAGAACCTGTCTGTGGACTGCGACTGCTGCGCAGTGGCGGAAAACCCCTGCATGGCGGACATTGGCATCATGGCGTCGCTCGACCCGATTGCCATCGACCAAGCCTGCGTGGACATGGTGTACGCCGCGACGGACGATCCGGGGCAGAAACACATGCTGGAGCGCATCGAGAGCCGCCACGGCATCTACACCATCGAATGCGCGGCGGAACTTGGCTTCGGTTCGCGCGAATATGAGCGGGTTGACCTCGACTAAGTGCATAAAAATGGGTTCATCACAGAATCTTGGGGGGAAGAGCAGCTTGGGGGCGCGTCTGCGGACGCGCAAAGTTACTGGCAGGGACGCTTCGCTGCCTGCGCCTTTGTTGAGTGCGTTTGCGATGCTGGTCGCCCGCGGAACAGTTGGGGCGTTGCCCCAAACCCCACAAGGGACGCTGTCCCTTGACCCTGCAAGGGGAAATTTTCCCCTTGACCCCTTCGCGCGATTGAGTTGGTCGCGCTTTCATGCTCCTTCCGCGTGCAGCTTTTTGTTGCTTCGCCTAAGCCCTTGTTTGCTCCCCCAACTTTCTGTGACGAACCTAAAAACGCCCGGCTGGAAGCGGAATTGCGCCGCTTGACCAGCCGGGTTTTTTGATTCACTTTTTTTCCTCCGCCAGCGGAATCAGCACCGTCATGATAAACCAGCCGTCCTGCTGTTCCAGCGTCATGCAGCCGCCGTATTTCTCCGCGGCTTTGCGGATGCTCTTGATGCCGTAGCCGTGGCTCTCCTTGTTTTCTTTCGTCGTCGCGGGCTGACCGCCGTTCAGGTCAATCGCCTTGTCCGTGCAGTTCTCCACGCGAATCAGCAAAAATCGGTTCTGCGTGCGCACGGTCAGCTTGATGAGCCGCATGTTCTGGTCGGCGATTTTCTCCACGCACTCGATGGCGTTATCAATCGCGTTGCCGAAAATGGAGCAAATATCCATCATGTCGATGAAGCCCATGTCGTGCGCGTCGGCAAAGCACGTCATCACGATGCCTTCCTCGGCGCAGCGCAGGCTCTTGCTCGTTAAAACCGTGTCCAGAATCGCGTTGCCCGTGTTCATCTCCGCGTCGCGCAGCGTGACCACTTTTTCCATCTCCGCCAGATACGATTCGCGCTTGCTGGCGCTTTTTTCGTTGCGGATGAAGTCGATTTGGTGCTTCAGGTCGTGGTAAATCTGGTGCATCGCCTTGTTGTTCGCGTCGAACTGCCGGTACTGCTCATACTGCCGATTCAGCAGGTTCTCCATCGCTTCCAGCTCGTGGCTGAGGTACAGCTCCGACCTCGCCATGTCATACGCGAACAGCATGATGACGCCGCCGAAATCCACCAGTGTGCGGGAATAGATGATGCCTGTCCCCAGCGTTTCGGTAAACACGTTATTCGTAAACGCAAAGTTGAAATTACTCAGGCAAAACGCCGCAAGGGCAATCGCGCTGCCGCTGATAAGCTCCTGCCGCGTGACGCTCGTGCCACTGCGCAGGATATGGTGCTTCTGGTTCAGCAGGTAAATCGCGGAAAACACGATGATGTACGTCCCCGCCATCACCAGCCAAGTGCCCCGCGAATCCACCGAATCCGCCATCAGCAGATAATAGTTAATCTGCCACTCCAGCGACGCGGCGAACTCCGCCGTGATGAAGGCGTGCGCCCAAATGTAGCCTGCTTTCATCAGCTTCAGCTTGCAGCAGCAAACAATCATTGCCAGCATGGTGCCCATGCACGCCGCCATCAGCAGCATCCATGTCAGCCCGCTCTGCTCTTGATTCAGCAGGTTCAGCCCCAGCAGCAGCGCCAGAAAGCCAATGCAGCAGCCAATTTGCTGCCAGCTACTTTCGCCGAAGCGCTTTTTCTGCGGCAGGATGAAGAGCATACACGCCAGCCATTCGGCAATCGCCGTATGGATACGCGGGAAGAATCCGACTTCGAGGAACGCTACCATTTAGACTTTCGCCCCTCCCAGATATTTCGTCAACGCCTCCATAAACGCCTTATGGCGCGGGCGTGAGATGGTCAGCGCCTGCCCGCCGACGATGGCGCCGCCATTCTCCACGCGCTCCACATGCCGCAGATTCACTAAATAGCAGCTGTTGCAGCGGAAAAATCCGTATTTTCCAAGCAACTCCTCCATCCCGCGCATACTCTGCCGCAGGCGATATGCCCCCTTTTCCGTGTAGATGCTCACGGCGTGGCCGTCCGTCTCGACGTAGGTTATTTGGCTCACATCAAGGCGGGTCAGCCCCGTGTCCGTCGGCAGGGTGATGTAGCGTTTCGGCTTCTGGTCAAGCAGCCGCTCCACGCTCATCAGCACCTGCCGCAGCATGAGGAAATTCACCGGTTTGAGGATGAAGTCCAGCGCGTGGACGGCGTAACCGCGGATGGCGTAATTTGCCAAATTCGTGATGAACACCAGATACACGTCCTCGTCACGCTCGCGGATGCGTTCCGCCGTCGCCAAGCCGTCCAGGCGCTTCATTTGGATGTCGAGGAAAATCAGGTCGTAGTCCGCCGCGTAGTCTTCCAGTATCTCATCGCCGTCGGCAAACAGGCGGATATCCACGTCGTTCTCGCGTCCCTGAAAATATTGCAGCACATAGGTTTGCAGCTGCTGCCGCACCTTGTCGTCGTCCTCCACGATGGCAAGCCGCACCCTTACTCCCCCTTATTCCAGTTCCTTCCGGGCGCAATCGATGGCGGCGCGCAGCGTGTCGTCCATGTCCAGATAGCGGTACTGCCCCAGCCTGCCGCCGAAAATGACGTTCCGCTCCCCCGCCGCCTTCTGCCGATACTGCTCGTACAGCGCGCCGTTCTTCGCGTCGTTCACCGGATAGTACGGCTCGTCGCCCTGCTTCCAGTCCGCCGGATATTCGTATGTCACCACCGTGTGTGGCAGATTCAGCACATCCGCCTGACCATAGGCGAAATGCTTGTGCTCAATCACGCGCGTGTAGGGCACGTCGGCGTTCGTGTCGTTGATGACGGCGTTGCCCTGATAGTCCTGCACCGGCAAATCCTGCGTCTCGAACCGCAGGGAACGGTAATTCAGCGCGCCGAAGCACTGGTCGTAATACTGGTCAATCGGCCCGGTGTAGACAATTTTGTCCGCAATTTCCGTCAGTTCCGCCCGATGCTGGAGGAAATCGACATTCAGACGCACTTCGATGCCATCCAGCATTTTCTCCACCATCGCCGTGTAGCCCGCGTCCGGGATGCCCTGGTAGCGGTCGTTGAAGTAGTTGTTGTCATAGGTGAAGCGCACGGGCAGACGGCGGATGATGAAGGCGGGCAGCTCGCGGCAGGGGCGTCCCCACTGCTTCTCGCTGTATCCGCGCACGAGGGCTTCGTAGATGTCGCGTCCGACGAGTGAAATCGCCTGTTCTTCCAGATTCTGCGGTTCGCCCGTGATTTCCTTGCGCTGCCGCTCAATGATTTCGCGCGCCTCATTCGGCTTCGTCACGCCCCACATGGCATAAAACGTGTTCATGTTGAAGGGCATGTGGTACAAGCGATCTTGGTATTTTGCCAGCGGCGCGTTTGTGAAGCGGTTGAACGTGGCGAAGCGGTTGGCGTACTGCCAAACCTCCTCGTCGTCGGTGTGGAAGATGTGCGCGCCGTAGCGGTGGACGGCAATGCCGCCGACGTCCTCGGTGTAGATGTTGCCCGCGATGTGGCTCCGCTTGTCGATTACAAGCACGCGCTTGCCCTTTTCCTTCGCCATCTGTGCGAACGCCGCGCCGAACAGCCCCGCGCCGACGACGAGATAATCATACTTCATATTCTCATTCTCCTTATGGATGATACTTTCAGGTAATTCGCAATTCGCCGATACCCCAGCTTTGCTTTCTTTCCTGATTTTGGCGTTGGTGGATTGCAGTCTGCCGCAGCGGCGGATGAGGTCGTTCCCCCGCCATTGCTCATTAACAATCAGTTAAACCCATAAATTTTCCGCGTCGCCTTATACCCCGCCAGCGCAATCCGCCGCCCGCCTTTTCCGGGCAGGTGCAGCACATGCCCCATCAGCCCGTGGCGCAGTTTCTTGTAAACATACGGGTTTTCTTCGCGAATGAACTTCCACAGCTCGTCCTTCTTCTGCTTGTTCTCCGCCGTACCGCTTTTGAGCAGCAGAATCGACGAAACCGTCGTCACAATTTCCAGATAGCGCCGCATGTACGCCTGCTTGCGCTTGTTCGTCACCTTGCTCAAATCCACCTCCGTCACCAGCATCCGGTTGACCAGCAGCGCCTGATCAATGCGGCGGATCATCACATTCTCCTGCACGGACTGGTCTTCACGCCCGATGAAGTAGTGGTACAGGTCTTCATCCATATAGTACATTTTCTTTACCATCGGCAGCGGCTGATAAACGTAGAGTTCATCCACATAGAACGTGTGCTTCGGCAGGTTCAGCCCGCACTTGTTCAGCAGCGCCGTGCGGTAGATGACCGAGTGCATCAGCAGATATTCGCCGATTTTGAAGCGCGTTTCATTCCAGTCGAACACGCGGTTCTGCGGCACGGCGTGGCGGTACTGCATGACGTGCTTGTGCTTCACGCCTACTTTATCGTAGACGTAGTTGCAAATCAGCATGTCAATTTCTTCCTTCTGCTCCGTGAACGCGCGCAACTGCGCCAGCACGCGCTTCAGGCACTCTTCGTCCACCCAGTCGTCCGAATCGACGACCTTGAAGTACAGCCCGGTCGCGTTTTTGAGGCCGGTCATCACCGCGTCGCCATGACCGCCGTTCTCCTTGTTGATGGCGCGAACGATGGTCGGGTACTTCTGCTGATATTCCGCCGCAATATCCGCGGTTTTGTCCTTTGAGCCGTCGTTGACGACGAGGATTTCCACATCCTCACCGCCAGCAAGCAGCGTTTCGATGGCATGGCGCATATAATCCTGCGAATTATAGCAGGGAATGGCAATCGACAAGAGTTTCATTGGTTTCATCCTTTCTATATAGAAAAAGCAGCGCTTGCAAGGTCGTGCATCGGTGAGGATGCCGCCGTCCCTTGCAGGCGCTGCCCTTTTCACCAATCTACTGTCTTATTTCGACACGCGATTGGCAATTTCCTGCTGCTCCGCCTTCAGATTGCGCTCCACGCCGAAGAAAATCATCAGCACCGCGCAAACCGCGTAAGCAATCGTTTCAATCCAGATGTAGTTGACCGACGCCGCCGTGCCTGCATCCAGCATGCCGTTGAGCGCCTGAATAATCGCGCCGCCGATGGGGGTCGCCGCGACCATCAGGGAGGAGTAGATGCTCATCGTCAGGCCGTCGGTGCGGATGCCGTGCTTGTATTCCACATGGTCGATGACGTCCGCCAGCATCGCCAGAATCAGGTAGCACGCCGGGGAGGAGCCGAGGCACTTGAGCGCGATGCCGATGCCGACCACCACGAGGTTATTGCCGCCCAGCCCCGCAATCACGCCGCCGACAACGCCCAGCGCCAGACCCGCCAGCGTCAGCTTCTGCTTGGAGAACTTGTTCGCCAGCGGCACCACGAACGCCGCCGCAATCGCCATCGGCACCGCGCCGAGGATGGACAGGATGGACATGTACCAGTCCGCGCCGAGCACATCAGAGCAGAAGTACGCCATCGAGCCGTTTTTCACCGCGCCCGCCCACTGGAACAGCAGGTAGAACACGATGATGACCCACCACCACTTTTCGCTGGTGACCGCCTTCAGCTGCTGACCCATGGAGACGCTCTGCTTCTTTTCTTCCTTCGCGTTGCTTTCCATCAGCTCTTCAGTCACGCGCTCACGGGTGAACTTGAACTGGAGGATGACGGTCAGCGCCGTGAAGATGGCGACCGCCAGCATGATGACGAACCACTGCGTGCCAAAACCGGTGTAAACCGTTTCGCCCGCCTCATTCGTGGTGGAGAGGAACATCGTCATCAGCACCGGGAACACCATCGAGCCTGCGCCCATTACGCCCAGACCCGCGAAGTTGCTCATTGACGCCAAGACGCTGCGCTTCTCGCTGTCACGGGTGGACACGGGCACCATCGTCGCGTTCGCGGTGTTGTAAATCGGGTACGCGACGGCGTAGTAGAGGTTGTAGGCAATGGCAATCCACACATAGCGCGCCGTGCCTTCAAAGGGCATGATGAACATCAGCACGCTGGCAACGGAAAGCGTCAGCGCGGAGAGCAGCAGCCACGGGCGCGCCTTGCCCGCCATGGTGCGCGTGCGTTCAATCAGCTGACCGACGATGAGGTTCGCCGCCACAATCAGGAAGGTGGAAACCAGCTGGAGGATGGACAGGTAGGCGCTGCTCAATTCCAGCGCCTTGCCGAGATAAACCTGAAGGTAACTGGTGAAGATGCCGGAGGACAGCAGCGCGCCGAACGGGCCAATCAGGTAGCCAAGCAGGGTTTCGGGGGTTGTCACCTTGTCCTTCGGGACGCTGGAGCGCGTCAGGGGGGACTGCCAGAAGGATTGTTTCATGGGGGACATGCTTCCTTTCCTTGTTGTGAGTTGCTTCCTATATATAATTGCTTTTCCGCAATTACTTCTTCTTTTTATCCGGGTTGAGGTTCAGCTTCGGGCGGTGGCAGAAGTGGTGGATGAGCCGTCCGCACCCGCGGAAGAAATGCCCATTGACCATCAGCAGCATATCCTCCGCCATTGCCATCGACACCATGCCGTTCATCATCTTCGCCATGCCGCGGAACGGGATGTTGTAGATAAACAGCAGGTTCAAATCCGGCTTGCCGGCGGCAGTCGCCTTGTTCTTCATGCGCGTAAGAATCCGGTAGATCAGCCGTGCCAGCGGGTTCTTGGCATAGCGGAGCTGCGTCACCGTGTCGTTGAGCGTCAGCGGCTGCGTCTTGTCCCAGAGATGCGGCGGAATCGCGTGGCCCAGCAGCGCCGTGAACTCCGCGTCGCTCACGTCCGTCACGCGCGCCGTGCGGTAGCCCTGCACCGCCAGCTGAGCATACGGATTGGGCGCGTTCGTCCCCTGCTCGGTGTGCTTTGCCGTCAGGCGGATGTCGCGGCAGGATGAACCAATCAGCAGCTCATATTCGCCGCCCTCCACCTCGAAGCGGTTCGTGCGGACGTTGAAGTAGCGGAACGTATAGCCGTCAAACGGAATCGTGACGCGCTTCGTCTCGCCCTTCTCCAGGTGCACGCGCTGAAAGCCCTTCAATTCCTTCGCCGGGCGGAAAACCTCCGCGTTCGGCTTGTGGATGTACAGCTGCGCCACTTCGTCGCCCGCGCAGTCGCCCGTGTTCGTCACGTCAAAGGACACGCCCGCATTATCCGCCTGCACGTTGTCGTAGCGGAACGTCGTGTAGGATAGCCCGTGCCCGAAAGCGAACGCCGGGGCGACGTCCGCCGACTCGGTGTAGCGATAGCCGACGTACAGCCCTTCGCGGTATTCGCTTGTGGCCTCCGTGCCGGGGTAGTAGTGGCTGACCGGCGCGTCCGCATAGTGGCGATACCACGTTTCCGCCAGCTTGCCGCCGGGGGTAATCTCGCCCACCAGCGCCCGCAGCATAGAGCGCGCCACCGCTTCGCCGCCCAGACCCGCATAAAGCAGCGCGTCGCAGTCCTGCGCCCAGTCCGTCTCGACCGCGCTGCCGCAGGAGAGCACCACCACCATCTTCTTGCACACGGCGCGCAGCTTTTTCATCAGGGCGATTTGGTTCTCCGGCAGGCGCATGTGCGTGCGGTCAAGCCCTTCCGTCTCAAAGCACTCCGGCAGACCGAGGTACACCACCGCGCAATCCGCCGTCTTGGCAAGCTGCACCGCCTCATCCGCCAGCGCGTCGTTCGGGGCGTCGAGGCGCTCAAAGCCCTGCGCGAAGCCGACCCGCGCCGGGAAAAATTCATCCAGCAGGGGCAGCGTGTCATCCACCTGCGCAGCGTTGACCATGCTGCTGCCCGCGCCCTGATAGCGGGAGCGCGCCGCAAACTCGCCGATAACCGCCACGCGCGCGTCCTTCTTCAGCGGCAGCAGGTGCTCGTCGTTCTTCAGCAGCACAAGGCACTTTTCCGCCGCTGCTTCCGCCGCCTGATGCTGCTTTGCGGCATCAAACGACGATTCGCCGGACTTGTTCTCTGCCAGCACGAAATCCAGCAGCTGATCCACGCGTTCATCGATGATTTTCTCGTCGATTGTGCCGTCCTTGACCGCCTTCACCAGCTGGCAGGGGCTGTCGTCGCCCGCCGCGGGCATCTCCAGATTCATGCCCTCGCGCACACCCTCGACAATGCTGTTGCTGCCGCCCCAGTCGGTCACGACCGCGCCGTCAAAGCCCCACTCGCCGCGCAGAATATCGCCCAGCAGATGGCGGCTTTCGTTGGCGTACACGCCGTTGACGCGGTTGTATGCCGTCATCACAAAGCCCGGCTTGCCCTCTTTGATGGCAATCTCGAAGTTCGTCAGGTACATTTCCCGCAGCGTCCGCTCGTCCATCACGCTGTCGGAGTGCATCCGCAGCAGCTCCTGCGCGTTCGCCGCGTAGTGCTTTGCGCAGGCGGATACACCCTGCTTCTGCGCGCCGCGGATGAAGCCCGCCGCCAGCTTGCCGGAGAGGTACGGGTCTTCGGAGTAATACTCGAAGCTGCGGCCGCACAGGCTGGAGCGCTTCGTGTTCAGCCCCGGCGCAAGCAGCACATCCACCCCCTGATTGGCAGCGTCGCGCCCGACGACCGCGCCCATCGCCTCGGACACCGTGTCGTCCCAGCTGCACGCCAGCGTCGCGGCGGAGGGAATGCACGTCGCCTTCGTCGATGCGTTGAGGCCCAGATGGTCGCCTTCGCCCGCCTGCTTGCGCAAGCCGCTCGGCCCGTCGGAGAGCGTGATGGCGGGAATATTCAGCCGCGGAATCTCGCGCGTGTGCCAGACATCTTTGCCGGCAAGCAGGGCGCACTTTTCCTCCAAAGTCATTCGGGAAACCAAATTAACGTGTTTCATGGTCAATCCATCCTTACGCGTTTGCACAGACCAGCCACTGTGCTTTTTTCCTACTTTATTATAGCAATTTTTTCGGGTGGCGCAAGCAATCTCGCACAAACTGTCGAAATTCTCGCACAAGCTGTCATATTCGTCCTAATTTCGTGCGTTTATACCATTTCGAGTGCCGTTCGTCACGCAGGAAGGGCGTATGAATTTGGGAGAAAGCGGAAAAATCGGCGGAAAAATGGTACGGTTTCGGTGGATTTTGACGCGTGGGATGCGGCGGTCTGCGCTGTTGACGCGGCAGGAAAATTGTGCTATCATAGAATCAATCAGGAGGTGAGCAGAATATGGATTCGGAAAAGTTGACTCCGGAAGAGCTGACCGCAGAAGAATTGACTGAAGAAGAGCTGACCGAGGAAGAGCCTACCGAGGAAGAGCTGGAGGAGGCAAGACGCCGCCTCTACGCCCATTTAGCGCAGGGCGAGGCAGATGTCAAGGCGGGACGTGTGCAGCCGATAGAGGAAGTTTTTGACGAAATCATGCGCGAATTGGTCAGTTTATCTCTCGACGACCCTCATAATCAAAATGATTGACCTCATTTCCGGCGCAGTGGCATTTGTCATTGCGCTTTTTTCGCACCCAAAAAGGGACGCTCCTTTCCAGAGCGCCCCTCTTTTATGTTACCCCTTAGTTTGCCTTGACGTACTGCGCCATCATCCAGCCCGTCGTGCCCTTGTAGCTGACGTAGTACCAGCTGCCGGACCGCTCCAGAATGGTGACAGTTTCGCCCTTGTCCACACGGAGGATGATGCCGTACTTGGTGCTTGCACCGCGGCGCAGCGCCACGCGGACACCCGTCACCGTGCCCGTACCGGACGTGCCGGAACCTCCCTGCGTAACCGTGATGGTCGGCGCAGTGACCTCAATCTTGTTGCCGTTGGCTTCATACACGATGACGCGCAGGATGTAGGAACCCGCGACAGTGGGCGTGTAGTTGAACGTCAGGTTATTCAGGCCGACTTCCGTCGCCACCACGGAGCCATCGCGGAACAGGGTGTAGTCGCGGCGGATGACGCTGCTCGTGCCCTTGTAGGCAGTCGTCCACGTCAGGTTGCGGTTTGTCACGCTCGCCGTCGTGCTGGGCACAACCGTCACAGGCGTGTAGTTCGACACCACCGTCGCGCTGGAGCGCTGGGTGATGGACTGCCCATCAGCGGAGGTAATGGTAACTTCCAGCAGGTAGGTGCCCGCCACCGTCGGCTGATAGTTGACGGAGATGCGGCCCGTTGCGGTTTCCGTGCGGTTGCTGTTGACAACCACCGTCGTGCCGCGGTAGACCTTGAAGTTCACGTTGTAGTTCGGCCGGCCGCCCGCGAAGGTAATATCCCACGCAAGCGTCTCGTAGTTGTTCAGCTTCGAGGCGCTGGGCTGCACGCTGGCAATCGTCAGCGGCGCGTAGCCGACGGTGATGTTGTAGACGATCAGGATGTCGGGATAGCGCTTGGAGGTAATCAGCAGCGTCGCGTAGCCGTTGTTGACGCCGGTAATCACGTTGTCGCGCAGGGAAATCGCGCTGTTGGTGTTGGCGATTTCGATGTTCGCCACGTCGCCCGCCTCGGTGTAGATGCCGTGGTCAAGCGTGAAGTTTTCGCCCACGCGGATGGTCTTGTTGACGACCTTGCTCACCGGCGCGGGGGCAACGAAGTTCATCTCGCTCAGCGTCGCGGGGGCAGCGTACATCGCCGTCGTCGCGCCGAGGGAGTCGCGAACTTCCATCTGCATGGCGTACTTCTGGGAGTTAATCAGGTTGATGTAGTTTTCCGTCAGGGTGAGGGTGAAGGTGGTCGTCATGCTGGTCTTACCGGCGGGCAGCGAGGTGTAGCCGTCGGAGAAGTCCTTCAGGACGATGGGGCTGCCGCCGCTCAGGCTGACGAGGCTGTACTTGAAGGTGTACGAGCCGCTGCCGCCGGAGACGGTCGCGCTCCACGAGAACACATCGCCCACATAGCCGCCGGAAATATCCTGCCCCGCGGAGAGGTTCACCGCGCTTAATCCCTCCAGCGTCAACGAGCCGGATTCAGGCTGGGACATGACGTTCGACCACGGGCCGTAGCAAATGGTGCCGTTGGAGAACACGCGCACCGGGCGAACCTTGTAGTAGTAGGTCGTGCCGGCGACGAGGTTCTTGGCGACATAGGTCGTGCCTTCGGTTTCGCCAATCTTGGTGTACAGGCCGTCCATGGTGGTGGAGCTGTACACATAGTACTTGTTCGCGCCCAGCACGGTGGTATCCCAGTCAATGGTCTGCTCCTGCTTGCCGGTGTTGCGCACCGCGCACAGGTTCACAGAGCCAAGCGCCGTGAAGTACACGCGCTCGCTGGAGAGGGAGAAGCAGTTGTAGCTGCCCACGGGGCGCATGGAGTAGATGAAGTAGTAGTACACTTCACCCAGGTTGATGCTCGCGTCCACAAAGGAAGTCACCGCGCCGGTCTTTGCCAGCAGGGTGTAGCTGCCGCTCGCGCCCGTCTTGCGGTAGATGATGTACCCCGTCGCGCCGGAGGATGCCGGCCAGGACAGCAGGGCGTTGTTGCCGCTCTGCACCACGGTCAGTTCCGGGCGATCCATGGGCGTGCCGCAGCCGACGTTGGAGTATTCAGAGTAGAACTTCTCGCCGGAGGAGAACACGCGCACCGCGCGCACGCGGAAGTAGTAGCCCGTCGCCTTCTTCAGGCCGGTGGCGTTGCACAGCGTGCCGGTCAGGTCAGTGCGCACGGTGGTGAAGCCGCTCGTCGCATTGGTGGACATCTGCACTTCGTAGGTCTGCGCGCCGGAGACGCTCGACCAGTTCAGGCGGATGGTATCCGCGCCCAAGCCGCGCGGGTCTTCCAGCTTCGGCTTGGCAAGCGTCATGTAGGACAGCGTCTGCGAATCAGGGCTGTACACATACTTCGCCTGCTCGCCGTCGTAGGACACGTTCACCGCGCGCACGCGGTAGTACACCGCCCGACCGGGGGTCACGTTCGTATCCTCATAGTACAGGCGATTGTTCGGCACGGAGCCGAGCAGCGTGTAGGTTTCTTCGCCGCCGAACTTGCGGTACACGTCGTACTGCGTCGCAAAGGCGACAGAACCCCAGCCAATGCGCACGCTCGTTTCGGACAGCGTCGTGCCGATGAGGTCCGTCGGCTGGAGCAGCACCAGCTCACGGTAGGGATCGGGGCCGTTCACGTCGTCCGACGGCAGGATGCTGATGTCGTCATCCATATCCGGCAGAACGATGTCGTCCTCGTTCACAGGAGCCTGCGTCGGTTCGTCGGGCGTCTGCACCTCGTCCGATGCCACATCCGACACTTCATTCATGATTTCGCCCTGTGCGCCGTCCAGCGTTTCGCCGAATGCCACGCAGGAGAGCATCATGCAGAGCACCAGGAATACAGAAACCAGTCGTTTCATGGTCTGCGTCACTCCTTTTATCTGTTGAGGAAATGGTATATGCCTTCCAGCAAATACGACGAATGAGCTGCCGATTCTGTTTCCAGCAATCTGGGCAACTTTCCTCTTATTCGCCGGGATGAGCCTAAAAAGTTGAATCGCAGGAAAGTTTCTCCTGCTTACGGCGATTTTTGCGCCGTTTCCTTTGCGCGCTGCTGCCACACGGCGCGCTGCTGATTTTCCACCTGCGCCCGATACGTCTCGTAATCCGGCGACAGCTTCGTGCGCTGAAGATGATCAAGCTGCGTCCACTCGCGCGTGAAGGCGACGTACGCCGGAATCATGCGTTCCGCCGTGTCATAGCCCACAACGCGCCCCTGATGCAGCCACATCACCCGGTCGCAGAAGTTCAGCATCTGCCATGGCGCGTGGGTGACGAAGAAAATCGTCTTGCCCTCCGCCCGAAAATGCCGCATCCGCGCCATGCACTTCTCCGCGAAGCTCGCATCGCCCACGCTCAGCGCCTCATCCACAATCAGGATTTCGGGGTTCATGTGGGCGGAAATGGCGAATCCCAGCCGGGAGCGCATTCCGCTGGAATACGTCCGCAGGGGCTGGTCGATGTACACGCCAACATCCGCAAAATCAATAATTTGCTGCTGGATTTGGGCGATTTCGCGCTTCTCCATGCCCATCAGCATACACTTATAGGCAATGTTTTCGCGCCCGGTCAGCTGGTCATTCATGCCGATGTTTGCCGCCAGCATACTGACCGTGCCGCTGACCTCGCAGAGCCCCAAATCCGGCTGGGTGATGCCCGCGATGATACGCGCCAGCGTCGATTTGCCGGAGCCGTTCAGCCCCGCCAGCCCGACGATTTCGCCCCGGTGGAAGTCCTGCGTCACGCCGCGGAGCGCCGGAAATTTCTTCACGTTCGCCCGAAGCCCCAGCAGCGCCTTCAGGCGGTCTTTTTCCTCGCCGTACAAGTCGTAGACCTTCGTCAGTTCCCTGCAGCGGACGATTACATCCGCCAAGCGCATCGCCCCCTTTCTGCGCGATTTCTTCCTATTAAATGGCGCTGATTACAGCTGGTCGATGAATCGGTTTCGCAGCCGCATGTGCAGCGTGCAGCCCGCCGCCAGCAGCGCCAGCGCCGCCAGCCAGAAGTACGCCCCCTGCCCCGGCGATGACCAGAAGCCTTCGCCATACAGCAGGCACTTGCGGTAGCCCTCGATGATGTAAACCAGCGGGTTCAGCCGCATCACGCGCTGCAAGCCCGGCGACAGCCCGTCAATCGCCCACACGACGCTGGAAACGTAGAACAGCAGACGCATCAGCGGCTGAAGCAGCTCGCCGAAGTCGCGAAAGACCGCCGTCAGGCTGCTCGTCAGCAGTGCCGCGCCGATCAGCAGCACCCACGAAGCCGTGAGGTAATACGCCAATTCCAGATAGTGCCACGTCACCGGCACGCCGCCAAGGAGCAGCGCAATCAGCAGAATCGCCATCGTCCACAAATGCTCGTAGTACGCGCGCACAACCGCCTTCATCGGGATGATGGAGAGCGGAATGCGCACGTTGCGGATGATGGACGCGGCCTGCTGGATGGACGCGGACGCGCCGAGAATGGCGGAGTTGAGCGCCAGCCACGGCATCATGCCGCACATCAGCCACAGGTGATACGGGAAGCCGTTTTTTTCCTGCGTTCCCAGCCCGACGGAAAAGACGAACCAGTAAATGAGGATTTGCAGCAGCGGGCTGAGCAAGTCCCACCAGCGCCCCAGCAGCATCCCCGCCCGCCGCGAACGGTTCTCGTAGAGCGTCAGCCGCACGGTTCGCCGCAGGTTTTGGATGATTTCGCCCAGCGCCGTGCCAACCGCGTGTATCATCCGCCCGCCGCCTCCGCCAGCCCGTTCCGCTGAAGAAAATCACGGAAAACGCGCATTCTTTCCGGGTACGCCTTGTTGAAATCGGTATAGTCCGCCAAGTCGTAGTAGTATTCCAGCGGCTTGTCCAGCCGGAAATCCTCCATCGGCAGCGTCGGCAGACGGAACAGGCGGGTCATTTCGTCCATGCGGCTGTCCACCACCATCGTCAGCGCCGGAATGCCGCTCGTGATGGCAATCACGTTCCCGTGGAAGCGGCTGCCAAGCGAAAAGTCGTACTGCCTGACCCATGCCAGCCAATCCTCAATGTGGAAGAAAACGTGCATTTGCCGCTTCAGCCAGTCCTGCAAATAACGGAACTGGTACTCGTCGCCGCAGCAGTTTTCCAGCGTCAGCGGGAATGCGTTCTGCTCCACAAAGCCGAGGTCGCGGTTCGCGCAGAAGGTCAAAAACTGCCGTTCCGGGTCGGACAGCGTGCCGTAGAAGGTGCGGAAGTTGCAGCACGCGCGCATTTTCGGGTCGAACGGCTTCTTCTCCACGCGAAACTTCTCGTTCATCCCCTGATACAGGCTGGGGCAGCCGATAATGCGGAAGTTGACGATGCCGTTCTTCTCCAGCACCGCCGCGGTGTACTCGCCGCGAACGCCCAGCACAGCGCGCTCCGCCATTGTCCGCAGGAGCTTGACCGTGTCCGGGTGGAGCGTGATGTCGACATTGCGCGCCATGCTCTGCACGCCCACGCTGATTGGAACCAGCGGTTTATCGCCGATTCGCTTCAGCATCGTCCAAACGTGCGGATACGTCTGATTCGGGGTCAGCCAGATCAGCTCGGTCGTGATGTAGTGGGTGATGTCCGCCCGGTCGCGGAACGTGTCCGACGTAACATCCCACAGCGGAATCATCACGGGGTGAAAGATGTCCTTCAGCGCCCGGATAAACACGAGATTTCCCGTATTATTTCCCAGAAAAAAGAAGCGTTTTGCCCACTCATGCTTCTCAAACGACACCCGATCATTCCAAAACAATCCAACCGCCATCCGCTTCCTCCTTTCCGGGCGTGGGGAGACGCTGGGGCGTTGCCCCAGACCCTACCAGAGGCTTTGCCTCTGGACTCCACAAGGGGCAATTGCCCCTTGACCCCTTCTCGCGATTGAGTTGGTGACAACTGCATACTGTCTCCGCGTGTTTATGAGGGGGACGCAAGGGCACTGCCCTTGACCCGCCAAAGGGTCTTCGACCCTCTGGACTCCCTTTTTCGCGATTGAGTTGGTGACGACTTCATACTTTACCCGCGTGTTTATTTTGGGGAACGGTGCATCCTCTTGCGCAGCTTCTTCCGAAACGTTTCGCGGTCGAACAGCAGGAAGCCAATCGTCCGCTTGACCAGCCCGGTCTGCTCCGGGATGAAGCCAATCATGCGGCTCGGCGCGTCCGCCGCGCCCATCTCGTGCGCCGCAAGCGCCGCTTCCGCCGACTGGTCGCGCACCAGCGTCCGCAAATCCAGCGCGTTCTCCCCCGCGAACACCATGTCCTCGAACGGGATGTTCCGCAGCAGCTCCGCGTCCGCTTCGGGCAGCTGCCGCAGCGCCCCCTCGAAGGGCAGCGACATTGCCAGCTGCACGCCGGGATTGTCAAGCGACTGCATCACGCCCGTTCCGGCGAAGGTATCGCGGAAGTCGCGCACGAACTGCAGCGCGTGATGCTGGACGCAGGTCGACAGGAAATACGCGGCTTCATTGCGCCCCTCCTGCGCGTACACCGGGACGACACGCTCATTCTGCCGCTCGAAGCCCACGCAGGGCGCTTCGTCGGAGGACAGCAGGAACTCGCGGAACGCGCCGGACATGGCAGGCGGCATCGGATAGAAGCAGTGTACGGGGAAATCGTAGGCAGCGGACAAACGCTCGCTGTTCCGCCCGTCCGCATGAACGTAGTAGACCGGAACCGCGCGCTGCGTCAGCTGGCAGAGCGCCGCCTGCAAGCGCCCGCTGTACCCCATATCAAAGCACGCTGCGCCTTCTGGCAGCTTTTCCTCATAATACGCCCGCGCCGCGCTGTATGCCGCCTGATGACGGCAGCCGTCGTAGAGCTTGTCGCGGAAGAAGCGCAGAAACGATTCCCAGCGCGTTTTCTCCTGAAACGGCGATTGCCACGGGAAACCCGCCGCTTCCGCCTGATGGCGCAGTTCGCTTTCCGGCGCGTCAAGCGTGCAGAAGGACAGCAGCTTCAGCGCCTTTTCGGGCGTGTAGACCGTCCAGCGCACCGGCAGCGCCGCCCAGTCGGTCGGATTCGCCATCAGCGCGGGCAGCAAGCACCGCCGCGACGCGGGAATATAGTCCGTTTCGACAGCATCCGCGTCCGTGCGCAGCAGCTCGACTGCCTGCCGCAGCAGCGCGCCGTCCCGCGCGAGGAACACCAGCTGCTTTACGCCATCCGCCCGACAGCGGCACAGCAGCCACTTCGCCAGCGCCAGCAGGTGTGTGCCGACGGCGTAGTACCCCAGCCGGGACGGATACGCCGCAAACGCGGAATCCGCCGTCGCGGGGGCATAGCCGTCGTCAAAGAAGCGGTTTGCCGCCAGCCCTTGTGCGCACCTGAGCGCCAGCGGCTGCATCGCGTCCGCCGTCGTGAAGCCCGCCAGACACCCGTGTCCCAGATTCGCCATCTGCGTGCAGTCCGCATCCATGAAAACATCCGCCGGGCGCGGCAGCGGCAGGGCGTGCAAACCCGCTTTTTTCGCGGCTTCCACGTCGATTTTCGCATTGTCGCCGATGTGCAGCACATTATCCGGCTTCACGCCCAGTTGCGCCGTCAGCTTGCGATAGAGCGCGCCGTTCCATTTCAGCGCGTTCTGCTCATTCGAGAGGAAGAAGCCGTCCCAGCCGCGGACGCCGCATTTTTCCAGCATCCGCCGAATCGTGTCCGCGTCAAGGTACATGTCCGACGTCAGCACGACGCGTTTTCCCGCCGCTTTCGCCAGATTGAACAGCTGCACGCCGGTTTTGCGCGGGCGGCAGAAATGCACCTCCGCCTCCCGCTCGTTGTAGGTCATTTGCCCCACGCAGTCGTCCGACACGTCCAGATTCTGCATCATGGCGCTGTAAATGTTCCACATCGTCACGTCAGCTTGCGTTTCGGGCAGCCACGCGCGGGCGCAGCTTTCCGCCTCTATCCGCGCCTGTGCGAAGGAGGTCATGTTCCGCCGCGCCGCCCGTTGCCATTTGCCTTCCAGCGTGTGGAAGAGGTCAATCGGTGTGCGGAAGGGGCGCAGAATCAGCGTATCGAACACATCCAGCGAAATCACCGGGCAGTCGATGCCGTCCAGCCCCAGAATCGCGCGCTTGATGCGCTCCGTCCCGTCCCGCCACGGGGTCATCGGCTGGTCGAACCAGAAGATTTCCGGCAGATTCGCGTCCTCATCCGGCGAAAAATCCGGGCAGAGCGCCGCCGTCAAGTGGCTGATTTCCGGCTGATTCGCCGCCTTCCGCGCCTGCTCCGCCCACATCCGCGCATACCACTTTCGCGCCTTTTGCAGCTGCTGACGCGCTTGATTCGCCCCCTGCTGATGCAGAAATTCATCCGCAAAGGCAAACACCTGCGCAATATCGGCGTAATTTTTGCGGAATTTTGCCGGATTCCCCGCCGCCCCCGTCGAGGACGACGGATGTTCACAGTAGAACACGCCGTCGCCGCGGTGCCGCCCGAAACCCTGCGCAAAGAAATACAGCACGACGGAAAACGCAATGTCCTCCGTCATCACAATGTGCTTTTTCGCCAGCGGCGCGTAGTAGGGCGCGCACCGCAGCCACAAATCGCGTCGAATCACCTTGTTCCAAATGGTGTGGAAGCTGTAGCACGTCATCGCCTGCTGAAAAAACGCATCCCGCACCGCATTGCCGCGCAGCTCGTCCTCCAGCACACAGTCCGCATGAACCGGGCGCACGAAGCGGTCGCCGTTTTCGCGCTGCCAGACCGTGTCGCCCATCACGAGGTCAAAGTCGTTTTCTTCCGCCAGCGCGACGGCGGCACGGTAAAAATCCACCGACACAAAATCATCGCTGTCCAGAAAAGCGAGGTACTTGCCCGTCGCCGCGTCCGCGCCGGTCATCCGCGCCGCGAAAAGCCCGCGGTTCTGCGAATGCGTCAGCACCCGAAAGCGGCTGTCGCGCCGGGCATACTCCGCCAGCACCGCGCCCGCGCCATCCGGCGAGGCATCATCCACCAGCAGGAACTCCGCGTCCCGCAGCGACTGCGTGCGCAGCGACTCCAAACACGCGGGCAAATCCCGCTTCGTCCCATATACCGGAACGACCACAGACAGCGTTGCAGCCACCGCGCTTCTCCTTTCTGCCCATCCGAAAACGAGTGATACTTGCCGATTTTGACATGTACATTCTACCATATTCCCGCCCGATTGGCAAGCCTTTCGGGGGATTTTTGCACGACCCAAAAACGCGGTCAGACAGCTTTTTTCGCCATCTGACCGCAGGATGCCCTATTTTGCGGAAAATCCGCTTACCAAGTAATATCCTCGCCCGTCAGCGCCTTCCACGCCTTGCGGATATCCTTCTGATGCCGCACGCCGTTCTTCGGGTCGAGCTTCGCGGTTTCCTCCATCGTGCGCGGGAAATGAACGCACAAATGCCCGTCGAAGTCGTTATCCTTGATGCTGCCGGACAGGTGGGGCATACAGTGCATGGAGGCCAGCACCCAAGTGCCGCTGGGCAGCAGGACATACACCGGCTTCTCGTCCCACGAGAACTTGCCGCCCCACGCCGCCTTCATAATCGCGGTATCCTGCGCCGTCAGCGGCTCGGAGTCCGCGTGACGACCCAAGGAATAGAAGCGCAGACGGAAGGAGGAACCGCTGCTCGGCTCATAGACCAGCACCGTCTGCCCGCTCTTGATGGTCGGCTTGATTTCCGTGTACCACATCTGCAGCTTAATTTGGCTCTTTGCCGGGCCATTGCCAAAGGACGCGCCGTTGTTGCCCGTGCCGCCGTTTTTATTTTCGTCCGGCAGCGCGGTATCACCGGTCACGCAGTCGCCCGTGTACAGCTTCGTCTGCGTGTTCACGCCCGCGATGCCGTCCGGGGCAAGCCCGTTGCGCTTCTGGAATGCCAGCACCGCCGCGCGGGTCGTCTCGTCATAAGTGCCGTTGATGGTCACGGTATAGCGCAGGTTGCTCAGCGCCTGCTGGAGGCGCAGCACCGCGTCGCCCGTCGCGCCGACTTTCAGGTTGGTGTACACCGTCGGCGTGTTGGAATCAACCTGCTTGCCCTCCGCCGTAATCGCGTTGACGGAGTAGAGGATGGTGTACGTCGCCGTATCGCCGTTGCCGGAGCCGGTCAAGCCGTTGCGCAGCTGGAACGCACGCATGGCGGCGACGGTGTTCGCGCCGTACTTGCCGTCCACCTTGTCCGTCAGGTAGCCCAAATCCTTCAAGCGCTGCTGGACGCTCTTCACGTCGTCGCCCGTGCAGCCGGAATAGAGCAGGCGGGTCGGACGCGTCACGCCCGTGGTCGGGGTGGACGTCGGCGTGCTGATGGCAGCAAGCGCATCCGAAGAATACAGCTTCTTGTAGGTGCGCTTGCCCGCCACACCGTCCGCGCTCAAATTGTTGCGCAGCTGGAACGACGCAACCGCCGCCATCGTGCCCGTGCCGTAGTTGCCATCCACCGTGCCCGTGTAGTAGCCCAGCGCCTTCAAGCGGCTCTGCACGCTCTTCACGTCGTCGCCGGACGAGCCTTCGCGGAGGGTGCGTGTGGGCACGATGCCGAAGGACTGCGTGGGGGTCGGCGTGGGCGTGGCAGCCGACGGATCAGCCGCAATCGCATTGTTCGAATAGAGGATTTTGACCGTGTTCGCGCCGACTTTGCCGTCCGCCGTCAAGCCGTTGCGCGCTTGGAACGCCTGAACCGCCGCCACCGTCGCCGCGCCGTAGATGCCATCCAGCGCGCCGGAGTAGTAGCCGAACTTGTCCAAGCGGCTCTGCACGCTCTTCACGTCGTCGCCGGACATGCCGGGGCGCAGGATGCGCGTGGGTGCGCTTTCATCCACCGGTTTGGGAGAGGGCGTGACGGAGCTGCCCGCGTCAATCGCGGTGCTGCTGTACAGCGCCTTGACCGTGTCCTCGCCGCAGATGCCGTCGGACGTAAGCCCATTGCGCGTCTGGAAGCGGCGAATCGCGCTTTCCGTCGCCGTGCCGTACACACCGTCCGCCTTGCCCGTCAGGTAGCCCAGCGCAATCAGCTTCGTCTGCACGCTCTTCACGTCGTCGCCCTTCATGCCCAGCGTCAGCTTGCGCTCGCCCACGCCGTCAGGCTGCGACGTTTCCTTCGCGCCGATCGCGCCTTCGGAGAACAGGCGCTTGCGGGTGTTTGTGCCCAGAACGCCGTCAGCGGACAAACCGTTCTTCTTCTGGAAGGCAAGAACCGCCGCCTTCGTCGCCGCGCCGTACTGCCCGTCGGAGATGCCGGTCAGGTAGCCCAGCGCCGCCAGACGGTCCTGCGTGTACAGCACATCCTGCCCGCCCATGCCCTCGCGGAGCGTGCGGGTCGGGATGCCGTAGGCGATGTTGTCCAAATCCGCAGTGGGCTTTGGCGTAATCATCGGCTGCGTGACGTTGCCATTGCTGTCGAAGTAGCTTTCCAGCTTGACGAGCGTGTTCTTGCCCGCCTTGCCATCCACCGTCAGCCCGGTCACCTTCTGGAACGCCATGACCGCCTCGAACGTGGACTGCCCGAACACGCCGTCCACCTTGGAGATGGTGAAGCCCAAATCCTTCAGCGCCTGCTGCAATACCCGCACGCGTGAGCCGCTGGAGGTGTACTGCAATTTGCTGTAATCGCCCTTAAACAGCCCCGTCGCGGTCGAAGAGGAGGACGACGAATTGCCGTCAATGTCAATGCCCGTCTGCTTTTCCAGCAGAGCAATCGTCGCGGAACCGGCGATACCGTCCACCGTCAGGCTGTTCGCCTGCTGGAACGCGGTCACCGCCGCCTTCGTGCCGCTGCCGAAGCTGCCGTCCACCGTGCCGGAGTAGTAGCCCAATTGCGTCAAGGCCTGCTGCAAGCGGCGCACATTGTCGCTCTTGTCGTTCTTCTGCAGCTTCAAGGCTGCCGCGCTGCTTGTGATGACCAGCGTCAGCATCAGCACCAGCGCCAGCACACGCACGATGCTCTTTTTCATAGCATTCCCCTCCAAATGTTCCAAAGTACCTGCGGCTATTGTATCAGAAAATCACGCAATTGTAAAGAACTATTACGCATTTGTTACAAGTTGAATTTCTCCAACAGCTCCATCGGGTGGGCGATCAGCACCTTCGCGCCATTGTCCAGCAGCTCCTGCGCCGTGCGGAAGCCCCACAGCACGCCCACTGGATTCATGCCCGCGCTGCACGCACAGGTCATATCCACCTTCGTGTCGCCCAGATAGAGGAAATCCGCCGGGGCAATGCCGAGCTGCTCCGCCACCAGCAGCGCGCCCGCCTTGTCCGGCTTCACCGGCACGCCCTCCACCTGCCCGCGCACGACGCTGAACGGTACATCTGGGAAGAAGTGGCTGATGACGTTCTTTGTATCCGCGTCGGGCTTATTGGAGAGCACCGCCAGCTTCAAGCCGCGCTCCGCCAAGGCGTGCAGCAGCTCCGGAATGCCGTCGTAGGGCTGCGTTTTCACCTGCGTATGCTTCTCGTAGTATGCCTGATACTCCGCCTGCACCGCGTCCGCCAAGTCCTGCCGGTCGCGAACCGCCCGCTGCGCCAGAATCTTCGCGCCGTTGCCGACGAGGTAGCAGTATTCCTTCGTCTCCCAGCCGGGCAGCCCGTGCAGGCGCAAGGCACGGTTCATCGCCGTGGCAATGTCGTCAATCGTGTTCGTCAGCGTACCGTCTAAATCAAACAAAACCGCCTGAATCATCAAAAAAATCTCCTTTATGTGATGAATGGATTTCGCGCCGCGCTGCCATGCTAAGGCAGAAAGGAGCGATGAACATGGACAAAAAACGCAAGGATTCCGTCATTCGCGCAACCGTCGACCGTGCCGCCCTGCTGCGCGGGGTGCTGATGCTGACGGCGCTCGCCCTGCTGCTCTGCTTCGGCTTGAAGCCAAGCCGCGCCGCCGCGCCCGACGCCGAGGACGGCGCACTGACCGCCTCCGACGCCTCCGCCCGCCTGAGCGCCGAGTGCGAGCTGCTCCAGCGCGTCACCTTTTCCCCCTGCGGGCACGAAATGACGCGCCGCCAGCGCCTGCCAGCCGAACTGGCCGGCATGACGAAGGACGAACTCGCCGCGAAGTACGACCAGTGGGTCATCACGTCGTTTTCGCCCGCGCAGGTGAGCATGGAACGCGCGCTTGCCCTCTACTGCCCGGAGCATGTTGTGCTGATGCCGGACGAAAGCGGGCAGCTGTGCATCTTCCGCAACCATTACGGCGACGCGCTGGCGCTGGTGCGCGAACTCGGCGTGCCGCTGAGCGACTTGCCGGACGATGTGCAGGAGGAGGTTCGTCCCGGGCTGGGGTTCGATGACGAGGTCACGCTGGAGAAGTGGCTGGAAAGCGTGCAGTCGTAAATCCCCACCCCATTGTACGCCGATTCGCGCCGCTTGTCCAGCGGATTTCGCGGTTTTGTTTGCTTCCAGCGAAGAAGTATGCTATAATGATAGCGAACTTTCGCGATAGAGGTGAGCGCATGGCACGAATCGGCATCATGACCTTCCTGCACAATGACAATTACGGGTCGATTCTTCAGGCGTGGGCGCTGCAAAACGCCGTCCGTTCCTTGGGGTACGACGCGGAGCATATCGACTATGTTCCCTCGCAGACGGAAAAGATGAAGAATCTGCTGTGCAGCGGCAATTCGCCCCGCCTGATTTTGGACGGCATGAAAAAGCGCAGCGCGGCGCGCGGGCTGAACGAGGGCTTTGATGCGTTCCGGCAGACGCAGATGCTTTTGTCGCCCATCTGCCGCGACCAGAGCGCGCTGGCACATCAGGCGCTGTCATACGACGCGCTGATTTGCGGGTCAGACCAGATTTGGTCGCCGACGTGGCTCAATCCGGCGTATTTCCTGAATTTCACGAAGAAGCCGAAAGTCGCCTACGCGCCGTCGCTGGGCGTATCGACGATGACGGACAGCGCGAAGGGGCGCAAAATCGCCGCATTGATACGGGGGTTCGCCGCCATCTCCGTCCGGGAGGAAGAGGGCGCGGCGCTCCTGCAAGCGCTCATCGGCAAAAAGCCCGCCGTCATGCCCGACCCCGTGATGCTCCTGCCGCGCGAAAAGTGGCTGGAACTCATCGGCGGCGACATTCCGATGGGCAATGATATTCTGTGCTTCTTTCTGGCGGACAATCCCGCGTACTGGACGCAGGTGGAGCAGATTCGGCAGAAAACAGGTCTGGGCGTGCGCGTCATTCCGCGGACGGAATCGGCACTCCAGTCCGCGTATCCACTGGCAAAGGGCGTGACCCCCGCGCAGTGGCTTCGGCTGATTGCGGGCGCGAGCATGGTGCTGACGGACAGCTTCCACGCCGCCGCGTTTTCCCTCCTGCTGCACACGCCCTGCACAATTCTCCGCCGCTACCGCGAGGACGACCCCGAAAGCCGCAACAGCCGCGTTGACCAGCTGCTGCGCACGCTGCAAGTCGCCGACCCGACGCATCCGGATTTTTCCGTGGTGGACGAGCAGCTTTCCATCCAGCGGCAGCGGGGTTTGGACTTCCTGCAATCCGCCATCAGTCAAGCAGTGTCGCAAGCGACGCCGGCAAAGGCGAGGTAAGCGACAGCCAATCCCCCGTCATCGGGTGATGGAGCGTCAAGGCGCTGGCGTGCAGCGCAAACCGCCCCGGCAATTGCGGAATTTCCGTGCCGTAGAGGAAATCCCCGACGACCGGACAGCCGATAGACGCCATGTGTACGCGGATTTGGTGCGTGCGCCCAGTTTCAAGCGTCAGCTCCACCAGCGCGCGCGTTTTCCCGCGTTTCAGCACGCGATAGTGCGTCACCGACGGCTTGCCGGATGCGGTCACGATACGGCGGATGCTGGCGGCGTCCTCCTTGCCGATGGGCGCGTCAATCACGCCGCAGTCGTCATCCGGGCAGCCCTCCACCACCGCCTGATACGTCCGGATGAACGCCGGCGTATGCAGCAGCGCCTGCAAACGGTGCTGAATATGCGCGTCCTTGGCGACAATCATCAGCCCGCTTGTGCCCTTATCCAGCCGATTCACCGGACGGTAGACGAAATCCGTCGGACAGCGTAAATGAGCGTACAGCGCGTTTTCCAGCGTGTCGTCCGGGTGCAGGGCGCTGGACTGGCTCGCCAGCGGGGCGGGCTTGTCAATCACGAACAGCCAGTCATCCTCATGCGCAATGGTCAGCGGCAGGTCATACGGCTTGACCGCGTACGCCGGGGCGTTCTCCCGGAAGCGGATTGCCACCACCTGCCCGGCGCGGACGAAGGCATCCACCGGGGTCACATCGCCGTCCACCGTAATGCCGCCGTTCCACTTGGCGGACTTCATCGCCGTGTAGCTCACGCCCATCACGCGGCGCAGCACATCGCGCAGGCGCATTCCGTCCTGCTCCGGCAAAACCATATATTCCAACAAAAGCACCTCTTTTCAGGAGATGAAACCGATGAATGACATTCTTGCAATCCTCTCCGGCGGCGATTATGTCTCCGGCGAAAAAATCAGTCAGGAACTGGGCATCAGCCGCGCCGCCGTGTGGAAGCGCATTGCCCAGCTGCGCGAAGAGGGCTGGCAGATTGAAGCCGCCGGCCGCCGCGGCTACCACCTCATCCCCGGCGACAGCCTCGACCCCATTTTCTGGGTGAATCAGCTGACGACCAAGACGCTTGGACGTGCCATCAACCACTACGAGCACACCATCACGTCCTCCAACACGCTGGTGAAGCAGATGGCGGTGCAGGGCGCGCCGAGCGGCAGCCTGTGCCTGTGCGAATGCCAGACGGCGGGCAAAGGGCGGCTGGGGCGCACATGGTCAGCCCCCGCGGGGCAGGCGATCCTGATGAGCGTCCTCCTGCGGCCGAAGCTCCCGCCGAAAAACGCGCCGCTGATTACCCTCGCGACCGCGATGGCAATGGCGCACGCCGTCCGCGAAGTGACGAGCATTGACGCGCAGATTAAGTGGCCCAACGACCTCGTGTTCTCCGGCAAGAAGCTGTGCGGCATTCTGCTGGAAATCAGCGCTGACCTCGACCAGATTGAGTACGTTGTCGTCGGCACGGGGCTGAACGTGCTGCGCGGGGCATATCCGCCGGAGCTGTCTGACCGCGCCGCCGCCTTGGAGGAATTCGCCAATCCGCCCGTGCGCCGGGAGATTGTCGTGCACTACCTGAAGGCGCTGGAGGACAACATGACGCTGCTGGAGGAGCACGGCTTCCCCGGCATACAGGAAGCGTACCGCCGCCACTGCTGCACGCTGGGCAGCCGGGTGCACGTCATCGGCACAGAGATTGACTTCATCGGCACGGCGGAGGATATTGACGAGACGGGCGCGCTGCTGGTGCGCGACGAAAGCGGCGTATTGCAGCGCGTGCTGTCCGGCGACGTATCCGTGCGCGGGGTCATGGGCTATGTCTGAGCTTCGCGGCATCGGGCTGGATATCTGCGGCATTGCGCGGATGGCACAGCAGCTTGATAACACGCATTTCCTCCAGCGCATCCTGACGAAAGAGGAAATCGCGTACCTGCGCGGCCGCGGCGCGTCGGCGGCGGACACGCTGGCGGGGCTGTACGCGGCGAAGGAAGCCGTTGTCAAAGCGCTCGGCTGCGGCATTGCCTTTCCGCTGACGGAGATTGCCATCTCGCACACGGCGCAGGGGCAGCCGACGGCGGCGCTCTCCGGCGAAGCGGCATTGCGCTATCCGGGGCATCTGCTGCTGACGATTACGCACGATGCGGGCGTCGCGGCGGCATCAGCACTCTATTTGGAATGAAGGAAAGCCTGCTCATGCGGTGATTGGCGTGGGCAGGCGGTTTTTTACTTCGGAATGCGGAATTGTTGGGGGCTTCACGAAATCTTGGCGGAAAAAGCAGCTTGGGGGCGCGTCTGCGGACGCGCAAAGTTACTGCGCAGGGACGCTTCGCTGCCTGCGACCAAGGCTGCCCCGCTTGAACTTTCCTTTTGAGTTGGCTGGACGAGGAACAGTTGGGGCGTTGCCCCAAACCCCAGCAGGGACGCTGTCCCTGCACCCTGCAAGGGGCAATTGCCCCTTGACCCCTTCGCGCGATTGAGTTGGTGACACATTCTTGCTTCTTCCGCGTGTTTATCCTTTTGGTGCTTCGCCTGAGCCGTTATTTATCCGCCTTCAGCCAGCTTTCCCAAATGTCGGGCTGGTAGCCGATGGTGCATTTTTGTCCGCTGCGGACGATGGGGGATTTCAGCAGCCACGGGTTTTCCTGAATCGCGGTCATAATCACGCTGTCAATGTTGCAGTAGCACGCGGGATGCTCCTTCGCGCGCTTGTCCTCGCGGTCAAGAAGCCCCTGCATCCCCACGTCCTTCGCCATCGTCTGCAATTCGCGCTCGCCCAGCTTGTGCTTCTTCAAATCCATCACCTGCACCTGCACGCGGCGCTCCTTGAAGAAGCGCTCCGCCTTCTGCGCATCGAAATTCTTCTTGCTGATATAAAGCTGAATCACGCCTTGTTCCTCCTTACGTCGTCGCCCAAGAATTGCAGCAGCATACACTGTTTTCCATCCAGCAGGCGGGATGTGATGCGCTCGGTGTAGCGGCGGCGCAGCTCCTCCACGTTCAAATTGGTGCTGATGACCGTGCCTTTGCCGCGCAGCTGCCGCTCGTTGATGAGGTTGAACCACTGCACGATGGTGATATTCTCCATCAGCGGTTCAACGCCCATGTCGTCAATCATCAGCACGTCGGTATCCATCAGCGTGTCCATTTCCTCCTGTTTGCCGGAGAAGTACGCGCGGCGGGCGACGTCCAGGAAGCGGTAGGCGCTGATCATCATCACGTTGAAGCCGCGCTCCAGCAATCGCTTTGCAATGGCGTGCATCAGGTACGTTTTGCCCAGACCGCTCTGCCCCATCAGCAGCAGATCCATCGTCGCGGCGCTGGGGTACTTTTCGGCGTACTGTTCGCACTGGTGGCGCAGCATGTCCATCAATTGCCGCTGGCTGTACTTTTTGCCAGGCAGCGGCTGGTCGGAGAACACATTCGGGTCAAACGCGGCGAACGACTGCTCCGCCTTTTCGCCCAAGCCGACCTCGCGGTACAGCCGTGCATAGAACGCGCTGCGCAGGCACGGGCACATTTCGCGAATCGGCTCGCCAACGTAGCCTGTGTCGTGGCACTGCTTGCAGCGGTAGACGGGGTCAAGATAATCCGCCGGGAAGCCGCTTTGGCGGAGCAAATCGGCGATGCGCTTGTTCATCACGTCCATGCGGGCGGGCAGGTCATCCGCCGCCGCTTTGCCGTTCAGGATGCCGCGCACGCCGCCGAAAATCAGGTTCTGCCGCTCGGCGAGGTACTGCCCAATCTCCGGGCAGCGGGTGATAACCTCCTGCCGCCGCCGAAGCTCCTCCTGCGAATTTTTGAGGCGCTGCTGCTCGTACTCCTGCTGCAGCGCCTGCATGATTTCCTTACGCATGGCTTTCCTCCCACTCCTGCATCATGGCGTCCATGGCATCCTGCGTCGGCGTGTAGGTGCGCTGGGTGTACTGCTGCTCCCCGACGACCTTCGGCGCGTGCGCGGCGGGTGCGGTGGATTGGCTCGGCTGCTGCTCGAAGCGTTCGCGCTCCGCCTTTGCCGCCTCCATCGTCGTGATGCCTTTTTCCCGGAAAACTTTCAACATCTTGTTGAGGTATGCCATCGGTGATTTCTTCCCTGCCGCCCACGGCGCGCAGCCCAGCACAAACATCTGCGCGAACCGCCATTCCTCCGTCCACTGCTTCACAAGGGCACGGTCGGCGGCGTTCGGCTTCGTCTTTTCGTCCAGCTGCATCGCCTGATACAGCACAATCAGGAACTCGTTCTGCTCGTCAATCTGCCGCATGTACGCGTCAATTTCCGGCAGCGTGCGCAGGCTGCGGTTCTGCCACGCCATCAGCGTCTGCATCACGTCCTGCAGCGTCGTCATGCCCCATTTAGCGCACTGCTGCGCCGCCAGCAGAATCACCGGGTCAGGGTACATGGTCTGGAAGCTCTTGTACGTCGCTTTCGTCGTGTCGTTGATGGTAATGCTGTAATTGCCCAGCGCGCGCAGGAATTGCTTGATAGGCTCGTTTTCCTTCCGGCTGCCCTCGATATCGCCCGACACATCCTGCTCCGTGCGCACATTCCCCTGCTCGTGCAGCCGCTTCAAAATCCCGTCCAGATACGCAAACGACGGGTTGCTGCTCTTGATGGTCTCATCCACCGCGCGCAGGATTGCATCCGGCGTGAACTGCCAGTCCACCAGCCACTTGCTGTACATCGTCTGCTCCGGCTCGGTCGGGTAGCGGCGCAGGCCCAGCTTCTCCAGCACCTTCTTGCTGCCGCTCCAAACGGTCTGGTCGCGCCGGAAAATCTCCTGCGCCTCCTCCACCGTCTGCACCTTTTCGTCCGCCAGCCGCATGGCCATCTGCTCGGCTTTCTTCATGCTCACGTTCTTTCCGTGCTTCTGCACCATGTGGCGCATCATGGCAATCACCACGTCCGGCGGCAGGTGCATCTGCTCCACCCACTCGTAGCATTGGCTGACGTCCTTGCCATGCAGCCGGCGGTCGTTGTCGAACACGCCGTAGATGGCTTCCGCAAATTGCTCGTATGCGGGGTCAATCTGCGCCTGTGCGCCCGTCATCATCACCTGATAGATGTTCTGATAGCGGTACTGCGGCGGATTATCCGCCACGCGCTGCACCAGCCCCTTGCGCTCCCAGTAGCGGTATGCCGCGCGAATATCATCCTCCGTCATGTTCAGCTCCCGCGCCATTTGCTGCAAATCGCTGATGGCCTCGTGATGATAGCACGCCACCAAGCCGAAGAGGTACACGCGCACCGCGTCCCCCGACGCTTCGGGCAGATAATTAAGGATGAACTGGTTGGGCAGCGGCGTTACGTCAAACAGCGCCGCCTGCTCGTCAAAGGAAAACATCGCCATGCAAGCCGACCTCCGTACCATCTTCCGACAGGTTTCCCTCCTATTATACCATGCTTGCTTCAAGCCGTCAAATGTGGTATAATGGAATTTGTTCATGCGGATTTCTGCATAAAAAAGGCACGGATATACATCATCAGGAGGATTCTCACCTATGGGGCGTACAGTAGTCATTGCGGAAAAGCCGAGCGTGGGGCGCGATATTGCCCGCGTGCTTGGCTGCCAGAGCAGCGGGCGCGGCTGCCTGACGGGCGGCGACTGGGTCGTGACGTGGGCGGTCGGGCATCTGGTGACGCTGGTTGAGCCGGACGAGCTCGATGAAAAGTACAAGCGCTGGTCGTTTGATACGCTGCCGATTCTGCCCGCCGAAATCCCCTTGAAAGTCATTGCCAGCAGCCGCGATCAGTTTGCCGTCGTCCGCAATCTCATCAACGCGCCGGAAACCGACCGGCTCATCTGCGCAACCGACGCGGGGCGCGAGGGGGAGCTGATTTTCCGCTACATCTACGAAAAAGCGGGCTGCAAGAAGCCTTTCGACCGCCTGTGGATTTCCTCCATGACGGATGAGGCGATTCAGGAGGGCTTCCGCGCCATCCGCAGCGGCAGCGACTACGACGGCTTGTACCGCAGCGCGCAGTGCCGTTCACAGGCGGATTGGCTTGTGGGCATGAACGCCAGCCGCGCTTTTACCCTGCGCTATGACGCGCTGCTGTCCGTTGGGCGCGTGCAGACCCCAACGCTTGCGATTCTGGTCAAGCGGCGGAAGGAAATCGAGGACTTCAAGCCGGAAGAATACGCGACCGTCACGGCGGATTTCGGCGACTACCGCGGCATGTATTTCCGCGAAGGCTTGGAGCCGGACACGCACATCCCCAAAATCGACGACGCGAAAGCCCTCGCCGCGCAAATCAAGAATCAATCCGCCACAGTGATAAGCGCCGAAACCACCCGCCGCCGCGACCTGCCGCCCCAGCTCTACGACCTGACCAGCCTCCAGCGCGACGCGAACCGCCTGCTCGGCTTCACCGCCGATAAGACGCTCAAGCTCGCCCAGTCCCTCTACGAAACGCACAAAGCCCTCACCTACCCGCGCACGGACAGCCGCTATCTGCCGCCGGACATGATTCCGCGCGTTGTGCAGACGATGAAGGTGCTGCCGGAAAGCTATCAGGCGCTTGTGCCGGGCGCGCTGCCGGATGGAAAGCTGCCCGTCAGCAAGCGCACGATTGACGAAACGAAGGTCACCGACCACCACGCGATTCTGCCCACGCCGAAGCGAATCAATCTGGACAGCCTGCCCGAAGATGAGCGGCAGCTGTACGATATGGTCGTCCGGCGGATGCTGACGGCGTTCTATCCCGCGTGCGAGTACGACGCGACGAAGGTCATCACCGGGGTCGGCGAGCACCAATTCCGCACGAACGGGCGCGTCGTGCTGCAAAACGGCTGGCGGGATGTACCGCCGCTGGCGAATCCGCCGAAAGCCGGGCGCGCGAAGAAAAAATCCGCCGATGCCGAGGAGGAAACCGCCCTGCCGCCGCTGTCCCCCGGCGACACGCGCACCGTCCGCGCCGCCGAGGTCAAGAGCGACCAGACAAAGCCCCCGGCGCAGCACAACGACGCGTCCCTGCTCTCCGCGATGGAAACCGCCGGGCGCGAATCCACCGACGAGGAAATCGCGCGGCAGATGAAGGGCAGCGGCATCGGCACGCCCGCGACCCGCGCCGCCATCATCGAGCGGCTGATTCAGGTCGGATACGCCATCCGCAAGGGCAAGACGATTCTGGCGACCGCCAAGGGCGTGCAGCTGATTCAAATTGTGCCGCAGGAGCTGTCCTCCCCCGAAATGACCGGGCGCTGGGAACTGGCGCTCGACCAAATCACCGACGGCAGGCAGGACGCGGACAAGTTCATGGACAGCATCCGCAAATTCTCCACGTTTCTGGTGAATTTCGCCCGGAATAACCGCGCCGACGTGGTGTTCCCGGATGATGGGCGGCGAAAGAAGCGCACGCAGTCGATGGTCACGCGCGGCGCGAAAATTGACGGCTGCGTCTGCCCGGTCTGCCGGAAGGGCGGCGTGCTGGAAAGCCCGCAGGCGTTTTTCTGCTCCCGCGCTGCGGACGGCTGCCACTTCACCCTCTGGAAGGACTGCCTGACGCGCGGCGGCGGGCCGATGCTGACGGAAAAGCTGCTGCGCCTGCTGCTGGAAAAGCAGGTTGTGCGCGGCTCAACGGGCGCAATCACCCTGCTGGACGGCGCGATTTCGTTCTTCCCCAACGGGTCGGATCGCGCCAGCGCCTGCCGCCCGCTGACGTACGAGAAAAAGCACCGCTGATACGCCTTGCTTTTTTCCGCTAATGCGTGTACAATAGAGTGTGTTTCTAAAATGAGACCGGTGCAGTTTCGAGCAGATTTTCTTGCAATTCAAGGATGAAAACCGAAGGTTTACTGGCGGTAAATCGAGGTTTGAAGACGCAGAAGTGCATGAAAAGATGCCGAAAATGCTGCCGGGCGAATTTAGAAACACACTCTAGGAAATGGAATGGAAACGCCGGTTTTTTCCCGGCAGAAAGAGGTCTTACAATGGCTGCAAAGCTCCGCAAGCGTGAGGAAATCCCCGCGCAGTACAAATGGAATTTGTCGCACATTTACCCTGATGATGCCGCGTGGGAGGCCGCTTTGGCGGATGTGCTTGCGTCCGGCAAGAAGTTCGCCGCGTGGGAGGGCAAAGTCGCCGAGAATCCCCGTCAGGCCATTCGCGAGTATTTCGACTTGAATCAGCAGGCTGAGCCCGTTTTCTCCTACGCGTTCCTGCGCGGCGAAACGGACAACGGCGACCCGGTTGCGCAGGGACTTCGCGCCCGCGCGTCCCAGATGGGCGTACAGCTTTCCACCGCGATGTCCTTCTTTGAGCCGGAGCTGCTCTCGCTGGATGATGCGCTGCTGGCGGAAATCGCCGCTGATCCGGCAATGGCGGATTATGACGCGTTCCTGCGCAACCTGATTCGCCAGAAGCCGCACACGCTGCCCGCCGAGCAGGAGAAGCTGCTCGCCATGATGGGGCAGGTCGCACAGGCACCGAACCACATCTTCGGGATGCTGACCGACGTGGATATGTCCTTCCCGCCCGTGCAGATGCCCGACGGCACGACTGCTGAGCTGACCGAAGGCACATATTCCCAGTTCATCCGCTCTGACAGCCGCGACGTGCGCAAATCGGCGTTCGACGGCATCATGAACACCTACGGCAGTTTCGGCAGCACCATCGCCGCAACGTACAACGGCAGCGTGCAGAACGACGTGTTCCAGGCGCGCGCCCGCCATTACGCCACCGCCCGCGATGCCCGCATGGAACCGCTGGAAATCCCCACGAGCGTCTACGACAACCTCATCAGCGAAGTGCACGCGGCGATTCCGGTGCTGAATGAGTATCTGGCGCTGCGCAAAGCGCTGATGGGGCTGGATGAATTGCACATGTACGACCTCTACACGCCGATGGTCAAGGATTTCCACATGGAGCTGAGCTACGACAAGGCGTTTGACCTTGTACTGGAAGGCCTGAAGCCGATGGGCGAGGACTATCTGGCCAAGCTGCGCGAAGCCCGCGTCGGCGGCTGGATTGACGTGTACCCCTCCAAGGGCAAGTCCTCCGGCGCGTTCTCCTCCGGCAACCTGCGCGACGTGCACCCCTATGTGCTGCTGAACCACAACGACAATTTGTCGGACACGTTCACCATCGCGCACGAGCTGGGGCACTCCATGCACTCCTTCTACTCCAATACCAACCAGCCCGCGCCCAAGAGCGATTACAGCCTGTTCGTGGCGGAAGTTGCGTCCACCTGCAACGAGGCGACGATGATGCGCCACCTGCTCAAGACGTTCGCGGACGACAAGAAGACGCTGGCGTACCTGCTGAACCACTTCCTGGAGCAGTTCCGCACGACCGTGTTCCGTCAGACGATGTTCGCGGAGTTTGAGCTGATTGCCCACACGATGGCGGAGCAGGGGCAGCCGCTGACCCGCGAGAGCCTGTCCAAGGCGTACTACGAATTAAACCAGAAGTATTACGGCGCTGTCTGCACGGTGGATGAAAACATCGCCAACGAGTGGATGCGCATCCCGCACTTCTATCGCTCCTACTACGTCTATGTGTACGCGACGGGCTTGTGCGCGGCGGTTTCGCTCAGCGACAAGATTCTGTCCGAAGGCGAAAGCGCCGTCCGCGACTACCGCAAGTTTCTGTCCGCAGGCTGTTCCGTGCCGCCGATTGACGCTTTGAAGCTGGCGGGCATCGACATGAGCAGCCCCGAACCCATCCGCCGTGCGCTGGGCGTTTTCAAGGACACGCTGGCGCAGTTCAAGGCGGTTATGGCGTAAACAGGAGGTTTACCATCCATGATGCAGGGTTACGACAAGGATGCGGCGGTTGCGTTCATCACCCGCTGCATCCGCAAGGCGGATCACCCGGAGTTGGCGGAGGACATTCCCGCGCTCGTGCCGCAGATGATTGATGCGGACATGGCGTACATGCACGAAGCGGGCGTTTTGGACGACGACGGCTACGCGGGCGACGCGTACTACGAGGACGACGAAGCGATTGAGTACATCGTCGAATCGCTGGCGGCAAAGAACGCGCTCGACCCCGAACAGGCGGTCAAGCTCGCCGCGCTGGTGGACGACTACCTCGATGCCCAGCAGATGTTTTTGGAATCGCAGGGTATGGTGGAGTACGAGGAATAACCATTTTGGGGGCAGGAGCGCGGCGAATTAGCTTGCGCCTCTGCCCTCGTTTGACCTAATGGAGGAATGACGTGTTCAGTGCCTATTGTCCTGATTTACTGCTTGGTCAGTGCCTGACCGACGTCGCCCGCACGCCGGATTTTATCGTCCGCTGGACGTTCAGTGGGAGGACTTCGCCGTACATTCTGCAAACGTACTGTGGCTTCCGTGTGACGCACGAGGGCGAAACCATCCTGACCCAGCGGATGCTTTACACCCGAACCGACTTTGATGAGCCGCTGACGGATGCCAACCGCCGCTTCGACCGCGACGTTGTCCGCCTGACTTCCCTGCTGCCCGTGAAAATTGTCAGCGTCAAGTGTTCCAACACGAATGACCTGATTCTCTGCGCCGAAAATCACCTGCGCATCGAAATTTTCGCCGACGCACCGCCCGTGTGCGAGGACTGGCGCTTCGGACCGCAGGATGATGTGCGTCTGAGCGCCTTTACAGACTGCGTTCACTTGAAATAATGGAGGAACACCATGTTCACGCACTATTCTCTTGACACGCTGCTTGGGCATTCGCTGACCGCCATCGGGCGCGCGGCGGATTTGGTCTGGTGGATTTTCGATGTGGACGGCGCGGAATATTCGCTGCACACGCAATGCACCTTCCGCGTCTTGCACGACGGTGAAGCCGTGCTGAGCCGCAGCGACATTTACTGCATCCGCGACGACAAGCCGCTTGGCAGGGACAACAGCTGGTTCGACTACGACGTCGCCGAGCTTGCGCCTCTCCTGCCCGCGAAGGTCGTCAGCATCGAGTGTTCCGAAATGAACGACCTGACCATCTGCACCGAAAACGGTCTGCGCATTGAGATTTGGGCAGCTGAATCGCCGGAGCATGAGCAATGGCGATTCTTCCGGCATATTCCCAAGTCGGATGATCCGCATTTGGTGGCGTATGGGAATTATTTGGATTGCGAATGAGTACACAGAAAGGGACTTGTCTTTTCGGCAAGCCCCTTTTCATTCCGCAAAATTTTCCTTCCGCACCGGGAACAATCCCCCATTTCCCGTCGTCTTTTCCGAAAAGCCGAAAGGAGGTTTTCCTATGTTTCGCAAGGCATCCCGTTTTCTCGCCGCCGCCACCTGCGCCGCGCTGCTGCTCCCGTGCGCCGCGCCCGCCGCTTTGCCCGCCGTCGCGGAATCATCCGAAGCGGACACAATCCCCTATTCGCTCATCGTCTGCGGCACGCTGATTTCTGACTGCATCCCCTACCATCCCGACGGGCAGTACGCGCTGATTCCGGTCGTGCCGATGCTGGAAGGATTAGGAATTTCGCTGGATTGGCAGGATGACCACACGGCGCGCTTCGAGGTCAGCGGCAAAGAACTCGTGCTGGACACCGCCGCAGGGACGCTCGTCTATGCGGATTCCCCCAACTTCTCGCTGCTCCTGCCCGCCCCCGGCAGCAAACACCCCGCCGTCATCACGACAATCGACGGTGTTTTCATGGTGGATAGGGACACGCTGATGTTGTTCTTCCAGTGGAATAACATCTATTGCTACTGCTACGATGCGGATTCTACCGTGGAAATCGGCTTTCGGGAGGAAGCAACAACTCCATCAGCATAAAAGGAAGGACTTGCCCACCCAGCAAGTCCCCTTTTTGTTGCACGCAAAAAGAGCGACCTGCTCTTTTCAGAACAAGCCGCTCGATATTTACGCAACCGTCAAATTACGCGTGGGGGCCAGCTTCAACCAGCGCCTTGCCAGCGTCGTTGCCGGTGTACTTGACGAAGTTCTTCTCGAAGCGGGACGCCAGATCCTTCGCCTTGTTCTCCCATTCGGAAGCGTCGGCGTAGGTGTCGCGGGGGTCGAGAATCTTGGAGTCCACGCCCGGCAGTTCGGTCGGAACCTCAAAGTCGAAGTACGGAATCTTCTTGGTGGGCGCCTTCAGGATGTCGCCGGACAGAATCGCGTCGATGATGCCGCGGGTATCCTTGATGGTGATGCGCTTGCCAGTGCCGTTCCAGCCGGTGTTGACGAGGTACGCCTTCGCGCCGTTCGCCTTCATCTTCTTGACCAGCTCTTCGCCGTACTTGGTCGGGTGCAGTTCGAGGAAAGCCTGACCGAAGCAAGCAGAGAAGGTGGGGGTCGGCTCGGTGATGCCGCGTTCCGTGCCGGCGAGCTTCGCGGTGAAGCCGGACAGGAAGTAGTACTGGGTCTGTTCGGGCGTCAGGATGGACACGGGCGGCAGCACGCCGAACGCATCAGCAGACAGGAAGATGACGTTCTTCGCGGCAGGCGCAGCGGACACCGGGCGCACGATGTTCTTGATGTGGTTGATCGGGTAGGACACGCGGGTGTTCTCGGTCACGGACTTGTCGGCGAAGTCAATCTTGCCGTCCTTGTCGAGGGTGACGTTCTCCAGCAGCGCATCACGGGTGATGGCGTTGTAGATGTCCGGCTCGGAGTCCTTGTCGAGGTTGATGACCTTGGCGTAGCAGCCGCCTTCAAAGTTGAACACGCCGTTGTCGTCCCAGCCGTGCTCGTCGTCGCCGATCAGCAGACGCTTGGGGTCGGTGGACAGGGTGGTCTTGCCGGTGCCGGACAGACCGAAGAAGATGGCAGTGTTCTTGCCTTCCTTATCGGTGTTGGCAGAGCAGTGCATGGACGCGATGCCCTTCAGCGGCAGGTAGTAGTTCATCATGGAGAACATACCCTTCTTCATCTCGCCGCCGTACCACGTGTTCAGGATGACCTGCTCACGGCTGGTGATGTTGAACGCCACGCAGGTTTCAGAATTCAGACCGAGTTCCTTGTAGTTCTCGACCTTCGCCTTGGACGCGTTGTAAACCACGAAGTCCGGGGTGAAGTTCTTCAGCTCTTCTTCAGAGGGCTGGATGAACATGTTCTTGACGAAATGCGCCTGCCACGCCACTTCCACGATGAAGCGGACGGCCATGCGGGTGTCCTTGTTCGCGCCGCAGAAGGCATCGACGACGTACAGCTTCTTATTAGACAGCTCCTTAATCGCCAGATCCTTCACGGACGCCCACGTGGACTCGGTCATCGGATGGTTGTCGTTCTTGTAGCCCTCGCTCGTCCACCACACGGTGTCCTTGGAGTTCTCGTCCATGACGATATACTTGTCCTTGGGGCTGCGGCCGGTATAAATGCCGGTCATGACGTTCACAGCGCCCAGTTCGGACACCTGACCCTTTTCATAGCCCTCGTTGGTGGACTTGGTTTCTTCTTCGAACAGCAGATCGTAAGAAGGATTGTGCACAACCTCGGTCGTGCCGGTAATGCCATACTTGCTCAGATTCAGCTCTGCCATGTAGAACCTACCTCTTTCTTTAAATTGGTGGGACAATACACTGCGGATTCAGGGAAAATCCCGATTCTCCGCATCTATATCATACACCACTTGCGCGGTAAAATCAAGATGTACTTTGGCAAATTTTCTGCGAACAGCTTGACACTTGATGCTTTTTGTCTAAAATCACAACAAGGTCAGGGGTAAACCCATGCGGATTCGCCCCTGACCATTATACTATTTCCAGATAAGAATGCGCCAAGATGCGCCGCGAATTTTTTCTTCTGCCTAACGCGAATGGAACGCAGCGTAGCAGCGCTACGCTAAGTGGAATGAGCGGACGGCGGAAGGAAAAAGGCGCAAGCAGATGGCGCAGGCGAATCTGGAAATAGTATTACCTATTAGACAGGCATCGTCTTGTCAGCCTTGTTCAGCATGGTGGAATCCACCTTCAGCTGCTGCGCTGCGCGATACTCGAAGAACTTCGGCGCAACCTTCGGGAACATGGCGTAGGACAGCACGTCTTCCTCGCACTGATACCATTCGCGCATTTCCTCACGCAGCTTGTCGAGTTCCGGCGGAATGTCGTCGGCGTAGCGATGGGTGATGACCTTCGTGTCGCCGATGCACTTCTTGCGCACGTCCTCGTTCACCTTGCCCGGCAGACGGCCGTAGTGACCCGCCAGCAAGTCCTTGGATTCCTTCGGCACCATCTTGTAGCGCTCGCCGCCCAGCACGTTCATCACGGCCTGCGTGCCCACAATCTGGGAAGTCGGCGTGACCAGCGGCGGATAGCCGAAGTCCTTGCGTACGCGCGGCACTTCCGCCAGCACGTCATAGTACTTGTCCATCTGGTTCGCCTGCTTGAGCTGACCAATCAGGTTAGACAGCATGCCGCCCGGCACCTGATACTGCAGGGTCTTGACGTCCACGCCCAGCACGCGCGCCGGGTCACGCCAGCCGTCCTTGGTCAGGCGATCCGCCACCGTGCGGAAGTGCGCCGCCAGCTGCGCCAGCAGGTCGAGGTCGAAGCCCGTGTCGTATTCCGTGCCCTTCAGGGTCGCAACGAGGGATTCGGTCGCCGGCTGAGACGTGCCGGAGCCCAGCGGGGACAGGCAGGTATCCACCACGTCCACACCCGCTTCGATGGCCTTGAGCAGCACCATGTCGCCCGTGCCGGTGGTGTTGTGCGTGTGCAGGACGATGGGCAGGTCGGTTTCCTTCTTCAGGCGCTTGACGAGGCTGTACGCCTTGTAGGGCAGCAGCAGGTTCGCCATGTCCTTGATGCAGATGACGTCCGCGCCCATCTTCTGGATGTCCACGGCGAGCTTGACGAAGTAATCCTCGTTGTGCACGGGGGATTCGGTGTACGACATGGCGATTTCCGCCGTGCCGCCGTACTTCTTCGTCGCCTTGACGGCGGTCTGCATGTTGCGCAGGTCGTTCAGCGCGTCGAAGCAGCGGATGATGTCAATGCCGTTTTCGACGGCCTTCTTGACAAAGAAATCCACCACGTCGTCCGCGTAGGGACGGTAGCCCAGCAGGTTCTGGCCGCGCAGCAGCATCTGCAGCTTGGTGTTGGGCAGCGCCTTGCGCAGCTTGCGCAGCCGCTCCCACGGGTCTTCGTTCAGGAAGCGCAGGCACGCGTCGTAGGTCGCGCCGCCCCAGCACTCCAGAGAGTAGTAGCCAACCTTGTCCAGCATTTCGCAGGCAGGCAGCATCTCATCGGTACGCATCCGGGTTGCGGCCTGAGACTGGTGGCCGTCGCGCAGGATGGTATCCGTAATTTGAACCTTTGCCATAGGACGAATTTCCTCCTTCAGTTCGGTCAGAGGTGGAGAAGCACTCCCCTGCCCCTGACCGGATACGTTGGATACGTTTCCATCTGACTGCTGATTTATTCAGCCAATTATCAGCCGAACATACTGAGCAGCACACCAGCCGCGATGGCAGAGCCGATAACGCCAGCAACGTTCGGGCCCATGGCGTGCATCAGCAGGAAGTTCGCGGGATTGGCCTTCTGACCTTCCTTCTGGGACACACGCGCCGCCATCGGGACAGCGGACACGCCGGCAGAGCCGATCAGCGGGTTGATCTTGCCGCCGGAGAGCTTGTTCATCAGCTTCGCCAGCAGCACGCCGCCCGCCGTGCCCATGCCGAACGCGACGATGCCCATCGCGATGATTTCAAGCGTGCGCACCGTCAGGAAGGTAGAGGCAGTCGCCGTTGCGCCGACCGTGATGCCGAGGAAAATCGTGACGATATTCATCAGCTCGTTCTGCATCGTCTTGTTCAGACGTTCGGTCACGCCGCATTCCTTCGCGAGGTTGCCCAGCATCAGGCAGCCGACCAGCGGAGCAGCGGACGGCAGCAGCAGCGCAACCAGAATGGTGACGACGATGGGGAAGATAATCTTCTGCGTCTTGGTGGCAGGCTTGAGCTGCTCCATGACGATTTTGCGTTCCTTCTCGGTGGTCAGGGCGCGCATAATCGGCGGCTGAATGACAGGCACCAGCGCCATGTAGGAGTACGCCGCGACCGCGATCGGGCCAAGGAGGTGCGGGGCGAGCTTGCCGGTCAGCCAAATCGCCGTCGGGCCGTCCGCGCCGCCGATGATGCCGATGGCGCCCGCTTCCGCAGCGGAGAAGCCGAACACGGCATACGCGAAGATGAACGTCATGAAGATGCCCAGCTGCGCCGCCGCGCCCAGCAGCAGCGTCTTCGGGTTAGAAATCAGCGGCCCGAAGTCCGTGCCCGCGCCAACGCCCATGAAGATAAGGCACGGATAGATGCCCAGCTTCACGCCGAGGTACAGGTAGTCCAGCAGACCGGCGGAAATCGTCTTGCCCGCCGTCGCAAGCATCGCGCCGGTGGCGGTGTAGACCGCGCCATTCTTCAGGAAGGCATCTTCCAGAATGATGGAAGCAGCGTTGCCGTTGGCGGCGAACTGCGCCAGGATGTCAGCAAAAGGCACCAGCTTCGTCGGGTCGTCGATGGTGACGGCGTTGACGAAGTGACCCAGCACGACATTGTTGCTGGTCAGAATCTGACCGGCGGCATTGACCATGTAGCCCACGGAATCAACAAAATCCTTGCCGTCTATCAAGACCGCGCCGCCGAACAGCGCCCAGTTGGCATGGCCGCCGGCGAAGAGTTCTTCGTGGAAGATGTCGCTGCCCAGCAGGTTGGTCAGCAGCATACCGAAGGCAATCGGCAGCAGCAGCAGCGGCTCAAATTGCTTGACAATGGCGAGATACAGCAGTACGCAAGCGATGGCGACCATGATCAGCGCCAGCGGGTTCGTCAGATACTGGTAGATACCCGAGGTCGTGACGAGCCCCATGAGGGTTTCGCCCACATTGATTCCCATTATATCAGCTCACTTTCCTTCGGGATCGGTAAATACGTCGGATTACGCCAGCACGACCAGCGTGTCGCCCGCGCCGACCGTCGCGCCCTTGGTCACAACGACCTGCGCCACTTTGCCGTCCTTGGGGGCGGGAATTTCGTTTTCCATCTTCATGGCTTCCAGCACGCACAGCACCGTGCCCGCCTTGACCGTGTCGCCAACCTTGACCTTCACGTCCAGGATGTTGCCGGGCATGGGCGCCTTAACGGGTTCGCCGCCCGCCACGGGAGCCGCCGCAGCAGCCTTAGGCGCAGCAGCCGGAGCCGCCACGGGAGCAGCAGCCACAGGGGCAGCAGCACGCACGGGCGCAGCGGTCTGCACGCCGCCGACTTCTTCCACATCCACCACATAAGTCTGACCGTTGACCGTAATATTGAAGGTACGCATGATGGGATTTCCTCCTGTCAAAATCGTTCAATTTGTTGTCATGTTCAAGCCGATACTATTTCCAAATGAGCATGTGCCAAGATGCGCCGCGAATTTTTCTTTCTGGCTAACATGAATGAAACGCAGCGTAGCAGCGCTACGCTAAGTGGAATGAACGGACGCCAGAAAGGAAAAGGCGCAAGCAGATGGCACAGGTGAATGCAGGAAATAGTATATTAGAAGCGGCTGTACACCTGTTCTTCGCGGCCAGCCTTCTGCCAGGCGGGCGCATTCTGCACGCGGCGGACGCGGCGCACCGTGAAGGCGCTGCCATCCTCCATCATCATCGCCACAGCGGCGGAAATGACCGCAATCAGCTCGCTGTCATCCGCCACAGGCACTTCCTCCACCACGGGCGCGGCAACCGGCGCGGGAGCGGGCGCTTCCGCCTGCTTCTTTGCCTTCTTGCCGCTCTTGCCGAGGTTCGCGGTGGCATTTTCCATCAGCTTGATCAGACCAATCAGCAGCACCAGACCGAAGAAAACGGTCAGCATGCCGATGAGTGTGACGATCAAGCCGAAGCCCAGATTATTCAAAAAGCCCATTTTTTACACGATCCTTTCCTCAATCACAGCGGCAGGTTGCCGTGCTTCTTCGGGGGATTGGATTCGCGCTTGGAGGAGAGCATCTCCAGCGCCGCAATGACATACTTGCGCGTTTCGGCGGGATCAATCACGTCATCGACCATGCCAGCCGCGGCAGCCGCCACGCCGTCCGCCACATCCGCAGCGAACTTCGCTTCCAATTCCGCACGGGACTGGAGCGCCGGCTTCTTGTCCGCCTTCAGGTCGTCGGTGTAGAGCACCTGCACCGCCGCTTCGGGGGTCAGGGCGGAAATCACCGCGCCCGGCCACGCGTAGGTCACATCGGCATTGCTCTTGCCGCCCATGGCGACATACGCCTGACCGATGGCATTGCCGGTGACGATGGACACCTTCGCCGTCGTCGCTTCCGCGTAGGCATAAAGCAGCTGGGTGGTCGCCTTGATGGTCGCCGCCTGCTCGTCAACCGCCGGGACGGCAACGCCCTTGCTGTTGATCAGGGACACGACCGGCAGGCTGTAGCAGTCGCACAGTCGGATGAAGCGCGCGGCCTTGCTTGCGGACTGCGCCGTCAGCACGCCGTCGTTCTCCTTGCCGTTGCCAACCACCAGACCGACCGGACGGCCGCCGATGCGGGTCAGCGCAACGCGGATTTCCTTGCCGTAGTCCTTGAAAAGCTCCACATACGCCGCGCCGTCCGCCATGGCAGCCAGCTGGCTTTCCGCGTCCGCCGCGTCCAGCACGGGCAGAATGCGGTTCATGTCGTCGGTATCCACAATCGCGGCATCCTCCGCGTTGCAGGCGGGCAGATAGTCCAGCACCTGCACCGCCAGAGAGATGGCTTCGTCCTCGTCCTTCGCCGTCAGCGCGACGCCGCCCTGCGCAGCCATCGTCTTCGCGCCGCCGACCGCCTTGGCATCCACCGTCTTGCCGGAAATGGCGCTCATGACCTGCGGGCCATAGACCATCAGCTGACCAACGTTTTCGGCTTCAATGGTGATGTCAGCCAGCTGGGCGATCATTGCCGCGCCGCCGACCACCGGGCCCAGCACCAGCGCGATGACCGGCACCACGCCGCTGAGCTTTGCCAGACGGGTGAAAACGGAAGCGTAGGCGTTCATCGCCGCCGCGCCCTCGTCAATGCGCACACCGGCGCTGTCGCACAGGGCAATCACGGGCGCGCCCGTCTTCTGTGCCAGATCCAGCACCTTGACAATCTTCTGCGCCTGCATCTGCCCCATCGCGCCGCCATGCACCGTGAAATCCTGCGCGAACACGTACACAGGGCGATCCTGCACCGTGCCGCTGCCGGTCACGACCCCGGCGTAATCCCCATTGCGGGATACCAGCGCGTCCGTCTCCACGAAAGAGCCGGCGTCCAGCAGCTTCGCCACCCGTTCACGGGCGGTCAGCTTGCCAGCCGCGCGCTGCTTTGCGATTCGTTCCGCGTCTCCCTGCAGGATGCTCTGCTTTTTCGCCAGCACCTGCTTCAGGTTCTGCTCACTCATGTTCAAAACTCCCTCCATGTCATGCCCCTTTCGGGGCGGGAAAAGTTGAGGTTACAATTTAGCCCGACTTTTCTAATTCTACATGTCCCCCCTATTTCCTGCTGCCCGGAAAAACTTTGTGGTTTTTCTGAGGAATCCGGCGGAATTTTTGTGAAAATCGTCCGAACCGTTGAAATTTCGTCAAAAAAATGCACCCGGCAGGAAACGCGGAATGCGAATCATCCTGACGGGTGCGCCAATGGTTACGCCGTTGTGAAGACTTGATAGGCGCAGGTTACGCGGTAGCCGAGTTTCTGCGCAATGTGTGCTGATGTTTCATTCGCCGCGTCCCACGTCGCGATTTTCCCCTGCTGATGCGCCGTCAAGATGAGCTTCGCCGCTGCCAGCGTCGCGTAGCCGTGTCCGCGGTGCGCCGGTGCTGTGTCCACCTCCACCTCGATGCCACCGGGATACGCCGCGTAGCTGGATGCGCCGGACACAAACGCACCGTCCGCGCAGACCAGCACCCCCAGCCCGTTCCGCGCATATTCATCCTCCGTGAATTGATTCACGAAGTCCGCCGCCCACGGGGTCTTGCGGCAGAACGCCATTTCCGCCGCGCCAATCGGCACAAGCGTCACGCCCTGTGGCAGATTCGCCAGCAGCGCGGTCAGGTGCGCATCCTCCGGCTGACGGCACGGGTCAAAGGCGATGCGCTCCGACCACGTTCCCGACCGCTGCGCCTGCACCAGCGCGAGAAACGCACTGCTCCCCTGCACAATCCACGCGCGATTCTCCGCGTTCAGTGCGCGCCGCACCAATTCTTCCGACGGTTCGCCACCGAAGAAGAGGAAATCGCCCGCCAGCACTGCCGCGCTGCTCGGACGCGCCGAATCATCCGTCATCACGCGCCCCTGCCCGTTCAGCGCCGCTTCGATGATGCCGTGCGCACCCAGCAGTCCGGCAAACATCCCGCGAATGTCCGCGCTGCTCACCCCTTCACGTCCTCCTGCACCATCGTGTTCGCCTTGCCGAAGGTCGTTTCCAGCGCCGCGAGGAAGGACTCGTCGCTCTGGTCGGCTTTTTTCTCCTTCACCGCGCCGATGGCCTCAAAGCGGCATTGCATCCCCGATGCCTGCGTCAGCGCCGACGCAATCGCCGTGCGCTTCTTCTCCTGATTCATCAGCCCGACGTACAGCTCCTGCCCCATCGGCGCCTGCCAGCGGTAGGTGTCGCCGTCGCACCCGGCGTATTTGCCCATCGTCAGCATCGCGAACGTGCCGGGGTCGGAGCGCTTCAGGATGTTCATGGCTTCCTTCCACGCGTCCGCGTCGGTCTTGCCGGTCGGGGTCATCACGGCAGGCGCGGCGGGTTTGGGCGCTTCCTGCTTCGGCTCGGATGCAGGCTTTGCCGCCTTTTTCGCGGGCTGCGCAGGGGCAAACGCGCCGCTTTGCAGCTTCTCCTGCAAGGCGGTCAGCTGCTTTTCCAGTTCGCTGATGCGGTCGTTGAGCGCCGCCGTATCCGCCTCGCTCGTCCGCAGGCAGCTTTTCAGCGCGGCGTTTTCCAACACGATTCGCGGCGACGACGCCCAGCGCAAATCCGTTTCCACGCGCATGAACAATTCCAGCATGTTCATCAGCCGCGTCGTGGTGAATTTTTCCGCCTGCTGCGCGTACTCCTGCGCGTCCTCCTGCGTCAGGTCAAGCAGGGCGCTCAGATCGTCCGGGCTGCACTTGGCAATCAGCAGCGCGCGCAGGTGCTGGCTGACGTCCTTGGCGAACACCATCGGTTCGCGCCCGGCGCGCATCAATTCGTCAATCATCCGCATAACGGCGGACGCGTCCTCTTTTTCCAGCGCATCGGCGAAGCGGAACAGGAAGCTGCGGTCGCTCGTGCCCAGCACATTGCGCACGAGGTCTTCCGTCACCTGATTGGAATAGCCCAGGCACATGTCCAGTATCGACAGCGCGTCGCGCATTCCGCCCTCTGCGGCGCGGGCGATGAGCATCAGCGCGTTCTCCGACGCTTCCGCCTTCGCGCCCTCCGCCGCCTGACGCAGCCGCCCCGCGATTTGGTGCGCCGGAATCCGCCCGAAGTCGAAGCGCTGGCAGCGGCTGAGAATCGTCGCGGGCAGCTTCTGCGGCTCGGTCGTCGCGAGGATGAAAACGACGTACGCCGGCGGCTCCTCCAGCGTTTTCAGCAAAGCATTAAACGCGGAAGTGGACAGCATGTGTACTTCGTCGATGATGTAGACCTTGTATTTCCCCTGCTGCGGCGGATATTTGACCGTCTCGCGCAGATTGCGGATTTCCTCGACGCCATTGTTGCTCGCCGCGTCGATTTCCATCACGTCCATCGACTCGTCCGCCAGCAGGCGGCGGCAGGATTCGCACTGCCCACACGGGTCGCCGCCCACGGGATGCTCGCAGTTGATGGCGCGCGCGAGGATTTTCGCGGTGGACGTCTTGCCCGTGCCGCGGCTGCCGCAGAAGAGGTACGCATGGGCGACGCGCCCGCTCATCACCTGATTGCGCAGCGTGGAGATGACCGCCTCCTGCGCCACCATGCTGGAAAAGTCTTTGGGTCGCCACTGGCGGTAGAGTGCCTGATATGCCATAATATCTATTTTTACTCCTTACAATATGCGATTATTGCAGAGGATTTCGCGTCTGCGGACGCGACGAGGGGGCAACGAAAACAGACGAATGTCTGCGCTCGCCCCCTCCACCCCTTCGGCGCCGCCGCTTGTTTGGGAAGCTCCAATCATTTTAAGGCAATACCGCACAAATGAGTTGGTGCGATGGCGAATGCATTTTTTGTCAGATGCGATTGCAGAAATCGAAGGTTTACTGGAGGTAAATCGAGATTTCTGCAAGAAGCAGATGGCAGAAAAGGCATCGCCAGCGCTGCCGACGAATTGTGCGGTAGTGCCTTAAATCATTCGCTTAAAGACGATAAATTCTTCCCCGCGCGCAACCAGCACGCCCTGATCGCCTTCCGCCGCCAAGCCGTAGTCCTCGCCCGGCACTTCCAGCTCCATCCGCATTCCGTTCACCTTCTGGAAGGTCATATAGTAGATGGTTTTCGGCGCGCCGTCCTCCTGCGTCACCAGCGTGCGCTTGCCGACGACGCTCGCTTCCATGCTGTCAATCGGCGTGCGCGCATCGTCCGCCTCCACATGCACCATGCTCGTGATTTTCGCCACCAGCATCAGCACCAAAATCGCGCCTAACACCGTGCCCAGCATCGTCAGCACATTCCGCAGCATTTCTGCATCCATCCGTTCTCTCCTCCGTTTGCTTCATCATGGGCATTATACCATAATCGGCGCACATGCACAAGAGCCGCCGGGCAGAAAAGCTGTTTTTCGCGCAAAATAAGCGAACGTGTATTCTGAAATTCGTCCCAAATGCCGCATGAAAAAAAGTTTGCAATTTTCCCGAAAAAATTTCAAAAAACCCCTTGCATTTTTCCGAGAACTATGCTATAATACTTTCTGTGCTCAGCGCTTCACCGCCTGACACAAAGAGAATAAGCGCTTGGGGCATTAGCACAGTTGGTAGCGCGCGACATTCGCATTGTCGAGGTCAGGAGTTCGAATCTCCTATGCTCCACGGATGGTCAAGGTTGAAAAGCCTTGACCTTTTCTTTTGCTTTCAAATATCCCGCAGCAAAAAGCCGACCGGACGGCGGATTTCTCCCCTGCCCGGTCGGGTTCTGTTTGCAATTGCCTTATCTCGGCATCTTCCGAATATATAGCGTTGCTGTCCGCGAATCAAAGACGAACAGCGACATGCCGTTCGGCTGCTTCCAGAACCCCTGCGTCACCTGCTTGATTTCCGCTGCTTCCGGGCAAGTCTCCTCGTTGAGCATCCCGCTCGTCAGCGCTTCGCCCGTCAGCGGCATCTTCGACCAGCCGTTTTCCTGCGCCCAGTACACAAACCGCGCGGCATCCTGCCCGTTCAGCTTGTAAATGCCCATATTGTACAGGTCGTTGTCTCGGTGGTAGGACTGGTAATTCACCTCGCAGCGCGGCACAAAGTAGCACCGAAAGCCCGTCAAAGACCGAATCTCCGTGTGCGGCGTCATGAGATACAGAACGAGCGCGGTCAGCAGCGCCGTCAGCACCGCCAGCGCAATCAGCACTTTCTTCGCGCCCGACCGCAGCGCATGAAACAGGTCAGACAGAATCGCGCCGAAGTCCAGCATGATTTCTTTCATGCGCATCCCCCTTTTTTATGGAGGATTTCGGCGTGCGCGCCCGCTTTTCCTGCCGTTTGCCGCATTTCTAATGGGATTCTAATCCAAAAAATCGGACGAGGTTTTGCGCCCCGTCCGGTTTTCTTATTCCTCTTCTCCCCCGATGGCTTCCTTCAGCGTCCGCCAGCCCAGCACGGCGCACTTCACGCGCGCGGGCATGTGCGAAATGTCCTTCAGCGCCCCGGCTTCCTCCAGCTCGTCGATTTCCTCCGCCGTCGCTTCGCCCTGAATCATCTTGCGGAAGATTTCGCCCAAACGCAGCGCTTCTTCCTTCTTCCGCCCGACAATCATGCCCAGCATAATGTCCGCCGAGGCCTGCGAAATTGCGCAGCCGTCGCCGACAAACGCGCCGTCGGTAATCACGTCACCATCCACCTTCAGCTTCAGCGTGATGTCGTCGCCGCAGCTGGGGTTGACGCCTTCCAGCTCGATGTTCGCGTCCGGCAGGTCGTGCTTGAATTCCGGGTGGATGTTGTGTTCCGTCAGAATTTCGTTATAAAAGCTCCTGTTTTCCATAGCCCATTCGCTCCCTGATTGTTTTCAGGCTGTCCAGCAGCCGATCCACCTCGTCCGGCGTGTTGTAGAACGCGCAGCTTGCCCGAACCGTCGAGGAATAGCCGAGGTGCTTGAGCAGCGGCTGTGCGCAGTGATGCCCCGCGCGGATGCACACGCCGTCCGCCGCGAGGATTTCGCTCACGTCATGCGGATGCACGCCATCGACCGTGAACGTGACAATGCCGCTGTGTTCCTCAGGAATTGCCGACCCCAGCACATGGATGAACGGCATATCCGCCATCCCCGCCATCATGCGGGCAACCAGCGCCGTTTCGCGCTCGTGCATGGTGTCAAAGCCGACGGACTGCATATAGCGAATCGCCGCGTGCAGCCCGACCGCGCCGGCGGCATTGCCCGTGCCCGCCTCAAACTTGTAGGGCAGCTCGGCATACGTCGCCCCGGTGCGCGTGACGGACTCGATCATCTCCCCGCCGGAGAGGAAGGGCGGCATCTTTTCCAGCAGCCTGCGTTTGCCGTACAGCGCGCCAATGCCCATCGGGCCGAACACCTTATGCCCCGAAAACGCGAGGAAATCCGCGTCCAGCGCCTGCACATCCACGGGGATATGCGGCGTAGACTGCGCGCCGTCCACCACGATGACCGCGCCGACACGGTGCGCCATATCCGCGATTTCGCGAATCGGGTTGACGCGCCCGATGACGTTGGAAACGTGCGTCACCGCAACGATTTTCGTCTTGTCGGTGATGATTTCCGATACCTTGTTCAGGTCGAGCCGTCCATCCATTTCGCAGTCGATGAATTTGAGCGTTGCGCCCGTTTGCCGGCACACCATCTGCCACGGCAGCAGGTTGCTGTGATGCTCCAGGATGGACACCACCACCTCGTCGCCCGCGTGGACGTGAGACAGCCCATAGCTGTACGCCACGAGGTTCAGCGCCTCGGTCGTGTTGCGCGTGAAGATAATCTCCTGACTGCTCTTGGCGTGCAGGAAATCGCGAACCGCCAAGCGCGCTTCCTCCACCGCCTCCGTCGCCGCGATGCTCAGCGGATACAGCCCGCGCAGGGGATTGGCGTTCTGCGTCTCATAGAACGTTTTTTCCGCATCCAGCACGCACTGCGGGCGCTGCGCCGTCGCCGCGTTGTCCAGATAGGCCGCTGTTTCCTGCATCAGCAGCGGAAAATCACGCCTGTAATCCGTCGTTTTCATCCATTTCCCCATCCAGTTCGTTCAGTATCGCCGCGCGCGCCGTTTCGCTTTTCACCTGCTGCGCTACGCGGGCAATCGCCGCGCGCGAAAGCAGCTTTTCCGCCGTTTCACGGTCAATGCCGCGGCTGCCGAAGTAGAAGCGCGTGTCGTCGTCCATTTCGCCGATGGTCGCGCCGTGCGTGCCCTCGACATTCTCCTCCGCGCAGAGGATGACCGGCACGGTCTTGTTCACCGCGTCCTCGCCCAGCATCAGCACCGTTTCCTGTTCGCTGCCGACCGACCCGGACGACCCGCGCTTGAAGTCAATCGTGCCGCGGAAAATCTTCTTCGCCGCGTCATTCAGCGCGCCGGACGCGTTGATTTCGCACTTCGTCTTTTTCCCCCAGTGGTTGACGACAAGGTTCATGTCCAGCGTCTGATTTTTCCGCGCCAGATAGCCGATATTCGCCGCAAACGACGCGTTCTCGCCGTCCAGCCCGATGCCCGTCTGCGCGTACACATCGCCGTGACCCAGCGTCACTTGCCGCAGCACAATCCGCCCGCTGCCGTGGCAGTGCCCGATGACTTCATCATACACCAGCGCGTTTTCGCCCGGCGCGACCAGCTGAATCAGCTCAATTTCCGCGCCGTCCTCGGCGGTCAGCTCCGTCTGCACATGCAGCTTGCCCGCCGTGCGAAGGATCTGGAAAAGCGACTTTTTCGCGCCCTTTTCCGCCTGAACGGTCACGCGCTTGCGGGCATACGCCGCGTCCGATGCAATCAGCATATCCGTCTTTTCTGCGGATTCTTCCGGCAGCACGACCGTCGCGCTTTCGTCCCAGTCAATCGTTGCTTCATTCACGCCCAGACGATTCCACGTCCGGCTGGGCAGCTGATTGATGGTCATTTTCTCCATTGATGGATGCTCCTTTCCGCTCAGCCGATGCTGCCCTTCATTTCAAGGCGGATGAGGTTGTTCATCTCCACCGCGTATTCCACCGGCAATTCCTTGGACACGTTGTCCGCAAAGCCGCTGACAATCAGCGCGCGCGCGTCCTCTTCGCTCATGCCGCGGCTCATCAGGTAGAACACCGCGTCGTTGCTGATGCTGCCGATTTTCGCCTCATGCCCGATGGCGGCGTCGCGCGTGCGGATGTCCATCGCCGGAATCGTGTCCGAGCGGCTCTCGCTGTCGAGCATCAGCGACTGACAGGATACCGCGCTCTTGGCGTGCTTGGCGCTCTTCTCCACCACCACGCTGGAGCGGAACGTGCTGATGCCGCCGCTCTTGCTGATGGAGCGCGTGTTCATGTACGAACTGGTATTTTTGCCAACGTGCACGACCTTCGCGCCCGTGTCGAGATTCTGCCCCGCGCCTGCGAACGTCACGCCCGTGAACTCCATGCGGGCACGGTCGCCCTTCAAGATGCTCATCGGATACAGGCAGCCCACATGCGACCCGAACGAGCCGGAAATCCACTCAATCGTGCCATCTTCCTCCACCAGCGCGCGCTTGGTGTTGAGGTTATACATGTTCTTCGACCAGTTTTCGATCGTCGAATAGCGCAGCTTCGCGCCCTTTTTGACGTACAGCTCCACGCAGCCGGCATGGAGGTTCGCCACGTTGTACTTCGGGGCAGAGCAGCCCTCAATAAAGTGCAGGCTTGCGCCCTCGTCCACAATAATCAGCGTATGCTCAAACTGCCCCGCGCCCTTGGCGTTCAGGCGGAAATACGATTGCAGCGGAATGGACACCTGCACGCCCTTGGGAACGTACACAAACGAGCCGCCCGACCAAACCGCGCCGTGCAGCGCCGCAAACTTGTGGTCACGCGGGGTGACGAGCTTCATGAAGTACTTGCGCACCATCTCGGCATATTCGCCGTGCAGCGCGCTCTCCATGTCGGTGTACACCACGCCCTGCGCCGCCACTTCCGCGCGCACATTGTGGTACACCAGCTCCGAGTCGTACTGCGCGCCCACGCCCGCCAGCGACTTGCGCTCCGCCTGCGGAATGCCCAGCCGCTCAAACGTGTCCTTAATGTCCTGCGGCACGTTCTCCCAGTTGTTCTGCATCTTCGTGTTCGGGCGGACATACGTCGCGATGTGGTCAATGTCCAGCCCGTCCAGCGACGGCCCCCAGTCCGGCACGCGCATATTATTGTAGATTTGCAGCGATTCCAGCCGGAACTGCTCCATCCACGCCGGGTCGTTCTTCTCCTTGGACAGCTTCTCGACGATGGCGGGGGTCAAGCCGGCTTCCATGCGGTACGCGTCATGCTCCGCGTCGCGAATATCATAAATGCTGCGGTCAATGTCCGCAACTTGGCTCTTCTCTGTCATGCCGCTCCCCCATCAGCCCTTGAAGCCCTTTTCGTTGATTTCTTCCACCAGCGCCGCGTCGCCTTCGCGCACAATGACGCCGTTTTCCATCACATGCGTGCGGTCAACGCGCAGCGCCTCCAGAATGCGCGTGCTGTGGGTGATAATCAGCAGCGAACCGTGCGTCTTTTCGCGGAACAGGCGGACGCCCTCGGACACCGTGCGCACCGCGTCCACGTCCAGACCGGAGTCAGTTTCATCCAGAATGGCGAGTTTGGGTTCGAGCATCAGCATTTGCAGGATTTCCGCCTTCTTCTTTTCGCCGCCGGAGAAGCCGACATTCAAATCGCGCTCGGCGTAGCTTTCATCCATCGACAAAAGCGCCATCGTTTCCTTCAGCTTCTTCTTGAAGTCCCACAGGCGGATGCGGCTGCCGCTCTTCTGCTCCAGCGCCGTGCGGATAAAGGCGCTCAGCGTCACGCCCGGCACTTCCAGCGGATTCTGGAAGGACAGGAAAACGCCCTTCTTCGCGCGCTCATTGACGGGCATAGAAGTAATATCCTCGCCGTCAAACGCGATGCTCCCCCGCGTCACCTGATAGGCAGGGTTGCCGGTGATGGCATAGCCGAGGGTGGATTTGCCCGTGCCGTTCGGGCCAAGGAGGACATGGGTTTCGTCCGTGCCGACGGAAAGGTTGACCCCGTGGAGGATTTCCTTTTCGCCCACCTGAACGTGCAGGTCGCGGACGGACAGCAATTCAGCGTGTTTCATATTGCAAAAGCCCTTTCTTTGGCTGATTGATGAATCATTCTTGTGCGGCAGCTTATAACCTACTTCCGCAATAGGATTTTACTCCCGATTCCCATGCTTGTCAAGAGGAATATGCAAGTTCCTATGGATTTTGAGTGTTTTGGAATAGCGCGCAGGGAACGCCCGCTCCGCCACAAATCCCCCCGAAAAAAAAGCGCATCCCCTTCGCGTTTGGAAGAGGATGCGCCCCGTTTGTCAATCAGCCCAGCGGCTTGATTTCGGTAATTTCAAAGAACAGCGCGGTTTCGCTGCCCTTGACGTTGAGCACCTTCAGCAGTTCTTCGTCCGTCACCTGCTGGAGCACCATGCGCGCACCGGCGGTGATGTAGGGCTTTGCGCCTTCCTCGGTGGAGGGGTTCGCGGCGTAGACCGCCAGCGCTTCGCCCGTGCGGAGCAGGTTCTGCTTCGTCTGGTTCTCCGCCAGACCCATCTGGATGTAGTACTTGTCCTCGTTCTTCACGCACGCGAAGATGAACACGCCCGCGTTCGCCGTGCCGTCGGGGTTGGTGGTGCACACGAGGTACGTGCCGGAGAAGGAGTTGATGGCGTTCATCAGGTCATCCCCGGTCAGGGCGGAATCCGCGTAGTAGCTCGCGACGGACGCGGAGGTGAACGCATCGGTTTCTTCCGCCAGCACCGCCGTCATCGACAGCGACAGGACAAGCGCGCACACCAGCGCAAGCAGCTTCTTCATAAATAGAACCTTCCTTTCGCGCGTCCAGATTTTTCCCCGGAATCGCGCCTGTGATAGTTCTATTTTACACCCTACCTGCGTTCTTGTCAAGGTTTTCACAAAGCATTTTCCCCGCCCATTTTCAGGCATTCCAGCACCGTTTGCAGCATCTTTACCGAATCCACCGGCTTGTTCAGGAACAGGTTCATGCCCGCCTCGCGGCTGCGCTGCTCGTCCTCGGAGAAGGTATTCGCGGTCATTGCCACAATCGGGATGGTCGCCGCATCCGGGCGCTGCATCGCGCGAATCGTCCGCGTTGCTTCCAGTCCGTCCATCAGCGGCATCATCACGTCCATCAGGATGCAGTCAAACGTACCCGGTTCGCTTTCGGAAAAGCAGCGAACCGCCTCCTTCCCGTTCCACGCCTGAGCGACAATCGCGCCCGCGCCCTCCAGTATGTACTGGCTGATTTCCATGTTCAGCTCGTTATCCTCCACCAGCAGTATGTGCGCGCCCTTGATGGACACCGCCTGCTCCGGCTTGGCGGATTCCGCTTCCGGCGGATTCGGATCTACGCGGAACGGCAGGGTGATGTAGAACGTTGTGCCGACGCCCAGTTCGCTCTCAAAGTGGATTTTGCCGCCCATCTGCTCGACAAGTTCCTTGGCAATCGGCAGCCCCAGCCCCGTGCCCTTGTAGGCCGTGCGCGCGCCGGATTCCTCCTGCGCGAACGCCTCAAACGCGTGCTGCTGGAACGCCGCACTCATGCCGCGTCCCGTGTCGGCACAGGTGAAAAGGAACGTCGCCGTCGTGCCGTCAAAGCCTTTCTCCTCGCAGGAGATGGTCACGCTGCCGCCGGGGCAGTTGTACTTGACCGCATTGCCGACAACGTTTTGCAGCACCTGATGCAGGTGCATCGGCGAGCCAATCAGGTTTTCGTGATTCCACGCCAGCGTCTTGCAGGACACCTGCACGTTTTCATGCCACGCCTGCCCCTCCACCATCGTCACAATTTCGCTGACCATCTGGCGCAGGTTGAACGGCTTCTCTTCCAGCGTCACCGCGCCGGATTCGAGCTTGTTCATGTTCAGCACATCGTTGACCAAATCCAGCAGGAAGCCCGATGCGGTCATAATTTTCTCGCGGCACTCTTCCTGCTTTGCTTCGTCACCCACATATCGGCGGCTGATTTCCACCATGCCGCGGATGCCGTTAATCGGCGTGCGGATATCGTGGCTCATGCGGCGCAGGAAGTCCGTTTTGACGATGTTGGCGCGTTCGGCGTCCTCCGCCGTCTTTTTCAATTGCAGCTGATAGTCGCGTTCGCGTTCCTTCTCCGCCGTCACGTCCTGCGTCACCATCAGCACCGATTCGAGCCTGCCGCGGCGGTCGTAGTTCTGCGGCAGCGTCGTCATCAGGTACACCTTTTCCTTCGGGTCGCGGAACTCCAGCGTCAGGTTCGGGTTTTCCTTCAAGCGCTGCGCCAATGTCGTCAGGTCGCAGTAGCTGATAAACGCCTCGCGGAAATCCGGCGCAACGTTTTGAGCCGCTTGCATCTGCACCACTTCGTTCATGCTCCACGTGCGGTCCATCTTCATCAGCTGCTCCACCGGGTGCTTGATGATGCGTACCGTGCCGCGCTGGACGTTAACAAGGAACGTGAAGCAGTAGATTTCGCTGATGGCGCTGATAATCCGCGCCTGCTCGCTGTTTTTCTCCAGTGCGCGGCGGGACTGCTGCGCGCGCAGCCACGCGAAGCAAAGCCAGATTCCCATGTAAATCAGCGTGCCGTAGAGGAGAATGGTGTTGCGGGAATTGTAGACGGCAAGATCCGGGAACATGGCGTACACCGAGTAGTTCTCAAACGCCGTGCGCTTGCCCGACCACGCCGTCATACCGTCAACAATGTGCAGCCGCCCCGATTCGTCCCACTGCACACGGGGGATGCTGTCTTCCTCAATTTTTTTTACGTTGCGCCCGACGATTTCGGCGCTGCTGGAAGCAATGATGGTTTTGCCGTCCGACACGGTGACCGTGCCGTTCATTGCAAACGTGAAGCCGCTGAAGAGCGTCTCCAGCTTCATGTCGCTCTCGTCCTCTTCCTCGCCCTCGGCGTATGCTACCACAAGGCCCGGCGCGTCCTCGCGCGCGACGGCGGCGAAATCCACCGTGCGGTCGCCCACCTGCATCCGCGTCATGTATGCCTTCACGGGGTAATCCACAATCTCCCGCACCGTCGGCTTTTGCAGCATTGAATGCAGCGCCGCCGCTGTGTCGCCGTCAATCGTCGTTTGGACGACGGCATTCATGTCCGCATCAAGGATGACGATGCCCGTCAGCCGCTGCGCATAGGCATACCGGTCAAGCTGTTCGTTCGTTATCATCCTCGTTTCCGCGATGCGGGCGGCAAGCTCCGCCGTTTTGTCCAGCAGGCGGATTTCGCTCTTGGCGCGTTCGTTCGACATGGCGTTGAAATACTGTTCGAGCCGCGCCACCGCAAAGTCAAGCGTTGCATCCATTGCATTCCAGACATTGCGTGTATCATGCCACGTCAGCACAACAAAGGATGTGACAAGCATTACCAGATACAGTGTCAGCGGCATCCAGAGCATGCTGATGAAGCCTCGCCGCTTATGAGAGGTTTCCTGTTTCATTTGCTTTCGATTCCTCCCATGCGGACGATGCCGTTGATGCCGTATGCCGTCAAAATCTCCGCCATCGTGCCGTCCGCCGCCATTTCAGCCAGCGTCTGCTCCAGCTGCCGCGCCAGTTCCTCGTGCGTCCCCTTCTGGAACGCGACGCCGAGTTCCGCCGTGCCCAGCAGGGTTTCCAGCTTCCGGTAGCGCCCTTCATTCTCCGCAAGGAAGATGTTCAGCACGCACTCATGCCCGACAATCGTGTCCGCGTAGCCCTTGCGCATGACGGCGAACACCTCCTCCATCGACGAGAAGCTGTACACCGTTTTGACCTTCGGGATGCCCGGCTGATCCTGCCGAATCAGCAGATATTCCGCCCAGCTCGTCGCCTGAACCGCCGCGCGGCAGCCCGCCAAATCAGCCAAATCCGCATAGGCGCTGTCTGCGCGCACCACCGCCACCAGACGGCTGAACAGGTTGAGTCGCGCCCATGTGTACTTGTCCTCGCAATTGTTCATCATGAACCCGCTCCACAGGCAGTCCACCGTGCCGTCTGCCAGCGCTTCGTCCTTATCCTCCCACGCCACATGGCGGAAGACAGGCGCATACCCCATGCGCCGGAAGGCTTCGCGCGCCATTTCAACATCCACGCCCTGCGGCGAGCCATCCACGTTGTAGTAGCTGTACGGCTGATATTCGTCGCTGCCGATGATTATTTTCGGCAGATTCTCCCCTTCCTCCGCCCACGCCGACGGCAGGAAGAGCAGCGCAAACAGGAGAAGCAGCGCACTGCTCCTCCCGATAAACCGACCAAGATTCCACTTCTGTTCACGCATGTTTTTTGTCCTTATGCCAGCTGCCGCACGGCGTCCAGCACAATCTGCTGCTGCTGCGCCACGGCGTCGTAGAGGGCAGTGTCCGTCAGCGGCTTTCCCCCGCGCATTTCTTCCGTCAGCGCGAACGCGGCGCGGTACAGCCCGTCAAAGCCGAGGTTCTGCGCCACGCCCTTGAGCGTGTGCGACGCGCGGAACGCCGTTTCCCAGTCCTGCGCTTTCACCGCTTCGGTCAGCTGGGCGTAGGTTTTGTCGTCGGCATACTTCTTCACAAAGCGCAGCACCATCGACTCCTTGGGGATTCTGTTCAGGGTTGCGTCATAATCGCCGCCGACTGCGGCATAAAATTCCTTGAGCGTCATGTGCATTTCCTTTCTTTTGCGTCCAGCAGCAAAAATGCCGTATAATGGAAAATATTCATCCGAATGCGGAATTCCACTTTCCATTATACGGCGACAATGGAGATTGTCAAGCGGGTTACATTCATTGCAGCCGAACTTGCAGAAATTGTGCTGCAATATTACGTTTCCTGCCGATAGCCCCCTTTTTTTACTTTGCTGATGATTCTGTCGAGTGCTTTCACCTGTGTCCATTCTTCACCGCCGATTTGAACAAAGAATGCACGCACCTGTTTGCCCAATTCGATTGCTTCTTCCTCACGTCCCAGCAGTGCAAGTGCACGAACACGCGCCGACTCGACCACCTTTGCATCAATTTCCCCCATCTGCTGGCGCACAATCGGCAGCACCTGATTTAGGGCTTCATTTGCTTCCTTTCCTTGTTTTAATTCGAGCAAATTAGAGATATACGCCATTTTGAAACAGCAGTACAGTGAGTTGTTTTCGCCAAATAGTTTCTGCACTTTTTTAAGCGCATCAACTACAGTCTCCTGTGTTTCCAACCTTCTCCCCATTTCCTGCATAATCGTCACATAATTGTACAGTGCCGTAAAATACGTTTTTGTGTTTTTCGGCGTATGCTCAACAGCAGCCTTCGCGTAAGAAAGTGCCTTTTCATATTCCTCCAGAATATGAAAAACCAATTCGCACCCTTCATAGAAGGCAAACGGCAAATTGTCAACATCCTTCGTTTTTTCTTCCATTAGCTCCGCCAGTGCTTTGATTCGCTCTCTGGGCATACCTGCCAGTCCCATTGCACAAAGCACCTGCGCAAGCTGCCCAGCCGCATCAACCACGCGCTTTGGTTCATCCAACGCTTCCATAAAGCAGGAAATGGCTGCATCCAAATCTTCTTGCGGCACATTTTCCTTGTTCAGCAGTGCAATAGCTGTTTTCTCCGCTCTCATTGCCGCTGCATTCGGATGGTTCAGCGGAATCAGTTCGCCAATTCGGGCAAGGAATTTGCTGGTATTTTCACGCTCCATCTGCTGCGCCTGATTGCCACAGGTCAGCAGCATAAACTCTATATCATCTTCACAAGCGCTGGAAAGATTCGCAATCACTTTTTCGCCATCTTTCACCAAATCGCCGCCCAGAATGGAATCAAGTGCCAAACTGAAACATCCGTCCAAGAAGCGTCCATGTTCTGTCTTTTGAATTTCACCTTGCTTCTTTTGTCGCCACAGTTCCAGTCGTGCGGCAGGAATTTCTCCCCCATGAAGATTCAAAAGGTAAAAAATCGCCACTGTCATGCCGCCCATGGTTTCCACAGGCGCATCATCGAAGTCTGAAATTGCGTACAGCGCCAGCGACATCAGCGGCGCCGTCCGATAATCTGTCTCACGGTAATGCTCTTTGCACTCCTCGAACACCTCCGCCAGCCTCGGCACTTTCTCCATCGGCGGCAGCAGCGGCCGGAAGCTCTCCGCCAGCACGGGGTGCATCGCGTATCCGCGCCAGTTCGATGTCAGCAGGCCGTAATCCGCCGCGGTTTCGAGGGCGGAAAGCACCTCATCCTCCGTGCCGAAGTCGCGCAGGAGGGTCAGCGCGTCCCGCACCGGGATTGTCCACGCCGGAAACGTGGCGAAAACCGCCAGCACCTGCCTTTCGCGGTCGGTCAGCGCGTCGGAGGACACCATCTGGGCGATTCTCTGCGCAATCGCGCTGAATTTGCCGCCCGCCAGCCGCAGCCCCTCCGGGCTGATGCGGTCAAGCTCTTCCAGCAGCTGCGCCATCGTCCAGCGCTTCATCTTCGCCAGATGCGCCAGCAGGATAATCGCCAGCGGATGCCCCGCCACGCGCGAAAGCACCTGATGCAGCGCTTCCGTTTCCGCGCTGCCCATGTTTTTCAAGTACGGGTCGTGCTGGACAAACAGCGCCCTGCTCGCTTCCTCCGACAGCAGCGGCACGGCGATATTCCGGAAGCCCTCGCCCAGCGGGAAGCGCGTCGTCACCAGCACATCGCAGCCCCAATGCTCAATTTCGCGCAGCCCCTCGTCCGCTTCCGGCGGCATATCGACGCTGTCAATCAGCAGCAGCGTCCGCCCCTGATAGGGCGCTTCCAGCTTCTCGCGCACTGTTGAGAGCACGTTCTCCTCCGCCACGCCGTCCAAGCCGTCAAACGCCATGCGCAGGCTCGCCGTCAGACTTTTTTCGTACTGCACCCACGCCATGCGGCTGAACAACTCTTCCTTCGCCAGCCGCGCCAGCGCCTGCCGGGTCATTTCCGTTTTGCCGATGCCGCCCATGCCCGTCACGGCGATTTTGCCGCCCTGCCGAATCGCGTCCGTCAATTGCGGCAGACACGAAGCCGCATCCATGACGTATTCATCCTTTGATAGCCCCTGACGGCACAATTCACAGTTGCGCCCCGTCATCGACAGCGGCACGCGCCGCCCGAACGTGACGTGCGACGAAAGCAGATACAGCGCCTGCGCCGAGTGCTCCTGCGCCTGGCAGAAGTCCAGCAGCTCGCGGCTGCCCATTTCCGGCCCGTAGAACGCCAGCAGCACCAGCCACGAGAGCGTCAGCATGTCCACAAACGTGCGCGGCAGCGTCTCCCGCGATTGCTGCAGGTTCTCAAACACCTGCTCGTGCTCCGGCTTCATGCACTCCTCGTTTTCCATCATCATGCGCACGAAGTCGGGCAGGGCGCGCGTGAGGGCATCCGGGTCATAGTGCGCGCTGCGCAGGAAATCCTGCACCTGCTGGCTCAGGCGAATCAGCGTCTCCCCGGACAGCAGTGCGTTCATCTCCTGCTGCAATTTGGGCGGAAGCGGCTGTACGCCCGTGCGGTTCATCATGTCGCTCAGCCGCCGCGAGCGCTGCGTGCCTCCAAAGAGCGACGCGTGCCATTCCGGCGGAATGATTCCGTCGAGCACCTGCGCCCAGAACTTCACCAGCGTCAAGCCCTTGCGCTCCGCCGCGGGTATCACCCCATGCGGATACAGCCCCGGCAGATTGTCCGTCAAAAAGCGATAGACGTTTTTCGGGGTCAGTACTTCCTTTGTGTTTGCACCGCTTTCCATTTTCCAATTCCACTCCCTCAACCTGATACGATTTCCGAATGTAAACAAGCCAAAATACGCTGCGTATTTTTTCATCTGGCTGCCACGAAGTGGAATGCGCGGACGTCAAAGGGAAAACGCGCAGGCTGATGGCTCATGTTGTTTCGGGAATCGTATGAATTTACCTGTTTAATTATAGCGATTTTCGGCAAGGATTGTCAAGTGTTTTTTCCATATTTGGCTATCATTTTCCTATTTTTTTCGGCAACAAAAAACTCCGGGACGCAATGCCCGGAGAAAGAAATGACAGCTTTTCATGTCGTTTCCAATTGTTTTGGCGCGGCACAAATTCTCCCGCCCTGCGGGATATGCATTTGCTCACTCGTAAGACACCGAGCGTTTCGACGCCGCGTCATCAGGGAAAATGACAATCAGCGTGCGTCCGCGCAGGAGGGCGATTTCCTCGCCGCTTGCATCGTAGTAGACCGTGCGGGAGGTCATGCCGTCGCGCTTCCAATAGCCGGAAATATGCTTGCCGCCCAGGAAGAAATCCGCATTGCCCTCCGCCGTTTCGCCGTTTTCGCCGACGACGTACATAATCGGCTCATTCTTGTTGTTGTGGTTGTAGTCCACGCGCGTGAACTGCACAATCACGTTCTGGAAGGCAATGGCGCTGTCGTCCGAATCACGGTCGGCGTACCAGTTCGTCTTGCTCGTGCCCATGTAGCGCAGGTAGCCGTTCCACTCCTTGCGGTAGACAAGGCGCGAGTTGTAGAGCTTCGCGCTGTCCCCCCATTTGATGTAGACGCGGGTGGCGCTGTCGCCATCGGGCGCATCGTCGGTGAAGCGGAAGGCGTGGTTCGGCGCGACGTGGTCTTCCGGCACGAGGCGGCTCATCGCGGCGACGTTTGCATCCACATCATAAGGGGATTTCGCGCCCGCGCGGCTGGTAAAGTAGCGCTTGAAGTTCGTGCCGCCCGTAATGCCGCTGAAGATAACGCTCCTCAAGTCCGCGCCGAGCCGCTTGATTTCCGCCTTCACGTCGCTTCCTTCCACCTCCTGCTGACCGTAGAACAGGAAGCCGCCGCCCCACTCCTCGCTCAGCCACACATGCCCAATGCGCGCCGAGCGCACGAAGCCGACCGAATCCGGGATCATATCGGAAAAAACGGCGGTGATGCGCGTTTCGTGGCTCCTTGTCAGCGGCGTTTCGTAGAGGATATCCGCACACGCCACGCCCCACGGCGCACGGTTGCCCACGCCGCCGCCGTCATTGCCGATTTGCACCAGCATGGGCAGATAGCGCCCCGTCGCCGCCAGCCCCGCGTACCCCTCCGGCACATAGAGCTTGCTCAGCGTCCGCCCGGTCGTCGGGCTGATGCCGTCGGGCGTTTCATTCTCCCCCGCTTCCGTCAGGGGGATGTTTCGCGCTTCCTTCGGGTCGATGGTCGTTTCTGCCAGCGCCTGCACCAGCAGAAGGCACAGCGCCGTCAACAACGCAGCGATTCGCTTCATCCCTTGCACCCCCGTTACTTCTTAATCGTCGTCACGCCGTCGTCGCAGCGGAAATACACCGTGTTCGGCTCCAGCGTCACGCCATCCTTGGCGAACAGCTCATCCACCGTCAGCAGAATGTACCCCTGCTCGTAGAGCCATTCCGCCATCACTTTCGCGGTGTTTGGCGTGTTGTCCTTGATGTCGTGCATCAGCACAATATCGCCGTCGGTGAACTGCTTCTTCGTCTTGCTCATAATCAGCGACGTACTGCGCCCGCGCCAGTCGTAGGTATCCACTGACCACTGGATGTACGACCAGCCGACTTTCGCCTTGATCATCGCCGGATACACGCCGTAGGGCACGCGGTCATAGCGCGTCGGGATGCCGATGATGGAAATCAGCGCATTGTTGACCTTCTCCGGCATGGCGCGGAGGGTGGCGGCGCTGATTTTCCGCGCGTCGCCGTGCGTCCAGTTGTGGCTGGCGACGGCGTGACCCTCGTCGTGCGCGCGCTGCACCAAATCGGCGTAGGGCTTCATGTTCTTGCCAATCATGAAGAAAGTGGCGGGCGCGCCGACCTCCATCAGGCTGTTGAGGACTTTGGTGGAGTTGGTGCGCGTCGGGCCGTCGTCAAACGTCAGCGCGACGGTCTTATAATAGGAAAGATTGTCCGTCTCGATTTGCGCCTTTTCGGTCATGTACGGGCGAATATCGGGGTAGAACAGCGTCGTCTCAATCAGCGTGTGATGCTCCGGATAGAACGCGTCCGCCGAGAGGTGAATGACCAGCGACATGCCGTGCAGCGTGAAGTCGAGATTTCGCAGCCCCTCGTCCGACAGCACCTGCGCAACGGCATCCGGGTCAGGCGTTTCATCCGGGAAATAGTAGTTGATTTGGGCTTTGAGCTTCTCGCGCAGAATCGTCCAGCCCTCGCTGCCTTCGGGGAAAATGTCCGTCAGCAGGATTCTTTCGCCGGTCGTCATGTCGAACGTGCGGCTGGTGAACTCCTGCGCAATCAGGTCGCGGTGGTAGGTCGTGCGCGCCTGCACGAGGAAGCTCATCCACGTCAGCCCCGTTTTGCTATGGCGGATTTCGACGTCCAGCCGGCTGTTTTTATCGCCGTTTGCTTTCCCTGCTTGGAGCGTCGGGGCGATTTTGTCCGCGTACGCCTGCGCCAGCCCATTGATTTCGTCATCGACGCTCGTCAATGCGGTTTTGACCGACCACAGCCGGATGCCGCTCTTGTTGCTCTGCTTGGAATCGGTATACTTCGCCGTCACGCGGTGGCACGCCTGCATTCCGCCCTCCGCCGATGCGGATGCGGGCAGCATCGTCAGCAGAAGGATAGCTACAAGCAGGCAGGCAATGTACTTCTTCATCATCGGAATGCTCCTTTCCAATGGGATGCGGGGGATTTTTCCCGTAGAAACTGCAAATTTCGCGCATTTTCGTGCGAAAAAAGGGGCAAACGCGCATCAATACTGCGTTGTGACCCCGTCCAGGCAGCGCCAGTACGCCTGATTCGCTTCCAGCGTCACGCCGTCCTTGGCGAACAGCTCGTCCACCGTCAGCAGCATGAAGCCACGCTCCTCCAGCTTCGGGATGAACATCTCCGTCGCCTTGGCGGAGTTGATTTTCATGTCGTGCATGAGGATGATGCCGCCGTCCTTGGTGCTGGCAGCAATGGTATTGGCGGTGCGGTAGGCATCGGGGCCCTGATCGCCGCCGCTCCAGTGCTGCGCCTCCGCCGTCCACTGAATCAGCGGCCAGCCGACGCCGTAGCTGCCCATGCGCTGCCACTGTCCACCGGGTGCGCGGGCGTACGCCGGGGCAATGCCGATGGCGGCGATATGCGCGCGGTTGACCTTGTCGTACATGGCGCGGAACTTGCCGCCCTGCTCCTGATTCGCGTACAGGTGCTCGTAGAAGTGCGTCCCAATCGCGTGCCCCTCGTCGTGCTCCTGCCGCGCCAGATAGGCGAAGTCGCTGACGCGGCTGCCGACAAGAAAGAACGTCGCGCGCGCGCCGGTTTTCATCAGCGCATCCAGCACATGCGGCGTAATCCATTGGTTCGGGCCGTCGTCATACGTCAGCGCGCAGAAGCGGTACAGGCTCGCGTTGTCCGTTTGCCGCTGCGCTTCTTCGGTCATGTACGCGCGAATCTGCGGATAGTACAGCGTCGCCTGCATCAGCTGCGGATGATTTTCGTAGACCGACGGCAGCGGAATGACCAGCGACATGCCATAGAGCATGAAATCCGCCTGAGCGAGATTTTCGCAGAGCGCCTCGACCGCCGCCGCTTCGGGCGTTTCGTCCGGATAATAGGCGTTTGCCGCGTCGCGCACCGCTTGTTCCAGCAGCTCCCACGCGGGCGAATCCGCCGGGAAAATGTCGGCAAGCGTGATTCGCTGCCCGGTCAGCATATCGTAAGTGCGCGTGGTGAACCGCACCTGCTGAATCTGCCGATGGTACTCCTGCCGCGCCTGCACCATGAAGCTCATCCAGCTCATTCCCGTCCGGCTGTGGAGGATACGCACGGTGAGCGCGCTGTTCTGCGTGCGCTCCCTGCCCGGCTTTTGGAGCAGGGGCGACAGTTCCGCCGCGTAGCCATCCGCCAGCGCGTTCAGCTCGGCATCCACCGTGCCCAGCACGGTTGTGATGTGCCACACGCTGATGGACGCGCCGCTTTGCGCGGTGGATTTCTGCTCGGCCATCGTCACCCGATGGCAGGGCTGAATCGGCGTGCCGTCCGTTTCGGCGGATGCGACCGTCACCATACACAACGAAAGAAGCAGGCAAATCCATCCCAGAAGCAGTCGCTTTTTTCCTTTTTTCATGGGCGGATGCCCTCCTTTCGCGCAGTGTTATACTATTTCCAGATAAGAATGCGCCAAGATGCGCCGCGAATTTTTCATTCTGGCTAACGTGAATGAAACGCAGCGTAGCAGCGCTACGCTAAGTGGAATGAACGGACGCCAGAATGGAAAAGGCGCAAGCAGATGGCGCAGGTGAATCTGGAAATCGTATTATCCCTCCGCGTCCGTCAACCCCGTCAAGCCCTCCTGCGTGCGCAGGTTGACGTAGCTGTTAAACACCTGCTCCACCTTCTGCGGATTCTCCTCGACCACGAATGTCATGCCGCCGTCGTCCGTCGGCTCGATGCGCGTCACCAGCACCTGCTCCTCGCCGTCGGGGTTGTCCTCCATCTCCAGCAGCACGGCATATTCGATGCCGTCCAGCGGAATCACCGCGCCGAAGCGGAAGCGCATCACCGTGCCGTCAGGGGCGGTCAGCTCAATCAGCGGTTCGCCCATTGCTTCCAGTTTGCTGCCCTCGTCGTTATTCGTCATCGCCGCTGCCCTCGTTCACCAGCTGGAGAAATTTGTCGAACACCGCCTGCTGAACGGCCTCATCTTCCACCTGAATATAGCTTTCCGTGCCGTCCTCTTCCTGCGCGACTTGCATGATGAACACCTCGCACTGCCCGTCCTCCGGCGCATCCGCCTCGGAGAGCGCAATGTACAGTTCGCCCTCGTGCTCAATCGTCGCCAGATGCTGGAAGCGAATCGGCGCGCCCGTCTCGTCGTCAATCAGTTCAATGATGTTGTCCTGTTCTTCCATTTTCGCTGCCTCCTGTTGCTGCTGGTTGCGGCAGGTGTCCAGATACTGCTGCAAAATCACCGCCGCCGCTACCTTGTCCACATTGTGCTTGCGCTCCGCCCGGTGCATGTTGCCCTCGATGAGCGCGTTCGTCGCGGTCACAGTCGTCAGCCGTTCATCCTGATAGACGACCGAAAGCCCCGCTTTTTCCAGCTGTTCGCAAAACGCTTTGACCTTTTCGGACTGGAAGCCCGCCGTGCCGTCCATATTCAGCGGCCAGCCGGAAAGCACCTGCGTCGTGTCGTAGCGCTGGCAGATTTCCACCACCTTGCGCACGTCCGGCCCGTAACCGACGCGGTAGATGGTGTCGATGGGCGTGGCAATCAGGCGCGACGCGTCCGAAACCGCCACGCCGATGCGCGCGTCGCCGATGTCCAGCGCGATAATCCGTTCGTTCATGTTTCTTTACTCCGCGTATTTTTCCGCGCCCTTGCCCGCCACCGCGAGGCACGGCTCGGCGGTCAGCACCTTGTGCGCCACGTCCATCACCATTTCCGGCGTCACGGCTTCGATGGCGGCAATCGTCTTTTGGTGGTCAGTCGGATGGCCGTTGAGCAGCGTTGAGCGCCCCATCGCCTGCATCCGGCTGCCGGAGCTTTCCAGCCCCATCAAATAGCCCGACCGAAGCTGCGTTTTGCTGTCGCGGAACTCCTTGTCCGTCATGCCGTCCTTCAGGAAACGCTTGAGTTCGCTGTCGATTTCCTCCAGCACCTTATCGCCGTTCTTCGGGCTGATGCCGGCGTAAATGCCGTATGTGCCGATGCCCTGATACGAGTTCGGGTAGGTGTAGATGGAGTACGCCATGCCCAGCTCTTCGCGGATGCGCTGGAACAGCCGGGAGGACATCGCGCCGCCCAGCACGTTGTTCATCACCGCGACGGCATACACGTCGTCCGTGCCGTACGCGAATCCCGGATAGCCAAGGCAGATGTGCAGCTGCTCGGTGTCCTTTTCCTTCACAACGTGCCGTCCGGTCAAAACCTGCTGTTTCGGCACAACGAGTGCGCTTTCGCCGCCCTGCCAAGTGCCGAAGTATTTTTCCATCAGCGCCTGCACCTGCGCGGGCTCATAGTTGCCCGCCAGCGCCACCACCGTTTCTCTCGGCAGGTAGTGCTTGTTCTTGTAGTCCATGAGGTTCTTGCGGGTGTACGCCGCGACCTGTTCCGCCGGCCCCAGAATCGGCTGCCCCAGCGACTGCGTGCCAAACTGCGCCTTCGCCAGCAGGTCATGCACCAAATCTTCGGGCGAATCCTCGTCCATCGAGATTTCTTCCAGCACAACGCCGCGTTCCTTGTCCAGCTCCTTCTCGTCCATCGTCGCGTTCATCACCATGTCGGCGATGATGTCGATGGCGAGCTCGATGTCCTCGTCGATGACCTTGGCGTAGCAGCAGGTGCAGTCCTTGCCCGTGAAAGCGTTCAGCTGCCCGCCGACCGCGTCCATTTCCTCGGCAATCTGCCGGACGGTGCGCTTCGTCGTTCCCTTGAAAATCATGTGCTCAATGAAGTGGGACAGGCCGTTTTCTTCCGGCGTTTCCATCATCGAACCCACATGCATCCACGCGCCGATAGACACCGACCGCAGATGCGGCAGGCGTTCCCCCAGCACACGCAGGCCATTGGGCAGCACCCATTCATCACGCATACATTCATCAGCTCCCGCTACGTTTTTCAGTATGCTATCCATTTGATTCCTTTCTGATGCACAATTGCATCGTTTCGTACGATTCCCCCGAAAAAGCAGAAAATTCGCAAAAGCCCGGTGCAATCGCAGGGACTTTTGCGAATTTCTATGATAATCCAGTTTTCTAATGTTCCAGTTACGACCTACTATGCAAGTGGCGATCGCCGAAGGGGTCAAGGGGGCGATCGGAAAGCCCCCTTGCGTGCCCGCAGGCGCGTCTCCCTGCAACAAAAGCGACCTTTTATGCAGAAAATTCAACCAAATCAGCAATCAACCACTGAAAGGTTGTCGGAAACGCGATTAGTTCCGACCATCCCGACGCGGAGGACGCGCGCGGAAGCCTTCCGCACGACGCGGGGCAGCCGCGGCGGTGTTGTCGTAGGTGATGTCGTTGCGCACGAGGTTCACACGACCCTGCGCGTCGATTTCCGCGACCTTCACTTCCAGCGTGTCGCCAATCTTCACGACGTCCTCGACCTTCTCCACGCGGTGGTTCGCCAGCTTGGAGATGTGAATCATGCCGTCCTTGCCGGGCAGCAGCTCGACAAACGCACCGAAGTTCATGATGCGCACGACCTTGCCCGTGTACACCTCACCAACCTCGATGTCCTTCGCGATGCCCTCGATGATGCGGCGCGCCTTGTCGGCAGCTTCCGCGTCGGGGGTGGAAATGAACACGCGGCCGTCGTCCTCGATGTCAATCTTCACGCCGGTTTCGGCAATAATCTTGTTGATCATCTTGCCGCCGGGTCCGATAACCTCGCGAATCTTCTCCGGATTGATGGTGAAGCGGACAATCTTGGGCGCGTACTTGCTCAGTTCCTTGCGCGGCTCGCCGATGCAGCTGAGCATCTTTTCGAGGATGAACAGGCGGCCCTTGAGCGCCTGCGCCAGCGCGGTTTCGAGAATCGTGCGGTCAATGCCCGCAATCTTGATGTCCATCTGGATGGCGGTGATGCCGTTCATGGAACCAGCGACCTTGAAGTCCATGTCGCCAAGGAAGTCTTCCAGGCCCTGAATGTCAGTCAGGACAGCCACCTTGCCGGACTCCACGTCCTTAATCAAGCCCATCGCGACGCCCGCGACCGGCGCGTGAATCGGCACGCCCGCGTCCATCAGGGACAGGGTGGAACCGCACACGGACGCCATGGAGGACGAGCCGTTGGAGGACAGGATTTCGCTCACCAGGCGCATTGCGTAGGGGAACTCTTCCTCAGAGGGGATGACGGGCAGCAGTGCGCGCTCCGCCAGTGCGCCGTGGCCGATTTCGCGGCGGCCGGGGCTCTTGAGGCGCCCCGCTTCGCCCGTGGCGTACGGCGGCATGTTGTAGTGGTGGATGTAGCGCTTGAAGTCCTCGCTGGACAGGCCGTCCAGCACCTGGCCCTCGCTGGTAGAACCGAGCGTGGTCACGGTCAGCGCCTGCGTCTGACCACGGGTGAACACGGCAGAGCCATGCACGCGCGGCAGCACGCCCACTTCGCACCAAATCGGGCGGATTTCCGTCACGCCGCGGCCGTCGGGACGAATGCCCTGCTCGATAATCTTCTTGCGCATGACTTCCTTGTTCAGGTAGTACAGCGCATCGGCGATTTCGGCTTCGCGCTCCGGGAACTGCTCCGCCAGCGCTTCGATGGTTTCCTGCTTGACCTGCGCTTCACGCGCCTGACGCTCCTGACGGTTGAAGGTGTCGAACACCCACACGCACTTGTCGTAGGCGAATTCACGCACGGCCTGCTTCACGTCGTCGCCAGTCACGTTCAGCGGCACTTCGACCTTTTCCTTGCCGATTTCCGCCACAATCTTGTCCTGGAACTCAACGAGCTTCTTGATGTACTCGTGACCGAACATGATGGCGTCGAGCATCGCCGTTTCGCTGACCTCGTTCGCGCCCGCTTCCACCATCATGATGGCGTCCTTCGTGCCGGCGAGGTAAACGTGCATATCGCTCTTTGCGCGCTGCTCTTCATCGGGGTTGATGACGTACTGCCCGTCCACGCGGCCGACAACCACCGCGCCCGTCGGGCCGTTCCACGGAATTTCGCTGACCGCCAGCGCGATGGACGAACCGATCATCGCGGGGATTTCCGGCGGCACATCCTGCTCAACGCTCAGCACGGTCACAACAACCTGCACATCGTTGCGCATTCCCTTGTTGAACAGGGGGCGCAGCGGGCGGTCGATCAGGCGGCAGGTCAGGGTCGCCTTTTCGGTCGGACGGCCTTCACGCTTGATGAAGCCGCCGGGAATCTTGCCCACGGAGTACTGCTTTTCCTCCACGTCCACAGCCAGCGGGAAGAAGTCCACGCCGGGACGGGGGGTCGGCGCCATCGTCGCGTTCACCATCACGACGGTATCGCCCAGATGCACCCAGACGGAGCCAGCCGCCTGTTCGCAGTATTTGCCGAATTCCAGCGTCAGCTCGCGGCCCGCCAGATCCATGCTGTACTTTTTGCTTTCCATTGAGAATCTCCTTATACTCAGTCGTAGAGTGTGTTTCTAAAATGAGACCGGTGCAGTTTCGAGCAGATTTTCTTGCAATTCAAGGATGAAAACCGAAGGTTTACTGGCGGTAAATCGAGGTTTGAAGACGCAGAAGCGCAAGAAAAGATGCCGAAAATGCTACCGGGCGAATTTAGAAACACACGCTTAGGAAGGCAGCCATCCGCCTTCCTGAACCGCCCGGAGATGCTATCATATGAAAACCCCCTGAATCAGGTGATTCGGGATTTTCAAGGGATAACATCTCCAGACCCTGCCCATGTTCTGCGCCGCCTTGCCGCAAAAAGCCGCCGTGAGGAGGAATGCACAGGGGGATTCTCCCCTGCCGCGTGTCTCCAGACGGCGGCTCTTGCGCGCAAAGCCGCCGAGTTCTGCGATAATTACTTACGCAGGTTCAGCTTAGCGATCAGCGCACGATAACGCTCGATGTCGGTCTTCTTCAGGTACTCCAGCAGACCACGGCGACGGCCGACCATCAGCAGCAGACCACGGTTGGAGTGGTGGTCGTTGCGGTTGGTCTTCAGGTGCTCGTTCAGGTGGTTGATGCGGTCGGTCAGCAGGGCAATCTGCACTTCGGGAGAACCGGTGTCGCCTTCATGCTGGGCGTAGGTGGCAATGATTTCGCTCTTGGTCATGGAATTTCATCCTCCAAATTTTTATTTCGGGCAATGCCCGTGGGCAATCGCCTGTTCACGCAGTGCGCCGTCGGAGTCTTCGGTCGTCCGCGCAAACGGTTCGCAGACCCATCCATTATTGTATCAGATTTTTTCCCGTTTGTAAATGGTTAATTCGCGCCTTTCGGGAAAATTTCAGGCAATTTGCTGGGAAAATTAGTACGCTTTCGCGAAATACATGACCTTCTTCGCCTTTTTGCCGCAGCAGACGCAGGTATCGCCGAACCATTCCTTTTCCTGGTCAAAGGGCATATTGCGGGAGGAGGCATTGAATTTCTCCTTGATTTCGTCCTCGCACGCGCGTTCGCCGCACCACATGGCCTTCGCGAAGCCATTTTCGACGGCAGCGCCCAGTTCTTCCATGTTGTGGACGACGTGGGTCTTTTCGTCGCGGAACTTCTTCGCCTGGTCAAAGAGCGTCTGCTGAATGTCGTCCAGCAGCGCCTTCAATTCGTCCGCCAGATTTTCCAGCGGCAGCGTCACCTTTTCACACAGGTCGCGACGGAACACGGTCACAACGCCGTTTTCGAGGTCGCGCGGGCCGACTTCCAGCCGCACCGGCACGCCCTTCATCTCCCAGTCGTTGAACTTGTAGCCTGCGGACACCGTGTCGCGGTCGTCGAGCTTGACGCGGATGTCCGCCGCCTTCAATTCCTCAAACAGCTTCTCGCACGCCTCCGTCACGCCCGGCTTGTGCGCCGCAATCGGCAGGATGACCGCCTGAATCGGGGCAACGCGCGGGGGCAGGCGCAGGCCGCGCTCGTCGCCGTGGGTCATGATAATCGCGCCAATCAGGCGGGTCGATACGCCCCAGCTCGTTTCCTCGGCGTAAGTCAGCTTGCCTTCCTTGTTCTGGAACTGAATGCCGTACGCCTCGGCGAAATTCGTGCCGAAGTTGTGGCTCGTGCCTGCCTGCAGCGCCTTGCCGTCCTGCATCATGGCTTCCATGGAGTACGTCGCACGCGCACCAGCGAACTTTTCCTTCTCCGACTTCTGCCCGACATACACCGGCAGCGCCATCACGTTTTCCGCCACTTCCTGATAGACGTGCAGCATCTGCATCGTTTCTTCCTGCGCTTCCTCGGCGGTCGCGTGGATGGTGTGACCCTCCTGCCAGAGGAATTCGCTCGTGCGCAGGAACGGGCGGGTCGCCTTCTCCCAGCGCATGACGGAGCACCACTGGTTGTACTTCATCGGCAGGTCACGCCACGTCTGCACCCACTTGGCGTACATCGTGCAGAAGATGGTTTCGGAGGTCGGGCGCACTGCCAGACGCTCCTGCAATTTTTCCGTGCCGCCCTGCGTCACCCACGCCACTTCCGGCGCGAAGCCTTCCACATGCTCCGCCTCCTTCAGCAGCAGCGATTCCGGAATCAGCATCGGGAAATACACATTTTGATGACCCGTTTCCTTGAAGCGCTTGTCCATTTCCGCCTGAATGCGCTCCCAAATCGCGTAGCCGTAGGGGCGCACGATCATGCAGCCGCGAACGGGCGCGTAGTCGCACAATTCCGTCTTGAGGATAACGTCGGTGTACCACTGGGAGAAATCCTCGTCGCGGGGGGTGATGTGGGTGACAAATTCCTGTTTCTTTTCCTTGGCCATGATTTTTCCCTCCATATTGATGATTGATGATTCGAGGCGATACTATTTCCTGATGAGAATGCGCTAAGATGCGCCGCGAATTTTTCTCGCTGGCTAACGCGAATGAAACGCAGCGTAGCAGCGCTACGCTAAGTGGAATGAGCGGACGACAGCGGGGAAAAGGCGCAAGCAGATAGCACAGGCGAATCTGGAAATAGTATGAGAAAAAGCCTCCGCCTCTGCTGATTTTGCAGGGACGAAGGCATTGCGGATTGCATTGCTTCGCGGTACCACCCGGCTTAGGGCAAAGGCGGATGTTCCCCCTTGTCCTCTCTCTTGCGTCCGCTCTCGGAGACGAACCGGCGGGGATTAGCCGCAGCTCCCGGTCGGGATGACGCGCCCGCTCCCCATGCGCCTTCCACCGCCGCGCACTCGCTTTCCGGGACGTTCCTCGCGTCAGAACCGTTCATTGCTCTGCTGTGATTATACACCACGCCCGCCGCAAATGCAAGCACTCCGCGCAAATTATTTGGTGCTGCATGAAATATAGGGTCGGTCGCGCCCATATGGCGCGGCAATGCGCAAGTGGTAGGAAGAGCGGCTTGGGGGCGCGTCTGCGGACGCGCGAAGTTACTGGCAGGAACGCTTCGCTGCCTGCGCCTTTGTTGACTGTTCCTTTTGAATTGGTCGGACGAGGAACAGTTGGGGCGTTGCCCCAAACCCCACCAGAGGCTCTGCCTCTGGACTCCGCAAGGGGCAGACGAAAAGGGACGAAGTCCCCCCTTGACCCCTTCGCGCGATTGAGTTGGTTGCTTTTCCCCGCTCCTCTCGCGTGCGGCTTTTTGGTGCTTCGCCTAAATTATTATTTCCCCCACAGCGGCCGCGGATACTCGCCTTCCTCTGCCTTGCGCAGCATCGCCTTGGCGACGACTGCCCTGTCCTCGTGGTACGTCACGCCGTACCAGCGGTCGGGGCAGGTCAGCACGCGCGCCGTCGCCCGGTGGCGGTCAAGCTGGCGGCTGACGGCGGTCGGCAGGTAATACTCCGCCTTCATCGGGTTGTTCTCCATTGCCTCGTTCAGGAAGGGCACGAAGCCCTCCGCCAGCGCATCGAGGAAATCCGGCGTAAAGCCCCAGCAGTTCATGCTGACGGTCGTATCGTCCGGCAGGCGGCGGTACATTTCGCCATCCTCCGTGAACAGCGGGCCGTCGCAGCTGGCGATAATGTGCGTGCGCTCGCGCACCTCCTTCAGGAAGCCGAACTCGTTGACCGTGCACACGCCGCGCGACACATAGCCGTTCTCCGTCAGCGTATTCTTCAGCGCGTAGCCAACCATGAAGTACTCGCCGCGCTTGCCCCGCAGCGTCCGCAGGTACTCATACGCCAGCTTGAACGCGCCCGCGCCGTAGTAATCGTCCGCGTTGATGACGAGGAACGGCGCATCGAGGAATTCGCGGCAGCACAGCACCGCGTGCCCCGTGCCCCACGGCTTCACGCGCCCTTCCGGGACGGAAAAGCCATCCGGCAGCTTATCTAATTGCTGGAAGGCGTAGTTTGCTTCCATCCCTGCCGGCACGCGCGAACCGACCATCGCCTTGAAGGCATCTTCTATCTCGTGCTTAATCAGGAACACGACGCGGCGGAAGCCCGCCTGGTACGCATCGTACAGGCTGTAATCGAGGATGACCTCGCCGTCCGGGCCGACCGGATCCAGCTGCTTCAGTCCCCCGTAGCGGCTGCCCATGCCCGCCGCCATCATCACCAAAATCGGTTCTTTCATGGCTGATTCCTCCTGCTGATGAGTTTTTCCTGCCGCCATTATAGCGCGAATCTGCAATTTTTACAATCTGCAAACGGAAAAAACGCGCTATCAGGTTGCGCAAACCAGAATTTTGTCGTATAATAGAAACTGATTTAGAATGCAAGGAGGAACATTCCTCATGGACTTTTTGAAAACGCTTCTGGCGTATGTCGCGCTGACCGTCGCCTTCTCCGTTCAGGAAGGGCCGCTGCCGCAGGATGTCCCGACCCCGACGCCCCTGCCGCCGAACGTGACGGCATCCCCGATTCCCAACGCGCCCGCCGCGACCGACGTGCCCACCGCCACGCCGACGGCCTCGCCCATCCCCGAACCCACGATTACGCCCAACATGGGCTACAGGACCGTGCAGTGGCAAGACCGCGGCTCAGGCGTGCTGAAGGTGCAGAAAAAGCTGATTGAGCTGGGCTATCTGGCAGAGGGCGAGGATGACGGCGCGTACGGCAGCAAGACGACCGCCGCCGTCCGCCGTTTCCAGAAGGCGAACGGGCTGTCCGTGGACGGCATTGCGGGTCAGGCGACGCAGACGCGCCTGTTTGAAGACCCGAACGTTGTGCCTTATTCCCCGCCGACCGTGCCGCCGACGGCGACCCCGACCCCCGCGCCGGAAACGCCCGCGCCGAGCGCCGCGCCAACGGCATCTCCGGCGGATGATCTACCTCTGCCGGGCGCGTCCGGCGATTTCCCGGTGGATACGGTGACGACCGAAGCGCCGGTATATACGCCGGATGGCTTGACGCTGCTCCCGAATGGCAGCATCTTCCTCGGCAGCGGCGGCAATGGACAGGCGCTGACGATGACCGTCACGCAGGATGGCGTGGGCTACACACGCCGTCCGAGCCTGTGGGTGAACACAGTAGGCAGCCCGGTCATGTCCCTGCGCGAGCTGGCGGCTTGCATCGACGACTGGCAGCTGGATGTCAGCGAAAGCGGCGTGTGGGTGCTGTCCGCGGCAGGCTACACGGTCGTCGTCCGCGAGACGGACAGCGGTTTATCCGTGATGGTGGATGGCAGCGCAATTGCGATGGAATCCGGCGCCGTCCGGCTGGACAACGGCGAAGTGTACATCTCCGACATGTTCCTGCGCACGGCGCTCCGCGCGACGACCATCTACGACAGTGACGAACAGTCGCTGATTCTGTTCGTGCGGAACAAGTCCGTCAGCACATCGGCAGACTGAAGGGAATTCGGAATTCGATGGTTTGTTCGCGATTCCGCGAAAAGCAAAAAGAATCGCCCGGTACATCTGTGTTTGGCAGATAACCGGGCGGTTTTTTTATACTATTTCCAAATGAGAATGCGCCAAGATGCGCCGCGAATTTTTCACGTTGGCTAACGCGAATGAAACGCAGCGTAGCAGCGCTACGCTAAGTGGAATGAGCGGACGCCAACGGGGAAAAGGCGCAAGCAGATGGCGCAGGTGAATTTGGAAATAGTATTAGTTGTACTCCACCGTCTCCTGATACGCCTTATACGTTGACGTGCAGAGCAGCTTGCGGTCGACTTCCTTGCCGTTCTGATACCAGATTTGGTAGGTTTCGACGACGTAGCCAGTGCGCTTTTTGATGGTCGTCTCCTGCGTACCGGCGGCGAGTTTCGTGTTCTGGACGTACTTGGTGTCGCTCGGCGGGTCAATCGTGCGCGTGACAGTGCTTTCCAGGTCAATCGACACGCCATCGGGCAGGAGCATCCCGTAAATTTCGACGGTGCACTTCTGCTTGGAATAATTCGCGACGATGTAAATCGGCCACTCGGTATCGTTCTTGAACTTGAAGTCCAGGTTCGGCCAGTTGACCGTCGCGTCCATCCCCTTCTGGACGTAGGAACTCGGCCACGCGTGCGGGCTGCGGTAGACGATTTCCAGATTCGCGCGCGCGACGGCGTTGAAGAGCGTCGAGCTGGTCTGGCATACGCCGCCGCCCACCTCCGGCACGCTCTGACCGCCGGAAATCGCCGTTGCTTCCTTGTAGCCCTTCGCCGCCGTGCGCTGCCCCGTCGCCTGATTGAAGGAGAACGTATCCCCCGGCGCAACCTTATAGCCGTTGATGGCTTGGCAGGACAGATCGATGTTCGTGTTGCGGTTGGAATTGCTGGTGGTTTTCGTCGTGTAGGTGGAAATGCGCCCGAACTTGCCCACAATCTGTGATTTTGTCACGTCCGCCAGCACCGTGTCCGACTGCAAACGCAGGGAGGCGGTGTAATTGCCCATGTCCAGCACGCCCGTGAGCGTCTGATAGACGCTGTTGGCATCCAAATACGCGCCGCTGATGTCGCTGTTGAAGGTGAACTGCTTCGTCGCCGGGTCAAAGGACTCCACCGTCGCGTTGACGGGCGTGCAGGTCACATCCGCCGCGATATTCTCCGCGATTTTTCGCACGGCATCGCGGTCGTAGGTGATTTGCGTCTGAAGCGTCACGGGGCTTTGCTGCATCGCGCGAATCGTCGCGACGCGCTCGCTCAGCGGCGTCCGCCCCGAACCGCGCAGGGCGGTTGTGTTCCCGCGCCCAGCGGCATAGGCAACTGCCGCCATCTCGCTCACGTTGCGGTAGAGCGGCACGTCGTAACCCGTGATGTCGTAGGTGTACGCATCCGCCACCACATGCAGGTTCACGCGGGAATTGTCCACGCCGCCCTGCCCCAAGGCGCTTTCGGCGTCCGCGCGGGTCATTCCGCCAACGTTGATGCCGTCAATCGTCACGCCAGGGAAAATGCGGTCGGTGTTGACCAGCGCGACCGCCTCATTGAAATTCGCGATTCGCTCTGCGTCATACCGGATGATGCTGCCGTTGACGAACGCCAGCGTCGGCAGGCCGGACAGCTCCATGCCCAGCATCTGCGGCGCGGCAAGCAGCAGCAGCCCCGCCGTGCACGTCAGCGAAATCAGCATGACAAGCAGCCATAGGAAGGTGCTGCTGCGCTTTTTGCGCCCCTTGCGCGGTTTGCGTGTCGTTTTCCGCTTCGGCGCGGATGGACGCTTGCCCGTGGGTGTGCCGCGTGTTTTGGGCGGGGCACTCCGGCGCGCTTCCTCTTCTATCAGCCGCTGTGAGCGTCCCTTCGGCTGGCGCATGGCGGGCTGGCGCGGCTTCGTCTCCGGCGCCAATTTTTCCGTCAGGCGCGTCTGCTGGCTGCGGCGCGGGCGCTGCGTTCCGCCCGAAATGTTGCTCATGTCATTCCTCCAAAATGGATTCCAGCCCTTGCACAGCGGCTGCTGCGGAGGGCTGGTGTGTGATTTATACTATTTCCAAATGAGAATGCGCCAAGATGCGCTGCGAATTTTTCGCTCTGGCTAACGGGAGTGGAATGCAGCGTAGCAGCGCTACGCTAAATGGAACGACCGGACGCCAGAACGGAAAAGGCGCAAGCAGATGGCGCAGGTGAATCTGGAAATAGTATTACTTGCTGTTTTCCTCGTTCCGGTGCGCCATGTGGTAAGTCAGCGTCTGCAAGCTGTCCGTCAGGTGAACATTGACCACCAGCATGTCGTCCGGATGGGTCAGATCGGTCGGCGCGAAGTTCCACACCGCGCGGATGCCGCAGGCGTAGAGCTTGTCCAGCGCTTCCTGCGCGACGCGTCGGGGCAGTGCCAGCACCGCAATATCCGGCATGTTCTCCTTCAGGAAGTTCGGCATTTCCTCCATGCTGTACACGGGAATATCGCCCACCGGCACGCCGATTTTCTCCGGGTCGTTGTCAAACATCGCCAGCGGCCGGAAGCCCTCGCGCTGGAACGTCGGATATTTCGCAATCGCGCAGCCGATATTGCCCGCGCCCACGATAATCTCCGTATGCTCACGGTCAAGTCCCAGAATTTCGCCAATGTGCATTTTCAGATCCGACACCTTATACCCGTACCCCTGACGTCCGAAGCCGCCGAAGCAGTTGATGTCCTGCCGAATCTGCGACGGCGTGAGGTGCATCCGCTCGCCCAGCTCCTGTGACGAAATCTGCTCCACACCTGCGCTTTCCAGTTCCCGCAGATGCCGATAATATCCCGGCAGCCGACGGATTACCGCGTCAGACACATGCCCTGCCATCCTCATTCTCCTCCAGTGCATTTGTTATCTTGGGGCATTTTCGCCCAATTCCTTCATGTGAAAGGAATATCAATCTGATTGTAGCACACTTTTTGGTTTTGTGCAACCTTGCTGGAAAGATTCCGGGGATTTTTTCGCGCTTCACAGCTGTCGTGAAAGGGGGATTTATCGGATGACAGCCGATATTGCTGTGATATGCAGGCAGTTTTTTCTTGCTGCTCCAGTCGCCTCTGCGGAGGCGAGGTTGTTACTTTCTGGCGCGCCAGAAAGTAACAAAAGAACGCCCAGAGGGGGCTGAAGAGCGTGCAAGTCTGGACTTCAGCCCCCTCTGGACTCCCCCCCGCCACCCATGTTTATTGGGGAAAGAGCGGCTGTTGTTGCCCAGCTTGACCGCATTTTTCAGTTTGGCTTTTGTCCGGCTTTTGTTGTCTTGCTTGCGGATTTCGGGAAAAGCGCGTTACTTTCGGTGATTCCGCGTTTCGCCGCGGAGGAAGTCGCCCGTTTGGGTCGCGAAGGGGACGTCCATGCGGATGATTTCACCGCCGATGCCCAGCGTATCGACGATTTCGCCCGTCTTTTCGCGCAGGAACGGCGTCGCCTCGAATGCGTGCACGCCCGATGGCGTCAGCAGTTCGATTGTCTCGCCCGCCTTGAAGCGATTTTTGAGCAGAAAGCGTGTGCCGCGCCCATCGCGGCTGCCCTCCACCACATGCGCCAGATATTCCCGCTCCTGATGGAAGCCGTCCGCGCCGCCGGGATTTGCTGGCTTGCCCAGCGCAAAGCCAGTGTCGCTGTCACGGTGGCTCGCGCAGGATAATTCCGCCATCAAGCCGGGGAGCGCCGCCGCGAAATCGCCGCCATCCGCCAGCAGATCCAGCGCACGACGGTATGCCGCCGTCACCGTCGCGACGTAATACGCCGTTTTCATCCGCCCCTCGATTTTGAGGCTCTTGATGCCCGCGTCCACCAGTTCCGGCAAAAGCGGCATCAGGTTCAAATCATGCGCGGAAAATATGTATGTGCCGTTTTCGTCCTCGCACACGGGCATGTACTCGCCGGGGCGCTTCTCCTCCACCACGCTGTAATGCCAGCGGCACGGCTGGGCGCATTCGCCCTGATTGCCGCTCCGCCCCGCCATGGCCGCGCTGAGCAGGCACCGCCCGCTGTACGCCATGCACGATGCGCCATGCACAAACGTCTCGATTTCCATCTCCGGCACGCGGCGGATGATTTCCTTCGCCCGCGCGATGGACGTTTCCCGCGCCAGAATCACACGTTCACAGCCCATATCGCGATAGACGCGCACGGCTTCCGCGTTGACGGTGCTCGCCTGTGTGCTGACGTGCAGGGGCAGCTCCGGCACTTCGCGGCGCAGGGCGGCAATCGCGCCCAAATCGCTGACAATCGCCGCATCCACGCCGATGTCCCGTGCTGCTTTCGCCGCCGCCACGAAATCATCCATCTGGTCGTCAAACGGGAAGATGTTCATCGTCAGGTAGAACTTCTTGCCCGCGCCGTGCATCTTTTCGACCGCCTGCGTCAGCGCCTCCTCGTCGAAATTGCCCGCGAAGGCGCGCAAGCCGAACTGCCGCATACCGCCATAGACCGCGTCCGCGCCGAAATGCAGTGCCGCCTCCAGCGATTCAAGATTCCCCGCCGGGCACAGCAGCTCCGGCATCCGGTTGGTCATTTACTCAATGCCTCTTTCCTTGTCGTACTGCTGCCACAGCGGCGCGTAGATGGCGACCGCCTGTTCATGCTCCTGCAAGGTGCGGGAGAAGTGCAGCTCCGTGCTTTCGGGACTCGTCGCGCAGAAATACAGGTAGTTTTCCGCCACGAACGTCTCGTCCGGGTAGAGCGCCGCGTTGATGGCGTCCGCGCTCGGCGCGCAAATCGGGCCCAGCGGCAGCCCCGTCACCTGATAGGTGTTGTAGAGACTGTCAAGCGCCAAATCACTGCCCGTCAGCGACATTTTCCTTACGCCCGTGATGTAGTGAATCGTCACGTCGCTTTGCAGCTTCATGCCCGCTTTCAGACGGTTGTGGAACACGGCGGACACCTTCGCGAAATCCGCCTTGGATGCTTCCTTCTCAATCATGCTTGCCAGCGTCAGAATCTCGTCCATCGTGCAGCCCATCTCTTCCGCGCGATCCTCACAGGCGACGGAGAACACCCGCTCGGTCTGCGTAATCAGCTTGCGGATGATTTCGCTTGCCGTCGCGCCGATGTAGATTTCGTAGGTATCGGGCGCGAGATACCCCTCCAGCACATAGCGGCGCTGGCTGACGTTCCGGCTGTTCAGCACGTCCTGCACGGAATAGAATTCGCTGAAGCTCGTGCCGCTCTTGCACAGGGACAAGAACTCCGCGCTGTCCGTCAGCACGCCGTCTTTGACCAGCTGCTCGGCGAACTGCTCAATCGTCCAGCCGGGAATGAGCGTGATATTGCGCACAATCGGGTTGCCGTCGCCGCGCGTGAGCTGGTCGGCAATCTGCCGCATGGTCATCGACGGGCTGAGCGTGTAGCTGCCGGACTGGATTTTCTGCCCCCAGCCCGCGAAGTCGCAGTAGTACTTGAACACCGTGCGATTGCGAATCAGCCCGGCTTCCTCCAGCCGGTTCGCCACGCGGGTCAGGCTCTGTCCGCTCTCGATGGTGAAGGGCACCTGCGCCGTGCTGTTTTCATCCGGCGGCGCAATGAACTCGCCGTACACCTTGTTCCACACGCTGAACAGGATGCCCGCCACCACCAGCACCGCGCCCAAACCAATCAGGATTGGGCGGATGATGCGCCACAGCGCGCTGTACCAGTACGGGCCATATCGCCGCTCGTCGCGGATGCTCTCGTAGCTGTCATGCTTCTTGCTCAACAAGCCTGCCCCCCTTTGGAGAATCCGGAATTATTGTCCCATCCCCATGTCAATGTCCGCCGCATCGGTGATGATGCGCAGAATGCCCGCCACTTCCTGCTGCAAACGCATTTCCGCCAGCAGGTACTGGCTGACTTCCAGCTTGCCGAACAGCAGCGCCGAAATGCCCTGAAAGCGCTGCATGTCGTCGTTATCCGGCTGCGTGCCGGAGACAGCCGCCATTTGCAGGCGCAGCTGCAGCTTCTTGTATTCCTTCAGGAGTGCGGCGGTCGTTTCGTCCGCCATAACCTCCTCTTTCAGTGCGTGATACGTCTGATATTCCTCGCTCTGGCGGATTTCCTGCGCCAAGCGGTGTGCCGTAGCATGTTCCATAACAGCATGTCCATCCTTTCGATACGCTATCCGTAATTAGAAACGTTTCTGTCCGCTTGATTCATCCCAATTTCCCACGAAAAAGAGAGAAACGCATGTTGCAGCGTTCCTCCCTATTGTATCAGATGTGCGCCCCCATGTCAAACGTCAAGGATAATGGGCAGAATCATCGGGTTGCGCTTGATTTTCTCGAAGATGAAGCGGTGCAGCTCATCCTTGATGCGGTTCTTGAGCGCCGGCCAGTCCTCGCCCGCCAGCGACGACTGCGACAGAATCTGCCGCACGACATCGCGCGTATTCTCAATAATATCCTCATTCTCGCGGACGTAGATGAAGCCGCGGCTGATGATATCCGGGCCGGAGACAAGGCGCTGGTCGTCGCGGTTAATCGCCATCACGACGATAATCAAGCCATCCTGACTGAGGTGCTTGCGGTCGCGCAGAACGACGTTGCCCACGTCGCCGATGCCCAGACCGTCCACCAGCACCGCGCCAGTCGGAATCTGTTCCGCCAGATACAGCCTTTCCTGATTCATCTCGATAACCTGACCCGTTTCGGGAAGCACGATGTCGGTGGAGTTCATGCCCATCGACTCCGCCAGCACCGCGTGCTGCCACAGCATACGGTATTCGCCGTGAACAGGGATGAAGTACTTCGGCTTCACCAGCGCGTGCATGAGTTTAAGTTCTTCCTGACAGGCGTGACCGGAGACGTGCACCTCCGCCAGTGCCTTATAGATGACGTTCGCGCCGCAGCGGTACAGCTGGTCGATGACGCGGCTGATGCTCTTCTCGTTGCCGGGAATGGGCGTGGCGGAGATAATCACCGTATCGCTCTGCCGGATTTGCAGCTTGCGGTGCTCGCTGTACGCCATGCGCGTCAAGCCTGCCATCGGCTCGCCCTGACTGCCCGTCGTCATCACCAGAATCTCGTTGTCCGGGTACTGGTCGAGCGCGTCCGCCTCAATAATGGCTTCCGGCGGAATCCGCAGTTCGCCAATCTGCATCGCCACGCGGCTGACGTTGACCATGCTGCGTCCGATGAAGCAGACGCGGCGGCCGTAACGCAGGGCGTTGTCAATGACCATCTGCATACGGTGGATGTTCGACGCGAACATGGCGACAATCACACGCCCCTGCGCGTCGCGGAACATGTTCTCGAACGTCACGCCGATTTTCTTTTCGGAGATGGTGTGACCGGGGCGCTCGACGTTGGTGGATTCGCACAGCATCGCCAGCACGCCGCGCTCGCCCAGCTCAGCGAAGGACGCAAGGTCGGTGATATGCCCATCGACGGGCGTGTAGTCAATTTTGAAGTCGCCGGTGACGACGACCGTCCCCGCCGGGCAGGTGAGCGCAATGGCGCACGCCCCCGCGATGGAGTGGCTGACGTGGATGAACTTCGCCGTGAAGTTCTTGCCCAGCCGCACCTCGTCGCGCGGCTGCACCACCTGCATCGGGATGCCCTGAATGCGGTGCTCCTTGAGCTTCAAGTCCACCAGCGCCAGCGTCAATTTCGTTCCGTAGAGCGGCGCGGGCACTTGGCGCAGGATGTACGGCGTCGCGCCGATGTGGTCCTCGTGCCCGTGGGTAAAGAGGTATCCGCGCACGTTGCGTTTCTTCTCCACCAGATAGGACACATCCGGAATGACCAGATCGACGCCCAGCATGTCCTCTTTGGGGAAAATGCTGCCGCAGTCGACCACCACAATGTCATCCTCATATTCAAAAACTGTCATGTTCTTGCCGATTTCATCCACACCGCCAAGGCTGACAATCCGCAGGCGGCTTGCCGGCTGCGCTGCTTTCGTTCTCGGGGTCATACCATCACTCTCTTTCAAACGTTTTCGTTCCTTCTCTTTCACATACTTCCATCACGGAAGTAAAAAAGCCATTTTTGCGGAAAACTGCTGCTGGACACGGCAAGCCTGCGTTTCGCCGAACCCCATCAGCATTATTTCCATGCCGGGAAAAAACGCATTTTATCCGTTGCGCCTTTGCAGCCGAAAACTGCCCGCGCAGGACTGCCCTGCCCGTGTCCGCTTTCGCAGCATTTCCCCGTCGTTTGCCAAACGCTGCCGATTCCATCACCGCAGGACGGGCATTGCAAGCCCTCCACCGGCGACTTCCTTTTCTTCATTCCACAATTCCGACTTCCCCAGCATCATCATTCCGGAATGGCGGCGTTTGATTGCGGTCTGTTTTGCAACGCACAGACCCCTCGTTCATATAGTATAGCACACATTCAAAAAAAAATCCACCGGAATTTAGCCGAAATTCAGGCTCAAATTTGGTGGATTTGCAAGGAAAGTATGAATTTTTCGTGTACAAAGGGAGACGCAAGGGGCACTGCCCCTTGACCCCGCCAAAGGGTCTTCGACCCTCTGGACTCCCTTTCGCGCGATTGAGTTGGTGACGACTGCATACTTCTTCCGCGTGTTTATTGGGGAGACCCAAGGGGCGCTGCCCCTTGACCCCGCAAGGGAGTTCCTCCCTTGACCCTTTCTCGCGATTCAGTTGGTGACGACTGCACAGTGTGCCCGCGTGTTTATCCAGCGAACCTGCGGTTCGGGTTAGATGCTCTATATAGCAAAGAAATATGAAACCCCAAAGCATGGGAGTGTGCACTGCGAAGGGGTCGAGGGGGCGAGCGCAAAGCCCCCTCGTCGCTCCCGCAGGAGCGAAACCCCGTCACACATACAGCGGGAACCCCTTCATGAACGCTTCCACCTCCGCCTTCACCGACGGAACAGCATTTTCCCCTTCCCGAACGACGCGCGCAATCCACTTTGCGACCTTCGCCATGTCCGCTTCCTTGAAGCCGCGGCTCGTCACTGCCGGCGTGCCCACGCGAACGCCGCTGGTCACAAACGGCGAGCGCGTCTCGTTCGGCACGGTGTTCTTGTTCACCGTGATGTTCGCTTCTTCCAGCAGCGTCTCCAGCAGCTTGCCCGTCATCTCTGTGCCGGAAAAATCAAGCAGCAGCAGATGGTTGTCCGTGCCGTCCGACACCATCTTGATGCCTTCCGCCCGGAACGCGGCTTCCAGCGCCTTCGCGTTCTTGATAATCTGCGCCTGATAGTCCTTGAATTCCGGCTTCAGCGCCTCGCCGAAGCAGACCGCCTTGCCCGCAATGACGTGCATCAGCGGGCCACCCTGCGTGCCGGGGAAAATCGCCTTGTCAATCGCCTTGCCGTACTGCTCGCGGCACATAATCATGCCGCCGCGTGGGCCGCGGAGCGTCTTGTGCGTCGTCGTCGTGACGAAATCAGCATACGGCACGGGCGACGGATGCTGCCCCGCCGCAACAAGCCCCGCAATGTGGGCGATATCCACCATCATCAGCGCGCCCACCTCATCGCAGATGGCGCGAATCTTCTCGAAATCAATCGTGCGTGGGTACGCCGATGCGCCGGAGACAATCATCTTCGGCTTGCACTCCAGCGCCAGCGCGCGCATGGCGTCATAATCAATATAGCCCTGCGCATCCACGCCGTAAGGAACAAAATGGAAGTACTTGCCGGACAGGTTGACCGGGCTGCCGTGCGTGAGATGGCCGCCGTTGGACAGGCTCATGCCCATGACGGTATCGCCCGGCTGGAGCATGGCGAAGTACACCGCCGTGTTCGCCTGCGCGCCGGAATGCGGCTGCACGTTGACGTACTCGCAGCCGAAAAGCTGCTCAGCGCGGTCACGGGCGAGGTTTTCCACCACATCCACGCATTCGCAGCCGCCGTAGTAGCGGTGCGCAGGATACCCTTCCGCGTACTTGTTCGTCAGGCACGAGCCCATCGCCGCCATCACCGCCGGGGATACGAAGTTCTCCGACGCAATCAGTTCAATATGCGAGCGCTGACGGTTCAGTTCCGCCTCAATCGCGTCCGCCACCTGCGGGTCTGCCTGTCGAATCACGTTCAGTTCCATGTCTGCACGACCTCCTTGCTTTTCCTATTATTATACCTTGCTTTCCGTTTTTGTACAGTCGGAATACACAATTTGTACAAAACACACGCAAAAAAGCTGCGAAGGAATGTTCTCCACTCCTTCGCAGCCCTTGCTGACTTTTTGCGCTTACAGCGTCTTCTTGAACCAGTCGATGGTATCCTGCACCAAGGTCTTCAGCACCGTGTCGTCATTGCTGAAGACGCAGAAGGTGTGATCCGCGCCGTCCAGCAGCAGCACTTCCGCATCCGGGGAATTCACCGCCGCATCCACAATCTTCTGCGCGGTTTCCGGCACCACGGTCGTGTCCGCCTTGCCGTTGATTGCCAGAAGCGGCACCTTGATCTTAGCAACTTCCGCCGGATAATCAATGCTCATCGCGCATTCATAGTAGGCAGGAGACTGCTTCAGCGGTTCACGCCAGTCATAGGTTACTTCGTAATAGCCGTTTTCCTTGGCAATTGCGTACTGTTCTTCCTCATTGCCCTTCTGATCGTAAGCGCCTGCCCACGTCAGCACGGAGGTGAACACCTCGTTGCGCGCAGCCGTCAGCAGCGCCAGACGGCCGCCCTGGCTCCAGCCCATCACACCCACATGATCCATGTCGATGGTGCCCAGCGTCTTGAGGTATTCGTAGCACTTCATCGCGTCTTCCACACCCTTGTCATAGGTGAAGTCGATGTAATCGCTGGTGCTGTCGCCATTGCCGATGTAGTCGAAACGAATCGTCGCGATGCCTGCCTTCGCCATGGCCAGCGCGGCATAATCATAGGCATTGCCCGCTTCGTGGCGGGTAGAGCCATTGCCATGCAGCATAACAACAGCCGGGAACTTTTCCCCTTCCGCGCCAACAGGCACGGTCAGCGTTGCGGGAATCTGGTGATCACCCGCGTCGATGGTGATGTTTTCTTCGGTATACTGCATTGCTTCTGCCGTATCCTCCGCCGCTGCCAGCGTGCAGCAGGCGATGCTCATTGCAAGAGCCAGAAACAAGGACAGGAACTTCCGCATAATTGTTATACCTCCCAACTTTTTTGCGCTTCTGCGCGATGGTCAGTATAGCACACATACCGCACAGAAACAATAGTTTCGCGGCGTTTTTTGCTTTGTTTGCCATCCACCATTTCACAATCCCGCGCCGATAAAAAAGCAGGCTGCAATGAGAAGTCACTTTCCCATGCAGCCTGTCCATTGATATTCAAAATAGAAGATACCGCCGCTCAGACTGAGCAACCCCGCAGCACATCCGCCCAGCGCTTATTGCTGCTGCCTCTCGGCCCTGACAAGGTTCACACCGACAGATCGCACAGGACCCGGTCGTCATTGCAACGGCTTATGTAGTATAGCGGATTTTTGCCGCAAATGCAAGAGAACGTTCGTTCTTATCGTGATTTTTCCCGAAAAAAATACAGAAAAGATGCAAAAGCCCTTGACGGACGGGCAGAATTGTGGTAGCATATCGGATGCAAAAGTAATACCCCTTATCACGAGTGGCAGAGGGACGGGCCCAATGAAGCCACGGCAACCGGCACGCAGGTGCGTGGTGCCAATTCCCACAGTGCGCACACAGGCTCTATCCAGAGCAGCACTGACAGATAAGGACAATCGCTTCTGATTGATTCCCGGCTGCCTTGTGTGCAAGGACGCCGGGTTTTTTGCAGCTCTCAACCATCCCCCTATTGGCTTAGCTGAAAGGAGCTACAAAAATGCGGAAACTCTTTACCTCGGAATCGGTCACGGAAGGTCATCCGGACAAGCTGTGCGATCAGGTGTCTGACGCGGTGCTGGACGCGCTGCTCGCCCAAGACCCCATGAGCCGCGTCGCCTGCGAAACCTGCGCCACCACCGGCATGGTGATGGTGATGGGCGAAATCACCACGATGGCGAAGGTGGATATTCCCGCCATCGTGCGCGACGTTGTGCTGGACATCGGCTACAATGATTCCTCCCTCTGCTTTGACGGCAACACCTGCGCCGTGCTGACGAGCATCCACGCGCAAAGCCCCGATATCGCCATGGGCGTTGATGACGCGCTGGAAACCCGCACGCAGGATGCCAACGAAATCGGCGCGGGCGATCAGGGCATGATGTTCGGCTTCGCGTGCGACGAGACGCCGGAATATATGCCGACTGCGATTGCCTTTGCGCACCGCCTGACCCGCCGCCTGACCGAAGTGCGCAAAAACGGCACGCTGCCGTGGCTGCGGCCCGACGGCAAGGCGCAGGTGACCATTGCCTACGAGGACGGTCAGCCCGTCGCGGTGGATACCATCGTCATCTCCACCCAGCACAACCCTGAAGTCACCCACGCGGACATTTACGCAGCGATGATGGAGCACGTCATCCGCCCCGTGATTCCGGCGGAAATGCTGACGGCGGACACCCGCTATCTCATCAACCCGACCGGGCGTTTCGTCATCGGCGGGCCTGCGGGCGACTCCGGTCTGACCGGGCGCAAGATTATCGTTGATACCTACGGCGGCTATGCCCCGCACGGCGGCGGCGCGTTCTCCGGCAAAGACCCGACGAAGGTTGACCGCTCTGCGGCGTATGCGGCGCGCCACATTGCGAAGAACATCGTCGCGGCGGGGCTGGCGAAGCGCTGCGAAATTCAGCTGGCGTATGCCATTGGCGTCGCGCGCCCGGTGAGCCTGTTCATCGACACAATGGGCACGGGCGTTGTTTCGGACGACAAGCTGGCGGCAGCGGTGGACAAGCTGTTCGACCTGCGTCCGAACGCCATCATTCAGCGGCTGAACCTGCGCCGCCCGATTTACCGCGCGAACTGCAACTACGGTCATTTCGGCAAGGCGGACATGCCGTGGGAGCAGCTGGATTATGTCAATGCGCTGCGGCGTGAGATTCTGGAATAATTGCATTCGCCTGATTTGACTTTTGAAGCCGTCTGTTTTCGCAAAGGCGCGGAGACAGGCGGCTTTCTTTGCGCTTTTTTCGTGATTTTTGCTTTCGATGTGACTTGATTTTTCTGGTTGCAGAGGGTTTCGCGTCTGCGGACGCGACCAAAGGGCATGAAAACAAACGAAGTTTGCGGTCGCCCTTTGGAAACCTTCGCACTGCACTCCCATGTTTCTTGGTTTTTATCGTTGCTTAGGAGAACGAAAGGTGTACTAACTAAAAAAGCCGCGATAACTGCCAATATACTTAGATGCGGAAGGCGAAGGAGTCCAGAGGGCGAGCGCAAAGCCCTCTGGTCGCCACCGCAGTAGCGAAACCCTGCGCCGCACACAAAAGGGGTAATGAAAAATCATCCTTGATTTTCGCCATTTTTTGCGGAAAAAATGGATTTTTCCCTTGACAAGGGCTGCTTTTTGTATTATTCTTGTATACAAAGTGCAAACAAAATGCACTTTGCGTCCGCGAACGTGTTGACCAGAAAGGACACAAACGCGGCGGATTCTAAGCCACCCACAAGGAGTTGTTCGCTATGGCAGCCATCCCCTTCCAGCCCATGATGGAAAGCCGCCCGATTCGTGAAATCGCCTACGAAGTGCTCAAGCACGCCATTATCACTGGGGAAATTCCCGCTGGCGAGCGCATCGTCGAGACAGAATATGCCGACCGCCTGCACATCAGCCGCACGCCGCTGCGTGAAGCCCTGCGGAAGCTGGAGCGCGACGGGCTGGTAGAGTATGTACAGCGGCGCGGCGTGATCGTCCGCGCGTTCACGATTGCCGACGTGGAGGAAATCTACACCATCCGCAACGCGCTGGAAATGCTGACGCTGCCCGCAATTATCCAGAAAGCGACGGCGGATGATATCGCCGCCCTGCGCGACCGGCTGCACGAGATGGACGGCGTGATGGCAAGCCGCGATTTCGAGACGCTTTCCCCCATGGCGCGCGCCTTCCACCGCCAGATGACCGAAATCTGCGGGCAGAACCGCATTCTGCGCGTCATCGAGGGGCAGGACCAGTACATCACGCGCTTCTCGTCGATGGCGATTTCGCAGGAGAACCGCCTGCTGCAGGCGCACGAGGAGCATTACAAGCTGGTGGACTATATCGAGCAGCGCGATTTGGAGCATTTCCAGAAGCTGATGCACCGCCACATTGAGCGCAGCAAGGAGAAGTGCCTCGAAGCGCTGAAAACCCAGCGCTATCTGCAAAAAATGTAATCAGACAAAAGATGCACCGTCCACATGCGCCGGTGCATCTTTTTGCAAGGAGCAATTATGAAGCATAATTTTCACACGCACACATCCCGCTGCCAGCACGCCGTCGGCACGGATGAAGCCTATGTCGAAGCCGCGCTGGATGCCGGGTTTGATGTGCTCGGCTTCGCTGACCACGCGCCCTTCCCGTTCGCAAACGGCTTCGTCAGCGGGATTCGGATGCCGCTTGACCAGCTGACGGACTACATCCATTCCGTCCATGCGCTCCAGCAGCGCTACGCCGGGCAGCTTGAAATCCGCCTTGGCTTGGAGAGCGAGTACTTCCCGCGCTATCACGACCATCTGCTGCGGATGCGCGAGCAGGGCATCGGCTACTACATCCTCGGTCAGCACTACGCCGACAGCGAGGAGGACAATCCGTATATCGGCTTTGAGTGCCAGACGGACGATGGTGTGCTGCGTTATGCCCAATCCGCAGTCGCCGCCATGCGCACCGGGCTGTTCTGCTACATCGCCCACCCGGATTTGTTCATGCGCCACCGCACGGACGACCAGTTCAATCACGCGTGCGAGGAAGCGGCGGACATGCTCTGCCAGTGCGCAAAGGAACAGCACATGCCCATCGAGTACAATCTGCTGGGGCTGAACAGCCAGATGGAGGGTCACACGCGGGGGTATCCGTCCGCGCCATTCTGGGAATACGCCCGAAAATGGCAGAATGACGTCATTCTCGGTGTGGACGCGCATGACCCGGAGCACCTGAAAAATCACCGCGTATGGCAAGCGGGCATTGACAACGTTCGCGCTTTGGGGTATCATCTTGTTAATGACTATATCTTTTAAGGAGGCGTAACCCCCATGAACCCGAATTGGGATTTGTCCTATCTCTACAAGGGCTTTGATGACCCGGCTTTTCTGGCTGATTTGAAGCGTTTTCCGGAGGAAATCAAGGTCGAACAGGCGATTCTGGACGGCGGCGACGATCCGCAAACGAAGCTGGAGAAGCTCACCGACCAGCAGGAGGTTCTTGGTGCGCTGTCCGACCGGCTCTCGTCGTTCTGCAGCCTGACGCAGGCGGTGGACGCGAACAATGCCGACGCGACAAAGTACCTGAACGTGCTGGACGTGATTTTCAACGACAGCCGCATCGTCAGCAGCGCCATCACGCGCTATATCGGCAGCCTTCCGAACCTCGAAGACCTGATTGCCGCGTCCCCCAAATTGCAGAAGGTCGCGTTCTACCTGCGTGAATCCGCCGAGAACGCGCACCACACCATCCCCGAAGCGGTTGAGCCGTGGATTCTGGAGATGAGCCTGTCAGGCGGCAGCGCGTTCAGCCAGCTGCGCGACAAGCTGGATTCCACCCACACGGCGAATTACCGCGGGCAGGAGATTCCGCTGTCCGCCGTGCGTGGGCTTGCGTACGACGCGGATGCCTCCGTCCGCAAGGATGCCTACGAGGCAGAAATTGCGTCCTACAAGAAGATGGAGCTGCCCATGTCCTACTGCCTGAACGCCGTCAAAATGGAGGCGCGCACGCTGAGCAAGGCGAAGGGGTATCCTTCCGTGCTGGACATGACGCTGAGCGACTCCCGCATGGACCGCGCGACGCTGGACGCCATGCTGACCGCCATCCGCGAATATCTGCCGCACTTCCGCCGCTACATGAAGGCGAAGGCGAAGCTGCTGGGGCATCAAAATGGCCTGCCGTTCTACGATTTGTTCGCGCCGGTCGGGCAGAACGTGCACACCTACACGGTGGAGGAAGCGCGCGAAATGCTCGTCCGCCTGATGGGGCAGTTCACGCCGGAAATGGGCAAGTTCATCGACACCGCCTTTGAGCAGCGCTGGATTGACATCTACCCGCGCGAGGGCAAGACCGGCGGCGCGTTCTGCTCCCCCGTGCATTTTGCTGACCGTTCGCTGGTGATGACGAACTTCACCGGCAGCTTCTCCGATGTGTCGACCATCGCGCATGAGCTGGGTCACGCGTGGCACAACCGCTGCTTGGCAGGGCTGCCGTACTCGATGATTGACACGCCCATGCCGCTGGCAGAAACCGCGTCCATCTTCAACGAGCAGCTGCTGGCGCACATGGTGCTCAAGGACGCAAGCCCCGACGAGCAGCTGTCCCTGCTGGAAGGCAACCTGATGGAAACGAACCAGACGATTGTGGACATTTACAGCCGCTACCTGTTCGAGACGGAGGTCATCGACACGCGCGCCGACCACGCCATGAGCGTCGATGAGCTGAAGGACGCCATGCTGCGCGCGCAGGAAGCGTCCTACGGTGACGGGCTTGACCCGGAGATTCGCCACCCGTACATGTGGGCGTGCAAGAGCCATTATTATTCGTCCGGCTACAACTTCTACAACTTCCCCTATGCGTTCGGCGAGCTGTTCGCCAAGGGCGTGTTCGCGCAGTATCTGCAAAAGGGCGCGGCGTTTGTGCCGGATTACTGCCGTCTGCTGCGCTCCTGCGGTTCGGGCACAATTGCCGACGTCGCCGCAAGCGTGGGGATTGATGTACGGAATCCCGACTTCTGGCGCTCCAGTCTGGAGGTTGTCAAGGGGAACATTGACAAGTTCTGCGAGCTGGTTAAGTAATCGGAAAAGAGCAGGTGGAGGCTGCAAGTCCACCTGCTCTTTTTTTGTGCAGTTGATGGCAATTTCATGCTTGATTTTGATTGTCGCAGGGGAAATTGCGCCTGCGGGCGCAACCAAAGGGCTTTCCGCTCGCCCTTTGGAAACCTTCGGTGCGCACCCATGTATATTGGTTTATAGCGAAAGTTGCTATAGTTCGTGTACTATTCGTCCACTAAACAAAAACAACTAACATAACCAAATTGTAACTTCCGAAGGGCGTGCGAAGGAGTCAAGGGGGCGATCGCAAAGCCCCCTTGTCGCTCCCGCAGGAGCGAAACCCCTGCAACACAAACGCACTGTTCGCGAAGAACGTACATTTCCATCAACGACAAAAAGGGCTAAACAGTCTCCTGTCAGCCCTATTTTGTCATGCGAAACCGCTGATTACTTGACCAGCAGCATCAGCAGGGAGCAGGCCACGAAAATCGCCGCAGCAATCTTGGTGCCCAGCGCCAGCTTCGCTTCCGCGCTCTTGGCCTTGTGCTTGTCAAAATAGCTGTCGAACGTGCCGGCGATTGCGCCCAGACCCTTCACGTTGCTGCTCTGCATCAGAACCGTAAAAATCATGAACAGAGCGGAAATCGTGATGATGACCGTCAGAACCACACCAAATGCACTCATGCTTCAAACCTCCTTGGGGAGAAATCAACGCTTTACAGTCTATCACACTTTTCGCTGGAACGCAAGGGGCTTTTGCAGAAAAAGCGGTTTTTGCGCGCATTTCTTCCGCAAAACTCCCCTTGCGGGCGGCATTTTCTCCCCTATGCCTGCACATCCGTTAGGGCTGCTTGCCAATGTACGCCAGAATGCCGCCATCCACATAGAGGATGTGACCGTTGACGAAGTTGGACGCGTCCGACGCAAGGAACACCGCCGGGCCGCCCAAATCCGCCGCGTCGCCCCAGCGCTCGGCAGGCGTCTTGGCGATGATGAACTTGTCAAACGGATGACGGGAGCCATCCGGCTGAATCTCGCGCAAGGGTGCAGTTTGAGGCGTGGCGATGTAGCCCGGGCCGATGCCGTTGCACTGGATGTTGTACTTGCCGTACTCGGAGCAGATGTTGCGGGTCAGCATCTTCAAGCCGCCCTTCGCCGCGGCGTAGGCGGACACCGTCTCGCGGCCAAGCTCGCTCATCATGGAGCAGATGTTGATAATTTTGCCGTGACCCTTCTTGATCATCGACGGAATCACCGCCTTGGAGACAATGAACGGCGCGTTCAGGTCAACATCAATCACCTGACGGAACTGTTCGGCGGTCATTTCGCACATCGGAATGCGCTTGATGATGCCCGCGTTGTTGACAAGGATGTCAATCACGCCGACTTCTTCCTCAATCTTGGCGACGAGCGCGTTGACGGCGGCTTCGTCGGTCACGTCGCAGACATAGCCGTGCGCCTTGATGCCCTTTTCGGCATAGGCAGCAATGCCCTTATCCACCAATTCCTGCTTAATGTCATTGAAGACGATGGTCGCGCCGGCGTCGCTCATGGCGCAGGCGATGGCGAAGCCGATGCCGTAGGATGCACCGGTGACGAGGGCGATTTTGCCCTCCAGAGAGAACATATTGCTCATGGGAAATCTCCTTTCAATTATCGCGGATAAACACGCGGAAACTGCCTGAAAGTGCGCTCAACTCAATCGCGAAAAGGGAGTCCAGAGGGTCGAAGACCCTTTGGCAGGTGCAGGGCAGCGCCCTGCTGGGGTCAAGGGGCAAAGCCCCTTGGGTCTCCCTCACTTCAAGTCCTTCATGGCGATGCCGTCCATGTCGTCGAAGTCCTGGTTTTCGCCGCACATGCCCCAGATGAAGGTGTACGCCTGCGTGCCGCAGCCGCTGTGGATGCTCCACGACGGGCTGATGACCGCCTGTTCGTTGCGCATGATGATGTGGCGTGTCTCCTGCCCTTCACCCATGAAGTGCATCACGAACGCGTCCTCCGGCATGTCGAAATAGAGGTAGACTTCCATGCGGCGGTCGTGGGTATGGCAGGGCATCGTGTTCCACACAGAGCCGGGCTCCAGTTTTGTCATGCCCATCACCAGCTGGCAGGACTGCACCTGCCCCGGCAGAATGTACTTGCAAATCGTGCGGTGATTCGCCGTTTCCAGGCTGCCCAGTTCCTGCCGCACGCAGTCCTCCGGGCGGATGTACACCGTCGGGTATGCCGTGTGCGCCGGGCAGGAATTGAGGTAGAACTTCGCCGGATTCGCCGCGTCCTTGGACGCAAACACAATGTCCTTGCTGCCACGCCCGACGTACAGCCCGTCGCGGTGGCGCAGCGTGTACACCGTGCCATCCACCGTCACCGTGCCTTCGCCGCCGATGTTGATGACGCCCAGCTCGCGCCGCTCCAGAAAATACTGCGCGCGCAGCTCCTCGCCCGCCGTCAGCGCCAGCGTACCCTTCACCGGCACGGCACTGCCCGTGATGATGCGGTCAATGTGGCTGTACACCAGCTTGATATCATCCGCGCGGAACAGGTCGTCAATCAGAAATTCCTCGCGGAGCCGCTGCGTGTCGTACGTCTTTACGTCGCGCGGAGAGGATGCCGTCCGAAGTTCCATGAAGAAGTCCTCCTTCGTTGTGTAAGTGCTTACAAATCAGGATAAAGAAACGCACTGTCTGAACGCAGTACCTTTCATTCCATATTGTACAACGTTTTTTGCTTTTTGAAAAGGGGGGCATGGATGATTTTGATGCTTTTTTTCATGAAAAGCAAAAAAATTGGAGGAAATTTTGCAACAGATGAAGAATTACCCACTGTCGTTCGTTATATGAGTGACAGGAGGATAACGCCCCCTATCCGGAAAGGATGATGAACATGAAGCGCACCTTGAAGATTCTGCTCTGTGCCGCGCTGACGGCAGCGATCTGCATTCCCGTGCTGGCGGACGTTCCCGCGACGAGCAGCGGGCGCGGCGCGACCAGCGCGATTCTCTCCGCCACCGAGCACAGCGGCGAAACCGATGTGACCGCTGATCTGCTCGACGGCAATACTGCCACCGCGTGGGTTCGCACCAGCGCCGCCGCGCCGGACTTGTCCCTCGCGCTCAGCGGCGCCAGCGTCGGCGAAATCTGGATTCGCAGCGGCTACTGCTACAACCAGAACTACTACAACAGCTATGACCGGCCCGCGACCGTCGCCGTGACAATCTGGTATGCCTACGGGCAGCAGAGCGTGACCTACCGCTACACGCTGTCGGATGCTTTCCTGCCCACGACAAGCAGCGCCGACTGGTCAAACGGCTACCAGCGCCTGCTGCTGCCGGAGGAATACACTGGCGTGACGCAGATTGACCTGACCATCGAGACGGTTTACGCGGGCAGAGGGAACGCAGGCGCGGCGATTTCGGACATTGCCCTTGCGGCGGATGTGCACGCCACGGCGACTCCGCGCGCTTACACTACCGCGACCCCGAAGCCTTACATCGCCTATGTGACCCCGCGGCCGTCCGTCACGCCGACCTCGACGGTAGAGTGGATTACCCCCACGCCGACTGGCGCGACGGCAGCCCCGACGGTCACGAAGGACGTTGACCCAACCCCGACTCCCACGGCAGAGCCTGTATTCCCGTCCAAGGGCGTTGCGGCGGCGCTGACGAAGCGGGCAGCGACCCGCTCCGGCCCCAGCAACCGCTTCGATGAGCCCGGCTCTTTCTACAACGCGGGCGATATCGTCAACGTCATCAGCAAGGCATGGGACAGCGAGAACGACATTTGGTGGTATCAGATTGAGTTCAACACGTCGGATGGCTGGATGCGCGCCTACACGCCCGCCAATCGCGTGGATGTGAGCAGCGACAGCATCCCGACGGAGACGAATTTGAACGACACGCGGACGGTGATTACCTCCGGCGCGGTCTACTTCGGGCCGTCGACGACATACCGCAAGTACGGCTGGTCGTGGATTTACGAGGGCGACACCGCGATTATCTGCCAGATTGAGGGCAGCTGGGCGCAGGTGGAGTACTACTCCTATGCAAAGGATGTCACCCGCCGCGGCTGGGTGAAGCTGGACACGCTTTCGAGCAAGTAATACTATTTCCAAATGAGAATGCGCCAAGATGCGAAGCGAATTTTTCGCGCTGGC
>ERZ857982.61-NODE-61-length-194148-cov-8.509493_pt1 | contig 194148 bp, 156 predicted proteins | sample MGYA00519955_ERZ857982 | MGnify/ENA primary metagenome ERZ857982 (study PRJEB31778, sample SAMEA3449416) | human gut metagenome | biome: human gut; feature: human-associated habitat; material: faeces | place: United Kingdom | collected 2010/2012 ... | reverse complement strand
CCTAAACCTCCCATGACGTTTAAGTCAATATAGAACTATGTCACGGGAGTTCAGGCAATATAGTCCGATAGGAGGAAGATGCCGGGAAACACGGCAAATAAAAGAAATCTCCAGCCCCCGAGACCGGGGACTGGAGATCAGAAGTTGGATCGCTGAAGAAACGGGGGAATGCTATTTCGGCCGGCGAGTCGTCAGGTTATCGAGCAGGTGCGCGGCTTTCGCTCTCAGCTCGCGGCTGTCACCGCCGTAATTCGACACCGCCTGGGAGACTCCGGCAATCAGCATGAAGAGCGCGAGTGACGGATCCCCTTCCGGGAAGCACCCGGAGCGCATCGCGCGCTGCACCACCGGCACCGCGGATTCCACGAACGGGAGCACGATCGTGCGGCGGATGATATCGGCTCTCGGGGTCGTGGATTCGTTAAAAATCATCATGGAGATCATCGGCTTTTCCACGCCGACCCGAAGAATGACCTGCATCAGAGCCTTGATACTCCGCTCAGGATCGGGATCCGAGATCAATTCCCGGGCTTCACGGATATACGGAATGCTTTGGGTTTTGATATTTTCGAGCACCGCGAGCCACAGATCCTCCTTTGACCCGAACCGGTAATTCACCATGGCGGGGTCAACGTTCGCGGCCTTGGCGATCTGGCGCGTCGTCGCGCGGTCAAAACCGTGATACGTGAATTCCTTAAACGCTGCTTCGAGCAGCGCCTCCCTTGTTGCGCCATCCGGACCGCTTCGCGGTCCTCTCTTACCCGGTACTCTCATTTGGTCTCTCCCCACCTACACATTCACCAAACGATGAAGCAGGCTGATTCGGTAATTGCAAAATATTCAATTAAAAGAACTGATTCAGAACTTAGTCTGAAGCGAATGGAGAGACTATAGCACGCTTAAATTTGTGTCATTTCCGCATTAGCGGTAGATAAAACGAATATCCGACGATTGGAGGATCGTAATACTTCTCCTCACTCATGTATACCAAAGTGACAAAAAAGTGGTCACAGATACGAAAAGTGTGACCGCGAATTCTGTATCTCAGATAGGAAAAATCAAAGCTTCCCGCTCACTTTGGAAAAAAGCCGGGTGCCCAAAATATTTTTTCTGGTCTTTCCGTAGACCGGAAATTCCGAAAATCGCCTCTTCACTTCAAAGCGCGGGAGAAGAAACGGAACACACTCCCTCCACCGATGCTCACAGGAATGAGTTCTGGCTGCCAGATTTTTCATCTCACCTTTTACGTGGATTGGAAAAATCAAGGCGAATCGCCTGACGCGACCGCCGACGCAATTCTTGAAGAATCAGTCACTCACCTCACCCCAAAAGCGAAAAGAAGTCGCCGCAGGGGCTGGCATAGACTATGCGGCTGATGCTGATGCCTTCTTCACGCTTTTTCAGATCTTCTAGCTGTTCTTTCCAGAATCCTGGCTCATCCCTTATCTAACAGCAGGAAACCCAGACAGAGAGCCAGCCGGTTCTCCAGCGGCATCACACCGAAAAAACTTCCGTTTAATGGATCAGATTGAACGTAGACTGACTTTAAAGTGACCCTATTATCGGATTGAAAATCGCACCCTGTATAATCCGACCTTTACGCACGTTCAATGCCATGGTCTTGCCCCCATGAGATATCGGGGAATGACTTATTCCCCACAGCGCCGGGATCTACAGGCCATGAAATGTCAGAGGGTACACGTGAACAAAAAAGTCTTAATCTTATCTGGATCGGTATCTATAGCATTACTTACCGGCTGTGCCTCAAATGGGTCGTTTGGCTCTGCCAACCCCCTTTCCTCTTATGTGGGTTTAACGCCCGCGGTTATCAATGGTCAGACGAAATACCTCACGAAGGCGGAATATGCTGAGTATCAGAAGCAACAGGCAGCGGAGCAGGTGAGACAGCAGAAGCTGATCGCGCTGAATTATCAGAAGATTCAGGATGAAATCGCGGCTGAAAAAGCCGAAAAACTCCGTCAGGAGAAACTGAGACAGGAAAAGATTGAGGCTGAAAGACGCGCTCAGGCCGCTAAAGCTGAAGCGGAACGCCAGGCAAAGCTGAAGCAGATTCAGGAGGAGGAGAGGAAGAAAAAAGCGGAAGAAGCAAAACGGATTGCGCATGAGAAAAAGGAAGCTGCTGAGATTCAGCGGCGTGAATCACACGTTCCGACACAAGCTGAGATTGAATCCTGCAGAAGAGGCTCCCCCTACCTGCAGACCATCCGGGGCGTTTCCTACAAAGGCGTTTACTGGGTGATGAATTCTCCCAGGGACACTCCAAAGAAGGACTTTGTATACAACACGCAGGCTCCCTTCACAGTTATCCAGAGCGTGCGGAACGGCGTCCTCGCTAACGGTCCTTCGGGCGGGAATATCGGTTATTTCCTGACGAAAAAAGAATACGCTGATGGGCAGTACATCCCTAAGAGCTGGTGGAAATACATTGGTCTACATAAATATCAGACTGTCACCGGATACACAAAAACGGTCATGATGTTTGAAGAGGTGCCGGCAAGTATTGAGAATCAAATGCTCAATATGCGTAGCTGCTTTGAAAGCATCAACTATTACCCGGAAAGGCAGTAAAGATGGAGGCGCGGGAGTCTCCTCAATGCGAGAAACCGCGGGAGCGCCTCCAAACCACAATAAACGGTGATGCTTTACCAGAAACCGGAACATGTCCGGTTCAATTCCGATAGTTACTTCTCCAATGGAGAAATCAGCTCCAGCCCTCTTTGTTCGGGGCCTGAACCTTACAACAAGGGAAGCGATGCGGAGGCGTTGATCCGCGGAGTGGATCCGGCATTTAACCAGTGAGGAAAGGATCCGAAAGCAGAAATCCTCTTTTCAACTCGGCTTGTCGGATCCGATTTCAATGGGTTATTTGTTGAGGCTAGCACTTCCGATTCCGGCGTGAATCGATTCCGAATCGCAATTGCTTAGACTTCTCCGCTCACCTCGACAAACGTACTGCCGTCAGCTGTCTTCCACTCCATGGTGCCGCAGACAGAAGATGTCCCCCGGGGCAATAAGCGCTATCAGAGATCTGAAAACCGCCTAACTCCCTTCTAATATGCAGGTTTTGATTTGTTCCGATAGATATGTATGATGTTACTTCGACATCAGGGATAGCCGTTCTATCTTCTTTTACAGCACACAGGGGGAATTGTGAGCCCCGCCCTTCCCGCCTCTTCTTATGGATGAGCTATGACAGACCCACAATACATGACAAAAATCTTCATCAACACGACGAAGAGAAAGAAGACCATCTTTATCAAGGTGGCAGAGCAACATGGGAAGAAATTGGCAACCTGGATGATGGATGTCCTCAATGAACACCTTAAAGCACAGTTTATCGATGCTGCTATGAAATCCGGCATCAGCTTCAGCGCGCTGGAATTAAAGCATCGAGAGGACGGCTGGGTGGACGTGAACCCGGATACGATGCATGAACTCTGCCGGCTCGCCAAAATCCCGCCTCACTATTACGACCTCAGTTCGGAGGAGGATCTCGCGGATATCGTCTTCAGCCTGTACGCGGAATGGAAGAAACAGGGCGGAACCCCTGACGCGGTCGCGGAAGCGATTCTTGAGGAGTCAGGCGTTCACCTCGCGCCTGAAAACAAAGAGGAGTCGCGGCAGGCCTTGGGATGAAGACTGCGACTGAAACTGGAGCTGAGCCTGTGCAGAAGCGCACCTGAAGACTGAGGCTGTGAGTCTATGGAGCGCCTAAGAGAATCCGGGAACCCCCAGGCGGGGAGCTCCCAGGATTCTTGGAGCACTGGCGAGCAGCCAGTACACGAGTAAGTCCTGTACCTGCCGCGTAAGGCGCGGGAGTTTCCTCAATATGGGAAACCGCAGGCGCGCCTCCAAACTGCAAAAAACGGTGATGCTGTACCGGAAGCCGGAACACGTCCGGTTCCATTCCGATAGTTTCTCCCCAAAGGGGAATTCGGTTCGAGCCCCCTCAAATCAGGAGCCTTACCCATCCAACAAAAAAAGATGGAGTCACGACCGGCCTTGGGATGAAGCCTGAGACTTAAGCTGTGACGGAGCCTTAGGAATGAGCGCGTTAGTGAATACTGAGACTGTGGTTCACTTGGCGCCCGTCCGGAACGCGGGGCGATCCAACGGGTGTTGGCCCACTGCTTTCCGATTCGGCTGGTGCGCAGCCATCAAGAATAAGTCCTGTACCTGCCGCGTAAGGCGCGGGAGTGTCCTTAATATGGGAAACCGCAGACGCGCCTCCAAACTGCAAAAACGGTGATGCTGTACCGGAAGCCGGACTACGTCCGGTCCCGTTTCAATATTTTCCTCCCCGATGGGGAATCAGGTATCTGCCCCCCATTCAAATCGGGAGCCAGACCCTTCCAACAAAAAAAGATGGAGTCACGACAGGCCTCGGGATGAAGCCTGAGACTTGTGCTGTGGCGGAGCCTTAGGAATGAGCGCCTTACCGTGAATACTGAGACTGTGTTCACTTAGCGCCCCCCGGAATAGGGGACGATCCTACACGTGTAGGCCCTCTGCGTTCCGTCCTGGCTGGTGCGCAGCCATCAAGAGAGAGTCCTGTACCTGCCGTATAAGGCGCGGGGGTTTTCTCAATGCGGAAAACCGCAGGCGCGCCTCCAAACACTGAAAACCTTTACGCCTTACCGAGAGAAGCGAGGTAATCGTAGGTCGGCTGGAGCTCGTGCGGGATCACGATCTTGAGATTCCGCACGGCTTCTGTCTGATTCAGAATCCAGTCGGAATACTCGGTCTCGATCTCCTTCGTGCGGCTGTTTTTCCGATCCCACTCCACCTGGTACGCGGAAAGCTGCTTCTGGTACTCAAGCTGCTCCTCCCGATACTTCCGGTTCCGGTCGAGATTCTCGTTCTTCGCCATGATCTCGATCTTCGCCTTCAGTTGGTTCAATTCCGCTTCCCACGTCCGGTGGCTCTGCTGCCAGCGGTTATACGAGTCGTACACCGCGTCAGGCTCGACACTCGGGCTATAGGTCCGGATCGCGGTGTCCTGGCCGCGCCCCTCCGTCCCCACGGGCCTCACGGATTTCTTCGCGAGGTCATCCTTAGCGTTCGCGAGAACGCCATCCGGGTGGATATAGATCCCGAGCGTGCTCGCCTTCGCTTCGAGGAGCAGGTAATGCGCGAGGTCCCGGATCGAGAGCCGCGTCTTCGCCCACTCCGTATCCACGGGGTCCGGCTTTTCAGGCGCGGACGGCCGCTCCACCTTCGGCTTCGCGTCGATCTCGTCCTTCCGGGGCTTATTCTCCGGGAGCTTCAGCCAGTCTTCAAACGACAAGTGTTCGAGATACTCCGTCCTCTTGTCCCGCTCATTTACGGCTTCATGCACGTAGGCAATAAAGCCCCGCAGTTCCCCGATCCGGGCCGCGGTGGGGAGGAGCGACTCGAGAAACGCCTGGTCCTTCCCCTTCTGGACTAGACAGGGTTCCGCCACACCCGAGAGGAGCTCCATATAGACATCGTAAAAGGTGCTGCTCTTCACGATCTCTTCGAGCCGGTTCACTTCCTGGGACGCGAGCGCCGCGAGGAACGAGGCGCTCGTCGCCGTGAGACCAGGTTCCGGTCTCTCAGGGTTCACAAAAAACTGGTCATGCTTTTTAAATTCTTCAGTCATTTTTTCTTATCCTTTGCATTCATCATTGCAATCGTTCACAACATGAAAGTGGATGCCAACCACTTCGTACACGACCTCGGGCTCAGTGTCAGACGCCGTCTCAGCCGCGGGGTCAGGGGCTTTCTCAGCCACCTTTTCTGCCGTGACGTCCGCAGTTTTCTTATCCGCCTTTCCGGCTTCCAAAGCGGCTTTCGCTGCTTTCTCCGCAGCCTTCGCTTCCTTCTTCTTCACCCAGCGGGGGCGGGAGCCTTCTTCAGGCGCCATCTTCACGATCTTGGGGGCAAACTCCGCGAGCGTGTCGATCAGATCGCCCTGAGAGGCGATGACGTTTCCGATATCCTTATAGACTTCGGGAGACTCGTCAATCGACCCGGAGAGAAGGCGGATCCCGCGGGACTTAAGGATCGCTTCCATGTCCTCGTGCTTCAGCGTTTTGAAAGCCGCTTTGCGTGACATCGCTCGCCCCGCGCCGTGAGAGCAGGAGCGGAACGACGCCTCATTCCCCTTCCCTCGGACGATGTAGCCTGGGGTCCCCATGGAGCCCGGGATGATCCCGAGGACGCCCTCACCCGCTGGCGTCGCCCCCTTGCGGTGAACAATCAGCTCTTCCCCGTTATAGGTTTCTTTCCAGGCGAAGTTGTGATGGTTCTCGACAAAGCCGAGCGACCCAACCCCGAGATGCTTCAGCACATGCTCATGGATCAGCTCGTGGTTCGCGGACGCGTAGTCCCCCATCAGCTGCATCGCGATCCAGTATTCCTTCCCTTCCTTCGTATCGAGATCGAGCCACGCGAGGTGGCGGAGCTCGTCCGGGAGCTCAGGGTGGAGGGAACGGGCGACCTCCGAGTAGTAATCCGCGACCGCGCTTCCCGCGCCGCGGGACCCCGAGTGCGAGAGGAGAGCGATGTACACGCCAGCTTTGAGCTTCAGCGTGGGTTCATCGATATCCTGCGCGACGGAGAGCTTCCCGAATTCCACAAAGTGGTTTCCGGCGCCTGAAGTCCCGAGCTGCGCCGCTGCTCGCCCGTACTGCTGCTTCGTGGGGGGCGTGATCGACCAGTCGCGGTGCATCACGGGGTGGTCACGGCGCTCGCCTTTCGAAAACTCCGCCCCGACCCCGAAACGGGTTTCGGCTTCGAGCGCCTCGGCGAAACGGTCGGACTCGGTCTCAAGCTTTTCGTAAGGAAGATCGAGAATCGTGATTCGCATGCGGCACGCGATATCGACCCCCACGGCGTAAGGAATCACGGCGTTACGCACGGCGAGGACGCCCCCGATGGGAAGCCCGTACCCCGTGTGGGCGTCAGGCATCAGAGCGCCCCCGACCGCGATGGGGAGGCGGCACGCGTTTGCCATCTGCTGAAAAGCCGCATCCTCCACATCCCCCTTCGCCCAGGATTTCCAGGGCGCGGGGGTTTCACGCTCCGTATAAAACGTGCGTCCGGCTCGGGCTTTGGCGAGCAGCTTCGCGAGGGGCATAAAGAGCTGTTTCAACTCCCCCATGGGTTCCTCGGTGGGGGACTCGGAATGGGCGAGAGTCGAAACGAGCGCCTTCACGGCGGCAGGTTTCGCGCCGTTTGAGACCGCTTTATTCGCGGCCTTCATCGCGGGTCCCGTGAGTTCTGGGAGACGGGGGATCCCGAGTTCGTAGAGCGTTTTAAGGTCAATCATTTTTTCTTCCTAATTTCTAAATAATTCTTTTTCAGACCGCCGGCACCGTAATGAGCCACCCGTGTTTCTGCTGATCCATGTGCACCGGTTTCCCCGTGAACGCCTGGATCACCTGAGCGCAGGTCCGCGTGTGGGAGGACGGCGCTGTCGTCACAAAGTGACCGCCGCCTGATAACGCCATCGGGACGAGCAGCTGATCCTGCAGATGCCGGCACACGGGGACATCGGCTTCGAGAAACACAGCTGCTTCGTCCGCCGCGATTTTCGCGACGGATTCCGCCGAGAGCCTCGGGCGTCCGATCTCGGAAAACACCGAGGTGCCCGATTCAAAGGCCGTCCGGATCAGCACCGCGTTCCCCGCTTCCGGAATCGCGTGGTTCGAGTCCACCGTGACCGAGTCTTCCGTGAGCCCCAGACGGGTGCCAAAGTCGTTCAGCAGCACCTTCTTTTCCCGCTCGGCCACTTCGGGCGGCAGGTGGCAGTTGAGGATCACGGCATTCACGCGCTTCACGCTCCCCCGCTCCCGGAATTCCAAGGGGGCGGGCTCGAACGGTCCCGCGGCTTCCATCCGGGCGATGCCGCCCGCCGCCTGAAAGAACGCAGGGCGCGGCATCGAGAACGTCACCGGGTACCCCAACCGTCTGAGACACGGCTCCAGCGTCTCCTTCAGGAATTCAAAGGTCGGGGCGAACGGGCAATAGGTGCCGCCCGTGACCGTGACAGAGGCTTTTTCACCTGTCTTCAGACTCCGGACCAGCGCCGGCACAATCGCCTGGAGGACGAGCGCGGTGCTGCCGCCGGTCCCAATATCAAAGCGGTAGCTCCCGGATTTCACGTCATGCGGGACAAAGGTGAGTTCGGTCGAATTCATTTCCGCCCCCGTCACCTCCGCTCCGCAGATCGCGGCGGCGGCGCGGACCGCTGAAAGATGCTGACGCCCGAGCCCCGCCTTCTCCCGCTTCCCCCGGATATTCCGGATGTGGAACGGGATCCCAAGGGCCGCGGACATCGCGAGCGCCGCGCGGAGGATCTGACCTCCGCCTTCCGCCCCGTTGATCTCAATCGTCTTCACTGTCGTCATGATGGTTATCGCTTTTCGATTTGCTGTTTTTATCTTTCCTGCCCTCTCTATCGCACAAAGCGTGCCAGTTTTTACGAACCCTGTGAAATCAAGACTCTGGCGTCGATACCCCATTTTTCAGTAGAATTCCGATAAGGAATTGTTTGATCATTAAATATCAGATTTGATCAAATTGGATCGCGGAGATGACGAAGAAAACGGTTGTGATTGGGCTCGCGGGGCCGACGCTCGACGCCCGGGGCGGGAAGGACCGATGGCAGAGGTGGCGCCCCACGGTGTCGATCGGGCAGCATGATGACCTGCTCGTCGACCGCTTTGAGCTCCTCTGTCAGGAAAAGTATCAGTGGCTTGGGGAGCAGCTCGCTTCCGACTTCCATCAGGTGTCACCGGACACGGAAGTGAACATCCACCTCGCGAAGTTCCCGAAGCCCTGGGACTTCGGCGCGGTGTACGCGGAGCTCCTCGACTTCGCGAAGCATTACCCCTTTGATCCGGAGAACGAGGATTACCTCGTCCACATCACGACCGGCACCCACGTGATCCAGATCTGCCTCTTTCTCCTTGTGGAATCCCGGATCATCCCGGCGCGGCTCCTGCAGACAGGCTGCCCCGAGCGACGGGATATCGCGGGGAAATACGACATCATTGATCTTGATCTCTCGAAGTACGATCAGCTGGCCGAGCGTTTTACGTCCGAGCGGCAGGAGGCGCACCACTTTCTGAAGGCCGGGATCGATACCCGGAACGCCGCCTATAACCGGATGATCGAGGAGATCACGCGGGTCTGCGAACGGTCCAAGGAACCGATCCTTTTGACCGGGCCCTCTGGTGTCGGCAAAACGCGGCTCGCGCGGCTGATTTACGAGTGGAAAAAGAAGAACGGCCAGGTGTCGGGGGCGTTTGTCGAATTGAACTGCGCGACACTCCGGGGCGACGCCGCGATGTCGGCGCTCTTTGGCCATAAGAAAGGCGCGTACACCGGGGCGACCGAAAACCGGGCCGGTCTTCTCGCGGCCGCTGACGGAGGACTGCTGTTTCTCGATGAAGTGGGAGAGCTTGGGGCGGACGAGCAGGCGATGCTGCTGCGAGCCATTGAAGAAAAGCGCTTCTACCCCATGGGGTCGGATACGGAGTCGACGAGCGACTTTCAATTGATCTGCGGCACGAACCGGGATCTGAAGAAAATGATCCGCGAGGGGAAGTTCAGGCAGGATCTCCTCGCCCGTATCAACCTCTGGACCTTCCGCCTCATGGGGCTCAAAGACCGCCCGGAAGATATTGAGCCGAACCTCATGGTGGAGCTTGAGAACGCCTCGCGGAAACTCGGAAAACTCGTCCGCATGAATAAAGAGGCGAAGGAAGAGTTCCTGCGGTACGCGGTTGAACCCGAATCCGCCTGGACCAGCAACTTCCGCGATCTCTCGGGGGTCGCAACCCGGATGGCGGTGCTGTCGGATAGCGGCCGCATCACGACGGATCTCGTGGAAAGTGAATTCCGGCGTCTCCGCGACTCCTGGAAAGAGGACGCGGGGGACGGAAACGCGGACCGGGATCTCGTGGAAGAAGTGCTGGGGGACGAAGCCGTCTCGCGCCTTGATCTCTTCGATATCCCGCAGCTCGCTCTCGTGATCCGGGTCTGCCGGCGGTCGAAAACGATGTCAGAAGCGGGCCGGACGCTCTTCGCGGAATCCTTTAAGAAACGAAAGAGCACGAATGACTCGGACCGCCTGAGGAAATACCTCGCAGGGTTTGGACTCAGCTGGAAACAGGTGACGGAGACGGAAGCGGGGTAACCGCGGGCGGTAAGGAAATCCGTCTCCACCCCCTTGGGCACCCCCTGTCACCCGAGGCTCTCGGTTCTCGCGTACCGGGTGACTCGGCCGGCCCCGATCCGGAAGAGGTACCTCTCATCCACCAGCCGCTTAAGGGAAGCTTCGGCGGACGACCCTGCGATCCGCGGGCACGCCTCTAGCACGTCCTGTTTAGAAAATGCCCCGAGCCGGTCCGCCGCGAACCGCTTCACAAGGCTGTAGGCCGTCACGCGGCGGCCGGCTCCAGACTCGAAGCGCGACTCCCAGTCGCGGTACCCCGCGAGAATCACCGCGAGCAGATACCGGATAAAGGGACGGGGATCGTTCTCCCCCTCCTTCCACCCCTGATCCGACTTCCGGAGCGCTGCGTAATAAGACTCGGCCGTATCCGCGATTGTCTTCTCAAGACTCACATAGCGGCTGACCGCGTACCCCTGCCGCTCGAGCAGAAGCCGCGTTAAAAGCCGGCTCACTCTCCCGTTTCCATCCCTGAACGGATGAACGCAGAGGAAGTTGAGGATAAAGCACGGAATCAGGATGAGCTCATCCACCGCTCCCTTACGGATTGCCGCCTGGTAGGCTGCGCAGAGCGACGCCATCGCGTCCGGTGTGTCAGACGGCGCGAGCGGCTCAAAAACCGTCACCCTTTCACCCGACCTGAGAACCCCGGACACGACGTTCGGGACGGTTTTATAGCGCCCGGCGTCCGTTACCCCGGTTAGCTTCATCACTTCCTGATGCAGCTGAAGGATGAGACCGGGAGTGAAAGGGACATCGGGGTCCTGATCATTAAGAAGACGCGTCGCGTTCCGGTACCCGAGAAGGGCTTCCTCATCGCGGTTCCGGGGCAAGGTCTCCCCCGCGAGCAGCCGCTTCAGCTGGGTGCGGGTGGTTCCGATACGCTCAATCCGGTTTGAGGCCTCGACGCTTTGCAGCCCAGCGGTCTCTTCCATCCGACGGAGAACCGCTTCCGGCTCCTTCAGGAAAAGCGCCTGACGCCCTTTATATTCATGGATCTGGGCGACGAAAGAGACGATCCCGCTATCCCAGGTCTCAGACTCGAGCCTGTCACAGTCAAAAAGTCTCATTTCTCTTCTTTCTCCCAATCCGGTGATTTTTCTCCCAATTTTGCCTCTATTTTGGGTGAAAAACTACAGCGTTTGGGAGAAACGGCCGCGGTAAAAGAGATCCCAGGAACTCAATTCGATGCAAAAAATGTGAAATCAAGACCACTATTTGCTTCAAAAATTGTAAATTACTCCGTTATCAGCGGATAAAAACGTTTTCAGGGGGAGCCATGGATCGGGTGTTAATGCGGGATCTTGCCGCGTGGAAGAACTCTCCTCAGCGGAAACCTTTGCTGCTCGATGGACCGCGGCGGGTTGGGAAAACCTCGCTCGTGAAGGAATTCGGCCGCCGCTACTTCAGACACACGGCCTATGTGGATCTCGCGGAGAGCCCCGGCATGCGGCAAGTTTTTGAAGAGGACTATGACATCCGCCGCGTTCTTCTCTCGATCAACGCGGAGACCGGGGCTGAAATCACGCCTGACACGCTGATCATTCTGGATGAGATTCAGGAAGCTCCGAAAGTCATTTCCGCCCTGAAATCTTTTCAGGAATACACGCCGCGGTACCCGGTGATCGCTTCCGGCACCCTCTCAGGAACCGTGTTTCGGCAAAGCCTCTCGTACCCGGTGGGAAAGATCGATAGGCTCCGGCTTCACCCGCTTTCGTTCTACGAGTTCCTGAACGCCACGGGGGATGAGGGCTTGGCAAAGCTGCTCGACGCAGGTGACTGGCCCCTCATCAGCGCTTTCCGCGATCGATTTGAGTTCGCCCTCAAAAACTACTTCTTTGTGGGCAGGATACCGGAGTGCGTCAAAGTTTTCACGGAAACGCGTGACTACGGAAAAGTCCGTTCGACGCAGCGTGGCGTGCTTTCTTTTTACGAAGAGGACTTCGGGAAGCGCTTCAAAGGAAAAGAGGCCGACACCGCCCGCCTGATCTGGCGCTCCATTCCCGGTCAGTTAGCAAAGAAAAATAAGAAATTCGTTTTCAGTGAGGCACGAAAGCATAGCCGCGCTGCGGACTTTGAGAGCGTCTGCCACACCCTCTCAGAATCGGGAGTCATGACCCGGGTGCCTCGCGTCTCGAAGCCCTCTCTTCCGCTCTCAGCCTTTGAGGAGCCGCACGCCTATAAGCTCTTTTTACCCGATGTCGGGCTTCTCAACGCGGCGAGTTCGATTGACGCCCGCGTTATTCTCGAAGAAAACCGGCTATTTAGGGAACTTCTGGGCGGTTTGACTCAGCAGTATGTGTGTCAGCAGCTGATCTCAGAAAGCTCCTATAAGCCCCGCTTCTATCTATCTGAGAACGGCCGCTATGCGATGGATTTCATGATTCATGCGGGGAACGAGGTGTTCCCGATTGAAGTAACGGCGGATGTGAATCCCAAATCCAAGCGCCTTCGCGCTTACTTTGACCAATATCACCCGGCCAAAGCGATTCGGTTTTCGCTCGCGGATTACCGGGACGACGGGTGGCGGATCAATATTCCGCTATTCGCGATGCATACCGCGCTTACTCACAAAGCCCCTGGCTTTTCTCCGCGGGCGCAAGCCCCTGACCCCGGAGCTAAGTTGTAATATTCATTCCTGACTGGAATCAGGATGCCCGAGGCAGAGAGACCCCGGACGCCCGTTGGATAGGAGAGCGCAGCCGCGCCCAGATCCGGCTTCATCGGGGTCAGAACGCGGTCGTTCCCTTTCTTAACTTTTGATTGAAGAAAGTTCGCTTTTCTATTTGATTTAAAAGCCTTTTCAGAAACATAAAAATCCCCTTCTGCTAAATCATGACCAAAACCATCATCGCGGCGCTCGCTCTTGGGCTTTTCGCTGCCGCCTCCGCTAACGCCGTGAGCTGGGACTGCACGAAGGCCCGCTCCTACTCTGAAAAACTGATCTGCGCGAGTCCGGATCTTTCAAAGATGGATGACCATCTCGCGGTGACTTACGAGAAGGCGAAGCGAGCGACGGGAAACTCCGCGGTCTTTAAGAAGTTCCAGAACGAGAACTGGAAGCGGCGCGAGGAATGCCGGTCGATCGGCTGTGTCGTGGATTGGTACCAGACATCCGAAGCCTATTATTCGGAAATCATCCGCCGGGCGACTGGCGGCGCGTCGGCCGCCCGGGGTCAGGCGGGACGGCCGTAACCCCCCTTTCAGGCGACCCCGGGGACAGTTTTCACGTTTTATGACTGTTTTTGGGTGACATTGTCGTCCCGAAAGAGACATTCCCCGGATTTCTGTCCCTGCGGCTCTTTTCCCGTGACTGAAACCCGGGGGTTTCAAAAATCCGGATTCGGTTTTTCAGATTGATTGAATATCTGACCCAGCCCGCCGTTTTGTCGCCTGACTGGGGAAGCAGGGGACAAAAGTTCTTTGTTTGACACTTTTTGGGAGACGCTGCTATGCGGCGGGAGACAGAATGCGGGATTCTGTCCCCCGGGTCGCTTTGAGGGGTGACTCCCGGTCAGAACTTCACCCGGAACCCCAGCTGCGCTTCAATGGCTCGGAAGGAAGACCGCCCCTCCCGGTACGCCGCGTGCCCCCAGAGGGTCACGGATTTCGAGACCTCACCCTCTATTCCTCCGCGGAGTTCCGCGAGGTTCCGATTTCCCGAGATCTCATCCCGAACCCCATCCATCACGGCACCGAACGGCTTCGTGTCATGGATCCAGGAGATCGACGCGTAAGGCGTGAGGCTGAGCCCGGACTCTTCCTGATGCATCCGATGCGAGAGGACCGCGGTCACCCGCGTCCGGAGGTTCCCGGATCCCGTGCTTTCAATCCCGGTCCCCACGGAATCCCGGTGAGTTCCTGCTCTCACCCCCATCCGGATCGCCTGGAGTTCAAGTTTTCCAACCGTCTGATGGGAGACCCCGGTGTCAGAAGTCCACGCACCCAGACTCCAGCCGTACCCGATTTCGACGGATCCCGAGAGGCCCCGCGCGTGATACGTCTCTTTCGGGAGTTCAGAACCCGTGACAGAGGCCGAAAAGCGCTGATACTGAAGCCACGCGTCCGCGTAGGGACCGAGACCGCCGGCATTCCGGGGAAGGAGTGAGGCGTAAACCCCGGCCGCCGCTCCGGTCACGGTGCCTTTCGCGCGGTACCGGGTGGCATTTGACCCGGTACGGGAACTCTCCTTCGCCGCTCCCGCGATCAGCCCTACCCGGAAAATTGAATTCTCACCTATCGGGTGTGCCGCGACATCGCCCCCTAGTTGAACGACCCCCGCGTTCAATCGCGTGGTGAGCTCACCGTCCGCCATTCCAAACCGGGTGTGGCTCCCCGCGGTCCGGAGCCAGAATCCGGGTCCTGAACCTGAGACACCGCGGTCTCCTGCTCCCCTCACCCCAACTCGATCAGTCAGCCGGTGAAGGAAAAGGGTGTTCGCGGCGTAGAGGTTCGAGGCGTAATTGGCCATTTCAGGACGGACGGCGTGACGCGTGACCTGAGGGGCGGGTGATGGCGTTTCATCAGTCGGTGCCGGGTCACTTTCTGGGGCGGGATCCGGCGTGGGTGTCGTGTCTGGATCCAGTGTCTGCTCATCTCCGGATTTTTCACCGGACGCGTTCGCCGGAGCCGGAGTCGGAATAATGACGTTTTCCCCGGATGGGGTTCCCGGGGTCTTCTCAGGCTCCGCCGGGGTCGGATCGGTCTGAGGGACGGTTCCGTCCGCAGCGCTCACGAGGTACCAGTTCCCGTTTTTCGTCACCAGCGAATAGTCATACGCCCCGGCCGCGACCCGGTTCGCGAGCGTAAAGACGCCGTCAGACTTTCCTTTTACTGTGACAAGTTCGATCCCTTCAACCGTCAGACCGCCAGCGCCGCCGGCGTTCGTGACCGTGATCGAGGTGTCACCCACGGTGCTCCCGTTCACCACGAGACGGTCCGTCGGTGAGTCATCCCCTCCGAGAACGGTGGTCATCGCGAGCGAAGCGCTCGACGCGAGATAGTCGCCCTCCACCGTGAGCGTCGTGCCTTAGAAAGCCCCGGAGCCGGCCGCGGGGAACGCGATCCGGCTGTTATTGGAAACAAGAGTGGTGACCGCGGAATCTCCCGTCAATTGCCAAACGCCGCCTGAGAGACTCACTTTCGACGTGCCTGAGTCAAGGAGCGCCGCCCCGATCCAGGTTCCTGAAATCCGGAGCGCGGCTTCGGCCCCGTCACTCACCTTGAGGTCCCCGGTCGCAGCTGTGCCGGTGCCGATATCGAGGTCGAGCGTCGACCCCGTGCCCACTGATTGGAAGACGAGGCTCGAATCGGTGCCAGACCCCTCGATCACCCCGGTGTCCGTCAGCGTCACCTCGGCGGCTGCCCCGGATTCCGCGGTCACGGTGCCCGTGAAGGACGCCTTCCCCGTGATCCCGAGCCGGATCACGGAACCTGAGCCGGAAGCGGACAACGCGCCGGTCCCGGCTGCGGATTCATAGAGGTTTTCGGACGCTGAGGCCCCGAGTTCCGCCCGGAGGTTTCCGGTTATCTCCGCGCTCCTCCGGGCGTCCGACTCGAGCTCAGACCCGGCTCCTGTCGCGAGGCCGGACGTTACGGTGAAGGACGAGGTATCCCCCGCCGCGATATGCACCTTTCCGCCGTCCGAAGCGGTTAGGGCTCCCTCGAACGTTGTTCTCCCGGAGCCTGAGAGATCGAGGATGGAATCTGCTCCAATCGCGGATAAACCGCCTCTGACGGTACTCATCGAATCGGTGTCTGGGGTGGATATCAGGTAAACCGAACCGCCGCCCCTCGCTGCCGCGTTCCCCCGCAGGATCGGACTTCGGCCGGTGAGCGTGACGTACGCGATCGACTGACTCCCGGTCACGCTGATGTCCCCTGTGATGGAAACAGACGTCGCCGCGTTTTGGTCATTCACGAACACCGAAGCGCCAAGGGCGTTGACTGACAGTGCGGCGGAAGTTCCCGAGAGGGAGAGCGCCCCGGCCGAATTCACCATCAGGAGCGCGCCGTCCCCGGTGACCGAGATCCCAGGGGATCCTGAGACCGAAAGCGCGCCAGACGTAGAGAGCGCGTCGATCGTGTGTGAGCCGCTCTGTATCCAGACCCCGGGAGCCGCGCCGCCAGAAAGCGTCACCGAGTCCGACGCGAGCCCGATCGGGTCCGTATCGGTCCCCGTGAGCCCGGCACTCCACGCTGGAGTGAGGAGTGAAAGAGAGGAAACCGCGGCGAAAACACACCGCGGCTGGAAAGAAAGGCAGTGAAAGAGCCTTTTCATCATCGCAGTATCCTTTCTGATAACAATGAATGAAGTACAACCCCCTCATTATCTGTTTCAGAATGTAACGGCCGCAAAGCCCAAAAGGCGTAACCCGGGTCCTCTCTTATTCGTATCTCTTTTCATACCTATTGGACCTTGGACCCAAAGAATTCGCTTTTTCCTATGGATTCATAAGATTAATGTCCCTGCATGAAAAAAGTCACCCCGTTTTGACAGTTTTTAGAGCCCAAATGACCTCCTTTTACCGTTTTTCACCCCTTTCTCTGCGGCCTATGACAGGAATCCGAGGGGGAAACGGAGTTTCTTTCGTCCGGACTTAAAGAAGCCTGAAAACGGGGCTTAACCGGATCGGACTAGCACCGGGTGAATGGATGTTCGTATGAAAGTAACGTGCCATTTTGAAAAACGATCGGCTCATTTGTAGAGCGGAAATTCAGGGCAAAAACCCGACGATTTGGACAGAATCCCTTCCCTGTTCGATCCGTTTTTATACCCAAAATGGAATAACGGAATTCCTGATGTACGGAAATAGAGGGCAGCGGGTTTGGGAGTGACGGCATCGTTTCGTTTCCCCGGCGGAATAGATGCCCGGTGCCGGTGTCATACCCACCAACAGAAAGCCCCGCGGGGACAGGAATCCCGACGGGATCGGAATAATGAGGCGGGAGGGCTCCCATTCCGACGGTACCCTTCCCGCTCTCCGATCAGAAGAGCGCCTTCACGCCAACCAGCGCTTCCACGTTCCGGTAGCCGTGATCCCCGCCCTGGTACCCCGTGTAGACCCAGAGGTTGAGGTTCTTCGTGATCCGGCCTTCGACTCCGAGTTTCACCTCACCCACGTTCCGCGATCCCTGGATGTGGTTTTCCGTCGTATCAAACGCGGTGCCGAACGCCTTTGTGTCGTGGAGCCAATTAACAGACAGGTACGGTTTCACGGCGGTCCCCGTGCGGTCGTTTGTGAAGAGGTGGTAAAGCGTCGCCCCAAGCCTCGTTCTCACGTTCCCGTAGCCGAGACCTTCAACGAGCGTCCCCTGATTGTCAACGAAGGAATCCGCCCGGACCCCCATCCGGATCACCTGGCCCTGAAGCTGGAGACGCGCGGCGTTCTGAACACCGGACGCGGACACCCAGTCTTTCAGACCAAACGTGTAGCCAGCCTCCAGACTCCCCGTGAACCCCTTCGCGTGGTAGGAGTCCTCACCCGTGTAGTCGCCTGACGACACCGAGGTCTTAAACCGCTGATAGAGAAGCCACGTGTCGGCGTAGGGGCCGGTCGCCGCGGGACCGTCCGCGGGTCACGGTCTGGGAGTCTGTCATCCCGTTCCGTGTGTGGCCACCGGCGGTCCGGATCCAGACGTTCCCCGAGTGGCCCTTCCCTTTCAGCGCGTCCGCGAACGCGGTTTCGCCAAGCCGGTCATGAAGGCTCGTCACGAACATCGTGTTCGCGGCGGCGAGGTTCGAGGCGTAGCTCGCCATCTCAGGACGGACGATGTGGGACGCGAGGTCCGCTGTCTCAGGAAGGACGGTCGGCGTGGTTTTCGCCTGTTCTTCCGCCGCGGACGCCACTTCCTGGGCGGTAGTGGGGGTCGTCGTCGGTGTGGTCGGTGTCGTCGCGGTCCCCGAATCCGTTGTCTTCGGAATGATCGCGGTTCCGGGTTTGAGGCTCAGGAGGTACCAGTTATTCCCCACCTTTTCGAGGTGGTACACGTAAGCGCCGGCTTTCAGGTAATTCTTCGCGGGCTTCGTGAAGACCGCGTCTGAAGTGCCATCCACCTCCACCACTTCAATACCGTCAACCGTCTGAGCGCCCGTGCCGCCGATATTCGTGAAGACGAGGTTCGTGGTGCCGGTTGAATTTCCCTTGATCACGAGACGGTCGGTGGCGGAAGAATCCCCTCCAAGCACGGTGTTCATCGTGATCGTGTTCCCGTTTCCGGAATAGTTGCCGTTCACCGTGATCGTGGTGCCGGTGAAGTCAGAAGCCGAGTCCGGTGCCGGATAGTGAACGTGCTCCCGGCCGCCGCGAGATTGGTCACCACGGCGTCCTGCGTGAGGTTCCAGACCGCGGTATCCGTGAGATTCACGTTCAGTGTCCCGCCGTAAGCGTTCGCGGTGCCGGTCCAGGTGCAGGCGGTGTTCGCGGTGACAAGCCCCGAATCCATCGAGATGAACCAGCCTAACTGCGTCGTCCCCGGTTCCGCGTCAAGCGTATAGGTCGACCCCGCGCCTTCCGCGGCCCCGATTGTCGGATCCGACTGTCCCCAGATATGAGAGGCCGAGTCTTTCAGCGTCTCGTGCGCCGTGCTGCCGGATTGAGCTAAGAGAATGCCTTCCACCGTGGCGTTCCCGGTCGCGTCGACATTGATGACGGAGCCGTTGGTCGCGTAATAGTTCCCTTCCGTTAAGGAGGACGCTCCCGAAGCCGGATGTGAATACACATCCACTTCTGCCCCCTGATCCGCGGTCACGCAGCCATTGAAAAGAGAATCCGCGCCCGTGAGCCAGACTTTCACGGATGACCCCGCGTTCGCCGCGGCGATCATGCCTTCAAGCGTCACCTTAGTCGCCGTCTGATCCGCGTTCACCGTGATAATGCCGGTGCCTTTCGTCGCGTCAATGATTTCAAACGTGTTCGTGAGCGGATTCTGCTGATTCTCAATCCGGATCTCACCCGTCGAATCGATCGCGATCCGGGTGTTCTTCGCGTCCTTCCCATCGCTCCAGGCGGTAACCGTCGGATAAACACCGTAATCAATGTCGGAATTGAGGATCGTGACGGAGTTCACGGCGGATATGCGGGTAACGGCATTTTCACCGCTGCTTTCAAGCGCCGAGCGGGGATCGCCGTAACTCCCGATCGTGATGCTGCCATACCCGTGTAGCCGTCTGTCACGCCGTCCGCGGTGTAAATCGCCTGCGGGACCGTGACTGAGTCCGCGGAGGTCCCGGTTTCAAGAGCCGCAGCCCCCGGGGCGAATGTCACCGCTCCGGCTGCCAGTAAACACGCGGCCGTGAGCCGCGAAAGAGTGTATTTCTGCGCCATGCTTTCTCCAAGGCGGAACAGAGTCAAAGGAACCCTTCCGTCCTGCCGGACGTCCGGATTCACCTCGTGTTCCGCGCTTTTATCATGAATGAAGCGGAATGGGATGTCGGAAGACTGCCGTTCATAAGCCTTATGGGGTTATTCGCCGGACCTTCCGCAGCCGTTTTTCTTTGTGGTTTCTGCTTCAGTTTTTCTCTGTGTTGATTCTGGAATAACGATACGGATTTCAGAAGTGGAACAAATCTTAATGCTTAAAACCCGTAAATTTGTAACCTACCGGAGAAAACAACTGAATTCGCACATTTGTGTCGACCTTTACACAAATTAACGCTGGATGCGGTGCAAATAATGCAATTGAAACACAGAAATAGAAAAACTTCAGGCTGAACCCCGGGGAGTTCAGCCTGAGTTGTAAACCGGTCAATTATCAGAAGAGGTATTTCATACCGACAAGGGCTTCAAGATTCCGGAAGCCTTCGCGTCCCTGCTGGTATCCAGCAAAGCCCCAGACGTTCCAGTTCTTCTTTACCTTCCCTTCGACCCCAAGCTTCACCTCGCCGAAGTTCCGGCTACCGTCAATATGATCCGCGACCCCCGCGATCCGGGCCCCAAAGGCCTTCGTGTCGTGGTACCAGTTGAGTCCTATGAAGGGCTTCCAGGCGCGGTCCTTCGCGTCGTTTGTGAACTGGTGATAGAGCTTGAGGCCAACCCGGGTTCTCACGTTCCCGGCACCGATTCCCTGGACTGTCGACCCAATCGCGTCCGTCCACGTGCCGTCCCGCACGCCCATCCGGATCATCTGAGCCTGGAGCTGCAGCCGCACGGCGTTATCGGTCCCGTCATCATCCCGCCAGTCTTTCAGCGGGAAGGTGTACCCGCCTTCAATCGACCACGTAAAGCCCTTTGAGTGATAGGTATCAGTATCCGTGTAGTTTCCGGATGACACCGTGTTCTTGAATCTCGACCACAGGAGCCAAGTGTCAGCGTAAGGGCCAGAACCTTCCGGCTTCTGATTCATCCAGGTGCCGTAAATCCTAACCGAGTAGCCGGACACCTTCCCCTTCGCGCTGTAACCCGCGACCGGGCTCGTGGTGCGGCTCGACTCATGCGCGAAACCCGCCATGAGACCGACGTGGAACCGGTGGGAATCGGATGTCGGCCAGTTCACAAGGTCGCCCCCCACCTGAACCACACCCCAGTTCCCGCGGGTTGTAAGGTCACCATCCTCCATTTTGTTCCGCGTATGGCCGCCAAGCGCCCGGAGCCAGAAGTTTCCGGATTTCGTGTCGTCCTTCGTACGCAGAGCGTCGGAGTACATCGTTTCGCCAAGCCGCTCATAGAGACTCATCGTGAAGAGGGTGTTTGCGGCGTAGAGGTTATTCGCGTAAGACCCGATTTCAGGCCGCATGATGTGATTCGTGATGTCATCAGTCGCTGGAATCACGGCGGGCGTGTCGTCCGCCGGGTCGACCGCCGGATCGTCAGTCTTCGCGGGATCATCATCGTCCGCCTTCGGGACGACAACCTGAGTCGGCACCTTCTGACTCGTGAGGAACCAGTTCTGGCCATCCGCCTTGGTGAGCTGATAGACATAAGCGCCGGCCTTCAGGTAATTGCGTCCAGGCTTTGTGAAGACACCGTCAGATGTGCCGTCGACCTCAATCACTTCGATCCCGTCCACCGTTTGCGCGCCCGCGCCTCCGACGTTCGTGAATGTCACAAGCGTATTGCCGGAGGTGTTCCCTTTGATAACCAATTTATCGGTCGCCGACTTGTCTCCCGCGAGCACGGTGTTCATCGCGATCGTGCCCCCGGTGCCGGTTTCGCTTCCCGTATAGTCACCGTAAACCGTTAACGTTGTGCCGGTAAAGGTTTCGCCTGTCTTCGCTGCCGGGAACCGGATGGAACCCGATTGAAGCGAGAGATCCGTCACCATCGAGTCTTTAGAAAGGTTCCAGGCGGCGTTCGCGCCGTCGACCGTCACATTAATCTCACCGTCACGAAGCGTGTACTCTTCGTCATCCGAACCGGTCACACTATGCTCTGTCACCTGCCCGAGGGACGTTGAGCCGGTCCAGGTGCCGTCTCCGGATACCGTAATATCCACCGCGCCGGCATCGATAGGATCGGTAAACCATTCATTGACGTTCGGGTCAGCGGCAACCTCACTGGCGTCACCAGTCCAATCCCCTGTAATGCTGATATTCAGATGGGTTCTTCGATCGCCCTGGAGAGTCCAATCGTTACTCAGATAAAAACCTTCGTCGGCAAACGCGTTCCCAACCCACGTTCCGCCAATATTCAGATCCATTTCTGCGGCTTGGTGACCTTCAAAGCTGCCCAGGATAGTTGTTCCGGGATCTGAATTAACAGTGAAAATTCCGATGCCCCCTGTTGAATAACCGACCGTTTCTGACCGAATACCAGAGATGTTTCCGGTTTCCGATTCCGGAACCGTATAGTCCCCGCGCTGCAGCACAGCATTCCCATGAAGATTGATGTTCACGTTGCCGTTCCGGACACTGCCGAAATCACCTCTAAGCTGGCACTCACTCGTAATAACGCCCGTTATCGTTGTCCCGGATTCCGCCGTGAGGTTGACGGTTGAGTATCGGACCGCGCGCAGCATTCCAATCATTGTCGCTGCTGAGCCTTCATCCGGCTCAAAGAAAAAGGACAGAACGCTCTCACCCTCACCCTGATAGGAATAAGCCTCTGCCACACCGGTGTACGACGAATTCTGACCCGTAAAATAGACGGTTTCCTGAGACCCTAGTGCCACAGACTGATCCCCCGCAAGCGTTACCTGTGTCGCCGTTTTGTCTTTATTAATATTGAGGAGAGTATTACTGATAAGGATAGAATCTCTGGTAACAGTTGATTCCGTTGGTGATGAAGGGATATTTGAAATCAGAATTGTTCCCTTGGATTCCAGGTCCGCGGGCAGAAGACCATCCGGAAAATCAATGTTGTAATAAGCCCTCAGATCCAGATTCTGCCTTCCGGCTGATTTAATCACCAGACTCCTATTCGCGGAGATCGATATCGACGCTGTTTCCAACCTGATATTTTCTTGATCATCGTCGGCATCTGTTTCAAAAATCACATCATCATCAGTGATAACGATCGGCACTTTGTCACTTTCCACCCGATCGTATCCTTCCCGGTCAATCGACTCATACACAGTCGCCTGAGCACCGGCTGACATCAAGGCAAGCATCACGCCAAGTGACACGGCGGTGAGTTTCCTAAACGTAACCTTTCTATTCCATTGCCTGGCTTTCATGGCTGTCTCCTTTGAGACCAGAGGCCGGGTTTATGACACCCGATCTATCTCGTTATCTTCTTCGGGCGGAAGCGGGGTTCGGCAGCAGGCGTTCTGAATTTCGGCTCTGCCGGATTTCTCATTCCGTTATGATTTATTTTACAACTTTACTTAACAAAACTTAACTTCTTGTTGCCTGAACGCAACGAGGGATTGACTGTTTTTAAGATCGATCACTCAATAGATTGGGCTTTAGGAGCCAGACCGTTTATCTGAGGAAAAATGTAAAGCTGTAAAAAATCCCGCCTGCTTTTGACAGGCGGGATTCCTTTTTTGACGTTCCTGCAGAGCGTTCAGAAGAGGTACTTGAGCCCGGCGAGCGCCTCAAGATTCCGGAAGCCTTCGCTTCCCTGCTGATAGCCCGCGAAGCCCCAGACGTTCCAGTTCTTCTTTACCTTGCCTTCGACCCCGATCTTTACTTCGCCGAAGTTCCGGCTTCCGTCAATATGATCGGCGACCCCTGCGATCCGGGCCCCGAAGGCCTTGGTGTCGTGGTACCAGTTAAGACCAATGAAAGGCTTCCAGGCGCGGTCTTTCGCGTCATTCGTGAACTGGTGATAGAGCTTCAGACCAACCCGGGTTCTCACATTCCCAGCACCGATTCCCTGGACCGAGGAGCCAATCGCGTCCGTCCACGCGCCATCCCGCACGCCCATCCGGATCATCTGAACCTGGAGCTGCAGCCGCACCGCGTTATCGGTCCCATTATCATCCCGCCAATCCTTCAGCGGGAACGTGTACCCGCCTTCAATCGACCACGTAAAGCCCTTTGAGTGATAGGTATCAGTATCCGTGTAGTTTCCGGATGACACCGTGTTCTTGAATCTCGACCACAGGAGCCAAGTGTCAGCGTAAGGGCCAGAACCTTCCGGCTTCTGATTCATCCAGGTGCCGTAAATCCCAACCGAGTAGCCGGTGAGCTTCCCCTTCGCGCTGTAACCCGCGGTCGGGCTTGTGGTGCGGGAGCGTTCCATCGCCGATCCCGCCATCAGCCCGAGATACACCCGGTGACTGCCGGACGTCGGCCAGCTGACGAGGTCACCCCCGACTTGCACCAGCCCCCAGTTCCCGCGGGTCGTCAGATGACCGTCCGTCATTCCATTTCTCGTGTGGCCGCCTGCCGCTCTCACCCAGAGATTCCCGGACTTCGTGTTGTCCTTCGTCCTCAAGGCGTTTGAATACATCGTCTCGCCTAGCCGCTCATAGAGACTCATCGTGAAAAGCGTATTCGCGGCGTAGAGATTCGTCGCGAAACTCCCCATCTCAGGGCGCACCACGTGACGCGTGATATCCGGCGTGTCCGGAGTCACCGGGGTATCCGGAGTATCAGGTATAGGCTCAGGGCTGAGTAGACTCGTGAGGTACCAGTTCTTCCCGTTCTGAGTGAGGCTAAGACATAGGCCCCGGCCCGGACCGTGTCCGCGGTTTCGAAAGTGCCCGCCGAATCCCCCGCGACCGTGATCATCTCAATCCCGTCTGTCGTCTGAGCGCCCGCGCCGCCGACATTCTGGATTTTCACTTTTGTGGTGCCGGACGTGCTTCCTTCGACCGCGAGCTTATCCGAGGCCGACCCGTCCCCGGCAAGCACCGTGTTCATGACGAGCGTCCCGCCGTCTGACACGTAGTCCCCGGTCACCGTGACCGTCGTTCCGGTAAAGGACGCCGTGTCCGCCGGAGTCGGGAAAGTGACCGTGCCGCCAGCGAGCGTCAGATTCCGGACCGAGGCGTCACCCGGCACGTTCCAGTTACCGGTGCTTCCAAGTGTCAGATCAACCCCCACCGCGGACGCCTGCGGCACTGCCGCCGCGAGCACCCGGAAGAGCGATACGGTGCTCGTGCTGCCTGACGCTTCCGCGGCCTTTACCGTACCGTTCCAGGTGCCGTTCACGGTAACCGAGGCAGAACCCGTGTCCGCCGTGACATTCCCGTTCCAGACACCGCCATTCGCTACCGTAAGAACCGCGGACGCCGAGTCGCTTGTCACGAGATTCCCGTTCCACGTTCCCGCGATCGTCCCGGTGCCCGCGGTGCCGGCACCGGTGAGCGACGCGTCGCCGGTCCAGGTGCCGCCGGACACGGTACTGAAGGCCGCTGCCGCGCCGTCTGCCGCCGTGAGGTTCCCGTTCCAGACACCGCTGACCGCGGTCGTGAGGGATGCGGAGGATCCGCTCGCCTCAGCGTTTCCGGTCCAGGTACCGAGGTCCGTGACCGAGAGCGTGCCGTCTGTCACGCTCGCGGTTTCCTGAGAGGAAAGGATCGTGTTCTGGAAACTCCCGCCGGCTCCAATCGTGATGTCAGCCGTTGCTCCGCCTGTCACGGTGATGCCGCCATCCCACGCGCCGGACCCGGAGACGGTGATCGAGCTCGGGGCGGTCCCCGCGCCGTCCGCCGTGAGGAAGCCGGTCATCACACCGTCATTCGTGACCGTGAGTGCCGCGCCGCCTGAGACCGCGGCGAGGCTGTTAAGGACGAGATCTGTCTCCGTGTCATCCTCTTTGACCTCGGGGTGAGACCAGGTACCGGTCTTCCCGATGACAATATTCCCTGCGGTGCCGTCATCCGTGAGTGTCACGCCTTCAATCCAGGTGCCGTCATCCTGCACCTTTAACTGAGCCGCGCCGCTCAGATCCGTTTTCGTAAAAGTCTTTGTGGTCGGGTCGCAGTTATCCTCGATACAGACTTCCATCGTGTCGGTTTCGTAAGTCCAGAGCGCCCCCTCACCGATGGTGACATCGAGGGTGCCGCCGTAGCGCACATCCGCGGATCCATACCACGCGCCGTCATCCTTCACGGTGAGGGGACTCGATTCTGTCGCGACGGATCTCGGGGCGTACCACCAGGTGTAGTACGGGTCATCCTCATCGGCTTCCACGGTTTGACCCGCGGTTTTCCAGACCCCGGTCTTTCCGATGGTCACTGTGACCGCGCCGGTTCCCGAGTAAGCCTCTTCTTCGGATTCCGAATCCTGAAAGAGGTATTTATCGCTTCCCGCGATGGCGTTTCCGGTCCAGGTGCCGTTCACAGTGACATTCACGGTGCCGCCGCTACTCTCATAGCCGCCCCAGGCATCACCGGTAAATTCTCCGTTATCGATTACCGTGATGACCGCGTTGTCCTCGGCGTCGAGGAGACCGTGAAAGTAGGCGGGTTTTGACGCGTCAGAAGCCTGTGCCGCGGCAATGGTTAAAAGAACGGTCGATCCGGCTGCATCGAAATCATCATTCCTCGCCATGATCCCATCGTCATACCCCGGATCCCAGACGCCATTGAGGTTCAGAGTGAGACTGTTATTCGATCCGAGCGAGTGGGCGTCCCCGGACCAGGTACCGTTCACGGTCACGGTCGCTTCCGTTTTAACCGAGTCCTCGTCATAGTGACCGATCGTTAATCTGCCGGTCCAGGTGCCATCTACCGTGACAGTCCCTGTCGCACCGTCAGAGATCGTCACATAGCTATCGAGTTCAGTCCCGGCCCCCGTATAGAGCGTAACGGACGACGCGGTGCCGTCAGAAGCCCGCCCATCCGCCTCAATCTGCCGCATTCCGCGGTTGACATCGTGAATAACAGAGCCTTCCCCTTTCAGGTTTACGACGGCGGACGCGCCCCCTAGCGCGTAAACGCCGCCTGTAAGGCTGGAGCCGGCTCCTGTGAGATTGATGAGTCCCGAGGTATTGGGACCGGCGAGATAGATGCCGCCATTCACCGTGACGGATGACGCGGCGTTTGTGCCGTTGATCGTGAGCGTCAGATCCTGATCTGCGTTTTCCGCGTTCGTAAGGAGGACCGCGGCCTGGTACTGGGAGACAGTGCCGCTGTCCCGCCTCAGAATCGAGATCGTTCCGCCAGTCCCCGTTTCAATATCGACCGAACCGCCATTCACGGCGCCCGTGTAATCCACTTCGGAGTCTTCCGACGAGACTGCCGCGTCATCACTCGTCGCGATCACGAAGCCATTCGAATACGCGGTTTGGCTCGTGCCCGACGCCGCGATACCGCTGTTCGCGATCGTGACGCTCTCCGTACCGGTGATTGAAATGGAGCCGCCTGAGGGGAGCAGCACCGCGGCGGGGGCGGTGTCCGTAGTTCTGGGCGCATTGAGGTGCGGTCCCGTGATCGTGACGTTATCGGGCGCGGTGTCGTCGTCGGAGGCCGGAATTGACTCCGTTACCTGCTCTGTCACTGTCACATCGTCCGCCCAGGCCGGTGCCGCCGCGATCGCGGCGAGCACCGCGGCCGCCGCGGCGTTCCGGATAAATGTTTTCTTCGTCATCACCGCTCCTCCTTCGGGACAGCGCCCGGGCGAGTCCGGGTGCCGCTCAGAAGTTTTCCGCGGTGGTATCCGTCGAGGCCTTCGTTCACTTCAGACTCAGGGTCCGAAGCGACGCCATCCCATTACTGCTTTTGACAATTTACGATAGCTATATTAATCGTTATTCGGTGGTTTTTGCGTTATAAGCAATCAGGAGATTATCCAATCCTGTCGGGGGATTCGTGGGGTCACAATGGGTGTCACAAATGTTTCTCCGAAGCCCTTTGGCATTCACTTATCAGCCTCACTTCGCATAACCAAATTGACAGGTTGTGTAAAGAAACATTTACTTCTTTATTGAACAAAGGTCCCGTCAGGGAACACCCCGCGGGACCTTTGTTGAAGTCAGCGTACTGAAGCGATCAGAAGAGGATCTTCGCGCCAAGCAGCGCTTCGACGTTCCGGAAACCGTCCGTGCCGCCCTGGTACCCAACTGAGCCCCAGAGGTTCACGTTCTTCAGCACCTTCCCTTCGACCCCGAGTTTCACTTCGCCGAAGTTCCGGCCGCCGTCGATCGTGTCATGCACGCCATCCATCGCGGTGCCGAAAGACTTCGTGTCGTGGATCCAGTTAACCGTAAGGTAAGACTTCACTGCGGTGCCCTTCGCGGTGTTCGTGAACTGATGGAAGAGCGTCGCGCCAAGCCTCGTTCTCACGTTCCCGGCACCGGTGCCCTGAACGAGCGTCCCCGTGCTGTCAATCACGTTGTCTGACCTGACACCCATGCGGATCACCTGCCCTTCAAGACGGAGACGCGTGGCGTTAGAAACCTGCCCGTTCTGCCAATCCTTCAGCGCGAAGGTGTACCCGGCTTCCAGACTCCCGGTAAAGCCCTTCGAGTGATACGACTCTTCTTCCGAGTAGTTCCCGACGGACGTCGTGTTCTTGAACCGCTGGTACTGCAGCCAGGCGTCGACATACGGCCCGTCCCCGGTGGCGTTCGAATTCATCCACGTCGCGTAGAGACCGGCTGAGAACCCGGAGACCTTTCCTTTCGCGGAATAGTCTGCCGTGTCGCTTCCGGTCTTATTGCTTTCGTGGGCGTAACCGGCCATCAAACCAAGGTGCATCCGGTGCGTCCCCGAGGTGGGCCACGAAATCAGGTCACCCCCGAGCTGCACGAGCCCCCAGTTCCCGCGGGTCGTGTTTTCGCCATCCGCCATCACGTTCCGGGTGTGGCCGCCCGCGGTCCGCACCCAGAAGCTCCCAGCCTTCTTTCCCGCCGCCTTGATCGCGTCGGAGTACGCGGTTTCTCCAAGGCGGTCCGAGAGCTTCATCGCGAACATCGTGTTCGCGGCGTAGAGGTTATTCGCATAGGAGGCGATCTCCGAGCGGATCACGTGGGCCGAGAGATCAGAGGTCCCCGGGATCACGGTGCCCGACACGGTTTCAGGCGTCTCGACCGTGTTCATGAGGTACCAGCCGGAACCCGCCTTTTTGAGGCTATAGATATAGGCGCCTGACTTCAGCGTCCCCGGCATCGTGAACGTGGCGTTCGAGGAATCTCCGGCGACCGACACCAGTTCCACCCCATCCGCCTTCGGTTCTCCGGTAGACATCACCGGGGTTACGTTGATCGTCGTGGCTCCGGTCGCGGCTCCGGTGACAGCAAGGAGGTCAGACGCGGAATTCGCGCCTGAAAGCGACGCCGTCATATTGAGTGTCGCGTTGTTCGCCGTATAGTCGCCGTTTACGGTAAGCGTGGTGCCCGTGAAGGATTCACCGGCTGCCGGGGTCGGGAACGAAATCGTGCCGTCCCCGATATTGAGTCCGGAGAGTTCTGAATCCCCCGTGATATTCCAGCTTACGTTGTCACCCTCAAAATTCACGCTGACACCGGGTGCCGGGGTGGATTCCTCTTCAGCATCCGCGGCATCGTCAGTCCCCGTGGCTTCTGTGGTGTCAGACGTATCCGTGAGGTCGTTCGACGCGGTATTCACGGCGAGAAGCCGCGCGAACCGGAGAACCCCATGCGTTGACTGCGTGGATTCTGTCGTATCCGCTGTGGTTTCTGTCTTGGTTTCCGTATTGGATGACGTGTTATCCGTGATATCGACCGTGGAGTCTTCTGACGCCTCGACCACCGCGCCGTTCCAGGTGCCCTTGATATTGAGGGCGACAGCGGAGCCCTTGGTTGCGGAGACGTTGCCATTCCAGGTGCCATTCATGTCAACGGTCATGATGCCGTTAGACGTGACCGAGGCGCTGCCGTTCCAGGTGCCGTTCAGTGCCACATCCATCCGGCCGGCGTTTGAGACCGAGGCGTCACCGGTCCAGGTGCCGTCGAGCGCGAGTGTCATCGCGCCGGCCGACACCGACGCGTTGCCGTTCCAGGTTCCCGGGAGCGACACCGTAAGTTTCGACCCCGAGTCCGTGACCGTCGCGTTTCCGTTCCAGGTCTGCAGAGCGCCGACTGTCATCACGGCGGAATCCGCGACCGTGGCGTTCCCGTTCCAGACGCCGGCGTCCGTCACTTCCATCGTGGAGCCAGACCCCGTCGCTTTCGCGTCACCGGTCCACTCTTTCAGGTTGCTGACCGTGAGAGCAGCGCCGTCTTCGGCTGCCGCGTTTCCGCTCCAGACTCCGGTATTCGTAATGCCCATCGTGGAGCCGGATCCGGTCGCCGTCGCGTCACCCGTCCACTGGTTCAGATCGCTCACCGTCACCGCGGCTCCGGACTCCGCTGTCGCGCTGCCATTCCAGACGCCTGAATCCGTAATTGTGAGCGTGGTGCCGGTGTCAGACGCTTTGGCGTCCCCGGTCCACGCGCCTGAGACATCGATGGTCATAACAGAACCTGAAGCCGCTGCAGCGTTTCCGTTCCAGGTGCCTGCGTCCGTAATCGTCATCGAGGAACCGGCGTCCTCAGTACTCGCGTCACCGGTCCAGGTACCCGTGTTATCCACCGTGAGGAGGCTCGCCCCGCTCGCTTTGGCGTCGCCATTCCAGACACCGGTGCTCGCAATATTGGCGTTCAGAACCGCGCCGTAGTTGGACTCCGCGTTTCCGTTCCAAGTGCCAAAGATATCGGCCGTGAGGAGACCATACCCATCAGACTCGTCGCCTTCTGAAACGGCGTCACCCGTCCACACCGCGCCTTCCTCGATCGCGGCGGTGAGCGTTCCGCCGAGATACGCGTCCGCGTCCCCCGTCCACGTTCCAGTGAGATCGATCGTATTCGTGCCGGTGTAGTACGCCGTGGAGTCGCCGATCCAGTCGCCGGTCACGGTGATATCCGCGGTGGACCCGTACCAGGCATCCGCGTAGCCGTTCAGCGCCCCGCCGATCGTGAGCGTCATCTCAGAGTTATCTTCCGCGACGAGATTCCCGTTCACCACCGTGCCGGCTTCCGTCGTCGCTGTGTAAGAGGCCCCCGAAATCGCGCCGCCCGCCATGTTTTTACCGGTGATGAACCCAATGACCCCTCGGATACTCACCCCAATCGTGACGGTGTAGGAGCAGGAGTTGCCGGTGCAGGTCCTGGTCACTGTGGCCGGCCGTGTCGGGAGAGATCCCAGGACAGCGGAGAAACCGGATGTCGTTTCAGGAGCCGTGAGCACGGTGTCCCCGGTGAGTGTCACGGTGGTCTTGCCGCCTGAGAGCGCGTAGTACCCGCCATTCAGCACGGCGTTATTCGCGTTCACGGTCATCACGGAATCCTCGCCATCCGCAAGCCCGGATCAGGTGACGGTCGCGGAGGAGCCATCTTTAGGATCGACATTCAGCGTAATCGCCGCGCCGTCCTTCGCGTACACCTGACCCGTGAGGCTCGAATCCGTTCCCGTGAGGTTGATTTCGGCGGCGGTATTCTCGTTCTGCGTGAGGACATTCCCCTTCATCACGACCTGAGCCGCGGTCTTTTCGCCATTCACGGTGAGTGTGAGAGGCGTATCGCTGTCACCGTTCTCAATATCAATGACCTGATTATTGCCGCCTGCGGTGTTTGAGAGCGTGATTGTTCCGGCTGACTCGATATCAATCGTGCCGCCCGCGGAGTAGGACGAAGGGGTTTCCGTCCAGGGATTTCCGGAGAAGTTTGAGATCGGCGCGTATTGAGAGTTCGCTGTGATCGATACTGACTCAGTCCCAATTACGAGAATGGTGTTTCCGGTTCCGGTGAGGGTCAGCGCGTGGGCGTTCCCTGAATTCGTGACTGACACCGCGTCCCCCGTGACACTCTGGGTGTCGCCGGTTCCCGTTCCCGCGGTGACATTGATATATGCGCCGTCCGCATTCGTTTCCAGTTCCGGGACGTCAGCCCAGACCGGCTGCATGGCAGCGAAAGCGCCTGCCACCGCAAGCGCGAGGGCGCTTCGCAGATACCGTTTTCCTTCTCTTGACTGAGGCATCGACAGTTCTCCTTTCCTCACGGTCCGACAGCGGACGCCGGAGACTGCGCTCAAAGAACACATACTGCCTCTGGTACGTTTGATTCACTGCCCGACCTATCAGGGGCAGGACAAATCCCGTGCTTCGTTCCAGGAGACGGAAGACGACCGACCTTCCGCCCGTTTTCCCCGGGAAACTCACTTTTTTTCGAAAAAAAGCTACACGGAAATCGCACCCCTAAAATAATTTACATAGATCGTAATGTACAGAATATCCACATTGACCAAATTTTACAACCTTGTTAACCCGGTTGTTATGTTCCCTTGTTTAATATTATCTGATTGATTTATATCGTATTTGAGTTTTATCCGGTAAAACAAAACGACAACCGCTGTTATATCTGTCAACGCTAATTAAATATTTATAGCGACACGGTATATAGGGAATTCCAGGACACAAAAATCAGTACCAAAGGGCATTTGCGGTCGCTTCAGACTACGGTATACCGCAAAAGAAAACCCTTCCGGGTTTCCCCGGAAGGGTTTGATCTTGGACAAGAAAAACAGCTTAGGCCTTTGGGATCATGAGCCGGCTAAGTTGTTTCCATTCTCAAAGCGGCTGTATCACAAAACAGGGCGCTTAGCCGGCTACGTCTTTGTACTTCAGAAGCAGGAAATCGTTAAGGCGCGAGGCGAGCCCGCCGCTTCGTTTCACCTCATGGAGCACCGCGCGCTTCACGGCTTTTTCGGTCGCGAAGAGCGTGAGTTCCCCTCTCTTCTCCCGACCGTTTGAGAGCCGGGTCACCGCGGTGTAGAGAAGTTCGTGGGACCCCGCGCCCTCGTTTCCATCGGGAAGCGTTACGGCAAGCCTCGGGTACGAAGACCCCTGGCTCTTATGAATCGTGATCGCGTAGGCGGTTTCGTGCTCGGGAAGGAGCGCCGCGGGAAGCGCCTTCCGGCGGTTTCCGAACCACGCGACGATGCCGCCCGCGTCTCCCGGGAGTTCCACCGCGACGTCACCGTTCGCGAGTCCGAGCGCGGTGTCGTTCCGCCGCACCATGATGAAGCGCCCCGGGTAGTGGACCGCGAGGGGATCCGCCTTCACCGATCGCTTCACCCGTGTCTCCATCCACTCGTTCACGGCGTCCGTGCCGTTCGTGCCGGCGTGGATCGCGGCGAGCACCCGGACGGCATCAGCCGCATTCCAGAACGTTCCGAGCGCCTCGTCTTCTCCCGGATCGGCCGAGGGGACCGCGGGGAAGTGATCCGCGGCACCGGGCTCCAGCAGAAAACTGAATTCCCGCTCGAGCCACCCGGCGAGTTCTTCGGTGACGAGCGCCCCGTAGCGCAGCTTCTGCTCCTCATGCCACACGATCGGGTTATCGGCGTCCGTCACCGCGCCCTGCCTCAGGATTGCCAGGATCCGGGTGACTTTCGCGCGGCTCCCGTCCTCCGGCGTAATCGCGCGGGAGAGACGGTAGATGTTGGAGGTCATCGAGAAGCGGTGACTCGACGTAAAGGCGCTGATCCAGGGGGAAAGCGCCCCTTCCCTGTCCGAGAGATCCGAGAAAACGGCTCCCGGGCCCACGGCGGAGAGCTGATCCTTGTCCCCTAAGAGGATGAGCCGCGTGCGGCGGGGGTCGAGGATCAAGAAAAGCCGGTCCGCGAGGTCAATATCCATCATCGAGCACTCATCCACCACGAGGACGTCCGCGGGGAGCGGGTAGTCCCGCGAGAGGCGCTTCCCGTTCACCGGTTCCAGAATCAGTCGGTGCAGCGTTTTCGACTGGATTTTCGCGTCATACAGCATCTCCGCGTAATCCTCGAGCTCGGGGTCCGACTCCATCCAGCGGATCGCGCCGAGAATGGATTCATCGAGGTTCGAGGCCGCCTTTCCGGTCGGAGCCGCGCCCGCGATCACGAGTCTCTCGTTATCCGTGAGGAGCGCCGCGAGAATCCGGGCGACCACCGTGGTTTTTCCGGTGCCGGGGCCGCCGGTGATGACCGTCAGACGATGCCGGAGCGCGAGATCCACCGCGTCATCGTGGTCCGGATCCTTCCGCCCGGTTCTCTCATCCGCCTCGCGGAATTTCTCCAGAGCGTCTTCCGCTCCTTCACCCGGGTCGTCAGCCGCGCTTCCCGTGTAGTCGATCACGGCGCGCGCGAGCCGCATCTCTTCCGCGAACCGCCGCTGAACGTAAAGCCGCTCCCCCGGTTCATCAATCACGAAGGGGGCGAAGAAGAGGGACATCCCCGGAGCCGCGGCGAGGTTTCCGGACGCGGTTTCCATCAGAACCGCCGCGCCTGAGGCCGTGAGAATATCGGTCAGGGCGTCAGCGGACAATACGCCCGCCTTCTCCCAGTCATCGAAGCTCACACACACCGAGCCGCTCGTCTCCCGGTTCTCTTCCACCGCGGCGAACGCGGCCATCGTCTGAAGGAGCGCCGCCTCCGTGTTCTCAGGGAGGTCACCGTTTCGCTTCATCGCGGCGATGAGGAGTTTCGCCTCGCCCCGGAATCCCGCCTCAAGATCAGTTTCTTTATCAAGCGCCATGGTGTCAGATCACTCCGGTAAGCAGGGTATCCGCGAGCCGCACAAGCGACGCGTCGGGTTTGAGAAGGATGGAAGGCGGAACGTCTGGCGGCCTCTTCCCGCTGTAGCCGCGGATAAAGACGTACGCCATGCCGCCGATCCGGTTCAGCGCCGCATCCGGCGTCTCATCAAACGCCTGTCCGAGGTAACGCCTGAGGGCGACAAGGTAAATCAGCGCCTGCCACCCGTACTTCTCTTCCCGCATGAGGGTCATGAGGGCCGCCGGGTTGTAGTCCTCGGCCGCGCCTCGGCGTTCGTCCCCAGGCTGATCGGTCTTCCAGTCCGCGAGCCAGAAGAGCCCCGACTCCTTTTCCTCAAACATCAGATCGATACGGCCTTCGAGGTACCCAGCCAAACTCCGCTTCGCGTCGGCCGCGGCGACCGGAACAAGCGGGAGCTGGCGGTCGGGTGGGAGCTTCGCGTTCGCGGCGACGAGCGTCCTGAAGAACTGGTCCGCCGTGAGACGCCGGTTCCGGACGTGGATCGAGAACGGCACTTCAGGGAGCGCACAGCCGAGCGGCGCGTTTCTGAGTGACACCGAGCCGTCGCTCGAGAACCCCGATATAAAGATCCCCCGGATCCGGTCGAGGAGCCACGCTTCCGCGGCGTCCGCCCGTACCGACTCCCGGGTCTCAGGGTCATCCGCGCCGACCGAGTCCGGGACTTTGTCAGACAGCAGCGCGAGGTACCGCGAGTGGGTCACGAGGTCGTGGAACCGATCCTGCCCCGCCTTTTTCCCCTCGAGAAACGCGGGGTCGAGGTGGAGCCCGGCGTTCACCGCAGCTTCCAGGAGCCCATGCACCGCGTCACCCGTGTCTTTTCCGCCCCGGAGGAACGCCGGCGAATTCTTCCCCGGGTCTTTCTTCGCCCGGGTATCGCCCACGATGTCGTAGCCCTCGTCCGCGAGGTCATCGGTCTCGAGCTCGAGCCCCCGCGTAAGCCCCGTGTAGCTCGTGAGGTGCCACGAGGGGTAAAGCGGGTGCGGCGTGAGGACGGAGGTGACCGAGTCCGGCGACGCCTGGAGGTCAATCGGATCCGGAAGCTCGGGGTCCGCTGCGTAAAACTCCACGTTCACGACCTTCGCCGTGTCCTCTGGCGTCAGCGTTTCAAGGCTATCGGCCGCGGCGAGCATCAGCGCTTTTTTCTCCGGATCCTCGACTTCACTCGTCGCCTTCCGGATTTCCGCTGCCATCTCGTCCTTCAGCGTTCCGGAGGCGAATGGCGACTCGGTTTTCAGCCGCTCGTTAAACGTTTCGAGCGCTTCATTCATATTCGTTCCCTTGAACGACTTGCCCCCTGGCAGCCCGAGGAGCTCGGTCCAGACGGATATGTTGAAATTCCACTGGAGCTTCTTCTTCGCGCAGTTGGGGAGAATCGGAAGAACGAGGAGCGCGCTCGCCCGGGTCGCCGCCACATAGGCGAGGCGGTAGAGTTCGTTATCCTCTTCCGCGTTCGCTTCACTCTGCCGGTCCTCATTCGGATTGAAGAGTGCCTCCCAGTCACTCTCCCCATTCCGGAAAAACGATATCGGCTTTTTCCTATGCAATCGGTTGCTCAGATTGCCCGAGTCCGGAAGGAACACAACCGGGTATTCAAGGCCTTTCGACGAGTGGATCGTCACGACCCGCACGAGCGATTCATCACTCTCCACCCGGATCTCGCGCCCGTCCGGAGCGGGCGGCTTCGGTTTCGAACCATTCACCCGCTGGACTTCAAGGTCATACCAGCGAAGCAGCCCCTCGAGATTCCGGATCCGTTCGTCCGCCGCGTGAAGCAGCTCCGCGATATGGAACCAGTTCGTGATGCTCCGTTCGCCCCCGGTCCGCCCGAGATTCTGCCTCACGGTCTCAAACACTGAAAAGAGCCGCGTGAAAGCGGCGGAGAGCCCGCGCTTCTGATAGTCATCCGCCATCGTCCGGAATTTCTCGAGATCGGCGTCCGCCCCGTCCCCCATGAGATCGGGAAGCGTCCGACCGCAGATCCGGGTCGCCCGGGCGGAATTCACCGCGGTGCGGCTCTCCGGATTCGCGGCGGCGCGGAGCACCGCGAGCATTTCGGACGCTTCATCCGTCCCGAAAACATCCACCGGTTTCTTATGCAGTGTCCGGATCCCGAGAGACGCGAGTTTCGACTCGACCGGGTACGCGTCTTTATGGTTCTTAACGAGCAGCGCGATGTCGCCCGCCCGAATCCGGGATTCAGCAAGCGTCCTCTTCGGATCCGCGAGACGGTTCCCGACATAGACTTCGCGCGCCGGATCGAGGAGCCAGGCGATGCGTCGGGCAATCAGCGACCCGTCCGTTTCCCGCATAGCAGCCGCGCTGCCGCAGCGGGGCCAGACTTCTGACGTCTCGGGCCCTTCCACCCAGCGGCCGCTCCAGAGTTCAAACGCGGGGAGCGGCTTCACCTTCCCTTTTTCCCGCACAAAGAGCGGGAAGTGGTTCGCGGTGCTTTTCACCGGGCTGTAGCCGATGCCGCCCGGGAACCGCGAGTTCCCGGCGGGATCCGTGAAAAGCGTGTTCACGGCCGCGACTTCTGCCGGTGTTGTCCGGTAGTTCGTTGACAGCGTATAAGGCGGGAGGACCGCGGACGCTTCATCCCGCGCCTTCAGATATGTCCCGATATCCGCGCCCCGGAAGCCATAGATCGACTGCTTCGGGTCACCCACGAAGACCGCATAGCAGGCCGGTCCCCCTTCTTTCTCAGACTCGATAAAAAGACGCTTGAAAATCCGGTACTGGATCGTATCCGTGTCCTGGAACTCATCCACCAGCACCGCCCGGTAGAGCGACCGCACACGGTTCCGGAAGTCGAGGCTCTCGTAGGCCGTTTTTTCCATCCGGATCAGGATGTCGTCAAACGACATGAGGGAGAGCCGGTTCTTCCGCTCAACGATCTGAGACTCCAGATGCTCGCTCATATCGCGGAGCATGGGTTCCAGCGCCGGATCCGCGTCCGGGAACGACACCGCGGCCTCCGGGTGGCTCCGCTTCCAGCTGAGGAACGCTCCGACATCGAGCGCGATGATCTGGCGCGCGAGCTCGGGGTCCGAATACGCCGGGTCATTCAGATACCGGCGCTTGAATTCGTCGATCGCGGCGTATTGAACTGAGGCGTCATCCCCGATATCCCCCTCAAAGGGGTTGCCGCCTGAGAATGCCCAGGATTCGAGCATCTTGCGGCAGAAACTGTGGATCGTGTAGATCGCGCAGCGGTCAAATTCCTCGAGCGACCGGCGGACGCGGTCCAGCGCCTCTTCAAGCGTGATCCCGTCATGCGTCCACTTATCGCGGAGCTTTCCGAATTCCTTCCGTTCGGGTTCCGTTAGCTTCGACTCACTCCCGGGCGAGAGCCCGAGCACCGCCCGCCCCAGAATCTCCCGCACGCGGCCTGAGAGCTCAGCGGTCGCCGCTTCCGTATAGGTCACGATCAGGAACGACTCAATCGGGATCGACTTCTCGACAATGAACCGCAGCACCAGCCGCTGCAGCGTGTACGTTTTCCCCGTTCCCGCGCTCGCCTCAATAAACATGAGGGGCGAGATCGGAGTCTCATCAAAGCGGAATTCAGGGTTCGTCATTCGATATAGTCCGTCGTGAAGGGAAGATAAGGGCTTTCATCCGGCGAGTCTTCACCCAAATCAGAAGCCGGTTTGCCTTCCCGACGCTCTGCCCGGGCCAAAAGCTCCAGTGCGAGCGCCTTCCCCGCGTCGTTGAAGGCAGCGCCGTCCTCCCGGCTTTCGCTTCCGGTTCTGAGATAGCTTTCCATTTCCTTGATCAGCTTGTTAAGGAGATCTGAAGACGTCTTTTTGTCTCTCGCTCCCTCCTCACCGCGGAAGAAGGGAGAAGACTCGAACTCTGACCCGCCCGGGATCATCGCGGTTGTCTTCATGATGTCAAAGAACATCACGCAGGTCCGGATCACGAGTTCCGCCTGTTCCGCGGTTCCCGGGTAAAGGAGCGTGACGCCTTCAGGAACGCCGCCAGGCTCCGATCCCTTTTCAAGAAGCCCCGCTCCCTTCAGGATGGCGACGGAAGACGGGAACTTGCTGTCACTCAGCCCTGAGAGCTTTTTGATATCGAGAAGCACCGTGAGCGTATCAGGCACGCGGACACCGCGCACCGCGGCTCTGAGGAGCGCTTTCACCTTTTCGCCTGCTGACAGAAAGCTTTCAATCGCGGTCCACCGGCCGGAAGGCGTCCGATAAAGCCTTTCCTCGGGAAACTCCACGGTCCAGTGAGGGCTTGGGGCTCTCGGGTCATCAATCCGCATCGCGTACGGGCGAAGCGTGACGGTTTCACCGGAAGCAAGATCCGACGCCAGCCGTGCCGCCCGGTAGTGCTGACCCGACACCTGCGGCAGCACGGTTTTCCGGACCGCTTTCGTCCCATACGCCGGATCGAGTTCCCGGACGGCAACGAAGTTTTCGAGCGTCTCGCCCCGCGCCACGGCGTCACTCACGTCTTTCCGCATGGCCCACTTACGGAGAGGATCATCCGGGAACCCGAGTGCCGCGGCCGTCGTCCCGGAATCATCATCCCGCCTGAGCCCCACGAGTTTCATCGCGAAATTTTCCGGGGCCGAGAGGAAGTCCCCGAGATCCGAGACGGGAAGCCTGAAATCCGTGTATCCGGGGAGCGCCGCGCCGATCCCGACAAAGGACACCGAGGCCGCGTTTCCTCCGCCCTCCCGGATCGCGTCGAAGGCGTCGACGCTCGACCCGAGGAGGTGTTTCGCCTCAGCGTCTTTCGTGAAGTTCCGGCGCGAGTACCGCGCGAGCGGCACCTCGGCGTCCCAGGTGTTCTTCGCCTCGGTGCCGGTCGCGATCGCGCGGCTTGCCTCCAAATCCGCGAGGAACCCCCGGAAGTCCGTCACGACTTCAGAGGGCGGAAGCGGCCGCTCCTTCTCCGGTCCCTCGGCGTAAAAGACCGAGAACCAGCTCCGGGCCGACATAATGAGGTCAAAGAAAATGTTCCGGTTATCGCGCCGGCTGTCACGGTCCCCGCGGCGCTTCAGCCCAGGGAGTCCCATGAGGTCAAATTCGTCGAGCTGCACCGTGCCCGGGAAGCCGCTCGCGGCATCGAGCCCCACCACGCAGATCGCTTTAAAAGGAATGCCCCGCAGCGCGTCCATCGACGAAATCGCGATCGCTCCGGTGGGTCGCGCTGGAACCGACCCGCTCTTGAAGCGCCGGGTGACCGAGCTCCACATCACGGGGAACGGAATCCGGATCGGCTGAGCGCGGCCGGAACGGAGTGCCGCGTCGCGCGCGGTTTCGGCTTCGCGCACGACAATCGTGCGGAGACTCTCGAGATCCGGCGCGGCCCACCAGCTCTTTCCCTTCGGGAAGAATTGGTCCAGCAGCATCTGAAGGATCGGCTTCCAGTCATCCGTCCCCTGGGCTTCGAGCTCAAAAATGAGGCGCTCCGCGGCATCGAGCCCATCCGCGAACCGGACGAGGGCCTGGAAAAGCTCGGGGCGGCTCGTCACCCGGGTCGAGAACCCGCCGCCCGACTTCGGGCGGACATCAAGCCACGCGTCCTGCTCGGACTCCTCATCCCCTGCCATCGCGGCGAGCGTCAGGCGCTCAAGCGCCCGCATCAAGGTCCCCTCGCACCCCGTCCCGTCATCGATATAGCGGTTCCCGGGCATCTTCGCGAGGTTCGCGATGTGGGTTTCCGAGATCCCAAGCCTGAACCCCGCGTCATCAAGCCACGAGCGGATCGTGCCGAGGTCTTCGACACCAAAGCCCCAGTTTTCCGCAATCGCGGGGAGGCTGATGAGGGACGAAAACGCGTTGATATCCGCGGTCCCGCAGAGGAAGTTCCCGAGCGCGATATAGGCCTGTGCGGCTCCTGACGAATCGAAGAGCGAGCGCCCGACAATCCCGTACGCGATCGGTTTCGGGAGCGAAGAGAACACCGCGTCAAACACCGGAGCCGCGGTCTGAAGGTCCGGCGTGGCGATCAGGAAGTCAGAGGACGTCAATTCCGGGTGCTCGGCTTTCAAGGCGTAAATCCAGTCCGCCGCGGCTTCCACTTCGCGCGCGAGCGTGGGGGCGGAGGCGATCCGGACCGATGGCATCCCGATCTCAGGCCGCGTCCAGGATTCGAGCTCCTCGGGATCGAGATCCTCGAGGAACGCCGTGTTGTTCCGGAGCACGGCTTCATGCACGCGATCCAGCATCGTTCCCCGCTGATCAATCGGCCGCCCTGAAATCCGGGCGAGGTCCGCCTTAATAAAGGGGGGCTCGGGGGAGCTCAGCAGCTCCGCGTCCTGGATCGGGGTCGCGGGGTTGAAGGGCATCGCGTGCGTTTGCGGTTCCGTTTCTTTGGGGGAGCCGACATCATCCTCGACGACCGGGGCGCTGGACGCCTGCGTGAATTTCCAGAGGCGGTCGACGATCGCGCGGCTTTGGCCGGCGTTCCGCCTCAGCCACGGGCACCCTGACTCCTCCGCCCCCGTCGCGTCAAACCAGTATTCGGGGGACGGATTCATGAGGTAGAGCGACACACTCCGGTGGTAACTCTGCTGATAGAGGAAGGGGAGCATGAGGGGCGGCAATGCGGAGAGCCCAAAGATATGTAAGGGGGCTGAGTCGTCCGCCACCAGCGTCGGAGCGGCGAGCCGGTGCGCGAGCCGCAGCAGCTGCCCGGCTCCGTGCCAGCGGCGGTCATCCGTCCCCGCCTCATCCGCGAGCCACCGCCAGAGGCCTTCTTCCCACCCGGCGTTCTCGGGGTGCTCATGAAACACCACGCGTTCCCGCTCTTCTCTCAAGTTGGGGACCCGGTGATGCTCAATCCCCTCCCCTGTCATCCAGCGGTAAATCCAGTCAAAGCGGTACGTCGCGTATTTCGCGAACGCCGCTGACACCCGGACCGCGAGTTCCATGCGGGCGGTGTCGTCTACGGCCCTCGCCTTCCCCGTGACCGGGTCCGTGAGGTAGTGGCGGACGCTCTCAGACCGAGGATCATTTAAGAAGTCGTCCTCGAGCAGCCGGTTCCAGAGGAGCCACTCCAGTTCCGGCGTCTGCGCGAGGCTGCCGACCTGGGCCCCGAGGAAAGGCGTCAGCCACTCGCCGGGGAGCACAAAGTTAAACCCAGCCGAGATCCCCTCTCCGGCCCCGGAGGCGTAACCCCGGGAGAGCCGGTTTCCTACCGCGCGGCTCGGCACAATCACCGTGATCGGCGTGAAGAGCCCGGGAAACGCGGAGCCATTCCGGGCCTTCGCGAGGCTCTTCCGGTCCCGCTCCGCCATCTGGAAAAAGATCTTCTCCAGCACTTCAAAGCTGTTGCTGTAAAACGTGTGGAACCGGGGTCCCCGCTGGTTTTCGTTTTCCATCTCGCTCCTCTCGCGGCGAAAAGCTTTTCCCCGCTTTCCGCGCCAATCCTTTGCCGGTCTATCTTACACGAGGAGTGAGAGGTACGAGGCAGAACAAAACGTTACTTATTTTGTAATGTCAATCAGAAACACCCGCGGATTCATAGGGATCCGGGAGCGCTGGGTTTCTCAGAATCTCACACGGTGTTTCGATTTCCCGCCTGCCCCCTATCCGTAATCTTCTCGAAGGTCCCCATTTCCTTGACCGTTTTAAACTCTGGCAGGAAAACAGAGGGAACGTGGGTTTCCGCCCTCCCCCTGCTTTCTCTTTCGCTAGTTAGTTAATAAGGACCGACGCCGTGTTCAAGTTCCTCAAAATCCAGAAAGCCATGGTGAAGCAGCTCTCGAAGCTTGAAACCGAAAAAATGGCGCTCGATGACCGTGAAACCGAACTCACCCGGGGGTTTGAAACCCTCTCGTCTGAAAAACAGTCGCTCGCCGCCGTCGTCGATACCCTCCGGGTGAGGATCGAGACGCTCGAAACGGAAAAAGCGGCGCTTGAGGCTGCACAGTCCGACGCGATCGCGCGGCTCGAGTTTATGGAGAAAGAGAAAATCGGCTCGTCCCGCTACTGGGACTATATGTGGTACATCAAGACGTATCACCACGATTTCACCCGGGCCCAGGCGCTCGACTACTGGTACCGCACGGGGTGGAAACTGAACGAGAACCCGTGCCCCTTCATTGATGTCGGCGCGATCCGGTCAGTGTCTGGCAATATCAACCCCGTGATCTTCCTTCTGGGGTCAAACACCGACTGGGTGACGCACCTCACCGCGAACCCGTACGAAGACCGGATTGACGACCATGTCGCCCGCTACCGGGAGGCGAAAGAAAAGCGGACAAAGTGCGAAGGGGCGGTCTACACCTGCGTCACCGGGCAGTATGACAGCATGGCGCACCTGAAGTTCCACGAATACCTCGACCCGGCCTGGGACTACATTCTCTACACCGATAACGACGCCCTTCTCAAAAACGCGGCCTACGGGGCGTGGGACGTGCGGCCGCTTGAATTTTCAGCGCTCGACCCTGTCCGGAACCGCCGCTGGCATAAGACGCACCCGCATGTGCTGCTGCAAAACTACGATCAGAGCATCTGGGCGGACGGAAACGTCAATATCCTCACGGACTTCCTTTTCAAGAAAATCCGGACCGAGCACCGCAACCTCCTGATCCCCCGCCACTTCGCGAGAACCTGTATTTATCAGGAAGCGGCAGCCGTAAAGGCCGCGGGGATCGATGACCCCGCGCTCGTGGATGCCGAAGTCGCGCTTGAAAAGGCGGCCGGCTTCCCCGCGAGCTACGGGCTGAATGAAACGAACATCGTCTACCGCCGCCACAAGAACCCCGAAATCATCCGCGTGATGGACGAGTGGTGGGCGATGATCGAGAAGTATTCGAAGCGCGATCAATTGGCGCTCAGCTTCATCCTCTGGAAGCACGGGATCACGGTGGAATCGGTGTCGTTTGAGAACGCCCGCCTCCTGAAGGACGACTTCTTCACGCTCGCTCACGCGTAAGTCCGTTTCAGAGTCCGATTTTCTTCCCCCGCCGCTTTTCAAACCGGCCGGGATCCGGCAAACTGAGGTCTGCCATTTCGCCCTGGTGATCGACGTCGCTTCCGCCGCCCCGAAATGTAAAGACCGGGCGTTCCCTGTCCCCTGATCAAAGGGAGCGCCGATAGGCCGCCGATCTGGGATAAAACCCGCGGAATCCGGGTGTTTTCCGCGGTTCACGGAAATTCAGAGCACCTACAATACACGGTTTTACGGAAAAAACAGATCGTCAGATTTTGAAGGAGTGAAGTATCGGTTATGACGTGGCTTAGTGACTTGCTTTTCAATCCATCGGGTTTCAGCCACGGGATGGTGGTGTATTCGTTTGTGATCGCGCTCGGGCTCACGCTCGGCCGGATCAAGATTTTCGGTGTGTCGCTTGGGTCGACCTGGGTGCTGTTCCTCGGGCTCATCCTCAGCTGGCTGGGGCTTCAGGTGAACCCGGACCTCATCGCGTTCTTCAAGAATTTCGGCCTCATCCTCTTCGTATTCTTTATCGGCCTGCAGGTGGGGCCGTCGTTTTTCGCCACCTTCCGAAACGGCGGCTGGGGTCTCAACGGGCTCACGCTTTTCGGCGTCCTCCTCAGTCTCGCGATCACGATCGGGCTCTTCTTTATTTTTAAAAACGACATCAGTCTCGCGCAGATGATGGGCGTTCACTTCGGCGCGGTGACGAGCACACCTGGTTTAGGCGCGACGCAGGAAGCGCTGCACGCCATGGGGAACCACACGGATATCACAGTCGGCTACGCCTGCGCCTATCCGGTCGCGATCATTGCGATGATTCTCGCGATCCTGTTCCTTAAAAAAGCCTTCCACGTCGATATCGCGGCGGAGGACCAGGCCTGGGCCGAGCATCAGATGAAGTTCTCTCCGGCTCCGATCTACTACCACGTGACGGTGACGAATAAGGCGCTCGACGGCCGGACACTCAAAGAACTCCGCGACATCATCGACCGCCCGTTTATCTGCAGCCGCATTCTGCATGACGCCATCATCACCTCCCCCACCGCGAACTGCCAGGTGCATCTCGGGGATAAGCTCCGCATTGTGTCAAATAAAGACGCGAAACTCTCGGTGGTCTCGTTCTTCGGTGAGGAAGACAAAACGATCGACCTCGCGACGGAGCATTCGCCCCTCATGGCGCAGTCGATCCGCGTGACCCGGTCCGCGATGAACGGAATCCGGATTGAGCAGCTGCATCTCTCGCATTTGGACGGCGTCAACATCACGCGCGTCACGCGCTCCGGCGTCCAGTTCTTCCCGTATAACAGCCTCCAGCTTCAGATGGGGGACAGCCTCTACTGCGTGGGGCCGAAGAATTCGCTCGCGCGCCTCGCGGACCTCATGGGGAATCAGACGAAGTCGCTGGATCGTCCGAACGTGATCGCGCTCTTTATCGGGATTCTCTTCGGTGTCATCCTCGGGAACCTCCCGATCGCGATCCCCGGGATGCCGGCCCCGGTGAAGCTCGGGCTCGCGGGCGGGCCGCTCATCGCCGCGATTCTTCTCAGCTACTACGGTCCCCGGATCCACCTCGTCACCTATATGACGAATTCCGCGAACCTGATGCTGCGCCAGTGGGGGATTTCGTTCTATCTCGCGTCGATCGGGCTCTCAGCGGGTGTCCCGTTCTTCCACGCGTTCGCGGAAGGCACCGGCTTCATGTATATGGGGTTCGGGCTTCTCATCACGCTCATCCCGATGCTCACGATCGCCGTGATCGGGCGGAAATTCATGCATCTCAACTTCCACTCGGTCTGCGGCCTGATGGCCGGCACGTCGACCAACACCGCGGTGCTCGCGTTCGCGGGGACGCTCTCCGAAAAGAGCACTGCCGTGATCGCGTACTCGAACATCTACCCCTCGGCGATGTTTCTCCGTATCATTTCGGGTCAGATTGTTCTTGTGATGCTCTGGGCATATCTCTAGAAGAAAAGCTAGTATTAAAGAATTGCCCTCTGTAAAACAGATAGATAGATCCCAAAAAGGAACCAAAGGTACTGAAATGCCGCTTACGAAAGACATCACCTTCAAGTGCCCGGAATGCGGGGAAGAAATTCCGCTCACGCTCTGGCAGTCGGTGAACACCGCTGAAAACCCGAAAGAAGCGGAGGCGCTTGCCTACGGTGATCTCTTCTATATCCAGTGCCCGAAGTGCGGCTATCAGACGATGGCGAATTACTCCCTCCTCTACCACGACGTGGAGCACGGGATGATGATTCAGTACATCGCGACGCCGGACCGCGAGGAACGCGCGAAGGAGATGGCCGAGTACCGCAAGGCCCGCAAGGAATCCATTGAAGCGGCGAAAGCCCAGGATCCGGCGCTCGAGAAGAAGCTCTACGGTTCCGTGTTCCGCTTTGTGACGAGCCTGAACGACCTTCGGGAAAAGGCGCTCATTCTGCGCGCCGGGCTTGACGACCGCTATGTGGAACTCGTGAAGGCCTACATCATGCCGCAGGCCGCCAACATGAAGCCGGACCTCGGGATCGAGTCCGTGCGCTTCTTCCTCGATAAGGACGGGAAGCAGTACCTCTACTTCTTCGACAAAGACGGGAAGGAAGCCGGCTCCTGCGACTTCGATATGGAGTCCTACAACGCCTTCCAGAACGGACTCTCACTCGTTGAGGCGGACACCGATATCATTGACACCGGCTGGGCCCGCGAAGTGATTGCTGAGATCGAGTCTCAGGACACGTTCCAGGGTTAAGACGGCCGCCGATAACAATATTTCCCCATCCCCCGGAGAACCCCACGATGTCTGAAGCTGAACGCATTCCTTTCAAGTGCCAGAAGTGCGGCAAAGAGTCGGAGCCTGAGATCCAGCGCTCCGTGAACACGGTGACGGAGCCCGAGGCCGCGGAACGCGTCATCTCGGGTGACCTCTTCAGTTACCAGTGCCCGGGATGCGGCACCGACGTGGTGCTCACGTTCCCGCTCCTCTACCAGGATCTCGTGCGCCGCACGACGCTGCAGCTCGTCACGGCGAAATCTGGCCTCACGCTTGAGGACTCCGTGAAAGACGCGATCGCGGAGCGCGAGACCACGATGGCGGAACTCCGCGCGAAGCTCCCTGAAGCGGACGCGGATTTCGGGGAACACTTCCGCGTGGTCACGACGCTCGACGACCTCCGCGAGAAGGCGATGATCCTGAAGGCGGGGCTTGATGACCGCTATGTGGAAATCATCAAGTCGATGACGCTCTCGATCCAGAAGCAGGATGGGGAGACGACAGATGTCGCCTCAAACCGCTTCATGATCGATGACGAGAATAAGAACTTCATCGTTTATTTCGATGAGAACGGCGAGCCGATCGGTGAGGACACCTTCCCGAAAGAGTTCTACGACGCGATCGTGGACGATATGAAGCTTGTCGATGAGCCGCCGGTGGTGGACGCCGCCTGGGCCGAGTCCTATGCCGCGAAGCTCCTCGAGCGGCTGCCGACTGATTGATGAAGCCCGTCTGACGGACAAGGAATAATGAAGCCCCTGAGGGACTGTCCTTCAGGGGCTTTTCTTTGCCTATCGGATTCCCGAGGTTACCGCTTCCACTCCTTCATCGTGGAAGACTCGTTCTCCACATTCCCGCGATGGCCGTGGACTTCAACCGAGTCGAGCGCCGTTTCGAGATCCGCGAACTCGGCGTCCGTGAGCGTCACGTTCCACGCCCCGAGGTTCTCAAGAATCCGCTCCTTCCGTTTCGAGCCCGGGATCGGAACAACGTTCGGGTACTTGTGGAGCATCCAGGCAAGCGAAATCTGCGCCGGCGTAGCGGACTTTTCCTCCGCGAACCGGTTCAGGATATCGAGGATCGGCTGATTCGCGACGATGTTTTCTTTTGAGAGCTGCGGAACGAAGACCCGGACGTCGTCGACCTTCTCGAACGACGTGTCCGCGGTGATTTTCCCCGAAAGGAAGCCGCTCGCGATCGGGGAGAACGGCACGACGCCGATGTTGTATTCGAGGCAGTACGGGAAGATGTCCTTTTCGCAGTCCCGCTCCAGCATGTTGTAGAGATTCTGAACGGCGGAAACCGGGGTCACCCGGTGGAAGGCGTCGAGCTGCGCCGCGGACACCTGCGAGAGCCCCCATCCGCGGATCAGCCCTTCCTCAATCAGTTTCCCAAACGCGAGCGCCACCTCATCCACCAGCATCTCGAGATTCACGCGGTGCAGGTAATAGAGATCCACGTAATCCGTCCTCAGGTTCTTGAGCGACTGCGTGAGGTGCTCCTTCAGAATCGGGTAGATCGGGTCACCGGGTTTATAGGCGGTTCCCCGGAAGTGGATCTTCGTCGCGAGAACCACTTTATCCCGGACACCCTCGAGCGCCTTCCCGAGGATCTGCTCGTTGTGGCCCCGGTAGTAAAGCTGTTCGCCGTACGCTTCCGCCGTGTCAAAAAACGTGCATCCGAAATCAAATGCCGCCCGGATCGCGCTCACCGCGTACGACTCATCCGGAATCCTTCCGAAGCCGTGCGAAAACGCCATGCAGCCCATGCCAATCGGCGACACTTCAATTTTTCCGAGGAATCGGTTTTTCATTGGTTTTCCTTTGTCCGGGCGTTCCGCCCTCTTACTTCCGTCATTTTACGTGTTAAATCGGACCGGTTTCATCGCGCTCAGAAATCCTGCCGCCGGGGCACCCGCCGGAAGTAATCCGCCGCCCTCGCGCCGAGCCCAATCGGCTGATAACACCATCCGTCGTAGACCATATGAACGGTACCTCTACGCCCCTTAAAGGTTCTCCTTTCAGGGTTTTTTTCGTGTTGCGGTTAAGTCTTCAGCAGTCTTTAGTTTCACGGGGTTTGAAAGTAAGATTTTTCCTGTGACATTGTCACCTCGTTTTCACCCCGCAGCCCCAGGAGCTTCATCATGGCAGAGAATCAGACAATCACCCTCCGGTGTCCGAAGTGCGGCGATCCGTACCGCTTCGAGGCCCCGACCGTGATGAACGCGGGGAAAGAAGAAGACCTCCCGGCGCTCGTGAAGTTGTTCGAAAGCGCTGAGTCGGGGTTCAAAAAAGAAAATCCGTTCACCTTCATGTGTCCCCGCTGCGGGCACGCGGAAAACTCGGTTTGGCCCGAGCTCCGCGTCTATTTCCCGTACCGCGGCTTTGACACCGAGCTCTTCCTTGCGCACCCGAAGCCGGATGAAACGCGGGAAGAAGCCGCGATCCGCGTGGCCGGGAAACCCACCGTGTGGAGCCGGATGTCGCGCGCGATGTTCATGGGCCGCACGCGGCGCGTCTGCTTCACGATCGAGGACTTCATCGAGCACGGTCGGATGCTTTCCGTCCATCTCTATGACCACTACGCCGCGATCACCGTCGCTCTCTGTCTCCTCCGGATGCAGGAAGAGACGGACGACAAGTTTACGTACGCGAACGCCCGCTTTTCCGTTTCCAACCCCGAGGTCTTCGGGGACTACGGTCACCTCAAAAACTTCTACGTCGTGTTCACAAGCGAAACCGGAAAGCGCACCCGGGTCGTCAATTTCCCGCTCGACCTTTACCTCCAGCTCGTGAATAAATCCGTGATCAGCGCGTGGGACGAGCCCCTCATCGCCGATATGAGCTGGGCGCTTCCGATCGCGGAAGAGCTCTACCCCCAGATCCGGATTCCCGAAGGATCCTGAGCAAGAAACTTAGGGCACTGAGTTCCCGCCCTTCCCCCAGACACGAAAAGCCCCGAGGCGATCGCCCCGGGGTTCTTTGTTGTTGGGATGGATCCGATTCCGATTACTTCGGATTCTTATCGAGAATGATCGTCGGCCCTGAGGCGGATTCTGATCAATCGCGCCGACAATTGTGTGCGGGGTGTAGGGTTCCTCAAGGTACGCGACGTCATCTGCTGTCAGCTTGATCCCGAGCGCCTTCACGGCGGAATCAAAGTGGCTCGCCTTCGTCGCGCCGATAATCGGGGTCTCCACGCCCTTCGCCCAGAGCCACGCGAGCGCGATTTCGCTCATCGCAACGCCGTACTTTTCGGAGAGCTCGTGAACTCGGGCGATGATCTTCATATCGTCCTTTTCCGCGCGATCATACTTATTCTTCGCCGCGACATCCGTGCGGCTCCGGATCGAGTCACTGTCCCAGGTCGGGCGGCAGAGGTGGCCGGCCGCGAGCGGGCTATACGGCATGAGCGACACCCCGAACTGCCGGCAGACCGGGATCAGCTCCCGCTCATCCTCGCGGTAAAGCAGGTTGTAATGGTTCTGCATCACGGAGAACGGCGTCCAGCCGTGATCGCGCGCGACGATCTGCATGTTGTGGAACTGATAGCCATACATCGCGGAGGCCCCGAGCGCCCGGACCTTTCCGGCTTTCACGAGGTCGTTGAGAGCCTCCATCGTTTCCTCGATCGGATGCTCGTAGTCAAACCGATGAATGATGTAGAGGTCGAGGTAATCGGTGCCGAGGCGCTTCAGCGTCCCATCTATCTCGCGGTGGATCGCTTCGCGTGAAAGCCGTCCCTCGTTGAAATAAACCTTGGACGAAATCACCACGTCCTCACGCTTCGCGTAGCGCTTCAGCGCCTTCCCGAGATACTCTTCGCTCGTCCCCGCGGAGTAGCCGTTCGCGGTATCGAAGAAGTTGATCCCGAGGTCGAGCGCGTGCTTCACGATCGCGGCGCTCGCGTCTTCATCAAGCGTCCACTGGTGCATTGAGCCAGCTTTTCCGAAACTCATGCAGCCGACACACATCTTCGAGACGCGGATATCGGTTTGACCGAGATGCGTATATTCCATTTTTCTCAATCCTCATGCTGAAGGGACGGGGCGGAAATCCGGAAAACTATCGGACCTCCGGCACCGAAATCCCCTTTATCGATAGAGAATAAGTTAATCCGCCGGCCTCAAATCAGCTACCCGATTTTCTTAAATACTTGGCGCTGATTCTCAAGCGGGAGAAAAGGATCGGTTACTCTTCCGGATCCGATTTCGCGCGGGCGAGTGATCCGTACTCCGACTCCGGGAACTCTTTCCACGTCACCGTGTGGCTGTCACCGGGGTTGATCGCGATGTGCCCGAAGCTGCTCCAGGGAGCGGCCCCATGCCAGTGCGCGACGCCGGGCGGGCACCAGGCGACATCGCCTGGCAGCATCACTTCAATCTTTCCGCCCTCGATCTGATGAAGCCCGACACCGTCAGTCGCGATCAGGATCTGCCCGGTTTTATGCACGTGCCACCGGTTGAACGCCGCCCGCGGAAACACCACGTAGTACCAGTCAGGCGACTGCGCGGCGTTCGGTTTTCCGAGAAGCTTTGAGATGTAGACCGGCTTTGTGAAGTTCGGCGACTCGGTCGCCTTTGCCGGATACGCGAATAGGAATTTTCCCTTCGGCTCCCCGGCGCGGTTCGCGGCGTCCACCGGCTTCAGGGCGTCATATTCCGCGTCCGTGACTTTCCCGGTGTGAACTTTCAGCCCCTCGGGCGCTTTCCAGTTTTTGTCATAGACCACGAACTGCTGGAAGCGGGAATTCTTCGCCGCGCCGTGCCAGTGGCTGACACCCGCCGGAATCTCGATCACGTCACCCGGCCGGATCCACACCGCGGGCTTCCCCCACTCCTGATAGATCCCAAGTCCCGCAATTCCGATCACGGTCATCGCGCCGTGCGTGTGCCAGGCGCTCCGGCTCCCCGGTTCAAACGTGATCACGTTGGTCTGCGGGACACCGCCCATTTTTTCAGGCTCAATCAGATCCCGCCGGTGAACGGTGCCGGTAAAGTAAGCCGAGATATCGTGTCCTTCGGGGAACGGCAGCGGCTCCTTACCTTCGGCCCCCGCGTTTCCGATCATCGCCGCGAGCCCGAGAGCCGCGACCCATGGTTTCAAGTCTTTCATCTTCCGTCTGTCCTCTTTATTCACCGAGCGTGACCTCCTCACAGCTTACCCCACGCTTCTCCAGGATCCGGGCGAGCCTCTCAGCGGTCCAGCCCCTTCGAATGCATCCAGCGGACCATTTCCTCCGTGACCTCCTGGTTATTCAGATCCGCCATCATCTTCAGAATCATTCGTTCAGACATGCTTTTGCCTCAGACTGTCAAAAGATTCACCGCGGCTTCAGCCCACATACATGTATAACCCCCAATATACGCCGAAGGTCTGAGAGAAAAAGGCAGACGGGGTTCTTGCTTTTCTGCTTCAAAAGAACACAGAAAACCGATTCACGGGCTGATTCAATGAATAATTAACTATCTGTTTATATGTCAATTATTAAAAATACGCAGGAATACTTTCCGGCCATCCAGTGAATTCTGATCTACAAGGTTTTCCTTATTTTCGGGAGCCCTCCGGGCGTCATATTGAGAAATAAGCGCAATAAATAAACAAGATCTGTCAAGGCGAGGCGGGGCATATCCGGAGCGGACCGCCGCCATCTCAGGCTTCAAATGAGCTCCCATTGAGAGAGGAGCGGTTCCTCCGCATAATAGGGTCATTGCAGACTTTTCTTTTAAAGGACGCTAATCAAATGTACGGAGCCGCGGCTGGCGATATTGTGGGGTCGATCTACGAGATCGAGAACCTTCGCTCAAAAGATTTTCCGCTGTTCTCTGCCGGCTCCCACTTTACGGATGACACAGTTCTTACCGCGGCGATCGAAGAAGCGATTCTCCGCTGGGACGCGGGGGATGGAGAACTGGAAACCCTCGCGGTTGAAGAGCTCCTTCACTTCTTTAACGCGCATCCGGACGCCGCGTACGGCGGGCGATTTATCACGTGGGCGCGGGGTGCGGAACAGAAGCCCTACGGGAGCTTCGGAAACGGTTCCGCCATGCGGATTTCGGGGGCGGGGTTTTACGCGAAGACGCTTGAAGAGGCCTTGCAGCTCGCGGAACGCGTAACCGCTGTCACCCACAATCACCCGGACGGAATCCGGGGCGCTGCGGCCGTATCGAGCGCCATCTTCCTCGCGAAGACCGGGACGCCGAAGGATGAGATCCGGCGCTATATCGACCGCAACTTTTACCCCGTGATGTTTCCTCTCGCCTCGATCCCGAAGGATTACGAGTTTGAGGCGGCCTGCAGCCGGTCCGTCCCCCAGGCGCTTGTCGCGTTTTTTGAGTCAGACGGGTTTGAGGACGCCATCCGGAACGCCATCTCGATCGGAGGCGACAGCGACACGATCGCCGCGATCGCGGGGTCAGTCGCGGAAGCCGCATATGGAGTACCTGAATTTATTCGGGCTGAAGTCGACCGTCGTCTCACACCGGATATCCGGGCGGTGTTCACCGCGTTCCAGAAGAAACTCGAGTCGAGGAAATAAAGAACCTCAGTTCCGCTGGGCGTTCGTAGACAAAGCCTCGATAGGATTCTGATTTCTCAAAAAAAGCCCCTGCACGGGATCGGTGCAGGGGTTAAAGAGACCTATGGTCTGGAGTACAGAGAAAACACAAGCAGATTAGTTATCGAGAATCCGTTCCAGCTCATCCCGATTGCTGGCGAGCTCAGGCTTCTCCGAAAGCAGAATCATGAGCTTCAGACGGGTCTTCGCGCCGGACGCTTCACCGCCCTTTGCGGCTCCGTGAGCGCGCGAGTCACCGACAGACCCCGGATAGGCGTAAGACTGATAGGGACGGCCCGCGAAAGCGCGGGTCGCGATCACCACCGCGATTCCCTTCGCGACGGCGCGATCGATTCCTTCTTCCATCGCGGGAGGAATATTCCCGCGGCCGAAGCCTTCAATCACGATGCCATTGCAGCCGCGGCTGATCGCGAAATCGATATATTCGGACCCAAGACCCGTCTGAGCCGGGATGAGATCCACCTTGGCGGTCAGAGCCTTCGGAGCGAAGCACTGACGCCCCACCGGAGTCCGGCGGAACACGACACGGTCTTCATCACAGTAGCCAATCGGACCCCACCAGGGAGATTCGAAGGTCGCCGGATTCGCTGAGTGGGTCTTCCGAACCTGACCCGCCGCGTGAATCGTGTTATTCAGAACCACGAGGACACCTTTGCCGCGGGCTTCGTCAGACGCCGCGGTCTTCACCGCGCAGTAAATATTCATCGGACCGTCAGGCGACGTATCAGACGCCCCGCGCATGGCTCCCACAACGCAGATCGGCTTTTCAGACGGATGCAGCAGATCAAGGAAGTAAGAGGTTTCTTCAAGCGTGTCGGTACCGTGGGTCACAACAGCACCCGCGACATCATCCGCCTTCAGAGCTTCTTCAATGGCGTGCGACAGAGCGAACATCCGTTCAGGACTCATATTGCAGGATGCGACGTTCGAGAACTCGCGGACTTCAACATCTGCCACTTTATCGAGCCCTGGCACCGCTGCCGCAAGGTCAGCCCCGCTCACAGCAGGAACCAGACCGCCCTTCTCGGCGTCATACTTCATCGCGATCGTGCCGCCAGTCGTAAACACAATGACTTTTTTCAATTTCCAATCTCCAAATTAGGAATTCAGCGAACCGCAAAGTTCATCTGAATTCCTGTGAAATGAATGTCCTGATCAGATGATCGTGAGGCCGATCGTGATCAGCAGTGCCACAAACGAGCCAAAGAGAATCGAAGGACGCTGGAAAGCGTTCGCGGTTTTCAGGTCAGAGCCCGGAATCACAGGGATCACCGTGCTGAGAGCAGCCACCGGACCGCCAGTCAGGAAGTACTGAATCAGAGCAGCACCGGACGCCGCCGCGAAAGCGGAAGCGAAAGGATCCGCGCCAGTAGCAAGCACCACCTGAAGGAACGGGACGAGAACTGCGACTGAAGCCGCGTAAGACTGCGTGATGAAAGCCGTGCAGAAGGCGACGCCAAACATCACGAGAACCGGAGAAACCGAGTTAAGCAGCGGAGCCGCGAAACCCGAGATGGTGCCGACAAGACCGATCTGCTTAATAACAGCGCTCATGAAGAGGAAGCCAATCGTCGCGACGAGCGGAGTGGAGATCAGCCCGACACCTTCAATCATGTGCTTCTCAGCCTCTTTCGGCTTGGAGGAGGCCATGATGGCAGCCGTAATAGCGGCAACCACACCGACGAGGAAAATCGGAAGACCGATGATGAACCCGATGAAGAGGATCAGGAACGGAGTGAAAGCACGGAGAGAAGTCGTGGTGTATTTCTTCGCCTTGATTTCCTCAATGATCTTCGCGCGTTCTTCCGGAGTCACAGAGACACCGCGCTTCTTCATGTCATGAACCACACGGACGTAGGACATGGCAAAAATGGAGAGAGCGGCAATGAGACCAAGCACATTGAAGAGGCCATAACCGATGCCGGCAGTCGCGAGAATGGCGACCTGGGTCGGATGGGTGAAGCCTGCGAGGTTGCCGATATGGCCGGCGTGTGCCTGAATACCGGCGGCTTTATTCGGATCAACACCGAGACGCACGGCTGCAGGTCCGGTAATGACAGCGGTAATCACTGGCTGGGTGAAACCCGTCAGCGCTCCGATCAGACCAGCGGCAATACCGCCAGCGGTGCAGACACCAGGGCCTCCGCCGATTTTGTTACCGACAAGGACAATGTCACGCACGATGACATCGAGGAATCCGGTTGCCTGCATAATGCCGATAAAAAGCAGAATGCCGGTCATATCCGCGATCACGGGGTTCAACCCCATATTGATCATCTTCCCGACTGTCATAGGAGCGGATCCCGCGATCGGGTATCCGGCGACGATGGCAGAAACTGCCGCACCGACAATTGCCGTCAGATAGAGCGGAGTTTTGCCCGTAATCATGATGATGAGAGTCAACACCATGAGGCACTGCGCAATAATCATTTGCGTTGTCATTTGACCATCCCCTGGGAAACAGTTTCAAGACTGCCCCTGTCAATATATAAAACACCCGCAAACAAACCATTCCCTAAACCAATATAGGGAATATGCCTTTCAATACCACTGTTATTTCTCATATGCCTCTCCTTCAAGGGACAAAGCACTACGTGAAACCAGAAACGAAATTACTCTCAATGAATTGAATGCATAAAGCGTGCCAATTATTAAATTCCTATAGGCGGCTTAAAAAAGTATAGTAATGTTGCTATCAAAAGTAAATAATGTATCTCTTTATTGTTAGAAAAACCCTTTTAAAACCGGTTGTATAAAGAACAAACAGGATCACATAATTCAATAAAAATCGACATAAAAAATGCTTTACATTACTAAAATAGTTATCCCCAGAAAAAGACAAAACACTATTTATAAATAAAAATGTTTTAATAGCCGAAAAATCAAAGGTTGCGTTAATTAATTTTATTTTTAAAAATAGGCTACGTTCACGTTTTAAAATTTCTTTCGCTATTTAAAATATTCATTCATAACTCAGCTTTTTAGACATTTTTTAATACTTCGATAAACGAATCGATCCCCATCTTTGTGCAGATAAATCCCTGACCCTGTGCAAATGTTTAAACCTAAGTCGCAGACAGTCGCAGTCAGAAAAAGATGATCCAAAAATCCTGTCGGCTGAATACCCAGCGAGCTTTCTTTTCCTGGCCCCAAATAAAAACCGGGGCTCGCTATCACGCGAGTCCCGGAAAAACTCTCTTTAGCGGGTCAGTTTGTATCAGTCCGCTGACTGCCCGGTACCGCCGCCGGTTCATAACGGCAGTACCGGTATTTCGTTACCTGATTAGAAGTTGTGGTCGATACCGAAGAGCGCGCGGGCAAACTTCACCGTGCCGCCGTTGGTCGCGCGATCCATCTTCTGCTCACCGTAGCCGGCGGAGACATAGAAGGTCGTGCGCTTCGAGAACGGGTATTCGTACGTCACCGTGCCGGCGGCGCGCTCAAACTCGGGGTTCCCGCTGACCGCCGTGCCGTTCGCGGTCTCAACATCCTTCACCTTGTTGTAGGTCGCGTTGAAACCGATCTTCCCGTAGGAGAGCGGAACAGAGACGCCGGCAGACACGCCGTAGCCCTTCGCGTAGTAGTTCATCGCCTTATCGAGACCAAAGTCATCGAAGCCTGACGCGATATACCAGCTGGGGTTGCCGGCCGCGAGCGCGAGCTTCATATGGTCAAAGTAGTTGCCTGCGAGGAAGAGCCGCGCGGGGCCGAAGTCGTAATTCCCGCCCACCGTGAACTGCAGGCTGTTATCGGGGTTCCCGGCAGCGGACGACGCCCAAAGGTGAGAGTCAACGGCCGCGAGAAGGGTCAGCGCGCCGCGCTTAAATTCGCCGGTGAGAGAGGCGTAGCGTTCAGCGCTCGCCTTATTCTCAACCGACCCCGCCACCGTCTGGTCGACGTTCCCGGAATACTGAGCGGTGAGCGCGAAGCCCGCGAATCGGGGCGAACGCCAGGCGATCGTGTTATCCATCTGGGACTGACCGGACGTGAACCACACGGACGTGCCGGAATACGGGCCGTACCCCGGTCCGATCGCGCTGATCTGCGGACCCACGACGCACCAGGAGGAGATCTGGCTCATCGAGGTGCCCATACGGCCGAAACCAAAGCGCCCGTAGTCAGTGTTGAGGTTCAGCGTCGCTTCACGGTGGAAGAGATGCTTGTCATCCTGCTGCTGCACACCGCTGTCGAGCGCGAACTGGTCTTCCAGAATCACTTCAACCTGAGTGCGGTCCGTCAGCTTCTCCGTCGCGTGGATGCCGACGCGGGACCCGCGGTCCGTGCCGGAATCCATGGAAACGGTGTTCGTGGAACCGTGACCCGGGGTCTTGAGATACTGGTACGTGATCGAGGCGTCCGCTACGCCATAGATCGTCACTTCAGCCTGGGCCTGAAAAGCGAGCGCGCCGAGCAGTGCCGCGGCAATAAGACTCTTCTTCATTTCTTTCTCTATCCAATGGTTGTGTTGTTAGGTGCGGCAGCCGTTTTTTGACTGCCATTGGCCGTTTCTCTCTTCCGGCGGTGTCCCAGGAAATCTCCTCATTCCGTTCTTTCTCTCCCTGAGGAGTACTTCCGGAAACCGCTTCTAGTTCTTTTTCATTACGACCGGCGTCAATTATTTCTAGTTATTCCTGAGCGATAAACAGCAGAAATACAGAAACTTTGTCTCAGAAATCGATCGAATCCGAAAATAAGCCCCTTCACACCCCTGTCCTGGACCAGGAATCTGCCCCCCGATCGGACTCTTTTCCGACCAAAAAAGAGGCCGGTGAAAATCACCGGCCCATCTGAAACACCAGGAACCACATCATGAAACACACACTTCGAACTGTCTTTCCGCCTCATTCCTTCTTTTCTTTCTTCTCCTTTTCATCATCCCTGAAGTCATCGATCGTAAAAGTCCGGCCGATAAACCAGCCGCCGCTGTTCCCGGCGAACGCCCTGTGACGCTCAGCCGTGTCGCGGAGCCAGGCCGCGTCCGCCACTTTGCTTTCGCCCTTTTTCACTTCCTTCTCTTCAGTCATTTCGTTTCTCCTTTCTCGTCCCCCGTCCCTTCTTTCGGGTCTTCCGATGAGGGACGGCTCGCACGGGGCGGCCGCAGCGGCATGGATATAAACCAGCCGCCCGTGTCTTTCAGCAATTCCTCAATGACGTCCGAAGACGCGGGCTTACTCTTTTCCGAGCCCGGGTTTGAATTGGATCTGACCCCGTCACTTTTCTTTCTCGTCATAACGCACCTTCCTTAATTCGTTACTGTTCCCCGATCCGGTTTCTCTCCGGGTTCCTGGTTCAGTCCTTCTTTGGAATGGTTTTGACTGCCCGGAGTTCTGAGTCGGATTCCTTACCGCTCTCCTCCACCCCCTCGAGCGCATTCAGCAGCTCCATCGTGAGCGGACGTCCGAAAAAAATTCGGCCGTTCTCGGCACTCCGACTCACGCCGCGGGTTGTCCGGGCGGTCTTTCCGCTCGCGTCCTCCTTCCCTTCTCTCATTTCTCTTCCCCCCAAGGACCCCGGTTTTTTATGATTTAATAATCACAAAATTCCGAAATCTGTTTCCTCACGCCGCTTTCCCTGCCGTTCCGCAAACCCAGTTCAGCCTCACTCCTGGTTAACCGAAATTCCTCAGGCACCGGATTCTGTTTCCCGACACCGTAAAACCCTGAAACTATCTGCTTCCAAAGGGATTCTCTTTCTCTCCCCTCCCTTCCCTCCACTGTTATTTTAGTTAATACTTATTCGGCTGACACACGGGAATCATGGGTATTGCGATCTGGGGCACGGAAAAGTGTATTGTGATGTTTATCAAACACAAAAATACCGTGCGCCAGAGACTGACGCACGGTGTGTTACTCGCTATTGATTTTTTGTTTGATGGGGGCCTCAGTGCCGGAACCGGAGCCGCATTTCGCCTAGCAGCCGCTCCGCGTCTTTCGCTTTCTTTTCGGGGGACTCCCCGGTCTCATCCGGTGCCGGGATCGCCTTCATAAACACGCGGCAGCGGATCTCTGTGTCGCCTGGCCTAAGCGCCTCAGACACGGTTTTCGATCCCGCTTCCACATACCCATGGCGATCAAAAAACGCGGTATCCGTCGCCCCGTCCACCGCGGCGACAACGCGTTCCCCCTTATAGTCCGACTCAAAGGTCTGGAGGAGCTTCGTCCCGATTCCCCGGCCCATGAGTTCGGGGTCCGTCGCGAAGAGGAGAATTTCCGAGGTCGGGACCGGGGTGACAGAGGAGACCACCTCCGACTTCGCCGCCTCAAACCACACCGCTTCGCTTCCATGAAGCTCCCGATGGATCCGGGTGTAAAGCCAGTGGAAGAGCGTATAGCGGGAAATCTGATACGGCCGCCGCTCGCCCTTTCGCTCGGCGAGCAGGAACCCCGCGAGCCGCCCCTGGTAATACGCGCCGTAGAAATGCGTCGCGCGGACGAGCGCCTCGCACATCGCGTCGCGGCCCGCGGTCCAGGCCTGGAACGCGTTCTCGTTCCCCGGCTCCAGCCTCACCCCAACCGGAGCGAAGCGTTCCGCCTCATCGAGATCATCCGCGGGGTCAAAGTACCGGATCTCCACCCGGTCCGCGACGAGCCGCTCCACTTCCTCTTTCCGCCGCCGCACTTCCCGCGTATCCCACTGCACGATGAAGGCGGAGATCGAGGACGCAAACGCCACAGAGGCAAGCGCGAAGCGCACAAATTCCACCTTCCACCCGACGACACCGAGGAGCGCGTTTGAGTAGAGACTCACGAAGAAGAGCGCGAACGCGATGCAGCCAAGTGTCAGCGACACACAGGCTGAGATATAGCGGTTTTCTTTCCGGCGGAGAAACGGTTTCCAGGCGACCACGTACGCCCCGACCCAGGTCGCGGCCGCGGCGAGCTGCGCCGTCGCCTCATCCACCGGGTCCCCCTTCTCCCCGATGATGAGATCCGTGATGTCGGAGTCCGCGAAGAGAAGCGCCGCGAAACAGAGGACCAGAAGCCCGGCCCCCCCCGCCCCGCTTCCACGATTCCGGCCACACCGCGCGCTCAATCGCGTGGCGGGCACCGAGAGCGAGCGACATGTTACAGACAAAGAGAAGGATCACGAGGCCGGCGTTTTTAACCGAGTGGCTCAGGATCCCAAGCCGGTTCCCGAGGATCAGAGCGACCGCGATCAAGGCGAGAAGAAGCACTCCCCGCACGAGTTTCTTATATAAGGTGCTCGGGTGCTTCATCGGGCGGACTCCAGGTTAAGAGAGCCGACGTCAGCCTCCGCCGGAGCCGGAGCCTTCCCAACCGCTGAAAACGCGGTTTTCGCTTCCCCCCCCACGCTTTCCAGTTCCGCGATGAAGGCATCCGTTAGCGCGGTCCGCGCGATCCGGGCTTCCGCGTCGAGAATCGGGCGGAGCAGCGATTCCGCGTACGCGCGGGCTTTCGTTGTCAACGTCACGAGCTTCTCTTTATGCCCGCAGGGGACGAGGGTCACATTCCCCGCTTTGATTTCCTCAAGCACCGCGGTGTTGAGTGTTGACCTCGGCATCCGCCACTCGTCACAGATCTCTTTTTGAGAGCGCGGCGCTTCATCGAGACAGGCGTAAAGGAGCACAAAGAGGCTCTCCTTCACGCGGAGCCCGTGCATCAGCGCGGCGTATTCGCCGTCAATCGTGTTCATCGCCCGCATAAAGCGGATAAATCGCTCCCGGTCGTTCGTCATCACTCTCTCATTCATATCTATCAATCCGAATCCGTAATTTTACAATACGGATCCGTATTGACCGGGCGGCCGCCATCACGCCTTTTTTCTGCGCCATCAATTGACGCACCGTGTGATAAGTGAAGACTTCCTCCGCCCCATAAAAAAACGGGACCCGGCTTTGGATGCCGGATCCCATTCAAATTCCCCGGGAAGGAAGAAGACTCAAACACCTCCCCGGGATCGTTCATAGAGACACAGGTAAAAATCAAAAACACGGCCGGAGACCGAAGCCGGAGAGTTAAGACTCCGGTCCCCGCCGTTTGACACCGCTCCTCGCGCCCCAGGGGATGGGGCGCGGGGCATGACACCTTCCCTTACGCCTTTCTCGCCTTCTCGATTGCGAGACGCTTCATGGCGTTTGCTTCCATGACGTCGAGTTCCTTCACGAACGCCTGAGGGGCGACGAGCGGATGCGGGGTCGACCGATCGGTGTGCGGGAGGAGGAAACGCTTTTCCATGAGGCCGTTGCTGAAAGGATGCGCCGAGAGATGGACCGAGATCGGGTTCACCGGATCCTCGACCATTCTCCGGATCCGCTTCACGGTGTCGATATAGGCCCCCACCTGATCGGGGCCGGTGATGGCGTTCAAGCCCAGGCCTCCCACCGTGATCGCGTGATACGTCTTATTGCCATCCCGCACCGGGTAGGCATAGGACGCCGTCCCCCAGGTGTGCCCCGGGGTCTCGAGCACGGTCATCACGAAAGAGCCGAAGGTAAACGTGTCGCCGTCCTTCGCCAACAAATCCTGCGGGATCATCGTGAACGAGTTCCGGCCGCCCTGGTGCGTCCGCTTCGCGTCGACGTTCGCCTCATCCCACCCGCGCTTTGTCATCACGAAGCGCGCCTTCGGGGCGATTTCCTTCAGACGCTTCATTCCGCCGCAGTGGTCAAAGTGGCCGTGCGTCACAAAGACCATTTTGAGATCCGCGGGGTTCACGCCGCAGGCTTTGATGTTCGCGAGCAGCTGATCCACAAACGGTTCATGCACGGTATCAATCAGCACCGGACCCGCGGGGGTCTTGATGAGCCAGGCGGACACCCAGTTCACGCCCACGTTATAGACGCCGTCAAACGCCTCATAAGGGTCGATTTTCTGAGCCTTCGGGTCCGAGAGCCACCGCCCGAGTTCGGGAGGCATCTTCCCGGTCGACCCGAATTGCGAAAAGAGCGCGTTCACGCGTTCCGAATTCCAGACGGGATCCGACGCGGGCTTCAGGGCGTCGGATGCGAAAGCGGGGAAAGCGACCGACGCGACGGGGGTAAGCGCGAGGGCTTTAAGAAGAGAACGGCGATCCATTATGTTTTGCTCCTTATCGTTTTTCGTTACGTTCATGGGTGTATTATTTACCCAAAATATCGAGCGATAAAGACTTAAAAACCGCCATCATTGTTTCAATTTTTGAGCGAATCCCTATGGAAGAACTGACCGGACACCGTGTATTTATCCGCACCGCGGAGCTTTCAAGCATCACGAAGGCCGCCGAGTCGCTTGGGCTCACGCGGGCCGCGGCGAGCCGCGCGCTGATGAGTCTGGAGTCTGAGCTCGGAGCCGCGCTTTTCACGCGTACCACGCGGCATGTCGCGCTCACGGCGTTTGGTTCCCAGGTGCTCGATACGTGCAAAGAACTCGTGGGGCTCGCCGACCAATTGAAAGCGGAAGCGCTTCATCAGTCCTCCGCCCCAACGGGCACGATCCGCGTCGCCTGCAGCGTGTCCTTTGGCCAGACGTATCTCGCGGGGGCGCTCAAGCGGTTCCTCGCCGAGTTCCCCTCAATCAATATGGAACTCACGCTTCTCGACCGCCCGGCGCATCTCCTCACTGACAACATCGACCTCGCGCTTGAAGTCACGAACACCCCGGAGCCAGGACTCATCGCGCGCCGGCTCACGTCCTGCGGGTCGCTCCTCTGCGCCGCCCCGGCGTTTCTCGCGGACCGGCCGCCCGTCACCGCCCCGGCGGAGCTCGAGCGCTTCCCGACGCTCGTCAGCACCCGGTTCGGGAGCCGGTGGAAGTTTGAGCGGGAGGGCGAAAGTTCTGAAGTGGAAGTGAAGGGCCGGATCCGAACAAACGACACGCAGGTGATTCTGCGGGCGGCGCTCGACGGTCTCGGGATCGCGCTGCTTCCGGATCTCACGATTTCGGACCCGGTGGAAAAAGGGGAATTGACGACTCTCCTCCCCGATTGGAAAACGGAATCCGTCGGCATTTATGCCCTCTACGCGTCCCGCCGCTACCAGCTTCCGGCGGTCCGCGCCTTTATCGACTTCCTCGTCGCGGATATCCGGAAATAAGCGCTGTTCCAAATAACTCTTTTATGTCGCGGCGTTATGGTTAAAAGAGCATCCCCTCATTTTTATACAGACTCTCAGGGGTCGCCCGAATGCGTGACAGACTTTACCCGAAGAATTAACAAATTAACGCAACTATCTGATTCTCGAAGTCTATTATTGAAGGATTGAAGGTTTTTGAAGAGAAGGAGGGAGTCACCCATGCTGACACCGGTTCTGCTCTCGTCGCATCCCGAATACGTCGGAGCGGCGCGTACGCTTTATGAAGAATCGTTCCCGGAGTCGGAGCGTGTACCGTTTGAGGCTCTCATCCGAAGCTGCACGATGGACGGGCGCTTCTATGTCTTTACGGAAGGGAAAGAAGTGAAGGCGATGGCGGCGCTCGCCGTTGGTAAGACCATCATGTCGCTTGTCTACTTCGCGGTGGTGCCGGAAGCCCGGAATCACGGGGCGGGGTCTGAACTCCTCCGCTGGTTGCTATCGAAACGCGAAGGCCGCCGTCTCTTTATCGACGCCGAAGATCCGGAGCCGGGCGCTCCCGCGGACGATATCCGCGTGCGGCGGCTCGGGTTCTATAAGAGAAACGGCTTCACCTCCTGCGGCTTTGTCTCCGAGTGGAACGGCGGTCGCTATCAGATCTGGTCCGCGGGCGGCCTGATCACAAAGGAAGAGCATGACGCCTTCTGGGAGAAGTGAAGCTCGCGTAGCCCAATTCCAAAACCAAAGGCTTAAAAGCCGATCTCCCCTTCTGTGAATCAAAAAGCGGGGGCAGACTAAAGCCGCCGGATCATGGGAATTTTTTCCGTGATCCGGTTTTTTTCGTCCCGGTATCCCGTCCGACCCCCAAAAATACCCGAACGGGTGACGCCAAAACGGCTCGCCTTGCGGTACTATTTCGAAGGTTCCGGACGCGGGTCTTATTGCGAACAAAAGACACCTCTCTCCGGAAGACCGCGGGGGAAAGCCCAAGCGCTGTGGTTTTTCTTAAGAAACACGCATTTCCCGTGAATCCCCCGGCAGATAATAATGTTTAGCAGGCGGTCCATTGGATAAGGCGGGACCTCACAATTCCCCGATCCCCCTCATATATCCGCCTCACCCGCAGAGGAAAAGAAGAAGAAAAGCGGCCAGTCTATGGCAGCCCCCTCTTTTGATACCTAGAGAATTTAAGCAGGCCGCTCATCAAACCGCGGCCCGCCTGAAAACCTTTTGCAGTTCACTTTTTGCTGGAGCTATTGAAATGGCACTTCCCTACGACTGGGATATTGCAACAGTGGAAGAAGTTATGGAGTACTACGCGGATGTCGACGGTGTCGACCTCCCGAATCTCACCGATCGGCTGGGGGATGAAAACGCCCCGGTGCCGGTGCGCGTGGATAAGTTCCTCGACTATAACGGCACGTGGGTCGAGAAGAAGTACTACCCGGTGGAGGCCCTCAAAGTCCTCCTCTGGAAGGAACCGCTCGTCGCCGCGAGCGATCTCGAGAACTGGCTCGACATGCCGCGTGAAGAGATCGAGAAACTCCATAAGTACGAATTCTGCCGCCCGGTCGGCATCAATAAGAAGGGCGAATGGATTTTCGACGCGGACTACATGCTGAAGTGCAGGAAGGCCTGGAAGTCTGAGCAGGAGGGCGGTGACACGCGCGAGGCGCAGCAGATGACTGCCCGCCCGCGGGAAGCGGAATCGAACTGGTTCTCGCTTGACTTCAGGGCCCGCCCCTACGACTCCGTTCCGGAAGAAGCCTGATTCCTCGAAAGGCCTGAGGGATCCTGAAGGGGCAGTCTTTCGCTCTCCCCCTACCCTCAATTCTCCCTTTCAGACCGCCTCTCACGTCTTTCCGTGAGAGGCGCGCCGTGTCCTCACTCACGCCGCTCCCCGCGGTTAAGATGAGGCGAAACGCTTTTCTTTTCTCCCCCCGATAAAAAGAAATCGATCATGATCATTCATCTTCTGATTACGGACTGGTTTAAGGGTCTGCTCCCCGCGGATACCCCGACCCACGCGGATCTCTATAAGAACCTCTTCGCCCCCGTGGTGCCGGACGCCGAGTACAAGGTGTACGCCGCGATGGAAGGGGAGCTTCCCGATCTCACGAACCCGGAACCCGGGCTCTATGTGATCACCGGAAGCCAGGCCGGAGCCTATGAGACAGACGCCTGGATCGGAACGCTGCTGCAGTGGATCCGTGACGCGAAGACGGCCGGCATCGCGCTTTCGGGCGTCTGCTTCGGCGCTCAGGCGATCGGTCAGGCGCTTGGCGGCCGCGTGATCAAGCACCCGAACGGCTGGGGCCTCGGGCTCCGCAAGAGCCGCGTGGTCTCTGACCGCCTCCGGAAATACCTCCCGTCCGACACCCTGCTCCTCGCCGTTAACCATGGCGATCAGGTGGTGGAACTGCCGCCTGACGCTGAGCTCCTCTCGACAAGCGACTTCTGCGCGAACGACGCCTTCGCGATCGGCGACAAAATCCTCGCGTTCCAGGGACACCCGGAATTCACGATCGCGTACCTCGAATTCTTCCTCACAGTGGGTGTGAAGGGACAATCCCCGGAATTCGTGGAAAAGGTCCGCGAGAGCTTGAAGCTCGGGAAACCGCGGGTGAAATGATCGCCCGCATGATGGTGGATTCGGTGAAAGCGTAACGTTTAAGACCGCTTTCGTTCTGTCCCCAGACACGCCTTCGATCCTTAAAATCGAAGGCGTTTCGTTTGATTAAGGAACGATTTTTATGGAATATCGGGTTGGATCTGAAGGCTGGACCGCGGCCGCGAAAGCGGGGCTCCCCCTCATCTGTGAGGTCTCCGCGCGCTGGGATCCGGAAGCCGGTGTCTTTGTCGCTGAGAGCGAGGATTTCCTTCCGGCGTTCGCCTGCGTCGCTGAGTCTCCCACCTGGGAGGGACTCGGGAAAGAGCTCGACGCCGTTTTTTCGGACGCCCTCGAATCCGTTTTGGGATTCCAGCAGCCGCTTCCCCGCGTCACACCCCGCATCCGGGCCGCATGAAAAAGAACGGGGGCTCTCCCTTATTCTTTCCCCATAAACAGTTCGCCCCGGGGCGAATCGTTATTCAGGAGTCAGGCGGCACCGACATTTACCGCCTGAAAGCCTCTCTCTTACGCGGCAGCCTTCTTCTCCGGCACCGCGGCCTTCCAGATGAGGCCGATCACGAAACCGACAGCGGCGAACGGGATCCAGCCCATACCGAAGGTGTGGAGCGGAACGTAGGTCTGAAGCATCGTCTCAAAGGAGCCGAGGTTCACACCGGCGGTCTCAAGCAGGTTGATCGTCGCCATCACGAAGGTGAAAGCGATGGTCCAGGCGTACACGCACTGACGGCCGCCGAAGAACTTATCGAGGAAGATAAGGCAGATCAGCGCGACGAGCAGCGGGTAGATGAACATCAGGACCGGAATCGTGGACACGATGATGGTCTTAAGACCGAAGAGGCCGACGAGGTACGAGATCACGCAGAAGATCACGGCGTAGGTCTTGTAGGAGAAGTGGCCGAGGAGCCGCATGAAGTACGCGGCGCAGCAGGTCACGAGGCCGACCGAGGTCGAAAGGCACGCGAGGAGCACGATCACAGCGAGAATCGCGGCACCGAGGTTACCGAAGAGGATCTTCGCGGAACCCGCGAGCACCGGAGCGCCGGTTTCGAGAATACCGAGCTGCGTGACGGAATCCGCGCCGATCTTCGCGATGAAGATGTAGATGAAGGCGAGGAGCGCGACCGCGATCGAGCCGGAAAGCAGCACCTGCTTCATGATGGCTTTCGGCTGCGTCACGCCGCCCTCCTTCACAAAGCTGATCACGAGCGTCGCGAAGATGAAGGACGCGATGGCGTCAAGGGTGTTGTAGCCATCGAGAATACCCTGCATCACAGCGGTAACAGGCGTCGCGTAGTTCTTCGTCGGGGCCTGGGGAACACCAAGCGGGCTGATAAAGGACTGCACGATGAGAAGCAGAATAACAGCGAGAAGCGCGGGGGTCAGGATCTTGCCCACACGGTCAACAAGCTTCGAGGGCGTCGCCGCGAGCCAGTACGTGAGGAGGAAGAAGACGAGGAGGAAGATCGGAAGCGCGATATCAGGCGAAATCGACCCGAGGAAAGGCTTCACGGCGATCTCGAACGACACCGTGCCGGTACGGGGAGCTGCAAAGCAAGGTCCGATCGCGAGGTAGGAGACGACGGAGTAAAAGACGCCGTACCAGGGGTGAACGCGGCCCGCGGCCTCTTCAAGGTCCAGACACCCGGAGTAACCGAGCGCGGCGATCGAGATGAGGGGCAGACCCACACCCGTCACGCAGAAACCGAGCACGGCGTACCAGACGTTGACGCCGGCGTTCTGACCCATAGCAGCCGGGAAGATGAGGTTACCGGCACCGAAGAGGAGCGCGAAAAGCATGAGGCCGATCGCGATATATCTGTTATTGCTGTTTTCCATGGTTCACAGTCCGAAACCGTTCATCCGTTCCCCTTTGGTCAGGAGAACGCAGAAACAGTTCCTTTCTTTATCGAAAGAAATAAAAAGTTGCCATGCGGTGAGAAGGTTTTTCTCGCCGCCCGGACGGGATGGATTGAGGCACAGGCCGATGAGGCACCAGAAAAGCCACTGGCTTCACGGGGTAGGCGAAGCCATTCATCAGAGAGGATTTATGTCTCTCACCTTCCTGGTTTTCGCTCTCATGCGTCCTGTTTGTCGGCATGAACCGGCAGCGCCGATCGGGCGGCTGCCGAACGCGCGGCGGGTGAGCCGCGGTTATTTGATAGAGCTGGAAACTGAAGGCGGGTAGCCCCCGGGTTCCAAACTGAAGTCGGGATCGAGTGCAATTTGCATCCTTGTAATCAATAGTAACACGCGGAAAACGCCACTGCGTCGGGCGTAATCCCCTAAGTAAAGGAGAGGATAGGCGCTCAGACTCCAAAAGCCTCTCAGAAAACGGCGTCCCGCTGTACCATAGCTGTATACATTTATTGCCCCCCTGGCGGCCGGCGGCAGTGCCCTCCGGTCTCCGGGCTTCTCTGGACAGATCCCGATGGACGACGACATTTCCTTTATGAAGATTCTCGCGCAGGCGGAGCAGCTGATCCGCTTCGTGAATGATCTGATCGAGGGCGAGCTCACACGGAAAGGCGTGACCGATATCGCGCCGTGCACCGGGGACATTTTTTTCTACCTCTATGAGCACGGGAGCTGCACGCTCACCGAAATCGCGGAGCAGACGTCGCGCGCGAAGCCGACCGCCTCTCTCACGATGAAGGCGCTCGTGGGCCGCGGCTATATTGAGAAGCGGAAGTCGGAAGAAGATTCCCGCTGCTGCATGTTCTATCTCACGGAAAAAGGGCTCGCGCTCCAGCCGACCTTTGAGAAGATTCGCCGGAAACTGAACTGCCGGACGCGCTGCGGGCTGTCGCCTGAGGAAATCAGGACGCTTGAGACCCTTCTCAACAAGTCCTACATCACGCTCAGCACCCCGAAGCCCAAATGCAACTGCGGCTGCGACTGCGGCTGCAACGATCCGGATTCGCTCTGAGACGCCTCTTATATATAGAGAGTGACGATCTGAATACCCGGGGCCAGACGGCTCCGGTTTTTTTATGCCTCCGGTCACTTCACTCGCCCGCGGAAGGATCCGCCGCGCTTCCCTCACCGCTCTTCTCGCCCCCCGGATTGACGGAAGCGGGGCGGATCCTGATAATCGGAAAAACTCCTCACTTTCTCCAAACGTCTATGACTTCAGCAAAATCCTCAGTCACTATGCCGACCCAGGCCGAGGCGGATGCCGCCCGGGTGAATGAAGCGGTCGCCCGCCGGATCAAAGCGTACCGGAAGGAGAAGAAGCTGTCGCTTGATGAGCTTTCGCGCCGGGCGGACGTGAGCAAGGGAATGCTCGTTGAAATTGAGCGCTGCCGCGCGAACCCGAGCATCGCGCTCCTCTGCAGACTCGCGGCGGCCATGGGAGTCGCGGTCGCGGATTTCGTGAATGTCGACACGGGACCCGAGGTCCGCGTGATCGAGGGAAAAGATATCCCGGTGCTCTGGACCGGAGAAAAGGGCGGCACCTCGAGGCTTCTCGCCGGGTCCGCGGGTCCCGAGATGACAGAACTCTGGGCCTGGGAAATGAAGCCCGGGGAAAAATTTCAGGCGGACGCGCATTCAGCCGGGACGCTGGAGCTGCTTTACGTGGAATCCGGGACGCTTACGCTTGGGGTCGGAAGCGGGGTCTTTGAGGTCAAAGCCGGCAATTCCGCCTCCGCCCGAACGGATGTCCCCCACTTTTATGAGAACCGCGGGGACTCCCCCGTCACCTTCAAAATGGCGGTGCATGAGAAAGCCGCCTGAGACCCCGCTCCGCTTCCTCCAATCCGACCTGACGCTTCTGTCAGGTCTTTTTTTGATCTGAACTCAGATTGCCGGTCATCAAAACGACCGGATAAAGCCATTCAGAACACGGCAAGACCGGGGTTCTCTTCCGGTTTTCCCCCTCTTTCCTCTCCGTCTCTTTGCGGGTTTTAAGGCGGAGTCCGCTCTTTCTTCTGCCTGAAAAGGGCAGATTCCTTTGATGAAAGTTAATATTTTGTTCTGATTAGGTCAATATAATTGACCTTCGATAACACTCAAGGTTATCCGCGCTCAATTCATATTCCGCTCCGGGAGGCCGTTTTTTCAGCGAGGCTGAGCCGGCCCCGGGAACCGGAAGGAGAACAACATAATGACCGAAATTCTACAGCCGGATGCTTCCGGCGTAAAAGGAGAGTCCCGCTATGACGACTGACAATCAGGAAGATCTCATGACGATAAGAGGCCATCCCTGGCCTCAGGTGGTCCGGTGGCTTCTCGCGCTTCTCGTCCTTTACACGATCGGAAGCGTTTTTATTTCGAATCCCTTCTCGCTTTTCGTCGACCGGACAACGCCGATCGATTACTCCCGCGCCATGTATTTCCACGGCATGGCGGTGGGGCTTGCCGGCATCACGTCACTCATTCTCGCGGAAGTTTTCACGCTTACCAAAACCTGCCGCAAAGTGATTCTCTTCTGCACGGTCGCCGCGGTTCTCATCGGCGTCACAGGGGGCGCTGTCAACCGCTCGATGGAAGAGACAAAGCTTTTTATCTGGTATCAGATCTTTTCCTTTTTCGCGCTTGACGCCATTCTGATCACGCTGACTTACGGCCTTCTCACGACAAAGGACACCGCGCTTCGCGGCACCCGCGCGTGGTACCTTGTGCTCGCCGCTGTCATCACAGGACTCATCGGAGCCCTGATCGGCGACCTCGCGGGCTTCATTCTTGACTTTGGGAAGTGGCCCGGCATCCAGGTCTGGTACGCGAACCTCATCGGCTATTCGCTTCAGGACTGGCAGGATAACCTCCTTCGCTCCCACTCTGACCTCATCGTGGTCGCGGTGATCGGGCTTCTCCTCTCCGTGATCGACTGGAAATACGGGCGTCACCTTGAAGGGACGGCCGCGCGGGTTCAGGCTTTCGGCGAGTGGCTCGCGATCGCGGGTCTCGCGATCCTCACGGTAATCATGGTGGTGAACGCCTTCGGGGGCGTCAATTGCCAGATTCCGCATATCTTCACGGAAAAGGGCTTCTACGCGCCCCGCGGGACGAGCGTCGCCGGCATCGATCTCGGTGACTTCACGATCGGCTCGCTCTTCTTCCCGGGCGGCATCCTCGTGCTCGGGGCCATTCTTTTCGGCAAGAAGGCCGCGGGCTTCAGCCTCAGCGCCGCGTCGAAGCGGACCCTTGCCGGGCTCTTCATCACCTGGTGCAGCATTCTCGTGACAGTGGGCGGCATGGGATTCCTCGAGGAATACCGGGCTGATCTCTATAACTCCGCGAAAGACGTGGTGCTTGGGAACTTCGGCTTCGCCTTCAAGATGCTGCATGTTGACGTGAGCCTCATGATGCTCCCCGCCCTGATGCTCGTGATGATTCTGTCGCAGCACTTCCTGAAAGACGCCGTGAATAAAACGGTGCAGACGCTCCTTCTCGTCTCTGTGATCCTCTGCTCCATCGGCTGCTTCGTCTACATGGTGGTGAACCCCTCGCTGCTGGGCCCCGGCTACTGGGTGATCGCGGCAGGATTCGTCTTCGTGATCGCCGCCATGGTGATGTTCTTTAAGAAAAGCGGCGCTCAGCTCGAAGAGTCGTTCCGGAAGGAATCCGTGAAGTAACGCTTCAGTTTCCGCATTGACAGGGGGAAGGGGATCGGCGTCAGGCATGACGTCGGTCCCCTTTTTTCTCAGTTCGGTTGTTCTTCTATATAGAGGGACATCGTTCCTGGTGTTCTTCCGGGCTTCTGTGGATTCGCAGCTAAAAACGCTGCTATTCTTTCTCTCATCCGCCCTTACCCCCGCGGCGCGGCCCGCGCCGCCTGCTTTACGAGGGAGTAAGGGCCTGACGTCCTGAGAGGTCCGGCATGGAAGTTCCCTATCAAGCGCTTGAAGAGAGCGATCTTTTTGTTGACTGCGTCTATAAGGCCGGTCCTTACCCGAATCTCGCGGGAGAGGTGATCACGAAGCTAGTTCCGGGGTGCCCAAATCTTGGAGGCTTCCGTAAGGTCTATAACCAGCGGACGAAGCGGATCGCTTATATCGTCCTTTACACCTCGATGTGTGAGCTCGCCTGGCCCGACTATCTCGATACCGAAACCGGTGTCCTCCGCTACTACGGCGACAACCGAAAGGCCGGGAGATCGCTTCTCGATACCAGGGGGAAGGGGAACCTCCTCCTTCAGGAAGTGTTCGGGAAGCTCCACGCGGGTGACCGGTCTGAGATTCCGCCTTTTCTTATCTTCAAGCGCCATGGCACGGGGCGCGATATGCGTTTCCTCGGCCTCGCCGCTCCAGGGGCTGCCGGGCGGCCGCCGGACCGGGATCTCACCGCTCACTGGAGAACCGTGGACGGTGAGCGGTTCCAGAATTACGAGGCGTACTTCACGATTCTTGATACCGGGAGTCAGCCTGTTTCCAAGGCGTGGCTTCGGGCTCTCTGGCACGGGGATCCGGATAGCCTCAGGCTCGCCCCGCGCGCCTGGCGGGATTTCGTTCGGGAAGGCCGCCCGGGGCTTCACCCGCTGAAGGCCCCAAGGCTTTCCGAATTCCCCTCTCCCTTTGATCAGCTGCAGAGTGACATGGAGGGGCTGCAGTGTCTCAGCCTCATCCGGGAACGCTTCAAAGATGATCCTCTGGGGTTCGAGCAGTGCGCGGCGGACCTCGTCTCGAAACTCGATCCTCACTTTGAAGGCTTCACCTTCAGCCGCGAGTGGCAGGACGGCGGCCGGGACACCGCGGGCCGCTATCGGATCACGACGGGCGGCACGGTTCACCCGGATGTCAGACTGAGCGCCGCGCTTGAAGCCCGGTGCTATGGGGCGGAAAAAGGGGTTGAAGTGTCTGAGATGACACGCCTGATTTCCCGAACGCAGCGGCGTGACCTCGGGGTCATGGTGACGACAGGCTACATTTCAGAACCCGCCTATCGGGAAGCGATCGACGGGAAGCATAAAATTCTGATTCTCACCGCCACTGATATCGCGCGGATTCTCCGGGATAGGGGGATCACGGCAAGCGGGGTGCCCGCATGGCTCGATTCCCTGACCGCCAAATATCATCGGATGTCGCTCTGACCCTCCCTTCGCATGAAGGGGATCAATCAGCTGGGGATTGCTTGAATCTGTCCGCTACTTCAACTCAATCGTGAGATTGAAGGCGTAGCGCTCGCCCGGGTGATAGCTCACGGTGATGAGGGTCACCTTCCCCTTCGGATCAAAGTAGCGCCGGAGAATCCGAAGCGCGGGCTCTCCTTCTTTCGCGTGAAGGGCTTCCGCGGGTTCCGCGGGGAGCTTTGTCGCCTCAATTGTCTGGCGCACCTCAGCGCACGTGTCCCCGTAAACCGACTGAATGAGTTCAATCATCAGGATATCGGGGTGAGCCGGGGCCTCGGTGACGAGTTCCTGCCGATCGCGGCTCACATATTCGCTCGTCCACGCGACCGGCGGTTCCCCTGCCCTTTCCCCTACGCGCACCATCGTGAAGCGGATCATCTTTTCACCCGGCACCGCGTGAATCCAATCAGCGCGCTCTTTGCTGATCACCACTTCCTCGATCTTGAGGATCCGGCGCTTGTTATTCGACGCGAGGCGGCCGAGATCCGAGAGCGTTGAGAGCCGCTGCCCGAAGCCCTGGGTGGATCCGCGGCTGATCACACGTGTCCCGACATGCGGCGTCCGGCGGATGAGACCGTGGCGCTCAAGTTGCGCGAGCGCCGCCCGCACCGTGAACCTAGAGACCCCTTCCCGCTTCATCAGTTCCATTTCGCCTGGAAGGAGAGTACCCACCGGATAGAGACCGCTCGCGATCGCGCGGGTCAGTTTATGAGCCAGTCTGTCCTTCAGCTGTACGCGAGTCATCGTCCCATCCTCTTTTCTAGTGTGCATAGGAAACCGGCCTCTATTGTAGTCGCGGAGAAGTACGGGTTTGTGAAAAAAAACCGGAAGGAGCCTTTGCGGACTCCCTCCGGGAACAGAGAGAAACAGTAGAGAGTTAGTTTGGATTTCTGTCAGGTCTTCTTAGTAGAGGCCGATCAGCTTCCACCAGGCCATGCCGGTGATGAAGACGAGGAGGACGTTAAGCGTCACCACGCAGAAGTTGATCTTGTAGAAGCGCGGGCGCTCGAAGTAACCCTGACCGAAGTAGATCGGGCCCGGGCCGCCTGCGTATTCCGTGATGCCCCACATAAAGTTCGAGAAGATACCGAAGCAGACCGCGACCATCAGAGCCGGAGCGCCGCAGCCAATAGCCACCGCGCAGAACGGGACATACATGGCAGCCACGTGGCCGGAAGCGGTAGCGAAGATGTAATGAAGGTAGATGTAAGCGAAGCCGAGAACGATGAAGGCGATGAGCCAGTCCGTGCCGACAAGCTGCGCCGCGACCGTCGCGGACATCCACTTGATGAAGCCAAGCTTCGTGAGACCGCCAGCGAGAGAGATGATGACGCCGAACCAGATCACGGTGTCCCAGGCAGCCTTTTCAGAAAGGACGTCCTTCCACTTCACAGCGCCCGAAATCAGGAGGTAAGCCACCACGCCAAGGCCGATCGCGTTAGCGTCGTAACCCGTGAGCATCGTGGTTGCCCAGCCGACGAGGGCGAGGATGAAACCGACACCGACAAGCTTCTCCTGGTGCGTCAGAGCGCCAAGCTCACCGAGCATCTTCTTGCCGAGAGCCTTCGCTTCCGGAGTCTTCGTCATCGTGGGCTTCACGAGGAACTTCGTCACGTGCGGGAGAATCACAAAGCAGATGGCGGCGGGGAGCAGAGCGGCCCAGAGCCAGGTGCCCCAGCTGATATCCACACCGAGGCCTTCCTTCGCGAGGTGCGCGCAGAGCGGGTTCGCGGCCATACCGGTGAGGAACAGAGCGCCCGTGATCGGCGTGAACTGGAAGCACGTCATGATGAGGTAATCACCGATCTTTTTACCGGACTCACCCGGGGTGGAACCCATCACATCGTTAATGGACTTCGCGATCGGGAGAATGATGCCGCCGGAACGAGCCGTCACGGAAGGCATAGCCGGAGCCATCACAAGGTCAGCGCAGCCCAGCGAATACGCGATACCGGTGGAAGAACCGCCGAACTTCGAGAGCATCAGGTACGCGATACGGCGGCCAAGACCGGACTGGACGAAGCCGAGCGACAGAACGTACGCCGAGAAAATCATCCACACCGTGCCGGACGCGAGGCCGGAGAGTGACTGGCTGAGAGTCAGCGTGCCTGAGAAATAAGAGACCGCGAGCGCCGTCATCATCACAGCGCCGGATGGCATCGGGTTAGTCAGAATCGCGGCGATGGTGCCGAGGAAGATTCCGAGCATATGGATCGCCTTCGGGTTAAGACCCGCAGGCACCGGGAGGAACCAGATGATGATACCGACCGCGATCGGTACGATCCAGCGCCAGAGCTGGACTCCAGAGGTTGCAGAAGCTTTTGGCATGATTGTGTCCCCGCTTTGAACGGTGATCTTTGTAATGCAGTGATAGGCTGCTGAGGTGCTGCTTCGCCCCAGGCGGAAGAGGATCCCGCCTGAGGCGCGGCCCCGGAAGAATCCGGGGCGGAGAAGGAGTTAGGAGTTCGCCTTCTCACCGAACTCGGCTTCGACGCGGTCCACGAATTCGGGGGCGAGGCCGATGTAGGTGAGCGGGTTCAGCATGTGGTCGAGCTCATCCTCGGTGAACGCGGCTTCCACTTCAGGCGTACGCATCAGGACGTCCTTCAGCGGGATTTCCTTCTGATAGGCTTCCATACAGGCCTTGTAGACGATGGAGTGAGAGGTCAGGCGGCCAAGCTTCGTCGCGAGGTGCATCATCACGCATTCGCTCATCATCAGACCCTTCTGCAGGAAGAGGTTCTTCTCCATGTGCTCCGGATAGACGATCAGGTTCTCAAGGATGTACTTCGATTTCGCGAGAGCGCAGCCAAGGAGGTGGCAGGCGCGCGGGATGCCTTCCCACTCGGAGAGGAAGCAGCCCCAGTCGCGCTCAGCTTCGCTCACCATCGACTCGACGATCGACGGGGCGATCGAACGGACGTTGCGGCAGAGGGCGAGAACGTTTTCGCAGACAGCGGGGTTGCGCTTATGCGGCATCGTGGAGGAACCGACCTTACCCATGAAGAACGGTTCTTCGAGTTCCAGGACTTCAGAACGCTGCTCAGTCAGCACTTCGTGAATGATGCGGCCGATGGTGCCTGCGCAGATTGCCAGCGTGCTGACAAATTCAGCCTGATTATCACGCTGGACGTGCCAGGCGATCGTGGGGCAGCGGAGACCGAGGATCTCAAACATGCGCTTCTGGGTTTCCAGTCCCTTCTCAGGCTGAGAGGCGAGCGTGCCGACAGCGCCGGCCATTTCACCGACAAAGACTCGCGGAGCCATCTCTTCAAGACGGGTGATGTCGCGGCCGAGTTCGTCAGCCCAGACAGCAGCCTTGTAGCCGAAGGTGATCGGCACGGCATGGACAACGTGCGTACGGCCGGCCATCGGGGTGGTGCGATACTTCTTCGCGAGAGCGAGACAGGCCTTCAGGCAGGCCTTCATGTCGCGGAGGATGACCTGATAGGCGTCGCGTTCGAGAAGGACCATGCCGGTGTCGACAATGTCCTGGCTCGTGGCGCCCCAGTGAACGAATTCACCGGCATGATCGGGAAGGACCGCCTTGAAAGCGCAGAGCAGCGGCACGATCGTGATCGAGGACTTATAGAATTCGCCGATCGAAGGGATATCAAGGAGTTCAGCCTTTGCGTATTCATTGATCACGTCAGCCTTATCCTTCGGGATAACGCCGAGCTCACCCTGAGCCTTGGCAAGAGCGGCTTCCGTGTCGAGCCACTTCTGGGCCCAGGACTCATCGCTCCAAATCTTGCGCATTTCGTCCGTGCTGAACATCGAACCATGGATCTGGCTATCAATTGCGGTAGACGGCATTTTTTGTCCTCTGTCTTACAAAGTTTAGGGGAGAAAAGCTGATCCTTTCAGCTGATCCCTTACCCGGTTATTTGGATGAGGACATTGTTCCGCTTTGTCTGGTTTCAGACCATGAAATCAGATATTTGAATTGACTTTAATCAATTTTTAACGATTGGTAGAATTTTTTAATTACTTTTAATCAATCATTTATAATTTTGTTCTGTTTTTAAAATACAAAAATAAATACCGTACAAATATCGTATTAATAGTTTTTGCGTGTATCCACGCTTGAATGATGCGATCTTAGTTTCCATGACCTCTAAAAATTTCCGTATTCCTTTGCCACAGTTTCATTCCCGAGCCGTTGTATCTTTTTGCGGACAGTGTATGTTGCTCTCTAATTTATAAACGCTAGCTCAATCGATTTCCACACGGCGAATTCGATAACAGAAACCAACGACCTAAACCATCACTCCTTACAGCCGGTCGTTTGCATTTTAATTACTGATATGATAATTTTAAGAGCGTTGGGAAATTTAAATTGAACACTAGAAGGTATATCTTCATGACTTCTTTTATTCGAGTTGCACCACCTGCCGAACAATGTCCGGCTAAAACCTGGATAGATGAGTCAGGGATCAACCGACTTGGCAGATCGGTTGCAGATCATTGTCTGATAGTTGGTACGATCGCCAAAGAGCTGCAAAAACTATTCCCGGAAACGATATCTTCAATCTTTCCATCCGGTTCTGCCCTTATCGCCGCATGCCACGACGTGGGAAAAATCTCCCCGACCTTTTTCCTTCGCCTTGAACTGATGGCGGGAATATCAGACGGCACTGTAAAGGAATTGCTGCAGGAAACCTCTTTCACCGATAATCCTGAAGCTATAAGACAGTATGAATCCGAGCGCTGGGGAGGACACCCGGGGGTCAGCTTTGTGACGATGATGGAACTGACTCACGATCATAACATTGCGACTGTGGTCGGACAGCATCACGGGTCTCTACCCAAGAAAGATCTGCAATGGCAGCGTGCCGATGATGAAGATTTTGGGGGCCCTCTTTGGGAAAAATCCCGCGAAAAATTTATCAATGAATGCGAGAACGAACTTAAAGAATCCTTTCCCGCCTCCATGACTACTGTGCAAAGGCAACTTGTGTCCGGCCTCACTACCGCGGCAGATTGGATTGGTTCGGGCTCAATTTTCGATAATCCAGAATCTCCATGGCAGCCTCTGATATCACAAGCTACCGCAGACGCAGGAATGAGTCCGGTAAGCATAAAGGGATCACTAACCTTTGGAGAAATTTTCAAAGATAACGACGGCACTCCTTATTCTCCTAATAAATTTCAGGAGGCTTTAGGCAAAGTCGCCAGTGAACCAGGTGTTTATATCCTTGAAGCGCCAATGGGATTAGGAAAGACTGAAGCCGCACTCTTCGCGGCTTACCTAGCTCTCTCTTCTGGTCATGCCCGTGGCATTTACTTTGCGCTGCCAACGCAACTCACCGCGAACAAGATCTACGAACGCTTCGCCAATTTTCTAAGCGCCGCTGCTCCGGACTCGGATCTCCCCGGACTTCTTCACGCTAATGCTGAGGATTTTTTTGAGCACCTTGATATGGGGGGTGGGGAGTTTACTCCGGGAAACAGCTGGTTCTCTGCAAAAAAGCGGGGACTTCTCGCACCTTTTGCGGTCGGTACTGTTGATCAGGCACTCCTTTCTGTGATGGCTGTGCGTCACAGTTTTGTACGGCTGTTCGGTCTTGCAGGCAAAGTCGTCGTAATCGATGAGGTTCATAGTTATGACGCCTACACTGGATTCCTTCTGAAGGAACTTATAAATGAACTAGCTGCCTTGAAGTGTACGGTTATCCTTCTCTCCGCAACTCTGACACGATCAAGCCGCCATCAGCTTCTTTTCCCTGAAAAAGCAAAATCATCAAGGGGGAGAAGAGAACTGTCAGAGGATGAACGGCAAGACTTCGGGTATCCGGTCATTTCTTATCGAAAAAATGGCACTGTGGGGCACATCTCGTTTCCTCCTCAGCCCGATTCAACTGTTTTTGTTTCATTGCATCACGAAGAACAAGGTGAACGGGACGCTATTGAGGAAGCACTAAAAAGGGCTGAAAACCATCAGCAGGTACTCTGGATAGAAAACGATGTCGCGACCAGTCAAAGAATTTACCGGTTGCTGGCAGCACGAGCGAAGGAAATTGGTGTGGACTGCGGGTTGCTTCACTCCCGATTTACACGGGGCGATCGACAAAACATTGAATCCGCATGGGTTCCCCGCTTAGGGAAATCAGGATGGGCTCACCGTCTTGATTGCGGCCGTATCCTGGTTGGCACCCAGATTCTTGAACAAAGCCTGGATATCGATGCTGATTTCATGGTATCCCGGATTGCGCCTATCGATCTGATTTTTCAGCGATCAGGCAGACTCTGGCGTCATCAAAAGACTCCTCGTTCTGATGCCGCTGTGCGTGAAATGTGGATACTTTCTCCCACACTTCAGGAAGCCCTGGAGAATCCTCGGCAGAACCTAGGATCTTCCGCGGCTGTCTATAGTCCTTATACGCTTTGCCGGACACTGGAAACTCTGGAACCTGTTTCTGAATTAGCAGTCCCCTCCGACATTCCCCGGCTGATGGAAGCCGCTTTGGGTGACAGACCCGAAACAGGCCTGTTTGGGAATCTGAAGAATGACCTTCTGTATGGGACTCCCAAATGCCCGGGTATTTATCGCCTGATTGAGGACGCTAGGAAAAATCTCAATAATCCTTGCACCTCAACGGAGGATGACTCAACTGCGCAGACCCGGCACTCAGAAATTCCCACTGTGGATATGCTTCTTATCCAAAACATAGCTACCGAGAATGGCAGAACGGTACTGACTCTCCTGAATGGAGAAAAAGTAACATTCCCCCATGAGCAGAAGGACTTTTCCAAATCCCAGTGGAAAAAAATCGCCTCTTCTTTGAGAAGCAGTTTTATTCACCTCTCAGTTACCCGCGCGAAAGGTTTTTCTATCAGTTTTGAAAAAGCCAAAGCATTCGGTTTCGGAAACTTCATCTACTTAGGCTCACCGAATTCCGAGAATCTTTTTATAGCTTTAATTGATCAATCCGGCACCGCTTTCAACCTGTCACGCGACTGCACGCAGTACTACGACTCGACGATTGGATGGTGCCTGGAAAAGGAGTAGCGCCAATGAGTTACAACTTGCTTGACGAGCCTTGGATTCCAGTTGCCGGTCATGAACCAGTCTCTCTGCAGGCGATTTTTTCTGACGAATCGCTCCGCCATTTAGGAGGAAATCCCGTTGAGAAAATTTCCGTAATGAATCTCCTGCTGGCGATTTCCCAGGCCGCGTGCACTCCGGATAATGAGGAGGAGTGGAGACAACTGGGAGCCGATCTGAAAAAATTTGGAGAACGATGTCTCTCTTACCTCAGATCACGCCGGGATCTTTTCGAATTATATGGGGATAAACCTTTTCTTCAGTTTCCCGCAATTAAACTGAAAATTTCGGAGCCGCAGAAAATCGGCGGTTTATACCCTCATATAGCGACAGGTAATACGACTGTTCTTACCCAAAGACAGTTGGATCATTCGTTTACCGATGCTGAAAAAGCTGTGGCACTGCTAGTGCAGATGAACTTCTCCTTAGGAGGAAAGCGGACTGATAACTCTTTTTCTCTGTCAGCCGGCTACAGCCTGAAAAAAACTTCTGCAAAACCAGGGTCGGGGGTCGGTTATAACGGTTTTCTTCACACCTATTGCTTCGGAAAATCCATTCTTGAAACAATTTCGATGAATACCTTTACCGAAGAGGAAATCGAAGATTCGAATCTTTTTCCTTCAGGCGTCGGTACGCCTCCCTGGGATGCCATGCCAAAGGGAGAGGATGATGAAATCGCTCAGGATTTAAAGGAATCTCTTGAGGGGCAGCTCCTCTCAATGAACCGATTCTGCCTGCTCGATAAAAACGGCATCTATATCACCGAAGGTATTGTCCTTAATGATGGCAGCGTTGATCCGTCAACCCTCCTGAAAAAGAACAAGAAAAATGTCTTCCGCTGTGAAGAGGTTCATCCAGAGAAGAGACCGTGGCGGGATCTGGTTGCTCTGACTTCATGCCTGGATTCTCAAAGTGACAACAACAGTATCTGCTGGCGTCTGAATCTCGCGCTTTCTAAGCTGGCGTACGCCCGTGAGAGCGTTGGCATCTGGTCCGGGGGGCTGCAGGTCACTTTCAGTATGGGAACTCAGAAAGTTTCTTCTACCAACGATTACGTGGAATCCGCTGTAGAGATTTATCCGCATGAGCGCTGGTTCAGAACCTATAAAACTGAATTCGCATATCTGGAAGAAATGGATAGGACACTTCAGAGAAGCGTCCGCGAGTACGTCATGCCTTATGGAAGCAGCTCAGGAGCCGGAAATTTAGCTGACGCGTCAAAACTCGCCGGGCGGGCCTCGCTTCTTTTCTGGGAACGTTGTGATCCTCTGAAGCAAAGAATCATCAACCTCTGCAGAAACAATGAATCTCCAAAACTGCGCTCCAGAATAGATGACATTGTTCTGGATATTTTCAATATCGTCTGCCCCAAAACGTCCAGCCGTCAACTACTGGATTGGGCAAGAGCGTATCCATCTGTCGGCCGTGCCCGCTGGGCGCGGTCCAGGAGTCCGAAAATGGAAGTTTTTATTTCCCGTATTCTTCAGATCATCAAGCAAAGCAAGGGAGACGCCGCCGCTTTGAGACGCGCGTTCAACCCCGCGACGCAGTATGAAGCCTGGCCGATTCTTATTCCTATCCTCACTCAGGAGAAAGTGGATCTAAAGAGCGACGAAAAAGACGCTTATTTCCTGGTCGCCGCCGCGCTTGCTCAAAGTAAGGTGGAAACCGATGGAAATCAGGATCTGGGCAAAGCGCTTGCTGTCTGTTTCGCTAATTCAGGAAACGGCGGGGAATCATCTCATTCTCCTGGAGCGCAGCGCCTTCAGAGGCTTCTCTCCTGTGACTCCCTGAGTGAGGCCTGCCGGGTGCTTCGGCCGATGCTTCATCTGATCCAGAGTCAAGGAAACGCACACCTTTCCTACTCTCAGCTCCTTGAGGATCTGCGGGATTTCCGTTTTGATACTGGAAGAGAACGGGTCAAGATGCAATGGGCGATTTCTTTCTATGGGAGATCGGCCGATTCCTCCAACGAAGAGGCTGTATAAGAAATGACGACAAAGTTTTATCTCAGCCTTCTTACGCTGAGTCCTATCGATCTCGCATGGAATCGAGTAACAGACCCTTACAGCCTGCACCGTATTATCTGTGGGCTTTTTGGATTGGGCGGTATCGAGAAAAAAGGATCTGCTCCCTCAGGCATTCAATGGCGACTCGCAGAAGGACATCGAGATCAGACACGTGTTCTGATTCTCTCTAAGGTGCCCCCATCGACCCCCATGTTTGGGAGTCTCGAAACCAAAGAACTGCCTGATGGATTTCTTGACAGTCGGTATTACCGATTCTATGTGAGAGTCAATCCGAGCATCTTCCACCACGTTTCCAGAAATGTGGAGCCTGTACGCGGAGATGAAAACATCATTCAGTGGTTCGCGGACCGTGCACCTCGCTGGGGTTTCTCAGTCGATCCGGGCGCTGTGGAAGTTACTTCAAAAAAGGTCGTGACTTTCAGAAAAGATAACAGCAAGGTCACGCTCTCACAAGCCGATCTTCGCGGCACGCTTGAGGTCACCGACAAAGACATTTTTTCTGAATCTTTTGCAAATGGAATTGGCCGCGGGAGAGCTTTCGGCTGCGGCCTATTACAGATTATTCCCGTTTCTCTCTCTTCTGAGGCTTAAGAGGCAAACTATGAAAAAGAATCCCTACACTGGCAAGATCGTTGAATACCATATTCTTCAGAGCTTTCCTGTTACGTGTCTGAACCGTGATGACGTTGGTTCCCCGAAAACAGCCCTGATTGGGGGTGTCCCCCGTTCCCGAGTCAGCTCTCAGTGCTGGAAGCGCCGCGTGAGAATGGATCTTCACTCTCTTCTTGACAATAACAACAACGATGCCGAACCCCAATTCCAGCTCGGTATTCGTACGAAACATATTTCGGATCTTGTCTCTGAAGCCTGCAAGAAACTGGGTGCGACTGATGAACAGGCTGCCGTCAGCGGCGACACCATTTCTCAGGCTCTGGCCAAAGACACGCTTGTGTTCATCAGCCCTGCAGAGTGCAACTCATTTGCCGAATATGCCAAAGAGAAAGGGTTTGACCTCCAGATTCCGGCAGGGAAAGAAGGGGCTAAAAAACTGAAGAGTATTACCCAGGAGCTTGTCAAGCTGTCGAAAAAGATTCTCGACAAAAACTTCAATGTGCTTGATATTGCGCTCTTTGGCCGCATGGTAGCCCAGGCACCTGAGATGGAGGTACAGGCAGCAGCCTCTTTCTCCCACGCTATTTCCACGCATAAATCTGTTCCCGAAATTGATTACTTCACGGCTCTTGATGACATGAGAAAACCTGAGGAACAGGGCAGCGCTCATCTTGGACCGATTGAATACAACTCAGCCACGTACTACCGCTATATCAGCCTGGACCTGGGACAGCTCGCGGACACATTCGGCATTGAAGAGGAATCTGACGAAGAAATGAAGAAAGCCGTTGAAATTTTTCACGAAAGCTCTCTTCGTTGCCGTTCCCACAGCACGTCAGCACTCCTGTTCCGGTGCCAGTCCCTGGGACTATGCCAGAGTCTATGTCCGCAAAGGGCAGCGCTTGCAGGTGCCCTTTGAGACCCCTGTACGCTGCGATAACGGCTATTTGAATCCGAGCATCAAGGCATTGGACTCCTATCTTGATAAGAAGGAAAAAATGTGCGGATCGCTGTTTGGCAAAATCGCTGGTTTCGAGTGGGGAAAAAACGAGGATTATTCCATTGACGATCTGATCCACGGAATTCAGGCGGCCATCTAGGAGAGCGGTTATGAAAACTCTCTTGCTCTGGCTGGAAGGCCCATTGCAAAGCTGGGGGCACGACTCCCAGTTTGATCGGAGAGACACGCTTCCGTTTCCGACCTTATCCGGCATCTGCGGAATGCTTTGCGCAGCCCTAGGGGCTGGCGGACCCCAAACGGAACTGCTCTCCCGTCTTTCCAAAGCAAAATGGGAATGCCAGTCGTTCATACTGGATAAGAAAACGCCTTCGCCTATGCTCGTCGATTTTCAGGGAGTCGGAAATGGATATGACGGTAAGGACCCGTGGGAGAATCTTTTCATCCCAAAGACGGACGAAGGGAAAAAGCCCGCGATGGTGACGGGTTCCAAACTGACTTATCGGTTTTACCTGCAGTCGGCCGCGTTTTCTGTTTATCTGTCGTTTGACGATGAAGAACTCGCGAATACTCTTTTCAATGCTTTAAAGTCTCCTGTATGGGCGCTTTCCCTGGGACGGAAAAACTGTGTTCCTTCCGAGATTATTCCTCAGGGTTTATTTGACACGGCGGAAGAAGCAAAGAAAGAAGCGGTATCGCTAGCTGAAAGGAAAAATAGAAAACCTCAATTCACCGTTACTGAGGAGGAAGCTCCGGAAAAAGGAACTGTCATGCTCCTCAACGATGTACCAGTCTCCTTCGGTGTTATGAAGAAGTATCGTGACAGAGTGGTTACTGTGATTCCTGCAGCTCCCGAAGGTTAGTGCTATGGGAACTGGCCCCAGACTCTATGTCAAGATAACGAGAGACACGCTTCCAAGGGTAAAGGATAAGTATCCATTCCTATACCTGGAACATGGAAGACTCGCTATTGACGACAGCAGCGTGAAGTGGATCGATTCCGATGGAAACGTCGTGAGGATACCTATTGCTACAATCTGTTCGCTGTTTCTGGGGCCAGGCACCACTGTAACTCATGAGGCTATTAAGGTTCTCTCGGCTGCCAACTGTTCAGTGTGCTGGATGGGAGAAGATAGTCTTCTTTTTTATGCATTCGGTGATTCGCCGACTGCAGATACAAAAAATTTCCGCTTTCAAATGAAAGCGGCTGCTAATCCAACAACTCGTTTGTGTGTGGCAAAGAGAATGTTTCAGGATCGCTTTCCAGGAGAGGATCTGACAAACAGAAACCTCAGTGATCTGAGGGGTATGGAAGGCAGACGAGTCAAAGCCTTATACCTTGAAAAAGCCACATACTACCGGGTGGGATGGAGCGGTCGGTCTTTTGTCCCAAATCACTTTCAACTATCCAGTACAACGAATCAGATTCTTACCGTATGCAATGCAGCTCTATATGGGGTTACAGCATCTGTCATACATGCATTGGGATACTCCCCTCACATTGGTTTTGTGCATACCGGTTCACCATTACCATTTGTCTACGACATATCCGACCTATATAAAGCTGAGGTATCGATTGATCTAGCTTTTGCTCTGACACGGCAACTAAACGGAATATATGAAAGAGAAAAAGTTTCTGATGCTTTCAGACAAAGGGTGATTGATCTGGATCTCCTTAAACGGATGACGCTCGATATACCGCGATTATTGGGGAAGAACGAATGATCGTAGTGATTGCAAATAGTCTTCCTGACCGAATACGTGGAAGAATGAAATTGTGGTTTATTGAGCCGAAACCCAATGTCTTTGTTTCAGGCGTCACTGACCATGTAGCCGACAAGGTTGTGTCTTATCTTCTCGATAATTGCCCGTTAGAGTCCGGACTGCTGGTTTTTAAAAGCGTGGGCAAAACACCCTATTACAAGATTTTCAATCTGGGTTCCACCTCCAAAGAACTTATTACAATATCTGGAATTCAGCTTGTTATTGAAAAGAAAATCTCTTGAGTACGTTCTTTAACAATCTGGAATCATATGGTCTTTTTTTGATATACAAAATATTGATTTAATCATCAAAAAATATACCAAATGTCGGTCTTTTCTCTGCCTACGCAGAGGTGTTTCTTGATCGAGAACTCGAGAATCCCAAAGAAGGACACTTTTCTCTGCCTACGCAGAGGTGTTTCCGACGCTCTCGAGATTGCGGCAGAGGCTGGCTGCTTTTCTCTGCCTACGCAGAGGTGTTTCTGGCTCCAACGATCGGAGATGGGGATTTGGCAACTTTTCTCTGCCTACGCAGAGGTGTTTCTTTCACCGGTATCTTCATCAACCGGAAGGTTTTCTTTTCTCTGCCTACGCAGAGGTGTTTCCTGCATTGACGTTGCTGTGCAGGCATGTGGCTGCTTTTCTCTGCCTACGCAGAGGTGTTTCTCAGAAAGCGGAAAAACGGATGGCAGGCGGAGGCTTTTCTCTGCCTACGCAGAGGTGTTTCCGAGGCGTCAAGATAACGAACGGAACTCGTCATCTTTTCTCTGCCTACGCAGAGGTGTTTCCAGGCATTCCTGCCTACATTTTGTGCCCTGACTCTTTTCTCTGCCTACGCAGAGGTGTTTCCGATCATGCAGATGATCCGCATGGCTTACGGACCTTTTCTCTGCCTACGCAGAGGTGTTTCCACTTTGTAGCGGTGCGGCCTCCAGATCTCAGCACTTTTCTCTGCCTACGCAGAGGTGTTTCCGGATCCGGAGGAAATGCGGAACGTCATCGCTGCTTTTCTCTGCCTACGCAGAGGTGTTTCCATCTATCCGCGCAAAGACGTGCCGGAGAACAACTTTTCTCTGCCTACGCAGAGGTGTTTCCACGATGGACCTGCCTATCGGCCGCTATACGTCCTTTTCTCTGCCTACGCAGAGGTGTTTCGTCCAGATCTTCCACAAGCGCCCGATCCTCAAGCTTTTCTCTGCCTACGCAGAGGTGTTTCTCACCGTCGGCATCGTCTTTGTCGATTTATTGCCTTTTCTCTGCCTACGCAGAGGTGTTTCCGGATCGAGTCTGATCTTTTCGGGGCTGTCTACCTTTTCTCTGCCTACGCAGAGGTGTTTCTATGAACGCCATCACTTACAAGGAAGTATTCCCCCTTTTCTCTGCCTACGCAGAGGTGTTTCTTTCACAGTCCCGGAAGCTTTGGACGCCGCCTTCTTTTCTCTGCCTACGCAGAGGTGTTTCCAGAGCAAATACGCGGCTGTCGACTATGGTTCGCTTTTCTCTGCCTACGCAGAGGTGTTTCCGAGTACTTTAAAGACTCCCCGGAAGGCGTCGCCTTTTCTCTGCCTACGCAGAGGTGTTTCCAGATCGTCTACCCCAAATGCCATGATCCGTTCCTTTTCTCTGCCTACGCAGAGGTGTTTCTTCTTGAGTATTTCCGAAGGGTGGGAGCGCAGTCTTTTCTCTGCCTACGCAGAGGTGTTTCTATAGCTGTCCCCGGGAATGCGGCGGAAACTGACTTTTCTCTGCCTACGCAGAGGTGTTTCCTCCTGATCCGTCTACCTGCGTTGCAGCCGCATCTTTTCTCTGCCTACGCAGAGGTGTTTCCTGCGACTGCACGCTTCCGGACGAGTTATCCACCTTTTCTCTGCCTACGCAGAGGTGTTTCCGGGATTGACGACAAGGTCAGTTTTGAGCGCAGGACTTTTCTCTGCCTACGCAGAGGTGTTTCTGACAGTATCATCGGCAGCAACAGAAGCGCAGACTTTTCTCTGCCTACGCAGAGGTGTTTCTCTTTGCGCGCGCGTCTGCTTTCGCGGGTAAGGCTTTTCTCTGCCTACGCAGAGGTGTTTCCTGATGCGATCACGACAGCACAGACCACGGCTGCTTTTCTCTGCCTACGCAGAGGTGTTTCTCCCCCACTGCATCGCCCAGGTTGTCCCGGAACCTTTTCTCTGCCTACGCAGAGGTGTTTCCTACGGCCTCACGGCTCTCAGAGCGAAAGGCCGCTTTTCTCTGCCTACGCAGAGGTGTTTCCTGGAGAAGAACCATTTATCCGAATAGACGACCACTTTTCTCTGCCTACGCAGAGGTGTTTCCCTGTTTTTTAGTGTCTTGGGTTCCCTGATTGCCTTTTCTCTGCCTACGCAGAGGTGTTTCTTAGCAGGTCTCGTGATGAGCTTGAAAGACATGCTTTTCTCTGCCTACGCAGAGGTGTTTCTCAGTACACCGGGAAGAACGAGGATTTCACCGCCTTTTCTCTGCCTACGCAGAGGTGTTTCCTCTCCCAGCTCACAAACGACAGCGGGTATCAGCTTTTCTCTGCCTACGCAGAGGTGTTTCTGATTGACCGTGCTTACGACAGCGTCTTTGTCCCTTTTCTCTGCCTACGCAGAGGTGTTTCTGCGAAACTCGTTTGATATAGCTTACAGTGTCGCTTTTCTCTGCCTACGCAGAGGTGTTTCCCCTTCTACAGCCGTAGGCGTTGCCCTAGACGGCTTTTCTCTGCCTACGCAGAGGTGTTTCTACATCGAAGCCGTACGTCCTGATTTGGATCCTCTTTTCTCTGCCTACGCAGAGGTGTTTCCTCCTCCAGCAGATTGCATCCGGCGGCGCTGGCCTTTTCTCTGCCTACGCAGAGGTGTTTCCGTAGCCATCAAAGCGGCCCCGGCTCTCGCCCGCTTTTCTCTGCCTACGCAGAGGTGTTTCCCCGATTACGTTGCTATAGCCAAGGAGTACATGCTTTTCTCTGCCTACGCAGAGGTGTTTCTCCAAAACTGTCTCAAGCCGTCCTCTGACTTTTCTTTTCTCTGCCTACGCAGAGGTGTTTCCTGGTTCATCGGCCGTCATCCTCTTTGCGAGGAACTTTTCTCTGCCTACGCAGAGGTGTTTCTCCACCATTGGCGCCCCGGCCTCGCTCAGCTCACTTTTCTCTGCCTACGCAGAGGTGTTTCTCGCTCTGGGGGACCATGCGTCCTCACGCGATGCTTTTCTCTGCCTACGCAGAGGTGTTTCCACGATGTACCGGAAGAACGACTCCTTTGGTGACTTTTCTCTGCCTACGCAGAGGTGTTTCTCCTCTACCCGCAGTGCAAGAGGTGCAAAGACTCTTTTCTCTGCCTACGCAGAGGTGTTTCCGTATACAGATCTTAAAGCTAAGGTCAAAGAAGCTTTTCTCTGCCTACGCAGAGGTGTTTCCCCCTCGCGACCTCACGGTTGTGGAGCTCGTCGCTTTTCTCTGCCTACGCAGAGGTGTTTCCAGAGCAAGTGCTGCAGGAAACCGCCGACGAGCCTTTTCTCTGCCTACGCAGAGGTGTTTCTATCTTCAACTGCCTTATCTCCAAGCACAGGAACTTTTCTCTGCCTACGCAGAGGTGTTTCTCAGGCATTCGATCAGCCGATCACCCCACCAGGCTTTTCTCTGCCTACGCAGAGGTGTTTCTATGTCTAAAGGCTCTTTGATTCTTACTTTGGTTCTTTTCTCTGCCTACGCAGAGGTGTTTCTGATCCCAGAGCGAGATAGATAAACCTTTCGCCCTTTTCTCTGCCTACGCAGAGGTGTTTCCCAGACCGGGGAGTTTCTTGCCGCCGGCATAGACTTTTCTCTGCCTACGCAGAGGTGTTTCTATCGGCAGAGTTGATGGCTTTGTTCTGTTCAGCTTTTCTCTGCCTACGCAGAGGTGTTTCTCACCGCCTCCAGCTTCGGGATCATCGTTCCGATCTTTTCTCTGCCTACGCAGAGGTGTTTCTTCACTATGCCGCGTTGTGACTAGGCTCGCGCGCTTTTCTCTGCCTACGCAGAGGTGTTTCTAATCAGGTTCCCCGCCATATAGCCTCTGTCAGCTTTTCTCTGCCTACGCAGAGGTGTTTCCCTGATATGACGAGTCGCGGATCGAGGTCTGGCCTTTTCTCTGCCTACGCAGAGGTGTTTCTAGGTCTGTAAAAAAGCGCTCTCCATTCTGAAACTTTTCTCTGCCTACGCAGAGGTGTTTCCAGCCGCGAACCGGGCCTCCTTCTCTTCTGGAGCTTTTCTCTGCCTACGCAGAGGTGTTTCTAGGTCTGTAAAAAAGCGCTCTCCATTCTGAAACTTTTCTCTGCCTACGCAGAGGTGTTTCCAGCCGCGAACCGGGCCTCCTTCTCTTCTGGAGCTTTTCTCTGCCTACGCAGAGGTGTTTCCTTGTTAGCCTGAGTAATATCCTGAGCTGCCCGCTTTTCTCTGCCTACGCAGAGGTGTTTCTTGCCCTCCCGCAGTCCAGCTCGGCTTCCATCCACTTTTCTCTGCCTACGCAGAGGTGTTTCTACACCAGTGCATGACGGCACTGAGTACGTTGACTTTTCTCTGCCTACGCAGAGGTGTTTCCTGAGTGCAACCGCTCAGTTACAACAGCACCCACTTTTCTCTGCCTACGCAGAGGTGTTTCTCGCGATTAAAAGCAGGCAAGCCGATGTCATACCTTTTCTCTGCCTACGCAGAGGTGTTTCCCATCTATAGAGTCTCAGCCGGGCGACGAAGTGCTTTTCTCTGCCTACGCAGAGGTGTTTCCTGCCGGGCTACGTGGTACCGACGCGAGTTTTTCTTTTCTCTGCCTACGCAGAGGTGTTTCGTGGTCTCCGGATGTCAACGGACGGGAAGTGTTATCAAGAGCGATAAAATTTGACCAAGTAAATGAACCGACCCCTAAGCCAAGATCCTTCACAATCCTGAGGATCGCCGTGTCGGAACAGACCTTGGCGGCATAAAAGATTTCAGTATGGGGATGGCTGCTGAAAGCTTCCTGGATTTCTTGAATGTACCTTCCTATCTCTTGTTTCGAATGAACGTAGATAGGAGTTGGATTCCGATTTGCAAACCCATCGAAGTTCGCATCGTCAAAACAAAACTTTCCACTCCTCTCAGAAAACCGGCAGTCTTTTAAAAACAGGTCTTTCTTCAGTTCATTAAAGTTATGGATCACCGGGGCTGACATCCTGTTCTATCGGAACTGGTAAAAAATGGTCGGACGGGTTTCTAGAGCTTTATGTTGGGAACCGTTGACACGCGAAATTTCTACGGTGCCGGCTCAAGCGTCTCAATAATGAGGTTCTCAAGCTCCGATAGCCGCAGCTCCGGATCCGGCGTCTGCACCGATGCCTGGAGGGCGTTCCGCACTGAATGCGTCGAACTCTTGATCACGAGAAGCCCCCAGCCGGGCAGCGACTCCCGCACAAAGTTCCTATAGGCGTCCTCAAACCCGGTCGGCACCGCGAGCCACCGGTAGTCGTACGGCGTCGCTTTCTCCGGTTCCTTCGCGAGGTAAAGCCCATCCGGGCGCTTCGGCTCAACGGAGATTCCGTGGAGCCTCAGGGCTCCGGTCTTTGTGCTCCGGTTCTCGATAATCACGCAGTCCACCGATCCGGCGGTCTCGGTCGACACTGGCTCGGTGCTCGAAATCACGCGGAACCGCGACCGCTTCGGGCGGCTCGCTCCGACAAGAAAGCCGCCTGAGTCCGCGGAGAGCGTGAGCACCGCCTCAAGCTTGAAACTGTTCTTCCGGTAGAACGCGGGCGGAATCCCCTTCTTCTTTTCCTCGGGGCGTTTTTTCTCGCGCGCCGCCTCGCTCTTCGCCTCTTTCACGGCTTTCCAGGCGTCGTTGAGATCGGCGCGCCGGATTTTCCCGTCGAGGATATCCGTCATCAGGCTGTCCGCGAACACCCAGTTCCCGTCACCCGCCAGGCGGTAGGCGAGCGCGATCGTGTTCGGGCTCGCCTCCACGGTCTCAATACTCGGGTGGCTGCGGCCGACCTGCGCCTCGCGCTTCAGATATTCCTCATAGTGACGCCCGGCCCCGAACCGCTTCCAGAGCTCGCTCGCGTGCATGCCGCTTTTTTTCGCCGCTTCCGCGAGCCAAAGCGTGTAGTTCTGAAACCCGCCGTTCCGCCAGAATTCTCCCTCGCGGATCCGTTTCAGGATCTGATAGGTGACACCCCAGTGATCGCGCGAACGTTTCAGCTCTTCTTCGAGCTTCAGGAGATTCGCGGCGTTTTCGGGTGACACCGCGTCCGGGGTCTCTTTTTCAGTCATTTCCAACTTTCTCCTTTGGCGGCAGAGCAAGGCTAATTGATCATTTTATAGGAGAAAACGCCCGGCAAACCGCCGCTTCCGACGAACCGCAGGCATAAAAAAACCGCCCGGGGAAGCGTGATTCCTTCAGGCGGCTGAGTACCGTTTATAAAAACGGAACCGGATTAATAGACTTCGCTTGTGAGATTCTCGGGGGCTCCCTTCCACGCTGCCTTGAAGGCCTTCGTGAGACCCGGGCGGCCGCAGACCGCGAGGGTCGCGGGGTGCTCAGCAAGAACCGTTTCGGGTTCCAGGTGATCGTGATTCTCGCCCGTCTCGTGAACCCGGAGATCAATACCGAGCTCGCGGCAAAGCGTCTCAACGCGTTCAAACCCGCCCTCAGACCGGTTCTTCACGGACCACCAGAGCGTGATCGAGGGAACGGGTTTCCCAGCCTCTTTATCCCGCTTCAGCTCTTCCATCCAGCCAAGGAACGGAGCGATACCAGCGCCACCTGCGACCCACGCGGCGGTCTTCCCCGGAATGAACTTCGGGAAGAACGCGCCCCACGGGCCTTCGACATAAATCGTGTCACCAGCCTTCATCAACGCGAGGTTCTTCGTCCACTCACCCGCTTCCTTGATCCAGAAAGTGAGGAGGCCGGTCTTCTTATCCGCTCCCGCGACCGCGAACGGGTGAGAGTCTTCCTTGTCACCCGGGCGGGAGAGGTAAACAAAACGACCCGGTCCGATCGTGTCCGCGAGCTCCGTCTTCACGTCAAGCTGCAGAACGCCGCCGTCCGCCTTAATGGAGTCGAGCGCGCCATCGTAACGCATCGCGGAGCCCTTGCGGCCGCGGATGATGTTGACCGAGGCCCAGACGCCGAGGATCGCGGCGATCGTCGTGACCCAGCCAAGCGGCATCATGAGTTCGGTTTCCTTAAGCGTCCGCAGCGCGTGGAACGCAAGGAAGATATACATCCAGGCCCACATCAGATGCACCTTTTCCCACTTCGGCCACGAAATCTTCTTCTTCGCGTGCTTGATATCGCGCCAGATGACGGAAAGCATATAGAGCGAGACGAGAATGCCCGTGAGACCCGCGATCGGGTGCGAATACACCCAGACCCCGCTCCAGAACCCGTGAATCGCGTGCTCTTCCATCATCGGCACTTCAACGACCGGATAGAACGCGGTAATGATGTCGCGGACAAACGGAGCGAAGAAGTGAATGAACGCGAATCCGACCATCCACCAGCCAAGCGTCTTATGCGCCTGCATCAGTTTCCCAAGGGGCTCCCCTGCCACGCGCTCGATCCAGGACGGGCGCGCCGCGATCACGATCGCTTCCGTCATCAGGATCCATGTCACGACGCCTGAAATCACCCAGACCTGGTGCAGGACGTCGCGGCTCGTCAGCATGAAGGGGAAGAAATAAATCCCGATCAGGTAGGCGATTGCCGTGAGAATAAAAACAAAGAGATTGATGCGCAGCATGTTGTTATTCGTCTCCGGGGAAAAGAGACCTGAAATCATCGCTTCAGGTCTTTTTGAGAGCCCTAAGGCATTTTAAGTAGCTTTAAAATGCATTCAAAATACATCTTTTACCTGAACGCTATCTTAAATCAATCTTAATAGGTTGGTTTTGTATCGCGCTTAACAAAAAGCCCCGCCGGGAGCGTATCCGAGGCGAGGCTGTCACTATACCGACCGAACCCTAAGTGAAGCTTAACTGTAGGTCTCGATCAGCCACTTGATGAATTTCGGATCATCAAATGGAACGGTGCCGGCATCCGTTCGGTTGAGCCCCGCGATCGCTTTCATGTCGTCTTCTGAAAGCGTGAAGTCGAAAAGCTGGAAATTCTCTTCCATCCGGGCGCGGTGCGTTGACTTCGGGATCACGGCAATCCCGCGCTGCAGGAGCCACCGGAGCGCGACCTGCGCGACCGTTTTCCCGTGGGCTTCAGCGATCGAGGCGAGTGTCGGGTTCGTGAAGAAACCGTCCGCGGACTGCGCGAGCGGGCTCCACGCGGTGATCGGGATCGAGACCGAGTCGCAGAACGTCTGGAGTGCGTTCTGCTGCGTGAAGACGTTTGCCTGGACCTGCAGCATCGCGGGTTTCACGGTGTTCGAGAGCATGAGGTCGGTGATCCGCGCCGGATCAAAGTTCGAGAGCCCGATCGCACGGACCTTCCCGGCCGTCAAGGCGGTCTCCATCGCGCGCCACGTGCCGTAGTAGTCGCCGTAGTGCTGGTGAATGAGAAGGAGGTCAATGTAGTCGGTGCCGAGTTTCCGGAGGCTCTCATCAATCGACGCCGCGGCATTTTTTGTCGCCGGCGTTCGAGATCCAGACTTTCGTCGTGAGGAAGATCTCATCCCTCGGAATCCCGGACTTCGCGACCGCGGCCCCTACGTCCTCTTCGTTGTAGTAGGCCTGCGCCGTGTCGATCGCGCGGTAGCCAACGGCAAGGGCGTCAGACACGCACCGCTCCGTTTCTTCCGCTCCGATCTGGAAAACGCCGTACCCCACCATCGGCATCTTCACGCCGCCCTCAAGTGTCAGATAGTCCATATCCGTAACTCCTCCAAACCGTTAATCGTGAATCTTCATCGTGCCGATGTAGCGGACGTTCTCGAGCGCCCGGTCGTCGTCGAAGCTGCTGCGCCCGGTATCAAGCTCCGCGATCGCCTTCATGTCAGACGCGTCAAGCTCGAAATCAAAGATCGAGATGTTCTCAATCATCCGGCTCTTATGAACGGACTTCGGAATGACGATGACGTTTCTCTGGTGCAGCCACCGGAGCACGACCTGGCCCACCGTACGGTCATGCTTCTCCGCGATTTTCACGAGAACAGGGTTCGTGAAGAGCCCGTCATGCCCCTCCGCGAACGGAGCCCACGCCTCGTGCGCGATGCCTTCTTTCGCGAGGAACGCCCCGGTTTCCTTCATCTGGCACCAGGGATTCGTCTCTACCTGATTAACGGCGGGTTTCACTTCGTTATGAAGGAAGAGGTCAAGAAGCCGGTCATCCGGGAAACTCGTAACGCCGATCGCGCGGATGCGGCCTTCTTTATAAAGACGCTCCATCGCGCGCCATGCGCCGTACACATCGCCGTAGGGCTTATGAATCAGCCAGAGATCCAATTGATCAAGCCCCAGCTTCTTCATCGAGGTGTCAAACGCCCGCAGCGTATTGTCGTAGCCGTGGTCCTGCGTCCAAAGTTTCGTCGTCACGAAGAATTCGCTTCTCGGGATCCCGGACGCGCGGATCGCGGCCCCGACCGCTTCTTCGTTCTTATAGGCCGCCGCCGTATCAATCAGCCGGTAGCCGACTGAAATGGCGTCCTCCACCGCTTTCTGGCACACCGCGAGGTCCGGCACCTGGAATACGCCAAACCCCACCATCGGCATCTCAACGCCGTTATTTAACTTGATCGTCTTCATCTCTTGCTCCTCGGTTCAAGAACATTCAGTCACCGCCCCTCGCCTCCGATCTCTCCCGCGGTCTCCCCGCCGCACCACGAATAAAAGCGTCGGGGAGACCGGAGACGGAATAGGAAAGGGAACCGGGTGTCGGTCTCGTTTAAGAGTGACTTCATCCTAGGGCAATGGGTGCCGCTTTGAGATAACATGAGATTAATGGAGTGTGAACTCTTAGTTCATATTAAAATTCTCAGAAAGTATTCAGTTTCAATCATGTTCCCGATCCTCAGCCCTGAAGTCGAAACGTTTCTCGCCGCGGCCCGCGCCGGAAGCTTCACGAAGGCCGCGGACGCGCTTTTTATCACGCCGACCGCGGTGATGAAGCGAATCGATAAGCTGGAGAAAGGAATCGGGGCGGAGCTCTTCCGCCGCTTCAAAACCGGGGAGGAGCTCACGGACGCCGGGGAGCTCTTTTTCAAGTCGTGCGAAGCGATGGAAGCGGACTCCCTCAAGGCTCTGGAAAAAGTCCGGAACGCCGCGGATGCCGAAACACAAACCATCCGGCTCGGAAACTCAATCCTCAATTCCTGCGAACCCTTCCTTCCCCTCTGGGACGCGGTGTCGGACCGCTTCCCCGGGTGGAAACTCCGGATCGTGCCGTTTGAGGATGACCGAAACGGGATCCTCCGAAAGATCCGGGAACTCGGGGAAAAGTTTGACTTTATCTATGGGCCGTGCGATTCGCTGATCTGGCTTAACCGTGTGAACCTGATCCCGGTGACGTCTGTCAGGCTTGAAGTCGCGGTGGCGCGCACCCACCGCCTCGCGAAGAAAACGCGCGTGACGTTTGAGGATCTCGCGGGGGAAACGATCCTCATGCCGCTTCACGGGGACTCGCCTCGGAATGACCGCCTGAGAAATGAATTTATAAAGCGCGGGATCCGGGTGATCGGAAACTCCCCCTTTTACGATCTCGAAACCTTTAACCGCGTGACCGATGGAAAAACCGTCCTCATCACGCTCTCCTGCTGGAAGTCGATCCACCCGTTTCTCGTGACGATCCCGGGGGAATGGAGTGACGCGGTGCCGTACGGCCTCATCACGGAAATCCACCCCAGACCCGCCCTTCTCCCCGTGATCGACGCGATCCGGACGGAAGCCGTGAGGCAGCGGATCCGGTTTTGATCGCCTCACGCCTTTGGGCAGCGTAAAGGGTACAGCCGGGATGCGGTGAGCACCGCCGTCCCCAGTCGCTTACACACCCCGTATTGAAAACCTTCACTTAAACCTTTCTTTCATAATCTCTATTTGAAATATAGGTAAATTTACCTAGGGTTATTACCGTATCGATTTTGCAGATCCGGGCAGAGAATAGTCTCCGATATGGCTAGTCCGAAAGAACGAGAGGCGAAGGATACTGACCCGCGATACCGAACCAGCCATGGATGAAGTCAGAACTTAAAAAACACACGTTTAAGGATCTTCTCATCATGATGCATGGATTCAGGCTCGCGGCGGCAGCGGCCGCGGTTTCTCTCCTTCTCTCAGGCACCGCGTACGCGTGCACGACGCTCCTCGTGGGGTCGGGGGCCTCGGCGGATGGCTCACTCATCATCGGCCGGAACGCGGACTCCAACGCTCTCAAGGCGCAGCACATGGTGGTGCATCCCGCGAAGACAAACCAGAAGGGGATGTACCGGACCGCGGACCATCACGGCGCGAATAACTTCGAGTATCCGCTCCCCAAGAACTCTCTTCGCTACACCACGGTCCCGAACTGGAAGACCGGGGTGCACGGGGCGACGGGGTTCAATTCCGCCGGGGTCGGTGTATCAGGGACGGAATCGATCTTCGCGCGGGATGACGCGCTGAAGCTTGATCCCTATGTCGAAAAGACCGGGATCACGGAAGACGACATCATGGAGGTGATCCTCCCGCGGGCACGGTCCGCGCGCGAAGGCGCAGCGATCCTCGGCCATGTCGTTGAGACAAAGGGCGCGGGTGAAGGCTTTGGTGTCGCGTTCGTCGACGCGAAGGAACTCTGGTATCTCGAAACCGGGACGGGCCATCAGTGGATCGCGGTCCGGATTCCGAAGGACGAGTATTTCGCGTCGGGAAATCAGGGGCGGCTGCAGCAGTACAAGGCGGGCGACCCGAACTTCATGGGAAGCCCGACCGTAGTCTCCTGGGCCGAGCAGCATGGGTTCTACAACCCGAAGGACGGCGCGTTTAATTTCGCGAAGGCCTACACCCGGGACGATGGCCGGGATCGGCTTTATAACGACCCCCGCGTCTTCTCAATCATGAAGACCCTGACTCCGACGCTTTCGATCGAACCCGAAGCCGGCCGCGCGTTCCCGGTGTTCGCGAAGCCCGCGGAAAAGGTTTCAGTGGATGAAGTGAAGAAGCTCCTCAGAAGCCACTTCGAGATCGCGGGACTTGAGTCGCATGACCCGTATACGAAGGGCCTCCGCGGGGACGAACCTTACCGCCCGATTTCGGTCTTCCGCACGTACGAGTCTCACGTGATGCAGGTGCGCCCGAATCTCCCGCGCGCGATCGGCGAGGTGACGTACCTCGCGATGGGCATGGGGGACCTCGGGGTCTATGTGCCGTTCTATCAGGGCCTCAAAGCGTTCCCGAAAGAGTATTCAATCGGCACCGATAAGGCGGATAGCAACTCGGCCTATTGGAAGTTCCGCAAAGTGCAGACGCTCGCGATGACGGACTACCCGAAACTCGCGCCCGTGGTGCATGAACGCTACGCCGCCTGGGAAGCGGACACCGCGAAGAAGATGAAGGCCTTTGAGGCGCAGTACCTGAAGACCGTGAAGACGAACCCGAAGAAAGCGGATCAGATGCTGCAGGACTTTAACCTCAAGGTGATCCGGAGCGCGGAAGCGGCAACTGAATCGCTCGAGAACGAGCTCTACACGATCCGGACCACGGATATCCAGAAGAGCATCTTCTTCTCGAATAACAAGAAGAAGGACTGAGAGTAGTTCAGAATTCCGGCTTTCTCCCATAAAACCCATCCGATCCATCGGCACACAGAGTATCTCCGGGGGAGGAGGCTGGATACGCAGGACCCGTCACGGGGGCCTTCCGGAGGCAGATCGGTGTCTCAAAAGAAGGCGGAAGCGTCTTCCGTGGCGGCTATCAGCAGGACCTGAGTCACAGGTGAAGAAACAGGTGAAGGGAATATAGGCAATATAAAGGCGGGGCACCCGGGTAAGGTGCTCCGCCCTTTTTTGGTCTTAGTTCAGTCCGCCCGGCATGTTACCGGACGCCTGAAGAAGACACCGTCACTCGCCCGGCACTCAGAGGCTCGCGCGGAGAACGGCGAGCACCGCTTCCTTATCCATCGGGACGAAAGCGTACTTGTAGTCCCCGACCCAGGCCGTGGTGACGTGTTCCGCCATCGCTTCAAAGTGCGAATCGTCGATCCCGAAGTCCGAGAGCGTCTGCGTGATTCCGATCGAGCGGAAGAATTCCGCGGTCTTTTCGATCGCCTTCGCGGCGTTCACATCAACGCCATCCGCCGGATTGAGGCCGAAGACATTCACGCCGTACTGCGCGAACTTCGGAGCGACGAGCGCAGGGTCCGTATCCAGGCACCACTGCATCCAGTGCGGGGTGATGATCGCGAGGCCGACGCCGTGCGTAATGTCGTACCAGGCGGAGACTTCGTGCTCAATCCCATGGCAGGGCCAGGGGGACGGGGAGCGGCCGAGACTCAGCAGCCCGCAGCAGCCAAACGAGGACGCCGCGAAGATCTCGCCGCGCGCCTCAAAGTTCGTCGGTTCCTTGATCGCGATCGGACCGAAATGCATCACGGTCTTCAGCATGGATTCGCAGAAGCCATCCGAAAGCATCGAGGCCTCACGCACGAAATACTGCTCAAACGTGTGCGACACGATATCCGCGACACCGGCCGCGGTCTGGTTCGCGGGAACGGTGAACGTGTACTCCGGATCCATGATGGACGCGACCGGGAAGCAGCCGTTCACGGGGAGCTTCTCCTTCGTTTCCTCATTCGTGATCACGCCGCCGAAGTCGTACTCGGAGCCCGTCGCCGCGAGCGTGATGACGTCAAACACCGGAAGGGGCTTCCCGACACGCTCCGGGTGCTTCACGAGATCCCAGGGGTCGCCGTCATAATTCGCGCCGAGCGCGATCGCCTTCGCGCAGTCGAGCACCGAGCCGCCGCCGATCGAGAGGATGAATTCAACGCCCTCTTTCTTACAGAGCGCCACACCTTCCCGCACCGACTCAATCTTCGGGTTCGGGGCGATGCCACCGAGTTCCACGATCTCGCAGCCAGCGTCCGCGAGGATCTTCTTCGCTTCGTCGTAAAGACCGATCCGCTTCACAGAGCCGCCGCCGTAGGCGAGCAGCACCTTCTTCCCGTAACCCTTAATGAGGTTCCCGAGTTCCGCGATCCGGCCCTTGCCGAACACGAGGTGAGTCGGATGGTAAAGGTCATAAGACTGAATCATGTTCTTTTCCTCTCTCTTATTCCGACACCGGTTACTTTTCAGACCCCGGCGTCACACATCAAAAAATGTCACCGGCCGATCCAAAACGGATAGATCACGCGGCGGACAGCGGTCACTCTATAGGCAATAGCAGAACGGTGTGAGGCTCTGAAGTGGGATTTTGGTCTTACTTGCCTGATTTTCTCATCTATTCGCCCGAAACCTCAAAAAAAGAGAAAAACGGGCAATCGATAAAGATTGCCCGTTTCTCTTCAGAAGAGGGTTTTTCTCCGCGCGGGTTCCTCAGCTCTCCCCTCTCCCCAACTCTCAATAAGGCAGAAGGGAAAAGACAAAAAACCGCGCGGAGTGGAGCCCGAAATCAGAGGCTCGCCTTCAGGATCTCAACGACCGCTTTGTGATCAAGCGGCGCGATCGCGGTGCTGAAGTCACCGAACCAGGCCTTCGCGACGTGATCCGCCATTTCGTCGAAGTGGGTGTCATCGATCCCGAAGTCCTTAAGGGTCTGCGTGATCCCGATCGAGCGGAAGAATTCCGCGGTCTTTTCGATCGCTTTCTTCGCGTTCACTTCCACCCCGTCCGCCGGGTTGAGACCGAGGACATTCACGCCGTACTGCGCGAGGCGAGGCGCGACAACCGCGGGGTTCGCTTTGAGCGAATACGCCATCCAGTGCGGGGTGATGATCGCGAGACCGACGCCGTGCGTGATGTCGTACCAGGCGGACACCTCATGCTCAATCCCGTGGCAGGGCCAGGGGGACGGGGTGCGGCCGAGCCCAAGGAGCCCGCAGCAGCCAAAGGACGAGGCGGCGAGCACTTCACCGCGGGCCTCAAAGTTCGTGGGATCCTTGAGCGCAATCGGACCGAAATGCATCACGGTCTTCAGCATCGACTCACAGAAGCCATCCGAAATCATCGAGCCTTCCGCCACGATGTACTGCTCAAAGGTGTGCGAAAGGATGTCCGAAATTCCGGCCGCGGTCTGGTTCGCGGGGACCGTGAACGTGTATTCGGGGTCGAGGATCGAGGCCACCGGGTAGCAGCCGCCGACAGAGAGCTTCTCCTTCGTTTCCTCATTCGTGATCACACCGCCGCCGTCGTACTCAGACCCCGTCGCCGCAAGCGTAATCACGTCAAAGATCGGGAGGTGACGGCCGATACGGTCGTTATGGATCACGAGATCCCAGGGGTCGCCGTCGTACAACGCGCCGCAGGAGATCGCTTTCGAGCAGTCGAGGGTGGAACCGCCGCCGATCGAAACGATGAACTCAATCCCTTCCTTCTTGCAGATCTCAACACCCGCGCGAACCGACTCGATCTTCGGGTTCGGGGCAATGCCGGAAAGCTCAAAGATGTCGCAGCCGGCATCCGTCAGAATCTGCTTCACGGTGTCGTAGAGCCCGATACGCTTGACGAATCCGCCGCCGTAGGTGAGGAGCACCTTCTTCCCGTAGCCCTTGATGAGGTTACCGAGTTCCGAAACACGGCCCTTCCCGAAAACGAGATGAGTCGGAAGATACAAATCGTAAGACTGAATCATGACTATTCCTCTCAAATGCCGGCCGTGTTCCGTCAGACCACAAACGGAAGAGAGCCGGCGGTAAAACAAAAAATGATTGGGTTCCATCCCCTCTCTGAACCCAGCGTCACTGTAGAACGATTAAAAAAATAACGCGAGACGGAGCTTCTATTCATCTCCCGGAGGGGCGGACATGCTGATTCGGAACCATCCCCTCCCGGAAATCGATCCCTCAGAGCGAGGCCTTCAGAATCTCAAGGATTCCCTCGCGGCCGAGCGGCGCGAAGGTGTAAGGGGGACGCCCCGCGAACCAGGTGGTCATCGCGTGATCCGCCATTTCATCGAAATGCGTCTCATCGATCCCGAAGTCCTTAAGCGTCTGCGTGATCCCGATCGAACGGAAGAATTCCGCGGTCTTCTCGATCGATTTCTTGGCATTGGTTTCCACGCCGTCCGCGGGGTTGAGCCCGAGGACATTCACGCCGTACTGGGCGAACTTCGGAGCGACGACCGCCGGGTTGTTCTTCAGGCAATACCGCATCCAGGCCGGCGTAATGATCGCGAGACCGACGCCGTGCGTGATGTCGTACCAGGCGGAGAGCTCGTGCTCGATTCCGTGGCAGGGCCAGGCACCGGCTTCGCGCCCCACGGCAAGGAGCCTGCAGCACCCGAAGGAACTCGCCGCGAGCAGCTCACCGCGGGCCTCAAAGTTCGTGGGATCCTTGATCGCCACGGGGGCGTACTTCATCACGGTGCGCAGCATCGATTCGCAAAAGCCGTCTGAGAGCATCGAGCCCTCGGATACAAAGTACTGCTCAAAGGTGTGCGAGATGATGTCCGCGGACCCGGCTGCGGTCTGGCTCGCGGGAACCGTGAACGTGTACTCGGGGTCGAGGATCGAGGCCACCGGGAAGCAGACCCCGACCGCGCGCTTTTCGTTTGTGGCGTCGTTCGTGATCACGCCGCCGCCATCGTAGTCCGAGCCCGTTGCCGCAAGCGTCAGCACGTCAAACACCGGGAGGTGACCCTTCACGCGGTCCCGGTGGATCACGAGATCCCAGGGATCACCGTCATACTTCGCGCCGAGCGCGATCGCCTTGGAGCAGTCAAGGGTCGAGCCGCCGCCGTAGGTAAGAAGCACTTTCTTTCCGTACCCTTTGATCAGTTTCGGAAGCTCGGCAACGCGGCCCTTCTCAAACACGAGGTGTACCGGCATGTAGAGGTCATACGACTGAATCATGAGACTGTCTCCAATAGAAGTCTGAAGCGGTGAAGGAAAAGAAGGTTTCACGCCCGAGGCGCTGAAACCTGATTTCTCCTCTCCGTCAGACAGAGAATTCGCCCGAAGGAACACGGGAACCCCAGGAAGCCATCGAATCTTCAGGGGCAAAGCGTGGAACTCCGTGTTCCCGCACGACTGAAATTTTACGAAGGATAGGAAGAGAAAGTTTCTTATTTCTCTATTCTTCTTGCCTCTTTGGATCACGGGGGAGGAGATCCGGGCGAGAAAAACCGATGTCGGAGGCCGAGAACCGGAGAGTAAAAAAACGCCCTGGGCGGGCTGAAAGCGCGCACCAGGGCTGAGAATGCGGCGTCTGAATCAAGTTCAGAATGATGAGCCGCAATGAACGCAAAGGAGAGAATTAAGAAAGTGTTTTTGTTATTCAGAGGCTCGCTGTCAGAATCTCGATAATCCCGGCGCGGTCAATCGGGGCGAAGGACTTCGAGTAGTCCCCAAACCACGCGGTGAGGACGTGATCCGCCATTTCGCCGAAATGCGTGTCATCGATCCCGAAATCACGAAGCGTCTGCGTGATGCCGAGTGACCGGAAGAAGTCCGCGGTCCGCTCAATCGCTTTACGGGCGTTCACGTCCACGCCATCCGCCGGGTTGAACCCGAGGACATTCACGCCATACTGTGCGAACTTCGGGGCGACGACCGCGGGGTTGTGCTCGAGGCAGTAGCGCATCCAGTGCGGCGTGATGATCGCGAGACCGACGCCGTGGGTGATGTCGTACCAGGCGGAAAGCTCATGCTCGATCCCGTGGCAGGGCCAGGCGGACTTCGTGCGGCCAAGCGCGAGAAGCCCGCAGCAGCCGAACGACGACGCCGCGAAGATTTCTCCCCGCGCCTCAAAGTTATCCGGCTCCCGAAGCGCGATGGGACCGTAGTGCATCACGGTCTTCAGCATCGACTCACAGATGCCATCCGACAGCATTGAGCCTTCCGCCACGAAATACTGTTCAAACGTGTGGGAGATGATGTCCGACACCCCGGCCGCGGTCTGCTTCGCGGGAACGGTCATCGTGTACGTGGGATCCAGAATGGAGGCCACGGGGAAGCAGCCGCCGACTGAGAGTTTCTCCTTCGTTTCGTCGTTCGTGATCACGCCCGCGCCGTCGTACTCAGACCCCGTCGCCGACATCGTCATCACGTCAAACACCGGGAGCTTCTTCCCGATCCGGTCGCGGTGAATCACGAGATCCCAGGGGTCGCCGTCGTACCCCGCGCCGCAGGCGATCGCTTTGGAGCAGTCAAGGACCGAGCCGCCTCCTATCGCGACGATAAAGTCGATCGCGTTTTCCTTTACGATCCGGACGCCTTCCCGCACCGACTCGATCTTCGGGTTCGGGGCGATTCCGGAGAGCTCAAAGACCGTGCAGCCTTCCTGATGCAGGATCTCCCGCACGGTGTCATAGAGTCCGATCCGTTTCACGGAGCCGCCTCCGTACGTGAGCAGCACTTTGCTCCCGTACCCCTTGATGAGACGCCCGAGTTCCTTGACGCGGCCCTTCCCGAAAATGAGATGCGTGGGGAGATAAAGATCATAAGACTGAATCATTTTTCATTTCCTCTCAAAGAAGAGAGTGAGGAGAAGGGAAACTCGTCCTTCAAATCACTCCATTCCGTCTGGTTTTCATTCTGCGCGGAAGAGCGGGTTCGCATGGAAATCCGATAACTCACCGCCCTCCGTTCTGATGTAAGAAATTCTAGGAAGCGGATGGGAAAACTCCGTCGTGAACTGATCGGATTTCTGCGAAATCCAATCAAACGGGTGACGAATCCATAAAAGAGAGATGAAAACGATTCAGGCCTGAGAGGCGAAGAAACCCCCCGCGGACCTGGTGAGGTGCCGCGGGGGTTTGTGTGAAGGGAGGAAGGCGGGATCCGGCTGGACCGGATCCCTGACATCAGAGTTTCAGAGTCTCAGAGGCTCATCCGGAGCACCGTGAGGATGGCGTCCCGGTCCATCGGAACGAAGGCCTTGCCGAGATCGCCCCAGCAGGCTTTGATGTGGTCCGCCATTTCGCCGAAGTGCGTGTCATCGATCCCAAGCGCTCCAAGGGTATTCGGGATCCCGATCGAGTCGAAGAACTTCCGGGTATTCGCGATCGCGTCTTTCGCGTTTTCCATCGGGTCGTGCCGAGGGTTCAGCTTCCAGACATTCACCCCGTACTGCGCGAAACGATTGACGGTCGTGGGATCGGTCTCAAGGCACCAGCGCATCCAGTTAGGCGTCAGGATCGCGAGCCCGACGCCATGCGTGATGTCGTACCAGGCGGAGAGCTCATGCTCCATTCCGTGGCAGGGCCAGGGGGACGGGTTGCGGCCGAGCGCGAGGAGCCCGCAGCAGCCAAACGAGCTCGCGGCGAGAATCTCGGCCCGCGCCTCGTAGTTCGTGGGGTCTTTCACCGCGATCGGCCCAAAGTGCGTCACCGTGCGGAGCATCGATTCGCAGAAGCCGTCAGAGAGCATATTGCCGTCCCGCACGATGTACTGCTCGAAGGTGTGCGACATGATGTCCGCGATTCCGGCCGCCGTCTGGTTCGCGGGCACCGTCATCGTGTACTCGGGGTCGAGGATTGAGGTCACCGGGAAGTTTCCCCAGATCGTGAGCTTCTCTTTCGTCTCTTCGTTTGAGATCACGCCCGCGCGGTCGTACTCAGACCCGGTCGCGGCAAGCGTAATGACGTCAAAAAGCGGGAGGTACGCTTTGATCTTCTTCGCGTCAAGCACCAGATCCCACGGATCTCCCGGGTACATCGCGCCGCAGCAGATCGCTTTCGAGGCATCCAGAACCGAACCGCCTCCGACCGCCACGACGAAATCGATCCCTTCGTCCTTGCAGAGGCTTACACCCTCACGCACCGACGTGATCTTCGGGTTTGGCTCAATCCCTCCGAACTCCGAAACCGTGCAGCCCGCGCTTTCAAGCAGCTCCTTCACCCGGGGGAAGAGCCCTGAGCGCTTCACGGAGCCGCCGCCGTACGTAATCAGCGCCTTCTTTCCGGCTCCCGCCACCGCGTCCTTCAGTTCCGAAATCCGGCCCTTTCCGAAGATCAGGTGGGTCGGCATGTAGAGATCGTAAGACTGGATCATGTTTCGCCTCTTCCGCTGTAGTTGCTGAATTTTGAATCACGGGAATTACTCTAACACATTGATATACCGTAAACCCGTGAGTCAGGATAAAAACCTCCGTATGTTGCTCCTTCGTCATGTTAAACGGTTTATCAGAAGAGCGGGGCTATAGGGGCGGAGGCGGACGGGAACCGTCTGATCGAGGCATAAAAAAACCGGGGCTCTTTCCCCGGCAACGAAGTTAAAAGTATGCCACAGTTCATTTGTTTTAAAAAGAGAATTTTCACTGAGGCAGAAAATTTTTGGGACAGGCAAAATAGATCCCGTAACAGGAAGACTGCAAGGCAAAGTTCACAGCAACATGCCAGCCTTCCATCCCAAAAGCCCCGGTGAAGAAACGGCCATGTCGGTACGTTGTAAGAACACCGGGGCTTTTTCATGGCTCCTGTTTTTCAGAAAAGTATCCGCTTTTGATAATTTATTGTATTACATAAATAAAATCTGGCTCGTTTTTCCCTAAAAATATCCTGGACGTTATTGTTTTCCTCAAAATCTGGTAGCAGAATGAAAATTCTGTATCACACAGATGCCGGAAAAAGTCACCCTTTTCAAGATTAAAAATCTGATGCGGGATCACATTAGAAAGCTGATTTCCTAATGAAATGACATCGGCGTTCTTCCAGGACCGCTATTAACGGTCTTCGTAATTTGTTAACGGAGCTGAGTAACTTAAGGATGGCCGCGTCAAGTTCAATTCAGGAATCTGGCTCCTTCGATTACCGATCGTTCTGGATGCTTGCCGTTGCGGTTATCACCCCGATTAATTCGATCGCTGCCCGAAGTCTCCTGATTACCCTGACACCAATTCAGCTGATTGTTATCCGATCATCTTCAATCGCTGCCTGCATTCTGCTCTGGGCGATTTTCAGGCGCCGGCCCCTTGCGACACCCTGCGCAGGTCATCAGATTCTGAGGGCCTTTTTCGGGGTCCTAGCTATGTGCTGCTGGTTTTGGTCACTCAATCGGCAGCCTTTGGCCAACGCTACCGCGCTTTTCTATACTTCACCGATTTTTCTGGCCCTTGGAGCCTTATGGGGATCCTTAAAAAGAAAACAGGACTTACCGTGGGGATCGCTGGGCAGCATTCTTCTGGGGTTCATCGGGATCGTTTTGATCCTCAGTCCCTGCATCCACAACTTTAACCAACAGAATCTCCTTCCAATGCTGGTTTCACTCTTTGGAGGTTTCTGTGCTTCGCAAGCAATTCTCAAAATCCGTCATATGAGAAAGTGGAAGGAGCCCGCCTGGCGTACGGCCATGTATTTTTCGGCAATCAGCGCGTTCGGCGCCGCGTTCCTGATTGACTTTGATGATCTCTTTTCTGTTCTTCGGGCAAATGACGCCAGTTTGCCTTATGCGATGCTGATTCTGGTCCTGGTGTGTCTTGCCCTGATGAAGCAGCTGTTTTTCACAATGGCTTTTATGGCGAAGCATATGCTTCTGTCTGCCGTCTTCGAGTACTTCACCATCGCGATTTCTGCATTATTCGGGCTGTTGTTTTACGAAGAGCATCTGTCCCCTTCCGAAATTACCGGCATCTTCGCCATCATGCTCGCCGGCATCGGCGCCTCTTATCGAACCAAAACAGTCAGCACAAATTAAAGCAAAGGTTTGCTCAAATCCATAGATGAGGCGTGAGAGATGATCTTTGATCTGACCCATTGATGCAGAGGATCATTCTCCAGCCTTTCGTGCCAAAAGAGCTTCGGGACAAACTCCCCCTTCTTTTCACCAGGGAGAGAAATCACGCCCAGTCGTCCGCCTGAATTTGCCTCCAGATAACGCCCTGACGGCTCAGGGATCCAACCCACCGCGTTTGAACCTTCGATATAAAAAGAATTCGTGTGAAAGAAGGGACTTTCTATCGTTCTCATACCCTGCTCAGCAAGCTGAAGCCAGGGACGGTAATAGCCGATTTTGCTTGAGGACGGAATAAATTGCGTATAAGGAAGAAGCCAATTCAGCTGGAAACGATGTGACTCTTTCCATCGCCTGTAAATCGGGTGTGTGCTGCTCAAAAGAAGCACATATTTCAATGTTGTCAGAGGGTGGATATGGATTCCCTGAACTGTTGGCGGAATCGGATTCAATCCAAAATCGGCAAATCCATTTTTAAAAAATTCAACCGCCTTTCCATCCTTTGGATAGAAGTTAATACTGAGATGAAGCCCCGGAGCTTCAGCGAATAATTCGGAAAGAATCGGAAGAATAAAAGTGAAGTACCCGACCCCATAACAGAGGATTCTCATCTGTCGTTTGACCTTTCCTGGGTCAAACGACTCGTCCTCGTTCAAAGCATCCAGTCCATCAAGCACCTGGATGATTCGAGGCAGCAGATCACCCATTCTGCTGTTAGGAATCAATCCTCTGCCTGACCTCTGAAACAGTTCGTCCTTGAAGAAGTCCTTCATCACAGCGAGCTGATGGCTGGCTGCCGATATCGACAGTTTCTGCTCTTCAGCGGCAGCAGAAAGAGTACCAAGTCTGCATATAGACCTAAGAAGACGTAGACCGCTGATATTTTCCAGCCTTCTGATATCAATTGATTCCATTTGAATTTTTTACAAAAATAGTTCTACAGAACTAATACTTTAGAATCACAAGAACTCTGATTTGCAAAAAACAAGAATACACCCATTGAAATTCTCTATTTTTTTTCAAATCATGAACGACTACATTTTTCTTATCAGGGACAAATAGTCCTTTTATCAATGAATGGAGAGAATATGCAGCGTCGTTCACTTTTCAAAGTTTCTTTAACCGCCGCTCTCGCTGCGGCTGTTCCTGCTGTCGCGTTTGCTGCCGATTTCAAAGAAGGCACCGATTACGTCAAACTCGCCAAGCCGCTCGCTAACGCTAACGGCACCGTCATCAAGGTTTTTTCCTATGACTGCCCGTTCTGCTTCCGCTACGACATTGGCGTTGACCCGACCGCTATCCCGAAAATCGAAAAGCTCGGTCTGAAATTCGAGCCTCGTCATCTGGAAACCAAAGGCAAGTACGGACGCTGCGCGTCTGAATTCTTTGCCATGTGCATCCTGATGGATAAGAAAGCCGGCCGGTCTCTTGAAGCCAAGGACTCGCTCTTCAAGAAAGCCAAGGATGCTGTCTATCAGGCCTATCACCGTCACTCCGAACGTTGGACCAAGGGAGAAGGCGCCTTCATCGAAACCATGACGAAAGCCACTGGCATTTCTGCCGATGAATTCGCGAAGGAACGCAAGACGGCAGCCGTTCAGGCTCTCGCCAATTCCTGGAAGCCCGTCTATGACGTCGCGAAGATCCAGGGCATTCCGGCCTACGTCGTCAACGGCAAGTGGCTGATCATGACGAAGAACATTCAGAGCATTGATGGCTTCGTGAATCTGATCGCAGTCCTCGCGAAAAAGTAATTCAGTTTTCTCCGCAGTTCGCTTTTCTCCCTGAGGGAATCATCCCCTCAGGGTAGGGGAAGCTTTGTCTCGAAACAATTCAAAGGGGAACAATATGAGTATCACCCGTCGTCAGCTGTACAAAATGACCATCGCCGCAGCAGCCGGCATTTCTCTTCCGACGGCCGCCTTCGCTTTTGGCGGTCCGTCCGGCGCTAAGACCATCTATAAGGTTCAGGGTCATATCGGCGAGATTCAAATGAATCCGTATAAGATCGCGCCGCTCACCGCCATCATTCATGACGGCGGCTATGTGCTGAAGAATGTCCGCGTCCGCATCGTCCCGAAGACCGGCGGTCAGGAAATCGCCTATCACGTGTCCGACAGCCAGGTGATGACTCACGGCGGCATCCCGGTTTTCGGTCTGTACCCGGACCACGTCAACCATGTTCAGGTGAGTTACGACCGTATCTGGAACAATAAGACGGAACACTTCGACGAAACCTATCAGATGTACGCGCCTCCGGCCTGGCGTGATCTGGCTGGCTCCAAGAGCGAAAATGCCATTTTCCCGAAGACGACTGTCATTAAGCCCGCAACCGGGAAGTTTGCGAATCGTCTGTACTACGTGAATAACATTGGCGGTGTTGCCGGCGGTACTCGAAAGGCCGTTTGGAACAGCCCTGAAGGCGGCGCGCTGCAGTGGTCCTCTGACCCGATTAACTGGATTACCGATACCAAGGGTGAAATCCGCTGGTACCTCAAGGCTGATCCGATTTTTGATGTGAACTCCCTCTGGAACGGCGGCATCATGATGGGCGTTCAGCAGAATGATGACGGCGCTCTCACCTGGGGTTACGGTCAGCATTATGTGAAGTACGACATCATGGGCCGTAAAGTCTGGAACCGTCGTCTCCCCTTCGCCTACAGTGATTTCAGCCACTCAATGGACGCTGCCCAGAACGGTCACTACTTCCTTCGTGTGGCATCTGCCAACCTGAAACGTACCGATGGCCGCAACGTGCACACGGTCCGCGACCTGATTATTGAAGTGAACCAGGATGGTCAGGTGGTTGATCAGTGGCGTCTCTGGGAAATTCTTGATCCGTATCGCGATGTCGCCATCAAGGCACTCGATCAGGGCGCTGTCTGCCTGAATATTGACGCAAGCCTCGCCGGCAAGACGGTAACTACCGAGGAACTGCAGAAGCTCGATAAAGCAGGAAACTTCGGCGACATCGTCGGCACTGGCCCTGGCCGCAACTGGGCTCACGTGAACTCTGTCGACTATGACCCGACGGACGACTCCATCATCATTTCGTCCCGTCACCAGTGCGCGGTCATCAAGATCGGCCGCGATCACAAGGTGAAGTGGATTCTGGGCGGTGGCGCCGGCTGGAAGAAGCCCTACCATGATCTGCTTCTCACCCCGGTTGATAAGAACGGCAAGAAACTCGACTGCGATGAATATGTCTGCCACGACACGAACTTCGACTGGACCTTCACGCAGCACACGGCCTTCCGTATCGACGAGATGTCCGATAAGAACACCTTCTGGCTCTCCGTGTTCGATAACGGCGATGCCCGCCACTTTGAGCAGCCCGCCCTTCCCTCTCAGAAGTACAGCCGCGCGGTGATCTATAAGATCGATCAGAACAAGCGCACGGTTGAACAGGTTTGGGAGTACGGCAAGGAACGCGGCCATGGCTGGTTCAGCCCCGTTACCTCTCTCGTGAAGTACATGAAGGACAAGAATTCTGTCCTCGTCTACTCCGCTACGGCCGGTGCTAACTATGACCTGAAGACCGGCGGTCTCGTATCTGCCCCGAACCCCTATCTCGAGGAATTTGAGTGGGGTGCCAAGGAGCCGTCCGTGGAACTCCAGTTCCATTCGACGACAGGCTATCAGGCAATCGTTTTTGATCCTGAAAAGGCCTTTAACAGCAAGGTTCATTAACTGATTGAGGAAGCCTGAGAGAATCTTCTCACAGGCTCCCCGGCTGCCCTGCCGGTATCGCCTATTGGCAGGGCAGATTTTTAGGCAGACTAAAAATGTCCTGGTTTGATCATTTGAAAAAGGATCCTGTCGGCGCAATTGCAGACTGGCAGGATATGCGCTGGCCCTGGGTTCTGATGGCCGCAGTCTGCGTCCTTCTGGTTTTGGTTGCGCATTACATGTTCCAGGTGTGGCTTTACATGGCACCCTGTGAACAGTGTGTTTACATCCGATTCGGCTTTCTGGTGATGGCGATCGGCGGATTGATCTGCGTTATCAATCCAAAAAACCTGATCCTGAAGGTGCTGGGCTATGCCTTTGCTTTTGCCGGCGCGATATACGGTCTTAAGTGTTCTGTGAAGCTTGAGGCTATCCATCATGCTATTCACAGTGACGATCCGACCGCGATGTTCGGTATGCAGGGCTGCTCGACGGATCCTCACTATCCGTTTGATCTCCCGCTCGCCCAGTGGGCTCCTGACTGGTTCAAGCCGACTGGAGACTGCGGGTACGACCTCGCGGTGGTTCCTGACGGTACACAGCTTTCGAGCCTCCAGCAGTGGTTCATCGATATGTACAACAGCTCGGACTCCTGGTATCTGATTCCGAAGTGGAAGTTTATGAGCATGGCTCAGTGCTGCGAGCTCGCCTTTGGCTTCATGCTGGTGATTCTCGTAATCATGGCTCTGTGCTTTGTTTATTGCCTCTTTATCCGCAAGAACAAATAAGTTTCGGTTTCACCATTATCTCCTACTGTCGGTTGCACCGATCTCTCATCCCGGACTCTCTCTCCTCCCGGGTGGAAGATCGGTGCTTTTTTGCCCTTCTTCCCCTCCTCCAAAACCTGCAGTATCAACGGCTCGCTTTTTTCTTTTTTCAGAATAAAATAGTTAGACATCTAACTAATTCAGTCCGAAAATGGACCGTCAGAAAGGACACACAGAGTCATGATGAGAAATCTGCTGTTTTCCGCGATGATCGCGGGACTGGCGTTTGGATCCGGCGCGGCATACGCCGCGGTGTCGGCTTTCCCCGGGTCGCCATCCCAAGGGCCTGTCTCCGCGGCTCACACCGGCACCCAGGGACCACTTCGCTGGTTCACGGAGCAGCCAGGCGCTGCCGCGAGCCAAACCCCGTACGGCAATAATCCGTCGGTTGGTCACACGGTGCAGGCCGGTGACGCGAAGATCTATTACGAGATCTACGGGACGCCTCAGACCGGAACGCCGGTGTTTGTTTTCCACGGGGGCGGTGTCGGCGCTCCCTACGAGTTGGGGACACTGATCGACCATCTGCGTCCGAACCACGAGGTGATTGTGGTGTCGACGCGCGGCCACGGGCGGTCTGAAATCGGACACTCCCCGATCACGTACGAGCAGAAGGGGCGCGACATGCTAGCCGTGATGCACGCGGTCACCCGGAAACCCGCGATGATTATTGGGTTCAGCGACGGGGCGTACACCGCGTACGAAGTGGCGAAATTGGAGCCGAAAGCTGTGGACCGGATCGTCGCGATCGGCGCGGGAACGCTTAAACCCGGGTACTTCAAGCCGGGTCTCAAGGTCTCGGACCTCCGGAAGATCGATAACGCCTTTGTCGAGCAGCAGCTGAAACTGATGCCGGAACCGGGTCGCTGGCAGGAGTTCCTCACGAACTACATGAATTTCTGGAGCCGGATGTCGGTCGGAGCCGAAACCTTCAAAGCGGTGAAAGCTCCGGTGCTCCTGATTGTGGGGGATGAAGATGACCACGCGCCGGTGATCACGGTGCTCGAAGCGCATCAGATGCTTCCGAATTCGCGACTCTGCGTGGTTCCGAAGGCGTGGCACACCGCGTTTATCGATAATTTCCCCGTGACCTGGGCCGCGATCCACCCGTTTATTATTGAGGCGGACCATAAGGCGCTCGTCTCAAGCAAGAAGCTCCCATATAACAACAGGTAAGCTCTTAAGCGCCCGGGAGCCAAAATGCCGGTCTCAATAAAGAGATCGGCATTTTTTATCGGGCGATGAAAAGCCAGAGACTGGAGGTTATCTCAAGGGGGAGTCTCCAGACCGGTTCGCTTAAAACTCTCGCGGAACGCCTTCGCCGAAAGCCCAGACTCATAGTAAGCGCCTCGGATATCTGCGAAGACAAGGTCGAGCTTTGACTGATCTTTCCAATCAACAGGCTTTGGAAGGACAACGACGTCAGCAAGCCCCGGCTTCTCCCTTGACCGCCAGCCATGAATGGAGGCTTTAAGCCGCAGTCCTTTATCCATCGTGGGGCCGAGGAACCGGGAAACAAAGGGCGGCAGGTACCCAATCGTCTTTCCCCGCCAGACGCAGGCGATGGCAAAGGGATCCGTCGGGTGATTAGGGTCACGGATGAGTTCCGCGTCCCTCACCACCTCGCGGTCACTCATGAGAAACGCTTCCCGGTCCCCCTCTTTCCAGCCTTCCGCCTTGAATTGCCCGGATTCGAGTTCCTTGAGAAGGAGGATCTTCGAAGCCACTTTATTCGCCTCTTCCAAAGCCGCCTTGGGGTTCCGGCGGAAGTCAGGACTGCCGGCCGCGTCCCGAACGAACCTGAGATACCCCGGAATCACGTAGAAAATCAGCGCGCCGAGGATGAGGGTGATCCCCATATCACTGTAAGGTGGTTGCTTACAGATAATGAGGATGAGAGAAACGACGAGAAACGGTTTCCAGGCCGCCTTCCCGAACGCCGGAAGAGCGACCCCAAGCGTGATCTTGTTATAGAGTTCGATCGATCGCCAGCCTGTCGGTTCACTCGGTTTCGTCATGGGAATCCTCCCGAATCGCTTATTTATCCGAGTCAGGCTCGCGGCCGCTCTTATCCGCCGCGGCGTTTCCCGGCACAATCCCCCGCTTCCGGTTCAGTTCCTTCAGACGATTGATCGTCTCCCGGTCTTCTGGCGTTTCTTCGGTTCCGAGCCCCCAGGTTTTAAGAAGGTGAACGCCTGCCGGGCTGTTCCAGATCTTCCGTCCTTCATCACTCATCGTCATCAGAGGAACTCCTTGTCTTTAGGGGTCAGGGTTTATCAGTCGGGGAGACCTTCTCTTTCTCATCCGTGTCTGAAGTCTTTTCTTTTGAATCGTCGAGCAGAGCTTCTTTCGCGGACTCCCACTCCTTTTCTATCTTTGTCTTCTGTCCCTTCTTCAACCGGGCCGGATTCCAAAGGAAACCGATCACAAAGAACGCCGCGACACCGATATAGCCGCCTGGGTACTGCGGCTGCCCGAGAAAGAAAGCGGCAAACGCGTACACCCCGCCCCAGAGGCAGTTAGCGGCAAAGGGGTTTGGATTATCTGCCGGTTTCGGGGTTTCAGTCGGTTTTTTATCAGTGTCAGCCATGCGTACGCCTGGAAAAAGGATGCATCGGGAATAGAGAGCTTCTATAGCTTACCTGCCTATTCCCAGATCGAGTCACTCTGAGTAGTCGATGAAGGGATGCAGAAAATTTATCATTGCGCCTGACACTCGCTCAGTGAAATGCAATATAGGCTGACGTCTGTATTCTCCGCCACCGGATGAATGCGGCACATCCATCCGTTCGGTGGCGCAATCATCTTTCTGATCGCGTTACCAGAGTTTCAGAGAAGGTAAGCAATGACATACATTCTTCAGTTTTTCAAGAAGAGGAACCATGGTTCCAAACTCAAATGTATTGCCAGGGTACAGCTCATAATGAACCGACCCTCTTGTCCGTTGGCAAACTAATTCTACGACTGGTCGTAGGACGAGTTTTTAAAGTTCCCTCTTTTTTCATGATTGTTATAGTCTTTCCCCTAAAGAAATTTTAGGTTAGAGAAAGTGTCCTGTGATCAATGGGGCCGGTACATAAAAAATAACGATTAATAGTGAAATGCATCGAAGAATAAACAGCAACAATAAAAAGAATAATAATAAAAATTGGATTTCTTTTGTACGGATATTATTTGAAAAATTTATATTATTTGATATCGCATATCCAAACAAAATAGCTGGTATCAAAAAATATCTTCCTTGAACTCCAAGAATCTGATGTGCAGGATGAGGAGTCCATGTAACTAGCATAGCAAAAAATACAAGCAATAAAGTTGCTACTGAGGTAATAAACAACAGAAATCTTGGCTTCCAAGTATTATTAATATTTTTTAGAGAAACAGATAAAAGCACTATTATAGAAAACAAAATTGAGATGATTTTATAATATTTATCGCTTAGTGGGATATCAAGCCAACCCAAAATTCCAATAAATGATTTGAAATAAAAAGATCTATTTTGTTCGTTAGATAAGGTATTCCCAACAACATTAATGAAGTCAAATGGATGTGTTATGTAATAATAAATTATGCTAGATGATGAATGTCCTAAAGTTACTCTTAAATCGACTGTGGTTTTTAATGACAGCAATGTCCATATCCCAATGAATAATGTTGTCAGTATAAAAAGAAATATTGATTTCTTATTCTTGATATAAAAAATTGAAGCACCAAGCAACAAAAGCATCGGCAATGTGTTTGGACGGCTTGTAACAAGGATAGCAATTGATAATGCCAGTACATATTGAATACTGTCAGAAGTGGCGTTTTTATCTTTTGATATTCGCATAAAGGCTGATATCGCTAGAACTGTAATAGCAATACAAATACCATCTAAACTTGCAGATGCCATTTGAAAAATAGTCATGGGCAGAGCCAGGATTGCTAGCACTATGCCATTTGGCGAAAAGAGCCTAAAGGAAAGATAAAGAATCAAGATTATCGCCATCAGAGCAAATAAGCGAGCAAGACGATACGAATGATCAATATTTAGTCCAATACTTTCCCCAAGCATGAGACCTAGAGCCTGGGGAGTATAAGCAGCAGGAAAATAATATCCAGTACCGGGCAATTCTGCGTACACCCGATTTCCACTCCAATTAATTTTTTCCGCCTTATGAATCATTTCTGGCTGCAGTTTCTTCTGAAACGGATTGTAGTAGCCAAGGTAATCCAATAGACCTGTGTCAATATATCCGCCGCTTGAATTCCCTTCCTTTCTGTCCAATACAACTACACCTTTTTCTAGGAGATAGGCTCTTTCAATATGATTTGGTTCATCAGGCGACATGAGAGGAGGGATGACTGAAGATAGGAAAAAATATCCTATTGATAGAATGGCGAGAATAAGCCAATTTTTCTTTTCGGAAGTCAATTTGAACATTTTTGCTGTTGCTTTTACGGCATCTAATAATTAATACAAAAAAATAAATATAAAAATTAAATATATTTACTTACAGTAAACCCAATAATTTAATAAGACGAACCCATTTACAGCAACAACCGGTAAAGATATTATCTTCCCCATCATCGGCAGATTAAAAAATTGTTCAAATATATAGGTAAATATCAGAGTTAATAGATAGTTAATTGCTACAACTATTGAATATTTAAATAAATGTTCGTTGGAAAGTGTTGATCTAAAAGTTATCTTAGTATGTAAAAAATAATTAACAATAAATCCAGCAAAAAACCAATAGTAGCCGCTAGCAAATAATTTATGTGTTGATGGATTAATAGTCCCATCAGCCCTATATCGATTACGGCACAGATAATACCGACTAAAATATAAATAAAGAATCGATTATTGGCCATTATTTTATAGTGATTATGGACGTGAACAGGTCTATTAGGAATGTTGGCTATATCATAAGACAGAAATGCCAGCACCAGTTGAACTCCCATCAGAATAGTTAAGGCAGCGATCATTACTGTTCCAACTGGAGTCGTAATTCCCAGTGTCGTGGAGTGTACCCAATGATATATACCGTATATAGTTCCAAATAGCAGGAGTGATAGACCGACCGGCAACTCAATCGATGCCAAGGACATATCTCTCAGATAATAGTTATAAAAAATTCTTTTTATAAAATTTTTTGAATGCTTAACTAAAAATTCACCGACTATTCTAGAAATTTTTAAATTACTTATCTCATCTCCATATTTAGCTTCCATTGGGATGTCAATCACAACGGCCCTCAGTGTATTTAAACGGAATAATATATCGCTTTCGAAGAAATACCTTTTACTTATACTATTAAAAGGCAACCGACGTGCTACATCAGCATGTATGGCGGTAAATTCATTCGTAGGATCAAATAGGTTCCAATATCCAGATGATAGCTTACACATAAAAGAGAGAATGGCATTCCCAATCAGTCGGATTCTTGGCATGGATTTTACCTTCTCTAATTCGAAGAATCTGTTTCCCTTAGTGTAATCTGCTTCTCCGTCTACTATAGGACCAACAAAATCAATTATTAATGCGGGGTCCATCTGCCCATCACTATCTATCTTAACAATGATATCGATTCCGTCTTTGAGAGCCGCTCTATACCCTGTCATCACAGCTCCACCAACACCTTGATTTACACTATTTCTAATAACAGAAACTCGCTGATCAGAGCAATTTTTTTCGACAAATGCTCCTGAATTTTCTGGGCAACAATCATCTACAACATAAATTCTGTCAACTTCAGGGCCGATCCTATCAATTACACCTAATATATGCTTCTTTGCTTTATACGTCGGTATTACTACGCAATTTTATGGTCTGCATCAGGACTCTGCTCTCTTGCAATCACGTTGAAACCCCGAATTTTATTTAAAATAGGAATAAAAAATCACAAGTATCACTATTAGCAACGCTGATTATAGCCTAAATTCCCGATATGTTATCTGTACTTTTAACCCAGATCTATTAATTTTATAAATAAAAATAAGCTATCTGAGCGGGAATTTAGGTAGTCAGACCTGGCATGCGATTGATGCGTATGGTGTAATTATAGGAAAACTTTTATTAAATCTCATCAAAATCGACAGCCTCCAGGAAATCTTGATTGAAAAGAAGTCCCCTTTTATGATTCTGGGCTCCTTGCACTTAGTGGATCTGACCAAAAACACATACTTAATATCCTCTGATCGAATCGATCAAACAGCGCGTCACTCCCCGGCAGGACAACATAAAGAATGTGAGCAAAATGAAAAAACATTCTTCCAGCTCCAAAATTCCTTGAGATGATGAGCTCCAAATGTAAGACCAAGGGCATACGGCATCATAAGAGCGGTGCCAATCAGTTCAGCTACGCCGAGAATGTCAGTGAATCTGACTTATTTTAAAGCAGTCAAAAACGACTGAACCTATGATTTCATCAGCACCGATCCTCTGTCAGGCAAATTTTGCAAGATATTTGGTGAGCTTCTTCTCATAATGTTTTCTTCTATTTCCGTGAAAAATTTTTGCCATCAGACGGTACTTGACGATTTTCTTAATCGAAATATTTTTGGCGGGCTCTTTTATAGCCGTAATCTTAACAGGCTCTATAGGCGTTCTGATCAAATCAATTAAACGTCTATGCAAGTTGATTCCATATTTTTCGAATAAAGCCGCATTAAGATCTCTCAGCTGCAGAAGAGCATCCCCGTAATAAATTTCTCCTAACGAAATAGGCATTGCAATTACTGGATAAAATCTATCATTCTGAGCGGCATACGCCCATATTCTTTCTAAACCATGCAGAAGCGTTCCATCCGGTCCAATTGGTTCAGGCGGCATCTCCTCATATGTCCAATTATGGGGAAGCAGTGTCCTTGCGGTGGCGCTTTTAATCCAAAAAATAGAACCAAAAGGAGCAACCAACTCGCTTTCCTCCTTTGGAATGCGGAGTTTCAACTCTTTCCATAGATACGAAATATGCTCCTCATTATGGCTCATCTCATTTCCAACCGAGGTGTAAGGACCAAAGTTAGGCGGAGGAGAAAAAATCATGCCTGCGGAGAGGTTGTCATAAAGCAGCCGGAGGCAGTTATTAACATAATCTCTGGAAAAGAGCACACTATCCCAACACTGTTTATCAAAAGACTCCGCTATCAGAGACGAAATCTGAGGGGATTTCTTATCTTTTACACAGCAAATGTAATCATATTTATCAAAAATATCTCTTGCTGTAATACAATACGCCGCAAAATCGCGTCCCTTATTAGGTTTAATCCGACACTCAAAATCGAGATCATATTTCCTGAACAGTTCAGAATATGAATCCAAAGTGTCCTGTCTAGTAGAAATTAAGCAAATATGCGCTGTTTTTGGCAGATTCAGAATGTAAGGCAGATACCTGCTTGCAATGTCAGGATAATACGCAAAAAACACAACCGCTATTTTCTTATCCTTCAGCACATCATCAATATCTTCACTGGAATTGTCAGGAATAAACTTATTAAAATGTATATCCCTATTCAATACGCTTAGACAGCTGGTTCCAAGAAGATCCTCAAATATTTCGTCGACTGGATAATCAAGTTTTTCAAGCTTTTCAAGTACCTTACTGGGTGTATCTCCTCTGGTATGATCGGTCCAAACAAAAGAAGGAGAATTAAAAAGTTTCCTTTTCACCAAAGGATATCCTGCATCTATATATTCTGTTGCCTGATAAAAACTGGGATTAAATTCTCCCTTCGGCTTAAATACAGTATCCCAGCTGAATCCTGCAGATTCCAGATATTCTGTGAACTTTGTTTCGTGTTCACAGATCTCTTGTTTCAGGTTCTCTGCCTCAACACGGTCAGCCCAGTAAGAGGAAAACTTTTCAGACAGGATGACTTTCTGTCTGATTACTATGAAGAAAGACTGAATGTGCCGTCTGATATAAGAGTCTTTGTCTCCCGCAATGATTAGGGCGTTTTTCACCTCCTGGTGCTGTGTCAGACCCCAAAAATCGCAGAGGTTATTTTCCATTCTCCTAAAAACTCCAGAGAAAGGGTACACAGGACTATAATTGCTACAATTTGTGAGTACCAGTTCATCAAACTTCAGTACTTCGTCCCAGCCAAGGAACTCAAAAGCGGCTTTCCAGGCCCCAAAATCAAATCCCTTGTTTTCTCGCTGCAAGACGGTAACGCCTAGCTTTTCAAGCTTCTCTTTACCCTCGGAAGAAAGTTTCCCATTGGCAATAACTATAATTTTGTCCGCAACTTCCTGAAGGCCTTTCAGGTACGTGAAGACATATTTTCTGACAATGCCATCTTTTTCCCAAAAAGTATAAAAAGCGAGTCTTTTCATTTAGCGGCTATCTTTTAATTCAACTAGGGAAATAATCCCTACTGGTTGCATATTGGAGATCAACTTTGGAAGATACCAAGTGCGGGTTGAAATGCCTTGCCACTAATCAAAGCTGACAATTCTTATCATTTCAGAGTCTTCGAAAGTTTTCCCGATATTTCCTCTTTCTCTCTTTATACCTGCCGCCCGGCCCACCAAAAGTCAGGAAAGCGAGCATCTGAAGATACCAATCTTCAAACGTGGTGATTTCCTCATCAAAGCCTGTCCGACCGTCTGATGTCTTCGGAATATCCCAGACTTCGCAGCCATACGGATCCCCGGAGTCAAGCCTTTTGCCGGCAGCGTCGTAATTCATTGTCAGAAATATGACTTTTTCCTTTGTGGCAGCAGCAAGATTCGGAATGATGCAGCTTCTGACATTCTCGATGTCGTCATCCCCGTAGACGCATTGAACATTAATCGTCATTTTTTTCTGAGAGCTTTTGACAAAATCTTGACGGCCAATTATACAAGAATGGGGGGTTCTATTTTCCGTACTACTAAAATAACTATTTTTTATTTTTTCATTATGTTTTGCGTATTTATCAGCGTCAAAATTATTAAACACCCTTTAATAATTTTGGATAGCGCCGTTAAATCATTAAGTTACAACAAACGACAAAGCAACTCTAAGTCGTGAAATTATGTAATAGCAAAAACAAAAGATGAGAATAACGCTACTTTTCAGAAAGCCTCTTACTCGCGGGCTCCGCACGAATCCTGTCATTACGCAAACGAAAACCCGGACGGCTCTCTTGAAGAACCCTCCGGGTTTCTGTTTGAATCAGGACTGATTACGGTCAGGCGTTGGCCGCTTCCGGATTCTTAATGAAGTCGAGAACCGCCTGGGCGTGGCCAGCCGCCTTCACCTTCCGCCATTCCTTCACGAGGTTTCCGTCTTTATCGATCAGGAACGTGCTGCGGACAACGCCCATCACCTTCTTTCCGTACATGTTCTTCTCTTTGATCACGTCGTACGCCTTGCAGGCTTTTTCTTCCGGGTCCGAGAGGAGCGTGATCGCGAGGGTGTAGCGGCAGATGAAGTTCTGGTGGCTCTTTTCGGAGTCACGCGAGACACCGACAACGTCGTACCCGAGCTTCTGGAACTCCGGGATCAGAGCGGTGAATTCCTTCGCTTCTGTAGTACAGCCGGAGGTGCTGTCCTTCGGGTAGAAGTAGAGCACCATCGGGAAGTGATCTTCCATCTTGAAGGGCTTGCCGTCTGAATCATTGATCTCGAAAATCGGGGCTTTCGTCATGTCTGACTCCTGTAATTTGTGAGTTTTGTGCCCCGAAAGAGAGGAGCCTCCCGGGGCGCTCTGTGTCTCAACCATTATGGCGCAGCGGCGGGTAGTCTGAGAGCTTCAGTGCGGATCTTTATTTTTATTTATTTTCAACAGCATTTCTTTTTATTATCGCATTCTTATCCGAGTCTTAAAAGCGGATTTTCCTTGATGCGTTTTTCTTCGAAAAGAGCGATACTTTTCTTGCGATCGGAAGAATCTCCAGTCGGGCCGGTAAAGCCCGAAACCGCGAGCATCTCTTCCAGCAACAGCCCCAGGAAAAGTCCGCCTATATGGTCCGTGACATCTAACCCCTGGGGCTTTTTCATTACCTGCGTTTTTCAGCGTTCCCACATTTCTGTAGTCTGAAATTCATCCGGCACTTTCTGCCTTCAACCGCAATTCCCCCTCGGTTCTACCCCTTGAGGAGGGTGAGAAACGGTGTCAGTTGTGAAGAGAATGTCTTTTGAGATGTCGCTCTGAAGAAGTCACGTCTCAAACCGCATCCCGCTGTTTTTCCGTCCCTTATCGGGTCACGCAGCCGGGCTCAGTTCCGTAGTGAAAGACATCTCTTCCGTCCCTTTTCAGTTGGTGCCTGATCCGCTCCCATAAGCACTAGATCTAGGTTTTATTAAGCGCGGATTAACATTCCCTAGTAAAATGCTCACTCACACACAGCTGAAAAGCCAATTCTCATCCTAACCACTCTGACAGTAGGTTACTCAATGCTGATAACTAAAAGAAGCGGTCAAACCGAAGAGTACGATCGCAAAAAAATTGCCCTTGCTATTACGAAAGCGTTTAAGAGCACAGGCATTGAACAACCCGACGATCTCGACGAGCTGCTTGATCTCGTGGAAAAGCAGATTCTCGTGACACCGGGCTGCTCCGTAGAAACCATTCAGGACCGTGTCGAAGAAGCTCTGATGCAGCGCGGCCACTACCAGGTCGCGAAGAACTTCATTCTGTACCGCGAAAAGCGGACGGAACTCCGTACCTGCCGCCTCGCGCTTTCTGTCGCGACGGGTGACAGCGACCTCGATGGCTGCCTCTTCGAGATCCAGAATGACTTCAAGGCGCCTGAGTATTCGCTTGAAGTCCTCACCGCGAAGTTCAATTCCCAGGTGTCGCCCACCGCGAGTGTCGACGAGAAGCTCGACACCCTGATCCGTTCCGCCGTGGAGCTCACGACGCAGAACGCGCCCCGCTACGAGCAGATCGCCGGGCGGCTCCTCTGCCACAGCTTCAAGCGGAAGCTCGCGCAGCGTAAGCAGAACCTCGGTCTCACGGACTTCTACACGAAGCTCATGTTCCTCACGGAGCACGGCCTCTACGGGAAGTACATTCTCGAGAACTACACGAAGGAAGAGATTGATGAGGCCGCCGGCCTGATCGATGAGAACCGGAATAAGCTCTTCAACTACTCCGGCCTTCAGCTCGTGCTCGAGCGCTACGTGATCAAGAGCCACAATAACGAGATCCTCGAGAGCCCGCAGGAACTGTTCCTCGGCGTGGCGCTTCACCTCGCGATGCCGGAAAAGAAAGACGTCCGGATGCAGTACGTGAAGCGGTTCTACGACATGCTGTCGAAACTCGAAGTGACGATGGCGACGCCGACTCTCGCGAACGCCCGTAAGCCTTATCACCAGCTGTCGTCCTGCTTCATTGACACCGTGCCTGACAGCCTCGCCGGCATCTACCGGAGCCTTGATAACTTCGCTCAGGTGAGCAAGTTCGGCGGCGGCATGGGGCTTTATTTCGGCAAGGTCCGTGCCCGCGGAAGCGACATCCGGGGTTTCAAGGGCGCCGCAGGCGGCGTCTCCCGCTGGATCAAGCTCGTGAATGACACGGCGGTCGCCGTGGACCAGCTCGGTGTCCGTCAGGGCTCCGTGGCGGTTTACCTCGATATCTGGCACCGCGATATCCCCGAGTTCCTCCAGATGCGGACGAATAACGGCGATGACCGTCTGAAGGCGCATGACACCTTCCCCGCGCTCTGCGTCCCGGATTACTTCTGGCAGCAGGTCCGCGATAACTTTAACGGTGTCTGGTACCTGATGTGCCCGCATGAGATCAGCCAGGTCCGCGGCTACAACCTTGAGGACAGCTTTGGCGAAGAGTGGACGAAGCGTTACCTCGAGTGCGTGCACGATAATCGCATCACGAAGCGTGAGATCAGCCTGAAGGATCTGGTGCGTCTGTTCCTGAAGTCCGTGGTGGAAACGGGCACCCCGTTCATCTTCAACCGCGACCTCGTGAACGCGATGAACCCGAACGCCCACTGCGGCCACATCTATTCCTCGAACCTCTGCACGGAAATCGCGCAGAACACGGCTCCGATTCAGAGCGTGAGCCGCGAGATCAAGACGTCTGAAGGCACGGTTGAAGTCGTCACCACGACGAAACCGGGTGACTTCGTGGTCTGCAACCTCGCGAGCCTCAACCTCGGCCGCATTCCGGTGGATGAGCCGGGGTATCTAGAGCACCTGACGTCAAGCGTCGTCCGCGCGCTCGATAACGTGATAGACCTCAATTTCTACCCGACCCCGTACGCCGAGATCACGTCGAAACGTTACCGCGCGATCGGGCTTGGCGTAAGCGGCTATCACCACATGCTCGCGAAGCACGGCATCCGCTGGGAGAGCGAGGAGCACCTTGCCTTTGTCGATAAGGTGTTTGAGCGTATCGCGCACTCCGCGATTGAGACGAGCGCTCTGAACGCCAAGGACAAGGGCACGTACGGCATGTATAAGGGGAGCGACTGGGACACCGGCGCGTTCTTCGAGAAGCGCGGCTACAACACCCCGTACTGGGATGATGTGAAGGCCGATGTCGCGAAGTACGGCATGCGAAACGGCTACCTGATGGCGATCGCGCCGACCGGAAGCACGAGCATTATCGCCGGCACCACCCCTGGCATTGACCCGATCATGAACCGCTACTTCCTCGAAGAGAAGAAGAACGGGCTGCTCCCGCGCGTGGCGCCGGATCTCTCGTCCGACACCTGGTGGCTCTACAAGAACGCGCACCTCATCGATCAGAACTGGTCGATCCGGGCCTGCGGCGTCCGTCAGCGTCACATTGACCAGGCGCAGAGTATCAATCTCTACATCACGAACGACTTTACGATGAGAAAGGTGCTTAACCTCTACCTCGAAGCGTGGAAGTGCGGCGTGAAGACGATCTATTACATCCGCAGCAAGTCGCTTGAAGTTGAAGAGTGCGAGTCCTGCTCGTCCTGATGGAGTGAGTTAAAGAAATGTTCAAGAAAAAACCGTTGTTCAACCCCCAGGGGGATACTGATATCGGCGCAATTCAGATCGTGGGCGGAAACCCGACGAACCTGAACGACTTCAATAACCACAAGTACCCGTGGGTCTCTGACTGGTACCGCCAGGCGATGAATAACTTCTGGGTGCCGGAGGAAATCAATCTCGCGCAGGACGTGAAGGACTACCCGAATCTCGAGGAGCCGGAGCGAAACGCCTATAACAAGATTCTGAGCTTCCTCGTGTTCCTTGATTCGCTGCAGTCCGCGAACCTCCCGAACATCTCGAGCTACATCACGTCGAGCGAAGTGAACCTCTGCCTCAACATTCAGACGTTCCAGGAGTGCATCCACTCGCAGAGCTACAGCTATATGCTGGACACGATCTGTTCGCCTGAAGAGCGGAACTCGATTCTCTACCAGTGGAAGGAAGATAAGCATCTCCTGAAGCGGAACACCTTCATCGGCGAGCAATATAACGAGTTCCTGAATCACCCGGATGAGCACAACTTCATCCGTGTCGTGATGGCGAACTACATCCTTGAAGGCATCTACTTCTACTCCGGCTTCTCGTTCTTCTATAACCTGAGCCGGAACGAGAAGATGCCGGGTTCCGCGCAGGAAATCCGCTACATCAACCGCGACGAGAACACGCACCTCTGGCTCTTCCGGAATATCTTCCGTGAGCTCCAGAAGGAGCACCCGGAGTGGTTTACGGACGACTTGAAGGCCGAGCTTCTCGATATGCTGAAGGAAGGCGTCCGCCAGGAAATCGAATGGGGTCATTATGTGATCGGCGACAAGGTCCGCGGCCTCACGCCCGGCATGATCACCGACTACATCAATTACCTCGGCAATCTCCGCTGGATGACGCTGGGTTATGAGCCCTACGATCCGAGCCACGCTCAGGAACCGGCTTCCATGCAGTGGGTCAGCCAGTACGCGAACGCGAACATGGTGAAGACCGACTTCTTCGAAGCCCGTGTCACCGCTTACGCGAAGAGCTCAGCTCTGGTGGATGACCTGTAAGGCATCCGCTTAGAGCGAGACGGCGCTGTCTTCCTCCCTGGAGACAGCGCCTTTTTATTACCCCGAAGGGGAGCGTCAGCTCTTTGACTCAGAACCGTGAAGAGCGATTTCTTCAAACGTTCGTGCTCATATGGCGCGCGAAATGAGCACGAAAAGCAAATCCCGATTTGAGAAGTACGAGAGTCTGTTCTCCCCTCCCTCATTGAACCGCGGGATAGCGTCCGCCGTCACTCTTTCCCGTATCTATTAAAATCGGGGAACTCTGCGGACAGAGAAGAAACAAAAGATCTCTCCTGCCCCGCCGTCCCTCTTTCTTATCAATCCGGACCGCACCGCTGTGGAACTCGAACGCATACTGATTACGGAACTCCGCTACTTCGGAGACGTCCTCCTCACCACGCCGCTCATCGGCTTTCTGCGGAAGAAGTACCCGAACGCGAGGATCGACGCTCTGGTGTATCACAGCACGCGTGAGATGCTGACCGGGAATCCGGATCTCGATAACGTTTACACGATCGATCAGAAGTGGAAGAAGATGGGCGTGAAGAAGCAGCTCGCGGCTGAAATCAATCTTCTGAAGACGCTGAAAGCGAATCACTACGACACGCTCCTTCACCTCACGACGCATAACCGCGGCATGTGGCTCGCCCGCATCCTGAAGCCGAAGCGGAGCATCTCCTGCCCGAAGCATTTCGGGGGGCTGAATTTCTATAACAAGAGCTTCACTCACATGGCGAGCCTTGTGCTCCCGCGTGAGCGCCACATCGCGCAGTTCAACATGGATCACCTCCGGGCGCTTGGCGTTGTGGTGCCTGAGGAAGAAGTACCGGGGCTGAAGCTCACGATCCCGGATGAAGCGCGCGTGGAAGCCGCAAAACTCGTCGGGGGGCTCAAGGACTATGTGCTCGTCCACCCCGCGGCGCGGTTCTTCTTCAAGTGCTGGACCGAGGAACGGACGGCTGAAATGCTCGATCGCCTCGCGAGCCAGGATGAAAAGATCGTGATCACGTCGGGGCCCTCTGACGAAGAACGGACGATGATTGAAAAGATCGTCTCGCTTCTTAAAGTCGCGAAGCCGATTGTTCTGATCGGCAAGACCCCTTCCATGAAGACCTTTACCGCGTTGATTGATGACGCGAAGCTCCTTATCGGGGTTGACTCCGCGCCGGCTCATATGGCGGCCGCCCTTCAGACCCCTGAAGTGATTCTCTTCGGTGCGACGATTCCGGGCCGCTGGAGACCGTGGGAAAACGACGCGAGCCGCGTCGTGATCAGCCCCGGGCGATGCCACTTCTGCGAACAGCGCGGATGCGGCCGCTGCGGTATCAGCGAATGCATGCGGGAAATCCGGGTTGAGGACGTGATGGAAGCGGCGAACGAACTCCTTGAGCACCGAGATATTCCGGACGCCTACCGGAAAACAGTCTACGGGCCGGATGATCGCTTCCCGACGTATTCCTGAGTCGAGTAGATGCTTAACGGCAAACCCCGAAGGTGTGAAAGCCTCCGGGGTTTTTAATGCCTGCTTTAAAGATCCAAATTAGTCGTACCCAAAACGAGTCATTCCGCCAGACTCTGTTATTACTGATTTGCTACCGCTTCAAAGCCAATTTCTCTTAAGAAAGCCGGGATCCACTGATTCCGAATCAGCCAAAGCGAAAATTATCCGACCCCCAGTCATATTGATCATTTACATCTTTTTTATAACGATTTATGATCTAACGCTTTGTTCTTCAGTTCACTTCCTGATCTCTGATCATCTGCTTCACTCATGTCTCTTCGATCCGAAATCTGCGCCAGGCTGCTGCTTCCTTTAATCGTCACGTTTCTCACAGTTCTGACGGTTTTCAAGCTTTCAGGAACTGACCTCCACTTCGCCAAATACTGCGCGGAGGCGACCCTGGTGTACGCGGCGGTTCTGCTCTTCCCGTTCATCATCCGCGCCGCGCTCTGGGGCATCTTTCAGTTCATCGTCGCCCTTCAGATGTGCTCTATCGTGTCAACCGGCATCTATATCGTGCCGCTCACCGTGATGAATCTGTCGTCCCACAATGCGATCGGGGTGAAAGCACAGATCTGGCTCGCTTTTATTTTCGCCATCGTGTTTTTCCCCTCGTTCTTCGCCATTTTCTCCACGAAAAACGTGAAAGTGAGGAAGAAAATCTACGTGGCCGCCGGATCCGTGGTCGGTGTGCTGATGATCGTTCTGGCCTTCACTCAGAACAGCGTTCTGAAGAGCACCAAGCACCTCGCGAAAGCCGTGATTCACGACGTTTACTTCGTCCCCAAACAAAATGCCGCCATCCGTGAGCAATATCGGAAACCTGCGGTCGTCAGCCAAAGCCTGCTCGAGACCGCCGGGGCGGATTATTTCTCACCAGACACACCGATCAAAAATGTCATCGTGATTTTTGTTGAGGGGTTTTCTGCTGAGGTCATGGATTACAAAAATCATTCATCCCGCAATCTGACCCCCACGTATGACCAGCTCTATAAAGACAGCCTGGCATTTGATCATTACTACAACCACACCTACGCTACCTATCGGGGGCTGCGGGGGCAGCTGTATTCGTTATGGCAATATAAAGCGGGTTTTTACCCGGATGTCGGTAACCAGGGGTTCGGTCAGATGGATCACGATAAGATCAAAAAATTATCGAAATCCGGTTTGGTGTCAGTGCCTGCGATTCTGAATCAGCATCATTTCAATACGTACTTCCTGTCGAACGAACTCAGTACGGGCAACATGACCTCGTACTTAAAAACTTTCGCCTTCACCCGTGTGTACGGCGCTGATGACCTGGGCTAGACGGGAGAACCCCCGCGGAGCGATAAATTCGCTTTCCAGAGTCTGAAACAGGTGCTCTCCGACTACAAGGACAATACGCCCTTCTTTATCGGCATGTACACCGCCGGCACTCATCATGGCGTTGACAGCCCAGACCTGAAATACGGCGATGGGTCAAACAGCTACTACAACAAATTCCATAACCTCGATCACTGGCTCGGGGACTTTATCTCCTGGTTCAAAACGAGTCCGTATTACGACAACACGCTCCTCGTCATCACGTCAGACCATGGAGTCGTGATTCCGACCCCCGAATACCGCAAGTCCTTCCATCAGAAGACTGAACGGTCGAACTTTGAGATTCCGCTCATTCTGTATGGAAAGATGGTGAAGCCGCAGATTTTGGACGCCAAAGGCACAACCAGTATCAGTCTTGCCCCGACGCTCCTTGACGTGCTGGGAATCCGAAAGACGGAACAGTATTTCCTCGGGTGCTCGCTCTTCGAAACCCAGTGCGATGAGAGAAGCAGCCGTCTGATGCATCATTTCGCGGCAGGCACTGATTCCTTCCGCATCTCCGCAAACGAGGGCGGAAAATACATCATCCGTCCGGAAAAAGAAGATGCGGAGTTCCAAAAGATTTACCGCTTCACTAACTGAGATTCGCCGTAAACCGTGCAGGTATCCAAGCCCCGGAAGCAATCACGCTTTCGGGGTTTTTGTTTCCACTTTCCTGCTCGGAAAATCAGCCACCCTGTCAGAAACACCGGCACTACTCACCGATGTCTTTCCCCTCCTCTGACAGTTCAGCAATAAATTCAGCGATCCTGTTATCCCACCTGAACCCCTTGCAGACACTGCCGTTATCAAGCTTGCAGGTCAGAGAATTGCAGGGAGCCAGTTCACAGCTGGAATCAATCACCAGGTACTTGGACCATCCCGCCTCAAAGTGCTCCCTTGAGGAACAGTGCCGCGCGGAGGTGGAGCCATAAAAAGTGATTGAGGGGAAATCGATAAAGGCCGCGAAATGGCTGAACCAGCTGTCGCAGCACACAATGCAGGCGGAGTCCTTCAAGAGCGAGAACCAATAAACAACGTCTTCATTCCTGAGGCAATAGTCATCAAATCCTGCGATTTTCTTATCCGAAGCGCCTCCCACCTGAGTCACCGAATACCCCTGCTGATGAGCGATCTCAATGATTTTTTCTATCGTCTCCAAAGGCAGAGTTTTCAGTTTCCATGAGCCATAAGGATGGATGAGGATCCTTTTTTTATGTTCTCTCTTCCGGGGAACCCTGAAAGCAGACAGCCTTTTCAGCCGTGTATCAGCAGGAAGTCCAAGCCCAAGCAGCATGCTCGTGACAATGTCAGTCCCTGTCTGCTCAAAGGGAAGAACATTATGAGAGGTCGCTAATTTCCCCGAAAAATCAGGTCTTGTGACAACCCTTTCCATCGCTTCATTAAATTTTCCAAACGTTTCCGCGGCAGCAGGCAACCCTGTTTCATTTCTGATAATTCTGAACAGACCCGAATACAGGAAAGGCGCAATCCAGTCATATAAATCCCTGGATATATGGAAAGACAGCTTCTTATCGGATAGCGCGCTGTAGGTTACCGCCACTGCTAATCCGACAATCACGTCACCGCGGTGAAACGGGCAGAGAAAATCGATACTGTCTTTTCTCCAAGGCTTCTGCTTCCTCGGGAAATGGGTAAATTCATAGCCTTCAGAATCGAGGGATAAGTTCGAGTTATAAAACTCGTCAAAAAAGAGACTGTCCCCGTACCGCTCGAGCATGGCCTTCCGTTCATTGAAGTTCACCAGCTTTTTCTTCGGCGTCTCGTCCTTTCCTCTCGTCTGGCTTTCATAGTGGTTCAGAATGACATCCGGCGTCCACAGGATGTGGTACCCACGTTGCTTTACCTTCAGGCATAGATCCACGTCGTTAAAGGAAATCCGCAATTTCTCTTCGTCCAGCCCGCCTACCTGATCAAATAAGCTTTTCCTGATGATCAGACAGGCCCCGGTCACCGCACTGACATACCGGTCCAGACTGCAGTAGCCAAAGGAAGGATCGTTTTTCTGGAATCTGAACGGATGAGAAGCCACCTTGTAGATTCCCGTCACAACACCCGCATGCTGGATCGAACCATCGGGGTAGAGCAGTTTCGCGCCAATCACACCGACGGTCGGATCGGCGGCGAATCTCTTAATAAACGAGTCAAGCCAATCGCCGCTGATCACCTCGGTGTCATTATTCAGCAGCAAGAGATAATCCCCTTGAGCGGAACGGGCGGCAAAATTATTTATCTTTGAGTAATTGAACGGCTCATCAAAATGCAGGAGCCTGACTTTTTCTTTTCCGCTCAGCTCTTTGTAATACTCAATGGTTGATTCTTCTTCACTCTTATTATCCACAATCAGAATTTCATAATTCTTATAAGTGATTTTGGAGAGAATACTGTCAACACATCGTTTTATTAGTTCCACATGATTTTTGGTGGGATTAATAATGCTGATCAGGGGTTCGTCCGCAGGCTCCGGCAGCACCCAGTGCCAACAGCCAACCATCGTTTTGGATGGCTCAATTTTCCATCCCCGAGGGGCGAACAGCTCTTCCAGGCTCCGCTTCGCGGCCGCGTCAGATTTATCCTGAAAATCAGTGCTGAACGAATGATGCTGCGGAACCTTGCGCCAATGGTACAGAATCCGGTCGATGTGGCTGATTCCTGACTCTGAAATGCGAGCGATAAACCGAAGCGCGAAATCGTAATCCTGAGATCCTTCAAAACCGGCTCTGAATCCGCCGATCTCTTTCGCGATAGCGGTTCTGTAGCATCCGAGATGCGCAATAAAATTCTGCTGGAGAAAGAGCGCCCGGTTCCAATCCGGTTTGAAGTAGGGATTAAACCGGTTTCCGTCTTCATCTATCTTGTCTTCATCGGTATACAGCAGGTCAACCTTACCGCCGAGGGCGTTTATCCTCTCAGCCAGGCAAAACAAGGCTGATATATCCAAAATATCATCATGATCAAACAGGACGATAAATTCCCCGGTCGCCAGATTAATCGCGTCATTCGATGAAACCGAGATATTCCCATTTTTCTTACGGAAAACGTACCTGATCCGGTTATCAATTGCCGCATAGCTCGCGATACAGTCTCGGACTGTTTGATCAGGAGACGCGTCGTCCGCAATGCATAATTCCCAATAAGGGTAGGTCTAATCCAGAACGCTATGGATAGCTTTCTCTAAAAATCCTATGTCGGTGTTATATACCGGCATGACAACACTGAATTTAGGAAGCAATTTAAATTTGGAAATTGCCTCCTTCATCATCACCACGTCCTGATCGTAAATAGTATCAAGACGCCTGACCCATTTCTTGTATGGGTCTTCCGGGATGGGCTTAGCCGCCTGCGGTATGGGTTCGACCGCTTGTTTAACGGATTTTCCTTCAATTAATTCCGATTTTTTCTGCTTGAAAATACCCCATTTTTTCCCGAAGAAAGCATATTTCTTAATGGCGTCATTCTTTTCTTTCCTGAGAACGGTTTTACCCAATATCTGATAACACTTGACGCTGTTCTGACCTTTCCTGATGCTTTTCTTCTTATAAATCTTCATGATCTAGGATGAATTGAGAGATATTTCGATGGGTTTTAAGCAATGCTTTACGCGATTTATTCTAATCACCTGTGCCGCCTTCATTGATTTCAGGGCTTCTGCGGGAGGAGGTCCACTCTGATGGTGAGGTCAGAACCGTGTTTTTTAACTGATTCGCATCTCGCCGCGCCCGGAATACAGCAAAGTGGTTCCCCGACAGCATAACAAGGACCGAAGAAAAGACGTACCCATTACCCTCAATTCCTCATAGCGGTGAAAAAAACAGGAGCCCTGAAGATAATCCTCAGGGCTCCCGTTTCCTGACACTGACCAGTCAGGTCATTGCCTTCTTTTACTGCTGACCGCTTTCACGCTGCTAAATCGTGCTCAGTGCAGTGACCATAGCATCAGCCACCTTAGGATTGGTGCTCGGATCTGAAATCAGACGATTCCAAAGCTGCTTCGTTTTCTGCTTGCGGTTGTCGTTGCAGAACCTGTAGCCCAGCATCATGGCTTCAGGCGCGCCCACAAGCCCCTGTTTCGCCAGGGCATCTCCGAGGTTAAACCACCCTTCCGCCCGAGTTGGATTAAGCGTCAAAGCGGAATAGAGAACAGCTTCAGCCTCTCCGTCACGCTCATCTTTAAGAAGCGCAAACCCCAGATTATTGACTGCTTCAATATCCGTCGGATCAGCCTTGACAGCCTCTGCGAATTTATCGATCGCCGCATTTGTCTGACCACTATGAAGAAGCTCCAGTGCTTCACGATTGAAGGCCCGTGAAGCTTTCCGATCGCCCTTAGGCGGAACCGGCAATCCCCGGATTTGGTTTATGTAGGTCTGAACACGGGCAGGATTTGTCTTCATGCTATCTAGAATCTTGTCGAAAATCCCGGAAGCTTGATCCATTGGGTAGGGATGAATTGCCTCAGCAATATTCAAGGCAATTTCATCAGCCCCATGACCATGATGAATGAGAACGTCATCCTCCTCTTTCTTCTCTTCACTGGAAGCAGCCGATGAACTGGCGGTTTCAGCAAGCGCCGCGGTTTTCGGCGCTCTCGCCGGAGCGGACGTCGTCACAGCGGTGCCGCTCCCCGTCGTTTCCACCGCGCCAGGTCCCACGATACAGGCCAGACCCGCGATTGAAAGAATCGGGAGGATAAACTTGTCGTTCGCCGTATTCGCGATGAACGGCTTCTCGGGGAGCTTATAGCTCTTAGAGATTTCCGCAAGCTGCTCCTGAGTGGCGTGCGATGTATCAATATCCGCCGCCTGAACCTGCGTGAGAAACGCCTTCCGGAGTTTCTTCGAGTAGGAGCTCATCACGAACTTCCGGATCAGGGCATAAAGCGCGGTAAGAAGGAGCGCGGCTCCCATCCAGCCCGAGGCGTGCGCGGCGTCTTTCCCGAAGAGATACGCGATTGAGAAAACCAAGGTGAGACCAAACGAGATCCAGCCATAGTAAGAAGACTTCTGCTTCTTATCGTCTACCGGAAGAGGATCCCCCGTGAACCGAGTGGGATCCACGCCGTCCACCCAGACCTTGTATTCCTTCCCTTCGTACTCAAAGACACTGAGACCAACCGGGAGGTAAAGCGTTTTCGTCTCGTAAGACTGAGAGCCGCTCCAGTGCCAGTCTTTCTGCTCATCGCCCTGCGCGTTGGCCTTCACTTCAGAGGCCACCAGGGCGGCAACCCGATCTTCGACATACGTCTGATAGGCTTCACGCTCCGAAAGCGCGAATTTGTCGTTCGGGAACCCCGTCATGAATTTGGCGTCATACGGCACGAGTTTCGACCGGTCCTGATCCGCGAGAAGATCAGCGCAGTTCCTGTCGACCTCGTTCCCCGCGTAGCCGAGGAGACTGAAGGGGCCGCTCACGGTGCCGCTCGCCGGACGCCAGTCTGTCACAGTGCGGCTGTTGCTCCCGGATCCTTCGCGGCGGTTATAGCCAAAGGACGCGGTCCAGTTCGCGTGGAATTCGCCGTGATAGAGATAGAACGGCACGTACTTCAGCCACTGCTTCGTGATCGTCGCCTTCTGCACGAGATCATCCGGCGTGAACTGGCCCTGTGTCATATACACCCGGGTAGCGTTCGTGAGGGCATCCCCCTGAATCTGAAGCGGGATGATGAGGTCGGTATCCGTAATATCTTCCGGATTCACGACCTGGGTCGGGATTCTCACCGTATTCCCGCAGTACGCGCAGACCAGCGTCTCGGTGCCGGGCTTATACGTGAGTTCGGATCCGCATTTGTCGCAGCGGATTTTCAAGTCAGCCATGTCACTCAGCCTTTATTGAATTCGTTTTTGACGAGAATGTTCCGCTGATTGAAGAGCCGGAAGAGGGCCTGCGCCTTATCGTTCAGGGCCTTCGCGTCACCGAGGCTCGATTCGAGCTCGCCCACCGCGGCGACGATCTGCTTCTCAAGCGATTCGGAGGCCGGATACTGCTTCGGGTTCGAGAACGCGGCGGCGTCAATCAGACGCTCGAGGATCTTCTTATCCTCGTCATCCTTCGCTTTCGCCTGAATCGTGCGGAGATCGGACGCGACCTGCTTATTCCACGGGAACGCGTTCGTTTCCTCGGCGAGCTTGGACACCTGCTTCATCGTGACATTGCTGAACACGAAGTGGCAGCCGAGCCCAAGCACCCAGAGGGCGTCGGTCGCGAGCGACAGCTTCAGGAACCCGCAGAGCGAAAAGACAAGCGAGAGCAGCGCGACCCCGGCGAGCAGCCCGCCAAAGAAAATCCCGATCCCGAGCCCCGCGAGCGCCGAATCCATCCCCTTCTTCCCCGGGCAGGTCGGAATGATGAAGAGGTACGCGACACTCAGCGCCGTGAGGAACGCCGCGGCGTAGAAGTACCCGTTCCGAAGGTCAGACGGCACGAGCACCGCAAGAATAAAGATCACCGCGACGAACGCGAGGATCGACAGAAATACGAACTTCAGCTTGATGTCGTTCATCCCAGAATCCTTTTCTTTTCAGTCGCAAATTCTTCTTCGGTCAGCACGCCCTGGGCGCGGAGTTCCCCGAGCTGCTTCAGCATCTCAATCTTTTCCTTGAAGCTGATCGTTTCAGCCTTAGGCGCGGCGGGAGCCGCCTCTGGAGCCGGGGGCGGATTCGTGTTGATCACCGCGCCGGCACCGGAACCCTGTGCCATCGGGTTCATCGCGCCGCCGAGCCCTGTTCCGAGCCCCATTCCGACAAAGGCTCCGGTGGTCCCTTAGTTCTTCGCCGCGGCTTCCAGCACGTCAAAGCTCCGGGCCTGCTGATAGTTGTTCCCGAGGATCCCGAGCTCGGCCCTGCGGGCGAGCGCGGCCTTAAGCGATATCACAGAGGGGTCATCCTCCGGCACGCTGATCGACATCACGTCGAACCGGACAATCTCAATCCCGTACTGATCAAGCTCTTCCGCGAAGAGATTCCGGAGGCTATCCGAGATCTCATCGAGATACATCGAGATATCGAGGACCGAGATCTTTTTCTGAATGATCGTTTCAGAGATTAGGGTCTTCGTTTTCCGAATGAAGATGCCCTTGAAGTAGTTGTTGAGTGACTCGGCGTCAAAACTCGGGAGCGTCCCCACGAGTTTCAGGAGGAACTTCTTCCCGTCCCGGATCCGGATACCGTACTGTCCGAACGCCCGCACCGGCACCATCACGCCGTAAAGCGGATCCTTCAGCTGGATCGGGTCCGGTGTTCCCCACTTGAGGTCGAGGATCGCGGCTTTGTTGATGTACCAGACCTCAGCCGTGAAGGGCGACTGCCCTCCGAACGGGATCCCGAGGAGATTCCGGAGAATCGGGATATTCTGCGTCGAGAGGGTGTGGCGGCTTCCCTCATACGGCCCCTCGTAGACGCCGCCGCTTACGAGATACGCTTCCTGCGTCTCGTTAACGATCAGCTGCGTCCAGGTGGAGAGTTCCTGTGACGGGAATTTCCACGCGAGAAGCTTCGGGTTTCGTGTGTCCCACTTGACTAAGTCGATAATCATTTTCGGTTTCAGCTTCAATGAAAAGGGGTTGATCGGGTCCGGGATCGATAATTCCGGAACCGTATTCCAATGCTACTCCGGTTAGTACTGATTTTCACATCTTCAAGGAACCGGAACGGGAGACATTCCACCCCCATCTCTGTCGGTTCCTGCGTGCGTCGGAAAGCTTGGGACTCGGTATAACTTACCCTGCGATTTTAACCCGATTGACGAAGTTAAAAATTTGTTACATTTCACGGAAACCAGCGTTATTCCGGAATCTTCCGCGGTCACTCAAAACGGGAGAAAACACCTCTCCGCTCCTCGCGGCTCTTCCTCTGATATCGAGACATAACTAAGAGAATTGATTTCGTAATCTGACCCTGATATTCAGTTCAATAACGGACTCTGGAATAACGTTTTCGCGCTCTTTCGTATTACGGTCTACGGGCTAACGAAAATCGATTTCGGGTTCGTGTTGAATTTCAGACGGTTATTTAAACCGCAAACTTCAGTTATCAAATATTATTTGATAACTGAAGTTGTTGATGTAATACAGAAACCGGTTTCCCCGTTTCATCCCCTCTTCCCGGGAGTCAGCGGGAAGGTCCGGCCCTTTTCCGTTTCAAAAAGTTTCTGAAGGGGGATTTCTTCCGTATTACGCAAAACGGATTGAGAACGATCTTCATTCGTCTGAAACCCCCAATACTCGGGGATCAACGCTATACAAAGTCACATTTTCCGTTCTCATATCATTCTTTCGGGCTGGATTTTCTAATCCTTTCGAGCTATATTGAGCGTGCGCCAACTGGTATACCGGTATCCCATAAAGGGAAAAAACAGGCATACCGGCGACGGGAAGTCTGTGTATTCTGTGCTTTAAGCCTGTCCGGGCGTACGAACCGGACAGCGGTCTCAGAGCCTGCGGCCCTGATTCACACGCTGGCCTTCTGAGGCAGGAGAAACACGCTGTCTGGAGTCACACACCTCCTCTCAGCTCCGCTGACAAGCCTCATAACCAACTAGAAGAGACACTATGGCTAAATTAGAACTGCCGTACGAGCAGGTCTTCGACCTGACTCACAAGATGTGCACCCGTATTTCGCCGGACGTCCTTTACCTGCTCAAGGAAGCAGCGAAGAAGGAAACGAACCCCGCGGCGAAGACATTCCTCGAAACGATGGTGGAGAACGAGCGTCTCGCCGGGATCGAGGATAAGCCGGTGTGCCAGTCGCCTGGATACCCGTCTGTCTGGATCCGCTGGGGCGAAGCCTATGAGCCGAACCTCTCGAACCTCATCGATAACATCACGCGGTCTGTCGTCGACGCGACGAAGCAGGGCTACATCCGCCCCTCGATCGTGCATCCGCTCACCCGTTTCAACCCGGGCGATTCCACGGGCCGCGGCGTTCCGAATTATGAGCTCCGCTACGAGAAGGACCTCCCCTACTGCGAAATCATCGTGAGTGCGAAGGGCTGCGGCGCGGAGCTTCCGAATGTCGCGAAGATCCTGACGCCCGCGACGCTTGGGAAAGACTACAAGGGCCTGAAGCAGCTCGTCCTCGACACCGTCACCGGCGCCCGGGGCCAGGTCGGCGCGCACGGCTACCCCTGCCCGCCGTTCTCCCTCGGTATCGGTCTCGGCGGCCAGATGGACGTCGCGGCGAAGCTTTCGCGTGAAGCGATCTCGACCCGCAACTGGCTCGACCACAACCCGGATCCGCTTTTTGATGAACTCGAGCAGGAACTGCTCGCCGACATCAATAAGCTCGGGAACGGCCCCGCGGGCATCGGCGGCGACACGTCGGCGCTTGCCGTGAAGATCGGCTGGGCTTCCACCCACACCGCCATTCTCCCTGTCGTCATCAACTTCCACTGCTGGGTCGCGCGGCGCTTCGGCATCCGCTTCTACCCGGACGGTCACACGGAAGAACTCTTTCAGGTTGGAGAATAAAAATGGCAGTGTATGAACTGACGCTCCCCGTTGATAACGAGACGATTGAGAAGCTGCATGTCGGCGACATCATTTATCTGAATGGCCAGGTCTGTACGGCGCGCGATCAGGCGCACCTGCGGCTTAAGGCGCTGGATGAAGCCGGAAAGCCTTTCCCCGAAGACCTGAAGGGCGCCGCGATCTTCCACGCCGGCCCCGTGATGAAGAAGGATGAGGCGGGTCACTGGTATCTCTCCGTGATCGGCCCCACGACCTCCATCCGTATGGAACCGTACGCGGACTTCATCGGCCGTATCGGCGTCAAGATCCTGATCGGCAAAGGCGGCATGGCGGAAGGCACCCGGAAAGCGATGCAGAAATATAAGCAGGTCTACGCGCAGGCCGTTCCTGGCTGCGCCGTGGTGCTCGCGAAGGGCGTGACCGGAACAAAGGACCCGTACTGGTACGAGTGCGGGATGCCGGAAGCCATGTGGCCGCTTCAGACGAAGCACTTCGGCCCGTTCCTCATCACGATGGACTCTTATGGGAAGAGCCGCTATGACGACGTGCAGGCGCACGCTCAGGCGGTTGAGGAAGAAATCCTCAAAACGCTCTGACCGCCGTTCTCCCCTTAGAATGACTTTCTGAGGAAGGACAAAGAAAAGCCCGGCAAACGCTTTGGACCACCCCAAAGAAGCCGGGCTTTTTTCATCGATAAAAAATAAGAGAGAGTAACAACCATGAGTGAAACCACCACACCGGCTCTGCACCGCGAGAGCGACACGCTGTACCGTCAGATCGCGGAGATCTGGCGCGAGAAAATCGTGTCAGGCGAATATAAACCGGGGGACGCGCTCCCGAGCGAACGCGATATCTCGGAGTCTCTCGGCGTCAGCCGCATCCCGGTCCGCGAAGCGATGAAGTCGCTTGAGTACCTCGGAATCGTGAAGCAGGTGCGGGGAAAAGGCGTTTTCGTGCAGAAGACGGATCCGGGTGAGGTGCTCGCTAAGATCGGGCCGTTCCTCGCGCCGCCGGATTCCGCGACGCTCTCTGAACTCTTCGACCTCCGGATTTTATTTGAGGGGTACGCGGCGGAGCTCGCGGCGAAAAACCGGACCGAGTCGGACCTGAAGACCCTCCAGGCGTCGCTCGACCTGCTGAATGACTCCATTACGGATGAGAAGTCCGCCGAGGAAGCCTCTCACCGGTTTCTTCAGGAAATCGCGGTGATGGCGGGGAACCGCCTCCTCATCATTCTCTGGCACTTCTTCGCGGAGCTCCTCGAAGCGTCCCGGCGCCTCACGCTCTGGAGCCCGGAGCGACGAGAGGAATCGCTCACCTTCCATCAGGCGATCTTTGACGCGATCCGGGATCAGAGGGCGGACGACGCCCGAAGCCTGATGCAGCGTCACCTCGCGAACGCGAAGCTGCGGCTCACGGAGCGCGAAAAGACGCTGGGCGCGGCGGAATAGCGGAATTTCCCCCGGCATCCCCGGGAATCTGTTCACTCTTCGCCCCGCTCGCTACAATGCCGAGACAATACGGAAGTGATTGAAAAGAAGGGCGCTGCATGAGCATGAATAGAGAAGCCGTTATTGTCCGCACCGGGATTGTCGGGATCGTCGTGAATGTCCTTCTCGCGGCCTTCAAGGCCGCCGTGGGACTCACCGCGAATTCGATTGCCGTGATTCTCGACGCCGTGAATAATCTCACGGACGCGATCTCGTCGATTGTCACGATCGGCGGCACAAAGCTCTCCGCCCGGAAGCCCGATAAAGCGCATCCGCTCGGGTTCGGGCGGGTTGAATACCTGACCGCGCTTATCGTCGCGGGGCTTGTGCTCTACGCCGGCATCACGTCAGCGGTCGAATCCGTTAAGAAAATCATCAATCCCGCGACGCCGGACTACAGCGCGGTGTCGCTCCTCATCATCGCGGTAGCGATCGCGGTGAAAATTTTCCTCGGGCGCTACGTGAAGGCGAAGGGGGAATCCGTGAACTCGGGGGCGCTGAAGGCATCCGGGGCGGACGCCATGTTTGACGCCGTGCTCTCGGCCTCGGTCCTCGCCTCCGCCCTTTTCTTCATCGCGACCGGGATTTCGCTTGAAGCCTATGTGGGCGCGGTGATTTCGCTTGTCATTATCAAGGCCGGTATCGGGATGATCGTGGACACGCTGAACGACATCCTCGGGAAGCGTGAAAACTCTGAACTCACGGACGAAATCACGAAGATCCTCTGCGAGGAACCGAAGGTGCATGGGGCGTACGACCTCGTGGTCTACAACTTCGGCCCGAGCAAAAACCTCGCCTCCGTCCACCTCGAGCTCCCGGACACGATGACCGTGAAGGAAGTGGACGCATTGACGCGCCGCGTCGAATCCCGGGTGATGAAGGAAACGGGGGTGCTGCTCGCCGGAGTCGGCGTCTATTCCTATAACACCCATGACGACAAGGCAAAGCGTATTCGGGACGATATCCGCAAGCGCCTTGCCGCTCACCCCTGGGTCGTGCAGAGCCACGGGTTCTACCTCGATGAAGCGAAGAAAGCGATCCGGTTTGATGTGGTGCTGAGTTTCGATATCAAGCCGGAGGATGGGCTGCGTGAGATTTATGACGAAATGCGCTCCGCCTACCCTGAGTACAGCTTCCAGATCACGCCGGATGTGGATGTCTCGGTTTCAAAGTAGTCCGTCACTGCGAAATCGCGCATCTTTCGTTACGGGACACGTTTCGTACAGAAGCGGAACCGATTCCCTCCGTTCTTATTTTTATAATGAAGAGAAAGGATGGGATGCAAGGGCGCTCTGCCCTCATCCCGCCTGCACGTTTTTCTTCATGGAGGCTCCGCGTCATGAAACCCTGGATTCTCTTAAGCGCCGCGCTGATCGGCGTAAGCCTCGCGCCGGCTCAGGTCTCGCTCGCGAAGGGCTACGACGCGTTTTCGCCGCTTGAATCTGCCCGGGCCGTGATGGGCGGCTACAAAGCGCCGGCACCGGAGAAACGGACATACCTGAATGTCGCTTATCCGAGGTAGGACACCGCGAGCATCAAGAACTTCCGGATTCAGTATCGGGAGCCCTCTTCAAGCTGCTGCCTCGACGACAAATACGAAACCATCACGACGTACGATAAATTCGGCGGCATTCACGATAAGAATGTCCGCCTCACCGCCGCGCGACGCCGCTACTGGAACGAAAGCTACATCCAAGGCACCGCCTATACCCGGACTCCGGAGTATCAGCTGGAGCAGCTGAAAAAGCAGGCGGAAGAGAATCAGCAGAAGCTTGAAGAGATGATCAAGAACAGCAAGTTCCGCGCGAATGGTGAAGTGAACGGGAAACCCGCCTACTACAACCCGGTGACGAAGCAGAGCCTCACCGCGGATTCGAACGGCAAATACGAGCTGCACGACTGGTAAGAAGAAAATCCGGATGAAATCGGATTGAGAAAACGCTATAAAAGCGGCATCAGGAAAATCTTTGGGCGGGGCTATACCCTCGCCTATTAACTCTCTTACGAATTACCTTTCGGGCTTCTGGCCCGAAACAGGGCAGGCAACGCTCGCCCTGGAAGGCCGCCTGTCAGATTGGGTTTTGATTCCCTGACAGGCTTTTTAATCTGAGTAAGGAGAAGTTAAATGAAAAACACTGGATTTTCCGCTTCTTCCAAGGATTCCCAGCCCTCTGCGTGGAATGCCCTTGACTATGTCACTACAGATTTCTATGAAAAACTGAGAGAAGAACATCCCGGTCTGATGCGGATAAGAGAAGTGGTCCGGCTCACCGGCAGGAGCAGAACCTCAATTTACATGGATTCCATAAGAGGCAGATTCCCACGCAGTTTAAAAATCGGCATTCAGTCCGTCGCTTGGCGCGCGGCTGATATCTACGCCTGGATCGAATCCCGCCCTTACGCCTGACAGGCTTGCCTGTATTCTTTTCAGCTTTTCCGTATAACCTAAATCTGTCTGGATACCTCAATTTTTTAGCAATTCCGGTACAGCAAAGGTAGACTACGGATATGGCTGTCTCAATAGATAAATTTCTGAGAGGCAGTTCTTCCGGGTGCCTAGAAAGGCGTTAAAACCGCACGCTGACACGCCTTTCTGCACGTGAAGACCTCCATCCCCTGATTACTCACGGAATGGAGGTTTTCTTTTTTACTGACACAGATAATTGTCTGAGGAGACGGGGTCAGTCTTTGACGCCGTCTTTATTTTTTGAGATCCGAGCGGTAGCTCGCTTCAAGTCCAAGCCAGAAGTGCGCAGGGAGATCGAGAAGCGTCTCCAGCTTCTTCGCGATCGCGTCCGTGAGCGGCAGGCTGCCCGCGAGGAGCGATTCGGCATCGGTTTCAGTCATCTCAAGCGCTGAGGCGAAGCGGGAGAGCGAGATCTGCTGCATCGCGAGCATCTCTCCGATCATCGATCCGGGCGGCAGCGCGGTTTTCTCGGGAATCGGTTTTACCTTCATTCTCTTTCTGCAGGGTTTCAAGTGCTGGAGCCCGTCATCATAATCCGTGGGATTCAGGAGAGGGCTTTCCTCTTCATTCGGGCGTTTTCCTCTTCCACTTCTTTGAGGTCCTCGCGGTAACAGCTCTCAAGCCTGAGCCAGAACCCCTTATCAATAGATAGCGCGGATTCCAGCCGTGAGGCGACGTCCGGCGTCAGCGCCATGTCGCCTTCGAGAAGCGCCTCGCCCTCATCTTCTGTCATACCCATCCGGGAAAGAAATTCAGCCTTTGTGACCTCCCAAATCTCCAGCTGTTCCTTGATGGTTTCTCCTGGCGGAACTGCGATGTGATGTTTGCTGATTTGATACATACGGGACTCCGTCATTAACGAGGTAACTATTTTAATTTCTTTGAATGAAAATAGATGATGTATTTCAATCGCTTTCTGCCTACACACCGCAGATAAAAACGTTATGCCAATTGGAGACCTCCGATGGCAGCGGCGGGTGATACCGGCTTTTCTGTTTCCGGTTCCGAGGGAAGAAGACACTGTCTGAAGACGCTCTTCCCGAATCGGTCAAATCGGTAAAAGTCCTTTTACCGATTTATCCGATTCACATTCTCTTTTTTACCGATTCGGGACTGAAACGGCATCGCGCGAGCCGCAATCCTCCTAAAGACAAAACCGCTAAAAACGCTGAAGAACCCTGATTTCCACGGCTGATAAGAAGGTGCCGGCGTTTTTCGTCTTCAATTCTGAGAAATGGTGACGCTCTCTCAAAAGCCGCTCGCCGAATCGAGCAAATCGGCTAAAGCCCTTTTACCGATTTATCCGATTCACATTCTCTTTTTTACCGATTCCGCGGACAAAATCCGATCCTTCTCTGTGGCGGAAAGGCAAAGATGACGGTCACTCCCTGACTTCCCGCAGAGACTTCCAAAGTCTTTTCTTTCCTGCATGGACTTTACGAAATACGTCGTTATGATTAAGTCCTACGTCCATAAAACTCTTCCTGGTTCCCGGAGCCAATCCCCGTGCAGTCTTTCTGGTTGCTGCTATCCACGTTTCTCACGACGCTCACCTACGCGCTCGTGAAGCTTGCGCCGGAAGGGACCGCGTTTTATGACATCTTTCTCGTCCGCTCCGCCTTCATGGCGCTCGTGATCCTCGTGATCGCGGCGGTATCAAAAACGAGCCTTAAAACCCGTCACCCCAGGCTTCAGTGTTTCCGGATTCTCTGCGGCGTCACCGCGCTCTGCGTGAATATCATCGCGGTGCAGCATATGTCAGTCGTCCTCTTTCAGACGCTCGTCTTCACAGCTCCGCTCTTCGTCGCGGCGTACGGGATGGTGCGCGGCGTCCTTCTGAAGCGTTTCCCGGATCCGGGGCTGCTGCTCTCGATCGCGGCGGGCTTCATCGGGGTGCTCCTTGTGATGCGGCCGGGGGGCGAAGACGGATCGCTCCCCTTTATCGCGCTTGGGCTCTTTTCCGGACTCTGCTCCGCCGCGACGGGCCTCACACTTTGGAAACTTGGGTCTCTCGGTGAACCCATTATCCGGACCGTTACCTGGTTCGCGATCGGATGCCTTGCGGCCGGGATCGTGATGTTCAGTCTCTTCTCCACGGAATCCGCCCTTTCGCTCTTCACCGAACCCGTGATGCTCGCGATCGGGCTTACGACCGTCGGAAGCCAGCTCGCGCAGACTCAGGGCTGGGGCCACGGGAAACCGCTTCTCTCAGCGTCCCTTCAATTCTCCGCGGTGCCATTTGCCGCGCTCCTCGGGTGGGTGATCACGTCCGACACCCCGCAGGCGCTCACCTGGGGCGGGATCGCGCTCATCACCGCGGCGGAGCTCGCCTCCGGCCTCATCCAGTACCGGCTCATGAGCCGCAAACCCACCTTCATTCACCACACACCGCTCTGATTCCCCGGCAACTATACAGACAAACCGTCAGCAGAAAACGCGGACAAAAAAGGGGCTCCTTCCTGGGATGGGACTGGAAGGAGCCCTTCAAATTTGCTGCTCTTTACTGCTAAGGAGAGATGACTCTTAGTGGTCTAATTTCAGAACTTGTGGACGAGACCCGCGGTCACGCCGTAGTTATAGGCGGAGCCGACGGTGGTCGCGGCGAAGTCGTCATACTTGTCGTGCATGTAGCCAGCGCCGGCGTAAACGAGGGTCCGCTTGGAGAGCGAATAGTCGTAGCCGAGGGACACCGTGTAGCGCTTCAGTTTACCGGCGGTGTCGTCTGAATGATCGGCATCCATGTAGCCGACAGCGGCGTAGAACTTGCCGCCGAAAGCCGGAGCCGTCGCGCCGAGGTTGATGCCCCAGCCGTCTTTGGCGGTGGAGTTCCCGAAGACCGAAGCGCCGGAAACCGTGTCGTTAATCGCGGCCTTGCCGAGGTAACGCATGTCCTTGAAGTACTGGCCGGCGAGGAACACCTTCGCGACATTGAAGTCGTAGGCGACACTCAGGTTCGCGGTGTAGCCCGCGTCATCCTGCGTATTCGCGTAGTGATACGTATCGACCACGCCGATCGTGCTGAAAGCGCCCTTCATGTAGCGGGCACCGATCGCGCCGTTGCGGGTGGTGGATCCGGTGTTTTCACGCCCCGTCGGGGTTTCGGACTTCATATCAATGCCGCCCGAATACTGCAGATGCAGATCAAAGCCGTTCCAGGTCGGGGTGGAATAGTTGATGACGTTATCAAAGCGCCCGAACTTGCCCGCGAACACGGCGTTGTGGCCATAGACAATGCCCCAGCCAGTGCTGAGCGCGGAGAACTTCCCGCCCATGATGCTGGAAGAACCGGTAGAACCGGAGAGCTGCGTGAGACGCCCGAACCGGAGGGTACCGAAATTCGTGTTCTTCGCGTAGAGGGACGCCTCACGGCCGAAGATCCGGTTATCGTCCGACCCCGTACCGGTGTCGCTCGAGAAGCCGTTTTCCAGGATGAAGCCGACAGACGTCGTATCCGTAATCTTCTCCTCACCCTTCAAACCGAAGCGGCTCCCGAGGTAGTTGCCGCTATCCATCTGAACCGTGTCGGTTGACTTACCCGGGGCGGTCTTCTGATGCGTATAGGTGAGACCGGTATTCACGATGCCGTACAGCGTGACGGTCGGGCTCGCCGCGAAGGCGGAGCCGCAGAAAAACGCGGAAGCAATGGCCGCAGCGGCCGCAGTTTGCATGAAGCGCATGATGACTCTCTTCTCTTGAATGTTTTGGTGGTGGTTGCTGCTACACCCCGGCGGGTCCCTGGTCCTCTCCTAAGGTATCCCGCCGAAGTATCTCTATTATGCACCCGAATTAGGACTATGGGCTTAGGGCTTAGGGCTTAGGGCTAACCTGCATGCCGGCGATGTGACCGAACACGAGGAGGTCCGTCAGGGCATTGCGGCCCAGGCGATTGCCGCCGTGGATGCCGCCCGTGATTTTACCCGCGGCGTAGAGGCCGGGGATCACGTGACCCTTGGTATCGAGCACCTGAGTCTTCTCATTGATCCGGAGACCGCCCATCGTGTGATGGATCGTCGTCGTGATCGGGACGCAGTAGAACGAGGCCTTATCGACCGGCATGCCGATCAGGATCTTCGGCACCGGAAGCGACTTCGTGTTCTGGGTGCGGGAGGCCTCGTTATAGGCCGCCATGGTTTTCGCGAACTCCGCCTGGTTGATGCCAGCCGCCTTCGCGAGGTCGTTTAAGTTATCGGCCTTATAGGCATAGCCGTGGCCGAGCGCGATCTGCATCAGGTCGTCACGCACTTTCTTCTGATCAATGGTCTTCTGATCGAAGATCGCGTAGACCACCTGACCGGGCTGCGCGAGGATCCCGTGCGAGATGTCGTCACGACGCCCCGTCTCATCGACAAAACGGTCGCCGTTCACGTTGACGTAGGGGGTGTCAGACGGCCGCCCCGCGATCGCGGATTCCAGTTCACCGTTCTTCGGGTTCCCGTGCGGATGGATCTGAATCCACTTCATGCCAGTGAGGCCGGCACCGACCTTCACCGCTTCCTCAAGCACCTCACCCGTGGTGCCAGGCTGGTTAGAGGTCGCGATCACGTTGATGTTGTTGTACTTCTTCACCATCTTGAGATTCGCGCCGTAGCCGCCGGCCGCGAGAATCACGTTTTTCCCGTTAAAGGCCTGATTCTTGCCGTTCTTATCAACAGCGATCACGCCCGTCACGCGGCCGTCCTTCCCTCGCACAATCTGCATCACCTTCATTTGGGTATAAATATGGCCGCCCGCCTTCGTCACCTTATCCGCGAGCGGCGAAATGTAGGCGTCGTAGGTCGAGATCGGGGTCTTGCCGTCCGCATGACGGGGCCACTGGCCGCGGGGATAAATGCCGCCGATACCGACGTCCACCCAGTAGCGCGGCACGTGGTACCACTTCATATCGGACTGCTTCTCAAGCCACTCCATCGCGGCCGTCGCGTTCCGGGTCATCGTGAGAACGAGTTTCGGGTCGTTATGGCAGTCGCCGCCTTCAAGCGTCTGAAGGGCGAAGAGTTCAGGAGAGTCGAAGATGTACTTCTTACCCGCGGCGTTATGCGCCTTCAGCTGATCTTTCACGGTCTGCTGAAGCTGGGCTACTTCCTTCGTGCAGGGCTTCTGATCGGTGTACTTCTTCACGATGTCGCGGACCGCCGGGGTCATCGGAAGGAGCTTCTCGGGCTCCGGATCCATCGCGGACATGTTGCCCTCCGAGCGCGCCGTGTTCCCGCCGATCATCGCCATCTTTTCAAGGACGATCACCTTCGCGCCGCCATCCACCGCGGTCGCGGCTGCCACCATGCCGGCTCCGCCGCCGCCAACGACGATCACGTCAGCTGAATGCACGAGCGTCTGCGCCGCGGCGGACTGCTTCTTGATCGCTTTGCGATCCAGCATCGAGCGATCCGCGCCCGCCTTCACGAGCGCTTCGCGGATTCCTTTGCGGAGCGCCTGAGACGTGATCGACGCGCCCGAGACGTTATCCACCTGCGCGGTCTGACCCGCGACCACGGCTTCCGGAATGCTCTTCACGGCAAGCGACCCGATCCCGGGGGTTTCTTTCTGATCGGTCACGCGGACGCTTTCGATCTTCGTCGCGCTCACCTTCACTTCGACCGTGATATTGCCGTTACGGCCCTGGACCGTCGACGTGTAGGTGCCGGCGGTCATCGCGGAGGCGCTCCCCGCGGTAAGGACTCCGGCCGCGACGACGAGCGCCGCGATCCGTTTCAGCGTTTTCGGTTCGCTGAAATTCTGAATGGCTGTCATTTCTTCCTTTCTCCTTTGGTTGCCTGAGGCAGCGGGGCGTTTCCTCTCATCCGCCCCGGCCTTTTCTATGGTTCGGAAAAAATTCTAGGGATCGGCTCCCTCTCTGAAAATCCGTTAATCTTCTCTTCTCAATGTCAGAAATCGAAGTGACTCCATGTCAGAAAAAACGGTACTGAAGAAAAAGGACGCGGAAAAAACGGATCTGAACCCTGCTGCCGGAGCCCTCCCCGCCTATGTCCGGGGGATCGACGCGGAGTCGCTCTACTTCTTTCTCACGCTCTACCGCGCGGGGTCGCTCCCGCGGGCCGCGGAGCAGATGGGGGTGAGCCTCTCGTCCGCGAACCGGATGCTCGCGAAACTGAGGACCTACTGGAACGACCCCCTTTTCACCCGAAGCGGGTTCCTGATGCAGCCGACTGAAAGCGCGAAGAAGCGCTATGCCCGTGTCCTCGGGCTCATGAATACGCTGGAAGACCTCCAGCATGAGGACCGGATCGATCCGCTGCATCTGAAGCGCACCGTGCGGCTCGCGACGTACGACAACGCTTTTACGCTTGGGATCGCGTCCGTTTTCGCGGAGTTTGAGAAGCGCCTGCCGCTCGTCCGCTTCCATGTGACACAGGCGGACGAACACCTGTTTGACGATCTCCGGGCGAACCGGCTGGACCTTGTTTTCTTCGCGCGTCAGGGGCTGCACCCGCAGCTCCGTTCCATACCGCTCGTCACGGAGCCCTATGTCTGCGTTGTGCGGAAGGGGCATCCGTTAAAGAAAAAAGCTGAGAAATTCGGGAGCCTCGATAAGGCGGATCTCGACCCCTGGCGTCAGGTGCTGATCAACGCCCAGCCAGACCGCTACCGCGCGCCGAATAGCCCCGCGAACGGGTGGTTTAACCCCACGGATCCGGAAAAAATCGCGCTCGTCGTGCCTTTCTTCCTCTCGGTCCCGCTCTGCCTCTATGAAACGGACTGCTACGCGATCGTGCCGAAAGCGACCGCGGAAATGGCGTTTGACGGGAGGAAGCTTGATTTCCTCCCGATCACGGACAAAGCCCCGAAGCTCACGGTTTACATGGGGTGGCACGTCAGGACACACACCGACCCCGGGATGCAGATCATCCGATCGACACTGAAGGAACTCGTCTCCGGGAAGCTGGGGCGGGAGAAGTAACCCCAGAAAAGAACGCATGGATGGGGCGGGTATCCGACCTCCCGCCCCTCGGTCTTCCGGATCAGGATTTATTTCGCGCGGTCGATCCGATTCACGAAATCGCGGATTTCCTTCATCGAGTCGATCGACTCCTGGAGCTCCGGGAGGCAGAGCGCGAAGTCGTGCGACATCCCGGGGTAGACGGTGAGCGTGGTCAGCACGCCCGATTCCCCGGCCTTCCTCGCGAAATCCTCGATTTCAGAGAGAAACACTTCATAGCCCCCTGCCTGAATCAGCATCGGAGGGAGTCCCCGGAGATCGGCGTTCACGGGGGAGAGCCGCGGATCATCCACCGGCAGTTTCCCCGCGTACGCCGCCTCGACCACAGGACCGCTGAAAGGCGTCCCCTCTCCGAGAATCAGATCCTTTTTGAAGTTCGTGACGCGGGACGCCCGGCTCGTTCCCATGTCGGTCCAGGGGGACTGAAGAATCAGCGCCGCGGGCTGCGGGAGTCCCTTTTCTTTGAGAGCGAGAGAGAGTTCCAGCGCGAGGTTCCCGCCCGCCGAGTCGCCGACCACGATGATGTCAGCCGGTTTGGCACCGGTGTCCAGAATCCCGCGGTACGCGGCGAGCGCTTCCTCGAGCGCCGCCGGGTAAACCGCCTTGGGGGCGACGCGGTAGTCAAGCGAATAGACCGTCCGGGCAGAGATCAGTTTCCCTTGTGTCAGCGCCGTGATGCGGTAGAGGTCATCAAGCTTCTGCACATACGCGCCGCCATGGAGCTGCAGGAGCACGCGATTCGTTTTCGCGGCCGGATAGTCATAGCGCTCGAGGTCCGCGCTTCCCGCCTTCAGCATCTGCTTTTCCCAGCCGTCCGTGACCGAAAACGTGATCTTCACTTTCCCGGATCGAAGGTCATGCATCCGTTGATTGATATAAGTCTGCTGCGCTGTCCCGGTGAGGATTTTCCCTTCTGACGGGAGGTCAAAAGCTCCCGCCCAGGCCATGGACGACACGAGTGACGCGCAGACAGTAAAAACCGCGGCTTTCGCGAAACGATTCATAAAACGCATGGATATTCCTTCAAACGAGGCTCTCTCCGGACGGAGAGACGAGAGCGGAATGGGAAAGGTCTTTCCTGACATAGTAGGAAAACTAATACGGTTCCGGAGAAAAAGAAACTGTTCTGAGGACTCTTCGGTCGGTCCGCCGGTTTTTTCTACTCGGCCGGAAGGACAGCGATCTTCTCCCTTCCGATCACGGAAATGGTTCCAGAGGTAGGCGCTGAATGAGGCAATGTCTCACCTCCCGCCCCTCCCCCCAGCACAGGGATCATTCTCTCAGCCCTTGTGAAACCGGTGTCCCGGAGACCGGGGCCCCTTGAGCGTGTAAAGAGGAAATGGGTCTTTTGACGCAGGGCAAATGGAATTTCTGATCTACGGGGGGAGCGCCGGGTTAAGCCTTCCGCATCAGGCTGATTTTTGTATAATTCACCTCGCTTGCTTCCCGCCACCATTCTCGCGGGGAGCGGGTTTGTAACACTGGAAGACAGAATGGGGCTGCGTTTTTGCTCTCCTGCATGCATCTAGTTTCGAACAACCTCTCTTCAAGGCTGTCCCGCGACAAGACGCATTCTGGATTGCGGACAGACTTAAAGAGTTTTCGCTTGAACCAAGGTGAAGGCATGACTCACGACACAACCCGTATTTACGCCGCGGCGATTCCGCCCGGTCACGGATCCACTTCCGTCCGGTCACTGAAGTTTCCGCCGTTTCAACCCGACTGAATGCCTCTCGCGTCCGCGCGTGTTTCTCGCGTATGGGCTTCGTGCTCGCCTGAGTCTCGGTTCAAAAAGTTTTTTCTCTTCACAAAACACTTTTTCGGTTGAAACAGAAATGCTGGAAAGCTTTGGTGTCATGAATGCCGGGCTCTACGCCCTTGGGGCTCTCGCGCTGATCCTCGCGCCGGGTCCGAATTCCATTTTCGTTTTCAAGACCTCGACTCAGTACGGGTCGAAGCCCGCGTTCCATGCGGCGCTCGCGGTGTTCCTCGGGGACGCCGCCCTCATCTTCCTCGCGTACCTCGGGGTCGCGGCGGCGCTTACCTCCCACCCGCTTCTCTTCACGGCGGTCCGGATCGCGGGCGCGGCGTACCTCGCTTACCTCGGGCTCTCGGTGCTGATTTCCACGTACCGCGGAAAGAAAGCAGGCCAGGCAAAACCGGAAACACTTCCGAGTTCCGTGAAGCCCTTCCGCACGGCTCTGGTTCTTTCGCTTACGAACCCGAAAGCGATCCTCTTCTACGTGGCGTTCTTCTCCCAGTTCATCAACCCCGAGTTTGAACACCCCTGGATCTCGTACCTCGTGATGGCGTCGATCCTTGAAGCGTTCAGCATCTGCTGGATGTCGACGCTCGCACTCTCCGGGGCCGCGATCCAGCGCTTTGTGAGCGGCAGCCCCCTGATGTCAAAAGTCGGGAACACGCTCCTCGGGAGTCTGTTCCTCGGGTTCGCGGGGAAGCTCGCGGCGCTCTGATTGGTTTTGTTGTTTGTCTTTTCTTTTTTTGTGTTTGTTGTATTTAAGTCTATTGGGTGGACTTCTCCCGGCGGCTCATCAGAGCCTCCGGGATTTTTTTGTCTGCTGTTCCGGGGATACGCGGCGCGAAAGGCTCGGAAACGATAAAAAGCGCCGGCCGGGAACCATTCCGGCGCATAATCGCCTGAAAACCGATTGAAAAAACTTGAGATGGAAGACCTGAAAGACTATCCGCGCCTCATTCCGATGAAGCTTGATGAAGAGGCGTATGAACTGATCAAGCTCCACTGCCCGTTCTGCGGGGCAGAGGCGAAGGACGGCTGCCGGCATCGGCTCCTCGTCCTCGGGGACACGTATTTTGAAGCGCTGTCCCCTGAATTCATCGCCTTTACCCGGCGGCTCTTTGGGTTCAAAGATGATGAGGAACTGACGCTCGGCACCCTCATCCCGATCCGACTTTGGGGCACGGTGAAGCATAATGAGGACATGGCGCTTGCCTCTGCCTACGCGATCAACCGGGTGCTTCCGAATGGGGACGCCGTGGCGTTCTTCCGGATCCGGAGCCGGGCGCGGCACGAAACCCGGTCCGCCGCCTTTATTTCGGACCGCGGTCTCGCGGAACTTCGAAAAGCGCTCCGATGAAACCCCGACACACGGTCAAAGGGTCAAAGAAAAAGAGAGTCCGTTCACACAAACCGGACTCTCTCTGTTTTTTCGGCAGATGGAAATAGGCTTCAGGATGCCCTGGCGAAGAGGACGTTGAGCCCGAGGAGACAGTAAATCGCGGCCGATGCGTTTTTGGTGCGGCGCGCAGCTGTGGCGCTCCGCTCCAAGAGTTTCTTTAAGGCAGCTCCCGCGGCGACGAGCACGAGGCACCAGAGCGTCCCCGTCACGAAGAACGTGAGCCCGAGGAGCAGGAACGGGAGCGGCCCGTAGGTGTTCGTGGGGGACACAAAGGCCGGCATGAAGGCGAGGAAGAAAAGCGCCACTTTCGGGTTCAGGGCGTTTGTGAGGAACCCCTGCAGGTACGCGCCCCAGAGCCCGGTCTTTTTCGGCTCCGCGCTTTCTGTCGGGATGATGCTTCCCTTCTCCCGGAACGTTTTGATCCCGAGCCAGAGAAGGTACGCGGCTCCGGCGAGCTTCACGGCGAAAAACGCCTTCGGGCTCGCGGCGAGAACCGCTGAAAGCCCAAGCGCCACGAGCGTCGTGTGGAAGAGGACGCCTGACGAGATCCCAAACACCGACGCGACCCCGACCCGCTTCCCTTCCGCAGCGCTTCGCGTCAATACATAGACCGAATCCACGCCCGGGAGCATATTGAGGAGCACCCCGGCCGCGAGGAACCCGGCGTAATTTTCAATGCCAAACATAAAGTGGGAATCTCAAAAGAATAAAAAAGACAGTCCGGACCCTGACGATCCTTTCGATAATTGAGATTCTATGCGCCAGACGGATCAAAAATAGCGTTTCATTCGCAGAAAATATTAATTTATTGCGCAAAAATATTTTCCGACACCGAAACTACCTCTTTTATGGCAACCCTCCCGCGGTTTTTTAAACAGATACGGTAAAGCGGCGCGGATCGAAGTGAATACTTTTCTGGAAATCGTATGAAAACGGTGCTATAACGACGGTGTTCCGGCAGCAGGACCCATCGCCCTTTGCTCTTCTTCATGGTGATCTCCATGGATTCCCGTCTGCCGGATCTCCATTTTTTCCTTATTCATTTCCGTCACGAAGGAGACCTCCCGTCATGCGACTCCGCGCTCTTGCCACAGCTGCCGCCATTGCCCTTACCGCTCTTCCCGCCTACGCGCATTTCGGTGTGCTGATGCCGGGGTCGGAACTCGTGAACCGTCCGAAGACGCCGCTCGAACTCACGCTCGCGTTCTGCCACCCGGTGGAACAGAACGGCATGAATCTCGCTAAGCCGGAAGCGTTTGACGTGTGGCAGAACGGGGAGAAGACGTCGCTCCTCAATACCCTCAAGGAAACCCAGGTCCTGAAGCACGAGGCCTGGAAGTCCACCTTCACAGTGACGCGCCCGGGGACGTATACGTTCGCCTTCACGCCGAAGCCCTACTGGGAACCGGCTGAAGATAAGTTCATCGTTCACTACACGAAGGTCGTAGTGGGCGCGATGGGGGATGAGGAAGGCTGGGAGAAGCCCCTTGGGCTCCCCGCCGAAATCGTGCCGCTCACCCGTCCTTTCGCGAACTGGGCCGGAGCCGAATTCCGGGGCCGCGTGCTTTTTGATGGGAAGCCCGCGCCTGAAGGGACGCCAATCGAGATCGAGTTCTGGAACGGCTCAAAAGCGAAGCTCCCGAACGATTATCTGATTACACTTCAGGCCGTGACCGGCGCGAACGGTGAATTCGCTTTCACCGCCCCGTTTGCCGGCTGGTGGGGATTCGCCGCGCTCGGCGACGCCCCGAAGATGGCGAAGGACGGAAAGATGAAGGACGTGGAGCGCGGCGCTGTGCTCTGGACTCACTTCACGAAGGTTCCGTCTCAGCTCGCGAAGTAACGCGCGTAAAACCTTTTCCGATTAGGGAAGCTCGAAGAAATGCATATCGCTGAAGGCGTACTTTCCGCCCCTGTCCTCATTACGGGTGCCGTCGTGGCAGCCGGTGCCGTGGCGTACGGTCTTAAGAAACTCGATCCCCGGCAGGTGATGATGGCGGCGATTCTCGGCGCGGCGTTCTTTGTCGCTTCCCTGATTCACATCCCGGTGGGGCCGAGTTCGGTGCATTTGCTCTTAAACGGGCTCCTCGGGGTGCTGCTCGGCTGGAGCGCGGTCCCGGTGATTTTTGTGGGGCTGCTCCTTCAGGCCATTCTCTACGGTTTCGGCGGTCTCACGGTGCTCGGTGTCAACACCGCGACGATGGGGCTCGGAGCCGTGCTCAGCTGGTATATCTTCGGCGGCCTCCTCTCCGTCCTTAAGCCGCTTGGCGCGAAGAAAGCGGCGGCGGTCTCGGGGTTCGTGTCCGGTGCCTGCGGTGTCGCGATCGCCGCGATTCTCACCGCGCTCGCGCTCGCGTTTACGGATGAAGGCTTCAAAGCGTCCGCGCTGATGCTCCTCGCCGCTCACCTTCCCGTGATGCTGATTGAGGGGATCGTGACCGCGGTCGCGGTGTCCTTCATCGCCCGCGTCCGCCCGGCGCTGCTCCCGGAGGCGACGCGGCTCAAGCTCGCCGATATGATTCCGCCCGCTGAGTAACGCGAGAACGGAATAACGAATTTATTTAGATTTAGTTATTTTCTACAAAGGTCTTTGCCGTGAAACCGATTCTGAAGCACACCGTCGCCCTCGCCGCCCTCCTTACCCTGTCGTTCTCGGCCGCGGCGCACCGCGTGAATCTTTTCGCGTGGAGTGAAGGGAACGCCGTCCAGGTGGAGTCGAAATTCAGTGACTCGACTCCGGTAAAGGGCGGAAAGCTCACCGTCACCGATACGGCGACCGGGAAGGTGCTCGCGACCGGGAAAACCGCGGATAACGGTACCTGGCGCTTCACGCTCCCCGCGGGCTACCACTCGGAAAAAGGCGTGACGGTCGCAATCGCTGCGGGTGAAGGCCACGCCGCCACCTGGGAAATGACCCCGTCGGATCTCCCGAAGACCGTGACGGCCGCGCCGACTCCGAAGCCCGCGCCCGCCGCCAAACCCGCGGTGAAACAAGAATTGAAGACTGAACCGAAGGCCGCTCCCGCGAAGGTCCCCGCGAAAACGGAAGCGAAGGCTCCGGTAAAGGCTGCCGCCCCGGCCGCCAAACCGACCCCTCAGCAGGTCGAAAACGCGACGGTCCTGGTGGAACCCGGACTCACAAAGGACGAAATCACGCTGATCGCCCAGTCCGCGGTGGAAGAGAAGGTCGCGCCGCTGCGTCAGAAGATCGCTGAGCTCTCAAACCCGAACCCGTCCGCGAAAGACGTGATCGGGGGCCTTGGCTGGATCTTCGGTATCGCCGGTGCCGCGGCGCTCGGCTACAAGAAGGGTAAGGAAAAGGGCGAAGCGGAAGGTAAGAAGGACAGGAACGCATGACCACCGACGGCCCCGCCTCCTCTGTCCGCCACACGGATCCGAAAACCCGGTTCCTCGCGGCTGCGCTGATTTCTTTCTCCGTCGCCTTCGCGACCGGTATTCCGGCCGCGGTCGCGGCGGTTTTGCTGTCTCTTGTTCTCATCGCGCTCTTCCGCCCGAACGGGAAAGAGCTGAAGAAGCGGCTTCTCGCCGCGAATGCCTTCATTCTCTTCCTCTGGGTCTTTACGCCGTTCACGACGCCGGGAACGCCGGTGTGGTCGATCGGTCCGCTTGAGGCGACGGACGCGGGGGTGCGGCTCTCGCTTCTCGTGACCCTCAAATGCAACGCGATCATCGCGTCGCTCTTTTCGCTCACCGCCGGGCTCACGCTTTCTGAATCCGCGATGGCGCTGCAGAAACTCGGTCTCCCCCCGAAACTCGTGATGCTCCTCCTCTTCACGGGGCGCTACATCGAGTCGTTCTCGCAGGAATATAAGCGGCTCCGGGACGCCGCGCGGCTCCGCGGCTTTGCCCCGAAAACAACGCTCTTCACGTATCGCGTCTACGCGACCCTTATGGGTCAGCTCTTCGTCCGCGCGTTTGACCGGGCGGAGCGGACGGGAGAGGCGATGCGGCTCCGGGGGTTCGACGGTGTGAACCTCCGGTGCCTTGAATGGGCTGGGACGTCAGACGCGCGTCAGAACCTTGCATTAATATCCTTCGCGGTGCTTGAAATCGCGATTCTCGCGTCTCTTATGATCCTGCGGCCGTTCTGATAAAAGAAAAATTGGCTGTCAGGAACCCTGGACACATATTCAAATGACTCCCTCTGCCCCTATTTTTGAACTTCGGAATCTCGCGTTCTCGTGGCCGGACGCCATGGGAAACGCCGGCCGGGGGAAGCCGGTTTTCCGGGATCTCAACTTCTCACTCACGGACTCCGAAAAAATCGGTCTCTATGGACCGAACGGCTGCGGGAAGACGACGCTCCTGAAGCTCATCACGGGGCTCCTCACGCCGCAATCCGGGGACGTCTGTTTTGAGGGGAAGCCGGTGAAGACCGAAGCGGAATTCCGGGGCCTCCGCTGCGCCGTGGGGTACGTGCTTCAGAACGCCGAGGATCAGCTTTTCTTCCCTGAGGTGATTGAGGATGTGTCGTTCGGCCCCCTGAACCTCGGGCGATCCCAGGCGGAAGCGCTGAAAGACGCCGAGGAGACGCTGGAGACCCTCGGTCTCTCCGCCTTCGCGCACCGGTCGAGTGACCGCCTCTCGGGCGGCGAAAAGAAGCTCGTCTCAATCGCGACGGTGCTCGCGATGAAGCCTCGGGCGCTGCTCCTTGATGAACCCACCACCGGGTTGGACGAAAAAGCGCGCGAGCAGCTGATCCATGTTCTCAAAATCATCAACCTCCCCCGTATCGTCGTGTCGCACGACTGGGATTTCCTGATGGAGGTCTCGGACACCTTCGCGACGATTGAGTCGAAACCCGAAGGGGGTCAGGTCGTCGCCTGCGGGAAACCGGAAACCCATATCCACCGCCACACGCACCCGGGCGGCTTTGAGCACCACAATCACGAAGAGTGAGACTGGGACTCGTGAGGTAAACAAAAGGCGCTTCATCTGAAGCGCCTTTGCTGTTTCTGGAGCGACCCGATCAGTCCTCGATCGGCGTGATCGTCCTTCTCACACAGTCAATGAAGGCCTGCGCGGCTTTCGAGAGATACCGGTCCTCGCGCCAGAAGACCGAGAAATCGAGCTCCGGGGATTTCCCGGCGATCGTGAAGAACACGACACCCGTCGGTTTCTGATTCCGGACCACGGCGTCCGGAATGAAGGAGAGCCCCACCCCCTCACGCACAAAGGAAATCACGGCGGCGACGGTCTCCGTTTCGACTACGGGGTTCGGGTGGACGCCGGTCTCCTGCACCAGCTGATCGAAGTAGAGGCGCATCACCTGCTCTTTATTGAGAATGATGAAGGGTTCGCCCTCCAATTCGTTGAAACTCACTTCCGGGAACGGCGGCTCAAAGGGATCACCCTTTTTCGCGCGTTTCGCGAGGCGATGCCCCTCAGGGACCGCGAGCAGAATCTTTTCCCGTTCGACCTTGAACCCGGTGAGACCAGGGCTCTTCAGCGTACTCGCGAGAAACGCGCAGTCCACTTCGCCGTTTGTCACCGCTTCCGCGAGCTGCCCCGACGTGAATTCCCGGATCTGGATCCGGACTCCCGGGGCTTCGCGCCGGAACGCGGGGAGAATATGAGTCAGCACCGCGACCGTCCGGTTCTGTGTCGACCCGATCACGACTTCCCCCGACTTCACATCCCGGCGGTCCTCGTAATAGTGCTTCCGCTCCTCTTCGATCGCGTCGATCCGGCGCTCCGTCTCAACGAAATACTTCCCTTCCTCCGTCAGTACCCAGGGCGACTTCGAGCGGTCAAAGATCGGGCAGCCGAGCGTGTCCTCGAGCCGCTTCACGTACTGCGAGAGCGACGGCTGCGACACAAACAGCCGCCTCGACGCGCTTCGGATCGAACCGCTTTCCAGAATCGCTTCAATATGCATCAGGGCTCGGCGCACGGGGCTTTCTCCATAGAATTAACTTTTATGTTTATTTTATCAGTCAGAAATAATATTAGATTATATAGGGTGATTTATGTAGTATTTATCTCTGTTCTACCAGAATAGAACGGAATCATTTTTCTCCGGCAGGGTCAGTTTTCTGCCGGATTTTTCTTGCCTGGAGCTTTCCCGCCCGGAGTCCGGGGTTTCCTCCCTGGCCTGTCGCACTTTTTCACGTTTTTTTAACGTTTAAAGATCAGCGGAAAACGCCGCCTGCAGTAGCATAAGCGGAAATCCATCATTGAATCATTTCTGAGCCGCTATGCATGAACCGTTTAAACAGAGTCCCGTCGCGAAATGCACGCGCCGGGCGCTCTTCGGCGGCGCGATCGCGGGAGCCGTCGTGATGACGCCCGGCTGCTCCTTCGTGAACCGCTTTGGCGAGATCCCTGAGGGAAAGCTCGCGGAGAGTATCCATACATCCCCCAACTGGATCGACGGGGAATTCCGTAACCAGCAGCCGACGTCTGTCATGGTCGGGAAGGACGGGTTTATTGAGGCCTGGTGGAAGTTTCTCACAAACTCCATCCCGGATCTGAAACCCGCAGCGCCGCTGCCCTGCACGCACACCGATCTCTCAAAACTCGACCCGAACCGCGATATCGCGGTGTGGCTCGGGCACTCGGGGCTCTATTTCCAGCTCGCCGGTCTCCGGTTCCTCGTGGATCCGGTGTATTCGGCGTACGCCTCTCCGGTCTCATTCGTGAATAAAAGCTTTGAGTTCCGGGGCGGCTATCCCTTTACCGCGAAGACCACGCCTCCGATCGACCTCCTGATCCTCACGCACGACCACTGGGATCACCTCGACTGCGAGACGATCAAGGCGCTGGACCACAAGGTGAAGCGCTACGCGGTGCCGCTTGGCGTGAATTCGCATCTTCTCGCCTGGGGCATTAACCCCGATAAGATCCTCGTTTTCGACTGGTACGACGCCGCGCGGTTCACGGATCCGAAGCCTGAGGTGCTGCATCCGTTCCATAAACCGGAAAAGCGTCTGCAGCCGGCTGAATGGAAGTCCGGCGCTCTTCAGGCCCCCGCGATCTACTTCTTCCCATCCCGCCACTTCTCAGGGCGGACGCTGAAGCGCGATCAGACGCTCTGGGGGTCTTACGTGATTGAGGCGGGCGGAAAGCGCCTTTACCTCTCAGGGGACGGCGGAAACGGTTCGCACTTCAAGGAAATCGGCGACCTCTTCCGCGATTCCGGGGGCTTCGACCTCGCATTTATCGAGGACGGCCAGTACAACGCGGACTGGGCGGAAATTCATATGGCACCGGAAGGGTCCGTCAAAGCCGCGACCGAGGTCGGCGCGAAATCCGTGATCCCGATCCACAACTGCCGCTACGCGCTCGCGCGGCACGCCTGGTTTGATCCGCTGGAGCGGTTCCGGATGGCCTCTCACCTCGCGGACTGGAAGCTCCTCACGCCGAAAGTCGGGGACGTGGTGCCGATCGGCGATCTAACGATCGAGTTCCCCGCCTGGTGGCGTGACGTCCCGAAGGGCGCTTCCGCGTAAAGTTCCGAAAAGACCCGGATTTTAAGGGTCTAAAGAGCACACCGCGCTGCGATTCCCCGTGTCGGCGCTTCTTTCCCGTGATACGATTCGACGGAAAAGGAGTCCGGCTTATGGATTGGTACGAAAAAGGAATGGGGGAACGGTTTTCGACGTTCCACGCGGTGCTGCTCGCCATCTGGCTCGCCGTGCTCGTCTGGTCCGGCATCAATCCGCATGACCGACTCACCTGGTGGCTCGAATGCACGCCGGGGCTGATTGGCTTCGCGCTCCTTGCCCTCACCTGGGGGAAATTCCGCTTCTCTCGCTTCTGCTACGCGCTCATCGCGATCCACTGCGTGATCCTCTTTATTGGCGCGAAGTACACGTACGCGGAAGTCCCGCTCTTCACGTGGCTTGAGGGACCGCTTCACTTCGCGCGGAACAATTACGACAAGGTTGGTCACTTCGCTCAAGGGGCGTTCCCCGCGATCATCGCGCGCGAAATCATCCTCCGGACGCGCGCCGCCCGCTCTAAAGCCTGGGCCGCGTTTTTCTCGATTACGGTGTGTCTCTCGATCGCCGCGCTCTACGAAATCTTCGAGTGGGCAACCGCCGAAATCATTCACGAGGAAGCGGACGCGTTCCTCGGCACGCAGGGCGACCCCTGGGACACGCAGAAAGACATGGCGTGGTGCCTCGTGGGCGCGGTTTTCTCGATGCTCTTCCTCACCGGGATTCACGACCGCTCGATCAGGCGGCTCGTCTCGCGGCGAAACGAGTAAAACTTCGTTTCCTCCCCTCCTCTCGGATCTCAACCCCGTTTAGAATGGTGCGCACGTTCGGGGTATCAGGGCACGCGGCCTGTCACTAAAACGCGTTCCTGATTGAGAAACACCCGTGGAACCTGATGCGGCTGATACCGTCGGAGGGAAACGAATATGCAGCGGTGCGGGAGCCGGGACGCTTTCCGGAATTAAGAGAACTCCCGGAAGGCGTTCTTTTTGAGAGACGTCTCAAGACCCCACCCTGCATACCGGCTGTTATTCCCTCCGTCTTTCTCGCCGCCTATAAAGAGGACTAGGAGCTATGGATAGCCGGAAGATTGAAATTGCAGAAGACACCCGCGACACGCGTCCGGATGAGAGCCTGATGGCGGGGCTTGATCCCCTGCCCGCGAGCCGCCGCATCTATGTTGAGGGGTCGCGCCCCGATATCCAGGTCCCGATGCGGGAAATCACGCTCGAGGACTCAAGCCTCCCTGAGGGGAAAACCGAAAAGAATCCCCCGATCTTTGTCTACGACACGGCAGGCGACTTCGGTGATCCCGCGAAAAAGGTCGATATCACGAAGGGCCTCCCCGCGCTCCGTGAGAAGTGGATCGAGGAACGAGCGGACACCGAGGTGCTCCCTGGTTTAACCAGCCAGTATGGCCTCGAGCGTGAGGAAGACCACTCAACGCTCTCCTACCGCTTCCACCGCACCCGTCCGGTGCTCGCCGCGAAACCCGGCAAAAAGATCACGCAGCTCGACTACGCCCGAGCCGGGATCGTCACGCCTGAAATGGAATTCGCCGCGATCCGCGAGAATCAGAACCGCGCGGCTTACGTGAAGAGCCTTGACGCGGTTTCGCCCCGCTCCCGCCGCATTCTCCTCGCGCAGCACGCGGGGACCCCGTTTGAGATGCAGATGCCGGAAACGGTGACGGGGGAATTTGTCCGTAAGGAAATCGCGGAAGGCCGCGCCGTGCTCCCCGCGAACATCAATCACCCGGAATCGGAACCCATGGTGATCGGCCGCAACTTCCTCACGAAGATCAACGCGAATATCGGTAACTCCGCCGTGAGCTCCGGCATTTCGGAAGAGGTGGAAAAGCTCCTCTGGTCGATCAAGTGGGGCGCGGACACCGTGATGGATCTTTCGACCGGCAAAAACATCCATGAAACGCGCGAGTGGATTATCCGCAATTCCCCGGTGCCGATCGGCACGGTACCGCTCTATCAGACGCTTGAGAAGGTGAAGGGGGACGCGTCGAAACTCTCCTGGGAGGTTTACCGCGACACGCTGATCGAGCAGGCCGAGCAGGGTGTTGACTACTTCACGATCCACGCGGGTCTCCGCTTCAGCCATATTCCGCTGACGGTGGACCGCCTCACCGGCATCGTTTCCCGCGGCGGCTCGATCATGGCCGGCTGGTGCATCACGCATCATGCGGAAAACTTCCTCTACTCGCATTTCGACGAGATCTGCGACATCCTCGCGAAGTATGACGTCGCGGTGAGCCTTGGGGATGGACTCCGCCCGGGCTCGATCTACGACGCCTGCGACGAGGCGGAGATCGCGGAACTCCGGACGCTGGGTGAGCTCGCGAAGAAAGCCCGCGCGAAGGGCGTGCAGGTGATCATCGAAGGTCCCGGCCACGTCCCGATGCAGCGTGTGATGGAGAACGTGGAAGAAGAGATCGAGGCCTGCGACAGCGCCCCGTTCTACACCCTTGGACCGCTCGTCACGGACTGCGCTCCGGGCTACGACCACATCACGAGCGCGATCGGCGCCGCGATGATCGGCTGGCGGGGAACGGCGATGCTTTGCTACGTGACGCCGAAGGAGCACCTCGGTCTCCCGGACCGTGACGACGTGAAGGCCGGCATCATCGCCTATAAGATCGCGGCTCACGCCTCTGACCTCGCCAAAGGCCTCCCCGGCGCTCAGATCCGCGACAACGCGATGAGCAAGGCGCGCTTCGAGTTCCGCTGGGAAGACCAGTTCAATATCGGCTTCGACCCCGAGACCGCGCACGCGATGCATGACGAAACGCTTCCGAAGGACAGCATGAAGAAGGCGCACTTCTGCTCGATGTGCGGCCCGAAATTCTGCTCCATGCGGATCAGCGAAGAAGTCCGTGAATGGGCGAAGAAGGAAGGCATGACCGGCAAAGCCGCCGAATAATGGGCGCTTTTCCTTAGAGTCTCTACGACAAAAACCTTATCCGAAATCAAAATTTTGACTTTTCAAAATTGCTCGGGTAAGGTTACTTATACGTTTTTACTTGTTACAGGAACTTTTCCAAATGTCTAACCAGCTGTTCATCGTTGACAGCATGTGCATGCGACTGACGCGGCTCTCCAGAGCTAAGGCGTCTCGTTCTGCACACCCGTTAGAAAGATAAGTTCCGCAGAACAGAGATTCAACTTAGACAGAGCCGCAAACAAAATTGCGGCTCTGTCTTTTTTTATACGTGTAAATCGAAAGGGAAGAAATAAAATGGCAAATCGTCTTACTATCAAGGGTCAGGTCACTATTCCGAAGGAAATCCGCGATTTCCTGAATCTCGCGAGCGGCAACCAGGTTGAGTTCCGCATCGCGGCCGACGGCTCCGTCACCCTCACCAAGGCGGAAACCCAGACGAAGAGCACCTTCGCCTCCCAGACCCACGAACAGGCCGCCGCTCCCCGCAAGACCCGCCAGGGTATCGACGTTCTGAGCCTCCTCTCCGGTGTCTGCATCTAAGACCGGATCGACAAGAGACTTTCGTAAATAGGAGCAGCCAAAATGAAGTGTCACAGTAAAACGATCGATTTCCGAATGTGCCTCAGCCTTGAAGCGATCTTCATGGCGTAGAGGGAACGGCACAAAACTTAAGAGTTCCCTCGTTACTTCCTTCTAAGATTTACGCTTCACACGTTTTCCGCTTTACCGCTTCATCAGGCACCGAACCTGATAAGCGCGTTTCAAAAAAGACCCGCGGCACCCCTGAATCCATGCGCGCGATTCCGGATGTCCCCCGTCTGAATCAAAAAGAGACAGAGCTTCGATTGCGAGCTGTTGTCTTCGACTCCCTTGAGCCAATGCCATTCTCCGCATGACTATGCGTCATGAGGCGGTTTTCTGCTGTCCGGATCCTTCGTACCCGGCACCTCTCTTCCCATGCCGTTTCTGCCGCGGCCATAAATTGACCCGTTCTTTGAACCGATTTACCTTGATTCATAAATGACGGGCGAGTAGACTCTTTACGTACTCTTTTTACATACTTGTTTTTCACTCGTGAACGCTCTGGAAGCCCTGAAATCGGTTCACGAGGACTATCAACATCACGAGGAGCTGCGATGCTGCAGGCGATTCTGCATGGCAAGGCTGGCCGTATCGAGCAGGACGAGGAATCTATCAGCTGGCGTGACGCGTTCAAACGAAGCGAGGATCTGCTGACTGCCGTCTTTTTTGGACGTGTGCCCTACCTCTCTGACAGCGCTCTGGGTGCCCTGCTGCGCTTCCTGCTTGGTGCCGACAATCCGATTGATCCTTCCACCTTTGACAAGCTGGAGCTGTGGCCATACCTGGAATTGAAGCCTGAACATGCTGACCCCGAAAAGGAGCCTAAACATGTTGAGCCCGATGTGATACTTCGGTTTAAAAACTCATTGGTGGTTATCGAGGTCAAGCCCCCGTTCGGGGGCGACCAGCATCAGGACCAGTGGAAGGACCAGGTCGATGCTGTGGTTAGCAATACCGACGTTAAGACCTATGGAGACCGGCTCTACTATGTGGCGCTCGGCCATACTCCTGCCGCCCCGCTGACTCATCCGGAGCTGCCCGAACGTTTTCGCCAAATGACACTGCGTGAATGGGGATCGCTCCGCCACTTCCTGCAAACCGCCCCCGAGTTTGACTCCTGCCGACAGGATCGCGCCATTCGCGAAGAGTGGATGCGGGCATTTGAGCTCTTTGGTATGGCACCAGTAATACCCGAGTGGAAGCTCTTGTTTGACTACCCCGCAGAAAAAAAGGTGCACTTGGATTGCGGGGTGATATCAGGATGGGAAATGACCTCACCGGCTGAACACACTGCTGGCTGGACCGCGCTGCTTAAGTATGCCGGGACATTGCGCCTCTCCTCCCACGATTTCTCCTTTTTGAATCACTGACTTTGGATAAGGATGCCGCTATGACATACGATCTTCAGCAAACCACCAAGCTGGTTACCCAGCTGCAGCAGGCCCACAGACTCGCGGCCGCTTTCTACATGCGTATCCTCCCGCTATTCGATACGATCGCCTATCAGACGCTGTACACCGAGTTCTGGTACTGGAAGCCCACCGAAACTTACACCCCTCCCCGCGATACATACCCCCCATCCGACACTTCGGCATGGGACTATCTGCCGCTATTTGCTTCGACTCATGCTTACCGGGACAAGACACACAACAAGGCTATCAAAGGCGATAAAGCGCTGATTTTACGCAACTATATCGACTACGATTTCCGCAGTGACTCAGACTTGTGTGCAGGTAAGAATACCAAGCCCGATCCTTTGGAAATGTCTGGCAAGGAGGCAGTGGTTGAAGTCAATCTGTACCGTTGCCTGCAGGAAAGCGACTGGAAAATGGTTAAAGAAGCTGACAGGCCCCCTCTTCAACCTGATTGGCAGCAAAGTGGCAAATGTCCTCAATTTGAGTTCTGCTCCAAGCATTGGCCGCTCGCCGAGTTCCTTGCTGACCCGGATATCGTGACCAATTGGATCAAAGAGAAGAGTGCTATCGCTAAGCCGGTGACTGGTCCCGAACAAGCCTCGTAACCTGGCAGAGCCTGGTGACGTTATCTACGGTTCCCCGCCGAAAGGGTCATCAGGCTCTGACAACCTACGTAAGTGAGCCTCCGAATAAACCCATAAATCAGGCTTAGAGACTATCTTCGCGCCAGAACTACCGGGCAGAGAATTCCACTGACTTCCTCAGTCATTGATGCTGGCACATCTGCCTAGTGAATTGGCATCCCCAATCATCTTGCGGACAGGATCTGACCCACCTGTAATTAGATTTCCGTCAGTTTATGGATGGTTTATGCCTCGGGTCCGCTCTAAATTTCCCGGTATGAATTGTTCCAGTCGGAGAAGCCTTGATTTTTTGCCTGAAGCAGCAGCGGAATAATGGCGTTCTTTAACTGCAGGCTGAACACGTCTTTGTTTTCGAGAATCGCCACAAACTTTTCCGCGTCGGGTATCACATCCCGATAGGCCTCGATCAGATGAGAGAATTGGTTAGTGCGGCGAATCGTTGAAAGACCGAGGAACTGCACCGAGCAAAAGTCATCCAGGTAGGCGAAGTCCGGGAGGTTGTCGCTTTTGCTGCTGTTTGGGCTCCTGAACGTAGGAACCAAATTCCAGATCTGGTCATGCAGCACGAACTTCCAGGGGACAAAGTGGTCAACAGACATCGGCCCCAGGCTATCAAGTGCGTCCTTTGTGAAGTGACGCATGGTGTAAATGTCATACACGTCCGGATTCTTATCAATCACCAGGCTCCAGTAATCCCGCGCCTTATCAAATTCCGGACTGCTGCGCTTTGTCGGCTGAATCAACTTTTCAGAGATGGCGGGAACACTGGGATTCCGACGCTGAATGTACTGAGTGAGCTTGAAGTACGTGCTTTCCGCAATAATCTGGTTGAAATCGTGGAAGAACTGCGTCCATTCCGGGGTCAGCGTGATGCCCTCGTCTCCAATCACGTAGGGTGTCCGAAGTCTGTTCCACTCTTTCTGACTGAGTTCCTTAACGGTCCTGTTCTTTCCCGCATCAAACTTACTATTGCTCCCGCAGGTTTTTCTAAATTCCTCGAGCTCATCACTGAAAACAGGCACGATGAAACGCGGGCAAACATATTCTGTCAGCTCTTCTATCTGGGCAGCCAGCTTTTCATTTTTTATTGCCATAACAGCCCGCACAATTTCATCATACTTCGCGCCATCGGGGAGGCCGCACTCGGCTTTCACATCGTGAATAGCATCGGCCAGGCTGTCCGCATATCCGAGGTTAAGCCGAAAGTAAATAACCGGATACCAGGCTGTGGCTATCATTCGCGCTGACATTTCTTTGAAAGAAATGTATTCGCGCTTTTTCCCGGAGACGATTTTGAGAATAGAAAGAAGCCAGACGAACTTATAGCAATTAAGGACTTTCGCCAGCATCCGTTCCAGCATGCGCCCCTTCGGGGACGCCGTCACGATCGCGAATGAAAAAGCGTTATCTGCTGCCATAGATGGATTGCCCTGATGAATACCGGATGCTGAAAGTGCCTATTTTAGGGCGTTTGGCGGTCTTTTCCTCTCGCTCTAGAAATCCGCCTCGTACGCGCCGCTCACCTCGAGCCTCGCGAGAAACGCGTCTCTCATCGCGGCTTTCGGAATCACGGACCGGATCGGAGCCCCGGCGATCAATGGATCCGCGAGAACCAGGTCTCTCAGTTTCCACCCGGAAAACTGCCCATAGACGAAATACACCTGATCAAGCACATCCTTCTCCTCCTCCGTGAGTCCCGGGTCTCCGGTCTCCGAGGGGTTCAGAATCCCGAACGCCGGCTCTTTCCCATATTTCTCATAAAGCGCCGGAATCACTGGTCCCATCTGCCACACCTCGAAATCCTCTTCGAAAAGCGGCTTTCCGGTAATCGCCAAAGAAAATCCCTGACTGTAATAGAGGAGTTTCTGAAGCACCGGAAGCGTCATGACATCCCCCGCCTCCTCATCCATTTTGGCGAGCAGGTACCGGATCGCTTTCTCACAGGCTGTCATCACGGGATCCTCCCTTTCATTCATCCGCGTCACAGTAATGGTTTCTGAGCCGGGGCACCCGGATCCACTCCGCAGAAACCGCTGATTTCCCGTGGATTCCAGAGAGCTCTCTATCCCCCATTCTGTCAGGAAAAAGCACAGTTCATTCTCCCAAACACGTTTTGTTTCGATTTACCTCTATCACTAAAGAGATAAGGATATTGACTTAGGCGGTTAACTGTCTTTTAATGACGTTGCAATCAAAAATTGACAAGTCAATTTGACAGGTTTGAGGGGAGAAGCAGCGTGATGAATACCAAATCCATTCGTTTTGCCGCCGTGATGGCGGCCGTGATCGGAGCCTTTTCTTTCCAGGCGTCCGCCGCGGCCGTAACCACGACCGGCACCGGTGTTGGGAAGGACGGCGATATCAAGGTTCAGGTGACCTTTGACGCAAATAAGATCCAGTCAATCAAGGTTCTCTCTCAGAACGAGAACCCGGTTCTCGCGGAGAAGGTCTTTACAGATCTTAAAGACAACGTTGTCAAAACGAATTCCACGGATCTCGACGCCATTTCAGGCGCTACGTTCTCGTCGAAAGGCTTTCTCGCGGCTGTGAAGGACGCGGCGAAGAAGGCGGGCGTCACGCTCACGAAGGACGGACAGAAGTCGCTTAAGAAAGCGGCCTCGATGATCCCCGCGAAGAGCACCTATGACGTGGTCGTCGTGGGTGCCGGCGGCGCTGGGTTCGCGGCCGCGATTGAGGCGAAGAACACCGGGGCGAGCGTCGTGATGCTGGAAAAGATGCCGACAGTGGGCGGCAACTCCCTGATCTCCGGCGCTGAAATGAATGCCGCCCGGAACTGGGTCCAGCCGAAGCTCGGGATTCTCGATGACTCCGCGGAACGCCACGCTCAGGACACCTATATCGGGGGCGACAAGAAGGGTGACCTTGAAGTGATCCGCACGATGACGGGGAACGCGCTTTCCGCCGCCAAGTGGGCCCGCGATTATATCGGCGTCCGGTTTGAGCCCGATAACCTCTTCATGTTCGGCGGTCACACCCGTAAGCGCGCCCTGATCCCGTACAGTCAGACCGGCACCGAGTTCATCACGAAGCTCTACGCGAAGGCGAACGAACTCAAGATCCCGGTGATCACCAATATGAAGGCCGTGGAACTCATCAAAGACGCCTCGGGCCGCGTGGTCGGCGTGAAGGCAACGATGAATGGGCTGAACTACGAGTTCGACGCGAAGGGCGGCGTGGTGCTCGCGACGGGCGGCTTCGGCCACAACGCCGCGATGGTGAAGAAGTACGACCCCTCGCTTGATGAACGCTTTAAGTCGACGGATTCGCCTTCCGCGACGGGCGAAGCGCTCTACATGGCGGAACGCGCTGGGGCTGAACTCGTCAACATGCAGTACATCCAGACGTACCCGATCTGCGACCCGGTCTCGGGCTCGATTGAACTGATCGCCGACGCCCGGTTTGACGGTGCCATTCTGATCAACCAGAAGGGACTGCGTTTTGTTGAGGAACTCGGGCGCCGCGACGTGATCTCGCACGCGATCCTCGCGCAGCCGGGCTCTTACTGCTGGGTGCTCTGGAACGACAAGATCGGAAATATCTCAAAGACCGTCGAAGCCCATCCGGACGAATACTCCGTCTTCACGAAGACCGGCACGATGAAGACCTGCGGTGACCTGAAGTGCATCGCGGAATTCACGAAAATCCCCTACTCCAACCTCAAGGCGACGATTAACCGCGTGGATTCGATGACGGGGCCGGGGAACGACAAGGACTTCCATAACCGCGGCGGCCTCGTCGATATGTCGCAGGGCAAGTACTACGTCGTGAAGGCCGTTCCGTCGATTCACCACACGATGGGCGGCATCCGCATCAATCCGAAGTCCCAGGCGCTCGATAAGAACGGCAAGGTGATTCCGGGGCTCTACGCCGCGGGCGAAGTGACCGGTGTCACGCACGGCACGAACCGCCTCGGCGGCAACGCCTACGCCGATATCCTCGTCTTCGGCCGCATCGCTGGTGAAGGCGCGGCCTGGGACGCCCTGAGTCTCGGGAAGACCGCGAAGTAACCGGTAAGACAAAGACCGCCCGAAGGTCACTCCGGGCGGCAGGGGATAGCGGCTCACTCTAGCTACACACCACCGTTTCAGCCGCTCTCCCCGGCACCGTCCTTAAAAAAAGTTGCTGAGAACAACCTGACATAACAACAATCGCCACAGAGGAGTACATCAATGCCTTCTGAACAGCAGCTGACCAAAGCCATTATCAACATGGCGGTGGAAGCCTGGCATTTCAAGGAAGCTTTTGAGCAGATGATCGCGAAGGCAAAGCCCGAGGATCAGGTGCGCTATCGGAACCAGCTGAAATGGTCCCTTCAGAGAACAAAGGAAGCGCTCGCCACCGCGGGGCTTCATGTCGCTGACATTCCGGAAGGAATGCCCTTTAACCCAAGTCTCAGGATCACGGCTGTCAATATGGATGAGTTTGGGCCGGGGGATGGCATCGTGATCGAGCAGGTACTCGAACCCACGATCCTCACCTCGGATAACCGGATCGCCTATATCGGATCGGCGACGCTCGCGACAGCAGCCGAATTCAATGCCGCGTCAGAACCCGCCTGACCGCTTTTAAAAGAACACTGACACCCGCCGCGATTCCCCTAAGGAACCGCGGCGTTTCTTTATTCGCTCTTCCCTCTTCATAGATCCTGATAGTTTCTGATAGATCGTCTATAGGAACTCATATTTGCTATTAAAAGCGATCCCGGAAATCGGGCTCTCACTTTTCACTTCGCCGCACTTGGTTTCCGCCCTCCCGTATTTCCCTTTCTTTTCAGCGGCATCACCCGGTTTTCCCCTGTTTCCGGGGATCCCCGTAAATCGTTCTCATTTGATCAATTTTTATTTACTTGCTAAATCAGCAAGTTTTTGTTGTCAGCCTGTCATTCAAAAATCGGATCGCTCTCCATAGAATCCGCCCCCAGGAGATGAATCTCATCTCGTCCAGAACAGCAATTCATAAATAAAACAACAGGAAAACAAAATGACCTTCCAACTGACTCGCCGCGCCCTGCTGCAGGGCGCCGGCATCACGCTTGCCGGAAGCGTCTGTCCGCTTACCGCCGTGGCGTCAGGTGTCAAAAAAGCGATTGACGCGATGCCTGACATGTATTGGGGCGCCTGCGTGGTGAACTGCGGCAACCGCTGCGCCCTCCGTGTCTTTACGAAGAACGGCCAGGTGATCCGGATCGAGACCGATAACACGTCGAACCCGTGCTGCCCCCAGCCCTATCAGCTGCGGGCGTGCCTCAGAGGCCGCTCCATGCGGCAGAGGCTCTATAACCCGGATCGCCTGAAGTTCCCGATGAAGCGGGTCGGAGAGCGGGGAGAAGCGAAGTTCGAGCGGATCTCGTGGGATGAGGCCTATCAGCTGATCGCCGATAACTGGCAGCGGATCCTGAAGAACTACGGCCCGGACTCCGTGTACATCAATTACGCGACGGCGCAGCAGACGTCGGTCAGCGGTTCGAACTGCTGGAAGCGTCTCGCGAACCTCACGGGCGGCTACCTGAATTGGAAGGGCTCCTACTCCTCCGCCCAGATCACCGCGGCCTTCCCGATGACCTACGGCCGCAAGGTCGCGTCTTCCCCCACCGAAATCGCCCACGCGAAGCTCTACGTGTCGTTCGGCGACAACCTCTCTGTCACCCGGATTTCAGACGGCTCGATGTCCTGGCAGTTCCTGCAGGCGATTGAGAAGAACCACGTGAAGACGATCGTGATTGATCCGATCTGCACGGATACGGTGGCGGGGAAAGTGAATCAGTGGATTCCGATCCTCCCGGGGACAGACGCCGCGCTCTGCGAAGCGCTCGCGTACGAATTCATCACCCACAACTGGGTCGATCAGGAGTTCCTCGATAAGTACTGCGTCGGCTACGACGAGAAGACGCTCCCGAAGAGCGCCCCGAAGAACGGCGACTACAAGTCCTACATCCTCGGGAAGGCGGACGGCGTCGCGAAGACCCCGGCGTACGCCTCGGCCATTACCGGTATTCCTGAAGAAACGATCATCGCCCTTGCCCGCGAGATGGGAACGACAAAGCCTGTCTTTGTCGCCCAGGGACTCGGGCCGCAGCGCCGCGCGAACGGCGAGGAAACGGCACGGGCAATCGCGATGCTCCCGATTCTTCTCGGTCAGGTGGGGCTCCCCGGAACGTCAAGCGGCATGGAAGAGTGCGGCACCGACTGGTGGCCGATCGGGATCCCCCGCGGCAATAACCCCGTGAAAGCCTCGATCCCGAGCTTCATGTGGACGGAGGCGATTCTCCGCGGCCACGAGATGACGGCAACGCACGACGGTGTGAAGGGTGTCGACCGGCTGAAGAACGACATCAAGATGGTGATCAACTCGGGCGGCAACATCCTCATCAACCAGCATAGTGACTGCGGCCGCACGGATAAAATCCTCCGCGACACGTCGAAATGCGAATTCATCGTGGTCTGCGACAACATGATGACCGCGTCCTGCCGGTACGCGGATGTGCTCCTCCCGGATACGCTCGGAAACGAAACCGAAGACCTCGTCGGGAACGGCGACTCGATGGGCGAAACCGCGTTTATCACGCCGATCCATAAAGCGGTGAACCCGCAGTGGGAACAGCGTTCGACCTGGGAAATCTGCCGCGGGATCGCGGAGAAGATGGGCCTTGAAGCCGCCTACACCGAAGGCCGCACGCAGCGCGGGTGGATTGAGTGGGCCTACGAGCAGAACCGGAAGCAGAACCCTGAGCTCCCGGACTTCAAGACCTTCTGGGCCACGGGTCCGCACCAGCTCCTTCACCTCAAGTGGGACCGGATCGCGTTCTCGGACTTCCGGGCTGACCCCGCGAAGCATCCTCTGAAGACCCCGTCCGGAAAGATTGAGATCTATTCCGAGCAGCTCGCGAAGATCGCGGAGACGTGGACGCTTCCGAAGGGCGACGTGATCACGGCGCTCCCGAAATTTGTCCGCACGTGGGAAATGGCGGGAGACCCGAAGGCGAAGACCTATCCGCTCCAGTGCTACGGCTACCACGGTCACGGCCGCGTTCACTCCTCCTTCCATAACCTCCCCTGGGTGCGCGAGGCCCACCCGGACCGCGTGCTCGTGAATCCGGTGAACGCCGAGGAACGGGGGCTCTTTGAGGGGCAGAAGGTGCGTGTGTTCAATGACCGCGGCGCGATTGAGATCGCGGTTCACATCACGCCCCGCATCATTCCGGGTGTCTGCGCGCTCCCGCAGGGCGCGTGGTACCGCCCGGTGAAGAAGAACGGGAAGACGGTGGACGTCGGAGGCTGCATCAATACGCTCACGAGCCCCCGCCCGAGCCCGCTCGCGAAGGGCAATCCCTCGCACACGAACCTCGTGCAGATTGAACCGATCAGCGCCTGAACTGGAGAAACAACATGAAGCAGCTTGGATTTTTCTTTGACGCAAGGCGCTGCAACGGATGCAAGACGTGCGTAGTCGCCTGCAAGGACGCCCATAACCTGCCGGTCGGGCGGAATTTCCGCCACGTGCTGGAAGTGACGGATGGCAAGTGGTCGAAAGACCCGAAGTCCGGCGCCTGGAAGCAGAACGTCTACGCGTACTACCTCTCGATCGCCTGCAATCACTGCTCAGACCCCGCCTGCGTGAAGGCGTGCCCGACGGGCGCGCACCACAAGCGGACGGAGGACGGGCTGGTCGTCATCAACACCGATAAGTGCATCGGGTGCGGGAACTGCGCGAAGGCGTGCCCCTACGGCGCGCCGGAGCTTGACGAAAAGGCCCACAAGATGACGAAGTGCGACGCGTGCCTCAATCGCCTTGAGCAGGGCCTTCAGCCGATCTGCGTTGAGGCATGCCCGCAGCGCGCGCTCGAATTCGGGGATATTGAGGAACTCCGGAAGAAGCACGGGAACGTCGACACGATTTACCCGCTTCCGCAGCCGGCCTCGACTCGCCCGAATCTCGTGATCCACGCGCCGCTGAAGCACCCCTGATTAATTAACTAACCAAAGCATTACCCTTCTCTCCTTCGCCGCGGCTCTGAGTCCACCAGGGCCGCGGCGTTTTTTTGTCTTCATTCTAGGGAAACCCGACTCCGGATTAGAATACTTTTTAATAACGATAAACGCCATTCCGCTTATCTCCGGACCACCCATGAAAAGCCGCTCTATATCCACTAAACCCAGCCCTGGATCCCCTTCGCTTTATCCGATGGCAGAAATCCCTGAGGATGTGATCCTGCGGGACGGGAATCTCTGGATGACGCTCAGAACACTCGCCCGAATTTTCGGCGAAGAGCCTGAGACACTGAAGTCACTGGTTCTGGATGGGATCGCGGCTGGAGAAATTGACCCTGACGCGGTTATCAAAGAGTCTGCCGGCACCGCTCTCTTCGGGCTTGAAGCCGCCATTAGCCTCGGATTCCGACTGAAAACCGAAAAAGCCAGAGCGTTCCGCTGCTGGGCATCGCGTTTCTTCAGCAGCTTCGTCTCTAGAGGGTACGCAATCGACGCGGAGAGACTGAAACACCCCGAGTGGCAACTGACGGAAAAAAATTTCGAAGAGCTGATCCGCCGGATCCGGGAAATCCGAGCAAGTGACGCGCGTTTTCGGAGAACCATTGAGGATCTCGTCTCTCACCACCTGGCGGGACCGGTGGAAAAGAAGGTATTCGCGGAGCGGTTCTTCACCCGGGCGAGGACCCTTCTTTATCTCGCGTCGGTTCATGAAACGCCAGCCGGCATTCTTTTAACCCGTCCTGACCATCGGAAAGCCGGCATGCGACTTCGCGAGTCGAAAGACGGGAGAGAACGGCGAATCCATGAGCGCGACGCTCTCGATCCGGCTCGTTATCTGAATTCAGAGGAGTACACGACCCTCTGCCGCTGGATTGTGATGTTCATCGACTATCTGACGCTCCAGGCCGAGAGACGAGGGAGACTGACCACGGATGATTTTGATCATTGCCTGACCGCCTTCATGACGTTCCATGAATGCCAAGGACTGACAGCCAACGAAACAGATCTTGATGGCAGAAACGCCAAAGCCTTCGCGCTGAAGGAATTAAGGCTGTACCAGAAACGCGAACTGGCGATCACGGAGGTCAGCGCGAGACCCGACCTGGATCAGAACAATGCCTAGTAGGAGCCTTTGGACGGAATAACGTGCCGGACGCCGCCCCGAGGATTCTCAACATCGCCCTTCCGGCGTGGAATCAGGTGCACATGGCAGTGGAAGACCGTCTGATCGCTCACAAACCCATTATTGATCCCGATATTCCAGCCTTCGATCGTCGGGTCGTCGGTTTCAAGAATCTTTTTCTGCGAGTGAATCAGCAGATTGATCGCGTCACGCTCTTCCTGCGTAAGGCCGAAATAGTCCGGGACGTGGCGTTTCGGGATAAAAAGCGTGTGCCCCGGCGTCACCGGGAATCCGTCACGGATAGCGTACGCGTAGTCATTCTCTTCCACGATCCGCTTCCGGTCGTCCGTCTGAATCGCGCAGAAGAGGCAGCTTTCAGCCGCTCCCGTATTGCCGCTTTCTTTTTCTGACATCACTTCACCTCACCAAGCCTTCCCATCTTTCACTCCGGACAGTGTACCGGAGCCTCCGCGAAGCATAAAAAAACGGCACCCAAAGATCTCATTCCGGTGACCGGAATCTGAGCTTCTTATCTCAGAAAACTCCACCGCAAAGCGCGTGGCGATAGAACTAAGCTCGGATTGAATCCTTCAGGATCGAGATTAATAGTTCAACTGATTCCGCGATTGTCGGAGTCGGGAATGCTCCAAATCCCAGCATCAGCCCATTGATCCGATAGTCTCCGTCGAAACTCGAACAGGCGATGAACTCATGCTTCCGCTCAAAGGCCTTCGCCGCGATAGCCTTGTCGGAGATACTGTTCTCCAACAACGAGAACGTAATGTGTGAGCCGATGGCGTTTGATGAAACATGCCCCCATCGGTCCGCCTTCTTCTTCAGCAGATTTATCAGGAACTCCCGCCTCTGATTAAAGACAGTGGCGACCTTTCTGACATGCGTCTCGTACTCGCCTGAGCGAATAAACTCAGCGAGCGCCGCCTGCCGGCTTTCTGAAGAAAAGCGGTCGTTTAAGAAACGGCTTCCGGCTAACGCGTCTGCCAGTGTTTCCGGTACAACCGCGTAGCCGATTCGGATACCCGGGAAAATAATCGATGAAAACGTTCCGGAATAAATCGTGCAGTCTTCCGCCCCAGGAAGCGAACGAATAGCGGGCAGCGAGTCATTCAGCAGACCAAACTCGGTGTCGAAGTCATTCTCAATCAGCCAGACACCTTTATTCCTGCAGACTGAGAGAACTTCCTCCCGCCTTGCAAGAGACATCCTGATCCCTGCGGGAACCTGAATTGAAGGGGTCACCAGCAGCGCCGAAATATTTCCGGCTTCTGGGATCACGCCCTCAGAATCGCTCTTCAGCCACTGAATTTTCTTCCCATGATATCGGATGAGAGACGAAATCAGGTTATTCGCGGGAGACTCAAGCGCGATTCTCTGACCTGCCTCCAGTATCAGATCGATAACGAGGCCGATCGTATTGATCGTGCCGTTCGTGATGACGACGTTCTCAGGCTTCGCCGAAATAGAACGGTACTTGAAGAGGTTCCGGCAAATCATTTCCCGAAGCGGGAAGTAGCCTTTGGGATCCGAATAGTTGGTATAGAGCCAGGGAGATCTCGCTATCTGGGCATTGATCGCCCCCCAGCGCTTTTCCGGGAATATATCCATCACGGAACAGCGGCAGGAAAGAGGCCAACTGGTGTGACGCCTGAAAAAGGGAAGAGCGTCAGCCGCTTCCTTTGCGGCCGAAGTAATCGGCATTTTGACATGGGAGTCTTCCGCCGCGATAGCCCCGATCTCTGGCGGACAGATGACCGGAGGTCTCTCCGCCACCCAAAACCCGGAACCGGGTCTGACAGCAATAACGCCTTCGTCCTTCAGCTCAGCGTACACCCGCTCAACGGTGTTTTTGGATACGCCGCTCGACGCCGCCATCTGTCTCACTGATGGCAGCCGGGTTCCTTCAGGAAGCATTCCTTTCCCGATGAAACTAAAGAATTTCTTTTTAAGACCTTCAGCTTTAGGCTCATCCTCACCGATTTGCCAGTCGAGCGGCGGCAGAATTTTTCGCGGCATATTTCCCTCCAAGAATAATTCTGCCCAAATGGAAGACAGATCTCCGACTGTCCCCATCAAATTTTCAAAAACCGTCTAGATCTTTTGAATTAATCCGATGGTTCAATAAAGACAGAGTTTCGAGGATTTATAAAAGGAGAAAAGATGTCTACTCGAAGAGAAGTCCTTATTGCCGGCGGTCTTTCCGCGCTCAGCGCCGTCGCTTCCGCGGCTGAACCTGCTCCGGATGAGAAAAAATGCACCGCTCATCGTCCTCTCCGCCGCAAGGCCCGTGAACTGACCCTGGATCAGGCAAAAGAAGTGATCGATTTCACAGAGCACGCGGTTCTGAGCACCTGCGATCTGGACGGACATCCTTACGGAGTGCCGATTACCCCCGTGAGAGTCGGGAACAAAATTTATTTCCATGGAACCGGGATGCCGGGCGGTCGTAAGACCGACAACATGCTGATGAATCCCAACGTGTCGATTTCCTACGTTGGAAAGGCGACGACGCTGCCGGAGTGGTATTCCGTTGATTACGCCTCAGCGATTGTTACCGGGAAAGCCTATCCGGTCACGGATCCCAAGGAATTCGCGGATGCCTTCGCCGCCATCCTCAAGCGCCACGCGCCGAAAAACAGCGCGGTCCGCAATGAGGTTCAGATGAAAGTGCGCGGTCCCATGGCTCAGGTCTGGCGTGTCGATATTGAGGAAATCACCGGCAAGGCCCGCGGCGCTTCCAAGTGGGTAACCGGGAAAAGCATTCACGAAGTGCAGGATATGGGGCCTTCCAAGTGGCTGAAGGATGTCCCGCTCTGAGAATACAAAGCCTGGAAGCCTTTGATCCGCGGTTTCTTCTGAAATAGGTATCGCTCTCTCACTTAAAGGAGCGGCTTCAAAAAAGCCGCTCCCTTTTTGTTCAACGAAAGACCATCGCGCTTCCGCTTCCCATAAAAAAACGGCACCCGAAGATGCCGTTTATCACACACACTGGATCCTCTGTTTCTTACCTCAGAAGATTCCGCTCATAAACCATGCGGCGGTTATCGAGGTAAGCGCGGGCAAAGCTCGGAATACGGAAGATATCAATCAGAAGCAGCAGGCTTCCGATAACGAGGAACAGCGCGCCCACCGCGTTGATGACGCCGGGGCCGTCAGATCCAATCGCGAAGACGAGGATGATTCCAAGCCAGATCGACGCGATACGGAAGAGTCCGCTCATCGGCTTCCCGAGATAGAAGCAGTGGACACCGAAAGAACCAAAGAAGAACCAGAGCACGTAGGCGAGGAACACGGACTTCTTCTCGTTTGAAAGACGCGTCTCGATCAGCGTCATCTTGGCGAGATTCTCCATCTTATTGCTTTCCTGGGGGATGGAGGTCGGAGCAGAAGACCCCTGAATCGGGGAAGAGTGGACGGTCGAAGATTCAGACATACGCTTATCCTGCATATTCAGTTAACATGGATAGCGTTATTTTATACATTCCTGTTTATTTTTATATCGATTAGATCAAAAAACAGTACTCATAAAAACATAACCACGGATTCAAAAATAAGCTATTTAAATAACGTTTTTAAAAGATAGCGTAGGCAAACTGTCGATAAGATTGCCTATTTAAAGGAAAGTAAGACAATTACACTACCAACAAAACGCTGACTGATCAGCAGGATAAAGCACGGTGTTCAAGCCGACACAGCTGATCCTATTACGTTATGTATCGACATAACGACAGTCCCAATTGCTGTGTCATTTTGTTTTGTTTAACTCCTCAGGCGAGCGTTTTTGTGCGGCTTTCCGCAGCTCAGTCGCCGCTCTTCCGGCACGCGGAGCGGAAACTTTCCCGCGTTTCTCCGAAATCCTTGCTATGGTGACTGTTTCCCGAGAGGTTTCTGAGCCCCCGGAGGTTATTTTTTTGTCGCTCAGGTAAATCCTCGTAAAGATCGCTAATCAGCCTCTCTGCCCCCGGAATTCCGAACAGAAATTAATACATAAAATCAGAGATATCCCCGCACGCCGGCTTTCTCGTACCTCCAAGGTAAGACACCGAAGCGCCCTAAGCCTCAGGCGGTTTCTTCTATTCTGGTATTCTTTCGACTGCCGCTATGGCTTTTAGGCTAAACGGTTATTATTTTCTTTCGCATTCGGAACTTTACCGCGACGCATGCAGATACCTAACTTTCCGATCGGTCCTGACCAGGAGGACAAAACTCCTCACGGATCCGATGAGTTTCCTTTCGCGCTCTATGAGTCCAAACTCTCCCGGAACGCGAGTCATCGGGCGGACTGGCACTGGCACTCTGAGATGCAGCTCTGTCTTGTGAAGAGCGGCGCGGTGTATGTCTGTCTCTCCGATAAGAAGCTCGAACTGAAAGCAGGCGAAGGCTGTTTCATCAATAGCGGCATGCTTCACATGATCGCCCCGGTGGAAGACCCGGACAGCACTTACTACTGCATCGACTTCCTTCCGGCGCTTCTCTCACTCTTCCCCGGCTCCATTTTCGAAAAGCGCTATATCGACCCCTATGTCGGGAATCCGGCGTTTGCCGAGATGGCGTTCAGGCCTTCCGTCCCCTGGCAGGATGAGATTCTCACGCGGCTTCAGACGATCGCGGATCTCGCGGAGTCGAAGCTCTTTGGCTACGAGTACCAGGTCGCCGAGTGTCTGATGCAGATCTGGCTCTCGCTCCTTCAGAATTTCCGGCCCGACGCCGCGAAGAAGACGGTCGTCAGCCGGGCGAGGAATGACGCTGTCGCCCGCGCGATCATGACGTACGTTCAGGCGCACTATAAGGAAGAGATCACGATCGACTCAATCGCGGAGGCGGTTCACTACAGCCCGGGCGAATGCTGCCGGCTTTTTAAGCGCGTCACCCACGACACGATCTTCTCCTATATCCGGCTCTACCGCATCACGCAGGCGTCGAAACTCCTCCGCGAAACCGGACTGTCGGTTGAGGACATCGCGACGGAATGCGGGTTCGCGAGCGCGAGCTACTTCATTTCCGCCTTCAAGAAGTGCTTAAAAACAACGCCGCTCCGATATCGGAACGGCGCTTAGAGGGCCAGGACTCTCACCCTTCAGGCTTCAGACCTGAAGCTCCCAGTACTGCACGTCAAGCCACTTCCCGAATTTCTTTCCGGACTCGTGGATCGTCCCGACGTACTTGAACCCGTATTTCTTATGAAGCGCGATGCTCGGCTCGTTGACACCCGTGATCAGGGACACGACGAGATGCGTCTCGGGATCCTCTTTCGCGAGATTCAGGATCGCTTCCATGAGAAGCGTCCCGATGTGGTGACCGCGGCAGTCGGGGGCCACATAGATCGAAAGTTCCACCGTGCTGTGGTACGCGGCTTTTGAGGAGAAGGAGGAGAGTGACGCGTAGCCGACAGGCTTCCCGTCGAGTTCCGCCGTGATCAGCGGATGATTCTCCTTGTTATGCTCGTAAAACCACACCGCCCGCTCTTCAAGCGTCAGCGGCTTCAGGTCAAACGTCGCGACGCCGTGCTCCACCTCGTGGTTATAGATGTCGAGGAGAGCGGGAAGATCGCTCTCAACAGACTTACGAATTGTGACTGCCATTCTCTTTCTCGCTTTTTTAGTGTTCTGCAGGAAGGGTCTGCATAGGAAGCAATCATAACCGCGGCGACATGCGCCGAATCCCGGAGTAACCCGGGAAACTGAGGTTTCCTCGGTAATACGTCTATCATCAGTAAACTAACCGGTTATCAGGGCGGCTTCCGCCTGCCCTTTCTCCTCATTTCTTCTGAATTCAGGATCGCTATGCCAGACACCACGACTCTCATCATCACGCGCTGCGAAGAAAAATCGGGCGAAGTCCTGGTGTACGGGCGGGAGGGGTCGGATCCTGATGCGTCGGACCGCCTCCTCTTCACGAAGAAGGGGCGGCTTCGCGCCTTCAGCAAGACACAGGTCGCGGTGGAGTTTTATGACGGGGCGACGGAGTACTACGACGCGCGGGGCGCGATGGTGATGCCGGACTTCACGGCAAACGGCGCGGCGGACACCCGATGGATCAAGTACGCGATGATCGCGGTCGTCATCCTCATCATCGTCGCGACCGCGATGGGAGTGCCGATCGGCTGAAGACCGATTTTCTTCTCCCAAAATAGAAAGCGGAGTTCCTGCTGAAGGAACTCCGCTTTCGTCAATCAATCAATGAAACTTTAAGCCGCTTACTTCGTCGTCTGGAAGAGGAAGTACGTGGTGCCGGCCGCCTTCACGGACTCGACGACAATTCCAAGTTTCTCCTCAAACGTGAAGTCAGAGCCCGCGGCCGGGACATCACCCTCAGTCTTCGCGAAGACCATCGTCTTCCCGAACTTCGCCATGTTGTTATGGACGCGCGAGATCACTTCCTGTCCCGGGTAGCAGCCCTTGTTGTAGGTCACGCCGCCGAGCGTGTCGTAATTGATCGCCTGCGGGACAAATTTCGACATGGAGCTCGTGAACACCGTTGGGACACCAGCGGAGATCTCAGCGAGCCACCAGAAGGCTTCGGGAACGCGGGTGCCGGCGAGCGCCGCGATCTGATCGGCGGACCCGAGAACGAGGAGACGTTCAGCCGGGGTTTCAAACCCAGGGACCGGCTCTTCTGTCGGAATCACGCGGCCCGCGATCGCGCCGTTCGCGCGGGCGGTGGTCCAGAGGCAGGGCGGGACATCAAGCCCGGCGGGGGCGAGAGCGGCTTTGAGATCGTCGTTTGCCCCCATCACGCCCGCGACCTTCACCGTGTCCGACACGTCCTCAAACTTCACCTTGGAGCGGAAGATATAGATGCTGATCCGTTTCACAAACTCCGGCAGCGTTTCGCGCGGCACCACGAGAAGCACGGACTCCTCGTTCTCCATCACGATACGCGGGGTCGCGAGCAGCCGCCCCTTCACTTCGGCCCAGCCCGCGAGTTTCATCGCGTCGCCGAGACCCGTCACACGGACGCAGAAAAGCTTATCGAGAAGATCCACGGCGTCCTTGCCGCTCGCGCGGACAACACCCAGACCGGCAAGCTCCGTGATAAGAGGCCGGTTCGCCGCGAGAGAGAGTTCATCTGCAGAAAGTTCCCAGCTTCCGTTATCGCTCATGTTCTTTGGTTCCTTTCGGGTTGTGGTGTGAAACGTGAGAAAACGCGTAATTCCGAGCGTTTCTCTCTGAATTGACCGAAAGGATACACGCGTTAAAAGAAAATAACGCGGCTTTTTACGATTTTGCTTGGGGTACGAAACCTTCGGGCATCGGAATCCAGAGCTTCCCGTACCAGAACTGCCACTGGTTCGCGAAGGTCGCGAAGACCCCTCGCTCCACGTACGCCATGAGTTCGCGGAGCACCTTATCGTCCTGAGATCCCGCCCGGCAGTAGACGTGATAGTGGCAGGGCTCACGGTGCCACCCTTTCAGCACCGGAAAGACAAAGCCGCTCGCGAGGTAATCCGACACGAACCCGGGCGTAAGGTCAATCGCGAGGCCTTCGCCCGCGAGCAGCATCTCGCGGCACGCCGCGGCGTCCCCGTGCTGCACCCGGTGCCCCCGGTCGATGTAGTAGGTCTCGGTCCCGTTCTCGAGCTTATTCGAGTACCCGAGGTTCTGCGTGTAGCGAAGGAGGATCGTGTGTCGCTTCAGATCCTCAATCGTTTCCGGAAGCCCGTACTTCCGCTCGTACTTTTTGGTCGCCATGATGAAGGAGTAGCAGATGCCGGCGGGGAGCGCGAAGAGTCTCGGATCCGGCCGGTAGTAGCTCCCGAGCGACACATCGGTCTTCCCCGCGATCAGCGCGGGGAGCCCGGAGTCCGCCGAAATCTCAACCCGGACGTCCGGGTGCCGGTCTTCGTACGTCATGATCTGGCTGATGAGGGTCACGCGGTTCAGATTCATCGGGAGACTGAGCCGCAGCGTCCGCTTTTCGCCTTCCCGGGCTTCCAGCGAGTGGACTTCACTTGCGAGTTCCAGCGCGTCACGCCTTGCCTTCACCATCTTCTGCGCGAAGACGGCGAGCCGCGTCCCGGTTTCGGTGAGCACCGCGGGCCGCACGCGGCGGTCCAGAATCCCGACCCCGAGCTCGGTCTCAAGCCCCGCGATGAGGCGGCTCGCGACCGAAAGATCGAGTGACTCCGCGGCCGCGGCTTTCGCGAGCCCTCCGGTCTTCCGGCAGGCGGCGAGCAGCGACCAGGCTTCAAAATTATCGGTTTTCCTCATCTCTCGGACCTTCCCGGCGTTACGTCTGACGCTCTCATTCTAGCTTGTTAAAACAGCAAGTAAAGTTTGCCGCTCTGTCATTCACTAATTCTTTCGGACTACATATATTGTCCAGTAACGGAGAAAAGCGCCGGGGCCTGGATTCATCGGGCTTCCGGCCCGATTCCCCAACTCTCAATCTTGAAGGACGGGAAATAAAGATGACGGAAACTCTGAAAGGCAATGCCCTGCTTCAGAACGGGGCACTCAGCAAAGGAACGGCTTATACGGCGGAAGAGCGGAAGGCGCTCGGACTCACGGGACTCCTCCCCCCCGATGCCGGCCTCGATCGGCATGCAGGAAGAAGCGATGATGGAGATCTATCACAGCTTCTCCACGCCGCTTCAGAAGAGCATCTTCCTTGACGCGCTCCGCGCGGCGAATGAGACTCTCTTCTTCCGCATGCTGATGGATAACGTGGATGAATTGCTCCCCGTGGTCTACACGCCGACCGTCGGTGACTTCTGCAAGCAGTACAGCCATCTCCTCCGCTTCCCCCGCGGCATGTTCCTCTCGATCGAGGATAAGGGGCATCTCGCGGAGATTCTCGATAACGCACCGCAGAAAGAAGTGGACATGATCGTCGTGACAGACGGTGAACGCATCCTCGGTCTCGGTGGCCTCGGCATCAACGGTCACGGGATTCCGGTCGGGAAGCTCGTGTTCTACACGGTCTGCGCGGGTGTGGACCCCGCGAAGTGCCTCGGGATCACGCTTGATGTCGGCACGAACCGCGAGCGTTATCTGAAGGACCCGCTCTACCTCGGCCACCGTCATGAGCGTGTCCGCGGAAAGGAATACGACGAATTTATTGAAGAGTTCTTCCAGGCCGTGAAGGCGAAGTGGCCGAACTGCGCGATTCAGTTCGAGGACTTCGCGAACCAGAACGCGTTCCGGCTCCTTGACCGCTACCGTAACCGCTACGCCTGCTTCTCGGACGACATCCAGGGGCCCGCGGGCGCGGTTATCGCCGGCTTCTTCTCCGCCTGCCGCGCGAAGGGGACGAAGGTGTCAGACGAACGGATCATGTTCCTCGGGGCCGGTGAATCCGGCACGGGTTCCTCGCGGCTCCTCGTTGAGGCGATGAACGAAGAGGGGCTCACGGAAGAGGAAGCCCGTTCGAAGATCTGGCTTTTCGACATCAACGGTCCGATTTCAACGCGCCGCGGCGATATCGCGGACTACATGAAGCCGTTTGCGAAGGACGTGGATCCGAGCCTCACGTTCGAAGCCTATGTTGACCTCGTGAAGCCCACCGCGATTGTCGGTCTCTCCACCTGCGGCGGCGCGTTCACCGAGTCGATTGTCCGGAAGATGGCCGCGATGAACGATCGCCCGATCATCTTCGCGCTCTCGAACCCGAACTCCCACTCCGAATGCTCCGCGGAACAGGCCTACGAGTGGACTGACGGCCGGGCGCTCTTCTGCTCAGGGTCTCCGTTCGAGCCCGTCACCTATAACGGGAAGACCTTTGTCCCGCGGCAGGGGAACAACTACTTCATCTTCCCGGGGATCGGGCTTGGCGCGATTCTCTCCGGCTGCACCGGGATTCCGCCTGAAGTCCTGCTCCTCGCGAGCCACACGGTCGCGGACTGCGTGACAGACGCGGACCTCGCTCAGGGGTCGCTCTTCCCGCCCTCTTCCTTCATGAGGAAGATCAGCCACGACATCGCGGTGAACGTGATCCGGAACGCCCAGAAGACCGGACGCTGCGCGAGAACCGATATCCCGGCTGACCTCGATCAGTACGTGACGGACTACATGTATTCGCCTGAGTACCGGTAATCCATGAAAGGCCGCGAGTCGGGTTCCGGCGGTTTCGGGCCTGGCTGGCGGCACCCCCCCGCGCCTCCCCTGGCTTCCCTCTCCGCCCGGGTCCGTTTCCTTGATATCGGACCAGGCCAGGGGCAGGCGTCCCTAAATTCGCGGTTTGGGCGGATTTTCTGATCGGATGCCTACCATGTCTGATACAAAAAGTAATGAAGCACCCCGGCCTCAGCCCTCTAAAACAGAGTGGTGGCGAGCGGCGATTCCGCTCGCGGTGCTCCTCATTCTCTGGTTCTGTCCGCTGCCTGATGGCCTGAGCGCCAAAGGGATGCACATGTTCGCGATTTTCGCGGCGACGATTGTGAGTATCCTCACCGCGCCGCTCCCAACCGGCGCGATCATGTTTATCGCGCTCACGGTCGCCTACTTCACCGGGACGCTGACCCTCAAAGAAGACCTCGCGGGGTTCTCTTCCGGCACCGTGTGGCTCATTTTCTCGGCCTACATTCTGTCGCTTGGCTTCGTGAAGTCCGGTCTCGGAAAGCGGATCGCGTACTTCATGCTCTCGAAGTTCGGCGGCAGCTCTACCGGCATCGCCTATTCGCTTGGGCTCGCTGACCTCATCATGGCGTCCGCGATGCCGTCTGTCACCGCCCGAGGCGGCGGCATCATCATGCCGGTCGCGCGTTCCATCTGCCGTGTGATGGGGTCGGAGCCGGGGGAATCCGGCAAGAAGATCGGTGACTACCTCATGATGACCTGCTTCCAGGTCACGCCGATCACGGGCGGTCTCTTCATGACCGGTATGGCAGCGAACCTCCTTGCCGTGCAGCTCGCGAAGGATCAGCTCGGGATCAGCTCACCTGGGGCGGGTGGACGCTTGCCGCCTTCGCGCCCTGCGTCGCCGCGTTCCTCATCCTCCCCTGGTTCACGAAGCTCCTCATCCGCCCGACGATGAATCACACGCCGGAAGTGAAGGTGCATGGGAAAGAGATGCTCGCGGAGCTAGGGCCGCTCTCCACGCAGGAAAAGAAGGTCGCGGTGGGCTTCATCCTCGCGCTCCTTGGCTGGGGCACCGCGATCATCACGGGCTTCAACGCGAACGCGATCGGTATCGCCCTGGTCGCGTACCTGATGGTGACTATGGCCCTTGAATGGAAGGACGCTCTCGCTGAAAAAGCCGCCTGGGACACGGTGGTGTGGTTCGGTGTCTTCATTTCACTCGCGACCGGTCTCTCGAAACTCGGCTTCATCAAGTGGTTCACGGGTGTGGTCTCGGCGCAGCTCGCGGGTTCCGCCTGGATCGCGGCGTTCCTGCTCCTCCTCGTGATCTATGTCTACACGCATTACCTCTTCGCGACGGTCGCCGCTCACGTGATCGCCATGTATGTGCCGTTCGCCGCGGTCGCCATTGCCTGCGGCGCGCCGGTGGGGCTCGTCGCGATCGCGTTCTGCATCTTCTCAAACCCGATGTGGGGTCTCACGGAATACGGTTCCGGCCCTGGCCCGCTTTACTTCGGTCAGGGGTACTTCGAGCGCCCCAGGTTCTATGCCCTCAATTTCGCCGTGATCACGATGGATGTGGTCGTGATGCTCGCGGTCGGCATCGCCTGGTGGAAGGTAATCGGTCTCTATTGATAGGAATGGAAAAATGACGCTGAAGACGTATGAGCTCCCGTATGGCGACACCGTGAAAACCGTGACGCTGCCAGAGGACGAAGTGATCGCGGAAGTCCGGACGAAGTCATTCACCCCGATCCCGAAGGAAGAAGTGAAAGCGAAGATCCTTGAGGCGATCCGGAACCCGATCGGGATCGGACCGCTCGACGAACGCGTGAAGCCGGGCGACACCGTCTGCTTTATCTGTAACGACCTCACCCGCGTCGCGAATTCGTTTGACTTCATGCCGGTGTTCCTGGATGAGCTTAACCGCCTCGGGGTCCCGGATGACCACATGAAGATCGTCTTTTCGCTCGGAGCCCACCGGAAGATGACCCGCGAAGAAATGGCTGAAGCCGTGGGGGAAGAGGTCGCGTCCCGTGTCCCGATGTTTAATTCCGACTGCTACGCGGACCAGAATTTCGAGTACTTCGGGCAGACATCGCGCGGTACACCGGTGCTCATTAATAAGCTCCTCTGCAACGTCGACCACGTGATTCTCACGGGAACGATCGTCTTCCACTACTTCGCGGGGTTCGGGGGCGGCCGGAAAGCGATTCTCCCGGGCTGCGCCGCGATGGAAACGATCCGCATGAATCACCAGTGGATGATGGATGACCGTGTGGGGCTCGGGATCACCACAGGCAACCCCTGCTACGAGGACCAGGTGAAGGGCGTGGAGCGCTTCGCGAAGGACCGCGACCTCTTCCTCTTCAACGCGGTGCTTAACGCGAAGCACGAATTCCTCCGGATGTACGCCGGACACTGGGTGAAAGCGCATCTCGAGGCGTGCAAATTCGTGCGCGAAGTCTACGGCGTCCCGATCCCGCGGGAAGCTGATCTCGTGATCGTGAGCTGCGGCGGGTATCCGAAGGACATCAACGCGTATCAGATGCAGAAAACGATGGATAACGCGAGGATCGCGGTGAAGAAGGGCGGAGCCGTGATTCTCGTCGCCGAGTGCCGCGAGGGGAGCGGGAATCAGAAGTTTGAGGACACGTGCCGCCGGCTTGGGAGCTACGAGGCGATCGTGAAGGAGCTGAAGGAACACTTCGTGATGGGCGCGAATAAGGCGTCCGCGGTCACGCGGAATATGCAGAAAGCGCCCTACTTCCTCGTTTCCGCCCTCGACCCGAAGCTAGCCAAAGAACTTATGTTCGCGGGCTGCGTGACGTCGATCGAGGAAGCGCTTGCTCTCGTCCGCCCGATTGTGGGGGAGCATCCGTCCGTCATCCTGATGCCAGAAGGGTCGCTTACCGTCCCCCTTTTGCCTGAAGACTGAGAAGGAATAAGACACCGGTACTCACATACCACTCTCTGCTCAGAAGTGTTTTTTTCAGGCGGCAGATGGAGCCAAAACCGCAGAATCGGCTCCATCTGCTCTTTTTTTTCAAACACACATATAGTTTTCGCTCTATAAGGAGCGTAATTATTGTAGTAATCGGGCTTTCCGGGTAGAGGAGAAACATATATGGATTTCGATCTGGTTCTGCGTTCACGTCACTCCGTCCGCGTTTTTTCCGAGAAGCCTGTGACCCGCGACATTCTGCGGAAGATTGTTGAGGACGCCGGCCGCGCGCCGTCCTGGGTGAATGCTCAGGAGTGGCACGTTTACATGGCGACCGAGAAGACGCTGAAGAACATCCGCGCTGAATACATGGCGCTCGCCGAGAAGGGCGACCAGGGGATGGCAGACTACGGCATGCCGCACCGCGAAGAGTGGTCGAAGCTCGCTCAGGAGCATATGGCCGGGTTCCACAACCTGATCGCCGCTGAAGGCGTCGGCCAGACGATGGCGGGCGTCGAAGACATGCTCTTCAACGCGCCGGCTGTGGCTTTCATCACGATGCCGAAGGGCGCTTCCCGCTGGGCGGTGCTCGACCTCGGCGGTTTCACCCAGACGATGCAGCTCACCGCCTTCAATAAGGGCCTAGGCTCCATCGCCGCGTATAACCTCGTGAAGCACCCCGAAGTGCTCCGCCGTTATCTCGACATTCCGGAGACGGACGACATTGTGGTCGGTGTCGCTCTCGGCTACGAGTCGGACGATAAGCTGAATCAGCTGCACACGGTGCGCGAACTTGTTGACCGCGTCGTGACGTTCAAGGACTAAAAGAGGCGGCCGGCCGGAGCGTGACTTCTCCGGCATCGGGTTCAGGGCGAACACATGGATCTCCTTCAGAAATGAGGGAGATCTTTTTTATGCCTGCTGTTTTTTTAAGGATCAGAGGAAGGCGGGATGAATCCGGTTCCGCGGAACGCGGACAAAAAAAGGGGCTGACGAAACCACCTGTTAGACGTCAGCCCTCAGACTCAATTCATTTCAGAGAGTTAATGCCACGAAGTTCCAACATTTTTTTCCTTGCGGAATCAAACATCTGAACCCTGACAGGGAAAATATTACCCGTGGCGGGTTATTTTCCATATGGAGAATTTCTCTTTCTCTGTTGCGGTTTTCTTCAACTGCCTCTTCGCTATAATCTCAACACTGAATTTCCCTATGAATCACAGGCATGGCTAAAAATTCCGCAGAAAAAGCGTTGGAAAGCATCCCATCGATGCGGCTTCTGGTAGCGGTTTGCCGTAAGAAATCACTCACAGAAGCGGCGAAGGGGCTCGGACTTTCGCTTTCCGCTGCTAGTCACCAGCTTTCGGTGCTGAAGGACGCCGCGGGCGACCCCCTCTTCCTCCGGACCGATAAAGGGCTCGCGCCGACCTCCGCCATGAAGGAGCTCCTCCCGAAGCTTGAATCGATCATCGACGCCGTGGACGCGCTCCGGAAACCCGCGGTGTTTGACCCCGCGACCGCGAAATGCGATATCCGGATCCTCACGTACGACATGGGGTACCTCGCGTTCGTGCTTCCCGTGGTTCCGAGGCTGCAGACCGAGTCCCCGGGGCTCCGGATCAATGTGGATTTTCTTGAGAGCCGCGAGTTCGCCCTGAATGAGCTGCGGCTCGGGAAAGCCGATCTCTGCATCAACCCGGGGCTTCTGAATCAGAGTGACGTGGTGTCGCAGCCGCTCGGGAAAGTGGAGTACCGCCTCATGGTGCGGCAGGGGCATCCGCTCGAGGCGATCTATCAGGCGGAAGGGCGCGTGACGCTGGAAGAAATCGCCCGCTTCCCGCAGTTCATTCCATCGACCCGTCAGGGCGGCTACAACCGCCCGTGGCTCGATGTGATGGCGATGGGGGCTCCGGTGATCGCCTGCAACTACTTCAATGTTCCCCCCTTTGTCGTGAAGCGGACGGACGCCGTGGAGTGGATCCCGTCGCCGCTCGCGGCCGAATGGGAAGGCACCGGTCTCTTCACCGTGATTCCGCTCACGGGCGAAAACCGCTCAGTCTTTACGTCGCGGCTCTTCTGGGCCGCGCGTGATGAGCGGGATCCGCTGAATCAATGGCTTCGGTCACTCCTCCTCAGCTATGCGCATGATCACTACCCGGCGGAATAAAAATGAAACGGAATCCGGCACACCGAAACACGCCGCTTTTGAGGAACGGCGGGCATTTTGGCACTACAATCGATTGATTCGGTTTTTTGGCACTTCAAAGTCAGTTCCTCTGCGCTGGCACTGTCCCCGGTACCGCTTTTCAAAGCAATTTCGGCCGGACTTTTTCATTTCAGACAGAGGAAACGCCCAGGCTGCAGAATCAAGGCAGATGTCGGCTAATAGGTAAAGGCAGGAAAAGATGAAAATCGCAGTAGTCGGTATTGGTTATGTCGGTTTATCGAACGCGGTGCTTCTCGCGCAGCATCATGATGTGGTCGCGCTTGACATCGTGCCGCATAAGGTCGACCTGATCAACGCCCATAAGAGCCCTATTGTGGACCGCGAGATCGAGGAATTCCTGGCTTCCAAACCGCTTCATCTCCGAGCGACTACAGATAAGAAAGAAGCGTATGAAGGCGCTGATTTTGTCGTTGTGGCTACGCCGACCGATTACGATCCGAAAACGAACTTCTTCAATACAAAGTCAGTTGAATCCGTGATTGATGACATCCTCGCGATCAATCCGGGCACCACGATCATCATCAAGTCAACGATTCCGGTGGGCTACACTGCGGCGCTGAAAAAGCGCCTTGGAATTGAAAACGTGATCTTCATTCCGGAGTTCCTCCGTGAAGGCCACGCCCTCTACGACAACCTTCACCCCTCTCGCATCGTGATCGGTGACCACGGCGAAAAGGCTCACGTCTTCGCGAAACTCCTCGTTGAAGGGGCTGAGGATAAGGACGTGCCGGTGCTCTTCACGAATTCCACCGAAGCCGAGGCGATCAAGCTTTTCTCGAACACCTACCTCGCGATGCGAGTCGCGTTCTTTAATGAGCTCGACACCTACGCGATGAGCAAGGGCCTGGACTCCAAAGAGATTATCGAAGGTGTCGGTCTCGACCCCCGCATCGGTACGCATTACCGGAATCCCTCTTTTGGTTATGGCGGCTACTGCCTCCCGAAAGACACGAAGCAGCTGCTCGCGAACTATTCTGATGTTCCCCAGACGCTGATCAAGGCGATTGTGGACTCGAACCGTATCCGCAAGGACTTCATCGCGGAAGAGATCGCGAAGAAGAATCCGAAGCGCGTTGGCGTATACCGTCTCATCATGAAGTCCTGTTCCGACAACTTCCGCGCGTCTTCGATCCAGGGCATCATGCGGCGTCTTACCGAGAAGGGCATCGCGCTTGAGATCTACGAACCGACGCTTGAGGCGGACACTTTCCTCGACACCCCGGTGGAACATGACCTCGCGGCATTTAAAGAACACTGCGATCTCATCATCACGAATCGCAACAGCCCGGATCTTGCTGACGTCGAAAGCAAAGTCTTCACCCGTGACCTCTTCGGAAACAACTGATGTCGTCGAGCGAAACCCAGAAACCCACTTCCACTCTCATTTCCGTCATCATCCCGGCTTATAACGTCGCGGAGAAACTCCCTGAGACGCTGGATTCCCTGGCGTCTCAGAGCGCAAAGGACGATCCCCGGTTTGAGTTCATCATCGTGGATGACGGAAGCCGGGATAACACACTTGAAGTGGCGAAATCCTACGCGGCTTCAGACCCCCGTTTCCGCGTCATTCATCAGGAAAACCGCGGCTGCGGTCCTGCCCGCAATAATGGCATTGAGGCAGCGCGCGGCACCTGGATCGGGTTCCTCGATGGCGACGACATCCTGATGCCGGGAACGCTTGAGAAGGTTCTGAAGCTTGGTGAGAATCCGAAAGTCGACTGGATCTTTGGGAACTATGTAGAGTTCACCGATCACCGAGATGGCGCACCGGCTCCGAAGACGCCTGACGGCATGACTCCGAGGATTCCTGAGCTTCCTGAAACCGGAACGACGATGCCGGCCTTTGAGTGGATGAAAGATTCCATCCGCCGCCATCACTGGGTGCACTACTGCTGGATTCAGTTTGCGCGTCGCTCCTGGGTAAATGAACGGAAACTGCGTTTCCCGCCCCGGAACATCTTCCATCAGGATGTGTTCTGGACCGCCGATCTCGCGGTCGAAAATCCCCTCATGGTGTTTTCGCGCGATATCTTTGTCGCCTATCGCGTGTGGTCCGCTTCAGTCAGTAACTCTAAGAAACCCCGTGTCGGCAAGCGCCACGGATATTCCTACATGCATATCATCCGGTCTCTTGTTCGGATGGCAGCGAAGCTCCGCCCGGAACACCCCGATGTGGCAGACGCTCTGATTGACCACTGTGCCTTTGAAACGCGTCACTTTTACGGAATCCTTAAGCACCGCGTCGCTCCGGCGGACCGGAAACTGATGGCGAAAGTCTGGTGCCCGGAATACACCCCCGCGCTTTTCTGGCAGGGGCTGCCGAAGACCGGCTCCGGGATTTGGTTCGCCATTAAGTTCGGTCTCACACTCTTCAAGTACCGGCACTGCTGATCGAACCGAAAATAACGATTAAACCCCGCTTTGGTTATTCCAAAACGGGGTTCTCGTTTACCTCGAAGTCTGAAAGGCTAATAGAAATTATTAAGTTTCTATCAGCTGCTATCAGGATCTATCAGTGCCAGATCGTCAGCGCTTCAGAGATTAAGACCGCGGTCGCGATGAGCGCGAGCGGCAGGAGCTTGATCGCGTAGTAGCGGCGGCCGTGCGCCTCCTCGCCCTTCTGCCTCAGCCAGTTCGGATTCACCATGCAGCGGATAAAGCCGTACCACGAGATCACGGTAAGAATCGCGAGAACAACAACGAAGAACATCTGCATTTCAAGCGCCTGCGTCTATAAGAAAGAAACGAACGTGAATAGTAGCAAACAATAAGAGAACAGAAAAAAGAAAGTCTGAGACCGCGTGGCAAAAATCCCTCGTAAAGCAAGGCTCTCAGAAATTAATTTCCTCTATAAGACCCGTGGAATTATTGACGATTTCTATGGATTTCCGCTTACAACTATTAAGTTACGTTAATAATTCCATCAATGAGTGACTTTGAGCCCTGAAAAAGATAGATATTTTCTAGAATAACTTTATCCAATCAATGAGAAGGAGCTCATCATGAAAGTCCTCACTCTCGCGGCAGCCGCCATGCTGCTCTTCGGAACCGCCTCTCCCTCCTTTGCCTGGGTGCCGGGCCCCAGCAACTTCGAAGAAACCGTTTTTGATAATTATCCGTCCGCCGAAAAGGCTCTCGATATTGAGCAGCCCCGTGAACCATGGAACGCGGAGAGCGCGAGCGACAACGCGGAATACCGGAAGAAGGTCATCCAATACGTGAGCAAATCGAAAAAATTCATCACGGCGGCCGAAAACGATAAAAAACGTATCGATGAGCAGATCGATCAGTCCGAAGAAAACATGGACGAGGTCGTCAGGCAATACAACTGGTGGCGCTACAAGGAGCACGTGAAGGGCGAGGATCTCCGCGTGGACGAAATCGAATAAGGAACGCCCCGACCCCTTCCAGACCGGTCTCACTCCTGATGGACGAGACCGGTTTTTCATGCATAGGATCTGATAGAAGCTATGCGTATCTATCAGAAACTATCAGGATCTATATAAAAACTGATAGCGTTTTCCGGTTCCGAGCCGCAGTCGATCCTGCTTCCGGTATAACGTTTACCGTACCCTGAAACCGAAATCGGTTCAGTATACTTTTCCGGTTCAGAGCGGATTTCCAGGGAATCATTCATGCAGACGAAGGACTACCTCGAAGCGTGGCGCGTGTTCGTTTCCGTTGCCCGCACGGGAAGCATCAAGGAAACTGCGATCGAGCAGAACCTCGATATGTCGGCGGCGTCCCGTCTCCTCTCGTCACTCGAAACCGATCTCGGATTCCCGTTCTTCGACCGGCACTCACGCCCGATGGCGCTCACCGAGCGCGGCCAGTCACTCGTCCACCACGCGGAGCAGCTCCTCGCGTACTTCAGCCAGGTGAACGAAATCGCTCGGTCACTCTCCGGAAACGCGGTCCGCTACAAGCTCTGTTATCCGCTGAACGTCGGACGCTCAAACCTCATTGAGCAGCTGAATGACTATAAGAAGATCGATCCGCTCCTCGAATTCGATCTGATGAGTGAGTGTGATCACGAGGATGTGCTTTCGGGGCGCGTCGATATCGCGCTCCTTCCCTACCGGCCGCCGTCCAAGGGGCTCGTCATGTGGTCCGTCGGTAAAGGACTCAACTTTCCGCTCGCGACGCCGGCGTACCTGAAGCGCCACGGAACACCGGAGAAGCCTGAGGACCTCACGAACCACAATCTCATTCTCCGGACCGGGCGCAACTCTCCGGCCTCCTACTTCCTTTCCCGCGGAAACGAGAAAGCGCCTCTCATCACGAAGCACGTGGTGTTTACGGGGGACGCCCTCTCCTGCAAGGCCGCTCTGATGGCGGACGCCGGGATCGCGATGGATCTGTCGTTCGACCTCTGCCGGCAGGAAATCCTCCGGGGCGACCTCGTTCCCGTGCTGAACGGCTGGCACCGGCTCCCCTGGGAGATGACGTTCGTGATGACCGCGCGCCTTCAGGATAATGAGCGACTGATGCAGTTCTGCCGCTGGATTGTGGAACGTGAAACGATCGACAATGTCGCAAGGTGGAAGCCGATGTTCCTCAAATTCGGCGGAGAAACCGAGATTCTCTAGGTCTTGGGGCATTCGCTCGTCTCACTCAATTCCCTCTCTCCTCCTTTTTTCTAATCCTTTCTTACGAGGTTTTGGCTTCAGAGATTGTGAAAATCACAATCTCTTCAAGCAGAATCGCTGTACCTCCGCCGTTGCCCGCTTCGTACACTTTTTTCTAACGGCGCGCGATTTGGAGAGAAGTCCGCGCGCCCCAGATACTGAAGTATTGAGAGGAGATGGATATGGCGGATCTTTCGAGAAGAGCGTTCCTGGGAACCGGGACGGCGATGGGGCTTGGCGCGATGCTGGCACCGGCTGCGGAGGCGAAGCCCTACGACCCGATGCCCGCAAAGTGGGATGAAGAGATGGATGTGCTGATCGTCGGCTCGGGTTTTGCCGGGCTCGCGGCGGCGCTTGAAGCGAAAAAGAAAGGCGCGAACGTCGTCGTTCTCGAAAAGATGCGGACGCTTGGCGACAACTCCATCATCAACGGCGGCATTATGGCGGTTCCCGGATCCCCGATGCAGAAGAAGAATGGGATCAAGGACACGCCGGAACTCCTCGCTGAAGACATGCTGCGTGAGGGCCAGGGGCTGAACGATCCCAACAAAGTCCGCACGCTCGTGAACCAGGCGCTCCCCACCTGGCAGTGGACGCGGGATGAGCTCGGCGTCGAATGGAACATGGATCACCTCGTGCAGGAAGGCGGTCACTCGGTTCCCCGCTGCGCGATTACCGGAAACGGCTCCGGCTCCGCGATCGTGACGAAGCAGATCGCGAAGTGCAAAGAGCTCGGGATCCCGCTCCGCACCCGGGTCTTCATGGAAACAATCATCCGCGATACCGATGGCCGCGTGAAGGGTCTGAAAGTCCGCGAGGGCTACAAGTTCCGCGACAACACCTCGGGCCGCGTGAAGTACATCCGCGCGAAGAAAGGCGTGATCCTCTGCTACGGCGGTTTCGGTGCTGACGTCGCCTACCGCATGCACCAGGATCCGAAACTCACCGATAAGTTCCAGACCACAAATCAGCCGGGCGCGACAAGCGAAGGCTGGCGCGAGGCAAACCGTATTGGCTGCCAGATCATTCAGGCCGATTGGATTCAGTGCGGCCCCTGGAACAGTCCGG